>ERZ746981.11-NODE-11-length-228710-cov-13.016096_pt1 | contig 228710 bp, 135 predicted proteins | sample MGYA00374948_ERZ746981 | MGnify/ENA primary metagenome ERZ746981 (study PRJEB28757, sample SAMN06711160) | food metagenome | host: microorganism | place: China:Harbin | collected 2017-01-30 | study: EMG produced TPA metagenomics assembly of the Analysis of... | reverse complement strand
AAAAAGAACGACGATTATCGGAGGTGAAGATATTCCCTTGTATTTATACTAAAGCATACATTCAGGTTATATTTTACAATAAACATCGAATACTATACTAAATCTAGTAATATTAATATTAATGAAAGTAAATTCATTTTTCTCTATCACGACAAATGCGCAATACTCAGGATATTAAAGATCTCGTTATAAGCATACGTACAACAACGTACATATATATTCATATTCTGGATTACCAATTTTGTAATTATCCGAACTTTGCTGACCGTACACAACATTGTTATCAATTTAAGTAGAAAACAAATTGAATAACTAATCCTTTGAGGTAACTTATAAGATTTTTCTTAACGACAACAACAACTTGGAAATAAACCCGTAAGTCCATTTCTCCTTTTTTTGGAGTAATAATTCTTTATATTATAAATTAGGTAAGCTTCCAAATATTTGATTTCGGGTTCGTGGTGCAATGGTTAGCACGTTACCTTCCGGAGGTACATGGTTGTGGGTTCGAATCCCGCCGGGCCCTTATTTTTTGCACTATTTCTTTTTTGATTTTTTTTTTTTGATTGTCGGGAATCTCTCGAAGTCATGCTCTAAGGTCTCAGGTAATTACGGATCTAATTAAAGACATGCGCTGAAAGATTTAACTAACAACTTCTTGATCACTTCATACACGCTATTTATGCTTTCAGTATTTCAAAAGAAATCCTATTTTTATTTGCAGGTTCAATCGTTCTCGAAATTCAAATGACGGGCATTAAACAAGACAAGAATTATAAAATACTCTGTACATATGTGGTAGACATCCAAAATTGTTTTCTGACTCGTCCCCCTTTCTCGATGCGGATTTAAAGATGAACAATTACTACTAAAACTGTACGTGTTCAATTGTTTTCAATCTTCTAATTATAATTGTTCAAGTGAACGGAGGCAGGCGTACTTTTCGGTGTGCTTTGTTATATTGCCGTTGCTCTAACAATAAACAGTACTTACTTCTTGGTAATGTGGATAATTAAGACAGTAGCCGAAAAAGAGGATTAATAAAAAAAAAACAAAAAAAAACTTTGACGCCTCACTTACATATGATAATACAGATCTGTGTTTCCGAAATTTTCACTGCATCTTGATATCACGTATTCCTTAGATCTTTTCACTTCTACCTCTTCTTTAATGACATCAATACATCATTTTTGTACTCGTTAAGGATAAAGACGAATTTCTGGGACCGTGGTAACCTTGGGAAGATCGTTTAGATAATTGGACGTTAATCAAGTGCATTCCGGTTATCCAGCCATTAAAAAGTAATTTAGAGTCATGTGTGGAATTATAGCTTTAGTCTGTTCAGATCCGGAAGTTAACTGTGCATCGGAGCTTTATGATGGCTGCCTTTATCTTCAGCACAGGGGTCAGGATGCTGCGGGTATTGTGACGTGTGGTGATGGTGGACGTCTTTATCAATGTAAAGGCAATGGCATGGCAAGAGATGTTTTCACTAAATCAAGAATGATGAAACTGGTGGGAAATATGGGTATCGCTCATTTACGTTATCCAACGGCAGGTAGCAGCTCTAATTCCGAGGCGCAGCCATTTTATGTTAATGCCCCTTACGGTATTTCGTTGGGTCACAATGGAAATTTGACCAACGGTGAGGAGTTAAAAAAGTATATGGATGAGGTTGTTCATAGACATATTAACACCGATTCGGACTCTGAGTTGTTGCTTAATTTATTTGCTGCAGAGCTCGCAACTTATGATAAATCTCGTGTTAACAACAACGATATTTTCAAAGCTCTTTCTGGCGTTTATCAGAAAGTTCGTGGCGCTTACGCATGCGTTGCTATGTTGGCAGGCTATGGTGTAATTGGCTTTAGGGATCCTCATGGAATCAGACCTTTGGTTATTGGTGAAAGACTCAAGTCTGATGGTACGAGAGATTACATGATTGCTTCTGAGTCAGTGGTCTTGAAAGCCCACGACTTTAGGGTTTATCGTGACATAATGCCAGGTGAAGCCGTTGTCATTCCAAAACAAACCATGATTCCAGAATTTAGGCAAGTCACACCAATGCAATCATACACTCCGGACATTTTCGAGTATGTTTACTTTGCCCGTCCTGATTCTGTTTTGGATGGGGTGTCGGTTTATCGTGCAAGATTGGAGATGGGTACCAAACTTGCGCAACACATTGAAGCCAGCTTCAGGAAACAGAATATGGATGTACATAAGGAAGTGGATGTTGTTATTCCTGTTCCTGACACGTCAAGACATGCCGCATTACAATGCGCTGTTACTTTAGGGTTACCTTACAGGGAAGGCTTTGTGAAGAATAGATACGTTGGGCGTACCTTCATTATGCCTGATCAGAAGCAAAGACAATCGTCTGTCAGAAGAAAGTTGAATGCAATGCCATCCGAGTTTTATGGGAAATCTGTTCTATTGGTGGATGATTCTATAGTTAGAGGAACCACATCGAAGGAGATTGTTTCTATGGCCAGAGAATCAGGAGCTAAAAAGGTTTATTTTGCATCTTGTGCTCCAGTCATCAGATATAATCATATATACGGAATCGATTTGGCAGATAACAAACAGCTTGTCGGATTCGGAAAGACAGAGGAACAAATATCGCAGGTTCTTGGCGCTGATAAGGTTTTCTACCAAAAGCTCGAAGATTTGGAGGAGTGTTGCAAAAGAGATAACGAAATCAAGGATCAGGAAATGCGTTTGGCATTGACTCCTGTCATTTCTGATAATGATGAAAACATGAAGTCATATATAAAGTCCTTGGACCCAATGCCTGAGTTTGATGGCTTTGAGGCCGGTGTCTTTACTGGAAAATACGTTACCGGCGATGAAACCGCTTACCTGAATTATGCAGAAAAATCTCGAGCCCGCAACGAACAGCTAAAGCAGGTCCAAGCTAAACTATCAAACTTGAAGATGCTTGATTTAGCCGAACTCAAAGCGCCATCAGAAATCAACATATACAATAGTGGTGATTATTGAATATTCAGGACATAGGGTCTGAAAGTCAAAAAAAAAACAAAATAGAAAAATAATAATAATATGCTCTCATCGAATATGATACATAGTATTGAATAATAGCCCAATGATATAAAAAGTAGTGTCTCATAATTCGTATCCGTGCACTTCTGATCAAAGCTCAATAATGATATATTCTTATTGACAGGAAGCAGACCGGATTTTTCATTCTCACCTATAAATTTTAAGCTGTATTTTTTCTTTTTTTTCACTTCTAAAAATTTTTTTGAACTAATCTGAAATGTCTTCAATTATACTAACATTGGCATACACAAAGAAACTTAAGTCTTGAATGCTTGTACCACATATATCTACATAAAAATAATCACTTGTCATCCGAGATGGTGGAAGAATCTGATCTTGAAAGCGCCTCATCTGATGATGAAATCGTGCAGGAAGAATACGAGCCACCAAGATCCTATGATCAAGTTGATGGACTATCTTTAGTGAAGGAGCTCACACATGATTATCTTAAAGACCATCCAAAGTTACAGCTATGGCTTATAAAGTACCCAGATGAACTTGATGTTTCTCAAATTAAACAAATACCAATTAATAGTATAGGTGATTCAGAATCATTCGACGTCGATAAAAAGTCATTTGATATTGCTGAAGATCTTACTGCAATAGACGACACAAACAATAGTAAGGATCAAAAATATTCTCTACTTTTACCGGAGAAGTCATCTACTTATACGGCGGAGAAACCAAAGAAGATAACCAGATTTTTTAATATTTCAGAAAAGATTGAGATTCCAGCTATAGATTGGGATACGGCGATTGCGCAAAAGCCAAAGGTTAAACCCATTGCAAATCTCAGGATGCGCCATTTTCCAACGGGATATTACATTAAAGATTATAAAGAAGCCAAAGAGCCTGTTATCCCTTCTCCAAGAAAGAGGAAAGCATCGAATGTTCAAGATACAAAAAATCCTTCATTAAACTCTACAAAGGCCTTAGAAGGAGAAACTCCAAGAAAAAAGCATCACCATCATCACCATCATCACCATAAGGAGAAATATCAACAGCACTGATTAATATAGAAAAGTAATGTATTATAGAATTTAAGAAAGAAAATATATAATCAAAACTTGTCTTCTTATCTTCTTTTATTCCCAGTAATCCGACGTAACTATACTCTTCCAGAGTAATCTTTGAGAATTCCCCTCATATGTATATTCGTGATCTTACCACGTCTAGGCTTCTTCTGCTTTCTTCTCTGAATTGGTGCATCCTTTTTGTTTCTCAAACTTTCAGGATCAACGTTAGTCGGTTTCATTCCATTGCTTAAGAGTGTTTTCACTAAATCAGGGCCTTTGGGCACAGTAACTTTCTCCCACATATCATAGAATTCTTTATCCACTCTATTTCCTACTTTTAGATTCTCAAAGTTGAGCCATATGTGACGAGGAGCATTCTCTTTTTTGGTCTTATGAACGATGATTTTGTTTTCCTTTTCCAATTTCGCTATTGTTGGTAAACACCCATTCCAACCATCTCGCAATTGTTTCACAGAAAGCCCCTGAAAAGTAGGCTGATTTTCCAACACCTTCATAAGATCTTCGGCGGTTTTAATGTTATGCAATGACAAATATTCTAGAGTCTTATTCATAGGGTCATATTTTATTCTATCCACGTTCGAGAGACATTTTAATAACTGTGCATCAACCGGTACATTCATGTGTTGCTCAAGCTCCTTTATACTAATAGGTCTATCGCTTCCCTTTATGAAGTCCGAGGCATTCATCAACCTAATAGAGAGAGATGACCCTGCAGCTAGTGGCAAGGAAGATAAATCTGTGAACGAATCGCTTAAAATATTCTTCTTTTGCCTCTTCCGTCTTTGACTACTACGATCACCACTATTCCTCTTAGGTCCTGATTTCTTTGACTCATTTCTGCTATCTGATGGCGGTTTCACAATTCTCCTTTGTGCGGGTAATGCAGCAGAAGCACGCTTCAAAGACCTTTTAAAAGCAGTTAACTGGGATGCTAACGTATCTGACATGATTTTGACACTTCAGTACAAGTAGATCAATTTCAAGTCCCTCCAAAAGGCGCCGAGTTGAATTTATTCAAGAATGTAATTAAGAATAGAAGCGCATTTAGAATTTAATCTATGTCTCTTCAGAATATTATGCTTCGTTTCTCTCTCGCGACTTACAAAATTATGATGGTCGTCTGTTCGACGCGACTGTACCAGAATGGAGTCAGCGAAACATCAATATTTTATAAGCTCTAAATCAATATTTCGTTACTTTTGTTTAAAAATCTATCAACATTATGAACATGGATATACTTATTTAAAATAAAAAAGGAATGGCGATTCATGTTGCTTGTTTGTTCTAAACTCTGGATATTCATACAAACTACAGTTGCCCTAGTCAGCGGGTTTAGCTAACTAGGATGAGGCGGGGAAAAATAAGAGGGAAAATTTTTTGTCACTACCGAGGTGAAAAAAAGTATAAATACGGAGTGAAAAACCTTTTTTAACTTGTTTCTTGGTCTTTTTTGAAACTTCAAAAAGTAACTCTCTGCACTGGGTGGTAGTGGAATGAAAACGATGACTTATGTATAACACTAATATGTGTGAACGGATTCATTCTTTTATGCTGCGTGCCAGTCGGAGGGAGATTGACGTTCCAATAATTGGATTCAGTTTTAAAACCATCGTTGTTGGAGGTCTGCTACATAGTAGTATTGACTCATGAAATAATGATGACCTGATAACTGATACACACTTAGCTCTAGATTTCTTAAGATTTCTTAGACTTGGTAATCGTAAGGGCTCTGATCTTGATCGGCATTGTATGTTCTATTGGCTTCGTATCGCTGTTGTAAACTACACATCTTTTTTTCCCCTCGTAAATTTGATTGCATGTAAGAATTCTTTGCTGAAAATCACTGCGATACTAATTTTTTTAATTTTTAATTTTATTCAACTTTTTGACCTTTTTCCGGGGAGAACAAGTGCGAAAAAAGTGCCAACCAAAGTATCTTGCTTTTCTCGTACGTAGACACAATTTGCAATCATCATTATATGCAAGCATACAGACAAGACATATAATATAATGATGATATCGAAAATGTCGTTTGCATTGAAGAAACCAGTGCTAGCGGCACTAAAGAGTTATCGAGTGTCAAATGTGAACAATTTGTTGGCATCTTCCAGGTGCCTCGGCATTTCAAGAAGCGTTAGATACTACTCACAAAAAGGAGACAGTAAGAAATACAAGTCAATCTTAGATAATGATCTTCTTGAAAAGACAGGAATTAACACTGATAAGGCTACCAGTAAGGATTCATCTGTCGGTGACATGCTTAAGGAAGAAAAGCAGAAGCTTAAACACGAAGCCCAAAAACTTCATCAGGCAGGGAAGGAAGAAGGAAAGAAGATTGAAGAGGAATTCAGTGGCAAAGATACTGATGACGAGTTTTCTAGGGCAAAAGAGAGAAGAAATAATACGAAGTCAACTTTAGACAAAAAGAAAGAGAGGTATGAAAACTTATTTTGGTGGTTTGTATTAGGCGGAACTCTAGCTTTCGGTGGATACATGATGAGAAACTGGGATGCAAAGAAGGAACCGGAGCTTTACGTGGCAGAGGAAAATGGATATTCTCCTCTCAAGATGCTTAAAAGATTACGGAAGAGGTTTTCAGGCGTTTCAGGCGTTCTTACCGAACCAGCTTTCAATGACTTACTACCCCCACCACCTCCTGAACCTTACAAGCACCCATTGACATTGGTTTTGGAGCTTGATGACACATTAGTCCATTCAGCATGGGATCATGCAAAAGGATGGAGAACTGCCAAGAGGCCTGGCGTTGACTACTTTTTGGGATATCTATCACAATACTATGAAATTGTTGTCTTTTCTAAGAGCTCGATGGCATTTGCTGAAAACACTATCTCGAAGCTAGATCCTTACCATGCTTTTATTTCGTACTCTTTATTCAAAGAAGTTTGCCGTACAAAAGATGGAAAGACAGTGAAAGATTTGAGTATGATGAACAGACCATTGGAAAAAATGATCATGATTGATCCTGATCGGGATTGCGCATCTCTTCAACCAGAGAACAACATTCCTTTGGATAAATGGGATGGAAAGAAGGACGATAAACTTGTTGCTTTAATCCCATTTTTGGAATACGTTGCAACTCAACCAGTGAAAGATGTCAGGCCAATCCTTGCATCCTTTAAAGATAAAAAAAATATCCCAACCGAATTTGCTTGGAGGGAGCATAAACTTCGAGAAGAATGGAACAAACAGCAGAAGGTGAAACAAGAAAACTCTTTCTTGAGTAAGATTCTTGGTATTCCACCATCATTGGGATTCCAATCCAAGATGCCTTTGGATGCTATCAGAGAGGCTGGACAGAAGAACTACGAGAACATGCACAAATATCTACAGGAGAACGGTGATAAAATGTTGAAAGAAGAGGAACAGAAGACTAAGGAAATGCTTGCCGATCAGAAGTTGACTCTCGGAAAGATTGTTACAGAGGGCATGCCTACTGCTGAGGATATTGCTAAGCAACAAGCTCAAGCAGCTGCAGCACCTGCTGATGCGTCAGGATCCAAAAAAGTGTGACTGAATGATTGATCACCCTTTTGAATATTGTATACATATAACGGCATCTTTTTTCTGATTATGTTTTACTTTCCTTTCATCACTTTCTTTGTACCTTGATTGCGTCGGTATGAGTTTTGCACTGGATGTTACCAGTCCATACTTAGACATTGTATATAGAGAAACGCTAAAAATACTTTATATTGTATGAAAATTGAAAGATATGCTTATAAAATAGGCATTAAACATAATCCAAGTAGTTATGACATGTCAGCGGATCCGTGAGCTGGTATACAACTAACAATCCATCGTAAAAAATGAGATAAAGTAAGAATCGCCCTTCACATAACTTCTTACAGGTGATCCCGGATAAATACTTGCAACTAGTATGACTCAATGATCCAGATCTATATGTTGTGGGGAGAACAAATTCCTGCCTCATGCCAACAATTCCTCTATACTTTGTTAATCTGAAAATCGAAACCAAACCAACTTGAGATGCAACTATAAAACAATTCAGTTCTGGTATCACCAAACTCAAAGATAGTCGATTACACGAATCCTCGTTTTCATCTCTAGTAGTGAAACCAAAAATATCTGACACGGTCGCATTAAATAACAGTCTGTTAACCCGAAATAAGCTTAGCTGCTTTTTTCCCGTAACTAGAAGAAACTTGTTTTTGAATCGTTTATTATGAGCGATTCCTTGCCAATAACTATCAAACCTTTTTGATATATGCCTTTTTCTCTGACCCCTCTGAAAATCTTCATAATAATCATCATACATCTTTCTTATTCGTCGCATTCGATCAGTTTCCGTTGTAGGAATAACAAAATTTTGGGCAGCCTCTGTCGGAATATAAAAGCATTGGAATTCAGAGGAAAGGCCTAAGTGGCTTGATTTACAATAATTGGATTCTGCATCAAGTAACTCACTTTCACTTAAAATTCTGCTGGCAAGAATGCCATCTTGATCAATCCAAGGATCACCAGTAAGTAATTCAAATGAATTAACTGATTTAAAATGATCTCCGTTCACAAAATTGACGCACCAAATTTCTTCACGAGTCGCCACTCTACTAACAACCTCAGGTTTTTTGAAATCAACCTTTGTTGATAAGTTTCCCCCAGAAATTCGATGTATTATGTTCATAGGAAACTTAAAAACAACAACTTCGCCGCTGATAGATCCAGCAGAAATGTAAACTTCCTTCTCATTCTTGATAAAACTAACACTTGGGATGTTATGAAAGAGAGGACGTGTCTTCACTAGGTAGACAACATTCGATTCGTTATAATAGAACAATGTAACTCTTCTACTATTATCAGACACCGCTAACATATTTTTGTAAATATCCAAACCCCAAGCCGAACAATCAACTTTTACTTCAACATCTGCACGATATGTTAAAACAGGTCTTAAATCTGAAATCTGACTAACAAACCAGTCCCACTTCTCAGAAAACGTCTCAGTGTCATATAGAAGAACCCTGCCATCATCGGTGGCTACTCCTAAAACCTCTAACCCAAAGAATGTACCGATCATCATATAATTAATGAGATATGGAAAGCCAGGAAATGTAGAGTGCTCTTGCTGGTACTCACTTATGCTATTTGCCTTTGTTTCAATAATAAAAGACGAACTAATGTTGCCATTATTTGAAAATTCTCGAGCTTTGATAACACTTATACGTGACATTGAAGCAACAAACATTAAATTATACCTTTGTGAGCACACGCTGAGATTATTTCTGAACATTCGCCCCGGTTTGCAGTCCAGCTGAAACGAAGAAAATTTATCCAATCTTAAAGAATCGGTGTATTTGCTAGCGGGCTGGTTCAAGTCATCTTTAGCAAAATCGGAATAAGGTACTAACAATTTATTGACTGGAGAATGATTCTCATAATGCAAGAAGGTGTCATCAGAATTGACTGGTAGCCCATACGCACCAATATTATTCGATTCAGGAGGCTGGAACTTCTTCAAAATTGCCGGCAATTTGAAATTGTCTTCTTCAGCTCTAGAGTATCGCTCATATACGACACTACCGTAATCCTCGCGAACGTATTCACTCGAATCGCTATTTTGTACTTCAGGCTGTGGTAAAAAATCATAAAACGTGTCCTCATCTGCCTCAACCGTGTACGTATTTTCGTAGGGCTCCTCCGAATGTAATCTTACTGTATGCTCATCAATGTACCCGCCATAATCATCTTCAACATCTGACTCCAAGTCTTCAGAAGATGACAATTCTAAATCGCTATTATTTGAGCTTCCATCATCTTGCAAAGACCAATCATAAAATCGTTGATTTACGAATAGCGAAGGTGATCTTCTGCGGTATCCTTTCCTTTTACGAATATTGCAAAAATCCAAGAAATTATCAAAGTGCCTTCTGGGGACGTCATCATCAACTGGTGGTGGAAACTGAGGTTCCGATACATCATTCCAATCAGATATGAATTTGCGTCTTTCAATTGTTCTATCTCGATCTTTTCCTTCATCCATTTCCTCCATAATGATTATCACCACTAGGAAACATGTCAAAACAATAAATACAAAAACTTTTATTTTGAGAACGGCAAGTCAATGTGAAGCAGAACGCATTTGTTTCTATGCTTGAAAGCAGGGTCTGAAGTTCTGGGACTTGCATGTATTAAAAAAAAAAAAAAAAAAAGATAACGACAATCAAATTAAGGGCTGGCTACCTACTACTACTTAACCGTGCTACACTTGGCACATAAAAGAAAAATTACCTTATCGTTAATAATCATTCATATATACGGCTAAAATGCGCTCTAGATAAAAACCTTCATGCATCTCCCCACAACTGTATACCTTGCAATTATGAAAAGAACAGTTGCAGAACAACAAGTGGCGGCAGCAAATAAAACCATTTTATCGTAGTCTGTGGCATCCTGCTTTTTAATGAAAGCACCAGATATAGGCAATGATATCAAGTTTCCAAAGGAAATAAAGGCATAAGCAGCACCGTACCGTTTGCCAAAATCCTTTGTTTTTTTGGTGATGGTACTCACGGTAGCCCCAGTTAAAGTATAAACAGAGGCACATCCAAAACCAAAAAGACATATGAAAACGTAAATTCCAGCCCTGTATTTTCCAAATGGATACCAAACAACAAACAACGAGAAGGTTAATAGTGATGACATCAAAATCATCAAATTGAATGTCCCATACTTATCTGCAAAATAGGAGGGAATGAATTTTCCAAGGATACCAGCTGCGTTCAAGATGGTCAACATATTGAAACTTTCGGCTTGCGAAATTCCATGAACCATAGCGTAAGAAGAAATATAGGTGAGAACGATCAATAAGGAAAATTCGTTCATAAAAAGAGCACATGATAAAGCTGTAAATTTCTTCTCTTTGAAAGCATTTAAATCCACAGAATCCATTAGTTTCTGTGGGACGGTTCTCTTATCAATTTCACCAGTCTTCTCTCGAATTTCTTTGAGTCTATCTCTAGCTAGAACGGCACCTAGGATATCAACTCCCAAATTGAAGAATGCCATTATACGCATGGCCCAGTTAAATCCATATTTTTGATACAAGTACCTAAGCATTATGGGAAAAACCACACCTCCAACTGAGCCCCCAGATTGAGCAGCACCAATGGCAAAAGATCGCTTCTTTTTGCTGAACCAACTTGAAATTGTGGATACAGCCGAAAACATCATCAAGCCAGTTCCCATACCAGTGCAGATTCCGAAACTGAAAATGAATTGAACCACGGTAGTGGAAATCCCGCAGGTGATAAGTCCCACAAACACGAAGATACTCCCTATAAGCAATAACCACATGGAACCAAAACTATCATATAAGGGGCCCACGAATAATCCAAGGAAAAGAGACACAAACATATATAAGGAAAATATCCAGGAAACAGTAGAAACAGAAACATTTTTCAACTGATTTGAAACCACATAAGATTCAATAGCACCGATACTGTTCATTAGACCAAATAAAGTAAAACAGCACAAAAAGCTTCCTAAAACCACCGAGTAAGCTCTCAAGCCTCCATCTGGATACAAGGAGTCATTGTTTCCATCTTCGACAAGTAATTCTTCATTTGACTTTATAGTCGTCATAGGCTCAGAACTGACCTTATGCTTTATATTCGGAAATAAATAATGCTCGGAATAATCATCCTTTTTGCTTTTTAGTGGGCAGGCATTTTGCAATTCGTATGCAGAAGAACGAGCTTTGGATGGAATCGGACCTTCCAAACTTTCCACATAAAAGTCCCGCTTTGCTTTTCCGTAATAATGACTTTGATCTAATTCCGGTAATGATGAATTGAACATCTTAATATTAAAGGTGAATCAAGAGAACCTCTTCTTGAAAGAGAGACAGCTTCATATATGTTATTTGCTACTTCTGCATACTCTAAAAGGCGGAAAGGGGACGCATTTTGTATTTTTTGAATAAACCAATTTCTTGAACAAGTGCATTGATTATTAAATGACAAATTGCTCATACGTACATTCGTATTTTACGCTTTTCATTATGTTCTTTGTTTTTCTCACGATACGGATTACCCCCAAACGACCCCAAATTTCCTTATCAAATGCCTCTAAGGGTAGGCGATCGCGATCTAGTAACAGATAGCAGATGAAAAATTATTATTCCTCATCGAGAATACTTTTCGAGATTAGTAACCGTTAGAGGAAATTAACATTTACGTATTATATACCACCACTACTACCATAATTTTTAGAAACTCTCGTAACTGGTTCATAGTTAGCACTCGAAACACGATAAGAAGGATCAAGCTGAACAGCAGATGGTTTTGCCCCTAAACCAAGAAGAAGAGGCCTTGATGTAGATGCATTATCCTTCTTTACTTCTTCCTTTTCGATTTCCGTCACATCCCCTTTCCATCCCATTCCTCTTAGCATCGCCAAGCCAAATTTTTCCACGGGAACCTTCTCATAACTTTCTTCTGTGGTTTCGGATACGCAGCTAGGTACGTCATAAGATGTTAAAGGTACAGGCTTTTGCCTTATACTATCTGCTCTCTGATTATCGAGATGATCCATCTTTCCCTTTTTATCCATATTATTGATACCATATTTTATTGGCTGGTGGTCATAAGAGGGTACATTTGATGATGTCTGTTTCTTCTTTCTGAAAATGTCCCTTCTGGATTGGATGGGTTTTATTACCAATTCCGAATCTGCAAGTCTTGGCGTATCGATATCTTTTATGGTACTAATACCGATTTTCTTACCGTCATGCTTTATCGCATTACTCTCAAATAAACCGTTGCGCTTTATTTCAACTTTTCCGACAGCCTTGCTTTTACGTACCACTTCAACCTTTTTTTTTAAAGAAAACGACTTGCGGTTACCGGTTGGTATCTTAGAGGCAAACTTGCTCTTCTTTAAAGAAAACTTCATATCCTACCTCTATATGATCATGACAGCAGAATATATAAATACTAAGCAAATCCAGAATATGCTGTTTGAAAGATATTGAAAAGCAAAATGTGTTTCGTAATGATAAATAACAGAGATAAACCCACTGTACAATATCAAGGCCAAACTTTGAGAAAAGAAACAGACAGAGAAAAAAAAAAGTACCAATATGTAAATATGAAGGGTGCTCTCCGCTGTGTATATTTTCTACACATAAGCGGGAATTTTAGATAAAAATTGTCACACTGTATCAGATTTGCCCTTATAATAGAATATTTCATTGGCTTTTACTCTGCTAACTCGGCATATTTCGTATGCTGCCTAGTATTTTTATTAAAAGCTATGCCCGGTGCGTTTTGTGGCCTTTAGCGAGAAGTCGAGTGAAACAGTCTTCTTTTCGTACATTCACATATCTGCATTCTCAATTGAATAATTACAAGGATGTGGATGATGAAGCAGCTCACAAGCATTTAAATTCCACTGGGAGATCCATTCGGAATGACTCTGGAGGTGATAAACGAAAAGCATTACAAAAGTACAATGACTTAGAGGAGAATAAGGACTTCGATCGTGCGATTAAGAAACTTAAAAATCTTGTGAAGGATCAAGAGAACTTATATTCGGAAGCAGGCACATTAAATAACAAAGGAAACAAGAATTTGCGAAATAAGATGACTAACGATGATGCTGTTGTGGATGAACAACAAAAGAGCGCCACAGATTCTGAAAGCGAAACACACACGGAGAATGTTAGTGTCGAGAAGACCAATTTACCGTTGAAAGATAAAGTAACAAGCTTTATTAGATCTGTAATTAACGGAGAAAATTTTATACAATTAAAAGAAGAACTGACTAAATTTAGCAAAACGAGGGCTAGAAAGCAGGAAAATTATAAGCAGAGCATCAGTAATCGGTTAGGCCAGGATGTTACGGAATTGAAGAAATCAATTGGAATAGCTTCACGTGTGGTGAATGATGTGACTGGATATAGTAAAGTGAATGCATTGAAGGAGAAAATTGCCAAAAACGATCTAGAATTGAAAGTACTTAGAGAGGAGATCACGAGAGCTAAAGATGATTTCTCGACTGCTATAGAGAAAAGGTCTGAGTCACAACGAGAAATGAACGATTTGTTAGAAAGAAAGAGTAGCTGGGTACCAACAGACTTGAAAAGATTTACTGAGTTGTACATGAATGAGCATGAATTAGAACGTGAAGTAAAGCTGAAGAAAATACGGTTGGATGAACTGGACCAGAAGAATGATGAAACGCATGATAACCTCATTAAATCGATCATGGATAGGTATCATGAAGAACAGGTATGGTCGGACAAGATACGTCAATTTTCAACGTGGGGAACTGTACTAATTATGGTTTGTAACTTGCTATTAGTTTTCCTTGTGCAATTGGTATTCGAGCCATTTAAAAGATACAGGCTTGTGCGCTCTTTTGAGAATAAAGTGCGAGATATTTTTGATAGAAACGAGGAGATGGAGTCCGATCTTAAGAAGCTTAAAAATGATATGGACAGCGGTTATGATACATTACTTGGTAAGATTGAAGAAAATCAACAAAATATTGTTGAGAAACTCCCAGAACAGAACATAACTGCTAGAATCCTACCAGACGATTTGTCATTTGTATCCATAAAACATTGGATACATTTTACCTTTGGTAAACTTCTCAATCCTTTACATGGTTCGGGCTCAGAAACTTTTACAATGACAGGGTATGACATACAATACTTCATATACTTTTTTTCAAGCCTGCTTCTTCTTACGGGATGCTTTCTCGGAAGACTTCTCTAACTCAAAGGATCCCAGAAATATAAATATTTTAGAACACATTCAATACAAATTAATTCACCCAAAAGTAAAGGAAAAAAGGATACCAGATAAACCGGTGCCTTTATGGCCTTAATAATAACTAGCGATATCCTCCAATAACGTAGAATGTGAAGGGGTCCATCCAAGCTCCTTTTTGGACTTTTCTGCCCTTGTAACATTATTAGCCGCAAGGATAGTAGCCAAAAAACCAAGATACTTGAATGATTCTTCTTTAGTAATAGATTTCACCGGGAGATTGTATTTTTTACCAATGGCCTCGGCAATAGCTTTAGTTGGGATGCCAGATTCTCCGACACAGTTGTATGGCTTTCCTGCCGTACCATGCAAAATGGCTAATCGTAAGAAGTCAGCAGCATCTTGCAAATTAACAGCAGGCCAGCAATTTTCACCTTGATCAATGTACATTGCAAAACCAGCTTTTTTAGAAGCAGCAACGAGGGTTGGAATAAAACCAACAGTATCACCAACTCCATGCACTGTTGGAGGGAATCTTACAGACATCGATTTTACACCTTCAGTAGCGTAAGAAAGAACCAACTTTTCATTCTCTGCTCTCAAAGAAAAGCCAGGAGATTGGGCAAATGGACTGTCTTCATCCACATAAGAACGATTCTTTTCCTCCAACATTAAAGTTCCACTGATGCTGATGAATGGCTTTCCAGTACCTTTTAATGAATCCATCATTGCACTGCTTGCATTTCTGTCAATTTCCACTGATTTGTTGAAATTAGCGAAATCGTGAACGAAGGCAAGATGGATCACCCCATCACATTCAGATGCTCCTTTCCTAAGAACTGCTAGATCCTCCAAGCTACCTCTTAAAACCTGGCAATGTTTAGCTTTTAACTTAGCGGCCGAGTCCTCGGATCTTGCCAAACCAAGAACATCGATTCCATTTTCGAGTAATCTGTCAACGGTAACAGAACCGATTGTACCAGTAGCTCCAGTAACAAATATTTTGAGTGCCATAGTTGTCAGATTTTTGTATACTGCACCGCATCAAGAAGTTAGTAAAGTATATAACAAACTACGGTGGTATTGGGTTCAATTTATAGTTCTTGAAGCGCAACTTTTCAATTGGCCTTCCAAAATCCTTTGTCGCCCATTTCCTTTTTCGAGTATGTTCGGACGTAACTTAACTCCGTGAAGAAGATAAATTCATTGAAATATTATAATAACATTTGACAATTATTGTCAACGTAATATCTACGGAGTACGGATGATACATTTAAGAAACTAGCTTACATACATTCGTCTACATCCTAAGCATTTATAATACTTCTAATAATACATTTTCCCGGATATATAGTGCTGAATAAAACTGTTTACCGGCTACTGGATACTGAATAGATCCATATCGACATCTGATTACTAATCTGTAGTTCGGACATAACACGACATAACAAATGTGATCAAGCATAAGAAACAAAATCTCGACGGCACACTATGCTGGAGGTGTTGCCTCTGCTAGAGCGTGGTAATACTACTACCTATTTAAATGAAGGTCGAAATAAGTAGTCGATCGACCAGGAAAAGAAAGGCGATATTTTCTTTTCTTTACAGTTTAGTGCCGCTTGCTGTCCCCAATCTTTTTTTTTTTAATTTCCATTTTTTTCTCTCATGCACTCGTCCATTTTATCCAACACATTTACAAGTTTTGTTAAAATTCAACTACGATAAGGATCGCTTACTTCGCTTTCTACAGGTAGTAAACCCTAAAAAGAGCAAAAGAAAAACATGGAAGAATTAGGAATATTAACGCCAAAAGAGGCGGGCAGTGGTTCGGCAATTGCAGACAATCATTCCGGTCTTAAGAGCGCAAAATTTAACGGTGACATAAAGCCGAACGACGACGTTTATCTAAAGCTACAAAAGCTTCAAAAGCAGCTTGAGCTTATATTACTTCAAGAGGAATACATTAAAGATGAGCAGAGATATTTGAAGAGAGAGTTAATAAGAGCTCAAGAGGAGGTGAAAAAGATCCAGTCTGTTCCTTTGGTTATAGGCCAATTTCTGGAACCAATTGATCAACACACGGGTATTGTTTCTTCGACCACCGGTTCTAATTATGTCGTGAGAATATTGTCCACACTCGATCGTGAGTTGTTGAAACCTTCAGCCTCAGTTGCATTGCACAGGCACTCAAACGCTTTAGTTGACATTCTTCCTCCAGAAGCAGACTCTTCCATATCTATTGTGGGTGACCGCGAGAAGCCAAATGTTACATACAACGATGTTGGTGGATTGGACCTTCAGAAGCAGGAAATTAGAGAGGCAGTTGAGCTTCCATTGACACACATGGATATGTACAAACAGATCGGTATAGATCCACCTAGAGGTGTGTTGCTATATGGACCTCCGGGTACTGGAAAAACGATGCTTGTTAAAGCTGTTGCACATCACACAACGGCATCATTTATCAGGGTGAATGGATCTGAGTTTGTCCAGAAATACTTGGGTGAAGGACCTCGTATGGTCCGTGATGTGTTCAGGTTGGCTAGGGAGAATGCTCCTTCCATTATATTCATAGATGAGATTGATGCTATTGCGACAAAGCGTTTTGATGCTCAGACTGGTGCTGACAGGGAAGTCCAGAGAATTTTAATAGAGCTACTTACTCAAATGGATGGTTTCGAGCAGTCAACAAACGTTAAGGTGATTATGGCTACGAACAGACCAGACACATTAGATCCAGCTTTGCTACGTCCTGGAAGATTGGATAGAAAGATTGAATTTCCATCGTTGAAGGATAGGAGAGAAAGAAGAATGATTTTTAGTACCATTGCTTCGAAGATGTCTCTTGCTCCTGAGGTTGATCTTGATTCCTTGATCATTCGTAATGATCCATTAAGTGGTGCAATTATTGCCGCTATTATGCAAGAAGCTGGTCTCAGGGCCGTTAGGAAAAATAGATACATGATCATTCAGAGCGACCTCGAGGAAGCATACACGTCACAGGTTAAGACTGGCTCGGAGGTTGATAAATTCGAGTTCTACAAATGAGCAGATGTTCACACACTTTCAAATGTATATCAATATCATTAATTATTATTAATGTGCCAACAGCAGCCGATGTATGTCAGTAGTTAATACTGTGTCAACTTATACACTGTAATTCCAGGGGTAAAAGTTTTTATTCCAAACTTATTGGGTTCGAAATGGTCCAAATCGTAGTGCCATTTGGTCGACCAAAGTTCGATAAAGTTGAATCGGACATTTTCGTTCTCTTCGAGATTCATCATTGAGTTATCAGGAGCCACGAGATATAATCTTCTTTCGTTTGGATTAGTATTCACTATTCTGGAAACGGTCTCAATAAACTTGTCTGCTTCTAATCCCATAAAATCCACTACATAATCACCTTCTATCAAGGTATAATCTGCGTTTAAAAGATCATCTTCATCCTTATTGAAAAACACCATATTACTATCCGTACCGTTATAGGTATTCTGATATGTTTTCAACAACCATGTTGGAGGTTTGTAAGTTCTCCAATAAATCAATGAAAATGGTTTGACAGAATTTTCATTGTCAAGTGTTGTTCCTAGATAGTTAGTAGCGCCAACAAGACCAGCCTGATGCAAAAATCCCATAAGTATTGTCATAAAAACATTGAATATGAGCCAAAGCCTGATAACTAACTGCACAAAACGAGGTGAGCCATTTAAATTAACACAACAACATGCCAATGGAATAATAGGGATTAGAAAGCGAAGCTCTTGGTGTGGGATGATGGAGAGTGAAAGGAGACCTGAAATATATGCCAGAAATGGGGTTGTTTTCAAATATCCACTTTTCATGAATGGAAAAAGCAAAAAGAGCAGAGGTCCCACGATCTGAGGATAATTGATAAGAACGTGCGTATATAATGGATGAATTCCGTGCTTTGAAAGATTACCGACTTTCGAATTGTAAAGTAAGCTATTTAGGGGAGCAAACGTGAGATTATCAGGAAAATCGATGTGCCCCTGAAAATAAAGGGTGTCTATCAGTATGAAAATAAATGTCGCAAGAGAAAAAGACACAATAGGTATCAAAGACCTAATCTTGTTTTTAAAGAAAAACTTCAAGAGGTAGATGCTGGGTAAGATGAGCCAACATAAGAAAGTGATTCTGTTGAATATACCAAAAGAAACCAAAAAGCCTAACAGTGCCAATTTTGAGGATGAATATGCGTTTTTGCAAGACCGAATAGATTCTTGCTTATCATTCTCTGATGCTTTAGATGAATACATTTCAAGATACTGACGGATGTCATCGATTAAGTAGACCACAAGTAACACAACACAGGTTTCAATTGAATTGGAAAAAGTGTGCGACTGGTAGACGAGGGTGATATATGAAGTATTGAAAAAGAAAGACGCCTTAATCCTTTCATGCTTAATAGGCATAATTCGATGCAAACACCACTCTCCAACAATCCACGTGAGAAGACAAAATTCAAACTTGGTTAGAAGTAGGATACTGAGGGAACTCAAGTTGAAGTATGTACCGAGAAGTATCACGGGATAGTAAAATATTAACAATGGAATCGAGGATCTGCACGGTTTTCGAGAGTTGGAAAACTCCCATGGAACGTTGTCATGATAAATGGCTTGAAATGACTGATAGAATTCATCCGGGTGTATATATGATGTTTGAGTACATGCAACAAATCTTACTACCACCGAGAATAACACATAAATAGTCCTCCAACTGGATAGAAAAGATACAAGCTTCCGGCTACTAACAACAATCGAGTGCATTGTACAATATAGCCGCAACCCTGTTTCCGTCGATGTAGAGCTTTGTCCTTTATTCAACGAGGCACAAAGAACACTCTTTTGAGTAGTGGGGAGTACGTGAAGGGAGGAGAAAAAGACGCATCATTTGGGTGCAAGGATGCAGAAAATCGATAAAACAGATCTATGCAACTCATAGTACGGAAATAAAATAAAAATTAGAAAAACAAATCTAGTAATGTTAATGAATTGATTATGCAAAATGAGTAGAAAAAAGAGGAAAAGCACATGTACGTAAAGTGATTACAAGTTGCGTCACCCAACAAATCCCCTGCTGGGGCCAACGCAAACATCATATTCCAAAGAAGAAACAGGTATCACAAAGAACTATCGACAAGTCGTTTAACAGTTTGTCAAGTCGATGATCTTAAGATGTGCACGGTAGCACAAAGATCCAATATTCTCATCGTAAAGGTTGTAGAAGTCACCTGACAAGCACTGCCAGAACACATCATTGTCACCAATGGCCAAATTTCCATCAGGAGTGACACTCCATCCAGCAGCATAGATAGCACCTGCCTGAGGTGGTGGGCCATCAAACTGGAATTGCTGGTTGGCAACGATGGAACCAATTCTTCCCTTTGCATCTCTAAGAATGCTATCTTTCAAAGTCATAGCCAAATCACCTGTGTTGTAGCAAGCGACACTTGGAACAACAGAGCTCTCAGCAGTCTCCGACTCAGTGGTTGATGTACTAGTTGTGTTGGAAGTGGAGGAAGAAGAAAAAGCAGTGGTAGTGGCAGAAGAACCAGTTGAGGACTCATCGTCAGTAGAAGTGGTTTTGACAGAAGAACCAGAGGTGGTTGCAGAAGCACTTCCAGTAGTCTTGGTCTTCTTAGCCTGAACCTGACCGTCACTTATCTGAGTGGCACCAGTCTCAGTGGAAATGGATGTTGTGGAAGGTTTGGTTGCTGTGGCCTGAACCTGACCGTCACCAATTTGGGAAGCAACAACAGCTTTAGAAATAGTCTTGGTCTTGGTGACAGCAGAACTTTTACTCTTCTTTGTAGAAGTAGAAGTAGCAGTAGCAGCCTGAACCTGTCCATCTCCAATCTGAGAGACATCACCTCTCTTTAGAAGTTTAGCAGCAGCTGTAACAGATGCAGAGGAGGACGTGGAAGAGCCTATTGTCTCAACAGAGATACCAAAAGTTGATGCATAATCAGTAACACCACCTGGGAAAGTTGCAGTAGGTGTCAAAGTTGACCATGCCTCAGAAGGAACGTAAGCAGCACCTGCAACGGATGCGAGGGCAATTATAGTAGATAAACTGAACTTCATCTTGAACAGTAGGTAACAAATAACGAGCGAATGTAATTTAGATGTAGATGAAGATGGAGAGGGTATAATATCCAGGAAGAATAATATGCACTTACTTTAGTTCTTTCAGACTATGAAGTTCATCGTGGGAAACCGCTTTATATATATCAGAATCATAAAGAGTGCAAAAATTATGTCCCTTCTCTGATCACGGTCTAGAAGCCAGTGTGATTTTCCAAAAACGATGAAACGACAATTTCTCTTTTGTACACCTAGACAACGAACAAACGTGAACGAACAATGCTGAATAACAACTTTGGAGACATGATGCATAGCCAATAGGACAAAGAGAGCCCATTCATGAAGTGCAACTCGTAATTTTTTACTCGATTAATCAAAAATACTTCTGTTTATTGTGTGATGTGACTGACTGCTTGGCGCGACCTTATTGAACAATCCTCATCTTATTGTCCACTTATATTTTTTTTTGTTGACGCTTTGCCCTATTTCGAGAGTCTCAGTTTACGAAACGCGGTTTGACGACCGCTCGTAATATTTTCTATTTATTTTTCCCACTGTTTACCCCTTTGGCGACAACACACAGCACTAAACCTCATATTTAATCTCATATTTTTCTTTTTCTTTTTTTCTTCACTATCAAATTTTTTTTGATTGTTCTCAAAACTTTTTTGCTTTCCACCGTACTTTAACATTCTTGACAATTTTTCATGATGACGTCTCTCGTTCACGTACCTGAAATAGTGGAAATAATATGGGCTGAAGAGACCCAGTAAGCTAAACAATACTTTATCTACCATGCATTACACCTTTTTTTTGGGGGCATAGAATTGTGTGGTTCGCAAAAGTGATTTCTCTGCAAAAATCCCCACACATACGCATTTTCTTTCTTCTTTTTTTTCCCCGGCGGTACAATATATTGCCCTCTTTCTGCCGATACTGAACTTTCTTCGTTCAAAACTTTTTACATCATTGCCCTGTCACGTGATCGGATAATTCGCGAACGTAACATTCACCTTGAAGTTTGTAGAACTTTTCTCTCATTTCAAACAACTGGTTTGAAATCGGTTTATTTCTATGCCTTCATCAATTTCATAGTCCAATAATCCGACCGCGGCATAACATAAGGCTTTAAAATGAATAAACGCGATTAGGCTTGCACTTGCTACACAGGGGTAGAGAGCGTGCGTGTCGTTGAATGGGATCGTACTATGAAAATTCCAATTTATCAAAATAAAACGACCGCGAATTCCGAAAACGGCTAATTATCAGACTAATATTTCCTAAACAAGATTAAATCGGGCATGAAATAGCACCCTGTTCACCCCTTTAAAGATCAAATTATTTAATACCGGCTTCTCAAAGTGCCAAGCTTTGATATTACTTTGATAAAAGGCTTAGATCCATTGTACTCTTATTTTAAAGCTATATGATTATTGTTATGAAATCCCAGAAAGATTTTAGCGCGTTAATAATTTGGCAACTTGTAACTTTCTACATTTTATTTTGTTATTTGCTAAGCCATTCATTGCCCATGGAAAGACATTCATTTCAAACATTATCTAGAAATACACGCTATTTATTTAAAAAATGAATTACATCTATTAAGGTATAATGCTATTCCTCTTTGGGACTGCTGGTGAAACAGCTCAATCTAGCCAGTCCTCCTTTCCTGGCTGTGCGTATTTCTGTTTGTAGATATCATATATATCAGGAAATGGGTTGGTTCTGCTCAATATGATATTTTTTGATGCTGTGAGTTTCGCACGTATTAAGTTGCCGTCAACTAAAGCCACTAAAACATTCTGAACAAAAGAATCGTTGATTTGATCAGTTATCGTATAGAAGCTCAAACTTCCAGAGCTTGCATTTTGTTGCACAGGATCACATGAAACGTTTAAGGCAGATCTAACATCTTCAAAGTTCAGACGCCCTGTGATTTTATAAACTTTTAGAATGAGATTTCGTAGAATAAGAATTCGCACTCTTTGAAGAAATCCCACATATAAACATAACCCAATGAAGTACGATCTATTTCTTCTCAATGCATCAGAAAAACCTTTAATGTCACCCGCTTTATAACAAGTGATTAGAGGACTGTATATTTCAATCATTTGCAAACCACCCTTATCACTTTGGACCAAATCTCTTAAAACTTGGATATCTGCCACCTTTCCAACAAGTAAACCACACGGAATGAGATATTTTAATATTTTTATCCGACTGCGTACGCTTATATCTCGATGAATGTTTTGGAAACACCACATAAAATGCTTATAAGCAAGAAAGTAATTGCTCTGCCCAAGATGAAACTTACCAAGCACAAACCTGTAATTTATTAACTGCGACCTTGAAATGAGACGCTTATCAAGACGAAGAACATTCATATTGGAAAAGACATTATTGCAGAGAATGGGCGAATCAATAAATATATACAGGTTGCAGAGAGATATGCATACAGACATAAGAACTGAAATGGTATCCTTCCTTTCGTTGCTCCCTAGGTCGTCCAATGCAGGAGAAGCCCTTATGTTATTAACAATTTTTAACATTATAGTAGACAAATAGGAAAGTCTGGGATAATTATTCACTCGGTTCTCAATCTGCATGATTTTGGCATCCACAAATTTCGTTAGTGGAATGATTAAATTGGTGATATCAAATGTTGATTTGAATAAAATTGTATGAAACTGCTTGTTGTTTAAGGCGACACTCAACGAGCTGTAAAAACCAATCATAAGATCAATAGAGTTCAACAAACTCCAAGGATCAATGTTTTTGACATAGACCAAATACTTCTGTATCATTGTTTCAAATGCAGGCCAATCATTATTATAAAAGTGGATGTTCTCAATTATGCTTTCAAGTTGATCATCATCATATGACTGTAGCGATTGCTGTAGTGATGGTAAATGTTTTGCTGTTATAGGGTTGACGTCTAGCAAGGACGATAAATCTGTAGGGGTTCCAGCATTCTTCACATCATTCAAAAACAGATCCAAAGTATAAGGCTTCATTTTTGGTGATGCTTAATCGTATAATTGATACGGTGGTATGGAGTGTACCAAAAGTAAGGATATACCAGCAAATAAAATCTTTGTCCAAAATATACCCTGCACTTTTTTTATCTTATTTTATTTTTTTTTTTTTTTTGAGATGAAGGTGCAAACATAGGGATAATTTTTCATCTAGAGGTCTGGCAACGTTAGACTGGCTAACTTCTAATTTGGAGGCATTAAAACTCTCTTGTTTCCAATGATAAGTGACAAATATGAGGCATTCTAGAAGTAAATTCAAGAAGAATAGTGGAAATTTTGCTTTTAACGAAGAAGAATATCTCGACAATGCTACTGCAAAGATAATCGTAGCAAATCTTCCACCAAGACTGGATGGACAAGGCTTTCTTGACCAAGCTAATTTAACAGACGTCGGCAACTTTTATTATGTGGAAGGGCATGATGGTAAAAGCATATATGAAAAACCAGTTTATTCAAGAGCTTACATCTCATTTGAGACAGAGGAGCAAGCTAAAAGCGTTGCCAATCGTTTGAGCAAATCGTCTTTTATGGATTCAGTTATTAACAAAGATCAGGACACGGAATCCGAAAGCATTCAACCCGTTAACGACTTACAAAAAGATGAAATAGTTATGGACAATACTAAGAATTTGAAGGACCAAGTTAAAAATCAGCCGACACTTATTCCCAAAGTAAACAGGGCGACTTATTTAGAAATGCCCAAACACATTTTCAGTGAGAAGACAGATCCAAGCTGGGACACCATTCAAGAGACAATTTCCTACAAATTGTTTCTAAACTATTTGGAGGATCCATCATCAGGTAACGCAGGCAAAGTTTTGGACAGTTGCTATCCGAAGCGGCAGAAAACGACACAGAAAAATCCTAGGAAACAAGCGAAGGGAAAGAAAACTAAGAATATTAACGTTCGAAGTTTGGGTCCTAAATCAGAAAGGTCGCAAAAAGAAATGACAAAGAAGGAACGACAAAAAATCAAGAGATTAAAAAGGAAGGCTTTTAAGGAAGCCAAACTTAATTCGGATAAAAAAGCAGGTTACGGGAACAAGAAGAATATACCAGTTAAAACTACTGCAAGTACTACGAAGGGCAAAGAGAAAGATCAGAAAAAAAATGGGAAAAAACAGGAAACACCAAGCAAGCGATCGAATTCAAGTCGGACCAGGAGTGACAAAAAGACAGATGATAAATCAAAAGATGCCACTAAAAAGCCTGATTCTAGGACGACAAAGTTAACAAAGAAAAGTAGAAGGAGAAAGAAAGTAAAGAAATCCCAAGCACAAAAGTCAACGCATGAAAAACAAAATGCTTTCTGAATTGGGAATATTCGAGCGTCAAATTAAGAAAGCTGAAAGGACGGAATATTTTTTTTCCGTTCTATTCTTCTGACCATCCTCCTTTACAATAGATAGAATACTCATTATGGAATGTCTTACGACATCTGAGAAAAAAAAGGCCAATTTAAAAACAACTGAAATGTGCCAAGCTATCCCATTTGAAGAGAATCCTTTTAATGTTATAAGAGCCGCTTTCAGATGGGTACGTTTTTAAAAAATTGAACTATTTATTAACGTATAGGAAAGACTAACTGATACTAATATCCAGATTTAGATAAACGAATACGGTGGTATAATTTTACCACCCAATCCAACGTTACATGACTTTTTTTCTGAGTCGTTTGTGAAGAATGTATCAATATATTTAGCTGGTAACTCTGATGCAGCCAAAATGGACACATCAGGCAATCCGTTTACTGCACTACTGGAAAACTATAAAATGGAATTTAAGGATGTCCCGAAAGTGATTGAATGGATTAATTTGTGTGGAGATTGCCCAGAACAGTCTGACACATTTATTAAGGAGTCATCTCAGGGTAATACTAACGACATACAACAGGATTTGCTTGCACTTCCGATTGAAAAATTAGTAACATTAGTAAGCAACATATACAGAATTCTTTGTGTTATTGTCCTGACAAGTGCAAGGGGAAAGGCAATGGCATGGGCAGCCACAAATCTCAACTATATACCGGTGGCTGATAAGCGGGCTTTAGAACAATTCACCGTTATAGGGGATGGCTATGACTCGAATGAAAGTGTAAACATATCTACGGATTCCAATGGAATCCAGGAAATGTCTTCGCAGCAGAAATATGAAGAGCTGAATCAGAGAATTGATAGCCTAAATGAAGAATTAGCAGAGTGCCAATGGACAATAGCTTCCTTGAAAGATCAATTGAAGTCAGAAAGGGAGCAAAAAGGTAAATGTGTGGATACAATCAAGGACTTAGAGGAAAAGCTTGAGCGCCAAGAGGAAAAAGTAACGGGTCAAGAACTTTACAAGAAAGGTCGTTTTGAGGTGGCTATACTTGAAAACGTTATTCGGCAATTAATGATACGTGAAAAGGAGCGAAATATTTTTAAAAGTATGTAAAGAAAATACCGATTAAATTGAGGAAAAGATTTGAGGGAATGAGGATGGGATGAAATAGATCAGCTATAACAAGTTTGGACAGTGTAAACATATATACTGCAAAGCAAAACAAAAATTGTAAGTGTAAAATTTCAGCATGTACTTCTTTATTTTTGTCTCTGTCTTTAAATTAATATATTAATACAACAAACTAGCCATCAATTGATAAGAGCATCCATCGTGCAGCAGATACACATTGCAGCCAAACATGCAGTTAAGCAGTCAGAATTGTTCCTCGATTGAGGCTGCTGTTGAACATAAACAGGCTGCTGCTGCTGTTGATAATAACCTTGCTGAGGTTGCCCCTGGTAATATCCCGGAGGTTGTTGATAATAGCCCTGCTGTCCTGCTGGTTGTTGGTAATATCCCTGCTGTTGAGAATTACCTCCAAATATACCTCTTTGGCCTTGGCCTTGACCCTGACTCTGAGCCTGATAATTTGATTGGGCTTGTGGCTGTTGATTGGATGTACTTCCACCATTGTAATAATCAGAAGCAGCACCTCTTTTTTCTGGAGGAGGGCCAGTTGGACGCTGTATTAATGAAATAAGATTTGTTAGTAATTGCTTAGCCGAAACAAAATTTAGGGTTAAAAAAAAGATGAACACTTACGTTATACGACATTTCTAAAATGATATACCTTAAAACTATTAATGTAAGTGCTTATGCAGGGAATATAAAATGAGTATTGATTATAGATCTAAATCTTCGAGATCTGCAAAACGGTAGTGCTTTTGACTTTTAACTTCGAGAATAGGAAAGCTCAAAAAATAAAAAAAAAGTAGTATTCTGTTAAGGCGTGCGGCGAGGAAATTAACTGGAATTTAAATAGGAGGGAAAAAAACTAATGCCCCTTTGCATCATTTAACGATACTGAAAATGATGCAAACATGTCCACCGAATTTACAATATTACCGATTATTTGAGTTACGAAATTTATTCGAATCTAATGTCATAGTTGTTTAGTTTATCTGCAGTTTGTGATCATGTCATGCGGGCGATATTGCTCAGCCACAGACGGAAAGGCAATAAATGATCAGATAAGACAACCGTACACCATAGTATAAAAGTTTAAAACGGAACCAAATTGTTTTTCTCGAGGGAATGTGGCCATCGGAAATTAAGAAGGCATTTTCCTAATGTATTGTACTGATAGCAGGTACTATTGTGTTCAAGAAGAGTGTTTCGACTAGAAGGAAAGAAAACAACGTTAGTTGCGAAAGGAGGTGTAGTTTATTTTATGGTCAATTGACAGCCCCAAATGGTACACATTGCACAATCATGGATATAATGAAAAAAAAAAAGTTAGCAGAACAGAGGGACAAAAAATTAATTAAGTATCGTATTGAAATAGAGGGGAATTAAGATTGGAGATTCAGCAGTTGATTTTTTTGCAGTTTCGAGCAAGCATGAATAAGCCCAGACGGGGTAAAAATTTCATGTGCCTATTTAACATGATCGATTAAAATTTTCTTCTAAATTAGCATAAGGGTACTAATTATTCCATGTGAGAATACTTTGGTAAGAAGGATTTGGTAGATTGAGTTACGCGAAGGAGCAAGCCCATACAGTTTTTCGCAACCCCGTTCGCGAAAAAAGGGAAAAAGAAAAAAAGTTACACGGATCAGTTTCGAGTGTCTCATTCCCCTATGAGGACATAAACATGCGTTGTTCACGTAAAATCACAAGCACAAAGAAAGATAACCGATCAGCAAATATATCGTGACCGGCGAGTATTTAATCTTTCGTATAAGAATAGAGTTCATTTAATAACGGAGCTGCTGTACACATGCTTCCACATAAACAAGGGGAAGTAAGCAAGCAACAGAAGAGAGGGCTAAAGGAGTACAATAAACATACTGCAATGGAACAAATAGGAACACTACTGCAACGAAGGCAGTATACACGGAAAGATCTTAATATTGATCAGGATAGTACGGATGATCCGAACATGAGTTATGATTTTTTAAAAGGACGTGCACCTTCCAGATCTCTAGGGAATGCGTTGGAAGCACTATCCTCGTCAGGATCATCACAGTCATCATCTACCGTTGTTCGTAATACCGAATCACCAAGCAAGACGACAAATGAGCAATTGAAAAATATTTCTCTCAGTACATTAGAGATGGATGCTAACTTCAGAGAGAAATTGCATGTTGCCTTGACTTCCGCCAGGGAGAATAGAACAGTTTCGGGGAATAACACATCAGTCGAGAAAGCGCGTTCACCGGTGCCTTCAAGTTTGATAACGGGAAATTTTTCAACGGACAAGGATGCCGGTACACATTCGAATGTGCATAAAGGAACAATTTATCAAGATGAGGAAGTTGTAATGGACGATCCACCGACTGAAAGGGAAGACAAACATGTCAGGATGGTAGAGTCTCGGACGAAAGAGAATGCTCGTATGGACAATTCGCAGAATGTTAGTGGTAATACTGGAATGAGACAGTGTGAGGAGCACGAGGAGGAAATCGTTGATGACTATGACGATGATGACGATGATGATGACTTTGGTAACCAATTGCTTACAGACTACACCGAAGGTTTGCTACCATCACCTCCCGCGTCTCCTCCACGTGAACTGGATCCCAACAAATTGTATGCTCTGTATGACTTTTCTGGACCTGATTCATCACAGGTGGAGCTCTCCAAAGATGATGCTGTCCAATTACTGAATGATTCTGACAGCTTTTGGTGGCTTGTAAGACGTACGGGGGATGGAACCGTTGGATTTGCCCCTGCGGAAATTTTAGAGACCTATGAAGAGCGACTTGCCAGGCTCAACTGTTGGAAAAACGAGGTTCTAGAACGAGGAACAGAGAACACACATTTGTCCACAGAAGACCTGAAGCTACTTGATTATAATCCGGTTGACCGCAAAGCAGCAAGTAACAGCGATGGCACAAACGGAACAGGTAAAAATATGTCGTCATCTCTGGGTTCGATACCGTCATCATTGACATCATACAATAGTTCATCAATGCAATCTCTTAGAAGCATGAAGGATCATTTGACGTCAGCCGGGGCAGCCTCACTAGGCCGTAAAAGCTCGCTTAAACGAGGAAAGAGCACCCATAAAAAGAATGTTACGTTTGCGGGATCACTGCCTCAACTAACGGAGGAAACCAGTGAAGTATATTTACATAATGCATCCGGCGATGATGATGAGAAGGACGTTGTTGCAAAGCACGTGGAGGCATCGATACCATTAATTGTTCCAAAGAGAGCTTGCAGGACAAACTTTCTTATAAACGATCTGGATGAGTATGATAGAACACAAAAGGACTCGAATCCACCAAGTGCACCATTTGTCAATGGATCTGGGTCCATTGGATCGTATTCACCATCTACCAACTCCGATTATAGTGATGGTTGGGGAAACGATGAAGTCAAGGTCAAGGAAGCCAAGGTGATAAAGGAGCATAGATGCTTGAGCAATTCAAATAACGCTATTGTTAAAGAGAATAGCGAAGTGAACGAGTCGCGATTCAATACTCTAAGAAAGCTATCCGGCAAGGATGAAAAATGCAATAAAGGCGACAGTAAGAAAAAGCATTCAATACCACTTTCCCAAAGTATTCAAATGTTGGACGACTTGATACAAAACAGTCCTGAGTTCAGCTCTCAGAGATTGCGGGATAAAGGGAACAAATTTGTAGATGCCGAATTTGTACCTCCCGATTTTAACGATCAAGATAGCAGTACCGGGCCGAGCACAATTTCCACATTAAGAAAGCGTTACAAGAGTGAGGATTTATCATATAACAACGTTCGAAAAGTAAAGGATACTAGAAAACCACCTCGGGCTGTGTCAGATTCAGGCTCTTTCACAAAATTGCATCCTGTGACTAGCGAGATTTTCAATCCTCTGATGAATCACATGGAGGAGCTAGAGAAAATGATGAAAGATATTTACATTGAAAATCCATCTACACACAAATGAGCTTTTGATTAAAGAAACCACTCAATAATATATACACTTGACTGGCCCTATGTGCGTACAAACGCAGAATATAAATAGACAAGAACTGTATATGAATATAAGTTAAAAGATTAGTGATCATACTAGTTTATTGAATACCTGTTTCAATAATGTAGACTTCAGTCTGTAGTGATTTCTGAAAGAAATAGGTAGCTCGTACTTTGAGTCTCGGTTCTAGTTGGGTTAGGATGTGCAGTGCCATCTGAATTGTAAGCCCGGAATATATATTTTCCAAAGCCGATTTTTTTTATTTTTTTGTCAATTTATTTATTTATTTTTATTTTTTTTTGGAGTTCGATCAGGCAAAGAAAGCATTCTGATGAAAATTTTTGATTGGGATTAGAGCAAGGAACTTCAATGTATAGTAAGCCATACTCAGGGCTATCCTTAAGCACCAACTTCTAAATTGTCTTCTTAACAAAGAAGCATATCACAAAATTTGTGGTAGCTTTGCCATTTTGCTTTGCCTCAATTAGGTATATTGTCTAGTTTTGACAAAAGGTTGATAGACTCGGTGCGCTTGGTTGGCTATCAGATTCAACTGTTCATAGAGGCAGTTCGTATTCAAATAAAATGTCAAATTGGGCACCAGATCAGAATGCTGTCAATCAGCTGGTGAATATTTTGATGGGAACGCTTTCGGCCGAAAGGAGTGTAAGAGAACAAGCGACATCTGCATTGAAACAAGCGGAAGAAAGAGAGCAAGAGTTGGATAATTATTTGCTTCATGTTCTTATAGAGGGTAAACAGGTTCAACCCCAAGTGAGGGCTGCTTCTGGATTAGTGTTGAAAAATGATGTTGCTAGGAACTGGATGCAAAAATCTCCCCAAGTTAAACAGTATCTTCTGGAAAGAATTCCTCTGGGCCTCATGGACAATGCCGGTCTCGTTCGAAACATCACAGGAAACGTTATTACCACGCTTTTACAAATTGTTGGGGTGACGAGGTGGCCGAATATTTTAGGAGATTTGATGCAACTGGCTACCAATCAAAATGGAAGCACGGACTCGCAGGAAGGAGCAATGAGCAGTCTTGCTAAAATTTGTGAAGATTCCGCCTCAACACTTGACAAAGAGTATGCAAATGGTGATCGGCCTCTTAATTTTATGGTTCCACAGTTTATTGAGCTTACCACTTCTCAAAGTGCACGGGTGCGTGTTCTAGCATTGACGTGTCTCAATTATGTTTTGGAAGTCGAGTCGCAATCAATTTTGGTGTTGCTCGATAAATTTTTATCCAGGTTGTTTGAACTAGCAACAGACAAGGACCCAAAGGTGCGGACATCTGTCTGTCGTGCTTTTAATGAAGTTGTGGAAATGGCACCAAGTAAGTTGGCCCCACACTTAGCCGGTATAATTGATTACTGTGTGCACACAATGGGTGATGACGATGATGATGTTGCTTTACAAGCCTGCGAAGTTCTTCTCTCTATCTCCTCGTCAACGTACTTGGCGAATCACGTGGAGAGTAAATTGGATGTTATCATACCGGCCCTTCTCAAGAATATGGTTTATTCTGAAATGGAGGTGTTTTTAATGGAGGGTCAGGATGAAAATGATGACGAGAACGTTGTTGATAAAGACGAGGATATAAAGCCGACGGCGGTAAAAAGCCGAGGAAATCGTACTCGCGGAAACAATACAGACACAGCATCCGATTCTGAACTTTCAGACGATTCCTCGGATCTTTCTGATGCAGATGACTCTGACTTGACTCCATCATGGACAATCCGGAAGTGCGCTGCAGCTACATTAGACTCATTGGCATCGGGCTACCCACAAAAAGTTTTCCTGCTTACTCTTCCGGCAGTGAAACAGCAGATTACCTCGGAGAAATGGCCGATAAGAGAAGCTGCTATTTTAGCATTGGGTGCTGTCGCTGAGGGCTGTTGGCAAGTTGCTGCCAATGAGTTACCATCTCTGGTTCCATACTTAGTTGAAAGGCTTTCGGATCCACAGCCAAGAGTTCGCTTAATAGCCTGTTGGACTTTGGGAAGATACTCTTCATGGATATGCGAACAGGCTGCCCAACAAACAGGCTGTGCCAACTACTTCAGGCCTACTTTTACATGCATTATGGACTGTGCACTGGACAGGAAGAAGGTTGTTCAACAAAGTGCTTGTTCGGCACTTGCGGACTTCATTGACAGTTCGACCCCAGATATCCTCGCACAGTTTATTGAGCCACTTCTTCAACATTTCAACATGTACTTCCAGAAGTACCAGCGGAAAAACATGATCATTCTATATGACACGGTTCAAACGTTTTCGGAGAAGGTGGGGTATCTGCTGAAGGGACATGACAACTTGATTAAAATGCTTCTACCACCACTTATGACCAAGTGGCAGGTGCTCAAAGACGATGATCATGATCTTTGGCCATTACTTGAATGTCTATCATCCGTTGCTGCAGCATTGGAGGAGTCCTTTGCACCTTACGCATCACCTGTTTATGATCGTGCTGTTCGTGTTTTATCAAACTGTCTTCAGGGAAAAAGCATATCGTTGAAAGATGCGGACTACGATGCACCAGAGGATGACTTTATTGTTACGGCATTGGACTTGATTGATGGTCTTGTGCAAGGATTGGGTGCCCACTTTAACGATTTGGTGCAGTCTTCAGGGCAACCAGAGGGAAAACCAAATACTCTTATGCAGTCAGTAATTCAATCCATGCAAGGCGACTTTGGAGACATTAGGCAAAGTGCATATGCATTGCTTGGAGACTTGTGCATTTATGGAGTGCACAACTTCATTTTGCCATTTCTCCATGATGTCATGGTATGTATCGGAAACGAAATTGCCAACCATACATACGATTCAATACCATCTTGCAACAACGCAATATGGGCATTGGGTGAACTCTCTTTAAGGATAGATAGTAATGCAATGTCTCCATACTTGGATAATTTCTTGAGGATATTGGCACAGATGTGCTTGGAGACGGATATGGATTCGACCATTCTTGAAAATACCGCTATCACGATTGGTCGCCTTGGTAACAACAATGCATCTTCAATGGGTCAGTACTTGTCCCAGGTTCTTTTCTCGTGGTCTTCCTATATGTTGCACTCCGAAGAAAATCAAGAAAAGCGGACAGCATTTCAAGGGATGTGCAACATAATAATGGCCAATCCTTCAATGCTTAATACAAACGATGCAGCCACTAAAGATGCCTTATGCTATTTTTTGGCCTGCATTGCAACATACGAGGACCCGGGAGAAGAATTGGGACAGACTTTTCATTTGCTAGTTCATGGAATTCAGAATGGACTGGGTACAGATCAGTGGTCGAAGTTGATATCAAAGTTAGATGATGGACACAAGGCATCATTAATTGAAAGGTATGGAAGCTGAGTAGCTTTCCATGTGAAAGGAGATTTATATAGCACTATATGTAATAGTTTTCTTTTTTGTATTGCTTTCATCGCAATTTTGTTAATGTAGAATATAGATTTTTAAGTACGTAATTACGCAAAATTGTAATTGATTAGTATTTATTAGGCGTTGCGCTCTATGGCTTATTTTCTCTAGGAGAAAGAATGAGTCTACCCATTGGCATTCCACTGACACCTTTACCGATGGCATATATGGAATTGCCTCTTAGAATTGTTTCAACAACCCTGCCATGAACCTTCTTCCCACTAAATGCCGTGAGCTTGTTTTTGAAAAATGTCCTAGTATTATCAATCCTATACACGACATCAGGATCAAAGATTGCGAAGTCTGCATCGTATCCAACTCGGATATGCCCCTTGGAATTTGCTAGACCAACCTGCTGGGCAGTATTTTCACAGCACCACCTTACTATATCGGTTAAACTAATGGCATACTTCCTTCCTGCTTCCCAAAGCATGATCATTCCAAGTCCAAGAGAAGTAACACCGCCCCATGCTTTGAAAAAGTCACCCTCATCCAACCTTTTAAGATCTGAGGTACATGGTGAATGATCACTCACTACGGAGGTGATTACACCATCCAAAAGAGCTTTCCAAAGTTTGTCTTTATTGGCAGCAGAACGAATTGGTGGACAACATTTGAATTGGGTAGCTCCGGCTGGAATATTATCTGCATCCAAAGTAAGATAATGAAAGCACGTTTCTACTGTAAGTGGGAGTCCCAATTTGAATTTGGCTTCTTTAATGATTGGAAGGGCATGGCTGGTTGCCAAATGCACGATATGTATTGGAACAGTGGGGTGATGCTTCTGACAGTCAATTATATGCGTAATGGCTCTGACTTCAAAAGAATCTGGCCTCGAAGCCAAAAATGAATCATATGATCGTGGATCAACAGATGTTAGAGCATCATTTGTGCTTTTAACTAAAGTTAATGGTGACATTTCATCATCGATGGTGGCCAAAGGTTCCACATATTGAAGAACCGGTGACGATGAAAGAATTTCAGCTTGTTGACAGGTCAAATTGCCATGATCACCACAAGTTTTCGTTTCCGCTAAGCTGTTACGGTTATTATAACATTGGGAATATACCTGTATTTTATTCTCATGTGGTTCCGGTGCCATTTCAGCATGAAACATAATCAACGTGTTTTCATTTTGCACTTTTGCAAGAACCTTGTTTATATAAGCCGGCGTCACCATGGGAAACTCTTCCACTCCACTATCCATCAAAAATCCCTTGAATCCACGCACACCAGATCTAATCAATGAAATTAAGTCATCCAAGTTGTCAGGGACCAAACCACCCCAAAAGGCAGTATCAACCCAGACTTGACCTGTTGCCGCATCGATCTTTCTTTGAAAATTAGCAAGAGTGGTTGTAGGTGGAATACTGTTTAAAGGCATATCAACAATTGTTGTAACTCCTCCTGAAGCTGCGGACTGTGTTCCTGTTGCAAATCCCTCCCAAGGTGTTCTTCCAGGTTCATTTAAGTGAACATGAGAATCAACAAGTCCCGGCATGATCACAAGTGAACCGAAATTTCTATAACTCACAACATCGTACGATCGTAATCTCAAATCTTTCTCCGAAAGAATCTCGTCTTTGAATATGTCCAGAATTTTACCGGTAATACGAGAGAAAACGATGGTTGCCGGTATTATGGTACCTTCGATAACGACTCTAGAGGAGGAAATAACCTTCGACATTCAAGAATTTTTGACAAATAAAAAAAAATACAGGTGAAACACACTAGTCTTGGCCCAAACCTCAAAGCAAATATGATATCTCTGGCAATGATCACACCAGTGAATATGACCGAAAAATACTGAAAGAAACGGTTGCACGTTAGAACGTATGCTACAAGGACAATCAACGGAATTATTTCTTGAACATGGATGCATCGCAACATCCCTGGCTTATTCCTACTTATTTACATATTTATTCTATTAGTGCTTTAATGAGAAATTCCTCATGCATGCAGAAATCCGGGTAGATGAATCTTCGTTTTGGCTTTATTAGGAAAATGCGGTGGATCAACGGAGATCACCGAATATTATGATCGCGATAAGATTTTTTTTTGACCAATGAAAATTCAGGAACTCAGATATATATACAATCACCCTGCTCTCCGAGGTTGAAAAAAACCATATGGGGAAATAAGGAAAGCATTTTTTAAAAAAGGATTTTACGTTGAATTTAATCTGTACAACATGAAGGAAAATAGTCTCTCTTAAATTTAAGAATTACAGTCAAAAATACCTTATTACCAAACTGGATTTCTTTGCCGCCACCACTACTCTCAAAGTGCCAAAATATATTGTAAAACTTTGTCGGCTTCGAACTCCGATTTGAACTTTGTAGAAACAATACTTCTAAGCTCTCCAGTAACTTCATCACTAGATAGTTTTTCAAGGCCTCCTTTACTTTCGACGCTACTTTTCCATGCTTTCAAAACAGCCTTTAAAGTTTCTCTTCCACCAAGAAGCTCATCATCAGAGAAATGTGGCCTCTTACTATCTGCATTTTCATCCTCATTATCGTCTAGCTCTGATGCCTTCCTTTTCGCCATAGAGATGATCTTACTAGGAAATCTGACAATTTCGGCAACATGAATTCCGAAGGACTGGTCAGAAATACCCGGCTCTACTTTGTAGAGAAGTGTTATATTGTCGGTTGAACCTTTTCTTGCAACGTTATCCACATCTTCCACATGTGCCATAACATGAAGGTTACTAATTGTAGGAATTTTTTCTGCTAATGTTGTGAGCTCATGAAAATGTGTAGCAAATAACGTGAATGCCTTGATTTTCGTCGATATATATTCGGAAATCGACCATGCTAGACCGAAACCATCATAAGTGGATGTACCTCTGCCCAATTCATCCACAATAATTAATGAGTTTGCTGTAGCAGTCTTGATAATTGATGACATCTCAAGCATTTCTGACATAAAGGTAGAAACACCTTTTAGTTGGGAGTCTGAAGCACCAACACGAGCAAGAATCGAGTCGACTATGCAAATTTCAGAACCTTCTGAAACTGGAATAAAACAACCTATTTGGTTCATTAACGCAATGACACCAACCGTCCGTATATAAGTGGATTTACCACCCATGTTTGGTCCCGTTATTATGAGAAATTCCTCCTTATTTTTCTCCATGTGGATATCATTTGCTATAAACATCATATTCTCTTGCTGTTCCAAGCATGGATGTCTTGCCTCTTTCAAGTTGCACACACGTCTTTCAGAGTTTAGAGAATACATGCGACTTGGTCTAACGTATTCGATAGGAGCAAATGCCGCAGCATGACTAAAAGAAACAATCACATCCAGTTTCGAAACTGAAATCTCCAACTTAGTGAAAACAGGAACGTATGTGGCAGCCGTCGAAACGACCTCATCAACAATTTCTCTTTGACATTTTTCATAATTTTCTTGCAAGGATTTATACACACGACTCAAATGACTTAATTCCTTTGTTGTAAAGTAAACACCCGCCTTGACTGTGGAAAGTTCTCTGTATTTATGGTTACCACGAATACAGGAGGCATCATTTCGTGTAAGTCTGAAACACCATCCATGTAAATGATGATCCTCAAGCTTCAATTTCCGGTTCAACTCCATACCAAGTTCATCACCCACATCCGCGTGAATAGTATGCATCGATTTCTGTACTTTATCAAGCTTCTTACTAAGATTCATCAAGGATTCATCGTATTCAGGATTAATAGCAAGCATTGAATTGGAGAATGCGCTGGCTGAAGTTGCATTTTCTAATGAAGATAGATCAATCGTCTGCTCGATCATAGCCTCATAAGTTTTCAAAACTTTGCCACACTCCGTAATTGGTTCAATCCACAGAGAGCTCACCAACTGCTTGGTGAGAGCATTTTCCTTTTCATCATCGTTCATAATTCCTGTTAGTCCCTCGGTCAACAATTTAATAGCCACCGGAAGCTTAAGGCACATCTGATAGAGGCATATCACATCATCCAAACGGGCCATTCTGTTACGCTTGGAGCTAATCTTTTTCAAAAGTTTTGCGATATCCGGAACGCCAGAAAGAAAATCGTTTTGAAGGCTGGTTCTTAAATTCATGTCATCGAAGAAGAACTTAACAAGCATGTGTCTTTTATTGATTTCATTGACATCAACTAACGGCTGCTTTATCCATTGAGAAAGAAGTCTTGTGCCACCGGCAGTTTTACAGTTGTTAAGGAGACCAAAAAGTGACGACGTTTTGTTCATAGAGTTGTTAAAGTTTGGAGGAGGAAACAAGTTTAATGCTCTGACCGCTGCATAATCCAACTTCATGAATTGTTCAAGGTTATACTTTCCAATAGACAGGGCTCCACGGTTAGAATCATCAGAAAGAAGAGATAGATAAGAAACCAACGCGTTCGCACATGACTGTGCAAGCTGAAGACTGCTCATTTCATTTGTAGAAAGGACAAGTTCATTACCGGTCAATGTAACAAGATCCTGTTCAACATTCTTCACATTGAATTCAGAGGATTTGAATTCAGTGATAACAACATCACATCTGTCTATAACATGCTTCACTTTCTCAAATTCTGGATCTTTAGAATCCGCATTTTCGGGAAGGAGGCATTCCTTAACACCCAATTGAATAAGAATCGATTCCAAGTTTGAATACAAACCATTATCCATAAATTCGGATAAACCAATATATTTATGATTCGGATCATAATAGCCCAATCCGATTTTCCTTCCTTCACTAGATGAATTGACCAACTTCAAGGCCGCAATTATTGACACGGAACTTAATTCTGATGTGTTTATCAAATCATCGATTTCGGTCAAATTTCCGGGCGAGGCCATTTTGCAATTGCTCCATGTGCGGTCATATATTTCAAGCTTGTAACCCATGTCGATGACGACAATTTTCACCAAGTTTGCAAAGACTGCTGGCGATAATGTCAAATATTGAACAGTTTGTTTGTCAATTCCGGATATCTTAACATGTGAATTCTTAATAACCGACTGTGTTTTGTAAATAAGATCGGCCACAAACTCTGCATCTTGGTCGAACACACTGTAATATTCACCTTTATCAACCACCCTGATAGTTCTCTGTGGCTTGTCAGCTAACCTTAGATACTTATAGTAGAACGATCTTTGATCCCGATCATCGGAGAATTTCAACTCCGGGCGCACACTTGACATTCTTGTGTACTCAAGTGATCACTATCAATACAGTTAGATTTATTGCTACCAGATAACGTTATGAAAAAGCAAGATGTTGCTCAAAGTACTGCTAAGGAAAGAAAAATAAAGTCGCGGGACAGGTTCGTGTTTGGGGCTGTCAGATTTTATTTGGAGCGCGCTGTGATAATTTGAAAACGCGTTTTCATTCCAAAGATATTTTGCTGGAGAACATAAAAATTAATATTTAATGCAAGGATTAATTAAAATGGATGTGAGCAAATGTATATCAAAATGCACATGTGTATATAGAGTATATAGAGTATATAAACGTTGTATGGCTAAGACTTTAGATAAAAAGATGCTACTTTTCCAAAAAAAACGGCTAGTTATCTTTCTCATAAACCGATGAATTTTTACCCCCAAAAGTTAGAACGTAATCCAACGAAGCACATTAAAGGAATGCTATTCTCTCCTGATGCTTCAAAATAAAAGGTATCTGGATACGCAAAGGAAGAAAAAAAGATGAGAAAAATATAACAAAGCAAATAAAGCAACGTCCTGACCTTGCCTTACTCATTAAAGCTTTATGCAGTACCGTATGTTCTAACAGCGGCAACTTCTCCCTCATCTGATTCCTCCTGTTGCGATAGAACTTCATCCTCGTCTATGATCTCTTCTTCTAAGCTTCGACTGTTATCCCTGTAGAGGAAAAACTGAAAGAATATCACAAAATCTTCGCCCAAAGTTCCGAGAGAACCAATCAACCAAGGTAGATTGATCAAAATATACTTCTTTCCCGAAGACACCACAACAATAGAGATCACATAGGTGATGTTTCCCAAGCAAGCAAAGAGGAAGAACAAAAATGAAATTCCTTCACATGACTTTCTCTCATAGTTCAATATAATTTGGGGAATACGTGAACCCAAATAAAGTGCCGTACACAGCCATCCAAATATCTGAGCAGCTAGATTGAACGTCAAATTCTCATCAACAGGAGGGGAAGATTTTTCATCCTTGGAACTGAAAAGCCATCCACCAACGCCCGCCAAACAAACAAGAAGAACCATTAAAAAGTTATAGAAATACTCTCTTGTTGCATCAGTATCACAGCTGCTGGTTAGATTAACGCCATCAATATCCTCAAAGTTTGTTCCGCTTTCAATATCCGTGTAATCACGGCTTCTGCGATCATCCGAACGCCCACTCAAAGTGTGATTGCTTATGACAGTATCCAATAGAGGCTCATCTTCGTTCAAAGGATTAGCTGGGGAAAGATGCACGGGATCAATATCACTGTCCTTATCATGACCATAAATAATGCATTGCCATAAAAGCACAATATCAGCAAATGTGTAATAAAAAGCAAGCACGATCATTGTCGGTAGCACTTTTTGTAAAACTGCACCGATAACATTGAAAACATCACCTGCAAGCCAAAGAATCACAAATAGCAGTGACACACCAGTCGCACTCTTTCGTATAAAGTTCTGGTAGATCTGTGGTGCAAAAACTATTATCCAGCATGCTATCGAGATAGATCCTGTGATACCACTTATGGTTTGTGCATCAAGGGCCACAGAATTTAAAGGTGGTGTCATATTGAGTCAATAAACAGGCCTACTAGCAAAGAAGCAAATAACGATACCGAATTATTATGTATTCAAACCTTTTATTTCGAAGCTGTGCCTGTTTGAACAATTTGATGATGTTGATAGAAAGAAGTGAAAAGTAAGGGAAAAACATGTAAATTATAGATAAAAAATCAAACAAAAAAAAAAAGTTTACGAGAAAAAGAAGCTCGTCGTAATAATGGATTCCAGAGTCGGGGAAAAAAGTGAAAAAAAAATTCATGCGGGTCCTGCTGCTTTTTTTTTGTCCGGCTGCACGGCTATACAGAAAGCTCTAACTGATAACGGAGCAAGTATGATCCTTCACAGTAGTTTTCCCGATACCTCTCTTTTTGCCGCATTTTCATGAACTTAGGCTAATAGCTGTCATATAAATGAAATGGAAATGGATAATAATAAGCTGTTATGCCCGATTGAATATACCATTTACCCTTATTCCGAGGAACGTAAAAGGACGTCTTGCTAAAAAATATTTTCCAGCGACGGCAAAAATTTCATGTCCAGACGATCGACTGCGTATTTAAATTTTCGACGACTGTTGAAGTTGTGGGAGAGCTAGTAACAAGCTATGAGAGAAGTGTACAGAAGTAGATTAAATCCCCTTCCCCAACATATTGACGCTGAAATACAGTAGCATATGCTCACATTATGACAGAAACTATAAATGCCACAAATTTGGTGAATGTATCTGCTAAGAAGGAGCAGGCTGGTGCAGACCATGCTGAATCTTCTGAGTCAGTGGAAAATGAAGCTGAAAATGGAAATAAAAAGAAGGTTTACCCAAGGAAACCAAAACCGATTATTCCTGAGGGAATGAGTAAACATCAATGGAAAAAGATGATGAAACGGAAAAGATGGGAAGAAAATAAGGTGCAGATGAGAGTTGCTAGGAGACAACGTCTAAGAGAGCGTAAGCAGGAAAGGAAAAGAAAGATACAAGAACTGAAGGATAAAGGTGAGGATTATAGTTCGTTACTTCCGGCAAAGAAGCCAAAGAAGCTGACAGTAGATGAACAAAAGGATACAAACGTTAGTATAATTGTAGACTGCGCATTCGATGATTTAATGCTAGAGAAGGAAGTTGTTTCTTTGAGTGGCCAGATAGCACGATCATATTCTGTGAACAAAAGAAGTCCAAACAGAGTTAAGCTGGTTATTGGCTGCTTTAACAAGAGGCTTAAAAGTAGGTTTGATGAGTCATTGAAGGATTATTTCAAGTGGGATCACAACGAGATTGAGTTCACCGAAGATGACTTAGATAAGTTATTTGTGGGAAAAGACTTGTCGAAAGTCACATATCTCTCCGCAGACACAGATGAAAAAATTGAGGAGTTGAAGAGTGGTGAAACATATATCGTTGGAGGAATTGTGGATAAAGGACGACATAAAAATCTTTGTAAGGAAAAGGCAGAAAAGTTAGGAATTAAGACAAGACGTCTTCCTATTGATGAGTGCATTAAAATAAGTGGTAGAAAGGTCTTAACAACCGCACATGTCGTTGAACTTCTTATACGTTGGTTTGAATATAAGGATTGGACCAAGACTTTTGAGCAAGTTCTTCCAGCACGTAAACTGAAGGATAATAAACCAAGAAACAAGGAAGCGAAGGACTGAACTTTGAATACTTGTGCTCCTTTTTAATTTCTATAGAATAAATGAGTAAGATTTTCTTTTGATTAAGTTGTACTGACACATAAAATTTGAAGTAGATGAACGGTAGTGACAGGTAATATTTATTTGTGCTTGAAAACGACGATGAAAAGTGTTGACTTAGTCTAAAAAAAAAGCATGAAGGATGTTAGTCTTTGATAACACACAATATACTTTATAAGCACAAAAAGAGGCCATAACATTTATAACTAGGTTGGTTATTGCTGGATTATGTCATTGATGTCTGCGAGATCAATATCCGCTTATTAGTGCAAATAAATGTAAATCCTTATAACAACGTTGCCTTCTGTCGTATCTACAAGTTACCCGGATTCTTAGTGAGAGGTAAATAACGTAAGCCGATCGACTTGAGAGAGGGTCGCTACATTTGAAGTAGCTGAGGGTGAAAAGTTCATTTAGCACAGCATGGGGCAAAATGTATCTGCAAAAAAAAAAAAAAAAAAAAAAAATTAACAGACCTCGCGGAAAGAGAAAAAAAAGCTTTCTAAAAAATTTTCCACAACTAAAAAATTTCACCATCAGTGTAGAACTACCAGGAAAGGATACAAGCGATTCTTTTCAAGTGCTCATATTGGAATTTCGACTTGACAAAGGCCAGATACCAATAGTATAAGCTTCATAGACAAGAAAAATGGCATATTCTCAAAGAGGCGGTAGAGGTGGCTTTAGAAATGGTAAGTTGAACAAAGCAAGAGTGCACAAGCAAAGTGCTTTAATGTGTTTCTGTATATTGCAACATATAGCCATTTGGCGACTATATGAATTTTGCAGAGTGTGTAAAAGAGTTCCTCCAGGGTGCATACTAACATAAAAGCAATTTTTTAACAGGAAGAGAAGGCGGTTCTCGAGGAGGCCGTGGTGGAAGAGGTGGATTTAGAGGAGGCCGTGGTGGAGGCCGTGGAGGATTCAGAGGAGGATTCAGAGGTGGCCGTGGAGGCCGTGGAGGGTCAAGAGGTGGAAGAGGTGGAAGAGGTGGAGCCCCAAGAGGAGGAGCAAGAGGAGGAGCCAAAGTTGTGATAGAACCTCACAGACATCAGGGTGTCTATATTGCAAGAGGCAAGGAAGATTTGTTGGTGACAAAGAACTTGGTTCCAGGTGAGTCCGTGTACGGAGAGAAGAGAATCAGTGTTGAGGAGCCTTCAAAGGACCCAAGCACCCCACCAACAAAGATTGAATACAGAGTTTGGAATCCTTTCAGATCGAAGTTGGCTGCCGGTATCATGGGAGGTTTAGATGACATTTTCATGGGACCAGGAAAGAAGGTGCTTTATCTTGGTGCTGCTTCTGGTACCACTGTTTCGCACGTTTCTGATTTGGTCGGACCAGAGGGTATTGTCTATGCTGTGGAGTTTGCCCACAGACCAGGAAGAGAGTTGATTGCTTTGGCCAAGAAGAGACCAAACATCATTCCTATAATAGAGGATGCCAGACACCCACAAAAGTACAGAATGTTGGTGAGTATGGTGGACTGTGTCTTTGCTGATGTTGCCCAACCAGATCAGGCCAGAATTATCGCTTTGAACTCACATCTTTTCCTTAAAGATGGTGGTGGTGTGGTTATCTCTATCAAGGCCAACTGTATCGACTCCACTGTCGATGCCGAGACCGTTTTTGCCCGTGAGGTGCAGAAAATGAGAGAGGAAAGAATCAAGCCTCTTGAGCAATTGACCTTGGAGCCTTATGAGAGAGATCACTGTATTGTTGTTGGAAAGTACATGAGAGGTGGAATCTAAGGCTGGGGGGTGTACGCATGATAGACTGTTGTGGTGTTTAAGTACGTGTTGGTTTTATGGACCTCCATTAGTACATAGTAATAATAAATAGCGAGGTATATCAACAAAATTTACTGTATTTCTGTTTTAAGATAATCTAAAATTAAATCCTGCAATGAGGGTATGGGCTACCTTGGGCAAAACGGCAACAAAAAAAATAGGTCGGGGGCACCAGGACGAAGAAGAGGGAGGGAGCAAAAAAAAAAATAAAAGAGACCGCACCTTTTTCCTCACCACGCGAACCCTATATATAATACAGAATGGAGGGGAGCTCCTTGCTTGGCGTTCTCTTTCTCAACCCCGGCGGACAAAACAGCTTTTTGATATTTTCTGCCGTTCACGAATAACCTTTCAACTAGAATAAACTGTATTTAATTTTACACTTATACTTTTTGCCCTCAGCTTCAAACGAACCATCATCTTTGCTTTTGTATCATACTATTTTAGTTTAATATAGAATATTGCACCTGAAACACATAGGACATACTCAGTTATGAGGGCGGACTAAATGAATAAAAACACTACTGTAATGGATCAAGCAACTACAAGTGAAGAAAGAAGCACCAGGCCTGTTTACATTGATGCCAGTCAAGGGCAGGCATCACCAAGTGAAGAAAATGATGAAATCGAGATAACCGGATCGACAACTGTTCAACGACCATTAGCATACGCTCATAATATCAACAGGCAGACCGTTTCTGTGCCTTCTTCATCGTCTAATGGTAGTAATAATGCAAGACACGCAGTATCAACTACAAGAAGAAGCAATTCAACAAATGCAGAACCTATACTGGTGGCTTCTGATGGCGAGGATGACGACCAAATTTCGATTAATGATGATGTGGTGTTTGAAGGTGAAAGACAAATACCACAAGAGGAGGTCCAAATAACGGGTGAACGTCGTACACGACCCCATTTACATTTAGGAATGGAGAATGGACGTGCAGGGTACTTTTTGAGACTTCCGAACGGGCAAAGATACGTACCTCTGACAGATGCTTCAGAGATCGGTGCATTTCGCCGCCGTCATAATTTACGGAGAAGCGGAAGGAACAACAACCAGCGGTTTGGTGCACCATTTATGCAGAGAAGAGCAAGAACAGGTACTTCGGCAATTCTCCAAAGACTAAGAACATTTTTAGAATTTCACCCTGAAATGGGTGAAGCAAGTGGACTCGTTCCCGGAATGTTAGATGTGCTTATGCCATCATATCAAACGGTCCAGGATACGTTATCAGCCATGCTTCCAGGGAATACTGATATGGAGGATGATATCCCTATTGCCATTATGGAGCAAATATCCCGAAGTGAACAGCACGAGGAAGATCACAGGATTAACGGCAGGAATAAGGTTGCCGATAGGCTGAAAAAGCAGAAAGAAACGGAATCCAGAATTCCAGCAGAGCTCCAAGATAAGTTTACACGAGGAATATTACCAGCAAACACAAATATATGCACCCTATGCGGAGTCACCTTAGCGGAAGGGATTCCAGAAGGCTATTCGGTTTTAACAGATCCTGAAAAAATTAAGAGTTTGGTTTTGGATCATGACATCAGAGCACCGTGGCAGTGCTCCCGGAAGCTTACTAAGATTGATTACGATCTTTCTAGGAAGATTTTCTTTGGAAAATGTGGGCATGTGTATTGTGGGAGATGTGTGAATAACATGCTGAGGGCGGCAAGGGAAACGAAGACATCCAAGAAGAAAAGAAGAAGAAAGAAGATTAATTACGATAATGTGTCTGTGGCAAATTTGGATTTTGATGATCCCGACATTTGTGCTCCCAATAGATGCGTTGCACCGGGTTGTAACAAACTTCTACGTGGTAAATATTTCTTTAGAGAGCTTTATATATAAATGGGTGGTCGCGAGGGAATTACAAGTATCTTTACTAGGCATATATACATAGTGTAAAGGAGGTTAAACTGTTTGATATCATTAATTGCAAATGTTATGCATAAAGGATGTCGGATTCATCGCAGAATTCGCACTTTCTTATAAAATAGTCAACATCGAGCTTATACTGCTCGCTTTGAACCATTGTAACATTATTCTTGATCTTAAAAGGGATCAAAACATCCTTTTCATCAAGCTCAGGGTATTTTTTTCTATCCAATGAATTTAATTCTTTTACAAGAAGAGGTGATCGATAACGATTGGCAGTATTGCTTCTTGTATGGAAGAGCATATTTGCGGAATCGTATAAATAGTATGCATTTTCCAAATGGGTCACTTTGATCTCTATTTCACTAAGTTTTCGATTCAATTTAACAATCTTCAAATGTTCCAATCCCTGTACAGTGTATTGGGTTCGTTTAAAAATTGTATATTTAAGTATCATCCGATTTCCTTTTTCAAGGCCGCTAAGATCAAAGGAAAGTTGAAAAACACTTTGTGACACATTCTCACTAGTTTCTATTGCAAGTTTTAGAATTCCATCTTTTGGTATCTCAAAACCAGGGAAGTTACGCCTATCGCCAGGAAAGGCTAGCCGTTGTTCTTTTTTGATATAATGTTCTGAAATATTAACATTTGCGAAGTATGGGTTACCCGACAAATCAACACTGTTTGAATCTGAATTAATCACCATGCAATTGGCCAAAAGTGGTAATGATAAATTATCAAAGTTTGCTTTTGAATGAGATATCGAGAGGTTTAATCTGAATGGAACTTGGTTACATCCTGAATTTGCACTGAAGAGTATTCTTGCGTATAAAAATGAGGACTTTGTTACCATTTGCGCTTTTGCATTGTCACTTGCTCGACTACGACAATATTGAATTCCATATATTGGCTTTTGCTGCCTTAGTTTTTCACATTTAAAGCACATGTGATCATAATTATGAGAACTAGTCAAGGGGATAACGTAATTCAAATAATCATCATATATGTTGTCTTTGATAGGAAAATGCATGGAATTGCTGTCGATATCAAGAGCATCCACATCCTTTTTCTCCAAATCTTCCGCCGTCACCATTTGTTGCAATTTTGATACCATAATGATTCAAAAATTAAAAATTTGCTGATTCACAGTGATACGTTCCTTAGAATAAAGAGAGATCGACAGATAGGAAAACATTTGCGTTCAAGAGCCAACCTCAGAAACAGTATGCCAACGGCAGCCCAACATCCATTTATAATTTCAACACAGAATATATTATTTAAAACAAGAATACTTTCTTATTAAAAACGGCCACAATATATTAATATGTTCTGACATCCGTTTACGTTTGAAGGATTTTATTCCTTCCGCTTCCTCATTTGGTAATCGAGGCTGCTCTATCTGCGGTCTTATCGATAGGGTCAAATTAAATTTTTTTTTTGTATCTCCGCCTTAGATCTCAAATTTACAGCGGAGAGTCAATTTATCTTATCGAATCTCCAAAGTATTATCCTAAAATAAAAATCCGAGCACAATAACGCAAACAGAATCATACTTGAATTAAGTAACCAATAGCAATTATTTAAGGGAAATATCACCTATTGATACTGTCATTTAAACGGGCGATTGGAAATCAGGGTATTCTTTTGAGTATACTACTATCGCTGAACTCAAAGAAGTGTATTTACAATGGCATCGACAGCAGCATCTTTTCTCACTTTCTTGATTGCTGGAACGATAATCACAGGTGCATTAAACTCCATTTTCACCAAGTTCCAGGATCTCCAATGTGTTTCAGGCTGCGATACTCCGGGGAAGGAGCGATTCTTTGAGGCTCCGGTTTTGCAAACAATCCAGATGTTTATAGGAGAGATGCTTTGCTGGATACCAGTTGCAAGTGGTAAATTTTTGGGCAGGAAGGTGCGCCGGCCTGAACAAGATGAAGTGCAAACAGATGCATCTGCTACTACCAATGAGCTTAGACCTTTAATCAGCGAACATGAAACCGGCGTTTCAAAGGATAAGAAGAAGGTGTCCGATTTTAAGACATCATTGCTACTTGCAATACCCTCAACCTGTGATCTTCTGGGAACCACGTTGATGAATGCGGGTTTACTCTACACACAGGTTTCCATTTATCAGATGACTAGAGGGTCGATTATACTTTTTGTCGGCCTTTTCTCTGTTGTTTTTCTTGGAAGAAAGATCAATAGAATAGAATGGGCAAGTCTTTTTGTTGTTTTTGCGGGTGTTTTTCTTGTTGGCTTAAGTGGCTGGTTGAGTGAACTAAACACTGAATCTTTGTATTCAGTATCTGCAACAAAGTTTACCGCGGGACAAACACTTTTCGGTATATCCTTAATCTTTGTTGGCATAATGTTTTCCGCCTTCCAATTTGTTGCCGAAGAAAGCATTTTGACAAAAATTGAGGTTCGACCACTCGAGTTGGTTGGGTGGGAAGGTTTATATGGCTGGCTAGTAAGCTTTGGTGTTGCCATATTTGCATACATACTCGTTGGATCAAGGGAAAGTGGCAAAGAAGGCCAATGGGATATTATTTATGAAATCGAGATAATGTTTGAGAACAAGAGCATATTGATATCATCGCTTTTGATTATGCTTTCTATTTCCAGCTTTAACTTTTTTGGCATCTCGTTGACAGAAAATCTGAGCGCTACTGCTCGTTCTACTATAGACACTTCAAGAACTCTTTTGGTTTGGATAATATCTATTTGCATAGGCTGGGAATCATTTAAATGGCTTCAACTATTTGCATTTTTTTTGATGGTGTTTGGAACACTCGTTTTTAATGGTGCTGTGGTTATTGACGATTGGAAGTATCTACCTTCGTTTCTTAGGGTCGATGAACCAACAAAAGACTCAATCCTTGAGGATGATGTAGAGGCCAATCTCAATCGTCGCTGATACTGAGCCTAGAACATCCAGTTTTGTAAAATTTCTATACGTTTATCACAGTTTTAACATGATTTGTTTTGAAGCTACAATTTGAATCTTATCGGTAAATAGTGCGTCGATCGACGTGCAAATGGGGACGATTGATGCTTTTTTTTCTCTCGCGAGCCTCGTGTTCCATATCTTTTTCCAGTCAACTATCAATCGTTTTATTTTAATTTTTCCCGGGCACAGATTCTCGCCCCGTGGCATGTGCCAAAATAAGTTGGCTTCCGAAAACTCCACACAGACTTAAAACCACATATACAGTTTTAAGCAGTGCTATTCCTGCAATAGAGGAGAAACATAACAGAAGAAGCACAGGTGAGTCAACTGAAAGGAAGAAAATAGCAGAATGAATTCGGATTCTAATCACTTATTTAGGATCCCAATAATAAAGCTACCTAATTCCAAAGCTGTTCGAACAGCAATGGTTTATTTAGCTGGTGCCCTTTATGCAATTGGATTTTGGCTCTTGGTCGATGCATCTATATTCAGCAAAACAGTGAATGCCTCAGTTGTGCATGTGACGTTTGTTGACTGGATTCCATTTATTTGCTCTACGTTGGGAATGATCGTCATTAATTCAATAGATAAAAGCCAGCTCTTCAATTCTGAAGGATTTGGCTCCGGATTGCAATGGCAGGCGAGATTGGTTCTTTTTATAGGCTTTTCACTGTTGGCAATTGGAACGGCGGGATCATTCCTTGTGCTTATTTTGAAATTTTTAATTAAGGGTTTCAATACTATGCCTACGTTGGAAATGGGATTAGAAAACGTTGGTGCCAACTTCAGCGTGATGTTTAGCTGCATATTACTCTGGATAATACAGAACATTGAGGAGGATCAAACTTTATCTTTGTGATGGAAGCAATCTATTCTTACCAAAGTGTCGTTCAAATGTTGAAACTACAATGATAAACATAAAGTTATAAAAAATAGGTCTGAGCAGTCAGACCAAGCAAGGCCGAGATCGAAGAGTTGAAGAGATAATTTAACAGGGAAAGAAAATGCTAGCAGAAGTGCGGATGATAAATCGATGATTCTATTAACGGATAAAGTGAGCACCTATCTGAGACAGGTAACTGTAATGTACTTTTGAACCGAAATATACATATTTGTAGATTGGAGAAACAAAATTAAGAGATTATACATCCGAAAGGCAGTAGCAAAAGTAGTGACAGCCGTAGATGGTTCATTCATTAGCATATAACCAAAACATTTAAAGATTAAGAAAACAAAAAAAAAGGAAAGAAGATGAATCATTTTGAAGGCAAAAGCTTGCCAGTCAATGGACCAAGTGTACTCAATTCATAGTCACTGAAATTGAAAAGCATGTTGGCAATCTTCAACTTAGTAGCTGTGGTTCTAGAAGTAACAGTAAAGTCAGGGCTTCTCAGCGAATCATAAAACTGGTGTGCCATCACATCTCTCGCTCTATATCTCTTTTGGGGTCTGTAGACAAGCACTTTCATCAATAATTCAACTCCCTCTGGTGTAGCATGGGAAAAGACATGCTTAAACCTGGAAGACAAACCAGCAGTGAAAAGTTTTCTGCTGTACATTGGCCCATTATAAGAAGGATTGGATTCATATATAAACGACTTCTCTGGCGGTCCCAAGAGCTTTGAAATCTCCCTGAGTTGAAGCATCGAGTCATGACCTTGGAACACAGGCTGACCAATGAACATCTCGCCCAAAACACACCCCAAACCCCAAACATCTATCTGAGTTGTGTAAACTGAGCATCCCACGATCAGTTCCGGAGCACGATAAAATCTCGAGCATATGTAAGCGACGGATGGCTCAGAAGGCAGAAGTCTTTTGGCGGAACCAAAATCGCATATTTTAAGGATTAAACTGTCTGGATTTATAAGAATGTTGGATGGCTTGATATCCCTGTGGCAAATACCATAACTGTGAAGATAGTTCAGCGCACGCGCAAGTTGAAACGAATAAACCTGAATGTGTTTCAACGGAAGTATCATACCTGAGTGCCGATAATTTGAAATCTCGGACTGCAAGTTACAAGGTAATGATTCCATGACAAGATGTTGATATAATTTGTTTCTGTCTTCTGGATTAGGATATGTAAAGAAAAACTCTAGTGTGACGACGTTAGGATGGCAGGTCTTCCGTAAAATAGCCAACTCTCGGCTTTTATATTCGGTTTGGGCGGGAACTTTTTTGATTGCAAATGGTCCCATCCACTCAATTTCTTGTCCTGGTTGCTCAACATCTTTCAAATAAGCACGCAGGACTGTTCCAAAAGCACCTTCACCTATCTTAGCCGTTTCCCTCACATTCATAGGCCGCGTAACATTGGTCCTGTTGTTTGTTACAGCTTCGACTAGAAATTGCACCATTCTTTGTGACTTCGATATTATTCGGCAACTTCAAAATTTCCCTTTTAGTTTCTGCAAGATCCGAAAGGGTGATAATGATATTCGAATCAAAACACAACTATTCTTCTATGCTAGATCTGTTTATGTTTCAGGATGTTGATATAAAATTCGTGGCTATTCGGCCTGGAGTAAAAACTGTGAATTTGATGAGATCTCCCAGATTCTCAGAGGTTAATAATTAATTGAGAATGCGAGACTATCTTGTGAAACAGTTAATCACACCCTGACAAAAATACCAACTGTATAAAAAAATGCTCGGATCCAAATTCAAATTGCTTTAATCTGAAACTGAACTTAACGATTCTGCGTCTACTTGTGGAGGTAAAGGTATATATTTATGGACATCCCGTAGATGTATTGTATATGAGGAAAGGGGAAAAGTTATGGGGACTAGTGCGAATTAGCTCGAAAAAGTGAGAATTTGAATCAGGAAAAAGGGAGAAGGGGGAAAAAATAAAAAGCAGGAGAAAAGTAATGCGATCATATTTTTCATTTAGGAAGACAAATGTTATTTTCTATGGGAATGCAGAATGTGCCGCTTCACCATCTTAGCTACCATATTTGGTAAATATCTAGCGTCAAATTTCTAATGACACAGCAAAAAGATGAGAGGATAAATCGTAAAAGCTTGCGGTTGATATTTAAACCCGCCATTATATCTGGTAGATAAATAAATAGAGTATGGTTTGGTATTTTTATTTGCCTCTTTACCTAATTTAATAGACGGGTCAGGGTGTCCTTTTCTGCCACAACTTTTCGTTCAGGGAGTTTCAAAGATAAACCAAGCTTTTCGGACTAATTAAATCCTCACATACAAATTAAACGGAATGAGATTCACGCTATTTATGTGACATTTTTCCAGGTTCCATGTAATTGTTATTTGATTTTGTATTTGTACATCCTGGTGCCCTGAAGATTTAAGCAAGGCAGTGCTTACTTGAAATTTCCAGACTTGTTTCTTTTAGCAGTTTCAGTAGGCATAATGCTTTCCCACACACATATGTCCTACAATACAATTTATCTTCCCCTTTAGAAGATGTTACGTTCTATTAGGTTAGTTGGGCGTGAAAGCTGTGTGCTGAGGTATGAAGGTGTGGAGTATAGCGCCCACAAATCCAAACGTTGCTTACATACATCTTCTGAGAAAAAAGGGTATGATACCGATGTATATGTTAACAGGGTTCAGAAAGCACAAACAATCTGTGCGGAAAAAGTTCACAAGTATGATCCGTCATCGTTTCTACTTGCAAGATTCCTTCCAACTTGCTTACAGCCAACATTTTATGCCATCCGATCGTTTGGACTCGAGCTATCGAAGGTGTCATTAGGTAGTGCATCCTCATTTTCGCGATCTGCTCGTTTTGGAGATATCAAACTAGCTTTCTGGCTGGAGCAAGTTGAAAAATGTGAACAATTGGGTACGGGTCCGGGTCATATAAAGGGATTGAACGATCCCACCAGTATATTATTGGCCGACTCAATACTAAAGGGAATTAACATTGATATTGGTATGCTTCGACAAATGATCTTTACGCACAAGCACTATCTGCACGAGGAGAAGGTGAAGGGATTTACTGATTTAGATTCGATGTGCAGCTTTGGAGAGGGTACATACTCTCAGATGAATTATCTACTTCAGTCGGCTTCACTTACACCAAATTTATATGGCTACTCAGACTTTGGAGTTGGACTTCTTGAACAACCCAATACTGACAATATGAGGAACTTGCTGTCGGATATTAGTGCACATATAGGACAGGCTACCGCAATCTGCTCATTTATCATTGGATTAAAGTACTTCGTGATGAAGAGCGGCTGTGTTACACTTCCAATTGATATTCTTGTCAAGCATGCAATTTCACAGGAAGACACAATTAGGCTTTTATCAGGCAAGGAGAAATCGGTAGAAAGTATTGAGAAATTGAAAGCCGCAATTTTTGATGTTACCACGCGGGCAAATGATCACATACTGGCTGCTCGTCAGAAACTAGACCAGTTAAAAGCAGCCATTAAAGATCGCGTAGAACACTTGAATGAAAATGATACAGAAAATAAAATGCTCATTGACACATACCATAATTTGAGAAGAGGACTTCCGGATTGTATTTACACTCCATTCATGTGTGCAATTCCAACTGTGTTGTATTTGGAGCGTTTACAAAAATATGATTTCGATGTTATGAGTCCTCGATTACAATACAGGGAGTGGAAATTGGCTTGGAGAGCATACCAAAACTTCAGAAAAAGAACAATATGATTAATCCATTGTATTCACTGTAAATTAATGATCATATCTCATGCTTATATATATATATTAATTATGGAAGGAACTCCTTTAATTTTTGTAGGTAGAAAATACCAAAGATTTGCATTTTTCAATAACCAAGTTATGTGGAATTAATTTCTATTTACGCAGATCTAGTTCTAGGACCAGGATCTTGTGAAAAAAAAAGGAAAATAAAAAAATAAATGTCTGAGAAAGACAGAGAAGAAGAAAAAAAAAAGGTGAAGTTAATAAATTATGGAATCGTAAACAATAGCTGCACTTGATTTTAAAACATCGTGTCCAATTTCCACATACTCATCCTCTTTTTTCCAATTTTCAAAATTGCACCAAGCTTTGATATTGGAACAAAACATCAGAAAATATGCCTCTAGATCACGAAGTGGCTATGTCTGATTTAGACAGGCTGTCATTCGTCATACAGGAGTGTACATATCTCACTTCTTATATGAGGAAGTCTACTAAGTCATATGGTGGCCTTTTGGCGTCTGTTTTGAGAAGCCAATTCTTGGAAGAATCACCTCTGGATGATGAATCGGAGGATAAATTCCCAAGCTTTTTGAAATCTGCAACAAAATTCAAGGATGATGATCATTTTCTCAGTGGTTTGGTGGAGTTGAGGTCCATTCTCTCTGAGGTAAAAACATTGGATGAAGTCGATATTTTAACATTATTGCAGCCCTTTTTGCTATTGATCCGATCTCCAGAAATATCATGCAAGATCACCTCTTTGTCCGTGAATTCTTTGTCTATGTTTTTGAAATATGGAATTGTTAGTTCGGAAAGAAACAACATTCATCAATGCATGGCTCAAATCGTTTCTGCATTATCGCACTGCAGGTTTGAAGGATCCGATCAATCACAGGATGACGTTGTTTTGGTTAAAATTATCCGTCTTTTGGAATCTATTGCACTTTCGGATCTTGGCGATTATTTGAGAGATGATTCAATGTATGAAATTGTTTCTACTTGTTTTTCCGTTGCTATAAATAACAAGAGAGGTGATATGCTCAGAAATGCTGCTCAAATATCCTTAATTAACCTAACTGAAAAGATTTTCAGCAAGTTGAGATATATCAAATTTGGATCTCAGGATGAAGAAAACCACAATCTGAAGAGTACCAATTTTGAATTGGGCTCTTCCCAAAATGGTGAACTGCCCGATGACACAATTGGTGGAACACTTTCAAGAGATTCGGATGAATCTTCTGATTCACATAGTGATGGTAACGTTGATGAAAAAGTCGATGGTGAAGTCAGCGAAAATAAAAATTCGACTGAGAAAGTATCCACAAAGACGGAGGACGTTGCGGAAGATGAACATCATACTAAAAATCTTGCTATTTCACAAGAAAAGGAAAATGATGATGAGTCAGCTGAAGCCGATTTTAAAATGTACGGACTTCCATGTATGAGAGAACTTTTAGTCCATACTGTGGACATTATTTCACCACAAAACGAGCTTAAATTTACGGAGGGAACAAAGCTGCTATCATTGGAGCTTTTATGTCGGATCATTGAGGTTTCTGGCTTGGAAATACATAGACACCCATCCATATTTCATATTATATCTGATCGTGGATGTCATCACTTGCTTAAAATTATAAGAACAACTTCATCGATCAATATGCTTTCTCAGAGTTTAAAGGCGTTTCTTGATCTCTTTTTTAATTCTTCTGAGCACTTGAAATTGCAATTTGAAGCATTTTTTCAAGCAGTTGCTGATAACATCGTTGCTAAATGGCCTCAAATGGAAGATGACTTGGATAAAATGAACAGTACAGTTTTTGATATGACTAAGAAAGGGAAATTCGAAGTTGTCTCTTTATCCGAAAAGGAAGTTACTGAACTAGGAAAGGAGTTTCATACATCAAAACCTTCAGTGTTCAAGGAAATATTGATAGAAACCTTAAGCGTTTTATGGTGCAGATCGCAGTATCTGTTCATCAACCTTTTTAAGGTTTACGATTGCAATTTTGAGAGAAGCGATGTTTGCCTTAATTTAATTAAGATTCTTTGCAGGCTTTCAGCATCAGATGCATCTCTTTTCACAACGAGTAGTGTACCACCAATCTGCATGGAAGGAATTCTATCATTTATTGACTCAATGTTTGAACGTGTTCATGAAGGTATGAAGCAGCATATTGATATGAGTCAGCTTGAGTGTCCGATTCTACTAAAACAACGTTCCAAAAAAGCAGATTTTATCTCCTGTATAAAGGTTTGGAATAAGAAGCCAAGGAAGGGATTAGAAATGTTACAAAATAAAGGATTTATTTCGAACATTCATAATGATAATGAAGTTGCACAATTTTTGTATGAGAAGTCTGGCCGTATCGACAAGAAGGAACTTGGTGAGCTGCTAGCAAAACCATCAAATATTAATGTTTTGAAAAAGTTTATTAACTTCATGGACTTTAAAAATTTACGGCCTGACGAAGCTTTACGTAAATTACTGAACAATTTCAGACTTCCTGGTGAGGCACAAGAAATTGAAAGAATTGTTGAGTGTTTCAATGATAGATATATTGAATGTCAAGATCATATTGAGACTACGGTCGACTCTTCAGAGAAGAATAATACTAAGAAGGAAACCAATTCCTCAAATTCAAATACGAAAGATGAACACGATGAAGAAAGTTCAGAAGAACAAGTTGCTCCAGATAAGGATGCCATGTTTGTCCTATCATTTTCGATAATTATGTTGAATACAGATCTACATAATCCAAATGTTAAGAAGCCAATGACATTAATCGACTATCAGAGAAATTTGAGAGGATGTTATAATGGTGGTGACTTCCCGTCATGGTATACGGAAAGGATATACCATAGTATCAAGGAGAGGGAAATAATTATGCCAGAAGATTTTAAGGGTAGCAATAAGTGGTTTGAGTCGAAATGGCACGCTTTGATCGGTGAATTTCAGAGTAAAAGCGAGGAAGAAGATCTCGTCAAATCTTTTGTTACCACAAATGGAGAAGATCTTCAGTCTCTGCTACAATTTGACTCCAGAATATTCCAAAAGACTGCTAAATATATTATTAGCACACTAGTGAACATGTTTGATACCGACACTCACGATGGAATTGTTATTAGAATGATGTCTACAGTTGAGAAATGTGCCACAATTGCAAAGTTTTTTGGCTTTGACGATATTGTGAATTCCGTGATCGATATTACGTCTCATATGACAACTTTGACGGGATTGAAGAAACAGAAGGTTTTAGTGCCTACCGATGAAGAAATATCGTCGGTTAAGTTAAAGGTGAAGCAGCAGGATAAACCAATCACAGTGAGTCAACTTTCTGTTACCTTCGGCCGTGACTTTAAATCTCAAGTTGGATTGATCACGCTTGTCCATGTTCTAAAGAGATCAGGTTATAACGTTTCGCCTGAATGGAAGCATGCATTACAATGTCTTTTCGAATTGTTCAAGTATGATTTGGTTAATCCAAACTCTTTTCCCGAATTTCAAGGAAGACTTGATCTGGAACCTCTACGGGCTCCAAAGCCAGATTATGTTTTGAATGAAAACAAAATTTCAAATGAAGGGGGATTACTTTCCACGTTTTCTTCATATTTCAAAGGGCTTTCTGACGACACACCAGAGCCAACAGAGGAAGAGATCGAGTGCACATTATCGACCCTTGAATGTATTAACTCAAGTGGATTAAGTAATTTGTTAAGAAATATTAGCAAAACAGAATCCTCAAATATTGATGCAATGGTGGAATTGCTTCTTGATTACTTACCGGATGAAAAAAGTTCAAAGGTTGATGAATATATCGAACAGCGGAGTTTATATATATTGGAAACATGCGTTTGCTACCTTCTTCTTTCCCAAAACCAGAAGCTTATTTCAGTTGAATTAGAAAAATGCCAACTTCTCACACGTTCCGAACTGGGATTCAGCACAAAGTCTTTGGTTAGGGTGATGACATACGAGTTGTTGCTTTTGCATAATGGCAGTCTAGAGCACGATTCTTATTTGGCCGGCACATTAGAGCAACTTGTGTCACTGATCAATAAAAACAAGGAGAGGACTGTTCAAATCGGCGGAGTCTTGCTTCAACCTCTTCAGGTTTTATTACTTTCCCCAGATTGCTGGTGCAGAGATAGGCTACTACATAATACAAACTACTGGTTTGTTTTTAGGTGCTTTGCTTCATCGCCAAAGAACACTGCTCGGGTCTATGACTTCATAGAGGAAGTCATTCTTGAACAACATGATTTGATTAAATACAAAAACTATATGGATATTCTTGGCTTGTTGGACGAAATATCTGCGGTTGGAGCATACGGTGCCCAGTGGGAGCAAGAACTAGACAAATTAATTTCTAAGGGTGTTGATGTGAGCCAGAAAAAGAATCCGTTTGAGAAGCTTGTTGGTACTTCTCTAAAGTCAATTTCGCTCACAGGTAAGTTGGGTCGAATTTTAAAGACAGATGAGTTCCAGGTTTCAATAAAGGAAGTTACTCCAGAGCATGATAAAAAGGGACATACTGTTTCTCCTTGGTACCCATTAATTGAAGCCATATCTCATCAATGCTACAACCCTTGCAGAGAGTTAAGGAATCATGCTTTGAAAACATTGACCAGTATTCTTCTTTCAAACGAACTCCCAATGGAGGAACTTTCCGCCGAAGCCGTAATGGAATCAGGATGCTTTAGATTACTTGAGCAACTTTGTGAACCAAACGTTACAAACACCGATCCAAACGGGATGCTCAAAACGCAACAAAATGCAATAAACCTTTCATGCAAAGCGATCTTACTTTATAAGTTCCAGAACCCAAACATTCAGGTAATCCGGCTATTGCATATCACAGACATGCTATTAGAGAAGAACTCAAAGAATCGTGACTTCAAAGAGGAGACATTAGAAATAGAGAAAAATGCGTTGCGAGTGAAAATGCCGGAGTTTGACATTAAACAACTCCAGAGCTCGAAAATTAGCCTTACTTTGAAGGATATGATTTTGGATGTGGCTAAGGGTGTAACGGCTACAAACGGTGCGGCAAAACTTAAAAGCCCAGCTGAAAAGGTTAATGAGATACCTAAGAAGCCAGAATATTCAGATTCTCCAGTTGAAAATGATAATAAAGCAAGCAAAATAGATGAAAAGGAAGGTGATGATGCCAAAGAAGGTTCAGAAAAGGGACAAGCGGAGTAATAAATATGTACAACGTCTACTTTTAAATCGAACGTCTATTAATTACACTGTATATGTAAGTGAAACATTTGCTTGGAGTCAGAATTTAATTCTTTGTGGATAGCCTGTTCAAATAAGCACTCCATCCGGCATCTCTGTATCTTTTACTTTCGACAACAGGATCTCTACCCTTTCCAAAGAGACCTCTACCAACAATAATAATGTCAGAACCAGTAGAAATGACGTCATTTACGGTTCTATACTGCTGACCCAAGGAGTCACCTTTATCATCCAAGCCAACACCAGGTGTCAAAATGAGCCAGTCAAATCCCTCCGCCTCTCCTCCCATACTATGTTGAGCAATGAAACCAATAACAAAGTCCTTATCGGTTTTTGCAATATCGACAGTTTCCTTTGTGTACTGACCATGTGCAATTGCACCTTTTGAGGAAAGTTCAGCAAGCATCAAAAGACCCCTAGGTTCAGATGTAGTTTCCTCGGCGGCTTGCTTTAATCCGGCAACAATACCAGGTCCAGTAACACCATGTGCATTTGTTATATCGGCCCACTTTGCAACCTTGTACAATCCTCCTTTATATTGGAGCTTGACGGTGTTTCCAATGTCGGCAAATTTTCTGTCCTCAAAAATCATGAAGTTGTATTTCTTGGCCAACTTCAATAATGGAAGCACGGTCGTTTCATAGGAAAAATCATCAACAATATCCATATGAGTCTTAACTAAACAAATATTTGGTCCAACCTTTTCTATAAGAGACAAAATGTCAGCAGTTTTAGTAAGATCAACAGATGCACACAAATTGGTCTTCTTTTGCTCCATAAGTCTCAAAAGTTTCTGAGCCACAGGAGATGGATGCACCTCCGCTCTTTCTTCATAAGTTTTACTGGATGTCATTCTTGTAATTAGTATACTGTTGGTGGTGGGATCAAAGAAAAAAGTGATGAATCTATGGTAAATCGAAAGGAAAACATGGCATTCAACGTTCCTCCCTCTTGATGATAGATGATCCATTCAATTATCGTCGCGACTAAAACTTTTCAAATTTCAAATCTGTAAGGGAAAATAAAAAAAAAGGACAAATTTTTCTATGCCTCGTTCATTTTATTCATGGATATATTCTATTCGATATTTTGTGTGCGGAGTTGCCAACTGTAAAACATGTAAAAATCGCCGCCGTCAAAAGTTATCAACAGTCAATAACACCATTTCCATTGAATCTAATCGTTCTTGAAAATTATACGCCGGACATAAATCTCACCATGGATCAATTAAATTACAAGGAACAGCAAGAATTCACAAAGGTTGTTGAGCAGAAGCAGATGTCCGACTTCATGAGAGTAAGTTATCATTAAGTTGATTCATAACATTGTTTTAAACAAATACTAACCATACTAACTATTTATATAGCTTTACACAAGTCTCGTGGATAGATGCTTCAATGACTGTGTCAACAACTTTACTTCTGACAAACTCACCGACCGGGAGACTTCATGCCTTAACAAATGTGCTGAGAAGTTTTTAAAACACAGTGAAAGAGTTGGTCAAAGATTCCAGGAGCAGAACCAAGAAATGATGAATCAAATGAGAGGATCAAAATAAATGTCACACTTTTCTCTTTTATCATCCTAGCCGCAGGTTAAGGAGGATAAAATATAAATATAAATATAAATATATACTTGCACATATATTCATGTACAGATTTTGAATCAGAGTTAAGTCTCCTATATTGATAAATTTCAACTCTTACAGTTTCTATTGTACATATTAATTTTCAGCAATCATTTAATCGGAATTTCCTCCAATTGTTTCCTTGAACATTGTTAAAAGCCGATCAGATTCCTCCATCATGGAAATAATTCCATTATAAACTTCCTCCTGTTTAATGTCGTTGTACATCACCGCATTGCTGAACATAAGTTGTAGCAAAAACTCTAGGTCTTCAAACGAGGTCACAGCTCCAGTCCTAATATCTTTCGTAAGAGTTCGCAAATCAACCGGCTTCTTGATTAATTCGTAGTAATTCGGCTCCTCCTGGGCGTTGACCGGATGAAGAAACATAGATGCAAATCTGTTTGATGATATTTGAGAAAGAAACTGTACTGAAAGAGCTTGAAATTTCTTCCGTTCCCTTTGCATTGCTGCATCTCTCGATGCTGACCTAGAACGTTTCTTTGTATGTATCTTCGGTTCATTCTCTTCTTTGATTTCTTTTTTGATTTCACCTGGACTGCTATCATTATCTACCGTTTCAGACTTTTCAGACACATCAGACTTTTCGGGCCCTTCCAATTTTTGTTCAGGCTTTACTGATTTAGTTGTTGCCCTAGGGACATCTTCTTGTGTAATATTCTTTTCGCCTGGTGTACTTTCAGAACTTTCTTCAACAATGTCAGTTCTACTTTCTGTATTTGCTGCAGGATTTGTCTTATTTTGCTCAATTTCCTCATCCGGCTTATCATTGCCAATCTTATTCAGAACCAGATTTTCTGCTACATGCAACTCGGAAACATTTCCCTGCTTTTGTAGTGTAAGATCAGCCGGTGGCAATGAAGCATCAACCATCTCTTCATCATCAGATGATGATGGTGTGTTTTTCATATCAACATCGTCTTTGCTGGATTCGATCTCTTTTTTAGGGCTTTCATTGTCCGCAATACCAACTTTCTTTATGGGCTCTTTCTTGTTATTTCTCTCCTCCAAATTTTTCTTTTGCTTATGTTCCTCTTCTTGAACGACAGCCCTAAGATCAGAATCCGCCTTTTGGTCCTTCTTTTCAGATGAGGAAATTGTATTGGAAGAAACGTCTTTGTTTTCTGATTTCACTGAAGAAAGGAAATTTTTCTTTGAAATACTTTTATTGGCAGATAATGTTACATCAGCATCATCATGCTTGGCATCGGATGCTTCTTCCTCGTTTTCACACGATACTTGCTTGTCAACAGATGTTGTAACTGTAGCAGACTCAGTGATTTTTTTCAAATTACCAGTGTCGTTAAGAAGGGCAGAATCTTTAAGAATAGTAGAATCGCTATCAACCGTACTTAGAGTCCCAGAAGCTTTATCATTGATTGAATCATTCGTCTCTGAATTAATTTTATCATGCTTAGCACCAGAGAGTGGTTTGTTGAATGATACTTTTATTTCAGATGTGTTTGTGTTGTTTTCAGAACTACCCTCAAGACGAGACATATTATTTTCCGTCTTTTTCTTTTCATCATTGGCTTTCTTACTTTCCACAATCGGTAAGGTATTCTTTTTCTCTATAACCATTATACCAGTACTTTGCTTTGGCTTTGGAATATCTTTATTAGTGTATTTTGCAGCATTCTGTTGTTCTTCTATTTCCTTTGAATGTCTCAAATTCCTCATAAATTCCTCCCTTAGATCTTTATCTGAAACCTCTCCTTTTTCCATTAAACTTATCTCCTTCTTTTTCCTCTTGTAATTCATCTCTAAGGCTGTGATATCTTTTAAAGTACTGCTCTTATAATTATTCAGAATCTTTATAAGTCTATTTCTAACGAACCCTATAGTAATTTTTGGAGAGAGCATGAAAACAGTTGTCTTAGGAACTTGTGATATTATTGGAACGTTTTTCCCATCCTTACTCTGTATGGCTAATGTTTCCGCTATAACTTGAACAATCTGGATTGCAGAAAGAACGCTATCTGTAGCTTTTCCCTTCTGCTTCTTCTGTCGCATGTTATTTAATGATTCTTTCATATTTAGAAAATCGAAATTTGGATTAATCAACGGGCTATTATTAATCATCTTTTGTAGTTGCATTATGTTGAAAGAAACTGATTTACGAGGTGGTTTAGATTGTTGAGCTGCCAAGTATAAGGAATAGATATGCTGAAGTGTTACAATCTTTTGCAAGATGGTAACCTTGCTGTACATCTGAACCAGCTGTTTTTGAGTGGGCATTTTAAATTAATTTCCGAACGGCAACACACCACACAATTATATATGCACACAATCTTTAGATGTTCCTGATATTTTTGATCTAACACGATGAATTGTGTATGCTGATTCGAGTAAGCTTACTTTTATTTGAAGACCCACTGGTATGGTATATCCGACTGGGATGTTGCCAGTCGCTGGAAAATCTAAAAAAAAAAAAAAAAATCCAGGAAGATAAAAGCATTAAGAAGATCACCTTTCAAAATTACAGGAGAACAAATTAACTAAAAACCTAAAGACAAGGAAAGGAAAGCCATAATTTACATTTGATAACATTCTATATACAACTTAATCAAAAAGACATCATAATATAATGCCTAATGATGCGATAAATGTGAAAAGGGAAAATACGGGAGATGAATCAGGCCTAGATGCAAATTCAGACGCGTCCCCACAAGATTTACGTGGAGAGTTGGATGATGATAATACAAAATCATCTGAATCCGATTCCGTCAAATTCCATTTACCAAAGCAGTTTCCACTTCAAAGATCCATTCGTACCAAACTTTCCTCTGTGGGGTTGTACGAGCTGGAAAAGTCCAAGGACTCCATAATTAATAAATACGTGGAACGCGCAAAGGAAATTGTAACGGCGTACATCGGAACCGTTCTAGAAGAAAATGCAGAAAAGCTTATGGACCATGTAATAACAAGAAAGGAGTTTGAAGAGGAGCGTCACAACATGTACAGGAAAGATCCAAACATTGAAAAGATTAGAAGGCATATGCAGAAGATTAGAGACATTTCACTTAAGTCAGCTATATTTACCCAAGCTCTGGATAGTGTTAAAAGTAAAGCGATTGAGGCAAACGAGCCTGAATTCTCACCGGAAAGCATTGACAGCTTTAGAAACTATAAGAGAACATTGCTTCCAGATCTATTAGAACAGAATTTAGAACATCTTCAAGGACAAAATAACCAAGACGCTAGTCTGCAAAAGCAGGCCTACCAGAAATATAAAGATTTTGAGAAGTACATCTTTGTTACCATCAATCCTGAACAACCAATTCCATTTTCCGATGATGATGACGATATTTCAGGCACCGATGATGAACTTGCTGTTGAGGGTGGAAAAGTTAGTTTACTCTGCCCAATATCCCATTATTTGATTGAAACTCCCGTGATGAGTCGGAGATGTGGACACACATACGATAAGGCATCAGTTCTCAATTACCTCAAAAATTCGGCTGAATGCCCAGTGTGCCCTAAGGCACTAAGCTATACGGATTTGGTCAAAGACCCGGTGATGTTACAGAGATTGACATGCTACAAAAGGGACAAAAAGATTTTCAAGGAGAGGAATATAAAGGAGAAGGAGATAGAGGATAAGCTATGATTATATATATGCTACAAGTTTAATAAACACGAAAGAATGAAACTTAATATTGGGTGTGTGAGCACAAAAAAAAATGATAAAACTAAAAAAAGGGAGAGTTCCTATCATAACTCATTTTTCAATGCCAAGAACCAGCTAGGCTGAATCCAATAACCACCGTAGGCACCCTTCCGAGCAACTCTTCTCTCCACAAGCCAATCAAGTAGTATCCGTACCTCAAACTTTTCAAGGAAAGGAGCCATTCTTTGGCATAAGGCGAGCAAACGAACACCTGGTCGGAATACAATACACCATATTAATGCACAAACCGACCTCGTCCAAAGAACGCCGTTAAACTTTCCATCTAGATTGATCCACAAACGTGAACAAGGCGGTCCTACTGGCACGGAAACTTTTTGGAGTGTGTGAACTGTGAATGGAACCAAGTCGGAAATAACAAAGTCGCTTTCCAATTTCCTTCTATCCTGCGACTTGGTTGAATAAGACTTCAATGAAGGAGGGGCCTGATCAACACGCGTTAGTCGAACCATGTTGTAAGCAAACAAGTTGTATAAAGCCGCAAAGCATCCGTTGTTCGATGTTTTAGAAAGCACTATTCCCTTCTTTAGTCCAACAATTTGCTCTAAGGTATCATAGAGATTAGCGGCATTCTTGAAGAAGGCATCATCCATCTTGCAGTCTGCGATTGATAGCAACTTATCCGTGAGGGTGAACTTAATCTTTGAGTCTTCACCCAAAAACGCAATTGCCTTTTCATCCTCTAGCTCACTCAACGCCTTGGAGTACATTACACTTGAGCTATCTGGGAACAATTTCCGAGCCTTATCGGACGAAAAGTCGTTTGCTCCGGTCGCAAAAAGAGCCTTCAGTTTTGATTTTGCCTTCTCTAGTTCCGAAGGAACAATTGCACCCTCGATTTGCCGTTCTTCATCAGTTGAATCAATTGGATACGTGAAAGACGCATTTGCATAAGTTACCTCCTTATCGATGATGGATAGTGCATCCTTGAAAAGTTCATCGGACCGTGATAGATGGAAAAGCTTGAAACTAGTGTTCTTCAAATTCAAGTCATAATCACAGTACAACACGAAATTTGTGCGATTGGCGACGAAATCTGGGTCCTCTTCCTGCCAGATATCTATCAGCTTCTTAAGATCATAATCCAACAAGTCATTTTCCTTAATTTTTCCAGCTCCAACTGCAGAAAGCAGTGCATTTTCCCAGTTTCTTCGTGCTTGCTGAAGTCCTCTAAATCCCATCATTCGTTTATGTCTGGGCCATTGTCTTCTTAACATTTCGGCAGTGTATCTTCCCCCAAACAATGCTGCAACTCTTGGCCACTCAATATTTTGCCCAGTTGACAACGATTGTGAAATGATAACACCTCGGATATACAGCATAATATACTTTCTGTCAAGCTTCACGCTAGTCCGTTTCTTCTTCATTCCAGGATGAGTGGCCGAACTCACATGCTTATTTCTTACACTTAGTTTCTTTCTCTTCTTATTTCTCATTAGAGGCTTTAGAAGATCGTGTTCACTTGGCTCAGCTTCCAAAGCACTGCTTTTTCTTTTAAGCCTTTTCTCACCATGCTCAAAAAGATACCGGCTCTTAAGAATTCCAATTCTACTTTTCCGTAGTCTCTTTTCCTTGTCAACTTTCTTGCTCTTTCGCAACTTCAAGGTCAAGTTAGGCTTCTTGAAAAACTTCACCTTCTGAAAATCTATCTTTTCACCCTTGATATGATGTCTTGCTTTCAAAATTGGAAGATTCTGATAATGTCGGAATACCTTTTCTACCTTTGCTTCTGTCATCCTCTCATCAACTGTAAAAAGTATGGTAAGAACTTTCTTCCCTGGAGCTCCTTTCTTCACAATTTTGACCTTGCCATTTGACTCCAAGTAAATGGCATCTTTGATTACTGTACGACGATCTATAAGATAGTCAACACTCATTGCCTTTGAGATCTTTTTACAAAGATCGCCATTAAAAATTTGATAACCTTTCGAGTTCACAAGTTCCGATAGTACCTTTCTTCTTGCCCTTGGCCCTTTATCAACAAATATCGGTATTCTCTTCTTATTCTCACTGTTACCATCCTCTTTATTCTTTTCTGTCCTTTCTGCACTTTCGGATGATTCCACCGGATTGTCGGTATACACATTCTGCACAAGTGTCGCAACACTAGGAGGTAATTCATTCGAAACTTCGGAACCTGATGTTGCAAGTTGTGCAATACGTCGTTCGGTACTACTGGTGGCATCCTCCTCTCCGACAACAGGTTGCAATAATGCATTGTCAATGGCCATTTGCTCAAAATTTGTATCTTTTTTCACCACACGCACACCAGATTTTCGAATACTTAGTACCAATTTGTCGTCACCAGATTTAAACTCATCCACTTTCCTTACAGGAGACGCATGCTTTCGCAGAAGCTTGCCTCTGTATGAACTCCAAAAGAACAAAGGATGTGCACTATCTGGGTCAAAAAGACGACACCGTCGCTTATGCTGACTTTTGACTTCGTCTGCAGAAATCTCCACTAAAGATTTTGTAAATATACCATCCAGTTTGGGTGGTGTGTCGGAAATGTAATCACTCATGTTCAAACAATCCAACTGCACAAAATCTCTAAGAACATACATACGGAAGAACCGCTGCTTTGATTCATAGCACAATTGCCTGATAATTTGATGGCTTTCTCCCTTTATGGGACTCTCAACAGTACATCCATTTAGTGCACTGGCAAAAACCCGAGTACGGTATTTGCCGTTGATCTTAACTTCAATATCGGTGGCACTTATGCCCCTTTCTGATTTGACAAGGTCATATATTTGATTTGGAAGCGGGAAGATCTTGTTGTAAAGCACACCTTCATTAGAGATCGAAGCACTTTTTTGCTTTGTGTCAGAGTCGGTTGGAACAGGCTTCTCTCCCTTTTGAGGAGAAAGAGAATTAAATTGAGCCTTTATTTCCTTCTGTGTAAAATCTGGTGGTAACTTCTTTAACAGCTTAGCTCCCACAAAAGTTTTTTGGGTCTCTTCATGAACCACTACAATCTCTTCCAAGAATCCTTTGGAGCCTAAAGATCTAATAATAGAGTGAAATCGTCTTCTATCATAACGATTATTATCTGCCCCAACTTGCTTCATCAAGTCCGATATCACCCGAACCCCGTTTGGTGCCTTACCTAGCTCTATCATCACATTTTGCATCATATCATATTTCTCAAATCTCACAGGTATATTTTCAAAGTTGTCTCTGAATCGGAAATGGACCATAACATAAGTTCTCACGCCAGAAGCAATTGTTGGCGTTTTTTGAATGTACTTGTGATCCTCGAGTACGTTCAATCTTGATGTGAGACTTCTTTTGTCCTGGCCAGATTCCTTTATAAGATCAACCGATGTAATTCCGTGACCTCTGGATTTTGCAATATGCATAAGGAGTTCGTATGGCATCTGTCCCAAAGAATTGTTTTTTAGTGGTACACCGGTCAAATATATTGACTGCTTATCCTCATCGGCTTTGAATCGTATTTTGCCTTCCTCATATTGGTTGCATAGATCTTGATAGGTTATAAAGGTATCTTTTGAAACAAGTTTTAAAGGTAAACGATGTGAGTTTTTTGGCTTCTTCTTTCCATCGTCAATCACAAAAACTTTGAAATATTTATCTCCCATAAGCCATGTCCATATCAGTGTCTTATAAAAATCATCCAATGGCTTTATCTTATCCTCGCATAAAGTCCATATCTGAGCAAGTTCAACTCCATTAAAACCACAAACGCAGAGGCTTTCCAAGATGAAGTTGACAATTTCGTCAGGTGAAAGACACTTAGGCATTGCTGTCATGTAAAGTCCACAACTAGCTTTCGTGGGTTTTATTTGCTTTTAATGAGTGGTGACTGATTTTTTGTCAAAGGGAAGATCAATCACACAGTCCATTAAAAATGCTCATCGCTACCTCCTCCGGTTATTTACTCTGTATCTTTTTTTCTTACACTTAATTTTTTTTTTTGAATGGGACGCGCGAAAATCAAAATACACCCACCTACATAAACATTTTCACGTGTTCCTCCAGCAAAACGATTGCTTTAAATCGAATGGGTACTAAATGATTGGAAATGAGGGGATACCATGCGTATTATTCATATAAAATCAATCTATTTATGAAGGTAAATAGTTATCATTCCTGTGTATAGTCACAAATGCCTCCTTTTTGCAGCCAATACTCGCGTTTCTTGTCTTTATTCACAGTATGCTTTGTAATACTTGGAGTTGGTTGGTACCCACTATCATCACTTGAATCCTCAAAGTCCTGCTCAATTTCTTTCTTGCTAATATTATTATTAGTGACTTCTCTAACTGCAGAAGCATGCTGTTCGTCATCTTGCTCTTCAGAGCTGTGAATTCCCATAAGAAGTTCTGATTTTTGTATCTTGTCCTTCTGCTTTTCCTTTATCGAGGATTGCGATTTCTCATATATTTCATATAACCTTTTTTGTTCAGCATCCCTGTCAGATTCAGATGATGATATATCAGACTCGTCGTCATCGCTTGAACTATCTATAAACTCGTACTTCGACTTGGGCTTGTAATCAGTATCAGACCCAACACTTGTAGTCTCTGACTGAGAACCACTTGATAAAAGATCTTCCCGGCTTGCCTCTCCACTTGCGATTTGGAATGCATAGTTTTTAACTGCGCCCCTTGCATCCACGAAATCTCTTGCCTTTCCCTTAAATTTAATAACATCTCCCAATATGGATTCGCCCAACCTCTGCTTGTATGTTGCATTATTCATTTCATAGCACTTGTTAACAAGCATTTCATATGCACCCCCAAATGATCTTTTAATATCTCTAAGATTGAATGTCCCGCGAGATATATTGTTTGTTGGATCTTGAGGGTCCTGAATAGCAAGGAAGAACGGATTTCGATTTAACAGGTTTTGATTTGACGTTTTCGGAATATATATCGGTTGCGTTTTGTTTTTAAATGCAATCGCAACATTGTCGTATCCAAAGTTGAATCCGTAAAGCTCGAAAAATTCAATTAATAGAACACCTAGATTATCCATAGGATCGATTGAACCGGTAACAATCCTTGGATGGAGTCTTAAAAACGAGTACACCAGACATATTATCGAGAATCCACCCAATCCACCAGTGTGAACTTCATTCAACCTTCTTACCGATAGGAATTGCTTTACTATCATGACAAGTTCTCGCAAACCGGGGGTGCTTTTAATCCATGATATTATAATTTGTGCAGCAGTTAGCCCATTATCCCTCTCAAATGATATGTCAATATGGTATCCTGTCTCAGGGTCAACAAATTTAATAATTGGCACTTTTGCTTTGGCAATCGTCTCGATTCGCTTTCCAAGCTTGTGAACTCTTAGATATGTTGAAAGTTTATAGAGACTTGCCCTGTTATCATACTTGTGACCTTTGGAAATAACAACTGTATCAATGTCTGAACCAGGAAGGTACAAATCTGTGGAATACGATCCAAAGCAGTGAAGTTCCGCATCTGGCCACAGACTCATAATTGCATCATTTAATCTCCGAACTACGCTATTTCTTGCCTCGATCTCCTTCTCAGAAGGTGAAATGTATTTGACAAAATCCTTAATCTCCATTGTAAGCCAATCTGAAACCTCCAGCTGCTTCGTATGTTTGTTGCTCTTCAGCCAAGGATATTTTGGATTAACTGCCTTAATTGGAGAGTTGTTAATTCCTGAAACATTGATTCCTCTTTCAGATTCCTCGACATTTTCATTGTTCTTCTGCTCTTTAGCACCCTCTTCATCATCGGACGAAAAATCAAATGCAATGAAATCGGTATTTTCTTGCAATTGGTCATGCTGTTTCTCGTCTGATTTTTCGGAACCACTGCTGTTAGAAGAATCAGAATCAATCATTACAATTTCATCGTTCTTTCCCTGTGCAGGTTCAGAGTGGTTTTGAGCATCATCATCTGCTACCATATTAATTACCTCATCGCCATCATCATCTTCAATTATCACTGCTTTCTGCTGTTTTGGATCGCTATTAGAAATGTTGTTATCTGTTTCATCATCCACTAACTCTAATGCATTGAAAGAGTTCTTCCTTACCAGACTGTTATTCTGTTCATGGCTATTATTTTTATCTGCCCCAGTACTCCTGGCAATTTCTTCAAGTTCCTTGCGTTTCTCCCGTCTTGTTCTTCGATGCTTATGCTTATCAGCTTTGGACTTTTTCGGTAAATTTGGATATGCCGCACTATATGTTCTTTTCACTGCAGTGGTTGATCCTCCTTTTTTCATCTCAGACAAATTTGGTATTATTATCGAAAAAAAGCCAAATGTTTCCTTGTTTATTGTGGTTCTATAAAGTCGAGAACGATCTCATGGATTAAATGTCGTCTGGATGTGGCAAGTAATGGTTGTAGGTCTTTGTTCTTCCATACTGCATGTCTATTTACTTCCGGTGAAAATAAAATTTTCAGACTCCAACTATGTATTTTCCTTTGAATGTACGGGTGTCGTTTTATGTGACCGAGGGGCACTCACTGTCTTTATTTCCAGTAAAATGATACTTTTTTTTTCGCTCTTCATATGCTAGCTATATCAGCGTAGATTTTGCCTCCCGCCAATTCAGAAAGCTTCGATCGATTGTACATTACATATTAATATCAAAGTATATTTAGCATATATAATTTGTTGCAAACATACGGTAGCACACACTTTAATATGGCTGACAGATATTCGTTTTCCTTAACGACATTTTCCCCAAGCGGAAAGCTTAAGCAGATTGAGCATGCTTTAGCTGCAGTTAACCAGGGTGTCACTTCATTGGGTATAAAGGCAACAAATGGAATCATTCTTGCCACAGAGAGAAAGTCAAATTCAGTGTTAGTCAATTCAGATTTCACGGACAAAATAGTTAACATTACACCAGATATTGGAATGACATATTCAGGTATGGGTCCTGACTTCAGAGTTCTATCGGATAAATCAAGAAAAGTTGCACATACCAAATATAAGAGGATCTACAACGAGTACCCACCTACGAAGATTCTTGTTTCAGATATTGCACAGATCATGCAGGAAGCAACCCAGAGTCCCGGTGTGAGACCATATGGTGTTTCTCTTCTTGTTGGAGGATACGATGATAATAGTGGCTTTATGCTTTATCAAGTTGATCCCTCTGGTTCATACTTTCCATGGAAAGCCACTGCAATTGGTAGAGGATCGAATGCGGCCAAGACATTTTTAGAGAAGAGATGGAATGAAGAATTGGAGCTTGAGGATGCCATCCATATTGCACTTCTAACCTTAAAAGAATCCGTGGAAGGTGAGATGAATGGAAATACCGTCGAGATAAGTATCATCGGTAATGCAAACGACAATCTGTTGGGATATAAAGGTGTGTCCGGAGCTACTGGTCCAAGATTCAGGAATCTCTCACCACAAGAAATTAACGATAGACTAGATGCTTTATGAGAGATTTCATTCCAAGTATGAGCGTGCAAGCTGCTGTGTATAATGTTTGTTTATCCAATCAGGGTAATGAAGAGAAAAGAATTATAGATTGTACTTGTAGGTTGTTGCTACTCACAGATTAGTGTTACTCTGTACAGGATTGATAATAATTCAAAGTCGACAAGTAAAAAAAAATGCATGACATTAAAAATATAAAGGGATTGTTGGATTGAATGATGATCTGTTTCCTTGAATGATTCAGGGACGTAAAATGCATACTCACCCACTCTTTATAATCATACGATGGGGATATTTGATGCCGTTTAGTGCGATGGCCCTATTACGAGAAAAATGACCGCAAGAAAAAAAGTCAATTACTTAACTCTTTATCGTCCATAGCGTATTTCCTGTGGCTAAATAATTTCAATCTCGAATATTGAAGACGCTTTCTTTGCCATAAAGACAACACGAAGCACATCTTTCTTTTGGACGAATTTATAAATCACATCCAAGAAAGCAAAGTTTGGTTGTAGTTCAAGTGGAAAAAGCTAGAATCAAACTTATTTGTGTGGTTCCCATCTATTAGCATTGGCTTTATTATCAAAAATGAGTTCAACCCTGAAACAGGCTCAGGGTTTCCTTGACTTTGTGAACGCATCACCTACACCTTATCATGTTGTCGAAAACGTTAAGAAGCAGCTTACAAGTGCAGGATTTGCTTGTATTTCTGAACGTCTTAGCTGGGCTGGCAAGTTGAAAAAAAATGGAAAATACTTTGTCACCAGAAACTCTTCTTCAATTATAGCATTTACTGTCGGTGGACAATATCGCCCTGGAAATGGCATTGCTATTGTTGGAGGTCATACAGACTCACCAACCCTAAGAGTGAAACCAACTTCGGACATCAAAAAAGATGGCTTTACTGAGGTTGGTGTTGAAACTTATGGTGGAGGAATTTGGCACACTTGGTTTGATAGAGATCTTTCACTTGCCGGAAGGGTCTTTGTCAGAAATTCTACAACTGGCAATTATGAGTACAAACTTTTGAAAATTGACCGGCCAATCTTGAGGATCCCCACCCTCGCCATTCATCTTGACAAGGAAAGAGGAAAGTTCGAATTTAATAAAGAAACACAATTAAGACCAGTTTTGGGAACAGATAGTGAATCATTATCTTCAGAAAATGCAGAGGAAAATGATAAGAACTTTGAAGTTATCAAGTCAGTCATTCAAAGACACAACAAGAAATTAGTCAAGGTGATCTCGGAAGAATTAAATGTCAAACCTGAAGACATCGAGGATTTCGAGTTGGTCCTTTTTGATACGCAGAAGTCTTGTCTTGGGGGCCTGGAGAATGAATTTATCTTTTCACCAAGATTGGACAATCAGGTCACTTGTTATTCGGCCATTCAAGGCTTGATACAGTCTACGGAAAATCTTCAGTCAGAAACTGGCATTAGGTTGGTTTCACTCTTTGATCACGAGGAGATTGGCTCACAGAGTGCACAGGGTGCAGACTCATCTTTCTTACCTGACATCTTGCATAGATTGACAAGTTTAACATTTAATCCGACCTCAGATCTTTCATCCCAACTTTCCCCGGATCACTTCTTTAACTCCATGTCCAAATCATTTGTTATTTCATCTGATATGGCCCACGCTGTTCATCCAAACTACTCGGAGAATTACGAGGCATTGAACAGGCCAAAGTTGAACGCCGGACCTGTGTTTAAAATTAATGCTAACCAGAGATATGTTACAAACTCACCAGGTATTGTTTTAATGAAGAAAATTGCCTCCATTGGCAAAGTTCCAATGCAATTATTTGTCATTCGGAATGATTCACCATGCGGAAGTACCATTGGCCCAATGATTGCGGCAAAATTGGGTATAAGAACTTTGGATATTGGAAATCCTCAGTTGAGTATGCATTCTATTAGAGAAACATGTGGCTCAAAGGATATTGAGCAGTTGGTCAATTTATTCCGGACTTATTTTGAGAAGTACACCACAATTGAGTCCAAGATAATTGTTGACTAAATCACCGGAAGTTTATATAAGAGTAAATGGAAAAGTATATATATATATATGTGAATAAGTTGAAAAGATAATTGTACCATGCACCACGAAACTTTTGGAGGAGCCTCTTTTTTATTTATTTATTTTTTTATTTTTTTTTTTTTTCACGTACTATTCAAACTGAATTAGATTGCATTTCTTATTTTAAAGCATCGATCTCCACAGGCAGTTTGTCTATGATGCTAAGCACAAGATAATATAATATTGAATAACAGTCATGCAATTTTGGGTAAACTGGGTGGGCCTCATACTTTTTATCGCTGATGGTGTATTGGGCTCCACAGTAAATGTCTTTCCATCACTCCTATTATCATACGGCTTGATTCCCGGATTGAGAAGCTCGATAGATCATTCAAGTCAAATGCCATATCAAAAGGCGGAAGCAGAAACTATTATTGGAAGGGCCTTTGAGCAGTGTCTATCACATGCATATATAATAGCAGATATACCGGGTTTAGTACTTTCTGACTTTGCACATTTTGAGGCATTTCAAACTTTAAGAAAGCAGGCTGCTGCTGCGAGTACTATAATTAGTATGCCCAACGTTCTAACTGATGATCTTGGAAATACACTTGATATGGATAAGATTGAAAATATTTTGAAAGTGAACTGCGACGTGAAGGTAATGGATGTCAAAGGAAACGACAAGAATAGTATGGAGAAATATATTGACACGCAAAGAAGGTTGATAAGAATCAGTTTTCCTGCATTGAACAGCAACTCCACTCTGGATGCCAGATTAGCAAGACTTAAAGAGTATGATGAGGTGATTAAGGAGGTCTTCAGAATATTGCCAACGCCTAATATCGTAACGCTTTTTACAACTAATACATCTACCACAGTTGATTTGGATGAAATATCAAACACAGAAAATGTCATCGAGGAGAGTGAAATACCAGAGAGTCCTAAGATGATTAGCTTATCAATTCAGAAGAAAATGAAACAGTCTAAGCGGATGATTTTTCCGGATATTACAATATTCGACAAAAGTCGTTATTACGATTATGAAAGAAACAGCAATACGAACCAGGATGTGTATGTGAGGAAGAAAACACCTAAAAATGATAAATCATGGTTATCTCGGAAAAAGAAGGTTATTAAGAAGAAGTCATCGTTGTATAGATTTGGAGAAGATGATAAAGAATTATCATCTGTATTTATCAATGTTAAGTTCATTCATGATAATGCATTGTTGATATTTTGCGTGATCTCAGTTTTGGGCCTTATCATATTTGGAGATGTGATTAGAATTGCGTTGGGATTCGTTACAGGTGCTTTGTCAAAACACACGAAATCAGAAAGCAAATCAACAGGAAAACGCGAAAAGCAAGATTAAATATCAGTATAGAGGCCATCTTGTTTATAATGCAATGATTTTAATTGGTGTGTGTATTATAGAGAAACCAGTAGTATGACTTATCGTTTGAATATTTTGCTAAACCTCGGTGCGATGCTCTCTCCTTTTATTTTATTTTTTTTTCAGTGTGTTATTCTATTCCTTTTTCCTTATCTTTTCTACTTCAGGGCATGTTACATCAATCTTTACTACTCTTTACAGTAGCCTTTTTTATCCGAATCAAGCATTAATACCAACATGTTTACCAATACTTTGCACATTCAATTACAACACCGTTTGCGTTCTCTAGTACCTAGGGCATTTTCCTCGGTGGCTCAATTTACAAAAGTCTCAGATGAAGTGAGGCAAGCTGTTGCAGAGAATAAGCCAGTGGTGGCTTTAGAAAGTACAATTATCACCCATGGGCTTCCTTATCCTGCTAATGTACAAATGGCTATCAACGTGGAAGCAGTGGTGAGGAAGTGTAATGCTGTTCCGGCCACAATTGGCTTTGTGCGAGGTCGGCCGACAGTTGGTCTCAGTTTGGAGGAAATCGAACATTTGGCAGATATAAAGCGTCCAAAATACAAGATTTCACGTAGGGACATTCCAGTGATAATGAGTGGTGGTTTAAGTGGCGGAACGACAATTGCCGCTACTATGATTCTAGCACATCAACAAGGAATTGATATTATGGCTACAGGTGGCTTAGGTGGAGTTTCCAGGCCGCATAACTTAATGGATGTCAGTGCTGATTTGGATGAATTGTCCAAAACTCCGGTTGGCGTCATTTGCTCAGGTCCGAAATCGATTTTGGATGTTCAACGAACCATGGAGTATCTAGAGACCAAGGGTGTACCTGTTTTCACATTTGACGATGGGGGATTTCCGAATGCATCGGGTCATCATGTTTTAAATGTACCTGGCTTTTACACTAGAGACTCCGGGGTACCATCGCCATTCAGTTTTGCAAGGCATTCCGATGCTGCCAGTGTTATATATAACGGAAAATATGGGATGAACTTGAACAATGGATACGTGTTTTGCATTCCAGCTCCTTCAGACATCGCAATGCCAAAGGAAATTATCGAAAAGGTGATAGAGTCTGCTCTTGCTGAGGCAAACGAGATGGGTGTCCGAGGAAAAGACCTCACGCCTTTTCTTTTGGGAAGGATCAACAGTATGACAAATGGGGCAAGTGTGAAATGTAACGTTGCCTTTGTGAAGAACAATGCGGCCTTTGCATCTAGTGTCGCAGCAAATTTATGCAAGTTGAAAAGTGATGCAGGGTTGAAAGTTTCCTCTGCAGATAAGAACTTCGTATCAAATACTAATGCGGCAACGAAAAATACAAGTAGTAGTCCCAAGAATGTTACCAAAGATCATGAAGATACTAATCTCGGTATCTCGTCTGTTGCGGTTATTGGATCCGTTGCCATGGATTCAACAAGTTCAATTGGCATGAACACCAGTGTAGTGATGGGTGACTCTAACCCTGGTAAAACGGTCCATTCTATTGGAGGAGTTGGCTTCAATGTGGCATTAGCCTGTTCATCAAGTACCAGACAGAAAACCAAGGCATCTCCATTATTCATCTCTGCCATAAATGGTGAGGACTTAACTGGCTCTTCCATTCTCAAAAGAATTGGGAAGTTAGGAATTTCTGCTGAAGGTTTACAGAATCTTAAAGACCAGAATACGGCAGAGTATACATCTGTTCACGATGAGACGGGAAAATTAATAGTTGCCTGTGCAGATATGGACATTATAGAGCATCTCTCCGAGAAGGCAACCATAGAAAAGTTACAAGAGCACAAACCATCACATATTCTTATGGATTCTAATATCCCGGTGAAATTGATGAACTCAGTTTTAAAATACTCTAAGGATAACTCAGCAAAGCTTATATATGAACCTACATCCGCGGTCAAAGCATACAAATTAGGCCAGGCCGCTGTTCATAGTTATCCTGATAATGAGATTACCATGATCACCCCCACTATAAATGAGTTAAATACAGTGTTTGAGTCCTTCCACGAAAATGCAAAATTCCAGGATCTCGATACCTGGTTTCCTGTGATTGATTCGCTTAAGATTGATAAACTTAGGGATAAGCTAGAAAGGTGTACTGCGAAGCTGCCTTATTTACAGCACTATATTGAAAATGGTCTGTTTCAAGAAGCCTTTCGGATTCTTCCATACGCACCAAACATGTTCATTAAAGATGGGGCTAATGGTGTTTTTTGCATTCATTTAACTGATGACATCTCGATGGCTGCCAAAATTGTTGATCCTTACAGCTTTAGCTTTAAGGACGGAAGAAAGACTGAAGCCGTCTTCACTATAGTACAGGAAGGAGCCCAAGGTCTTGGAATTGTCATTCAACATTTTCCAGGCTATGACATTTCACCAAATGAAATAAAAAGTGTTACTGGAGCAGGAGATTCAATGGTTGGATACCTGCTTTCGGAACTGGCTGCTAACGATAATTCTCCAAAACGCTTTCTTTTAAATCAGTTGGAAAATTCCAAAAGAGAGAAGTTAATAATGGATTCGCAGAAGGTGGCCTGCTTAAGTTTGATGTCAGATAATGCAGTTGACCATATTGCTATCAGGAAATTTATCCAAGAAGGGGAACCTGATCTCGATTAAAGCTAGAATGGTATTTTTAATATTAACATGCGTACATTTTTCATGAAAATTCCTCGTCCAATAATTTCCATATTTCCTCTGCAAAATGTTGAATTGCCGAATATTGTCATACATTTATTCGTAAACGAATAGTTTTGCATCGCTATGCGTTTGTCATCACTTAGCTTCCGAGATATCCGCAAATATACACATTATGTAACGTTGAGAATGGCTGATAAGAGGATTGAATGTGATAGAGTAGGATATCCTAATTCTAAAGAAATAACCACATTTGTCTATGTGGATCGCCAGCAAGATGTATTAATTACAATATCTATGATGTGTCCCGCTAATAATAACGAGTCCTAATATATTATGCTTCGTTTTACGTGCCTTTGCAATCTGCCAGTTAGTTTAATCAATAAAGTTGTGCTTGCATACACTAAGATTAAAAATAAAAGCTGGAATTCGGCCCCTCCGTATATAAATTCATGGTTTAATAATTAATCCTCGGTTTAAATTTAAGCCGTTTATTTCAAGCAATCGATCGTCCTCTGGGAGAATAGCACATGTTTCGTATCGTTTAGTTGGGCATATCGCAGCAAATTTTTTTTTTTTTTTTTTTTTTTTTTGTCCGCACGACCCCATCTCAGCACAACAAACCGAAGATCCAGCAAGTTCCGCTTTAAGCTCCACAGTGCGTTAGAGCCGGTACGAAGTGTCTTGATGCGGGATCTAGCATGATATTCAATCGGGAAGATTTTATGGCTTTTTTTTTTTCAGTTTCCATTTTTTTTTCTCCTCCGTCTCCGTCCTCTTTCTCGTTTCCACTCGTATCTCTTACTCTCCGTATCGCGGCCAGTTTATAAATAACTACAACTCGAAAAGTTGCTTTTCCGTATTGGTTTTTATAACCCGAGAGGCTGTACGTTAAATGTCATATTCTGGTCACAACTTTTGCGATTGTTACCTTAGTAACTTAAAAGCAGCTTAATTAGAAAATATCCGCTCGGAGCTCAGACCAAGTATTTTTTTGTTAAATCAAACCGTGGGACTATATCGCTCTTTTTGCCGTTATCTATTTTCACCAATTGTTCATTTTGAGTATTAAATTTAAGCCTATACCGTGTGGATAATCAAATATGACTACGGAAGAATGGGAAGTCGCTCCAGGGCACGTGGAAACACTTACCGAAGAGCAGGAAAAAAAGCTTAAACTTGTTTGGACTTATTTGCTTACTTTCTTTGGTTACAAACTAGCTTTACCTGAGCCTCGTGCAATATCCAGGCGCTCAACAACAAACTCCGTTCTAAGTGCAAAAACGGAAAGTTCGACCAAAAGTAAGGGCTTGTTCGGCAGATTCAGAAAATCGCATAAAAAGACAGAGTCCATTGAAAAATTGGAACGCGTTATATCGCATCCTTCTACAGATGTATCATCGAAAGAAGATGCCGGAGGTAGAATACATTACGCATTTAAAGGTTTAAATAGTGATGATATGAAAAAGGCATTTTGGGGTTTCCTTCGTCAGGACACTCCCGACAATCTTGTCCTCCGATTTGTTAGAGCAAGGAAATGGGATGTTGACAAGTCGTTGGTGATGATGACAGATACCATGAAATGGAGATGCTATGAAGGAAAGCCTGACAAGATTCTATGTTCCGGAGAACTCGGATGTGTTGAAAATGATAAGCCTGGTGTCATTTATCAGTTCCAGCTTGGAAAATGTATTATACATGGACATGATCGTAAGGGAAGACCAATTGCGATGGTTAGAGCTCGTAAGCATCATTCCTCGGACCAGACGCCGGAAGAAGTCGAGATTTATACAATGTTGATCATAGAGTATGCAAGGCTTATGTTGAATGAGCCAATTGACACTTGCGATATTCTTTTCAATCTTTCCAAAATGACAATGGCCAACATGGACTGGGGTGCAGTTAGTTACATAGTTAGATGCTTTGAATCGCATTATCCCGAGTCTCTTGGAATCTTATTTGTTCATAAGGCACCCTGGATATTCAGTGGAATCTGGAAGATCGTGAAAACCTGGCTAGATCCCGTTGTCGCTTCAAAAATCGTTTTCACAAACAGTGATAAGGATTTGGAGAAGTATATAGAGCGTGACAACATTCCAAAGGAAGTTGGAGGAGATGATGATTACGAATGGCATTATTTGGACCCTACACCTTCAGAAAATGGTCACTTGTACAACGACCAGGAAAAGAAGAAAGCTTTGGAGGATGAGCGTAAAGAACTTACCGATAGCTTTATTGACAAAACCATTGAGTGGATTGAAGCACCTGATGATCAGGTTACTGCTACACTCTTAAAGGAGAGAATTCAGATAGGGAGAGCTTTGGCTAAGAATTACAGGAAGCTTGATGGTTATATTAGAAACAGAAGTTTCTATGATCGTACTGGAGCTCTTAACGTGGAATCGCCAACTAGTTGACCGTCGTTACTGCCGATTCTAGGAAGGTTTTGTTTACCCGGGTAGGCTTAAATGCAATAATAATAACAATAACATAAAACGTAAGTATTAGACGTCTTTGGTCTAGTGCCAATGTAAGTAAAATAAGGTAAATGTGATAGACAGCGGATAAATATAGAATAAAACGTCGCAAAGAAAAAAAAAGCATCAATTGATAGAACCTGCAAGTGAATTTTCAGTCTCATCTCTGCACCGCTTAAGAAATGGAATTAATTCGGTACCACCTGTACCCCTTAATTCGCTAGATTTTTGGAACTTAGCATTAGCCAATCCAATCTTTGGAGTTTTAGAATTTGGCAATGTACACTTTTGTGCATTTCTTGCCTGAATAATAATGTATCTTGTAACAAGTTGGATGTGACCATCTCTAAATTGTTTCATCATGGTCACCGCGGAATTGTATGCACGTAATAATTCTGGGCAAGTTTCCGCATTATTTAAAGCATAGTCCCTAAGCAAATTCACCTTGGAAAGATGATTTAAGAAATCCCTGTGTTTCCTAGGCATATATTTTTTCATTTCATTAGAAAAGGAATCGTTTTCCTTACTTTTATGTCCACCACAACATGGCTTGTGTTTAATGTTGAGAATAAGATCCAATGTTTGAATTAAAGAAGATTGGGCATTTGATCCTCCCGAATAGACCCTCAATTTTTTGGAGGAGTCACCGTAGTAAACACCTTCCAATCCTGCATTTTTCATATTTTTCCAACCAGCCAGGAATGGTCTTAACTTCGTATAGAAAAATGAAGGATCACAATGTTCATGCATTCTCGTAAGCAATTTTTTTAAAACCTCAATTTGTTTTGTTAGGGTGTTGATGTTCTGGATGACTTTTCTAGGATTGTCCTTACGCGCATATTCGATTGCTTTTAATCCGGTCGTAATGCATGGGGCACCAACATACTCAAAGTAAATACTGAGTAGATAAAACCAGCACTCGTTTGACGAGCCGGTAAAAGTATTTAATATCTCAATATTTCCAGGCTCGAATGATGATATTGTCTGAGGGTGTTTAGAATTGACAAATTTCCAGTTCCAAAGTATTAGCCCAGAGTATGAGGCAATGGGCAATAATCCTAAATAATCAGAAACCTCTACCCATGGCTTTGCCAATTGTGTTGGTAGCCGATTCACATAAGCTTCATCAGCCCAGATATATGCATGAGCAATATATCCCAAAACTGAATACGCCCTCCTATACGCTCTATCATCTTTTAATCGGTCACAAGAGAGTAATGGCATTTTATTCACTGACAAACGAAATTCTCGTTGTTTCAATAGTTCAACAATATTGCTAACCAAATTCTCCCATAAATCAAAATAGGATGGTAACCTTTCAAGTGGCTGTCGTTCTGGAAGAAATCCGGTTACAGGTGAAATATCATAGCTGTTCAAATCTGGAAGAGGATAAAGGCTGAGTGATGGCATTCTCTTTTTTTTCTCCTTGAAGGAACAAAATCAGCAGATCCTTAGCTTAGACTTAATATCAACCAATTATAATCGGTATTTGAAGATAAAATGGTCGTTTGCTTGTAAAGTCGTACTATAAATCGGAATAAATTTGAAAGTACAAAAAAAAGGATTGGAAAACGCTGGAAAATGGGAAAAAAAAGGAGTGGACGCAAGTAATCCTTAATTCAAAGAAAAAGTTAGTTTTCGCGGTACTTTGAGTGTCGCTCTCATTGAAGAAACTTAATTCGTCGCAAAAAAATTTTCCTGTGTGGTCCCAACTACTCCATTACTGCAAAAGGAAGCGTAAAGAAGTCTAAGAATAATAAATACATGATTAGCCAGAAATGCATTGACTTATAAGAAAGAGGTCGAGAATTACCCCATTCCAAAATTCAACAATATGTTTACTTTCCTTGATCATTCAAAAAGCACTACTTTTGTTTCTTGTTTTTGATGGGGAAGCATTCAAAGGATTGTTTTTATTTCTTTATATGCATTTGTGTACAAGTCAATTGGGGCCACAATTTTACTGACAGTGATCAGCAATCCTATATATTTAATATACCAGCAACTGAAAACACCCACATATATTGTAATGTGTGAATATTGCCCTTGGGTTTTTGAATTAGGGTAGATATCCCTTCAGTTCGTAGTTATAACTTTTTGGTTTTCCATTAATAAATCAGTATGCTTTCCTTGAAAGATGTGTCATCTTCCTTTTTGATTGCTCTGAAAGAAAAAATTTAGTGTAAGAGTTTTGATTAAATATCGTGTTGACCAATTAATTATTTTACAGAGTTGTCCGTATTCGGCAGCCCGCGCGCTAAATAAAGGATTTTTTTATGAACAAGTATATATTCATGTAAATTCCCACTTTCTTCATAGTTTTTAATATGTATTTATAAACTATGTTTGTATGAATGTATGAAAAGAATATTTTAAGAAAAAAAGTGTCAAAATTAATAAAATATAAAAGGAAAGAGGATTCTTTGAATTGCGAAGAAGAGGTTTATTGAGTAATCTATTATTTTAATTTATTTAGTCTTTTTTTATTTGTCTGACTTAAAGGTAAGTTGTCATGCTTTAATCATTTGAGAAAATATCATTTTTGAGTTTTTCTGTTAGTAAAAAACATACGATTTATTTTACTTAGGAAATATTTGAAAGCATGAAAATGTATGCTTTATTTTCTACAACTCTCCAATTTGTCATTTCCCACATTTAAGAGTCACGTGATCGAACGTTTGCCTTCCACCAAATAATAAATAACGCAAAAATAAAAGTATATCATTTTTCAACAATATGTGTTTACTGCAAAGCCTCGATTTAAACCTGAGTATGGAAGATACTCCCGGATAGATGAATTTGGAAGTCATCGATGAGTAGAGGACCAGGTTTGTTATTTCCGTGTAAGGATGTAAAATAGGGCAACTCGAAGTTACGTAAACCTTTCGCACTAACTGATAAAAAAAAAGCATTCAATTCAAGAAAGTTTCCCCCTCACTAGGCATCAAATCTTTTCAGGTACCAAGGTTTTCCTCAAGAGAAGACAAAGTTTTGTTATGTCTGATTCAGAAGATTCAGGGCCCGATCAGGAGCAGATTCAAAGACTTACGGCTCCTGAACCATCGAAAGAAGAGTTCTTTACAGAGTCACAATTGATATCAGGATGTCAAGTATACGCAGAGAAAAACGGGAAATACATTTTGGCAGAGGTTCTAGGGAGCCAGCTGAAGCATGAGAGAATGCTATATTATGTTCATTATGTGCTGTACAACAAGAGATTGGATGAACTAATACCATTCAAGAAAATCGATACTCATCGACCGTTGTATATGCCGAAACCACAGGAGAAAGAGGATAAAAAGCACAAAAAGAAGAAACAAAAGAAGAAAAAAAGTACTAAAGATACAGATAATGATAAGGGTCAGTCTTTGGAGGATGATGAAGTTGACCTAGACCACCTTAACGTCCAGGGTATAGTAAGGAAAGAGGATCAACTGAGTAGAGCAGATGCTATTAAAAGACTTCGTACTAGTGGCTCGATGATTCAAGGAGATGTTCATGTAACGGCAAGGATGAGAAATTTCAGTAAAGTCTTTATAGGGAAGCATGAAGTTGAACCATGGTATTTCTCCCCATATCCAGTGGAATTCACCGAGAAGGGAATTCTCTACATAGACGATTTCACATTAAACTTCTTTGGGTCTAAGAAACAGTTTGAGCGCTTCAGATCGAAGTCAACTTTGAGACATCCTCCGGGAAATGAAATTTACAGGGATGACTACGTTTCGTTCTTTGAAATAGATGGGAAGAAACAGACAACATGGTGCAGAAATCTTTGTTTGATGTCCAAGCTTTTCTTGGACCATAAGACTGTTTACTATGATGTTGACCCATTTCTTTTCTACTGTATGACAAGAAGGGATGAGTACGGATATCATCTAGTGGGGTACTTTTCCAAGGAAAAAGAGAGTGCCGATGGTTACAATGTTGCCTGTATTTTGACTCTTCCGATGTATCAGAGACATGGATATGGTAAGTTGTTGATTCAATTTTCGTACGAACTTTCCAAAATGGAGGGAAAAGTCGGGTCACCGGAAAAACCTCTTTCCGATCTTGGTTTACTTTCGTATAGAGCCTATTGGACAGAGACGATATCTAGGCTGCTTATTGAGAACCACGTTTCGGAGATTAGTATAGACGAGATCTCACAAATGACGTCAATGACAACAACAGATATCTTACACACTCTGCAGATCTTGAACATGCTAAAATATTACAAGGGGCAGCATATAATATGCCTAAGCGATCAGGTCATAAATACATATAACAGGCTACGGAAGAAGAAGAGACACACAATAGATGCCTCGAAACTAGTTTGGAAACCTCCTGTTTTTACTGCTGCGCAGTTAAGATTTGGATGGTAGCAATTTACTGTATATTTTAATCATATCAATAAAAGAAAGTAGGTAAAAGAAAAGAGTCGAGATTATTAGTCAGAGAAACTGTCCGAATGTTTATAAAGTGAATACTAGTGACAATTCTACTGGGCAATTGAATGCGCCTGATGCTTATTACGTTCTGCAAGACTTGCAGCAGCTGCACTTGGAATCTTTATACCACAACAATCACCCCATGTTGAGTGTATTTCATGTGTGTGAACACATTCCTCTTCAGAGTGTGGAGGCACTCCATCTGGGCATGGAAGTATTGTACCGAAGAAAAAGTGTTGAACAACAGGTAATTTCGACAGAACCTCGGCCTTGTACATTTTTATCATACCTTCCTCGATTTTCTTCCATGTCTTGACTCCACTTATGTCATCAAGCATCGGGGAGCTTTCTCTCAAAGAAACGGCACCTGTCTTAGTCTTGTTGATGAAATCAACACAACTAAAGTATAGATACTTGTCCTTAAACTCCGCAACATAATCCTTATTGTGAATGCTCAAAGGTCTTGGCCTTCTAAATGGGGAAAGTTGTGCTGCTCCGAAAAGAAATGTGAGAAAATGGAAATCATCCAAACCCCAAACTCCGTGAGATCCCGCGGGTTCAAGCCAATATTTCAGTTCCAATGCTCTCATTGTCTTCATATATCTTGCAAATAATTTCAATACTATGGACTTGTCATAATCTCTGGATTGGAAGTAGGAAAGATGATCAAGAGAGTATAAAAAGCAAAGGAAGTTAAGTTCATGTCCTGAACCATAATCGATTCTTTCCCGATCACCGAATGAATTGATTAAATACACTCGAAGTTCAGTTGCGTAATCATTGTTCGAATCATAATGTAGCTGCAAGTGCTCATGTATCAAATCTGTTGCTTTCTCTCTCAATTCATCGAAGAAATCTTTGAATTCAACTTTACCAAATCGGCTTGTAGTCTCTGTTTTAATAGGATGGGCCTCTGAAATTTGATCGATCTCATCAAACAACTTTAAGACGCCATCTATTTTACTATCGACAGGTATGCTTTTGTCTGTAAGTTCTAAACCATGGACTGAGGTTGCAAGTCGAATGACAAAGTTCAAAATATTGCCAAAAGTTTCGGACTTTTCAAATTTGTCTAAATCCGCCTCCGTTCTTAGACGTTTAACTGGCTCTATATACTGTTCAACCATTTGATAAATGCAAATTAGCTCGTGTGTTTAAATTATTCAGCAATAAAGGATACATGAAAACTTTTGAAAGCGTTTGTTTGCATAAGCAAACACCTGACATGCCAAGATTATATAAAACATTTATTCTATCGCTATTGTTTCACTTTTTTTTTTTTTTTTTTTTTTTTCGTTTTGAAGACGGCTGCCGATACTAAAAATACCAAATTTATCGCTATCTACAGAGCGTCACGTCACCACTCCAATAAAATACAAAATTGTTATCATTCGAAAATACTTGCTTTTAGTATTCTCAAGACTATATAATTTTTAAAGACAAACTAAAACAAAATCAGATGAATATATGAGGCACACCCCAACTCTAATTTTCCACTACAGTTGGTCATCAGTCCTCCTTTTGCTCAAGATCCTCATTTTTTTCCTGATAGACAGGAACAGCATCATCAACATCGAGAGCATCCTCTGGTGATAGGTTGGAGCAAGGACCATGGAAATATTTGTACTTATACACGTAGTAGTAGACGGCAGACAAAAGCCAGACACCACAAGAAATGGCACATGTATAGTTCATGGTATCTTTGGTAACACCAATAGAGGATGGGAACATACAAATGCAGATAATGAACAAACCCCACAAACAAGTAATCCAGGAATTAACCTGGGACCACAGGTGGCCCAAATAGAAAGCACCTGGGTTAAAGCGACGTTTACCGGATGTTAAACGGAGGAAAATAGGTGTGCACCAGGCCAAATAATTTCCGGAAACACCAAGTGAGAAAAGTGCATTAGATGCAGCAGAACCAGCTAGACAAAGACATCCGAGGATTAATCCAACACTGGAGGCAAAGAAAACAGCTCTAATTGGAACTTTCAATCTTTTATCAACGACCTTGACAAAGCTGGCAAATGGAAGACCATTGTCACGTGCAAAAGCCCACACTTGACGAGAAAGGGCAGTGAGAATGGAAGAGCCCATGAGCCATTGACAAACAGACATTAAAGACATCAATGCGATGGCCCATTTACGTCCCAAAGAGTCGTAAATGATCTGTGCCATTGGGAATCCAGTATCGGTATTGAGGATCGATTCAATCTGATCCTTCTTAATGCAAGCATTCGTACAGAGGATGATGAAAAAGCCAACTACACCACAGAAGGAGATGGAACCGGTGATACCGATGGGAACACCAAACGAAGCATTACGGGCCTCCTCGGACATATGGACACACGAGTCAAATGCTCCGATAGTCCACACTGCAGTCATCATGGATAATACAAACTGGAACCCTATGGGCCAATTGGAGTAATTCTGAACTTCAACAAAGATGGTTTTAGCACTGTTGAAATGGTGAAGATTCTTGGATGTTCCCACAGGCAACGCTATAAGGTAGATGACAATCAAACCTGTGTTGGCAATAGCAGAGACGGTTTGGAGCCAGGCAACATGCTTTGAAGAAAGGCAAGTACATATGGCTTGGGCCAGGACACATGCTGCAAAGACGCCATAAATTTTACCTCTAGTGATGTCGAAGTCACCATCCTTGGTGAGGTAAACAGCAGCAAGGATCTCCTCCGAATTTCCGTAAGCAATAGACACCAATCCTGCACACAAGGCCATGGAGTTGGAAAGACCAATAACGAAAGAGATGGGGACTCTGTAGTTTTCTGGTGCATAGTAGAAAGTCCAGTAATACAAACCACCAGAAGTAGGAATGGCAGAGGCTAGCTCTGACATCGAAATACCAACAGAGAGAATGAAGATTGACGAAACAAACCAAGACCACAAGAATCCAGCGGGACCAGCCGTGTATCCTGTACCTGTCAAAGACGAAATTGAGGGAAGCAAGCCCATAATAGAATAGGCAATACCAAACTCTTGCCAAGTAGAGAACGTTCTTTTCAACTCCTGCTTGTATCCAATCTCGGCAAGTAACTTTTCATCTCCCAGGGCATTTTTGGCATTGATATTTCGAATTACAGACTGTGTTGACTTGATGGCAGATATTCGTGTCCTGATAGGACTTCTGATCGATTCAATAGGATTCAATGGCATTTTGTGACTATGCGATGGTGGTGACACTTGAAAGAAGATTTATTTTAGAAAAAAAAAAAAGTCCCTTCAATAAAATACAGACACCAACAGGATGTGTGGAAAGATGGATTCAATATTCCTTATAAATGTGTTGGACCTTGACTCTGACAAGAGTTTACAGACGGGAGCAAAAGAATGAAATCGAACAAGCCTCCATGCACTCCTAAACAGTCAAGTTTAGGCGAATAAGATTCAAATTTCCTATTTTTCCCTCTAAGCGCTTTCATTACCACCACATCTTAGATATCAATGAGATAAAGGATTTATTAATGATGCAGAATGCCGCAGGTATAGTTTTACGTCACCCATAGCAGACATAATGGCAACACACAAACAGATAACAATACAGCTCGGAATGGTGAAAAAAATATTATTGCAGATAAGCCAAATGACTACCGCTTACCCAATTGAGGCAAGCAAAATCGCTTATCTACTTTTTCCTGGAAGACGCAAAATCCACTTGGAATATTGATAAGACAGAATAAAATGCAAATCAACACCAACGGTAAATATTGTTGACGCCCGGGGCTAGATACTACTGCATTATATGGAGCCTGTCATTAATTCACTGTTATATGTTTCTTTGCTGTTTTATCGCTTATCATAACGGTCACACATGTGCATCAAGCTATTCATATTTGTTTTTAAGAACCTAAATTCTTCCTGACGACGCAGCATCTCTTTATCGTTTTATTTTTTTTTAATTATCAGGTCTATTTCCATTCTTTGTGAGTGGTCAATCCAATTAGTTGACGTTTTAGATTTATATTCAATCCGGATACACGGACGAGATATTATGTATTAAGGAAGGTGATGTAATGAATGCTTCCGGAAATTGGCACAGAGAGCAGTAGACTAAATTTATTGTATTGTTGAAACCCGTTCGTAAATACCAGGGGTGAAGTCGCTGTACGACTACCCCATACTTCTGATAATTCAAACTTAGATGAAGCACATTTCCAATACATTACCTCGTTCAGCCTCAAATTAAAGGAGAGGGAGACCTGTATCCGACTTATTCTCGGTTTGTATTGGATGTAGTTTTTAGATACTAGAGTTACCAAATTCGAAAGCGATTCCGACGTAGAGGAAATATTGGCAATAAGGGAAAGAGATTCTAAATTAGGCTATTCGGGGAGCGGTGAACAATAACATGAGAACTAGGGGTGGAAGGAAGAAAAAATAAAATATAAAAAAGAATAATACTAGGCGGAAGCATATCACTCATAAAAAGTACATAGGCGCTAATTTTCCCAACAATAGCTAAGGTACGATAACAAGGATGCTTCTTGGCTGTGGCTGTAATCACAATTGGTAAATGAAGAACTTGAGGTCTTTTAATTCTATTCACAAATAATTTTGGGGCACGTTGTAAATAGGAACACAATTAGTATGATAATGTACCAGACGGTAAAATGACAGAAACTTTGAGATTATGAGATGAAAATGGTAAATCTAGGATCAAAACACAATAATTAAAATAAAGAAAAAGAATACACAAGTTAACTGCGTAAGCCGTTTATGCCTGATCAGGGGTCAAGACGGAAATGAACGAAAATGGCTTGTAAGGAACACCTTCACCTTCAAAGTATTTCGACATAGCTTCCACCCAATGCAATCTCAAGGCATGAAGCATGGCTGAGGTACCCTCCATGACAACCAAGATACAAACGGTTAAAATGAACCAAAGAGCAAACATAATGAAGATAAATATGGCGCCAAACAAGCCGGAGAACTTGAAGCTTGCCCCAATGGTCATACTCCATAAAACACTGGAAAGCTGTGAATGTGCCAATGATAAAGCCCACAAACGAAGGTACGAGGCAGTGTGAGAGACACAATTAAGACAGAACTCGATAGTGTAGATAACCTGGTTAATCATAACATCTCCAAATGCTTCCGGTTCAACAGGCTCATCGTCATCAATGTTAAGGTTAGCAAGTAAATTTTCATTTTGAGTGGAAGATGTATTTGGAGTGCCTTCTGCAGCTTCGGAAGACGAGCTGATACTGTGGTAGGCAGACAATTTCCTATCTTGGACATGCTTGTACCACAATGGCTTGATGAGAAGAAGACAAGGAACACATATCAATGCCAACAGAAGCAATGTAACCTGAACGGATGCTTGGCCGGGATAAAGCTGATCATCTATGGTTCCCGGAGACAAAAACATGTTGATGAGCATATTCAACAAACTTGGTGCAGGCTTGCCGATGCCAATCCAATCGACCGACCACTTGTAAACAATACAGACACAAAGGTAACCAAAGATTCCGTGCATGAAGATGAAACCCGGAATGAATTTTCCAATGATATCTATTGGCCTCTTGAAGTAAATTGCATTCACAAGCGAGAACACGTACGAGTATGACATGTGAATGAAACCCATGAGAATTGAGAGCTTCATCTTGTATGAATTAGCAAAGAGAAGTGAATTCTCTGCTCCATGCCATATGGGATCGAAACCGATTGGATAAACACCAGTTTGATGTCCCACGATTGACTCTCCAAGTTTCCAGCTTGAAGGCCATGACCAGCCAGATTTGAAGATGGAAAGAGACATCGAAAATGCATCATTGTAGATAAATCCTGTATACATGGAACATAGACCCATCATGAGGACCATGTATCTTCCATAGTATGCCATGTCAAATATTTCATCTCTTTTGATCCTGGAAATTTCTTTCTCCTTAAGAACCAAAACCAAAGCTGCTAGAAACATGAGAAAGCCGTGACCCAAGTCACCAAACATGATTGCGAAAATAAATGGGAAAGTTGCAATAGTTGGAAGTCCGGCATTGACCTCCCGGTAGGTGGCAGTGCCATAAGAATCACACAAAGCTTGGAAAGCCTCAGTAAACTTATTAGTCTTGAAGTATGTAGGCGGCTTTCTATTTGTTTCAATGGTGTTCATGATAATAGGAATAGAGTTATCGGAATCAGCTTGGCTTACACTGTGTGAGGCAATTCTTCTCAAACTATTATTACCCGAATACCTTGCTGAAATTGCGTCCAACGATCTCTGGATGACGGAGATCTCTGCATTGGGAACCCATCCTTCAGCAATTAAGCACTTCCTGTTCAAATCATAGTAGCAGTCATTCATTGCCTTATAAACCGACTTTTCAAGCTTGATCTGCTTCCACCACGAATCTAACTCAGGTGCCACCACTCTTAGTTCGGTCTCCAAAGTCCTGTCGGTACCTTCTAAAACCGTAGTGACGTCACTCAACTTGTGACGAATGTCCACCTTTTGATCCTGGCGTTTCTTATGATCTGGATCAACAAAGTATAGATCTGCACCCAAAGACTCACAGATCTTGCGGATTCTGGAAAGAACAATCTCACCGTGCGAAAAAATGACAAAGCAGTTCTTGTCGATGAATGCCTTTGAACCTGCATCGAAGATCTTTTGGTCGATCTCGGATGACTTCATGAACAAGTTACCTCTCAAGACACGCCACAAGATTTTTTCCAATATCGGAATCTTGGCCCTTGAAATAACACCGGTCACAAAATTGGAAACCGAGTGCAATTGTGATTCACCGATTACATCACCATCAACCAAGTTGGCATCATTTCCAGAAAGACCCATCAGATCTGCAGAGTACGAACGGTCAAAGTACGCATCTGTACGATTAAGAACTTGCTGGTATTGCTTCAAGTCTGTCTGCTTTTTCAACATATCCTCGGAAGCTTCTGAGAGCTCAGTGATTCTATCCTCAAGAATCTGAGCATTAGAGCAAGCTTCGTCCAACTGAGAGGTGCTCATAATTTCACGATGCTTAACGTCATAGTCTTCAACAAGAATTTCAGGCACTATAATTCCACGTTTGTCCATAGCAGACATTAAAAAGCGATATTGACGCTCAACATTATCCAATCTACGGATCTCATCAACAAACGAACGCTGGAATTCGTTGACCTTCTTGTTTAGATCTCTAAATTCGACAAGTCCAAGTCTTCCCAACGAGAATAACGTTTCTCTTCCGATTTCAGCTGGAATGTACAATTGGACCATACTCATCTCCGCAGAGCGGAACATGGCCTCCTCCTTTTTGGCTGCCATTATGCTTTAAAGATTTTTGGCTCTAAGTGTTCAAAGATGAGGCAGAACTTGTTAGAAGCAGTTATACAGTGTTTACAGGAAAATTGAAAATATGAAGCAAATTGCTGCCTCTTTTTTTTAGCGCTCGAAGAAGCTTTTTTTTTTCCTTCTCTTGAATTTTTTTCCGCCCGAACTTTTCTCTCTCAGCTTAATCTACATTATCGAGCGAGGAGGACTACATTAATACCATTTAATATAAAGCTGCTGAACTGTATGCAATTCAAGCATATATCGTTAGGGATTAAAATTGTGATAAATAAACAAAAAAGCACGGACGTGCAATTACTTTCAAAAAAAAAAAATACTAAAATGTAGTAATTTTGGTTCTGGAACGCAACAGGTTGTATACCACTTGGCGCTTAAAACAAATTGCTTTGATCAAATTTCCAGGCAAACAAAACGGTCCCCAATTTCCCAGAATACAAAACTGAATTGTGGCGGGTAGTCCCAGAATCCTTAACAAAGGGGCTTATTGTATGCATCCGTAAGATTTCTTTCTCTAACATACACATATAATTTAGTCCCTGACCTGCCTGCCTTCTTAAACCTTGAGTTGCTATTGTGCTCGACTCAATGATTATTTTTAACTTTTTCTGGGACCCTTCTTTAGCAGCCCCGCGGTCACAATTTTCTATTGTTAAAAATAGTACGTGGATAAATTTTTTGTGGTTAATTTACCCACCGAAGTTGTTCTTCACGTTGTATTCTTAACTTTCTCTCTTATTATTCATAGTTTTTTTTTTTACTAATTTCATCAATAAAGAGAATACTGGAAAGCCCCACTTATTAATCGATTGAGATCGATAAACAGAAACTCTCTCAGCTATTAGGATGTCATATCAATATCAACGACCGGCAATGCCACCTCCTGACTATGAGGAATACCAACAACCTGGACCTCAAAATCCGTCACCAAACTACAATGCTCAACCTTCATCTGGATACGGAAGTCATTACAACCAGAACACAACGTCAAACCAACAATCGTTTGGACGGTTTAATGGATCCAATGCAAACGATGAAAAATATAATTTCGAAGCTCCTCCTCCACCAGAAGCAGGACAGGAGGAGTTTGATGACGCATTTAAAGTGAGAAAGCCAAAATATAACGACATCCCATTCACATTTTGGTTTCTTGCATCGACAGCTGGGTTCATAGTTGTTGCCGTGATCGCAATTAGGTATTATCACCTACACTCATCGTATGAAGGTTCTGGAATACATGGTAGCTCAAACATCGTCACATTGAATAGTAACACCATGATTGGCTTCTGCATTGTTGTTGCAGTGGCCCTTGTTCTTTCTATTCTTATGCTTGTTCTTGCCAGGTATTCTGCTCGGATGTTCTTAATCATTGGTTTAATTTGCAACTTTCTCTTTGGCCTTGCTACTGCCATTTATTACTTGTCAGTCGGCTACTATTCGGCAGGAATCGTCTTTGTGATAATGGCCGTATTTTTTGGCTTCTGCTATTGGTCAATGCGCAGTCGGATTCCATTTAGTGCATCTGTCCTTCGAATTGTTGTTAATGTCTCTACTCAGTTCAAGAGCTGTTATATTGTTGCAGTCCTGGGTATGATCATAATTGGTGCATTTTCATTTTTGTTTGTGATCACAATTGTCGCCGTTTATACAAAATGGGGTGATCAGAGCAACTCGGCCCAATACAGCCAATCGAAATTAATTGGTCTTCTTGTTTATGTGTTCTATTCTGGTTACTACATTACGGAAGTTATGAGAACAACCATTCACGTTACTTTGAGTGGTATCTACGGTACTTGGTATTACCTCTCCAAATCCGATGCCGGGACTCCCAAGCATCCAGCTTTGGGATCTTTCAGAAGGGCTATGACTTTCTGCTTTGGATCGATCTGTTTTGGATCGTTAATCGTCTCCCTTATCCAGCTCTTGAGGCAATTAATTAATATTGCGAAAATGCAAGCATTAGGAGACGGAAATGGCTGGGCATATTGCATTCTTCTGCTTGTGGATGCATTTGCTTACGTTCTTGACTGGTGTGTCCGTTATTTCAACCATTATGCTTACTCTTACATTGCTTTGTACGGTAAAAGCTACTTGAAATCCGCTCGAGACACTTACCATATCTTTAAATACAAGGGATTCGATGCATTGATCAACGATTGTATTATTGATACTGCCCTCGGTATCTATAGTTTCTTCGCAGGCTTTCTTGCTGCATTTGCATCATACCTGTATTTGAGAAGTACAAAGCCGGCTTATAATTCTGACGGATCTTATTATGCACCAGTGGTGGCATTTTCATTTGTTGTTGCATTGCAAATTTGCAATGTTATTTCCACAGTGATCACCTCCGGGACTGCCACATTCTTCCTATGCTTGGCTAAGGATCCAGAAGTTTTCCAAGTTAGTTATCCAGATGACTTTAATGAAATCCTTAGAAATTATCCTGAAGTTTTAATGAAGATTCAGACACCAGAGAACTGAGGAATAAAATTACATAAACGATATATAAAAAATATATATATACAGTTGTTACACTAATGTTCTATCTCTTCTCGGAGTATATAAAACAAATGATATCGTTATTAATTGTGATGAATAGGAAACTGTAGCGGGTGGTGTGATGATGCATTACCGGAAATGCGGAAGCAGCAAAAAAAATACCGTAAGGTGGTTATTTAATTTTAATTGTCCAAACACATCGAAGTGAACCGATACTGAAATAAAGCGTAATTTATGCCATATTTGCAGGGAGATATAGTATGAAGAAAGAAAATTTATGATTATAGTTTTGAACCCGTTTAATACCGGGATGAAAACGTTTACTAATTACACGCTGACCATAACAAGACCACGAACGTTGAAAACCGAACATTTCACAGAAAAATGAGGTCATTAAAAAGATCGATGACCTTTGTGAGAGATTTTATTGTGAAGGAGGGCCTTACTGATCTATTGGTAAGGAATTCGGTGGTGTCGGAAGGTCTGCTAAAAAAAGGTGCTAAAATTTATTGTATGAAATTAAGAAATTATGATGTAACCGTAAACCTCCAAACCAACTGTTTTTAGAAGTAGTTGCTTCACTCAATTTATTTTTCTTGCCGCGTGGAAACGATTTTTTTATTTGCGGATCAGTGCATAAGAAGTCACGGTGGGGGTTGCCAAGACTTTTTTTTCCCCAATCCTAGGGGTTGCCAGGTGTGCGGTTGCCGAAACTAAGACCGAACGCAAATCACATAAAAATAGATCCCGCGATTGCTTTCCACGGTATGTAAAAAAAAAATATTGTCTGAGACCCCTGTAAGCGCTGAACCCTGCCAAGAAATTTAATTTTCTTTTTGGAAGAAAAGCAAGAAGGGGTGATCCAAATTATGCCTCTTACAAATTCTGATTACGACAATACCTGAACTTCTGATAGGCAGAATTTCTTTGATCTTTTTTTAGACAAGAATATGATATTGCCAGTAGTCGATGTTTATTTTTATGTAAATATAAATTTAGGCATCTATATATAAAATTGAGGCACACATTGATATAGTGTAGTGATTTTTAAAGCCTACGTAGGCTGAAGATAAGATCTCTCTCAAATCAGGATGAAACAGAAAAATGCCGCGGATGAGCCTATTCGGTAAATGTAGTGCTATTACTCGAATTTTGGAACGTGGCTTGATATGCAAAAATGAGAATACAATAAGCGTAAAATAAAAGAGGGGACAGAAATAGGGAAAGCGAAACAATTCGTCATGGCACTATTTCATTAATTCAAAAAAAAAAAACTTACAATATCATTAATAAGAAAAATACTACTGTTCGTCCCAGCCACGATTGTTGCCGATTGTTATTGCCTTCATCATCTCAAGATATTTCCGATTGTTCAGGTCTGGCATTCAACCAAATGGTACATTTCTTGGCTTTTCTACCCTTGTTTTATTTTTACCTTCCCCAATATTTCCGAAATATTTGCTTCCGCCCTTTCATGCACATAAGGCATTTATTATAAATAAAGATCATTCCGGTTGTCTCTTTCCCCCTTTTTTTTAGTGGTTACAGCCTGCACGTAGAGGTTCCATTTTCTGGATATATTGTATACGAAATTACCTGTTTATGATTAGCTGCCTATTTGCATCCTGTTTGCATATTAGGGGGATACCAAACTTTTTGAATTCATGGTAATAAAAAAAAGAATAGAAATAAAACTCTGAGCACACCCGCATATTATCTTGGCAAAGGACAAAGTTTTAAAAAACAACCAAAAATTTGAAATTGGACATTCAGATCACAACTGTCGTTCATTTCTTAAATTTTTTTTTCCCGGCTTCATTTTATTAATTATTGTTCAGACTCGCGCGCCAAGAAAAAAAAGCACCAAAATTTTCAAAGAAAACATTGAGCTTACCCGAGAGAGGTGAATCCCATTTGGACGAAACAAAAATTCTCTCTGGAGCTCTGCAAACCCTGCATAAGGTGATCCCACATCTCCTGATTTTTTTTTTGATTTTATTTATTAGATCAAATTTCTTCTCGAGCACTGGATCTTATTCTCCTAGTCAGACTTTAGTTCTGCACATTCGACATTATACCCACATCGCCCTTCCAACCGATCGACAAAGTCGCTTCTCAAGAGTTTCGGATCCATTGGGAGAAAACGGTAAATTTTAATTTAATATTGTCAGTTGAATAGATCCCACATACCGCAGATAACGGTACTGCTAGAGTATTTCTAAAGATCCACGTTCGCTTTTCCGCAAAGAACTTGGATATTTTGCAAGCAGTTAATTCAGAGTTTCCGAAGAAGATCCCTAAAGGTTAGAAAATGGCCGAAGTTGCTTATCCTCAACATAAATCAACACTTTTACATCCGATTCCAATAATGAGTATAACATCCGCTGCGCCTATGACTGGACGGGTAACCGTTAATGAGGTATCGGAATTGCCTGTCGCTACTTCATCATCAACAGATCTGCATTCTATACACATTCCATCGTATGCTTCTGGAAACCAATTCCCGAAGTCAAGGATTTCCGGTTTTTCCGGAAATACCTATCATGGTGATGTGACTTCGAGCATATCGCATCCGGAACTGGTGGTTGCAACAAAGCCGGTGCTTGCCCACAACTCGATATCGTTGGCACTACCCTCGTTTTCGGATTTAGAGTTAAAATCCCGCGGTAGAGAACAACTTCCGAACCTATCAGCCGTTTTGAACAAAATACAATACGAGCAGAGACTTCCGTTACCAAAGCCAACTATTCCGGTAGCATCCACGGCACATTCCGCTTACACTCAATACTATGATGCAATACATAAGCACGAATATCCGGCATCAATTTTTACGCATCCATATGGTGGTCCCGGCATGTCTGTGATGCATACAATGTCGGTTTCAAGTCCGGTTTCCCGGCCACAATACCCTCTTCCACCGATGTATGGTCTTTCCACTGATTCAAATCAGTATCCGTCTGAAATACATCCTTCATCCAGTAGTGCAGTTACATCCAGTCCCTATGTTGGCTCCATCCACAAGAATATTCGCAATAATTATACACGTGGTGTGTCATCCTCAATATCTGCATCCTCCACTACACCTAAGGTGAATGTTGGAACAAAAAGACGCGGCAAGAGTGTTGGCTCCCGCAGATATCAATGTAAGATATGCTCGAAGTTTTTCACAACATCCGGCCATCTTGCACGGCACACACGTATTCACACGGGGGTGAAAAATCACGTTTGTCCGTTCGAAGGCTGTAATGCCCGATTCTCCAGACAGGACAACTGTATGCAACACTACAAAACACACCTTAATGGCAAGAAATCAAGGAGGAGGCCGAAGCAGGAGAGGCGTATATGACAGAGGTCTTATTTCCTGGAGTGCTTGGTGATATGAGAGTTTTTGAATATCGCTGAATCCTCTCTAATCTACCCAGTGTCGTTTATATCAATCCTATATCTTCCGGTGAATGATGTATGCACTATGGGGTGCATGCTGCACATGGGGAGGAGATATGCTAGAAAGCATCTTCCATCGCTATTGCTATACTTCATTTTGCTTCCATCGTCATACTTCTATTGTTATGTTATCATCATACGTCTATCATCATTTTCTTGACGTCACATTCGATGAGATCGCATTTCTACATCTCCTATATCTCTGCTTGCCTTTTATGCCTTATTTGATATCTTTTTTGTTCTCTTTTTATTTTCACCAACTATTGACTTTATTTATCGTTTACATGGGTTTTTCTTTTATCGTTCTGTTTTCTCCCTCATTTTTTTTTCTGGATTTATGTTCAACGAGCATTCTATATATTAATGGGGTTAAATGAAATCACCTTTCTTGGAGTTTTGGTCTTTGTTGGGCCCGATGTGGTGTTTCCCACTTCCTTTACCTTGTAGGTTCGGCGTTTGATGGTCTGAAAGCGGGCTGTGCAGGCGGTAATGTGCGTCATAAATAAACTAATCTCCGATTATTTGCAACACAGTATTAGCTTATCGGGCCGGGAGTAAGCTTTACGACCCAAAGTTGTTTGCATTAAATATTTTGGCTAAGTTTACAACCGTTCAAGATGTTTTTGAGTTCGAGCTAAAATGAGGCTTCTCGTTTGGATGCCTCGATTAATCTACAATGTACGAGATATTCAATTGTTACAATGAATATGTCAAACTAGATTTTCCCCAAAAAAAAATCACGCTATTCTGCTGAGATTGACTGAGGAGCATGGCATTTGTCAGATGTTATTTTAACATGCTGTTATCAGCGCGAAGAAAACATTGAGATGTTGGAATATCCTGGCTATTGGAACAATGCTAGTGCTCTGACCTTTTTTTTACTACGCTAAAATTTAACGATGAAAAATAATTCCAGCTTTGTACTTAGTGTTCTCATCCTCGCACATAAACGAGCTGAATCGACCACTTTATAAAGCATCTAACATTTCCAGGTGGCTTCCCGACCCGAATTCTAGCAGCCTATACTTTATCTATTTTAGCTTCATCATAGAGAAATTACGTCTTCGATAGATCTAACTTAAGCACTACTCTTTTTATTGCCCGCATACTCTGCTTATAGATCATCGGCACCACCCTGTATATATAGCATATTATACACATCAAAATGTCCGCTGAACCAAAGGAATCCGTCTTGGATGCAAGTCTCCCAATCAGAGAGCAGATGGAAAGGCTTGTTAGGCAAAAGCAGGCCCAGATTGTGGCTGGTCTTGAATCAGTTGGAACGAAGAAATTCCACCCAGACGAGTGGAAAAGAGGTCAGAATGGAGGAGGCGGTCGATCCATGGTTTTGGCCGATGGTACCACTTTCGAAAAAGCCGGTGTGAACGTTTCTGCAGTTCACGGAACCCTCCCTGCTGCAGCAATCACGAGAATGAAGCCAGACCACAAGAATATCAAGACAGATGCTGATGGAACTGTTCAGTTTTACGCATGTGGCTTGAGTATGGTTATTCATCCTTGGAACCCTCACGCTCCAACCACTCATTTGAACTACAGATACTTTGAAATCAGCAGCAAAGATGGAACTCCTCAAACATGGTGGTTCGGTGGTGGTGCAGACTTGACACCTTCATATCTTTATCCAGAAGATGCCAAATCGTTCCACAAGATCCAGAAGGAGGCTTTGGATCCATTCGGAAAGGATTTGTACCCACGTTTCAAGAAGTGGGCAGATAGCTACTACTACATTCCTTTCAGAGGCGAGACCAGAGGTATCGGAGGAACATTTTTTGATGATTTCAACGAGATGCCAGCCCAGAGATGCTTGGAGATGTGTGAGAGCTGTTTTGACGCTTTCTTGCCAGCATACTTGCCAATCATGAAAAAGAGAAAGGACATGAGCTATACCCCTGAGGAAAAGCAGTGGCAGCAAATCAGAAGAGGCAGATATGTCGAATTCAACCTTGTTGTTGACAGGGGCACCAAGTTTGGTCTTGAGACTCCGGGATCAAGAGTTGAGTCTATTTTGATGACAATGCCTAAGACTGCCACTTGGCTATACAATTATGAGCCAAAGGAGGGCACCCGTGAGGCTGAGTTGTTGAAGGTTACCAGAAATCCTATTGAATGGGCTTGAGGTGAACCGTTGATGTTTGTCTCTACTCGTTTTGTTCTGTTCATTCGACGTGTTGCTTTTTTCCCGTTCTTTCTGTTACTTCTTGTTGTATTTATCGTCCAATGAAAGAGGAGGGGAGACAGATTGGCTTATTTACTTTTCTGCTGTTCCAGCATCTCATGGTAGATCTTATTTTATGTTCATGATAATGAGTCGTATTTTATTTTTATTAACTGTGCTGTAGTTTTCTATGGCGTAATGTATCTATTAGTATGTAAACTTCCGGCTGGACAATGTGTGCTGTATTTTTATACATATTAGGCAATGTTAGGCCATAGAGCAATGCGGCGGGGCTTATAGTTATAATTAATTGTATAAGCCCGCGTATCATTTAATTTCTTAAGAACAATCTGGGTGGTCGTAAATTGTTTCTCGGCAATTGTTGTGCAGAAACACAAACACAATCCATGCGCTAACGGGAATTCAACAGCAAAAATGCATTCTGAAAAAAAAAAAAAAACTGAAACGGGAAATACATTCGCTTTAATATTATGGGGCATTTTTTTGGCCCTAGATCATTGGATCAACCTCCGGATAACAGGAGAGATGATAATCCCAGAAAAGGTGTGCGACCAGGGTACTCAATAGTTGCATTGTAAGATTTCATGACAAAGTATCATTTGGTACGTTCGTACTTAAAAACAAATATAAGCCCCTGAAAAATATTTCGGGATATCAAATATCAATATCCGATGGTCCAGTGACCATTTATTTTCTGCACAACAATTTGCGATGGAGATTTACCTTCTTTCAGTAATCTCCGAGACTTTTTCCTTTATCTAAAACTTTAGGCGTCTTTCGGATAGTCTGTGGGCAACGAACGACAAAAAAAATAATAATATAAAAAATATTTCCGTAGCTTGCGTTTTTTGAAAAAAAAAATTAGGATCTTTATCGTTTGCATATCTGCCCTGAGTATTTCATTTCAACAACATAAGTGAATCAGTAATATTTACATCCATCCAATTTTATTTTGTTGTTTTTGAATCTTCCACATTCAATTCATTCACGATTCATTTGGCTCCTTTACTCTCAAGACTTCTTAAGCCAAGAATGTGGTACAGAGTGTTGAAGAGAAAGAGACGATTTGTGTCCGTCTTTGCACTCGTCTGTACCATATATCTTTTCTTTTTCACCATTTATTCCCAAAGAAGAGCCTCAATTAACAGTTTAAGGACATTGATCAAGGGCAAGTTTGACACGGCAGATGATTTGTTGTTGACACTTGAGAAGAAATTCAAGTCTATGAACGTGTTTTTTGATTACAACAAATACTGGAAATATTACACTGGTCTGCACGATTATAATCTCCAGCTGGATCCGGATGATTACAAAAAGGTCAGAGAGTCTAAATTGTATTATGATCCACGTATTACGTTTGCTGTTTATATTCATCACATAAAAAAGCTTATGGAATCTCGTTCGGAAGACCAAAAAGATCCTATCACTATCCCGTTTTCCTGGCAGGACTGGGTTGATTTATCATACTTGAATCAGTATTTGGAGTATGACGAGGTGGAAAAGCCAAATTGCTACGATATTCTTCATCATGGTCTAGATTACAAGCCAGCTCTGAAAGGAAGACCCACGAAGACCAAGGCCAAGCAAAAGAAAATCAAAGAGTTTGATGCACAACCATGCGTGGATAACAGTGATTATAAGGGCAACGTTCCAAAGAAGTTATTACCTGGCTTTAACATACAAGGACACACACTTACGACATTTTTCCTTGAAAAGAAGGTACATGCAAAATCATACGTTTTGTCATCTTTCCCGCTACCAAATTCGATTGTATTTCTTTCCAAGGATGGTACCTATTCAGTCGTTCCAGATAAAGATGTCAACATGATAAATAGTGGTCTTTTTGACGATTATGTTAAGGATGTGTCCAGCTCGCATTCCAAAAAACAAACCGTTTTAGTCGACCCTGTTGATGAGTATGATGAGCTGCAACTTCAGGCCCCTGCAAAGAAAGGCGACCGGGATTTCAGCAGAATTTTCTCGGAAGAGAACAATTACGAGTATCTCGAACCGATGAACGATTTTTACTATGATTATACTGGTATAGTGAAAGATTTAAGAGCCAAAGGGGATAAGCTATCTCCACAGGAGAAAAGACATTTGGAGTCACTTGAATATTCTTTATCGATAGACGAATCCTCACTCCCAAAAGCGTTCCAGGAGGTTAATATTATTTGGCCCGAGAATTACAATGGACACCGTGTGAAGGAAAATGGAGCTCACTACGATTGGAGATTCTTTGACGGGTTCATCTCGGAGTCAAAACTTAATGTTTATGACGATACAAACGAAAAGCGTAAGCTGATATTACACAGAATGGTCCATACATGGCTACAGTTTACATTTAGAACGGGCATACTTTCAATTCTTGCCCATGGATCGTTGCTTTCCTGGTGGTGGGATGGGTTGGTTTTTGAGTGGGATGATGATATTGATGTCCAGATGCCTATCATGGAACTTGATAAATTTTGTGCCGCCTACAATGGATCAATGATTGTCGAAGACGTGAATCAAGGCTTTAGCAAGTATTACGTTGACTGCAGTACATCGATAACGCATCGTGCCCATGCCAATGGCCTTAACAACATAGATGCTCGATTTATCGATGTGGACAGTGGTATGTATATTGACATTACCGGGTTGGCAATCACCGGTTCACCGGGAATGCCTAATAGATTCCATGATCGGTGGAAAGATCTCAGGGAGCATCCGGAGAAGGTTCTTGATCCAGGACTCACTTTTCCTCAAGATGTCTGGAGTAAGTTACTTGATGAAGAAAGGAAAAATAAGGAAGCAGAAGAAGCCAAAGGAAAAGAAGCTGAAGAGAAAGAAAGTGGCAAGGTTGTTGAAAATGTGGTTAAAGATACGGAGTCTGGTAAAGTGGACAAGAACTCTGAAGGTGGGAAATCTGAGGATGACACCAAAAATAACGAAAACCCTCCTTTGGATAAGAGATCGGTACATAGAACTGAGGCGCGGGCGGATGAAAGAAGAAGAAATGCCATGCTTTTGGCAAGAACGAGAGCAAGGAAGACCCAAACGGAGCTTAAGATATACTTTGACAGAAATGCAAAGATGCATCTCTTCAATTGCAGGAATAATCATTTCTATTCCTATGAGGAGATGGTTCCTTTGCAGCTCTCATCTATGGAGGGAGCATCGGCTATTGTTCCACGAGATTATGAGGGTGTTATAACTTCCGAATATTCGCGAGGATTACGCCGTAAGTCGTTTCAAAAGTATGTGTATGCTGAGGATTTACGTTTCTGGATTCCGCTTAGCAGAATACGTGCATTGCTACGTGCAGATGCCAAGACTAGTATCCAAAGCCGACTCATAAAATATCTCTTTTCGCACAGGTTGCAAGCATTGTCAAGGTTATTAGAGGACGATGAAATAATGAAGGAATTCTATTTAACACATAGGGCAACACGTGATCATCTGGATGAGATGAGACTCAGAAACAAGGGTATAATGAAGAAAATGACGGAAAGTGACAAGAAGGAGTATTCGAACCTAATGGACCATTATAAAGAATACAGAAAGCCAATGAGGAAGGATTATCATAATTACATAGCTGAGGTGGAGTACTTCGAGCATCATAATCCTCCCCAATGAGGATCTGCAGAAGATGTTTACATGTTAGGTAAATGTATGGATAAGAATTATGAATATTGGTAATACTTTTTTTTTTCTCTCTTTTTTTGACTTTTCACAACTAATGTGTCATCAATAAATTAACTAATTGTACAAATAATAAAGCAATCCAAATACATTTTAATAAACTTGTGTCAGTTATTCTCGATAGAGATACTTCCCTGGTCACACCATCCATGAATTGGTAGACAATTTAAATACTTGCACCATTTACAGCTCTCTGAGGCACTGGCCCCATTTTTAGCAAGATTCACAGCCAAAAATATGAAATAGAGAAGTACAAAAATTGCAGATACTCCTCTGGCAACACACCAGTAGATAAACTGTTTGTATCTTCGACACTCCAGAAAGGTAACGTTGCCAGGCCTGTTTTCGTAGAATTCCGGCTGGTAAACGAATTTGGGATCATCCAATAATGCAATGCTGAGGGCACAACCAATCACAAAGCCACCAATGTGAGAAAAGTTGTCCAAACCGGGGAGAAAGCCCAAAAAGATCATAACCGCTATTTCAATCAATGACCCGCATAAATACAAGTAATAGGCCCTTCGGGTCTTTAATGTAATGCCATAGTGTTCCGTGTTGCCATTAGTAATTAGTAAAATAAGATTAACTGCAATGCATGAGCCAAAAAGAGCCCCCGAAGCTCCCATGGATGCAATTCCTTCCGGTGTGAAGTTGGATCCCAAAAGAAAGCCAGATATTCCCGACGCCATGTAAATGATGGCATACCTTACCACACCTACAAATCTTTCGACTCTGCACCCCACAAAAAGCTGAAGACACAAGTTGAATAAGATATGGACAAATCCAGCATGAATGAATATTGCGGTGATCATTCGGTACCACTGGTTTGGGTTGAGCTTTCCGGATCCATCTTTGCCAAACCCAGACATACCGCAAAGCTCTTCCAAAGAGCAAACATCTGTAGAATACGATGTGGAGTTTGGACACGGCCATTCAAGGCCCTCTTTATCGGTAATGCCATCTATATATGCCATGCATGGTGTATATCTAGCTCCCACGTTAATCTCAACATAGGAAGAAGGCCCTAGCATTGGGTTGAAGTACGGCTTAGTCTGGAAAACCGTTTTTGTATAAACACCCATCTTGATGAGTTCATAAAGAAACACTATGCATTGGATTGCAGTCACTAATATCGTGAAGTAAGGAAGACCTGCAAATCGTTTTCCCCATAATACTCGGTGTATCTTGTCTGATTTTACGCGCTGAATGTCCTCCTCCCTCATATAATGCCGATCAAGATGAGAATGATGGTGATGATGATGATGGTAATGACGCCGATAGAAATCTTGATGATGAAGAGTAATTGGTACATTGTTTTCTGGAGAGTATGAACTGTCTAGTCCTTTTTGAGGCATGCCACCATTCACTAAACCGGCATTTCTTGTAGATATATCGGAAGCAGGAAAAGCGCTTGGAATGCTATTGAAATTCGGCAATGGTGGCAGGTTTTTCGTCTCTTCAGTTTGATTTTGACCATTTGTTTTCTTCAAATTGTTGATGCTTTCCGAGGAGGCGTATTCGTCCGAAAATGGATTTGCCGGCAGAAACGGGTTCAAGGTGTTCAAAGATGTTTTTGTTCCGGTATCGACTGTATATGTTTGATAATCTGATTTCTCTTTGCTGCCCAATGCATTCATTTCAATATCATCTTTAGATCTGGCCTGCTGCTTCCCATCATCCGAATCCTCGCTTAACTCAAATGGATTCAACGGCAATGGCTTGTCCAAAGTGTCTTTTCCTGCATACATGCTAAAGCGAATCAACCATATGACTAAATGCTATATTTATGCTATAATGAAAGCCAACTCACTCGGAATTCTATATATGGATCTAACTTCCAGGCTGTTCAAACCTTTGGCTTGTTTTCTAACCAGATGCAAAGGCAAGAAATTCTATGCCTTGCTTGTAAAGCTGTGGTGCCCAAAATGGATAATACTAAAGTATAGATAACTGTCTTTCGGAACCGGAATGGAGTGGAAAAAAATTCGAAGTACGTGTGGGACTTAATGCTGCTCTACGTCATCTAAACTTTTTTTTTCAGTCCGATAGATTCGAAATTTCGGCTTCTATAGCCACGACACGTTTTTAGACGTATATTTACGTTTGAACAGTGATTACATTCTCATTGATTCTAATCTAATTCATCAATTCTCATTCTATATACGTCAATTCTCATTTTACTCATCTATTATTTGATAGTGAAATCGTTAGGAATAAGTTTTTGGGACAATAATGAGGCCAGAATTTTAAATCACATCAATGTATCCTTTCATCAGAAATCTGAACCTAATCTCTAACCATTCTTATTACAATCTATCAATATCCTGAAATTTTAATCTGTTTATCTAGTACAAATACATATAGAAACATCACCTTGTCTCAAAGACAAAGTAATAAAGGCCAAGGTATCCCAATACAATAAAAGTACCAAGCATACCCAATAACCAGTAGAGATCGGTGTAAAGAGCATCAACATCAAAACCGAAAGTGGAAAGAATAACTGCACCGGGAATTTTAATATCCAATCCGTATTTGGTCTCCTTTAAAACCAATCCATTAACTTCGTTGACACTTAAGGCCTCGTATCCATAATGGAAAACGGAAATTCTCTCGAACCATGCAATTGCAGATGGAATCGTTTCCTTATTAATAAACAATCCAGCAAATAAAAGCGAAAAGAGCATCACCAACACACCTAACATGGTGGCTGAGCCTGGCTCCTTGACCAAAATACCAATAATGAGGATCTCCACCGCAGTAGCCATATTGAATAAAACTACAATCAAGATGGAAAGCCAGAATTTGGGGCCGGACATGTTCAAACCAACAATAGGGTAGATCACTGCCATGAATATTATTGGTGGAAACAACCTGAGAGGAATCACATCACTGATAATCTTACTGAGGTAATAACTTAAAGGATTGTAGTAGTTGTTTGCGCGTTCTCTAATGAAAACTATTCTCTCAACGGAGAACGAGTGCAGGCCGGTTAATGTGGAAAATCCAAACATGGTGAGCAAGAAAAAGAAAAGCCCCAACCGGTTTTGGAATCCCGAGATGTTATTTTGAACGTTGTAATACAAGTATGAGCAGAAGAAACCCATTAAAACTGCCAATAAGTAATGTCCCAGGAGCAATTTCGGGCTTCTGTAAGAGTTTTTGAAAGTTCTAGAGCACAAGACAGAAAGCTGCGTGAAAAAACTAGCCTTTGCCTTTTCGGGATCATCCTGGAAAAACGAATCATCCGTACTGGCATCAGAGGCGTTTACAGAATGGTTGGCCTGGAAAGTTTCGGCCATACCTTCTATTTCCGAATGCAACTGTGTTGCCTCTGGTGATTTTCCAAAAAGAGAGCAAAGCTTGTTTGTACTAATATCTGAACCTAGCACTGCCTGCTCCTCGCCTTGTGACAATGCAGTGGACATTTCATCTCTGTGTGAAGCATAATGAGCCCACTCTTCGGTAGTATCATCATCATTAATATCCGTAGGAACCTCATGAATGTGCCTTTGAGCAGTGCTTGATGCAGATGTTCTGGTCTTTGGAGTTTCTGATGTAATATCTATCAAATAGTCTCCAATATTATAACCGAGTGGACACTGGAAGCCTCTATCGGCAAAGAATTTTGCACAATCACCCATTCTTCCAGAGTAAACAACGTCACCGTTTTGTAGCAGCAAAAGCTTATCGAATAAAGCGACAATGTTACTTCTTGGCTGGTGAATGGAGAAAACAATCGTCCTGTTGAAGTCCTTAGCGAGCCTGACTAGGGATTCAACAACTTTAAATGCATTGTAACCATCCAAACCTGTGGTAGGCTCATCCAAGAAAAGAATAGAAGGAGAAGTAACCAACTCACAGGCAATGGCAACTCTTCTCTTCTCACCTCCGGAAATCCCCCTCTCAAAGTCCGAGCCGATCAACTTGTCCTTTATATGCAAGATCCTGAGTTCTGAAAGTATTTGAACGACCTTAGCTCGTTTCGTTTTGACGGACATCGATCTCGGAAGGCGTAAAAGCGCACTGTTAAGAACAGTCTCATACACAGTAAGAGTTGGGATGAGATAATCCTCCTGGTCAACGAAGCCACAGGCTTTTTGAAACTGCTTCAGTGCACTAGCCGTGACTATTTGCTCTCCATTCACAAAGAATCGTCCATGCGACTTGCCACTTTTGTGCTTTCCGGCCAAAATATCAAGAAGAGTCGTCTTTCCAGCACCGGAACTGCCCATAATAGCCATAACTTCGCCTGGTCTGACCAAACCAAACGAGTCTCGAAGTATCAACTTGTCCTGGACAGCATAGCTGACACTATCGAAGGCAAAAGTGGCCGGTACATAGTCCTCCATCAAGAGATCACTTGCCAGATTTGGAGAATTGCCCTGACCAGAGCCAGCATCATCATCTTCATCATCGCTGGAAAGTGCAACAGCATCATTTTTAAACAACGCTGAATTCTTAACCGACACAAAGCCGAGCCCAAATAGGGCAACACTGCCACTGAGAGCCCCAAAGACCTTCAACATGTCACTGTACGTGAAACCTGCCTTTGGCGGGATGGAGAAGCCCGGAATCTCACTGGAGTGCATGCATTCGCCAGATTCGCAGTCAAGCGTGATGTACGGATCACCAAACACGTTCAGAATCAAGCTGTTCATGTTGGGCTCGGAGAATTTGCAGTTGTGAGACTCTAGATCGCAGGTGAAATCTCCAGGACCCTTGATAGTCTGCTTAAGGAAGGCAGAGATGTCAATAGAGCCCGATTTCCCACACAACATCTTGTCTGGCAAGCACTCGCAGGACACATTCTCACACTTGTAGTGCGTAGAGTTCTCTCCCAAGTCATACTGGAAGTCACAGCTGGTGAGATCGCAGAAAAAGCTCTCATCCTGCTCAATCCAAAACTGGAAAGAGCACTCCTCCGACGTTTTGTTGCAATCAAAGGTGGCCTGGGGGATTCTGCCGCCCAAGATCTGTAGAATCTTCTTGTTGGTGACATCGCACATCTGATGGAAACGATGAACTAGAATGCCTCCTTTATAACATGTTCCCTCTAGTCCCTCAGGCACAAACTTGTCACAAACCGAATCCACCTCGCACAAATTGCAATTAATGCCTCCCCAACCCTCCGAACAGGCACATTTCTGCTCTGGGTCCCGAAGTGGTCTTTTATCCGGTCCATCTGCCAATGAACCACATACTGGCCCAGAGCAATCATCTCCTCCAAACCCATCACGACACTCACATCTGCCCGTGAACTTGTTGCAAGATGAGAATTGCTTGCACTCAAAATTTGGCAAGTTGCAATTGAAACATGGCGGACATGTCTCTTTTGATTCCAAAACTTCGATTGATGAGGACGGCGTGACAATCTCTTTTGGAGATATCCCTTCCACCTTTATCCTCGACAACACCAATTGATCATCTGCAAGACTAGACCCGAGAAGCCCTAAAACGACTGACAAAACAAGGCAAGATGCACGCATTTCTGTGAATTATAGAATCAGCTTACCCACCTTATCGGAAGGTGGTTTTGAATATGACTTCTGTCAAATGTAGTCTATCCCAATTGAAAAGAGAAGAAACGACGATTAATTATACCACCTTACCGAAGAACTCTCTGAAACCTTCCCTGTTGAAATATGTAATGTTTGAATGTTGCTTGAATAATTAGGGCTCTGAACGGGAGTGTGAACAACAGCAAGAAATAATGTGTATGCGATAATGAGGAAAAAAGGGACCCTCTGCTTTCTCTCCTTGAGGACGGCGGGAGATGCCGATAAAAAAAAAGCAGAAAGTCCAACAATTAATTCTTGAGATACGGAATACCAAAAAAAAAAAAAAGTCTAATCTAGGAAAATTGAGCACATGATCGTGGGGTCTCAATCAACATTCTTTCCAAAGTCCTTCTTTAAATTACACCAGAATCCAGAAATTGGATTCCTCAGAACATCTCCAAAGAACAAGAGATAGGAAAAGGCACCAAGCTTGGCGTTTAGTTACTCTTTTATCAATCTTTATCGCCATTCTAATATAATAATACACACGATAGTCTATAAAAATGCCATTGGGTTTCTTGTCATCAGAAGAAATCGTCAAGTGTACGTTCCGTGTCCTTCTTTATCAAGTCAAGCATCCCATCGGGCAAAATTGGCCTTCCATTACCATCCAAAATATATCTAAATGGCATCTCCGTGGCCTCATGCTTGTTGAATCTGATCTCTGGGTAGTCGATGCATTTTAAATTTTCCATTCTTGTTCCATCCAAGATGTGCTTAGTAGCCCTAACTGCTGTATCTGTTGACATTTGAAGTTCACCTAATCTCCTACCTGGACACCTTAGCTTTTCCCTTAAAACGCCAGTTCGATCCTTTGGCGGGTGTGACCCAAGAATACCTCCAAATATGAAATAGTCAAAAGCCTGCTTGTCAGAGGGCTCGAGGTCTTTTTCCGCCTTTGGATCAAGCAAACACAATCTGGATCTTGGCGTACTTGCAGGAATAAAGTGCGTGACATCTTTAGTGGACCACTGAAGTCCCAGCTGGGTCAATTTATCGGGAATATCGTCCTGAGTAGTTCCTTGAGGAAGGGAGGTTAAAATAAGATTTTCAAAACCGACATCTCTCAGAATCTGGGCATATTCCAATATGACCCACTCACTAAAGCCTTTTTCCATGTGCTCTATGATGTACTTCATGTCGGAACTGATGCTTGCTATGGTATCAACTGTTTACTGATAAGAGACGGAGCAAGAATATGTTTTACCACATTAGTGATGAAAATGTGGTTTTGATTCTCGCATGAAGAGATTTTTCATTTTTATTTTATTTTTTCCAGAGTTGTGAAAAATACCATTTTCGCAGAGCTCACATATTGGACAAAGTATAATTAAAACAGGTCAAGTAGTGGGAGCGAAGATAATTGCAGAACGAAAAAAGAGGATTGCAAGCAGTTGTTTGGAGTTATTGAAAACAATTTTGACAAGAAGCAAGAAAATTCATAAAATTTAGGATCCTATGGCCAGATAGAGATAGTAAGTATGATAATTGAATTAAGCGCCACAAACATTTTGTGAGGTCGGACTTGGGACGATAACAAGGGGCAGAGACGATATATTGCCGTAATGCAACAATGTGCATTTAACCGTACTGCACTGTTCAGCTAGAAAGTTCCCCTGTGATAATTTTTTTTTTTTGCCTTTCTATTAATGGACTATTCCGCATGGTAGTATACGAGGAGAGGCCAGTTTTCATATGGCGCAAAAAAAAGCACGCCATTAATCGGCAAGGTGAGCAATACAACAATGCGAAATTGCTCGCAATTAATTGGAAACAGGCAGATATTGAAGTGGTTCGACGCAAATAATACCGGTGGCTAGTACTCCTTGACACATTACTATTGTTGAGGATATCATTTTCCGCTTTGGGGTGGTGACTTAAGAAATAAGAATCGGAGCTTAACAGTTTATTTTTCTCCCCCCAACCCATTTATCTGCTCCTTTAAATCAAACAGATTCCCACCTCGTCTGCTGCAGTGAAAATATTTCTGTCTACATGTATTCTTTTCGAAGACTCGCATTCTATACTATCCTAGTAGTCGTTGCAACAGAAATATATCTACACATGTCTGCAAGAACATTGTCGAAACGCGTTATTGTTGTGGGAAGTGGATTGGCCGGACTTAGTGCTGCTCACAGCGTTATCCAAAATGGAGGAAAAGTCGTTCTTTTGGAGATGATGCCAAAGTATGGAGGAAACTCCATCAAGGCATCTTCGGGAATCAACGGTGCGCCAACCCGGTTTCAGCCCTTGCCCGATGACATGTTCTACTCGGATACAGTGAAGTCGTCAGGTGTGATTTATCAAAATTCGAATCCACAGATGAAAAAGGACAGAGAAGAACTCATGAAGACTTTGGTTGACAATTCTCAGAGTGCCGTTTACTGGCTTACGGACCACTTCGGCATCGATTTGTCAGCAGTGACTCAGCTTGGAGGACACTCGAGACCAAGAACTCACCGGGGGACCGGTAAGCTTCCACCCGGATTCGCCATTGTTTCTGCCTTGTGGAAAAAGCTCCAGGAGGAGTATGCAGAACGGGCAGTTCTAAAAACGCATTGCCGTGTGACCAAGCTTCTCACTGCCGAAACCGGAGTTGTCGGTGTCGAGTACGAGGACTTGGACACCAAGGAGAAGTTCGAGCTTTACGGACCGGTTGTTTTCACAGTTGGAGGATTTGCAGGCGATACTACAGGCCTCGTGAACAAGTACCGGCCGGATCTTGCAAGCTATCCATCGACCAACACCGCCAGACCTCAGTCGATCGGCCTTTTGAAGGCAATTGGAGGCCAGTTGCTGGACATGGAGTCGATTCAAGTGCACCCGACCGGATTTGTGAGTCTCGAGGATCCATACGCAAGGAACAAGTTTTTGGCTGCCGAGCTGCTCCGGGGAGAAGGCGGCATCTTGTTGAATGACAAAGGTGACAGATTCGCAAGTGAGATGCTCAGAAGAGACCAGGTCACGGAGGCTGTGCTGAAGAACTGTGCCGAGGATGCCAACGATAAGATTAGGCAGTGGAAAGTGTGGCTGGTTCTTGATGAGGGTTCCACATCGAAGATCGGAAACAACATCGGCTTCTATCAGTTCAAGAAGCTCTTGGCAAAGAAGACCATCGGCGAGTGGTCCAAGGAAATTCCAAACATCAAGCAAAGTGTGATTCGTTACGCCAAGTTCGCACAGCAGAAGAAGGATACCGACTTTGGCAGAACGAACTTTGGCCGTTGGAGTTTGAAGCCAGAGGATGTTAGTGATGAAACTGTCATTGTGGCCGGTAGAGTTACACCAGTTCTTCATTTTACCATGGGAGGTGTCAAGATTAACACGGATGCCCAGTTCTTGGATGCCGATAACAAGCCAATTAACGGAATCTGGGGTGCCGGTGAGATCACAGCCGGTGTGCACTCCAGTAACAGATTGGGTGGTTCATCTTTGCTTGAGTGTGTTGTTTTTGGCAGAATTGCTGGTCAGCATGCAAACCACTCTTTGAAAAGTCACATTTAGGGATAGCTAGTGCTAACTAGCATAGCTTGAACTAGCTTAGTTCTAGTTCCAACTAGATTAGTCCCACATAGTCCCGCTTAGTCCCATCTATCTTCTATTTTCTACTTTCTACAATCCCTTTCTTATGTCTATGTAATTTTTTCACAATTGATGTTTCCCTGGTAATGACTTTCCGTAGCAAAACATAAATTTCTTCCAAAAACAAACAAAGGTTTATTTGCTTGCCGTGCGCTTAGTAATTCTGCTCACTAATTTTATCGCTATCAGTCGTCGGATTTTACTTTTTCACATTCAATTCTTTCTCGGGCAATTGTACCGACAACTTTTTTTCTGATTGCTTCCTTTTCCACGATATATACGCATTATGTATATATATATATAAGATGTGGGGAGAACCCACATTTCCAACACACCTTTCTTCCTTTCTTCTTTTCCTCACACACTATTATTATTTAAGAAACCAGAATATACAAACAATATGGGTTATCCAGCAGTTTTGGGAGGTGTCAGCAGAAAAGTGACATCTAAAATTTACACACATTCGTGTGGATTCAAACGGATGGACAAATTGCAGTTTGGTGCACGTATGTCTGTAATCAAGACAAACAAAGACGGTGCAAAGCCATCTTTCATAATTTATTCGACAATTCCCTACGATGACCATGTGATTTCTTCCCTTAACAAGCTTATGGTTGAGAATGGCGATCTAACCAAAGACCAGTCCTTTGTTCAGAATGTTACACACATCATTATTCCTGACAGAGAGCATACCATGGCACTTCTTCCGTATAAAGAGAAATACCCATCGATCAAGGTCATTGGCTTTGAAGGATGCGACGAACAGATCAACAAGGCTATAGACTACAAAATTCCTGAAACAAGTGGCAACACTATTCTAAAGAGTGATGACCTCGTGAAGTTTGGAATTCCAAAGGACTCGGATATCATTGCAAACAATTTCCAGTTCTTGTACATCCCATCGCACCAGAACAAGGAGTTGATGCTGTTTGCTCCTTCCGAGAAGACTCTTTTGGAGGCTGATATGTTCTTCAATCTTCAGTATTCTGGCAACAGGAGACCCGAATCGGACCTTTACAACGAACAATTCGGGTCCGTTGATCCGCAAACAGGAGTATACGGATGGTTGACAAAAAAGTTGTTCACACCTAATACGTTTTTGAATCGTCAAATTTCCGGTTCCATTTTCAAAGATAGAGAAGGTGCAAAGAAGGCTGTTTCGAGCATGCTTGAGGAGTGGGACTTTGAACGTATTATCATGTGCCACGGAGATACAATTGATAGGGATGGCAAGAAAGTGTGGAAAGATGCTTTTGCCTCGTTATTGCAGTGAATGCAAATGACTTTATTCGTACTTTGTGCTTTTCTAGTCTTTTTATACAACTGAACTGACATGCATTTTACAAGGATTTTCAAAGACACTTGTTTTCCTTCCTGTTTGTTAGTATAGCAAATCTAACGTTAGTAATTTTCATTGCTGTATGTGTGTACTAAAATGCTGAAGTTGTGTAGTGAGTATTGACTTAGATTTGATGTGATCGTTACTTTACTTATTTAACGCGATTTTTATTCGCAAAAAGTATACCCAAAGTATATTCAAAATATATCCAAAGTATATCAAAAGTACATCCAAAGTATATCAAAAGTACATCCAAAGTATATCAAAAGTATATCCAAAGTATATGCAAATGGATCGCATCCAGAATTTTTGCACAATTTATCCACATACAAATTCCTTTTGGGGTAAACATAGGAATGCGGAGCGAACCCATTAAGTATTGAGATGGCAAACTTTCTATTATTAATTTTTTTCCTACACTTATCAACTCCTTTATCCGAAATTCCTCGGTTGCTGCATCCAAAATTCTCTAGCTCTTTCTGTAAATACCTAATTCGATCAATGCTCAATTAATAATTTTGTGTGTGTACCCGTGCCTAGTTTTGAAGGCATCTGTTAATTCTTCTAAGTTTACGTTTCCTTTACTTTCAATTCCAGTTTTGTACTGCCTTATTTACTCAGCCGTTTCTTGCTTATTTCATCTCTTTATTTAAGTCCTTTTTAAATCATTGCACTATAGAGGCAATACATATACATACTACAAAACAGATCAGACATGACTACAACTAAAGCCGTTATTATGGTTGGTGGTGGATCCAGGGGTACCAGGTTTAGACCTTTGTCTCTTGATAGAGCAAAAATCCTCTTTCCAATTGCGGGCAAACCACTTCTAGGCCATACGGTGGATGCAATTCTTGAAATTGAATCAATCAAGGAGATTATTTTGATTGGCTTTTACGAGCCTTCTGTTTTCACCGAGTTCATTTCTCAGTTTACCGCACGTATGAAGTACACAAAGAGAGACTGCACTATGCGGTATTTGAAGGAGTTCAAGGCATTGGGAACTGCCGGTGGCCTTTATTATTTCCGAAATGAAATCATGAGCGGATCTCCAGAGAGCTTTTTTGTCATACACGGTGATATTGTGTGTTCTTTCCCACTGCAGAAGATGATCGACTTTTACGATGAAAAGACAAGGGAAAACGGCTCGAAGAAGCTTGATGCAGTTCTGATGGGCGTCCAGGTCCAGAATTACGACGTGTTTCTTGCCTTAAATGACCGTGACCAGTCTTCTTTTGGAACAATTATCTCCGATCCAAAGTCCAGAAGGGTGGTTCATTATGTTGAAAAGCCAGAAACCAAGATGTCCGAAACGATCAATGGCGGTGTTTACATGTTTAATGACATGCTATTCAAGCGGTTGTCACGTGCTAAGATCACAAAGATTACTGCTGCCTCGACCAATCCGGAATATATCGACGAAGACGTTATTTCTATGGAGGAGGACATCCTTGAGAACCTTCCAGAGTTTGGCAACACATTTGTCTACCCCTACACCGGAATTTTCGCTGCTTTGAAGACCCCATCCGATGCCCTTTATGCAAACCAACTCTACCTTAATGAGTTACAGAAAAAACAGAAAACATTGAAGTCAGAGTTGCCTTCGCACCTCTCAGCCATTCCTTTGGGCCACAAGAGAAGCTCAACAATCGACCGTGTTACTCTCGAAAAGCCTTCTGCAACAATCATTCCCCCAGTTTTTATTCATCCTTCCTGCACTATCGATAAAGACGCAGGCACCAAAATCGGACCATACGTTTCTATTGGTCCAGGTTGCAAGGTGGAGGCTGGAACGAGAATCTCGAACTCGATTATTCTGCACAAATGCCACATTGGGGGCAATTCGTTGATTCGAAACAGCATTATTTCATATGGTTGCAAGGCGGGAAAATGGACCCGTATTGAAGGTACGGGTGTTACAATCAAGAAAACTGCCAAAAAGCACGCTGGACCTCAGAAGCCTGTAGAATTGGGTGATTGCCAAATTATTGGAATTAAGGATTCCGGAAATATTTCGATTCTGGGCTCAGGAACAAATGTTGATGATGATGCGTACATTCTCAACAGTTTCATCTTGCCTAACAAGAACATCAGGCATGATATCAAGTACGAGATTATCATGTGAAGCGTGGGCAAAAATGAGGGAAGGTGAAATAATTGTATGTAACCACATAACACGTCTGCGTTACTGTTACAATATATAAGTATGAATTTGTCTGGAATGTAATTAGCAACACACTTAATCATTGTAATTAGTCAAGCACTTGGCTGGTTTTTACCTGAGAAATTCCGATCCAAAAGAGGAAAAAGTAAAAACAGGATGAACGAAAAAAATATAAAAAAAAATAAAAAAAAACGCGAACGCGCTTTGCCCCGCTTCTCCTTTTTTTTTTATTTCCGTTATTATATCACCCTTGAATTTGTACTTTTTCCGTGTGTCAAAATCCTGACGCGTTCCTCTTAACTCTTTCATCATTTAGCAACTTATCCAAAGACTACTTTTAACCTTGTGCAACAATTAAGGACAACACATATAGAAGTTGACAAGAATGCCGGCCAAAATGAAGCAGGCAACACTTTTGTCCTTTTTCACGAGGTCAAATGTGAAAAGTTCAACGGCTACTAAATTGAACAGTAGCAAGCCCAAATCGGTTGAGAATATAACACCAACAAGTTCGTCACCGATAAGAGGGAAAAGCCAATCTACAGCTGCAGGGAGAAAAGTCAATTCGGATCCCATCAAGGAGAATACACCGAATACACCGAAATCAGCCAAAAGGCAAGCAAAGCACGAAGAGAAGCAGAATTTAGCTAAAGATGTTCCATCATCACCATTAGAAACACTGTCAAGCGGCAGACGTGTGAGGAAGGTGAATTATTCTGAGTTCTCGGATGACGAAGATGAAGATGATGAAGTTGTTGGGGGACGAAGAAAAAGGAGAAAGATCCATCAGATTGTTGCTGCAGAGGATGATAGCGATAGTGATGAGTATCATATTGAGGATGAAGACGCAGACGTTGTTGAGGATGAAGACGAGGATGCAGATGAGCTGCAAAATGATAAAAGCTACGTTGAGGAGAAGCCGGATTTGGGTGATGATGTTGTGGTTGATGATGATGATGATGATGATGATGATGATATAGTGATTGATGATGAGGCTCCTCGCAAATTGAGGAAGAAGAATATTGCACACAAGCAATCGAAACGAAGTGAAGAGATACATGCAGTAAGAAGTTCTTCAACTTCCGAGGAGGATAACGATAAGATGGATTTGGACGAGATGGAGAGCGATAAAGTGGCACATCCTGCTTCGAGCGTGGCTGATAAGTTTTCTGCGGGCTCAACGTTCCTCCCCAAGAAAGAGAAGGCAGAAAGCGGCACACTCTCCATATTGGGTAAGAAGAGAAAGCATATGACACCCCAGAACAGGTTTTCTAAGGAAAACGAGGAGAGATATCAGTGGTTGGTGAACGTGAAAGATGCGGAAGGTAGGCCGGAAACGGATCCAGAGTATGATTCGAGGACTTTGTACATACCGAACTCTGCTTGGTCGAAATTCAGTGCTTTCGAGAAGCAGTACTGGGCAATCAAGTGCAAGATGTGGGATACGGTTGTTTTCTTCAAGAAAGGAAAGTTTTTCGAGTTGTACGAGAACGATGCCGACATTGCACACCAGAAATTCGACTTGAAGCTTGCTGGAACAGGCAGGGCGAACATGCGGCTTGCCGGAATTCCGGAGATGTCGTTTGACTACTGGGCGAAGAGGTTTGTGGATGAAGGTTACAAAGTTGCCAAAGTGATCCAGAAGGAGACATCTTTGGGCAAGCAGATGAGAGAGAGAAACTCGCGGGGGAAGAGCAAGGCCTCTAAAGTTATCAAGAGAGAGTTGGACTGCGTTTTGACCTGCGGAACACTCACTGACCAGAACATGTTGACGGATGACATGTCGAAGTATTGTCTTTCGATAAAAGAGCGGGTCAATGAGGATGCCAGCAAGACCTTTGGCGTGTGCTTTGTAGACACATCGACTGGAAAACTGGAAGTCACCCAGTTTGACGATGATCCAGAGTGCGGCAGACTCGAGACATTGCTTGCACAGGTTCAGCCAATGGAGGTTTTGGTCGAGAAATCAAAGATCAGTCCTTTGGCAATGAAAATTCTTCGGTTCAACTCGCACGCAGGTGCATTTTTCAACTTCTTGAAGCCGGAAACGGAATTCTTGGGCTTCGATAGTACGTTTGAGCAGCTCTGCAGCGGCAAGTACTTTGACGAGGAGAACCCGGATGACTTGACGCAGTATCCGGCAATACTCAGGACTTACTACAAGTCGGAGAAGATTGAGGCGTTCAGTGCCTTTGGGGCTCTTTTGTGGTACCTGAAATCGTTGAAGTTGGACAAGGCAACAATCTCAATGGGCAACATCACTGAGTACGATCCATTCAAGAGCACCTTCGCCAATGCCACCATGAGGTTGGACGGTGTGACATTGCAGAATTTGGAGATATTCAGCAACTCGTTTGACCAGAGCAGCAAGGGCACGTTATTCCGTCTTTTGAACCGAGGCGTGACCTCGTTTGGCAAGCGTGCTTTCAGGAATTGGGTGATGCATCCATTGACGAACAAAAAGCTCTTGGACGAGAGATTGGACTCCGTTGAGTTGCTCATGAACGATGGTGAGCTTAGATCGCTGATTGAGCACAAGCTGTCATCTTTGCCGGATCTTGAGCGGCTTCTTGCCCGGGTGCATTCTGGAAGTTTGCAGGTAAAGGATTTCTCGAAGGTTATCAGCGGCTTTGAGACCATCATGGCTTTGATCAGGACGCTCAGCCAGACTTATGGTGCAGAGGGGGCAAAGGTGAGTGGATCATTGGGTAGACTCATCAAGAGTTTCCCCCGCGAACTTGAAGCCTGCATCTCGAAGTGGTCTTCTGCATTTGACAGACACGCAGCTTTGGAGGATGGTGTGCTCATTCCTGCCAAAGGTGTGGAGCCAGAATTCGATCAAAGCCAGGAGACAGTGAAGGAATTTGAGCAGGAGCTTGAAGATACCATTAAGCGGTATCGGAAGGAGTACAGATGCCAGGAAATGTGCTACAAGGACTATGGAAAGGAGCTATATCTGATAGAAGTTCCCCGGAAAGCGGTTTCGCGGATTCCCGAGGACTGGCAGCAGATGTCGGCAACATCAAAATCCAAAAGATACTGGTCTCCAGAGGTGAAGGAGCTTGTTCAGAGCTTGCTCGAGGCAAGAGAGACACACAGAGCATTATGTGACACTCTTGAGCAGAAGATGTATGCCAGGTTTGACTCGGACTGCAAGACTTGGACCTGTGCCGTCCAGACCATCGCACAACTTGACTGCTTGATCTCTTTGGTGCGAGCATCCGAGTCTCTAGGATCGCCTCTCTGCAGGCCGAAGTTCATCGATGGGGACCGTGCATTTTTGGATTTCAAAGAGTTACGACACCCATGCTTCATTCCAGGAGGCTCTTCTGGCACTAGAGACTTCATTCCCAATGATGTGAGCCTTGGAAGCCACGGGAAAGGACAGATTGCACTTTTGACGGGTGCCAATGCCGCTGGTAAATCTACACTTTTGAGAATGACCGGTGTGGCCGTCATCATGGCTCAGATTGGATGCTTTATTCCAGCCAAAGAGGCCACACTGGTCCCAGTTGACGCCATAATGACGCGTCTAGGTGCAAACGACAACATCATGCAGGGGAAATCCACATTCTTTGTCGAGCTTTCCGAGACGAAAAGAATGCTTGACAACGCAACACCCAAATCACTCATTATCCTCGATGAACTTGGAAGAGGAGGCTCGTCAAGTGATGGTTTTGCAATTGCGGAGGCTGTTTTACACCACATTGCCACTCACGTGCAGTCTATTGGCTTCTTTGCAACCCATTACGGAACTTTGGGCCAGTCTTTCCTCAATCATAAACGCATTCAACCTCTAAGGATGGGTATATTGGTGGATGAAGAATCGAGAAACATCACTTTTCTTTACAAGTTACAACCCGGAAAGTCGAACGGCTCCTTTGGAATGCACGTTGCATCCATGTGTGGTGTTCCGAAGGAGATTGTTGATAATGCTGAGGTTGCTGCCAAGACTCATGAGCATACTTCTAGATTGAAGAAGGTGCACCAGTCTCAGGAGAGCATCATTCCACTAGGACTTGAGAGTGACTTCTCGTGGATAGACCAGAAAAAGCCATTGGAACGCACATGCGCTGTGTACAACGAGAATGTCAAAAAGACGGAATAAAAAACGATATTCGGGTTAATCGACGGAATCTAAGGGGGTCGGGGAATAAATCTTTTTTTATATTTACGGTTTTTGATATTCTGAAAAAAAAAAAAAAAATTAAAAAAAAAAAAAAAAAAAAAAGTAAATAAAATAAAATAAATAAAGTAATATCGGTATCTTCGCACTACCAGCATTGGGACATTTACATCTCCGTCTTATAAACAAATGTACAAACCATCAAGATATAAAAAAAACATGAAATGCCCAGAAAGATGCGAAAAAGAGGACGGCCCAGCGGATGTGAAGAGTCTAGCCCCAATATAAGCCTGGAGTCCATTGAATCAATCACAGATGTGGATCAAAGCACAAGCAGTATTCCGGACCCTTCAACAAAGCCCGATACCGATTATTCAGAATTGAAACCGCATACGGGCATTAAGCATATATTTGAGCAGTTCCGAAACACATCCGAAAGACAAGCCAAGAAACGGAGAAATGTAAATATCCATGCCAAGGATTCGTCACTCTGGTGCGAAAAGTACTTTCCAAAGTGTGAATCGGATATATGTGTCAATAAGCAAAAACTCAATCAAGTGAAAGAAGCGATTGGAGATCTAATCATGAACGAGGGTCAAGGCCCGCGGATTCTCATACTAACGGGTCCTGCCGGAAGTGGCAAGTCAACCGTTGCCAAGATAATCGCCAACGATGCCGTATCAAATAAACAGGCCACGCTGGAATCAGAAGAAAGCAATATACGATTATTTGACGAGTTGATTGAAACCGATGAGACTGCTGAGGAGCAGTTTCCTAATATCATTGAATACTCGAACAGGACAACAAGCACATCTGCAGTTGCCTCACCCGTACGTCAATTCTCCGATTTTTTAGACGAGTGCAAGCTCTTGACTATGGGCAGGGAGAAATGCATAATTGTGGATGAGTTGCCCAACTTGTACCACCAGGAAACTCTACAGAACTTTAGAGATGCCATTTTGCGCTGGATACAGTTAAACTCCAGCATCCAATTGCCACCTCTCATCATCTGTCTGACAGAGTTCGATATAGATGACTTTCACTACAAGGGTGTGTTTTCAATAGAGGCAACTTTCAAGATCGAGACCGTATTCGATCAGCAGTTGATGAAGTATGAGGGCAGGTCGTGGAGACGAATCAAATTCAACCCGGTTGCGCGTAAATTCCTAACGAAAGCTTTGAAGATTGTTGTTGATGGAGAAAAAACGCTGACGGCAAAGATTCCAAAGAAAGTGATGTCTGAAGAATTAAAAGAGCTCAGTGGAGGAGGCGACATTAGAAATGCGATCATCACTTTGGAGTACTGGTGCCGATTTGTATTTCCTGTAACACATTCACGGTCAAGTGTCAGCACTCTTGGAGGTGTCAGTGGGTTAAACATCTTTCACTCGATTGGAAAGCTTGTGTACGGTACTCAGCACAAAGAAGAGGAGTATCTGGCGTATATGAAGTCGTTGAACGTATCCAAGGCGTATGATCCAAAGCAGGAATTCACAGTGATGCCGACAATTGATGATATCAACTCTATTAGTGTCGAGAATATTTGCAGGGATCTATATTCGACTTCCGAGAAGATCAACCTCAATGTTCTTGAAAATTACCTTGTATTAAACCCAAAGCTTGATTCTAATGTGTCCTCCTTACTTAACGTGTTGTCTGAGGCTGACGTGATGTCTTCATACAATCGTGACCGCAAGTGTCTGTCAATGATGACATACTACGGCTGTTTTGGCACGCGGATAATGTGTTCGAAGATCAAAAGCAGCACTCTGCGGCATGGATCGGTCAGGCGGCTAAAATACTCCAGAGACTCGAAAGTAAGAAGAAAAAGAAGGAAGATCCAGCAGGAAATTACCAATTTCTGCCTGAGAAGATGTCATAGGCTTGTTGATCAAGGATATTACTCGCATCTTTCAGGGCTAAATGCCATGCTTATAGACGGGTTTTACCAGCAGCAGATCCTAAACTCTGCAAAACTTCAAGGAAAGCTAATTAATGGTGGTTACGGAAGCCATGTTCCAAGACTGGGCGGAGGATTTTCGAATATTGTTCTTGCCGAGACGAATTTTGAGGCGGAAGCAACAGACGAGGATGCCAAAAGCATGATTAACGATAAAGAAGTGTTGGAAAAACTGGAGAATGAATATTTCGGTGGAGGTCTTTTATCTGATCGTCGGGAAGGCATTGCAGAGCAAGAAATGGAGCTGGCTGATACGGCTGAGTTTGATGATGATCCGATTGTTGATTCACAGGAAGAACAGAAAGATGCTGATAACGATTCCGGGGACTGGGATGATTCTTTCAGTGATGACTCATTAGTACTGAAATTGTGAAACTGTGTAATCAGTATGTTAAGCCTCGAAGTAGGGTGAGTATGTTGAATATCAAGTTAGCTAAATAAATATGCTAATTACCAAACTTGCGAAGTACTAGATAGATAAATACTCAGTACGCTGAATATAACTACATCCAAATATACACTAAACGGATCAATGGTACATGTAGCATTAGAGTGGAAGAAATACTGGTTGCTATACAAAAGAAGTAAAAGATACTAATTCGAGGCAGCCTGCTTGACGGTGTTCTCAAAGTAATGATCATCATCACTGAGATTCTCCTTTATGATATCCAAGCCGCCCTGGAAGTCGCCATTGATGTAAAGCTGAGGGAAAGTTGGCCAATCACTGAACTTCTTGAGGCCTTGTCTGACAGTATCGTCTTTGAGAATATCGAAGAAACCAAATCTGACTTGATGCTCTCTAAGAATGGCGATAAGCTGTCTGGAGAATCCGCACTTTGGAGCAGAAGGTGTTCCCTTCATGAATAGCATGATTGGAGCAGCAGTTGTCAACTTCTTGAGTCTAGCATTAAGCTGTTCTGGAGTTTCTTTCTCGGGCACTTTGACCGACTCAATTGCGTTCTTTTGTGGCGTAGTTGGTTCTTTTGCAGCTTCGGAAGCGGCTGATGTGGCTGTGGAGTTTGCAGCTGGAGCCGATCCGAATTGTTCAAGTGCACTGGCAAGTTCTTTTGGATCGGCGCCACTTAGTTCTTTAAGAATTGTTCCATTTTTCACCAAAACAAAGTATGGAACGGCGGAAATGTCGAACAAGTCCGAAATTTCAGGGAATTTGTCGGCGTTCACGGATATGAAACCCGTACTTTGGTTTTGGGCGGAGTCTGCCAAAGTGGAAACAACTTTATTCATCTGAATGCAAGGGGATGCCCATGGTGTGTGGAAATAAAGTGCAATGAGCTTATCTTTTGCAGAGGTGAGAGTTGTGAACTGCTCTTTGGATTCGATTTCGACTAGTCCCATTTTGGTTGAAGGATTTGATGTGTTGGGAAAAAAGCAATGTGTCGATTAAGTTGATGTGAAGAGTAAACGTCAACAATTTATAAGCGGGAGCGTTTTCTGTCTGAGTTCAAAGTGTGAATTTTTCCAGGTGGATAATTGTTGCCAGGAAGTTCGCGCGTGCAGATTCACAGGTAGCCTCAGTTTCCGAATCGGGTAATATTACATAACTACTCGTGATGATTGGATGTAGGGATAGTTGGTTTCGGGATTAGGTATGAGATGCGAATGGATTGGGTATCTGGGCATGTGGCGATTATAGGCGGTGGATATGAGGGTGGGGCAATGGATTGTTGTGTCGGAGATATCGGGTTGCAGAAAATGGTGTAGGGGTGCTAGTAAATGTGAATGTGGTAGCTTTAAGAGTGGGTATTGAAGGTGAATACTAGATGGTGAGCACTAGATGGTGAACACTAGATGGGAATACCAAATGATGAAATTGTAATAAACAGTGGTAATAAAGAGCACTAGGCAATAAATGGAGAGTAAAATAATATCATTAGTTAATGGTTGGTGGACAGTATTGATGGGTAAGTGGCCAAATAATGAGAATACCGAGTAATGAGTGAGTGGGCTGTAAAAGTAAGTAAGGAGTGACTGAGTCATAAGTAGATTGTAAATGGTAATAGCAGACAACGATAGTGAGCAAATCATGAATAGTGAATAATGAACTGATATGCGAGTGTTAAATAGTAGGTTAGTGGAATAAGACATGACTAAGATAGCAGTAGTACTGCAAACCATAACCGATGGTAGTGCTAGTTAGTAGAGTAAATTATAAGTGAGATAGCATCAATTAGTAGCGTAATTTGAGTAAGGTAGCACTGGTTGGTATGTTATGACTCAGATGGTAGCGTAAACCATCGGTACTAGCAAATCGTTGAAAAGCAAGTTACAAACGAAATAAGCTAACAAACGATGCATGTAATGAATGGTACAAGCCTACGACAATACAGTAGTAATAGCGAATCAAGATCTATTCCTCTAAGCAAGATAATAATAAACATTACAATTAATCCAGGCCAAATCTAGCCAGGCTAGTGCTTGATGTCATGCGGGGACTCGTATTGAGAGGAGGCCCTCACCTGGTATGGCTGGGAGTAGTACTGGGGCCCGTAGTAGTAGCCGGAAGGAGGGTTACCCGCCGGGTAGTACTGGGAGGAAGAGTATGGGATGGACTGGGAGGGGTTAGATGGTGGAGGAGGTTGCACCGAGCGGATAGAGGGGAGATTGTTTTGTGGATTTTGCTGTGGAGTGCGGAGAGTAGTTGGGGGGAGTGTTGGCGGGTTTGCAGGATTTGATGGCGCAGTCGGTGCAGAGATGTGTGGAGCACTTGCGTTTGCAGGATTTGCATTCGCAGGATCAGCGGTTGCAGAAGTTGCATCTGCAGCATTAGCATCTGCAGCATTTGCATTTGCAGCATTTGCATCTGCAGAACTTGCCGGCTGATCGTGCTCTGGATGCCCCGATCGCACAGAACGCGGCAAACCTTGCTGCTCAGGGTGCACGGATGCATCCCGAGGGTTTTGCTCCTCGTGCGAGGCCTGATCGTGCGAATTTCGCTGCTCCTGCCCCTGGTCCTGGTCCTGCACCCCGTCCAGGCTCTTTTCAGTCTTCTTCTCCACATCCTTGTCCGCCTGCAGCCCGTAGTAAGACTCGGAGCGGTAGGTGGGGTTGCCCTGCTGAATAACACGTTTTATGTCTTTGACAAACAACGGGTAGAGCAGATCAACGATTTTCTCGCGCTGGGCCATGAGAAGAGCCCGCTCGAACGGAATCCAGACTCCCTTCAAGTGCATGGAGCCGATTTTGACGACGTAGCGTGTTTTTTCGGCCTTGAGAATGCCGTCTCGCCGGCCACGGGTCATCTTGGCCACATTTAGGAGCTTTGTGCCGTTGATCATGTCATTGTCGGCCCGCCGGACGACTGCCACACCGTTTGCCTCTACCTGGTAGCACAAAGTCTTCTCGTCCTCCCACATAATCGTTGTAATTTTTGGCCGCACGCCCACCGGCTGCACCTGACCCACCGATGGGCTTAACGGTGTATCATCAAGCGAATTTCTCGTTCTGCGGTGTGGCCGACGCTGCTGCCGGTCTTGCTTCAATGCATCCGGTTGCTGTGACATCTCTTTTCCATCCTCAACAGTGCCTGTGTACCTCAACACAGATTCTGTGCTCCCATAAGCAGCAGCCCCGTAGTAGGGGTACCCGGCAGCCGCACCGGGGGCCCCACCAGGTGCCCCGTAGCCCACCCCGTAGTTGTATCCCTGGTAAACTGCTGAAGGTTGTTGGTATGCCTGCGGTTGCTGGTAATAACTCCCGTATGCCGACACGTAGGTTTGGGGCTGTGCTTGTGCTTGTGCCTGAACCTGGGCCTGCACCTGAGCCTGTGATTGTGCCTGGGCCTGCGATTGAACCTGCAATTGAGCTTGTGCCTGTGCCTGTGCCTGTGCCTGTGCCTGGGATTGAACCCGTGACTCAATTTTTTCGTCCTTCGCAATGTTGCCCTCGCCCGAGCTCATGGCTGTGCTGCCCGCAGCGCCCGACGCCCCTGGATAGGTCAACGAAGTCCCTGCGGCGCGGCCGATCGCGACCGGCGACAAAGTTTGCCCCTGCGTCTGCTGGAGGAGCTGCTGGTAGTCCGCGTACCCGCCGTATTGCGCCGTGTAACTGGGCATGAGGTAGCCACCAGCACGCTGGGATGCGCCTGCAGCTGCCGCCGAGTACAGCCCGGCAGACGGCGTCCCTGAGTGGCCCGAGTAGCTGCCCGAGTAGTCGTATGTCAAGGCCGGGCGCGAGGCCGGGGGCACCGCCGCCTGGTACGGGTAGGGCTGCGCAAGGTACCCACTGTAGGGGTGCTGCTGCTGCAGGTTCTGCTGCAGGTTCTGCCGCTCCCCGGGCAAGGGCGCGCCAGAAGTCTCGCCCACTTGGTGCGGCTGCTGCGCCGCGTTGTATGGATAGCCGGATGACATTTGGGTATCAAAGTAATTCAATGCCTGTTTCAAATGACTCAAATAATTTGAATTCTGAAATGAGTAATCAAATCAAATTCCTCGTCTAATTCTTTAATCAAATCCTTCGTCCAATTCTTTAATCAAATTCTTCAATTCAATTCTTCAATCCAATTCTTCAATTCAATTCTTCAATTCAATTCTTTAAATTCTCCAGTCCTCTTTAATCCAGATTCTCTATTCTATGTGCTTCTATCCAATATCACAATACTTGAACTCAATTCTATATCAATCTCTCTAATGATATGATTCAGGATCTTCGTAGGTTTATCCTCTCGTTCTGTCTCGAATCAATCTCAATCAATCACCTAACGAACTCTATCAAAATTTCAATAATACAATATCCGACACACAGAAAGGCTCCTCTTAATATGAAGTATCAACTGTGTGTATGTGTAAAGAAACGCCAACTTCAAATTCAAAGCAAATGCAAATGTTATCAATGAACTCTGTAATTACACTCTATAGCACTAATTCTTGCAAATTATACCTCAATTGATATTCTCCGTCCTCTAATCACCTAATTGCTAAATCAAATCAACTGAAAGTCTCTGATAACTGCTTGATCAAATAATTTCTGACCAAATCGAATTCACAATGATACTGCAATGTGTCCCTTTTTTTGGAAAAGCGAAAGAAAAAAAAAATACGTCGGCCAAAGTAAGTCCAACACACCCTTATTCTTACTGCTGGTACTAAATGTCGGGAATTTTGTCCTGATCCCTTTAATCCAATCGCTGTCCTATGCCTAATGTATATGTGATGATGATATACTTTTAAATAAACGTTACCTCCTTCCTGTCGGTCCGTTTACCTATTTTATTGTTTTTTTTCCCCCGTTTTCCCCTGGTTGCGAATAATTTCGTCTTCAAATTTTTATTTTTATCTCTATGTATTTTTTTCTGCCCGATGTATTGCTCTATATTTTTTCAATATCTTTTTTTTTTCCTGCTGGAAAAGCAAATGTACGTGACGTGATAATGCGTTAACCTCTTATGTAACGCACAATTTTTTTTTTTTGATTTACTACCGCTGGATATTTCCTTGTCAGTAAATAATTAAACTTGATACGTCAGTATGGAAATCGTCTCGTAAGTTGCCACGTTTCTCCAATTGATGTTTTTGCTAGCAAATCGTACAGGTTCTGTAGCATGTGGATTAAAAGAGGCAAAAATCTAAAGTAATAATCAGTAGTACAAGAAGTGGTTTGAGTCAACTGACGGGAAACAGATGCAGAAGAAAAATAAAAATAAAAAATATCGTAATTTTAAAAAATGGAAATGGAAGAAACACGAAAAAAAAAAAAAAAATTTAAACATCAATGCAACAAAAAACGCAAAAAATGCGTGTATTTGGCGGAATTTCATATGGAGAAGATGTAAGGAAATTAAAAATATAAGCCCAGAAATTTTGCCTAGGCAGCGGTTAAGATAAACGAAGTAGGAATTTGACACAAATTCCATTGGCTAACATGAAATCTACGAAATGGTCATATTGGTCCAAATTAACGGCGTACTGAAATTGCAAACAAACTTTACTAGATGAAACTGTATCTGCGGTCAAACGTTATTCGCCAGTTGCCGATAACTGCACTTTCGGGTCAGAGCATTTTTTTGAGGACCGGAAGATTTTCACTGTTCTAAATTAGATTAAGGAACTTGTTGGGATCAAAAACGATGGTCCACAGATGAAATTTTTTCCTCCCCTTCTTCGTACTAGCAGCTGAGCCTTGTTTTAATGTAAGATGTGAGTTCGGTTCTATATATAACTTGAAGCACAGTATACGTTGTCAAAGTTTATAAAAAGCCTTAAATCTGCAAAACATATTATACATCTTGCCTTATCGTATGGGCATAACACACATCATGCTCCCAAAATCCCGCAGAAAAGGAAAACAAAAAGCATACGTTCTGATGCATCCCGAAAGCTCACAGGTACTTCTTTGTGTGGTGAATTGCATCTGAGACTAGATGCACGACCATTAGTTGTTGGGCATTGCATTCATGTGCTGAAAATAATCACACATGCAATACAATTTTCTTATTTTTTTTTCCTGAGCCGAACAATGAATTGTTGGCATTTTTTAGGGCTGTCTTTGTTATTCTATGAAATGTCTCCTGAGTTCCGTCGGAAATAGGGAGGGGAAAAATTTCCTCCAACGGACCTCCAGCAGCCCGAACTCCATACATTATCTGTATTATGTGAGGTACCCACCTGTCCCATAACGCAGAAGCACAACCGTTTATTCTTTGCAACGGTACATGCTTTTTGGATCTTTTCGGTACATATCATTAAACGCATGCACTACACCCGCAGCCTATGTGCTCCAAATGGCAGATATTGCCAGATACTCAACCTACAAATGGTTCTATGTATTTCGCGATATCGTTTGCAACATATATGGGGTTTGCATATGCGTCCATCCATTACATAAATATGAACTTTGCTCTGCAAGCACTGCTTTTTAATCTAATTTGCTTTTCGTATTTACGTAATTTGCTTTACATCGCGCAAATCCCACGCATTTCATTTTCTCTATTTTTTCTACATTTTCCCCTCACCGTTTCTCTACAAATCAGAACTTTGGAATAAGCAACGGTTCGGCTGTAGATACTCGTAAAAATTTGGGAGGAAAATATTTTACCTAAATACTACGTGTTTACGCTGTGTTTGATAAACGTGGCTCCCATTATATTTTGCATCTTCGTATTATACGATCACACACATGCGTAAGAAAAATAATAAATAAATAAAAAATAAAATAAAATGAGGTAATTTTTTTTTTTTTTTTTTTTGCATTAATTGCATCCCAAGTTCTCGGCGAAAGCATTTAGCATGGGTATCCGGATTTAAAGGGAAAGCTGTCAGTGCACGTACAACGATAGTTTTAGAAGGGTCACCGATGTTTCATAGGGATTAATTGGATAAACAGTTTATTGACCATTCTACTTAAAGGTAACATCTCTGCAGTGTACTTCATGCAACTTGAATTGCATTTCATTTCATGTCTGTATTGCATGTTTTTTAAGCTTTTTATGCTTACATCTGAATAGCATTCTCTATGCTTTTTATGCTTACTTCTGTATTGCATGCTTACTATATGTATTTCATTTTTCATTCTTTTCATGCTTTTCAGGATGTTTATGTTTATTAAATTACCTCCTGAATGCATGCTTTACACACAATTGCATCTCCCACTTTAAAATATAGTTCTTTCCCTATTCCTACGTTTGTCTTCTGATGTTTCATTTTTCGGTAAAACTCTATTCTGCTCTAATTAAATTTATTCTTAACAAAATGGCAATAGAGCATCTGATATCCAAATCTGAGATCATACACAATACAGTCATCCTTCCTATAGCCTTGTAAATCTAAGCTTTTAAGTGAATCGAACGACCGTCTATTGATACTCACATCAGAGCTCTCGCCTGACTCTTGAACAAAAGTAAAAAAGAACGTTTTTGGTTGCAATGACCCAATCACTTTAGTCAAAGTTGTGGCCTTGTCATCTTTTGGATAATTTGTTTCAAATGATGCATATGACCATCCTTTCTCTGGAGTTATGTGAATCGTATAGTAGTATTTATCCTCCAAGATAGTGTTAGACGAAAACCCACATGGCGTAAAAGCAAACGAGTCGTGTTTCGTTATTTGTCCTTCGGCAAGATTCATGATGTTTTCAAATCCTGTGTTTTGCATCATTTGTCGGCCAAACGAATGTCCTGTATCTTCGCATTTTTCATTGTTGTCCTTTCCAGCTCCATAGTTGTCCTTTTCGAAAAGATCTGTTCTTTCAGGATCCAACCCGGTCATCATGATTTCTAGAGTTTCATCTGGTATTTCTTTTTCCTGAGCACCGTTTTTCAGCATGGGTAGTGATCTATCATTTCCATTCATATAGAAATGCCAGTGATCAAGAGACAGATTTCCAACTATGTACGAGTCGGATGTCTTCTGGTTGAAATATTTGTTCAGGAAAATTATCTCGTTCGGCCAATTCTTGTGAATATCGTGCTGCTTCTCGGGAAACATGAACGTTCTTCGAGAATAAAACACTCTGTATATTTCAGATAGATCATGTTCATATCTGCAGTATTTCCTTACCAACTTGAGCAACGGTTCTAGCGAGAATAAAGTGGTGGTTCTTCCGCAGGTCTTCAATATCAATTTATGTGCAAAAACAAAAAGAGACGACTCCGATAGCAAGTAGGCATCCATCATCTGAGAAGATACCCTTGAGATTATTTCACAATTTACTTCCGAGAGCATATGCTCAATTCCAGATAACGGAATATCTCTAAGTCCCATTTTAGGCCAGCTGATTGGGAGGCACGAATCAGAGGGAGCAAACCAAATTTCTAAAAGTTTCTCTGGGCCTTCAAATGCGTTTGTCGAGTCTAAATTTTCTGATAGTTCATGATTCACAAAATCTCCCTTCAATACTGAATCCCGATAGCAACAGTATTTTTCATCATTGGTAGCCATTGGTGTCATGTTTTGCTCCAAATGTCAGCTTTGTATTCTGCCAGGTTCACTTACACGTGTACTCTTTGTTTTCTGGAATTTCATGAATCCTTGAAGAGTATGAAAATGGTCCAATTTTCCAGTTTATTAACGTGGGTTTGTTCAACTAATATATCCAAAAGACCAGCAATTAATTCACACCTGAAAATGAGTATGCTGCCATCAATAATCCAGCTGTGCTTTTAATGGATATATTATTAGATGTCAACCTTCAGTTCAGGAAGTGGTAAGATAATATTGAAAGGGAAGTTTTCGTTTAGTTGAGCACAAATTTTTCACTTTTCCAATTATATATATCCAAAATACAATTCGCATGTTATCCCATTTATTTTTTATGCTATTCTCGAGATATCCATTTAACTCATGCCGAATAATGCACTGCAGTTCCTCCGCATTTACTTCTTTCTATTTTTTTTTTTTTTTTTTTTCTTCGGTTTTCTATTAGATTTGATCTCATTTGTAACCAAGAGTTTTCTTCAAAACTTCAGAGAATACCCAAAGATGTTTTCATCCACATGATCCGTTCAAAATATCACTTTCAACAATGTCTATATCAGCGATATTGCTGGCAAATCAAATGTTTGTATGTTACGTCAGACTAGTCCTGATCTTTTTTTTTCTCTAATCGCACAATTGATATTGTTATCTTTCCTATTACTGACGTCAATCGGACAGATCCTTCATTCATCTTTGCCGCGGTGTTGAAGGTGTAAAGCATTTTTCAGATATGTCACATGACCAATATTATTGGTGTACGGTTGCATCAGTTAAGAATTTTTCAGTTCATTGTGACTTTGATGCAAACTTTTATATATCGTGATTAGAGAATGTTGTCAAACGAAATGATCAATCGGTTTGAACTAAGCACATATAAGTACGCTTGAATTTACATGTTCAATAATTACGTCACATACGGCAAAAAATTGTATTGCACAAATGCAGAAAGAACTACAACAAAAAACTTTAAATAGTTAGATATACCCCAGGCATGAAGCACGCTTATTATGAAAAGAATAAGTACGCGAAAAACTGGGAGTTTCCCTTTAGGAGCAGCACATAACAATAGCATTAATAACAGCATAGCTCAGCATCAAAACGACACCAAGAGCAAGCTACAATAAAGATTATGATATTGCAAAGTATCAGAGGTGCAAAGCATATCCTGAAAGAAGCATCACAGATGTGACACTCCCTTTTCAGACATCCATTCACACATATTAACAAAAGTGAAGCTCCTTGAAGAGAAGAAAGAGGTAAAAAGATATTAAACTGAGAGAAGAGAAATGGTGCTTAATAGAGTTGAAGTGAAGACTTTTCACGCGAGGGGAAGCGAAAAAAAAAAAAATAATAAAAAATAATAAAAAATAGCGAAAAAGAAAGTCGGAATATCTAACTTTGGTATTGCTCCTGTTACCAATTTGAGGGCAGTGCAGAGTATAGGTATGCCAAATTAAAAAACTAATACCAATTTTTGGGGATAAGGCAGCGTAGAACAGTTCATATTGAAAAGTGAAGGCAATCACCCCAAGTAATGTAAAATTTGGTAGAGTGAAGTAACAAGAGTAGATCCATTAATTTAAATTGATCAGAGCAAAGCACCCAATAGGGGTTAGGTGGGTTTTGTAGAGACACAAAAAATGGAGCAAAAAATAAATAAAAGTGAAAATAAAAAGATCGCGAAAGCTTAGCAGAAAGATCACCAAGTGGCTTTTTATGCTATTCCGCGTTCTTTTTTCACAGATAAAAGTTACCGTTTAGCGTGGAGTGAATGAAAATGCCCAGGCATAAAAGAGGAGCACCTAAGAAAGAAAAAGCAGAAGTGGAAGAGAAAAAGGAAGAGGTCAAAAAGGAGGCTTTACAGGAAAAAGCAGGTGAAACGCCCAAGGATGCAGAGGATAACTATAATGATCCAGATTACAATCCGAAAGAGGCAAATGTCGAAGAAGATACAGACATAGACAGTGACACCGAAATCGTTTATGTGCTAATAAATCAATTAAGGGGAAGAGGCCGTCCAAGGTTAAAAAGAAAGTCAGATGAAGAGCCAAAAGTGCATAAGAAGAAGATCAAAAAGATCTTTGTTGATGATAAGGGAAACCACCTCACAGTTCGGAATGATGAGGTCGTGACACCGGATGATCCAAAGGGGGACAAGAAGGTGACCGAATTGGGTGAGCTTCTTGGAGGAAGAAGTTATAAAGTTCCTACCTTCAAAGCACCTGGAAGAGGAGATCGTTTATACATGGTTTCGACAGATGTTGCAAGATGTGTTGGATACAGAGACTCGTACTATCTCTTTCAAAAGCATTTTGACTTGTTCCGGGCCACCGTTTCTGCTGCGGATAGGGTGGAAATGGTAAATGATGGAATTATACCTTCCACATTTAAGGCCAGAGCCCTTTATATGGTTACTGCAAGATCCATCTTTAAGGTGTTTGGTTCGATGGTCATTGAAAACGGAAAGCAGGTCACAGACGACTACTATGAGGATAAGGCAAGGGCCAATGGTGCAGTTGAGGGTGCACCTGCTGTAACATTAGATGCTGCAGCCTCAAACTCATCATCCCACAGAAGTCATCATAAAAAAAGATCTTCTTCTCCTGCCCAGGCTGCCAACTCCGCAAATCAGTACTCAGTTGCCTGGATATACGATAACGCGGTTAAGAGTAGGCAGTTGGACTCTATGATTCTTTACGATCGTCAAGAAGTTATCAATACAGTTGCTAATGGAAAATACGAGCGAGATCCGTACACTGGCATAGTTTATGTGCCGGAAACGACACAGCCAACGCATCACACTTTTGAGAAGGTCGACAATGGAAGCGGCAAGTCCGACAAGCTTGTTTTCAGTACGAGAATCAAGACCTCACCCTTTATCAGTACAGGTCTTGCAGATGTTCCATCTGAAATATATGAAGATGTCGTAGACGATGAGGTGAAAAAAGCAATTGAAGAGCAAAAGAAATATGAGCAGACGTTTTGACCATCTGCTTTGCGTTGTATAGTTTGTATATTAAATGTATGTGATTATTTACATATGGTCTCTATCTGAAGGTAAGCTGAAAAATACAGTGCTTTTACTTTTTTTTTCTTTCTTTTCTATGACGGATGCATTTTTACCGAAGGGTACCGTTCCTGCTGAGAAACCTGCATCAATGTATTTCATAGCATTGTCCCGCGATAACATTTAAATGCTTTTTGTATTTCCTCGCCGTTTTATTTTGCGGGGATAAATCTGACACCACTTCGATTCCTTGGTATTTGTCTTTTTATCCTGGAACAAGCATCATTTTTACCCCGAAGACTCAGACCACAATACGAGTGCATAATCATACATCTTCATTTCTCATTTTTTCAAGTCCCTCCCTCTGTGTTTCCTGCATCTCTGATGTGCCTCTATATATGACTGAAAGTTCTGTTCGACAAGGCGCCGAGATTCCGGCATATATTTCATTGGTTTCAGGCGCCTTTTCCGGGGTTATTGCCAGACTTTTTGTTGCCCCAGTTGATGTGATCAAGATTCGAATGCAATTGCAATCAAACGCCCGATTGTATGGCACCATAACATCTACTATATCCACAATATGGAAAAATGAAGGTTTCACCGCCTTCTGGAAGGGTAACGTGTCTGCCGAGATCATGTACTTGATCTATGGATCTGCCCAGTTTACGAGTTACTCATTCCTGAATACGCATTTATCCAGATTTGAGAAAAAGCACTCCATGAATATTCCAACCGCCGTACATTCGCTCACTATTGGTGCAATTGCTGGCTGTGCTGCAACGTGCTCTTCCTACCCGTTTGATCTTCTCAGAACGAGACTAATTTCAAACGAGAAGCCACGTTTTGTTTCTCTTTACCGGGAGATCAAAGACATTCTGGTAGCTTCTGGGTGTCGTGGATTTTTTGGCGGTGGTTTCTTATCTGTTTTATCGGTTGCATTAACAACGGGTTTTTCATTTGCCGGATACAATGTGCTTAAAGGTGCCACGTTTGGCACAATATTTGAGCCTACAAGTGGTTTGATAGCCGGTGCATTGTCCAAATTTCTTGTTTATCCGCTTGACCTATTAAAAAGAAGAAGGCAGATCACCACATCCTGCACTGTGTCGCAAACAGCAGTTGGAATTTTTCAAAAAGAAGGTCTCCGGGGCTTTTATCACGGTTTAATACCGTCCATTGTAAAATCTGCTCCTACAACAATGCTAAGTCTCTATTTCTATGAGCTAGCCTCTGGCCAGTTGCTAAGGATGGAAGAATCAAAAAGATTAAATGCATAGATACAACTGATGAGAATAATTAGATTTATGTACGCTACTCTTCTGTTTATAGAATATCGCTCTGCTATTAATTGTCATTTATTCAAATTATTCTAGTTTAGTACTGGTAGTCTTCCATGAAACCACCCTCACCATAAAGTCTGTCCCATGTCTCAAATTCTAAGTCAATTTCCGATCTGACTTTCTTCTTTAGTTCCCCCTCAAGCAATCTCTGATAACTCCAATCTAAAAAGTCCTCGATGTTGTAATTGTTCTTAGAAAACGGTTGTGAGAGAATCTTTGCCAATGATGCAACTTGGGGATGGTAATGGTTCATCATCGTCTCCAGTTCCCAAAGAGATGAGTCTAGGGCATTGGTCTTAGCCGGGTCTTTTTCATCCGGATTAAATGGATCAACATAATACTTCTCCTTTGACGCTTCGATATTATGGATTAAAAGCATGCATGTTGGATGTCTTTTCAACAGATTGTACACGAATGGAATTATGGCAATAATCCCGGGGGCCGGCGAACGTAATGCTAATTGCGAAAGTCTCTTAATAAAGGAAGCAACTATTGTTGCAGAAAGATGTGTGGATGTCATAAAGAGATCAAGCATACGAAGAAACCTGGAACGTATGTTCAAATGAAGAAGTTCTGGTGTTAAAATGCAATATAGCTTCGTGTAGAAATCTGGGTAATCTAAGTTGAATCTCTTTATGAGTTCCCATAAGCCATTTAATGCAACAATAGAAAGCGAGATGTCTCTCTCCTCTATTCCTAAGTTGTATGAGTCTGTCAAGAAGTCCATTAGCTTTGTAGGATTATTCATAAATGGAATAACACGTTTATGTAGTATGAAAAGAATTGCTTTATATTGATCCACCGATAATTCTTTAGATTGCAAAAGAATGATCCACGACTTTTCAAAGTTCGACCTGAATGTGCTGAGATCAGAAACTTTTTGAGGAACATCCTGCACCAAAGTAGTGTCTGTATATGAATCTGCATCCATTCTAGGATACATCTCTGATATTTTAACCAGCGTGATTAAATTTGCAAGCACCATATCGAATTTGTCTTCTCTGTCTTTGAGAACCTGCGCCAATGACATTTTCAACTGTCTAAAGAAATAATACTTCACGTCCCAGAAAGCATTAAAATACTGTTTGTAGAACTCTAGTATTAGTGGATTGTCAATTCCGTAATCGGATCCCCTAATGTTCTGCTTGTCTCCACTTATTATGAGTGCCCGCACAATCCTATCGTACGTATTTGTAGCAAAGAATGGCTGGTCTTCACCCGGGGCCATATATTTACTTTCTGCCTTTACTATGTTCATCACAGATGACAAACCATAAATTTGAAACTGTGCAACAAAATCTTTGTTATTACTGTATTCCCAAATCTTGAATATCGAATCAAAGTACTCGGAGTACTTTGCTTGAAGCCATCCAGAAACTATTTGTTGTTGTTTTGTGTCACTACCCCGGAGCTGAAGCTGCTTCTTAGAAAGTAGCCAAGTGAAAATTCTTGTCAGAGAAGCAACTAAACTTTGCATAGATTCCAACTTTTCATCATCCAAAGATTCATTTCCCTCAATTTCATATATCAAATTGTTCAAGTGCTGCAAAAGCCTTGCTATATTGTTAAAGTACTTTGGCGATTTCTTAGTCTCTGCTTCTAGTTTTTGAATATTGGCTTTGGTCAATGTAATGTCTTTTGCTTTTCTAGCCCTTTTTTGGTCAGATCCCGAAGCCAGATTATTCCCTCTCTTCGAAGTCATTTTATCGATCTTAACTCTTTTTATATCCGCTGATTTTTGGCCTTAACTATACAAGATCTAAGCTTAGTTAAAGGAATGTCGTGCCCATCAAAACCTCAGACCTCAAATTTTCACCTCTGCCCTGATTCTTTTGTATCATTGCACTGCCTGAATAGTTTCCCAACCAGGGGATAAAATTTTCACTTCAAATTTTTATTTTTTTTTATTTTTTTCTTGTTCGCATACGGAGTATTTAAAGGCCTCGTTTTCCCCGCTAAAGTTCTGTCACTCAAAACATTTTAGAGATCTACGTTCCTCGTAATCCTTCCAAGTTTTACAAAAATATGATGAAAACTAGGCGTTGCTTTTTAGCACATTCGTTGTCCCTCCCATTTTGGGAAGTGTGCCCTTCGGGGTGCCGGGGCTGGATGGATGAAAGCGTTTGGCGCAAACTATATCTTGTTACTTATTCAAGACGCAGTTGTACATTCTGAAAATACATTCGAGAGATGTGAAGCTGGAAAGGATTACCTGGTAAAAGATGGTACACTTTTTTGAGAAAATTGCCTTATTTTAATTGTAGTGAAGTCTAGTCTGTCGTGAAGTTGTGTAGTATACTTTACGTGCTTAGGTTAATTTTCAATGCTGTACATTTTAGAACTCAAATAACTGGAAGCAAAACAATTAAAGTGTTTCCTTTTTGTGTGTTTACGAGGTCCTACTTTCGATCACCAATCTATTCAAGTTGCAGATGTGTACCAATCATCATCCTACTTTCAAGTACTAATCTATTCAAGTTACAAATATGTACTAATCATCATCCTACTGTCAAGTGATAATCTATTCAAGTTACAAATATGTACTAATCATCATCTTCATCATCTTCATCCACAACAATCGGAGGAAGTTCAATGTCAGAATCTGAATCCGAGTCTGAAGCAACGTTTTGTCCAACAGATTCTACTTTTTCTGTTTTACGGTCCACCTGAACAAATGTCTCTTCCACTTTTGCAGATAATGTCTCAACCTCTGCCTTATCTTCTGCAACTGCTTGCTTTTTAGACTCTGTTCTTTCCTTTTCTTTTTTCATAGCTATGTTTCTAAGTTCATCTTCATTTTCTTGTCTAGCCCGCTTTAACGACTGAACAGCTTCGTTTTCCTCAAGCTTTCTTTTCCTTTCCAATTCTTCTGCTTCTTTGTTGCTGTTCGCAGAACTTTTCATATTACTTTTAGTTGTTTGTCCTTCCAGTTCTTCATCATCTTCTTCTTCAGGACTATTAATCTCTTCCAAATTTGCATCTGTAATCTGGCCTACAATAGTAGACATTGGAGGAAAGCGAGGGTTAAGAAGCAAACCTAGCATACGATCTTTTTTTCCAATTAACGTGCTAACAATTGGTAAAACGGACACCGGAAGTCCTCGCTGAGCAGGATTTAACGCTAATGCCTCTAAAAGATCAATGATATCCTTATTCCGCTTATTTGCAACACCGTTGTTAAGTATTTCTTTGTTCTTGATGGCATCAAGAATTCCAAAACGAGTAATTTTCACAACCTTTGATGGGGAAAGCTTACAATTGCTCAAAGTTATGCTGAAAAACTGCCTTATTATGTGCATTACACGCTCGGTTGCACTGAAAACAAATAGTTCAGAGTGGGCAACAATATCAGAGAGACCAATAATATTTGAATGCTTCCTACCCTTTCTGTTGTTTCTTCTATTTCCCGTAAAGTTTGTACTGCCTTTGCCATTATTTCCCCCGTTTTCAGCCGATTCTAGTCCCGTGGACATTCCACTTATATCCGGAATCTGTGGTTTTACAATTATCAAGGCCGCAGAAACAATATGATCGATTGTGGAAGAATCTGAAAGTGTTCCGACATTGGAAATAAACTCTGTAGAGGCATTAATCACATCAACAACCAATTCTTCATCTTCTGCAACCGCTTTCTTGTCTATAGTCGCTTTACCTTTGGAAATAGTAACCGGGATCGCGGAATCTAGTGTAGAGAGAATTGATGTGTGGTGTAATAAGATTTCAGTAGGGAAATTGCTCTCTAGCGATTGAATAAAATGAATACCGGCCCTATTAACTTGCTTCAATGATTGCGATATGAACACACGAGTTAGTGGATCCCGAATGTCCCGTTTTATTGGTAAATATCCAACATTCATGCTAGTCAACAGTTCTCCCAAAGCAACAAACTGTGCCAAGGGAACTCGAACAGTGGTTAGAGTTGGTATTGAAATGTAGGCAGATATAAACGCGCAAAGTGCCTCGATCCGTTTTGAAATCTTAAATAGGTCAAGTGGATTCTCTGCTATGTCAATATTCAATGAATCAAAAACAAACTTCTCCGTAATAGAGTCTGAACGATCATCTGGCAATAGCTTCATTCTGGATGCAAAATCTGGATCCTGTGAAGTTTCCAAAAGTTCATGGTAAATAGACAAGATTGATCTCATCTCTAGCAAAAGATTTGAAACCTTCTTTTTCCATATTTTTTCAGGTCCTTCTCTGGAAAGACTGAATGATAAAAGAGCTAAGCATCTAAAGCAAAGGTTCACTAAGCACGGATCCATCGAAAAGTAATTGTCATCACCAGCAAGAAGATTACTTAATTGGGTCTCAAACTTAGAACCAAATGGTCGAAATGTTGTGCTGTGATATAGAAGAATGTTATAAAGAGTCTGTATGGCATCTTCCGGGATGAGTGCAATATTATCAATTAGAGCTGCTATAATTGATGGAAGTCTTGGCGTTAAGACTTCTCTTGTTAACGTTGGTTTGGATCTAATCCTGCTGATAGCAAATTTTAATGCTTCGCTAGCACTTTGCAAAGTTGCGAGCTTTTCCTTGTTTGGATTAGAATAGTCTGTGATGAAGCATTTGCTTGATAAAATTTTGACCATAGATCCAATCATTTCTTTGAGGTAAGGAGACATCAAAATCCGTAAATGAAGGCTGATAACCACAAATAGTTTACATCCAATCCATCTAAAATCGTCTCTTTTAGATAGTAAATAATTATTCACCCTTGAACATATATGATTTATATCAACCTGTGAAGCATCCGAGATTGTCGATGCTTTAGATAGCGTTCTTAAAATTAATGAGAGGTCATAGTCAAAGATGTTTTCACCATCAAGGACATTTATAATCGCATCAAGGGATGACGATTTTGATATCATTGTATTTTTTGTTGGTATCTATGCTTTACTGCCAAAATGTGCCTCTTTATATACTAATAACCAAGCTTTCTTGAGCTTAGGCATTCATGAACAGAAGAGTGAAAAATTCTGCACATTTTTTTTTTTTTTTTTTTAAGTCCTCATATAATTTTCATCTACTTTCCTACCTTCTTGACGTTAGTTAAGAGAAATATACAACTTATAAAGGAAGGCGAGAATTATCTAACTATCGGCTTTCTTTGGTATTTTGATCTAGCGAATAAACAGAATGTTACTTGATATAAATACCGGCATACTTGAGCAAGTAGATGGGTCTGCCAGCTTCAGTTTTGGACCTACCAAAGTGATAACTTCCGTTGCTGGACCTTTGGAACTCACAAAATCGAAGAATGAAATACCAAACTCCCCTTTTATTGATCTAAATATCCGTCCTGAAACAGGGGTACCAAGCACAAGAGAGGCATTACTTGAGAGCAAGGTGTTGAAAGTATTGGAGAGTGTGATTGATGTTTCGCAGTATTCGCTAAAACAGATACAAATAAACAATCAGATAGTTGAGCCAGGCGAGGATTCTCGATATACGGTGAACGAATTGGCAGCCGTCATAAATTCTACTTTTATAGCATTGCTAGATTCTGGAATATCGTTGAAGGCTTCATTTCTGGCGTCTGTTTGTGCAATTGACGAATCACATAAGTTGATAGTGAATCCCAACGAGACACAGTTACGACATTCTGTTTCACAACATATAGTTGTTTTTTCATTATCCGATGGCAAATGCAAGAATCTCTTGTACAGTGATTCAAAGGGGAAATTTACAGAGAGTGAGTACTTTCAGGCATTGGATAACTGCTCATCTGAGATTGAAGTGCAGATTCCAGCAGTTAGAGAATTTTTAGTGGAAAAGGTGAAGCGTGACTATGTGTGGAAGTTATAGTGAAATTGCTAAAACTGTGATGAAAACTGTGATCAGAATATGGTCAACATGGTCAAAATGGTCAAAATGGTCAAATATGATCAAATATGATCAAATATGGTCAAATATGGTCAAAACTAAAAATATAGTCAAAATTAACATTAGAGGAAGATTCTGTACAATAATAAAGCGTTTTAAAACAAATAGCTCGATTGATGTATTTTTAAAAGCATGTATTATGCCTACAGATAAAATAAAGAAGTGCAAGCAACCAAATAAAGATCAAGTAAAAGGAACCTGCTAACTCACAACTTCAACTTCTCGAGGTTAGCAATGGTAGCTTTGTAGCCCTCTATATCAGCCTCAGCATTAACTGCATTCTTGGTGTTTTTCTCTTTCGCATCTTCTGAAGCCTTGATCTTGTAATCTTCGGCGCTCATCACCTTTTTCAAATTCTTCAACGTGGACTCCGATTTAGTCAACTTCCTGTTGACCTTCTCTATCTCCTTGTCGATGTCAATTGCACCTTTAACCATCAAGTGAACATTACACTCAGGTGATGCAGCATCCAAGACACAGCCATTAGGAACTTCTGAAGCAGATGAAACGATCTCAACATCAACAACAGCCTTTATCAAAGACTGAATAGCATCCTTCTGGTCTTCAGAGATAGCCTTAACGTCATCACTCGAGGTCTCGATGTAGATCTTCGCGTTCTTCGTGATGTTATACTGGGAAAGCAAGGATCTGGCAGACTTAATGATATTCAGAACAAGGTTGTAAGCAACCTCTGCCTTTGGATTGTCCAAGTCCTTCCTGTACTCAGGGTACTTAGCCTTGACAATGGTCTCAGCCCTCTCGGAAGCTCTCTTTGGCAATCTCTGCCACATCTCTTCAGTGACAAATGGCATGAATGGATGAATCATCCTTAGAGCACCGTCAATACACGTGTAAAGAGTGTCTCTGGCAGATTTCTTTTGCTCCTCGGTTCCTTCAAGAATAAGATACTTGGAGTTTTCAATGTACACATCACACAACTCGTACAACCAGAAGTTGTAGATGGCCTGGGTGGCCTCGTAGAAGTCTCTCTGCTCAAGAGTCTCGTTCAACTTCTTGGCACAGCAGTTCATTCTGTGCAAAATCCACTTCTCAACCAACGTCTCCTTGCCAGAAAGCTTGGCCTCGGCAGGAGGAACGTAATCGTCACCTAATCTCATCAGAACGAACTTGGTGGCCTGGAAAATCTTGTTGCAGAACTTCCTGTAACCTGCAACACGAAGAATATCGAGGTTGATGTCCCTTCCACCGGTGGTGTAAGCACACAAGGCGAAACGAAGTGCATCCGTACCACATTGAGGAATGCCGCTAGGATATGACAAAGCCTGGCCCTTCTTAGCCTTCTCGATCTCTCTTGGGTCCAAGTTACCGTTGTACAACTGCTTGTGCAAGTTTTCGAGAGAAATACCGTGGATGACATCCCATGGATCAACAACATTACCCAAAGACTTGGACATCTTCCTTCCCTGGGCATCTCTAACCAACGAGTGGCAGAAAACTTCCTTGAAAGGAACGTCTCCGGTCATTTTGATTCCAAGCATGATCATACGTGCAACCCAGAAGAAGAGAATATCCCAGCCGGTCTCCAACATCGACATTGGGTGGAAAACCTCCATGTCCTTGTTCTTCTCAGGCCATCCCAAAGTGGACAAAGGCCACAAACCGGACGAGAACCACGTGTCAAGAACATCTTCATCCTGCTCAAGGGTGAACTTCAAACCGCTAAACTTCTTCTCAGCCTTCTCCTGGGCCTCCTCCAAAGTACGGCCGGCAATCCAGTAGTCACTACTGTCTTTGCTGTTGTTTTGGCCCTCAATATTCACAAAGTACACTGGGCACCTGTGTCCCCACCAAAGCTGACGAGAAATACACCAATCCTGGATGTTCTCCAACCAGTGGTAGAATTCATGAAGAGACGAAACTGGCGAAATGGTGATCTTGCCCTCCTTAACGGCTTTGATGGCATCCTCGGCCATCTTCTTCTCGCTGACCCACCACTGAGGCTTCAAGTAAGGCTCAACAACATCACCTGAACGCGAGCAGAATGGCAAAGTCATCTCGTGGCCTTCCTCACGAAGCCACAAGCCCTTCTTCTTCAATTGCTCGATAACGACAGTCCTGGCATCAAACCTCTTGAGCCCAGCATACTCACCACAGTTCTCGTTCAACTTACCGTCATCCGTGAAGATGTTGATGAACTCCAAGTTGTTCCTCTTACCGGTACTGTAATCGTTGTAATCGTGGCCCGGGGTGATCTTGACGGCACCGGTACCGAACTCCATATCAACGGCCTGCGCATCCGTGATAATAGGAATCTTCCTGTCGCTAAATGGACACTGCACAAACTTGCCGTGCAAATGGGCGTATCTCTTATCATCCGGATGGACTGCGACTGCCGTATCTCCGAAGATAGTCTCCGGACGAGTGGTAGCAACCACCAAACGCTCGTCTGAGCCAACAACTGGGTATGCAAAGTACGTAAGCACACCGAACTCCACCTTCTGGTCGTAACCCGGAACAGAAACCATGGTGTGTCCTGCAACGGTCTTATTTTCGACCTCCAAGTTCGAGATGGCCGTGTTCAACTTCACCGACCAGTTCACCAACCGGTTGTCCCTGTAGATGATACCCTCGTCAAACAATCTGACAAACGCCTCGGCAACTGCCTTGGAACGCTTATCATCAAGAGTGAATGCCTCCCTGGACCAGTCGTACGATGCACCCATTGCCTGGAACTGCGACTTGATCCGTGCATGGAACTTCTCCTTCCACTCCCAGACCTTCTTGGTGAATTCCGTCCTTCCAAGATCGTGCCTGGTCTTCTTTTCCGTCTTCCATAGATTCTTCTCCACGACAGACTGCGTTGCAATACCGGCATGATCGAAACCCGGAATGTAGAGCACGGTCTTGCCCTTCATTCTGTTCCAACGAACCAACGTGTCCTGAATGGAAACGGTGAGCGCGTGACCAATGTGCAAGGCACCGGTCACATTAGGAGGTGGTGCAGGGATGACAAACAGACCTTCCGGCTTCACCTTGCCGTCTTCCGTGTATTCAGGCTTGAAAAAGCCCTGTTTCACCCACCAATCGTACCACGACGATTCCACGGCCTGTGGGTCGTAAGATGAGAATGATGGGTCCTTCAAACTGACCAGAATCTTCTTCTCACCTGGAATAGTCTTGTCAACAAACTTTGGTGCTGGTTCTGCCTTTTCCTTGCTTTTTTTCTGCTTTGTAGCCTGGTTCTTTGCCTGATTTTTGGCCAACTGCTCTCTCTTCTTCTTCTTTGCCAAGAACTTGGCCATTTTAGCCTTCTTCTTCGCCTCTTTAGCCTTCTTCTTGGCTTCCTTCTTCGCCTTCTTTGCTGCCAACTCTTCTGGACTTAAGGTCTTATCCTCCTCTTCCTTCTTGTCCTTTGTTTCTGCTTTAACTTCCTTCGCTTGCTCACTCATGTTTGACCTGAATATACCAAAATTCCTCGATATGCCTTGCTGATCAAATAGATTTCTAGTGTTATAGTCTTTTCCACTCAATAAACTAAAATTCCTATAGCCTATTAAGTTCTGAAGATGCGATCCGATCCTTCTATTTCCCAAGTTTCTAAACGAGTTTCGCAATACTAGCTTACTAAGGTACATATATGAGACTAAGATCTCCAAATTTTCCCTTCAAATCGATGTTGTCGTAAGCGTTGAAGATAACAATCTAATTTCACCATATCTTTTTTTTTTTTTTCTCCCTACTATTTTCCCACGGATTTTCTTTGTATATGGCTGTCCGCACTCATATTTTTCAGATGTGTCGTCCGTACTTTTTTATTTTTTTCAAAAAATTTTTCAGTATCGTCAACAATATGGGGTACACTATTAGTCAAGATCTGGTTTGACTCATGTTGCTCTTTCGCACGTACAATATATTTGAAAACTGATCCTATCTATCCCTACATCAGATATTTCGCACTATTACAATTATTAGCAATCTAGTTGCCTCTACTCTTAATGTCATGCTGTTACCTAAAAGAATTATTCGTATCGGTAGTTATCCTGTGTCTCCCAAATTCCTTAATTTTTTTTTTTTTTTTTCATTTCAAGGATTTAAAAAATCACTTGTCCTGTCAGGTGCACGGTTGTACTTCATCCTTTATCTTTCTGTGACGTTTATCCTGCGCTTACAGATCTATATTAGATGTAAACTAGAACAGAGTATTAACCATCATTCGTTTAGAAGTTGAATTTTAAAGCATTTGAGCATGAGTCTTGCGAATACGCTTTTGGGTGATATATCGAGTGATGACGAATCGGATATTGATGATAATCAAATTGAGAACACAAATGATAGCAAAAGTATGAACTTAGTGCAAGCATCTACCTCAGATGGTAGATTAGCGCATATAGACAACTCTCTGTGCCACAAGTATATGCCGATGCTAAAATCATTACAAAACTTAGTTGCCGAGTTAAACTCCGAGGTCAGTTTCTCCACATTGGCAAATAAGTTGGATTTAATAACGAAGGCCAATGAAATATTAGGGAAATCAAGAGATTGCATACGATCTATACATACGTTCACAAAGATACGATACAAACCAATATGGTCAGACCTTGATACTCTTATTCCAAATCCAATAAACTTTGCCAAGGTTATTATGGTGGTAAAAGACGATATTGACAGTGTTTCTTCGAAAGGTGAGGAATTGTCCACATTTTTGAAGAAAGATGAAATATTAGGACTAACTGTATCCGCTTCCTCCATGGTTGAGCTACCTACAGAGCAAAGAAACTCTGAAATCATTGAGGTGATAATACCAGCCTGCAAATTATTGACTGATTTTAGTGATGGAATTGAGATAGTTGAAGCCTTTTTAACTAAAGCTGCGTATTTATTGACTCCAAATGTTACCGCTCTTGTTGGACCGCATATTGCAGCACAGCTTTTAGCCACATTGGGATTGGATGGTTTGATTAAAACTCCTGCATGTAATCTTCCAAATCTTGGAGCTAATGATTCTGCTACAGGTGTACACTCAACGAGAATTAAAAGAGGCTTTATATATAACTGTGAGTTGGTTCAATCTGTTTCAATGGATTATAGAAAGCAGGCTATGCGGCAGGTGTCTGCAAAAGTGATATTAGCTGCGAGGATCGATTTTTCGCAAAGAGGATCGGCCAAGGAGGACAGATTCGGTAAAGAATGGTATAATGAGATTGCTTCAAAACTAGAAAAGATTCAGGCTCCTCCAGAAAATCATCAGATGAAGCCTTTGCCGAAACCAGTGGACAAGAAATCTGCAAAGCGTGCTGGTCGGCGGTTCAGAAAGCAAAAGGAAAAAATGAAGATGTCGAAACTCGAAGAAGCCAAAAACAAAATGCCGTTTTACAAGGCTGAAGACACAGAAATGGATGAGTTTGGAAATGAAATTGGCTTAGGAATGGCTAGTAAGTTTTCTTCGTCCAAAGGGGCATACAGAAATTTATCTATTGCGGACACACATCGTCCACAAATTACAAAAGGATTAGCCCAAAAGCTGGAAAGCTTTATTCCGGCAAATACCGAACATCAAAGTTCAAAGTTGGTGTCGCTACTTGAAAGCAATGATAAAGCATCATACAATACGGCAAATACTGAGATGTCGGAAAGGCCTAAGAAGATTAGGAAGATCGAGGATGGCCGAAATGGATATTAATTGAATGTTTGGTCTGACATGATATTTGACAGTTAAAAGATCGGAAATAAGTATGTAAAATAATTAAATCAAATAATATGTAGGATTTGTAATTCTGTTCATAGTATCTACTTTGACATATTTTGACGTTTTTATTGTTTACACACATTGCGTATTGTGAATACAGCGTTACTGCCTAAAAATAAGCAGTTATACTTCACTTGATAAATATTCTTACTTCAGATTTAAAGTCTTTTCTAGTTTGAATCATAACAACAAAGAAGCATGTCGTCGAATCAAAATAAATGAAACTCGAGAATTGCATTTACTCCTTGCTCTTGGGAAGTATCACCTAAAGTTCTTTTCTCTTTCCCTTAAGCTGAAGTTTTTTTTTTAATTGATTGAAAAGTACAAAGCTAGTGAGTGAGAGTAGAAGTAATGATACCAAATGAGTAAAAAAAAGTAATTTGAAACGTGATTCCGCAATTGGCAAAATGTAAATATAAATTATTTTCCTCATTTAGAAACAAATCAATTTTCGGCGCTTTGGGACACAAATCATTGCATTCATTTTTACTATTCTTATTTTTTTCCCCCTTCCATTGCTTTATAGAATCAAGTTGCTTTCACTCTTCTTTGCATACTGATCTCAAGTTTGATTCTATTCTGCTCTTGGTATATTATTACAACCAATCCATCTTGCAATAATTGAATCGAAGCAATTCCCTTCCATCATACTTTGCTTAAACTACTTTGCTTTAATATCAACCTGCTTTGAAGTCTGCCTTATACTTATCTTATTAAACTCGTCATTTCACAAACGATCAAACAAACTCACAAACTTGTTTTACAGAATGACTCTAGTGGGAAACTTGTTCGCAGGACGAAGTTCTGAAAAGGAATCCAACTATGTTGATGAGCTTTCGAGAGATGTTGAAAACTTAAGATTTGGACCACTTGATCCTTCTACTCCTTCCAGAAGTCCATATAAGAATGAAGATGATAATCATGCCAATGACAGCTCGTTCATGTCGATATGCAGCTCTCCAGTGAGCAACAGATCATCTCCAAAACATCACACAGCATTCAATAAGGAGAATGCTATTCCATCCAGTCCAAATAGGAAGAGTTTGATACCGGAACTTCCAAGATTGACACATCAACATAACAAGTTCAACTCTCCGGAAAGGAAGAAGCTTGACAAGGTGTTTTTCAGCAAGAAGAACTCGCCAAAGACAAAGAGGCTTGTTACATTATGCCAGATGTACTTCTTAGACTATTACTGCGATCTGTTTGACTATGTTATTGGAAGGAGAGAGAGAATTACACAAGTTGAAGGTGCTCTGGGGGACATTGCAGAACCGCAGAGATCCTTGCAATGGAAAAACTATGTTGGCCGTGAGAGAGCATTCTTACGCAAGAAGAGAACGAAACCAAGAAACAGAGACTTCCACATTATAACACAGGTTGGTCAAGGTGGATATGGACAGGTGTTTTTGGCAAAAAAGAAGGACACGAAGGAATTGTGCGCTTTGAAAGTTCTGAACAAAAGACTCCTGTCGAGAACGGACGAGACAAGACACGTGTTAACTGAGCGTGACATTCTTACAAACACTCGCTCTGTTTGGTTGGTGAAGCTTTTCTATGCTTTCCAAGATAAGGAAAACCTATACATGGCAATGGAGTTTGTTCCTGGCGGTGACTTCCGTACATTGCTCAACAATGCTGGATATCTCATACCGCAGCATGCCCGTTTCTACATCAGTGAAATGTTTGCTGCAGTGAATGCTTTACATCAGTTGGGATACACGCACAGAGACTTGAAGCCAGAGAATTTCTTAATTGATGCAAAGGGCCACATCAAGTTGACTGACTTTGGTTTGGCAGCAGGTTCTGTATGTGCCGACAGAATAGAAAGCATGAAAATGAGGTTGAACCAAGTCAAAGACCTGCAGTATTTACCGAGGGAACGCAGTGTGAAGGAAAGGCAAGAGCAGTACAGATCTTTGAGAGCCAGAGATATCCACTATGCAAATTCCATAGTAGGATCTCCAGACTACATGGCTCTTGAAGTGCTGGAAGGAAAACCCTATGACTACACTGTTGACTACTGGTCCTTGGGTTGCATGCTTTTTGAAGCTTTGGTTGGATACACCCCTTTTTCGGGAAGAAATTCTAACGAGACATACTCCAACTTGAAACATTGGAGATCTGTTCTTCGTAGGCCAAGGTATGAAGATAACAGATACGTGTTTAGCGATAGAACATGGGACTTGATCACACATTTAATAGCCTCGCCTAATACTAGGTTGAGAACTTTCAAGCAGGTGATGGCAATGCCATACTTTTCAGAAGTTGACTGGTCAACTCTTAGAGAAAGAATTCCACCATTTACGCCACAGCTTGATAGTGATGAGGATGCTGGCTACTTCGATGACTTCACAAATGAGGGTGATATGGCCAAGTATAAGGATGTTATGGCCAAGAGAGAAAAGGATGAAAGACTGGCAAGAAATACAACAATTAACGATCAGAAGAATTTCGTTGGTTTCACGTTCAAGCATAAAGATAATCCAAGCTCGAATCCAAACAAGATTTTGTCCCCAATTATGCTTAATGGCAGAGATTACCAGGCCGAAATTGGTCGCTATAATGAACCTTTTGGTACATTGTATTGAGATTGTTTTTTTGGTGCTTGTCAAATGTACCGAGGACTAGAAAGAGACGGGTGTTAAATCTTACCATTAATACACTTGGGTGTACGACTTGGTGTTTTTACTGTTGTGAATCCATCTTATCTGACTCTTATTTTATTTGTTTACTTATTTTTTTTTTAATACATACACAATGAAGACTATTAGACATTGACTGGGTAACGAGTTTGAAGTATTGCGGATTTTCCAGTGCACTTGACCTATCATTTTTTTATATATTTATTTATTTTTTTTTCTTTCTTTTCCCTACTAAGCCAGACTAATATATAGACCTTAACCATTCATATACAGCACATTTTTATTGAAGAAGACAATAACAAACATTGGTCCATGTGCAAAGACAAAGTAAAGTGGTAAGTGCTGCTGTTGTATTATGATTTCTCGTGTTCTTCTGCTAACAAATCAAACACGTATTCTAGTTTGGTTCTTAATCCATCTCCAGACTTACTGGACAAAGACATCAAGATTTGCAACATATTAGAAAAGAAAAATGGACATTTTGCAGTGAAGCTGATGCTAGGAGATCTGGTTAAGCTGGATGATCAACAATTTCCAGAAATTGAAACCAAGGCCGACCAACCTATCTATTTTACAGAAGGGGTTCATGAGGCTTCAAAAATCGAGACAAACACTTTGGGACTTGACTTTCTTGGACGCATCGGCATTAAACAGGATGCCAGCGGTTTGAAAATAGGATATATTACTGGAGCATTACAAAATTTAGAGGTTGAGGATATTAAAAGCAAGCTGAGTGTAGGACAAAATCCATATGTTGATATATTGATAACGTATCAGTGGCCCAAACTTATATCGGATGAAGAAAAACTTACAACGGTGGGTTCAAAAAAGCTAGATTTTGTACTTGATATGCTTAAACCACGATACTGGTTTGCGGTTGGAAATGAAATGGGCCGATTTTACGAAAGATTACCATTTCAATGGGAAGAAGGAAGAGTTACCAGATTCATCAGCTTAGGCAAACATGGATCAAAAGGCAAGTGGCTATATGCTTTCAGCATTTCGTTAAATCCGGTCGATGATGTTAAATCCGTATCAGAATTTGGTACGAAACCAAAGCCGGTTGAAACTCATTTAACACAGAAAAGAGGGAGAGATGACGCAGAAAATTATTCGGAGAAGTACCGAAAGAACTATGAAAAGCGACAAAAGCCTGCAGTCACCCCAGATACATGCTTTTTCTGCTTGTCGAATCCTAAAATCGAACTCCACATGATCATTTCTATAGGTAAGACATGCTATATGACAGTTGCAAAGGGTCCTTTGACTTATAGATCTGGACCGTTGGGATTTTCAGGTCACGGATTAATAATTCCAATTGATCATTGTGCTACACTTCTTAAGTACAAAAAGAACGAAAATCAGGATTGTCCGGTTCAGGAGACTAATTTGTACAAGGAAATGGAACTGTATCAGAAATCTATAGGTAACATGTTCCTTTCCTTGGGAAAGTATGCCACTGTTTTTTGGGAGATCTCAAGAACTCGTGGTGTTCACTTTCATAAGCAGTTTGTACCAATACCGGTTGAGCTATGTGGAAAGTTTGAGGAAACAATGAAGAAGCAGATTGACTTTGCATCACAAAAATATGGATCCAAGTTGTCATACAGAAAACTGACAGATGCTGATGGTGATAAAACACTTATCAACGTGATTAACCATTCAGACTACATGCTCCTATACTTAAGAGAATCTGAGCAGAAAACAACTAAATACTTGTTTCAGTTGTCTGATCAGGATTCTAGAATTGATCTTCAGTTTCCTCGAAAAGTTATTGCGTTCTTACTTAATCTTGGTAACCGAATACATTGGGATAGATGCAAGGAGAGTATTTCCGAGGAAACGGAACAAAGAGATACATTCCAGAGTAAGTTCAGACCGTTCGATTTTACTCTGGCCAAAAAGTAAAAATTGGACATGCGTTTTAATTCCGCATATAGGCAGATATGATGATCTAGGGAAGATTTTGTTGTTAGTGTGCGCTAATATTTGGTTGAGTTACGTAATCTGGAATGTGAATTTGGTGAACGGATGTGATTCTGATTTGTATGGTGATTGGTCTTTAATACGGATTGAAGAGGAAAGCGAGAAAGGTTAGTTAAACGAAAAGATGGTTGAGAAAAAGGTATTTCTCATTGGTTGATTAAGTAATCAAACAATGAAAATTAAGGAACTCAGGAAACCATCAGAGAAAAGTTTTTTGTTTATAATTAAGGGCTTTGCCACTTCTGTGCAGATGAAATATGCATGATGTAAACGGTCATGTGGAATAACGAAGTTAAGCAAGTTATTAAGGGACCAACCTACTGATATTATTTCTACTACAGAGAATTAGTATTAGCTGCTTATTTACGTAATTAGTATATAAAGGAAGCTTTCAATAAATCTCGGACTACAACAGATTTGAGATTCTGCTATGTACAGTAAGTTTATAGACAATCGATGTAAATTTCAGAAGTTGAAAAAAAAAAAAAAAGATAAAGAGATAGATTAATCTAAACGCGAAAATAACAAGGACTCTTCTAAGTAGTATATTTATATGATTGGTTTGACTATATCATACATCCCACTATAAAGTTAATTGAATGTACAAGAAGAACGTGTTAATGATAATATAGTATCAATGACAACAGAAAATCAAGGGGTACGGCATTTTCAGGAACTTCTAAATCGATTGTATCATTTCTCTACTCTTACAACAAACACACTTACTTTGGAAGACTTAGAACAAGTAAGAAGATGCTGGGAAGAGGTGTTCTTTACTGAAAAATCAGCATTTAATGATGACAAGTATGAAGACTTTCAATTTGTCGTTAATTGGTTTGACGATACCGCTGAGCCCAAAACCTATCATGGTTTAAGAAGTGTTTCCGAGACATTAGACACAAATAATGAAATGTTACCCGCATCTTCCACACCATCTGTCGATTCTAGCCCCTCTTTAGTGCCGGAACGTATTCTAAAGGATATTCAACAGTGCGTTGGTGATGATACAAAGATTAAAAGTCTCCTAGAAGAGATGGATACGTGTATTTCAAATGATAACATTTTGGAGACGGCTGAAGCTACAGGCACGTTGACAGACACAAATGAATCATCATCAACCGATGTTTCCTGTAAAATTTCACTCACAAACAAAATACGAACGTTACTGGATGAGCATTCAGATCTGGTATCAGCTATATCCACGCAATCAGATCTTACCGAACGCGTTTATAAATGGTATTACAATGACATGTATTATAGGGAAAAAGAGACATCTGCAAACGAGATTTCATATGATGAAGAGTTTCGACATATGTATATATATGGGTTTACAACCCTCTTGGCATCTTTAGACACTTCTGATACAGGCAAAATGCAGAAACTTAAGATACGAAGAGCTTCGAAGAATATGGTGGAAAGCTTTCTTAGTCGTGTCAATGTTCTTTTACTCTACGATCTCCATGCAATCCACGAGTTTCATCAAAAGGTTTGGGGTGTAGTGAAATTCTGTTTCAGAAATAACGAGGATTGTGATGAAATATGCAGTGAGATTGAAAATTATAGTGTGTTGAACCCGATATTTTCCATATTGAAGCCCCTTGTTCGGCAACTTCTAGACGAGGAATCTCGTAGTTATGATTCGAGCTCCATAGAGAATTCACAATCGGGAAAGGAAAACACGAGACAAATTTCAATTCGGCATCCTACGGTCACAGATGATTATAACATTCCACATTTAGAAGCACCAATAAATAAAAATATTGAAGTGATACCAGTGAAAAAGCTTATATCTCTTATAGAAAAGGCTATTAATCTTTCAAATGAAACAATAGGAAGTCTTCGAAGACTACCAAAACTTGTGAAGATCTATGCTTCGCTTCTTGTGGAAGAGGATATGCAACCAGAAATGGATCCGTTTTATTGTAATATCAGCAAGCTTGCTGATCAATGGGTGAATGGAGAGATTACTGCTGTCGAATTTTATTCCGAGCTTTATTCATTTTCGTTGATCCCACTATCCAGGGATTCAGATGATGCTTCATTAAATAATATGCAGTTGCGATTAGCTTATATGCTATCTGGAAGAGAGCTTTATTTGGAAAGACAGTACTTCATAAAGCTCATAGATGCATATAGCAGTCTCAAGAATGTTTGCACTACACCAGATAAAGCAAATTTGTATGTGGGACCGATACTTAAGACATGGCATGCGGAAACTGTAAAATATGCAAATTTGGCGGCCCAAGGTAATAAAGCTTTGCAGAAATTACAAGAAAGGACGGCCTTTAGTGTGTGGAAACAGAAATATGAATATATTTTGACGCTCAGAAGTAAAGCAGATTCTAAAATGTTAAAACACTGGTTTTGTGCTTGGAAAGCAAGATATAGTACCTTGACAACAGAATTGGACAACAGGTTGCAAAAGTTTGAGCATTCACATCTTGAGAGGAAATATTTTAACACATTGGTTCTTGACTATCGTTTCCGAAAATGGGAAATGAAGAATTCAGGGGATATGTTTGCCGTGAAGCAAGCCTTTAATGAATGGAGAAGCCAAGCCGACAACTACAAAAGTTTATTGGAACAGGCAAAGGATAGAAATGATAAATTTTTGGAGACGTTTGTATGGGTTTGCTGGAAGCATCGTTCGTTAGGGAAATTTAGAATTGATACTTTATTGGCCGATACCGAGAAACAGTACACTTCGGCAAGATATTTAAATATTTGGAAGCGGCAACTACATTACGAAAGAGTAAAAAAGGAGGTTGAAGAGCACAACAAAGTATGCATGGAGAAATATGCCTTTAATCAGTGGCAGGACATATACAAGTTACATACGCGTTCTTTAGAATTACGACATAGAACATCATTGAGGAAGCTCAAAACATTTTTTGCCTTTTGGAAAAATGCCCACAAAATGAGGCAGCTTGCAGATGAAAAGCACCGCGCTTTTGTCACAAAGCATTGCTTTGAGACGTGGCTTCTAGAGTTGCATTTTGTTTACTCTTTGTCGAATGCAAACGTCCATATTGCTCAAAGCATGCTTGATCGATGGCGGTTAGAAGCTCGTGGAAGAAAGTTCCAGAAGCAGTCAGAAACAAAGATGGTGGTTATATTTTTTAACCTTTGGAAGTCGAAATATGACAACGTGAAGAAGCTAAATGGCATTTTTTCCGGACGGGTCCAAGAACTGCAAGTTAGTATTTATTTTGAGTTTTGGAGACGGTTTACCGAAACTCAGACTGCAAAGAGGGAAAAGTTCGAGGAATCAGTAAAAGTAATTAGAGAGAATCGTGAAAACTCTCTTCTTAGAAGAATGTTTTCCACTTGGAGACGTAATTTGATGCTGAGGGAGCGGGAGGCAGAAGTGGAAACAGAAAAACTGCATGAATTCGAACGTGAGCGGGTATTGAGACCAGAATTCCACAAATGGCTAAAGAGGTGCGTAGATATCCGAAGAAATGAATCTTCAGCAGATATGTTTTATGACAATCTGCTTAAATTGAAATACATGCTGAAGCTTTTGAATGGATACGATCATAATCTGCAGTTGATGGAACTGTATCAGAACCACAGCAACCTGAAGGATTTGGAGCTTCTTAAAAGAGTGATGTCACAGATCTCGTTAAAGATGATAAAATACCGGACAGATTATCGGAATGCAGACTTGTTCAAGGCCAGATGGGCCAAGATATCAAAAGATGCGTTTTTTGGAATCTGGAAGATGAAATTTGATGCCAGGAAATCGGCCAGAAAGCAAAAGAAGAAAGAACAGCAGCTACAACAACACCAGGAAGACTTAAGTGGGGATGCATTTAACAGAACCTTGACATCAATGAATTCATACGAATCCTTACGAAATCCCTACATTGATACTACCGACACAATGTATTCGGATAGTCGACTGTCATCACCTCTGACGGAGAGAACTACTGGAACAACTGCAACAAAGCTGACTTCCTGGAAAACAAGCTCTACAGCCGATCTTCTGCAAGTACCAAACCTTGCACCGGACTCACCAACATCATTTTCTAGAATATCACCACCTAAAATTTTCAGAACACCGATGCGGAAGGTGAACATGTCCTTGTCGAGCTCTGCAAAAAGAGTTAGAAGGTTCAACTTGGAGCAACGAGTGAACCACTACAGACAGGCCAAGAAGTCGCCGGAAAAGGGAGAGATACTAAGAAGTTCCGAGGATTCAACGGCTCCTCCAACCCCTACAAAGCCATCTCGAATTGCGATGTTGGAGCACCAGAGGAGATGAGGTGTGGGCAGTGTATTAAACCGAATGTACTTTTAGCAAGTAGCATGTATATTAGGTCTGTGAATGTACTTTTAGCAACTAGAGTGTATATTAAGTCTGCGAATGTACTTTTAGAGTGTATATTAAGTCTACAAATGTACTTTTAGCAACTACTATGCATATTTTCAACCACTACGGCATAAAGAAATTGCATCAATAGAGGGAGTGAAAATGGAGAGTAGCAGTGATAATACCAGACAAGCAAAGATGCAAAAGAGAAAACAGAAATCAAATTAAATCAATATAGATGTTTGCATGATATAAAAAAGGTACAGTAAGTGGAACTAATCCTCAAAGGCATCAAGTGGAAGTCTGTAAATACTGAGCTTAGGAATACCAGGGGCCCTGAAAATGAGGAATTTGTAATCCCCATCACCACCCTCATGGTCAATAATGTCAATCAGGGACTTTATGATACCCCAACCGTTGCCCATGGAGAGTCTTATCTGGGCAGAGAGAACTGCAGGTGCAAAGGTGAGAGCACCAACAACAACGTGCTTTGTGTTGTTTGTAGGGATCTTTCTGGAGACGAAACCAATCTTCAAAGCATCCAAGTCTCCAAGCATTGCCTGGGCGGTCCAGCGGGCAATTCTGTTGTTGTTCTTCTTCAACTCACTGGCAAAGATAACACCTCTTGAACCGGTAACCAGCTTAGTCTTCCAGTCATCCGATGCACTTGGGTTATACTGGGTCAAGGCATTGACAGAAACAAGCTTGTCTCCTGCCTGATACGCGTCTGCCTGCGATCTCACAAACACATTAAGTGGATGCTCGTCGTCACCAGTTGGAAGACTGTATTTGACATACTTGTAGCCTGTGTTGAATGAGGCCTTGGAGTTAGGCTCAAATGGAGTTTCAGAGTGCTCCAATTCGTGCGTGGCAGTCGTTATGGAGCTTGCTATAAATGATCTGTTCACGGCAGTGGCTTCCTCAGATAAGTTTGTGGCACTGTCAATGCTGTCCTTCTTTTCATCTGTAGGAGGTGTCTGTGAGTTCTCATCAACTTCAATTCTGTCCGTTCCAGGCCTACGATCGAAATAGATCGAACCGTTACGTTTCGTGACGATTATATCCCAAGAGTATGCCGATCTGACGGCACACATCAACTGGGCAAGAACAGAATCGGTGGCAAACACGCCTCCTTCCTCCTGAGAGGCCAACTTCTGCAAAACCGGGTCCTTGGTGGCCGGATGGTGAGGTGTTGATCTCTTGCTCTGTTTCATTGGCTCCGGTCTGAACAACTCGAACTTCTTGTTGTACACGTTCAACGTACCATATGTGGAAATGGTCTCGGCAGCCTTCTTGACGATCAAGTTCAACTTTGTCAGCTTATTAAGCTCAATTTCCGACACAAGTGGCCAATCAGACTCAACCTTGACCGAAGGACTTCTGTCTTTGTTCTGCTCCTCCCGATTGTAGTATCTACTTGCGTATCTGCTGTTGTTGTACCTGCCACGACCGCCCCATCTAGAATTGCCCCTATTGTTCCAGTTGTTTCCACCTCTGCCGTTTCCTGATCTTCCGTCATAACGTTCATTTCTACCGTTATCTCTCCATCCGTTTCCAGCTGCACCGCCTCCTCTGGCTCTTCCACCCCGGCCTCCATTGTCTGCACGGCCACCTCTCATCTGTCCTCTTCTTCCTCCACGAAGAACCGTTTGCTTGCTCTCTGGTTGAGTGTTGGTATCCACAATCGAGAAATCCTCCTCGTTGGCTTCAGCACCGAATAGCTTGGCTGCTGAAGCTCCATAGGCGTGGTATTGGTCTCTGCGTCTTTCCTGGTATCTTCTTGGCAAATCTTCCTCTTTGGCTTGTTGCCAGTCTGCGACCTTTCCAAGTTTATCCGTCTTGGAAAATGGTGCGTATGGCACATCATTAAACTGGAAGGTCACTGGAACCTTATCTGAAGGTCCCCATGGATCGGCCGTTCCAGGAAGCTCTGAGAAATCAAACGATAGTTTACCCATTTCCTAATTCAATAAACTCCTTTGGGTTGTGCTTTGATGGACTCCTTTAAAATCGGACAGGTCTTAATAGACTCTTTGGCCAACCTGATAGGGCCATTTGTCGCTCGTTTTTTTTTTCTCTTTTTCACCTCTCTGCCCTGCTTGAATTTTTCAACCGTGAATCGCGAAAATTTTTCTACCTATGAGAAAATACTGGTGGCCAGGCCACACTGGAAATTATACAGTAACTACATCCGTACACTTACTACATATTGCTGATGTTTTTTCCGCCGACTTTTTTTTTGCCACTGTAAGGTAAGCTGAGGAAAGAGAAGGGACACTGGGAATTGTGCAAAATAAGAGAGGCAACATCTACCAATTTGAAGCAACCTCCCAAAGACAATATTTTCAGTCATATCTTTTTCAGATAATCTCACAATTGCAATTACCATATATCAGTCGTCAACTCGGTAAAGGTGAACTCTTTTAGTGATCAGTGATTTTAGCTTCTTTATTAACTTTCAGAACTCGATAAAGTGCGATCTATATTCTTTCAAGCGATTGCTATAGGAACACTCAATTTATTGCATAGACACACCACAACAGGCAAAAGATTCTTCTGAATTGAGATCTCATAACACATTCGAGCTAAATTGAGAACATTGAAATAGCACATTATGGATACTATAAGTGTTGATGTCACCCATCTTAAAAAGGGCGAGGTTAGTATGGGAACATCCATTATGGCCGTGACATTCAAGGACGGTGTTATCTTGGGTTCTGACTCCAGAACTACAAGTGGCGCATACATTGCAAACAGAGTCACTGATAAATTAACCCAACTACAGGACAAGATATGGTGTTGCCGTTCTGGATCTGCGGCTGATACTCAGGCTGTCGCTGATATGGTGAGATATCAAATGGATTTGTACCAAAGCATGAACGGAAAAGAGCCAGGAACGGAGTTGGCCGCTTCCGTTTTCCAGGAAATTTGCTATAATAATAAAGATATGCTAACGGCAGGAATTATTATTGCTGGATATGACCAGAAGAAGGGTGGACAGGTGTTTGTGGTGCCATTGGGTGGATCCTTGCACCAGGATGAGTATGCTATTTCCGGCTCCGGTTCAGCATTTATCTACGGTTATTGCAAAAAGAATTTCAAGCCTGACATGACTAAAGAGCAGACGATAAACTTCATGAAAAGCTCGCTTTCACAGGCTATTCGTTGGGATGGATCCTCTGGTGGTGTTATCAGAATGGTTGTGCTAACTGCAAATGGAATCGAGAGACTCATATTTTATCCTGAGGAATATGTGAATGCTTAGACGATGGAGATGGTTAAATCATCGGTGGTTGGATGTATGGGGCCTTCTAAAACTGAAATATAAAGCTAATTAGGCTAGAGGTATGTACTTAAATCATAAACTATAATAGTCAACGTAATTGTGTCTTATCTGCTTCATAATTAATTTGATGTTAAGCTTTTTTTTTCGTGTATTTTTCACTGCTGTTTAAGTACTGAGCCTTATGTTTACGCGCCTTACTTCATTCCCCACCAGTTCGATTATGACTTAATCAACATGAACATAAAACTGAAGGGTTGCTTTTACTTTCAATCATACATATGACATTCAGTCTTAAAAATGAACTTGAGGTGGTTCTTCCGAAAGGAGTATCGTACCAGGTGTTAAATCTTCAGTCGCGTCTTAAGGAGAGTAAATGCATAATCCATCACCATAAGGCTGATCATATACATAGTTACAAAAGTGTGCATTTTATTGTATTATTACACGAAAACAAGCCTTTACTAGCACTTGAGGTTTATGTTTATTTGGATGTGCCAAATGATCAAAGTCAAATTCTAAGAACAGTTTATATCTCGAAAGCTGATACTTCAGGATTGCAGAACCAAAAACTATCTGTGGGAAGAATTGTGCAATGCTTTTTGGGATGGATCTGCAGTAGGTCGATAACAAGTTACTTTGAATCCATGGATATTCCATTGATAATTGACCATCATGCCAACATAAGCAAAGAACATTCACCTTTTATGTCAGAAACGGATAGAAGACTACACATTTTAATTGAGAGGTCTAAGGGGGATAAGAACTATGGGATGCCAAAAATAACAAAAAAATCAGGCTTTTACCCAAATGAGGATCTTTTCACAGATATATCGAAGCACACGACAAGGCTCATTCTGTTTACGAGATCTGAGAAGCAGTATCTATTTCCGAACTCCTCTAAAAACCAAGGAAAGCACATCTTAACTGACAGTCAGCTTTTAAAATGGTGGATGAAAAATGTGGAGCAGATCATGGGAAACAATAAGGTTTTTGCCAGAATGGGGAAAAAGAGAATCAATGTTTTGAATGCCGACAAATTTGAAGTTTCTAGATACATACCATCCGGCAGTAAAGAGTGGAAAATTGGTGATATTTATACGGATAAGTCAAATTTGCATGATGCGGCAGTATACCATATTCCCTTATTGCCTGATGATCCGAAAGGACGTTTTCTGGAACATTTGGTTGTGGAAAATCGTATAAAGAAAGTCAGAATGAAACAGTTTTGGACTGAGTTATCAGTCAGACAGGAGTTTAGACTTGGTATTACTGTCGGATTAATCGGTATAGAAGGTGAGTCTCGTGAATACAGCATGGACAATAATAATGACGATATGCTTATTCTGTTTAAGAGAAGTGAATTTAACAAGATTAAGGAATTATTCGTTGATATCGACTATTCGGATCCTGTCGATTACTTACGCATAAAAGAAGGACTAAAGGAACGGAAAATAATTCTTCCAGTTGTCATAGGTCAGTTTGATTTCACAACTCTTAGACAAAAAGAGAAATCCATCCATGTTCAAACGCTTACACCCCATACTTTAACTGTTCGAAATAAGCGGAGAATAAATCCGGTTGTTGTTAATGATATTGGAAGCCTTGTGAAAAGAAAGCGGTCTTAATGATGAAAAATTGTCCGAGCACAAAGAGGATTTTAAATTAGCGCCGAATTTCTAAATCCGAGAAATGCTTATTTCCTAATAGAGATGAACAGATCTGGAAGATTTATGAGAGAGAACAGCAATCGAAATTTTGAATGTTTACTTCACACATATCATGTTATCTATCTAATACTGACTTCTTAACGTTCTTCTAGTTTTTTGTTGATATGGGTTGTTTTAAATTCCCTTTTGTTTTTGTTGTTTGTTTGTTTCATCATGATATATGTGTGTAGATTTAATGGCGGGGAGGACTAGGAAAATGTAAATAAATACAGCTAGAAAAATGCGCGATTGCTACAATAGTGTAAAAAGAAAAAAAAAAAAAATAAAAATAAAGAAGTGAAACTTAAATAAAAATAAATCTAAAAAATATAAATCTAAAAAGCATATCATAGACTTCAGTGATGAATCATATCATTGTAATAGCTTTGATTAAGCGAGCCTTGCAAAAATTCAATAATTAGGGTGCTACTTTTGTTTATTTGGGTGAAAATCAGATTTGCTTGCCAGACTTCTTATCATTGGAATCATTGTGATTCATTAATCGGGAAAGAAAATTCATTCCTATACCCTTGTCTGATTCAATACTAGGCCTTGCTTGATTTACTATTTGCCATTAGTTAACTGATTACAGAAATGTCGACACTGCAGGATCTCATTCCTGTGGTGAACAAGCTTCAAGATATATTAACAAGCACAAACTTAACAGAGCTTGATCTACCGATCTTATCAGTGATTGGATCCCAATCTGCAGGAAAATCATCAGTTCTTGAAAATATTGTGGGAAAGGACTTCCTTCCGAGAGGAACTGGTATTGTGACAAGAAGGCCGCTTATACTACAGCTTATTAACATAAAGGCGGGTGATCCATTAATAGATAGAAAGGCAGGTGTTACGACAGACTTAGATTCGGAACCTGATACTGAAACATTGGAGGAACACCTTCGTTATTTTTCAGGGGGTAACAGAGAAGACAGCAAACAACCAATCAAGGAATGGGGTGAGTTTCTACATATTCCTGGGAAGAGGTTTTATAACTTCGACAACGTAAAACATGAAATAGAGAAAGAGACGGCACGTGTTGCCGGTAAGAATAAGGGTATAAGTCGCATACCGATCAACTTGAAGGTTTATTCCCCCAACGTTTTAAATCTAACCATGGTCGATCTTCCAGGATTGACGAAAATCCCCATTGGTGACCAGCCGACGGATATTGAGAGGCAGATCACAAACCTCGTTCTGGAATACATATCGAAGCCGAACTCGATAATCTTGGCTGTTACACCTGCAAATGTCGATCTTGTGAATTCTGAAGCCCTCAAGTTGGCACGCCAAGTTGATCCTCGAGGAGACAGAACAATTGGTATATTGTCGAAGTTGGATCTCATGGATCGTGGCACAAATGCCATGGACATTCTAACGGGCAAGGTATATCCACTTAAGCTTGGATTTATTGGTGTGGTGAATCGTTCCCAGCAAGATATTGCTTCCAACAAAGCTCTTGAGGACAGCATCGATGCGGAAAAACAGTTTTTCCAAACGCATCCGGCCTACAGAAGCATTTCTTCAAGGTGTGGCACTGCATACTTGGCCAAGACATTGAATAGAATACTCATGAATCACATCAGGGACCGGCTACCGGACATCAAGGCGAGATTGAACACGCTGATTGGCCAGGCAGAGCAGAATTTGGCCACATACGGTGATCAGTTGTGTGTCACGGAGGAAAATCGAGGTACTCTTATTTTGCAGTTGATGACGAAGTTCTCGACCGGTTTTATAACCTCAATCGATGGTACGTCGAGCGAAATTTCCACCAAGGAATTGTGTGGCGGTGCAAGAATCTACTATGTTTACAATGAGGTGTTGGGGCGGTCACTCAAATCTATTAACCCGTTGCAAAATCTGAGTGTTGCTGATATTCGCACAGCCATCAGAAATTCGACCGGCCCACGTCCGTCCTTGTTTGTGCCTGAGTTGGCATTTGATCTGCTTGTGAAACCGCAAATCAAGCTTTTGGAGGCTCCTGCCCATAGATGTGTCGAGTTGGTTTACGAGGAGTTGATGAAAATATGCCATACTTGCGGTCCAAAGGAGCTGGAAAGGTATCCAAAGCTGCGTGCCAAACTCATTGAGGTTGTTTCTGAACTTCTCCAGGAACGGCTAGGGCCGACTTCGAAGTATGTTCAGAGTCTCATCGATATCAATCGTACTTACATCAATACGAATAACCCCGGATTTATCGGTGCTGCAAGAGCCATGGCTGCCGTTGTGAAAGAGCGTCAAATTCGTAAGCAGCATCACCACCAACAGTTGGGAGTCGTGAATGGCGAAAATGAACTGGAGGCCCCTCTTCTTGGCTTGGGAGAAAAGAGATCCTGGGCTGAAGGCCAAAATGGGAAAAAGACCGCACAGAAAAAGGTTACTGAGACTTTGGGAAGTGGGAAATCCGGGTCGGATTACCTGCTTTCGCCTATTTCAAGTAGCGGCAGAACCAACTTGGGGGAGAAATCTGCCATTGATGGTGTCAGGAAGCATACAAAGGACACTTCCAAGCCGATAAAGACCGATAAGGACACTTTCTTGAATTTCTTCTTTGGCAAAGATACATCCAAGCAAGATCCATCTCCCAGTGTTGACGAACTTGCTTCATCTACACCCGATACAACAACTGAAGAGATGGATACTGGAATTGATACCGGCTCGTTTATTGCAAGAGACGAAAATAATGTTGGCACACTCCACTTTCATGATCCGACTGTGTCCTTGTACGAAGAGCAAATGGATAAGCTCAGTCTTTCCCTCGGGACAATTGATGAGCGTGAGGAAATGGAGTGTGAGTTAATTAGGCGTCTCATAGTTTCATACTTTGGCATCATTAGGCAAACCATTCAGGATCAGGTTCCTAAGGCAATCATGTTTTTATTGGTTAATTATTGCAAGGATAGCGTGCAGAATACACTGGTCCAGAAACTCTATAAGGAATCTCTGTTTGAAGCATTGCTATACGAGGATGAAAACATTGTTCAGGAACGGGACAAGTGTAAGAAGCAGCTAGAATTGTATAAATCTGCTTCTGATGTCATTGCTGATGTCCTATAATTGTCTTTCTGAATTAGTTTAATCTGCCATTTCATGTCCATACACTTTTTTATTTTACTTTATTTGTTGCATTAATCTTATATATACATACATTAATATATATGATCATATACAAAGGAAGCAGTTTATGTAATTTCGCAATGATTTCACTCCCTTCACTTAACTTTTTCTTCCTCTTTTTTTCACTCCTTTTTCACTCCTTTTTCACTCCCTTTTTCTCCACTCCCGCACTGCCCTTTTCGATTGTTTACATATCCAATTTGTGCTGGCACCTTTAATCTGATCAAGTCTTATCATTTGGTATCAATGGCATCAATTAACCACATCAATGACAATTGCAGGATTCTGGAGTAAGCTTTTGGAATATGATGTCTCGGATGAAAGGGTCCCTTTCAGAATATATGCAGAACGCTTTTACAAAAAGTATGACCGTCCTTTGCGAGTAGGAATAGATGTCTATATGTGGTTATGTGAACTTTCACCGCAGATAAATCAGCGTACACACTCAAATGGGCCGGAGGTCATGTCAAAGCTTCTTCTTAATTTTCATTCACGAATAAGAGAGTTGATCTCTTTGAACGTTTCGTTCGTGTTTGTTTTCGATGGTATTTTTAAAGTGAAAAAGAGAAGATGGACTGCTGGTTCAGATCCCAATGACGATACGTGTGAATATTCATTTTGCCCACCTGCCAGGAACTTTGATGAAGCATATAGGACTGTCAACAAGATTATATCGAATAACCCGCTTTCTTGTGCAGTGGTGGACCTTCCAGAAGTTGTGAAGATGAAGGAATTGCTTGATGAATGGAATATTAGTTACGTTCAGGCACCAGCTGAAGCTGAGGCCGAACTTGGCAGGTTAAATATGGCAGGTGTCATAGATGCAGTCATAAGCAATGATGCAGATGGCTTCATGTTTGGAACACAGGTAATTCTACGTAATTTTTCCAAATGGATTTCTGATTTTCCTTCAACATGGTTTCCTACTGGGCATTCGATAACACAGCAAACCGAATTTTACGTTACTCCTATCAGTGTAGCAAGGATTGAAGAAAAGACTGGCCTTACTAGGGGCAGGATAATATGTGTGTCCTGTTTGAGTGGAAATGACTTTTCTGAAGGTGCTGAAGGGCTCGGAATTGTCAGGGCGTTTCATTTGGCTCAAATCGGCACTAAGTGTGAATCCAAGCATGATTTGGGGGATAAGGGCAGGAAAGATAAGAACAAGAAGAACAAGGATAAGGAAGATAAGAATAGTAAAGATAAGGAAACCACGCATGTTAAGAAAGTTGATTTAGCCGTTGAAATAGCCAAAATTTTTGTTAACAAGGACCTTACAAAATACACACTTGGAATTCCGCCGGATGATGCCGTTGGAAGAAAACAGAAGCTTAGTAAGTTGGCATTGTTGCTTAATGCTGATCTTAAAAAGAACAGCAGGGAATACTTTGGAAGAGCATTCAACTTTGAAGATGAAATAACTCTGCCCTCCGATTTCTATTTTATGATCCACTTCTATCCGTTGCTAGCGCCATATATTTACGTATTTCCACCTTACGCAACAAATAATGCTGAGAGAGTAACTGAGGATGGATTCCAGGGATGTATTCTTCCACAAATTTGTGTGCGTGATTTCCATGATAATAAAGAAGTTGTTAGATTTTCAAGAGGCACAAATCAGGGTAAACAGGGGAATTCATACTTTGAGGTAAAAAGGTATGAATCAAAAAATGACTCAGATTTAGACAAGTACATTGATAAATTTAATCAAAGTGGTCCCTTGGCATGGTTTGAACGTCCAGATTTTATGCAAATGTGTGACTTGTGTCTCCCCATATCCAAATCGACACGAGAATTCCTTTTAAAGTTTTTGTCTGAAGCGTACATATTTAGAGCGGTGATAAGTTTGGATCATTTTCGTAAAAATATGGATGATGTTTTCGTTAATTCCTTTAAGGTTAGAGAACTACCTGTGAAGCGCAAAGGCGATAAGGAAACGAAGTATAAATGGAAAACAGAATTATACCAATTGAGGTATGATGATGAGGCCATTTTTGGAGAATATTTAGTCCCAGCTGATAAAGATTTGATTTATGATGATAACTACAACTTGATTTCATCAAAAAAGAGCAGTTATGTATGGATTCAAAAGTATCTTCTTGAGTCCACAGAAAATGGCAGAAGACTTGTGCATGAGTACGAGTCCCGCACTAAGAAGAAGAAAGAAACATATAAGAAGGGCAGTCCAAGAAAACGTGGCAGGCGATATCCGAAACAGTCAACTACATTAATCAATTTGAAGAACTCGCCTATCAAACTTACACCTAAGAAGTTGGATGCTGATATTATAAGCAAGCCTGATTTAAAGCCGTTGCCTGCATTAAAATTTGCTCCCGGAAGGCCTTCCTCCAAAGCTGATGGAAGCCAAAATAGTGCCGATGAAAACTTTTGGCTTTTGGAATCATCAACCAAGAAAAGGCCAAGTTCAAAACATGAAAAGCCAGATCATAATTTCAATCACAGAAATGTAGTAACACTGGTTGAGCCGTTAAATAAAAGAAACAGGTTAGAAAAGGTGCCCGGACTTCCCAGAATGGAAAGCAATAGTATACATCTAGATAAAGAGTATAATGACTTGGTCTGCCGCAGTCCCTATAAGGAAAAGGTCAAATCAGGGACAAATTTAGAGCCCATTACTATTTTAGATAGTGATGAAGAAACAGATGCTGATGATCCAAAGACTGGAGATCTAGCAAATAATGATATCGATGAAACTTCTGCTCGAAATTTGAGTTCGAGTTTAATAATAATAGAGGACAGCAGGCGGGATAAGCCAGATGAGCTGGAAATTTATAGGGAACACAACACTATTTTTGCTAAGAAGTTGGATAATGGGCATGGAGAAAACGTGAGAAGTTCGAATAAGCAAGAAATGATAAGGGAAGACACCTCGGACTCTGAACAGAATTCTTCTACTTTGCTTGATGAAAATGATTCTGCTATTCACGATGCGGAAGATCGAATTAATGATATATTAGGCCTTTAGTTTTACAATATCTTGAGACTAAATAGTTATGTAAAATAAATAATGAAGGAAAGTCAAATTCCAGTCCTTTTTTTTTGGCGCTAAAAACTAATTTGTACGATACAGAATATAAGCGGATTGTTTTTCAGCCCCACCTTAAATTCTCGAATCATATATCAGCAAAGTTTATATATAGGCCACCTTACTAAGTGATGTTAAACTTGTGCTTTATTCCAATTTGCATAGCCCTCCTTGCAATTTCCACACATATTTTATAAAGCACACAATGGATTCCTTGGTGAAAGCAGCATCCTCCTCGAAAATATCCCTTCCTACTCTATCTGATCACGTATACAAGGATGATTGTATGTTCTCATTCGACACGCCATTTGATGAAGGAGGAATTGACATCTGCATGACATGTTTTCAGGCATTATCAAGAGGAAAGTACAATTACACAAAGCGGCATTCAAAATTGTTTAGACATGATTTGTTTCTAAACTACAGAAAAACACCAAAAGCAATAAAACCGGATGAGCAACCTCAGAAGATGCTCAAGCTTGAGATTAAAGAGAAAACAGAAGATGAATTGTTCGATCTGAAAACTGCAATTTATGATGCATCAACTAATTCCTCATATGATTATCCGAACAATAATCTTCCTACAATGATACAACTAGTAGCTGATGGAATTTTGAAGGCAACATCATCCGACAAGCAGCAGCAGATTAAGGCTTGGAGACAGGAAGTGAAGGTGTGTCCCCATTCTAAGAATATATCACAAAGCAAGAACAATGGCTCTTTGACTGCCTGTACCGATTGTGGACTTGAAGAAAACTTGTGGCTCTGCTTGGAGTGTGGTCATATCGGATGTGGCAGAAAGCAATTTGGAGGTGTTCCTGGGAATTCGCATGCTGTTTCTCATAATAAGGAATTTCCAGACCATCATGTCGCTGTCAAACTTGGATCTCTTTCTTTAAATTCTGCGGATTGCTATTGCTATACGTGTGATGATGATGTGAAAGTTCCAAACCTCTCTTCTCTTTTGAAGTTTTACGGCATCGACATTGCACATCACGAGAAAACTGAAAAGAACCTCACTGAGCTACAGATCGAGCAGAATGTGAAGTGGGATTTCAAGATGGATGGAAGTAATGGTGAGGCGTTGAACCCTGTGTTTGGCAAGGGGTTAACCGGATTCAAGAATCTTGGTAACTCTTGCTATCTTGCCTCAGTTCTCCAAGTTCTCTTTAGCATTCCTGAGTTTGCAAAAGCTTATTACGATTCAACTGATGGCGTTCCGGAATCCCTGCTTTCGCGATCATCTGATCCAGCTGATGACTTGGAAATCCAGATGTACAAACTGGGTGATGGACTTCTTTCCGGAAGATATTCTGTGCCTGACAAGTTTACCACTGAAGTTGTGAAATACCAACGAGGAATTCGGCCATCTGGATTTAAGCATCTCGTTGGAAAGGGGGATCCACAATTCAGCACAATGCAACAGCAAGATGCGTTTGAGTTTTGGAGCTATCTTGTGGATCAATTAGAAAAAGCTCATGTTAGGGGACTGTTGGATTATTCTCCAGTGGATGTGTTCAAGTTTGTCCTCGAAACGAAGATAAGATGTACGAAATGCGGTGGTGTTAGACTCAAAAAGGAGTTGGATGAATCCATGTGTTTGCCCGTTGAGGAAGTAGACACCAGGAATAGGAAACTAGGGAAGTCAGATAAAGTTTTGCTTGAGCAGTGTTTCGATGAATGGCGCAAAGGAAGCCAATTTGAGTACCAATGTCCAGCATGCAAAAGCAAGCAGATGGCAACATCTACACAGGGTTTCAAAACTTTTCCAAAGTACCTTGTCGTCAATCCGCAAAGGATCAAGCTTGTTAATTGGGTGCCTGTGAAACTATCTGTAGCAATTAAGTTTTGTGAGCATCTGTCGTTGAGTCAGTATCGTTCGGATGGAAAATTGGATGATGAAAGAGAGCTTCCAGATGATGATAAAGATAAAGATGAGTCGGGTGAGATTACATTTAACCCAGACTTTCTGACGGCTTTAATGGGCATGGGCTTTACGGAGAACAGATGCAAAAAAGCCCTTTACAATACAGCAAATACAAGTGCTGAAGCTGCAGCAAACTGGTTGTTTGAGCATATGGATGATCCACATATTGATGATCCATTTCATCTAGAAACTTCAGCATCTGCTAAGCAGCCAAGTGTAAGTCAGCAGGATATCGATTCAATCACTTCGATGGGCTTTGCAGCACAGTTAGCTAAAAAAGCTCTTATTTTGAACGATTCAAACGTTGAGCAGGCCGTTAATTGGATATTCGCTAATCCAGATGATGATGGTAAGCTTCCAGAGCCTGCACAGCCCGGGAAAACATCTGAGCAGCAATTGGAAGATTTATTGGCACAGCCTGATACGGGAGGAAAGTACAGCCTTATGGGAGTAATATGCCATAAAGGAACTTCAATCCATTCGGGCCATTATGTTGCATTCATTAAAAAACATGTTGATGGACATGCGGCTTGGGTTCTTTTCAACGATGAAAAAGTTGTTGCTGTTGATGAAAGTGTGCTGAGTGAAGTTGAGGTTTCCGGCTACATATATTTGTACGAAAAGGTTGCTAGTTGAGCAGGGCCAAATTTACAGCACTTGTTTTATAATTGGATTATAATTGGTATATACACATAGAGGTAACTTCCAACCCAAAAAAAAAAAACTCGTCCTAGAGGATATAAAAGGTATGTAAAACGAAACTGTATCTGATAGATGTGTGACATATCTATTCAGACGAAAAAAAAGATTTCAAACGAAATAAAAGCTAAAGAAAAAGTGGTAGAGGAAACAGGTTGAGGTGTAAAGTCATAAGTTGTGGAAGGCACAATAGCGGGCAATCTTTGAATACCAAGTAAAGGGATTCATCCGAAAAGGTTATTTTGCCTCGTCTTGTTTCTCCTTCTAAGATATGGCCTTGGAGAAAAAGCAATGAGAAAAAAAAGAACTTGAAGCATGAAACGAAAAAGCGAAGGATAGATATCCTAGTGTTTTTATTTGATTTTTATTTCATCTTTCATTTTATCCTTGCAAAGATTAAAATACCGACAAAATAGCCACACTCAGTTCTTGCTCTCTTCCTTTTTAGCCTCAAGCTTCTCCAATTTCTGACGGAGTTGCTCATTTTGAGACTTTAAGAGTCCAATTTCAATATCTTTCTCCTTGGCCTTACCGTAGCTTAACATTTTGGACATCTCCTCATTCTCCTCTGTAAGCATTTGCAGTTTGGTAATTATTTTATGTGCCACCTCCTGCTCATCGTATCTACCATATTTATACTGGGACTGCGAAGGATTCAAAGTCACTGCAGTAGCGAGGGATTCAAGACGAGCTTTTGTTTCCTCAAGTTCCTTATCCGTGCTCTGCAACTTCTCCACCAAACGCTCGTAAAGTTGTTCATGGTTCTTAGGGATCTCATAAACATGTTTGCCATCTTTGGTCTCCATACCCGCGAATTTCTTTGCTTGATTTCTGGCAAGCTCAAGGTCTGCCTGTAATTTTCTTATAATTGTGTCCTTCAACTGTAATTTGACTTTAAGCTCAATTGGGTCTGTGCATTCGTTTTCACCCCCGGAGTTTTTCAAAGTCTGCTGCTGCTCCTTCCCAATATTCAAAGACGATGTGGCCTTGGTTAAACTGTCAGTGTCGCTAGCTGCGTGACTTAAAATGCTTCCAATAATATGATCATTCCCATGGCTAGCCCATGCGGATCCGGATTTCGAGGACCCGTAAGCTGCTGAAAAGTTGGATGACCTTGTACCTGCTGTCTGGTTTTGGGAGTTAACATGGTAAGTTGTTGAAAGTTCTTTACGCTGCTGCGACTGGTTTCCTTGGCCGTTCATCATGTTTGGTTGGCTTTGGTTTGAGAGCCAGGTAGCATATGCTCCTTGGGATGGGAAGTTGTCTGCTGGCCCGTTTTTTGCAAACTGGTTATTGTCATTCACATAACCGTAAGCCGAAGTTGCACTGTTCATTTGCGCAAATTTGTTCTGGTAAACATTTCCGCCATTCACCGGTGAATAATTTGAATAGTGGCCGTTTCTCTGCAAATTGTCAGAGTTGGTTCTATTCATTTGAATGTTATTGTTACCCGATTCCAATGGATTGTCAGTGGCCGCGAGTCTGTTTGTCTTCATTGATTCCGTTTGGGCGAAGTTCCGATACGCGGACAGCTGAATTGCAGAAGGCTGTTTTGGTCCGAGCTCTTGCTGCTGTGTAGCGTTCATTTGAGTCAACTTCTGGTCATTGGACGTTTCCAGCGTCCTCCATACATTAGAGTCTGAAAGTAATCCTGAGTACATGTTCCAATTGTTGTTTGGATTGTTCCAAACCTGACCCCCAGCCGATTTCATGGTGTCGTTAGAAGAAACCGAAGGTGTAAAGGATGAATACCGTCTTGCGGAATCGTAAGATAATCCCTGAGATGAACACAATGATGCTTCTGGCGTTTGTGCAGATGTAGTTCTGCCCCCAGAGCTCATTTTTCTTTCAAATAGAGCGCACTTATCTAGCCCTTAGCTGAGGTGTTGCAAAAAAAAATGTATCACGCCTATGAGTTGAATAACTGGACCCACTGGGATAACGGTTAAACTAAAATGCCACCACGTTAATACTCTTGAGACAAGTATGAAGGCAAGTTATTTCAAGGGGGAAAAATAGTCTTGGATGATGGTCCATGTAAACCAGTATACACACAGCCAAAGGGTAAACTAACAAGAGGAAAGAGCAATGATAAAGGAAGATTCGATCTTGGGCAGCTCTGACAATAGGAACAAAGTTTCTATTGAAAATTAATGAGACTTTTTTTTATTCAGTCTTTCTTCCGCTTTTTATACAGAATAGTTTGTATTAATGTACTTACGCCCTTCCCTATTATTCTTTTACAAAGTATTGACTTATTCTCCGGTATTCTAGAAAGGATTCTTCTAATATCAGGTATGAAGGAACGGGTCTTAACTTTTGTGGAATCATTCCGAAATGATGTTTTCTGTCCTGTCAAATAAATCCCTTTTCCGCAGGATGGTGTTTTCAATTATTCTAATTTTTTTTTTGATTTGATTTTTAACATGCTCAAAGGGTACACGTCAAAAAGAAAGACAATAGAAAAGGGGTATCGAAAAAAAATGCGGATGTCTGAGAACAGATAATTATGTCTCGAAATTTCCTTTTAGGGAAAAACACGAACAATCATCAGGGATCAGATAAGCTGATCTAATTTGAGGTGTATGTAGGATTGTAAGTGATAAGGTGGTCGTTGAAGCTGATTCTAGTGTGTTTGCTAGTTTGGGGAAGAGAGTTCGTGGCTCGGGAACTTTTTTTTTTATTTTTTCTGAGGCAAGAATGATACGTACGTTTCGAAGCAAGAGGAAATTTTTCACATCTCGGCTTTTGGAGGACTATATATAGGGACATATAAATTTGATGCGTGTCCATTTTTTGAAACGTGAGCAGTGAAGAATTGCGGCTTTGTAAAGCATGGCGGGCAAGTTTCAAAATATCAAGAAGGCATTCAAAAGACATTCTCGGAGTAAGCGATTTGTTGCGGACTTGAGCTCACTGTGGTTGGTGAAAAGAGAAAGTGTAGATGCATTATTTAGCAGAGATGAAGAGGATCTCAGGGGTGGAGTGGAAGCGAAAGGTCTACACTCATCAATGAATAAGGTCGCAAGCAGTGCAGGGATGCAGTTGGGCAAAGTGAAAGAAGACATTCTCAGGGAAGGAGAGAGGCTTTACTCAAGCTTGGAGCGTATAGACGGTGAGATGAATGTGGGGGTGTTGGATAATGAGGTGTTGGATAATGAGATGTTGAATAATAAGTTGAAAAATAAGTTGAAAAATAAGTTGAATAGTGAGATGTTGGATGGTGACAGTATGCTGGATTACGATAAAACAAATAGAAGGGAGAATTCGCGACTTGCAGAGAGAGAAAGGAAAAAAGAGACTGCGAGAATTGGAATAGAGATGGCCTGCTCGGGGCCAGAGATGGTGTTTTATGTAATTCTGGCGGCAGCCGATTACGTGGTTGGGGTATTTGGCAAGTGGGTGCGGGCCTGGTGGCTGGTTGCAGTGGTTGCAATTGTTTGGCAAGTTGTGGGAGCTGGATTTTGAGGCCTGGTGGTTGCAGTTTTTTTTTTTTCTCTCTCTCCCATTTTCTTTACAGCGGTAGCATAAATAAAAATAATTAAAGTATACGAATGTCTATTAATAAGGAGATCGGGATCAGTGGTGAAACAGGTGGAAGTTGAGGGTGGATTTGGAGCGTTTTCCCCTTAGAGAGCCGGCTGTGGAAGAGCCATCCTCCTTGGAGCCGATGGAGGTGTTGGAGTTGATCCTGTGTAGCATGTGGAACTGCTTTGAGAGCAAGGAGGTGGTGGAGCCAAAGCTGGGCTTCAGGGCATGAGCAGCAGCCAGCATGCTTCCAGAAGAGCGTGTTCTGGAGAGTGAAGGCATGGCAGAGGAGCTGGCAGCAGTCTGGTATGTGGAGTGCGAAAAACCACTCTGGTGGTCTGCCGGGTCCTCGTTACCCTGGAGGGTGAATTTTGCCGGGCCGTGCGACCTGCGGGCCGTGTGGGCAGATATCTCTGAGGCGTAGGTGTGCAGAGGAGGCCTCTCTGGCACGTGGGAGCTGTCAGCGGACTCGTTGACGCTTTCCAAGCGAGAATCGAGAAGATCCAAGTTGATCTGTGACTCGAGGTTTGGAGGCTCGTAAGCCGGGGTCAGGTACTCCGAAGCGGCGTCGGTCTTGATGGCAGTTTCGTAGGACGGGACGCGGGACAAAGCCTTGGTGTTCCATTTCTCTGTGCCCGGTGAGCGGGGCTCGTTTATGAAGGAGCCGACGCGGGAGAGGTACTGGACCGGGGTTATGGACTGTGGGGAGGCGATGGCTGAGAGGTTGGCGGTGGAGAAGGAGGTGCCGTTGCGGTAGTGGGCGTGTCCGTTTTGGAAGGAGGGGCCAGAGATGATGCTAGGTTGGGGGAAGGAGGAGAGGGTGGGTGGAGGATTGGTGGATGGTGGATTGGTAGCAGAGGTAGCAGAGGTTGCTTTGGTGATTCCATTGCTGGTTGCATTGCCACCTTCTTTGCCACCTTCTTTGCTGGCTGCATTGCCAACCTGATTCATCAAAGCCGGCGGATCATAACGGACAGCATCATCAGCAGCCTGGCAAAGCTGGTCAAAGATATGGTGCTCGTAGCGGGGCGGAGCCATAAGTTGTTGGGTGCTGAGCTGACCGTTGGGCTGGGCATCGGCAGCAGTCATGACAGATGCAGCAGAGGCCCCCCGGTAGAGCTGGGGCGAGGAGTACGCGGTGGAGATGTTGAGGTGCGAGAGAGGAGAGCCGGCTATGAAGGAGTTGTGGGCGGTGGACGAGGAGCTAAGAGAATGGACGGATGGGGGGGCCATTGTGGCCTCGAAGAGTGTGTCTGAGCCGGGCACCTTCAAAGTGGCATCCTCGTAGTTGGAGAGTGAGAATGGGGCCACGAACCCATCGAGTCCCCTGGCAGAGACCGGGACAAAAGGTGAGACGAAGATGCTGATGGGGAGTGTTGCCCGGAGCTCGGACACGTGGCCATCCGGGTTGACGAGGCCAATTGAGAACTTGAGCTTGTGGCGGACCTTGACGGAGCCCTTGATGTCACAATCCTGCGTGATGTGTGCAAGCGAGGCCGGTATCTGCAAGGGGGCCTGGACCAGCCAGCGGTCCTCGCTCAAGGTGAGGTACTGCGACCGGTAGAACACGCCCTCCGGGTCGGCCGCGTACGACTCCGGGTCCCAGACGTCTCTGTCCGGGGAGTCTGCGAGGGCCGGCAGGATCTTCTTGGTCAAAACGTGCTTTTCCTGCGTGTGCGACGATGCTGAAGTCACCAGGCTCGCGTATTCGGCAAGCTTGATCTTCACCGTGCCTAGCCGGAGCCCCTTCGCAAGCGGCACCAGGATGATCTCCACGTTGCACACCGAGCCCACTGCAATGGCCCTGGTTGGAACGCTGATCGAGTAGTCCACTTTCCCGGGCCACGTGTTATCGACTGCCACCGTTTCCGTGAGCTCACTGGCATCTGCCCGAAGTGTTCGCACCACGTGCACTATCCGCTGCGTGAGGATCGGCCGCGAGAACCGGCTCCGCTCCAAAACGCTCTGCATGCGGTAGACGAGCGAGCAGCCCTTGAGCCCGTCGATCGACTCGGGAATCGACCCCTGCAACACCGTGCGGAACGGGAACTCGTAGTTGCCCGGGGCGAGCACAGTAGACTCCAGCTTCGTCGACACTGCCGATGACAACCCGGCGAGGGTCGTGGCGGACTTGTTTCGCCGGAGGTTCGACGTGCTGAAGCTGCGGGCGAGCGGGTTTCCTGCACTCCCACTATTCGGCATGTCCCCGGACGCCTCCGTGCTGCCTGACCCGACAGAGTTGGCCTCCAGGCTTGCAGCGGCGGCCTCTGCGGCGTGGACGCTCGGGAGCGACGAGAGTGACGAGTACGAGGAGGAGTGGGAGCCTGCCTGGTGGCCGGTGGTGAACCCGACCAAGGAGCTGCTGGACGGCACCCGGTAGTCCAGAGTGCCCGGTGGGGCTACCGGGGTACCCGGTGTGGTGCCCGGTGAAAGTTCCTGGGTGCCCGGTGACGCAGCACGGGCCGCGCCCGATAGCCCCACCAGGCTCCCCCGCACACTCCCCACCACGCTCCCTTCAACGCTCCCCACAATGCTCCCCCCCATACTCCCGTTCCGCGACATCGCCTCGCCCCCCTGCGTCAAACCTGCTCCCTCCCCGGCCAATACCTCCCGCGTCTTCTGCTCAAGAAACTCCTGCAAGTTCAACGAGTCCCACTGGTAGTTGAAGATCACCGCCGTGTGACTGTACGGTTTCTTGAAAATACTCCCGTTGCTCGACCGGTACTTGTCCTCCCAGTGCATCGTGATCGTTGCATAAAGCTGCAAATTGAGTTTTTTCACCGCGATAGGCTCCGTCACAGACAGCACAACCACCCCGGACAACATCACCGGAGGTGCCTCCTCTGCTGCTCCTTTTAGCACGAGCACGTCTTTGTCTGGAGTGTCCAGCCGGATGTCAAAAAGCGGCGTGTGCTGCTTTGTGCTCTTCCGTGATATGTGAAGCAACGATTTCGCTGACTTCGATCTCGAGAGAAGTGCCATGGTGTTATTCTGGCTCTATTGTGGCTTCTTGTCTTTATTCTATCTTTGCCTTTATTTTCTATGTGCTTTATTCTCTTTATGCTTTTGCCTTTTGGCCTTCGCTTTTGTGCTGTTTCTGCTTTATGCTTTTCTCCGGTACTTGTTCGGCGCCTAATTATCACTGTGCAGCCAAATCTATTAAAGCAAATACTCTATTCGTTTATCCAACAAAAATAGTTTTTACCTTGTCTTTGCAATGCAAGCTTGTTCTTACAACGCTTACTCAACGGCGGCTTGAAATAAAACAAACGGTCCTGCCATCCCTAGCCACATACACACGATTATTATATTATTCCATTAATTTTATTTTGATATTGATTTTGATTTTTTCGTGCTATCAATTTTAACCGTATTTTTGAATTCTTCTTTTTTTTTGTTTCCCGCTTCTTTTTACTCTGCGTAGGCCATCAGCGGCCCTCTTCTTCCCCTTTCAGGATTGTCCCAAAATGTCAGTTTTTCCGTAGCATGCGTGATCATACGATTGTCACAAATAGTTTTTCCGTCCTTCACACATTCTTTCCTCTACTCTGTCTTTTCTTCCTAACCACTGCCTGAATTTCGCATACCTCGTCACTGTGTCTTTAATGCCACCAACAATGTCCTTTTAAAACTACTTTGTCACATCCAAATTACTTCCAATTATAAGATTACTTTAATCATAAGATTACTCCAATCATATTACTCTAATTATAAGATTACTCCAATCATATTACTCTAATTATAAGATTACTCCAATCATACTACTTCCACTTAATCATAACTGCCGTGAATTATGATCCCTTCTAGATTTCTTCCTCTTTCACATTCGGCCGGAATCAAATAACGGCGATGTAAATTCGAATGCATTGTTTACTCTGTAACATCCAACCACGCTTTGCAAAATTATCCATCTAGTATTTCCTTCAAAAAGGAACTCCGTGAAAAGCCAGCAGAAAAAATTTAAGGATACGCACAGTGCGGTAGTAATCGACAAATCCCCCCCGATACGATCAGCGTGTAATACATCCGTGCACCCATAACACGGACCACTTCGTTTTATTCTGTGAATACATATGATACGATATGATACTTTCAATGTTTTCAACTTTTGACTGTCCACTTCCAGTTCCAATTTCCACTTTGACTTTGACTTCACAATTCTACAATTCATGGCTTTCTACGTGCGGTTCTTTTGGCCTTTCTGTTTAGTTTAACCCGTAATAAAAGCGATTACAAAAAAAATTGTAAAAAAAAAAAGCTAAATTCTCAGTCCAGTAATAAATTCTAATCCAGCAAACTCCTCTGGCTAAGTAGCACACAGTCCCCTCCACGGTCCGGATCCAGGCCAAACGTGTAAAATAACCCCTCAGAAGTAACTACCATAATATGGATCAGCTTGCTCTTCTCCACTCCCGAGTCTATAGACCCATCTAGCACCTCCGTACGCCCTATCCCTACAATTGTCGTCGTATCCTTCGATGCCGGCACTTTCAACGATGCAAAGTGTCTGTTCGGCTCAAGAATCGAAGAAAATCTCGGTGGCAGATACCCACCCATCCTCTCTGCTGCTTTGCGGCCCAAAGTCTGAGATGTCCGCCTGAGCATCCGGGCGACTGTTCGACGCGTCGAATCCACAACCGGCTGCATGTCGGATCCCGTGCTTGTCGTGGAAGCATTTTCCAACAAATCGTATTCGCTGTCTGGTCCCGTTACCTCGCTGCAGTTTGTCGCCATATCCTCATCCGCGAGAACATCCTCGTCCACCAAAGACGAGTTCCGACCCGTCGATTCCACATCCTCGGACGAGTTCGAGTTATCGTCGCGACTATTGGCCTTCGACCCGTCCCCCGGCCTTGCCGACCGGCTCTGCCTCTGCGTATTGGCCAATTCCTGGTCCCCAAGCCTGAAAATGTGAACTGTCTCCGTTGCCGAGCTTGCTACCACAAATTTGTTGTCCACACTAAACGCAAGCGAGTATATCTTTGTGGGATACGTGCCCCGGCGGAACTGATAGAGCTTGTTGCCGGTTTCAACACTGAAAACTCGCACTATGGTACCTTTATCGCTCGCAGTCGCAAGTAATGTGCCATCTATTGACAGCGCTAGAGCAGAAAGCCTTGTCTTATGCGCCTCTATCACGCTTATCGGCTGCAAAAGCGAGCAGTCAAAGATTACCACATCTCCTGTTCTAAGTTGTGAAACCGATGCTTTCCCCTTTGAGCCTCCGGCAACCCTATCGCTGCCGTTGCTCTGCAGTGCATCCACCTTGCCCGTATCTGCACCGACTGAATTCGCTGCACCGCCGTTTCCCGCACCTGCATTGCCACTAATATTATCACCTCCTGCAAACTGCCCTCCAGAAGATAAATCTGCAACCGAAACACGTGGCGGAGAAGGATATGCCAAATAGTTGTGCTCAGAAGACGCAGCCAGTGCAATTAGCCCGAGTGGGTTCGCCGGTATCTCCACCGTGTGTAACAATCTCATGTTGTGCACGTCATAAATATAAACGGTTTTCTCCAATAAAACAACAAGCCGGTCCCTGTTCAACTTAACCGCGAGTATCGTGTCTGGAAACGTCAACTCGCATATTGTTGTCTGTCTCTTCGTGTTTACCACTTTCAATCTCCGCGGAGAAAGTGCACTTTGCTCCCCTGACCCGACCAATACTAGTAGCGATGATGTAAACAGCATCTCTATAATCCCAACACCACCATCTTTCCTCGTGTAGCACTGCCCAAACGGCTCACAGTTGAACACTTTGTATCCGTCGCTATACCCGACCGATAAGCAGGAGTAGTCCTGGTTGAAATTCGCAAAATTGAGCTCCGGATGTGTTCCCGTGGCTTCTTCCTGGTTTTCTCCAATTGTCACACTTTCATTTCCCAGACTTGATGCATCGCCCGAACCCATGTTAAGGTATAATCAATCTGATCTGAATGTGCCCTGTGTTTTATCAATTGATATCCTCTTTGTATGTATGTGTATATGTTGTTTGTCTGTTTTCCGATGCTTTCTACCCTTATGTAATATTCTCCCGCGTACTAAAAATAGACTATTCTCTTTCCAAATGTTCTTATTTATCGTCAATTCAAAACTCCTAGCGATTCAATTAAGACACTCTCTCCTTTAGCTCACGTCGTCAGTGCTTAAATGTGGTTTTATAAAGATGAACTGTCGAATCACGTGATATCTGACGTCTCTTCACTTCTGGCCTACCGTATCGGAATATAATTTTATTTTATGTGCTATTTTCTCGAAGAATGGTAATAATTTGCTTCTAAAGATGCAGTTCACCTGTGCTTTGTTGAATTTTTCAGAATTGGACAAATATTTGATGTTACGTGACTTTTTCCTAAGCTTGCAAGTTATTATAAATTGAGTTTTCAATAACAGATCATTCAATGCAACAGACAGGTATCCCAATTTTTTTTTTTTTTTTTTGGAGGGGGGAGGGGGAGAATAAAAAAGTCGTATTCCAGTAAGTTCTATGGTGTACTGATGTTTGAACGGTCTGTACGACAGAGCAATTTGTGTTGGGCTTTTACCTGTTATGATCTTAACAATGATTCAATTTGGCATTTAAGAAAGCATAAAAACCTGTTATGTTGGATATTTAATGGCTTAAAGCCATAATATAGAAAAGATTAACTTATTTTCTTTTTCCTCTGCTTATACATCTTTCCTTGCGAGTAATTAATTCTAGGGATCAGCACATTAACTTCCCTTAGATACATTTTAAACCTTTACCAAACGAATTTTATTCAGAGAGTGTGAATCAACATTTTCAGTCACTTGATCCCTCCTACATTACTCTACATCATCTTTTTCCGATTTCAACGGTAACGTAGTTCTTATCTAATAGCAGTTTATTCTAAGTGAGCGTGCTTCTCAATTTTCGTTGGACTCCGTGCTTCAATGATTTTTCAAACGTGGGTGGAGGCACGGGATAAATTTTCATATCATTTAATGAAATGATTCATAGCTGAATATTTCAAAAATCGATTCCTTTTCAAAGGTAATTGCAAGAAGTCATCACGATTATCAGGGATACTCATTTTTTATTATTCTGATAGCGAGGAAGAAGGTGGGATGAAAATAAGTCTCTTTGTTCTTACATGCGGCAGTATTTTTTCCCCCTCTGGCATCGGCCCGATCTCTGAAATTTTTCATCCCAATTTCCCTTTTCATGCACTGATTGGCTAGTAATTGGGGAAAAAATAGGCAGCCGTATTACGCGGACCACATACGGTAGTACAACACCAAAAGATCCAATTCACCCAATTAATTAATTTCCGATAGACAAGGACCATTTGCATATGTGAAATTGCTCATTCCTAATTATTGACCGAAATTTTATATTCGAAGGCAAAATATCACAGCTATATAAAGCGATGTTTCTTCCCCTTTTTCAAACACTGCTACAAATACGAAAAACGCTTATTATTTGAGTCTTGTCCCTCTTCACAGTCAATCAGATCAAATAAACCGACTTTCAACTCAATTGATAACTAAGAATCAAATAAAATGTGAGTTCCTCGTCTTACGACGGGGAATAGGTAGGTAAATGCATTATTGCTGTTGCTATATTTTCGTCTATTTATGTTCATCATCGTGTGGTTTCCTTATTGAGCTTAACTTATTACTTAACTTCCTTCGACTGTTATCCTCTATGATTCGTCATAGGTTGGATGCATTGCCGGTGCCAATTGATTGGATCACTCTAATCAATTGGCTGAGATCATACGGCAGAACTTGATCTAGTTAATACTAGCGCAAAGAAAATGCATTTTTTCCTCTCTGTTCTCCCTTTGGGGTTAGGGTCAGAAACCGATAAAAAAATACTTGTTATTTTGTCTCCCTTTATGATGACATTGCTTTCAACGCCGACATGCAAATGGGCGGCACTCTGTTGTAAATCCTTGCAGCTGTTGCTTTGATGGTGCTGCTATCAATTAGAGGAGATGCATGATTTAATTTGAGTTTGTGTGTTATGTGTTGTGTTGCCTTTGCGTACGCATTGCTTCTTGCATTCACTTCCCCCATATTCGATTATGCTTATCGATTTCTCTCTTATCAATTAGTTTGAAGCGAAACATTTTATACTAACAACATTCCGAATTTTAGGGCCTCCGCTACTACTGTTATTTCTCAAACCGAGGAGCAAGCTAAGCTCTCGTTGCACACCACCAACGTGTACAACAAAAAATCGCCAGTCGGTAAGACTACTGAAGCAGTCTTTGATTGGGACACTTTCAAGTTTGCTCCAATCAGAGAATCCCAGGTTTCTCGTGCCATGACCAGCCGTTACTTCAAGGATCTTAACAAGTATGCTGAGTCTGATATCGTTATTGTTGGTGCTGGATCTGCCGGCTTAACTTGTGCCTATGTTCTCGCCAAGTCTCGTCCTGATTTAAAGATTGCAATCATCGAATCTAATGTTGCTGTTGGAGGTGGCTGTTTCTTGGGTGGCCAGCTTTTCTCAGCTATGGTTCTCAGAAAGCCTGCTGACAGGTTCATTAAGGAAATCGGACTCGACTATGAGGATGAGGGTGACTTCATTGTCATCAAGCACGCAGCTTTGTTCATTACGACCATCTGCTCGAAGGTTTTGTCTCTTCCAAACGTCAAGTTGTTTAATGCCACTGCTGTTGAGGATTTGATCACCAGAAAGTCTGCAACTGGATCAACCAGAGTTGCTGGTGTTGTCACCAACTGGACTTTGGTCTCAATGCATCATGATGATCAGTCTTGTATGGATCCAAACACTATTAATGCCAAGGTTGTCATCTCCTGTACTGGTCACGATGGTCCAATGGGTGCTTTCTGTGTCAAGAGATTGGCTACTCAAGGTTTGTTGGAGCGTCACAGAATGGGTTGTCTCAATATGAACTTGGCTGAGGATGCCATCGTTAAAAATACCAGAGAGGTCTTCCCAGGTTTGGTTTGCGCTGGTATGGAGTTGGCTGAGTGTGACTCTTCAAACAGAATGGGTCCAACATTTGGTGCTATGATCCAGTCTGGTGTTCATGCTGCTGAGGTTGCTTTGAACATTTATGAGGAGAGAGCCAAGCAGGACAAGGAGGAGTACTAAGCTCATTTGTTTATTTGAATTTGTTGTTATTTTGGGTAGCTTGTAGTTCTGGATTGATTCCATCTTTGCAGCATACCTCGATTTATGGCCTATATAGTTCTTTATAGCTTTGAATGAACAGTTTGTTCTTTTTTTAAGGTGCGTGTGTAGAGGATTAACTTGTATAGTTCAACTTTACTTGATTCTTCTCTTTATTGGGTGTATCTATTGCTTTACGTCATACTTCTCTTATAATTCATTAAACATATCTATACCATGCAAGTTACTACCTGCTTCAAGCCCAAGGATTATCGTTATTCTCACGATCACTTTCAACAGCCCACGTTTTATGGGCAATGGAATTTGGCGCCTTTATCACCTCAAATAAGTTTGCATCCCGGCTGGCTCCTTCAAATGCATTTTTAGTAACTCCAGATTCTGTTTGTCCATTTGGTGAATTTGTATTCAGAACTCCTGTTTCGCCAATAGCATCACCAGATTCCTCTAGGCAGCCATACTTGTCCATGATGTTATCCAGATCATCCTGAACCTCAACTGGGATATTTGGTTGATACCTCCGCATTTTGGTGTTATCTATAGCGTCAATATCCATTCCATATTGGTGAAGTAGCTGTAAATACCCAGGCAATGCCAACGGGAATGCCTCACCCACATTAAAGAAAATGGATGATAAACCTTTCGAGTCCGAACTATAATGCAACAAATCCTTGTCTGCAGCATCAGAAGGATACTTCTTGAGCCACTTGGTTAGCTTCTTTGGGAACTGTTCTTCGTCCACTTCATACTTGTAGTTTTTGGCCGCCTGAAGAAGCTGGGCTGTGTCCAACTTCTTGAAGTTCTCAATCACATCTTTTAGGCCGGCCTCGTCCTTCAATCTGGTCATCACCTGAAGCCATTCTACAAGCTCTATAACAGGAGAAAGTAGAAGCTCTCCAACTTTGTAAAGACTGTTGAAGTAGAAAGTTCCATCCTTGGCATTCTGCTTATTTCCATGAAATCTTGCAACACCCTGGACAAAAATTGCCGAATCTGCAGTGTTTGCATCTTGATCATTCACTGTGATTTGGTCATCTGGATACTTCGAGTTTTTAAAGTCCACATCGCTGGTTTTGTGCGGAGTGAAATTGTTCGACCTTAGCCAATCCTGGATGTACGAAATGTTAAGTCTTAATTGTAAACCCTGCGCTCTCGAGCAGTACTTCTTGTTGGCGATGACTCTGTTGAAAATTGTACTCGAGATCCAGAATAAAACATGAGTGAAGCACTGTAATGCAATCTCGTCGTTTATGTGGAAAAGCTCCATCACATACAACAATGCACCCAAAGTCTGAATTATCTTCAACGGCGAAGGTTTTCTCTGCTGATCGAGTGTTGGTGGATATAGCATGTCGATGATTTCTTTGTAAGTGGTCTTCTTGGACGGCTTCTTCTTTTTGAAAAGCCGCCACTCATTTCGATACACGATATCCATATCTGGAACACTGGTATACTCTAGAAGGCACTTGTCGATCAAATCTTCAAGTCTGTCGTCCAAAATGTATGCCAGTTGAACAACTAATGGATGCAATGTAGAAACAATCATCTGCCATACATGGGGGTGCTTTCTTAGAAGACCACTTATATCTCTATGAAGAAAGTACATGAGATGATTTAATACTCCAATCCAGAACCCTATGACCACAATGTCTGGTCTTGTCTGCATGCTGCACTCCTTATTTTTCTTATTGTCCTTCTTGCTACCAACCCAATACTGAAGAACGCCACTCTTTGTGCCAGTCTCAGTTCGAATCCGTGTAGTGAAAAGCTCTAGCAGACTCAAGGTTGTCTCTGGGTTGTTCAACTTTGATTCTGCATACCTAAGGCACATAAACATCACAGTAGCCGGATAAAGTGGTTTGCTGGGATACCTGGTGTAGAGTGAGAATATATAGTCTATGGTGTCGGGAACACTATCATCAACCAATTTTATGTACTGCCTTTCCGTTATAGCATTGAATTCAAACTGATCCCACGCCATGGTACTTTCTGCAAGAATGTCCGTTTCACTATCATCCACAAACTTATGACTTCCTGCACTGTCTATTTTTCGTAGCGATAATCCAGAGGAAGTGTCATCATCCCCTCTTTCAAGATTTAGAGCCTGCAATTTCATCTGAGCTTTAAATGCAGCCTCCTCGTCTGTTTCCTGGGGTAGCAGTGTATCCTTCTTATAGAAGGTATCATCATCTTCTTTCAAATTGCTGGTTTTCTTCATATAGCCGTGTGTCTTATAATACTCAAAGCATGCAGATCCATCTTTAGCAAGGTCAATTGCGTTTTTCCCGTTCTCTTTCTTCGTCTCCCTTTTGAGAGGATCTGCACCAGCTCCTACTAACGATTCCACAATATCCTTGTAGTCAAAGTTGGTTGCCCACATTATTGGAGTCCAACCAATGCATGTTTCCTCTAAATTTGCATCTGCACCCAGAGCCAACAATAGCTCAACGCATTCCTTTTGTTTAAAGCAGACTGCATAAACAAGTGGTGTTATTCCTCGTGAGTCAGCTTTGTTAATTACCGATGAATCACTCGATGCGGCCTCCTTAACTTCAAATAAGTCATTGTCAGCACATGCCAGACAAATCTTGACTACAACATCCTTATTATCGGCTAGAAGTTTCAATGCCTTTTTTGCCGCCACAATTTTTGCATAGTTGACATCCCCTGAGAGGACTTTTGCCCCAATATTCGACCATGGATCCATAAATGGTGGTTTTTGATGGTTATATGTTTTGTAGTGATATAACTGACTGGAATTCTCCCTATACCGCTTGCTTTAAATGGCTTCAAGCTACGTTGGTTATTGATCCAGATCTCTATATTTCTCTATCACCTAAATTGGCATCAATTGATGTTTATCAGTAGCAATTATGCAAAAGTAAGCTGGTGCAGTTTCGTCCTGGAGGAATTTAGAAAAGCTGTTGAAATAAAAAAAAAACGGAATAGGAATGAAGAAAAAATAAATTAAAAATAAAACGGAAATACATAAAAAGGGGAACCGAGAATGGGTGCAGGAACATTTTGCAGCACACGGGTTTACTCCAATCTTTAAGAATGCCAAGTATATGCTTGTATTTAAAACAAAGTAGAACATTCAGATTTCAGGGCACATAAGATTCAGCGGACATCAAAATTAAGGTAACTTGCGTGTATCCTTCAGCTTCTTCTTCACTATTTGCTGAATTGTTTTTGAAAGTACAGCAAACCCAGTATTATCATATTGATGCCGTCTAAAGAGTCTCCAAGCTCTTCGCCTATAGTTTACACATCAGATGTTGGATTTACGACCAGATTCAGATCGAGATTCTCATCACTACATCCATTACCGACGACCAATTCTTCTCCTACGGCAGTTGATCAAAAAAATGCTGCTTTGGAATCTTCGTTTACAGACAGCTCAAAGTTGAATTTGAATAATGCAGTCACATGGACAAAAATGAAGGATGTCTGTAATGATATATACAGTCGCAACTGCCAAATATCTCAAGGAGAAGCGATTTGTCTAACAATTTCCGATAAATATATTGCCATTGCCACATCCAAAGGATTCATTTTGATATATAATGATGCACAGAAACTTCTATGCAAGATTGGATCCCGAAAAGAAACTACTGATTACGGTATTATTACTTCATTGGAGTTTTCACCTGATTCCGAGATGATAGCAGCCGGATATCAGCGTGGTCATATTTCATTATGGAAAATTGGCCGTCCGGAAAACCCATCAATTGACATTCCGTCTGTTACTAATGTGAAACCGGCAGATCAGAAACCCATACATTTGTCTGGTAATTCTATTACGGGATTATGTTTTGTCGGTATAAAGAACACAGAGCTTATCAGTACTGATGAATCTGGTACAATGATTATACATCGTTTTAGTCACACTCTTTTTAGAATACCGTACTCTCACTCTGACTATTTAATGGGGCCAAACAACCCTTTTCACATATCAAAAAGGACCCAACACATTATCCTTGGATTTAGTCTTCTTCCCCTGGGATCATATCCACAGAAAACAGACAATATGCGCATACTGGCTATTATTACTCCTCATACTTTGATTGTGGTTTCGGTTGCTCCGAGACTAAGAAACTATTTGAGAATAAGGAATCCTCATCGTCCTGAGGATGAAAATATAAGAAATGATAATAACCAAATTTTTGGCTCCGTTTCATGGTATCCGGCAACAATCAAAAAATCGGAAAACAAACACTATCCACCCATACTTGCCTACTACTGGAATAATACATTGACTATACTGGAGATGTATAGCGATGACTTGGAAGGAAATGCCGATACGGATTCACTTCTGCTTCGATTTGAAAATAAAAAGGTTTGGGTCTGTTCAGAACAGATTGTACACATTGAGTGGGTCAATTCGGATATTTTAGTATGCCTGACAATTTCCCAAAGATTGTTTTTCTTGGGCAGGGATTCTAAACGGATAGCTCTGTTATCTGTAGTGGACCTTACATCAAAGCATATTAAAAACAGTAAGAGGTATCTTAATATGGCCGGTATTCAAAATATTGACTACCAGAATACTTTCAAGGCTATCAAATCCAACATGTTTATACTAGGCCGGAATAGTTTTTACTTTGGTGTTTTAAACACTTGGGCTGACATTTTGTTTGGTCAAATAAAGGATGGTCATTATATAGAGGCTCTTGAAACAGCATCGAAACAGTATAAGGGAGATTGTAACATGGACTTAATAAGACTTCCTAGGGACGATGAATTGAGACATCAGATAATCTCAAAGCACATTTCTCAGATCTTGGATGCATCACTGAATTTTCTATTTTCTGATGATATGACAAGACTACCAGAAGAGAATAAAAAAAGTATAGCCTCACGTTTTATTGATTCTGCATTAGCTGCATGCTCAACTATTGAGGTTAAGCCTGAAATTTATGATACATTACTTGAAAAATATATCTTCACTGATTTGGAAGACGTTTTTTTCAATTCTTTGGAAAGCTCCATTTTAAACGGACAGACAGGTAACCTACCTCCTTTCACTCTTAAGCATCTCTTTCAATATTATATTTCAACTAATAGGGCAGACACTTTGGAGGAAATTCTTTGCCGTATGGATATCTCACAATTGGATGTTGATCTAGCTATTAGGCTATGTAGAAAGCATCATTTAACAGATACTTTAATTTATATCTGGAATGTGTTGTTTCATGATTACATTAGCCCGGTATTTGAGGCAATCCAGATTGCAAGACAGACCCCTTCTAACACAAGTATTGATTACATTTACACATATATTGCATATATTCTAACTGGAAGACAATATCCTACAGATATGACAATTTCTCCTCCAGAGCAGGCACGTTCTGCTAAACTGAACATGTATTACATGCTCTTCAATGGTGCATCTATAAGTTATCCTGATAATTCTCCAAAGTTCCACGTTACATCAAACGTTAAGGAAGAACCAGCCTTCCCTTACCTTCATTTTCTGCTAAAGCATGATGTTGTGAAAATGCTTCTTAGTTTGAATGAGGCTTTTGAAGATACTCTCTTAAATGATGATGAGGTCGTTTCCAGAAAAGATACAGGACATCCATACGAGTTCAGTGTCAGCAGACAGTACATAGTCAATGTACTTTTTGACATGTTTAATCAAATCTCAAATGATTTCAGTTCTAAGGATCGGACATATTTGTCTATTTTTATTGCGCAAAACTATTCAAAATACAAACAGTTTATTCGCCTTTCAGATTCAACCTTAGATGGGATTATTGAGGGTCTTTGTTCAACAACAGATTCAAGCTTGAAACATGAATGTGAAATAGGCATTCAATCATTGCTCTCTGTTTACAAGCCGGCAAACCGTGATTCATTGGTTGCTCTTCTAGAAAGTTCAAAAATGCACAATACTTTACTCTATATTTACAGGAGTGAAAACAGATACTTACAAATTCTAGATATGTGGTTTAAATCTATGGAGGATACTCAGGGAAATGTTAATGATGAAGATAATGAAGAATATCAACTTTCAGAGGCCATTCCAAGTATCATTGAAAAATGTCTTGCTGAAGCCGATAGTGCCAGCATTAGCCGATTTCAAGTTGAAAATCTACTTCGCGCTCACTTCGGTGTATTAGTTCAAAAGTTTCCTGAAGACACTGCTCGTATAATTGCAACAAAGTGCCCTTCATTACTTGAATGTGCTTTGAGTCAGGAAGATGAATCAATTCAACGCTTCAAATATTTTGGCTATCTTTTTAAGATGCAGTTTCAAGGGAAGCTCACGACAAAACTCTCACCGGATTTTGTGATTGCGTATGCTAAGTTACTTAGAAAATTTGATAGAAATTCACTAGAGGATTTTGCTTTAAGTTTGAATGGTTCCGATGAATTTTTGCTTAAATTTTTGGAGGAGAATCATGAAGATGAGATATTGGTTAAGCTGTATGCACATAATCATCAATATTCCAAAGCAGTGTCACAGGCTACTGAAACAATTAAGAAGCGTGGACAGAATATGATTGATAGTAACAGTTACGATGAAGTTAGTGCCCAGATTATGCTCAGATTGATAAATATGTGCTTTGTGAATTTACGGAACCTTAGGAAGGTTCCTTCTTCAAATAGTGATGATGGAAAGCTCACTGAGAATGAACAACTTCTATTAGACCTGATTGAAATTTGTGTTAAGATGTTCAATACAGTAAGCACTGAAAATAATGGTGAGCCTAATGACGATCAGGTTCTGAAATTATTAAAGAGAATAACTCAGATCACCTTCACTCAGGCTCTTACTGAAAATCAAGATAACGCTGATTCGTTTTTAAATGTGTTTTACGCATTTCTAAACAGATCTTCACTTATGGTAACTACTTTAAAGGACGTCAGACCCGTTTTGAGTGAAATATTTTTGTCTTATTCACATGACACGGTTATACAAAAGCTGATTCTCAGGTTGGTTAACGATAGCATATATGGTGATCTACTAAAAAAAGATAAATTAAACTTGAAAGGGTGGTCTTTGAGTAAAGTTGAATGTGAAATATGCGGTAAGAAGATTTGGGGAGCTCATATAGATCCTAATAATTTTGAGTTATGGCAGGACCATGTACTCGAAAAGAATTTGGGAGAGGAGCAGGAAAAGTTGGATAAGGAGTTGGAGGCAGAGCTTAGTATATGTGTTTTTCAATGTGGACACGGGTACCATGTTAGATGTCTACAGGGATTAGGCGTCAATGACAAAAGCAGATATTGCATTGTATGTAAAAGAAACTAAGGTCGAAAGATGTATATCTTCCAAAATTTTCATAAATATATGCTTGAAAGTTTAATCGTAGTCTTAAATAACTGTGGTGAAAAGAAATGTGGCGGTAAAACAGGAGGAGAAGAAGCAAAAGCAGAGGTAGAAAAAGCATCATTTCTTTTTGTCGGCCTTGACCTCATCCATCCAATCCAATGTGTAACGAATACCCTGCTCCAAACCAACACGAGGTTTGTATCCCAAGATCCGCTTGGCCTTCGAGATGTTATGGTATCTGTAAGCACAGACAATCTTAACCCTGAAAGGTGTCAAACCCGGCTCTTTTCCAATAAGACCACAGAAGAACTCCGATAAATATCCAATTGCAATGGCAACTGGTCTGGTTAGAACAATGTTGAAGTTATCAACATGGCCGTCTGCCTTCCAAACAGTTCTGGCAAGATTCCAAAAGTATGTTGGTTGATCATTTGTGACGAAGAATTTCTCACCAGCCACTGATGAACGAGTTTTCTCATCCAGCAACTTTTCGGTTGCCAAAACATGAGAGTCAGCAACATTTCCGGCATATGTCCAGTCAAACAAGTTGTCATTATTTCCAACTTGGAACTTCGTCTGTCCATTTTCGAGCACTTGCCTCAAACCTGGGACAAGTTGCCTATCTCCCGGACCAAAGATACCAGCCGGTCTTAAGGCAACGGTGTAAAAGTCATCGTCAGCATTGCTAGCCTCAAGAACCATGTTTTCGGCAATTGCCTTGGTTTCATTGTAGGCATCCATAGGAACTTCCGGAATTGGCCAAGACTCATCAGCATTGTGGACATCCTGGCCATTGAAAATAACACCGGCAGATGATGTATACACAAGATATTTCACGTGACTAGCCTTTGCACATGCGATCAAGTTTCTGGTACCTTCAACGTTCACTTTCTCGTAAAGAGATTTGTCCATTCCGTGTATTGGAGATGCCGAATGAACAATAATCTTCGGGTTGCATTCTTTAATGGCTTTCGTCACATCCTCACTCGACGAAAGATCACCGATATGACACACTATCTGTTTTGGATCAAAGGTGAAGTATTTAGAAATCTTCTCCGGTAGAGGTCTAATGTCGAAAACATGAATTTTAGGTCTCGGTTCCACATCCCAGTACGATTGAATCAGATGCAATCCGAGGAATCCGGATCCTCCAACAAGCATAACAGTCTCCATTTTGATATTTTTTCTATGTTTATACTTTATCTAGTTGTTTAATTGATAAAAATATAGGCAAAATAAGTTTGTTTTGCTCGTTCTTGTGAAAGATGAATAATTTAACGGTTCGCATAAGTTTTGTTTTGTCTCTACTCCGAAGACAGCGAGCCTCCTGGACTCCAAGGAAATTTTACTGCACCCTGTGTGAGAATAGCCAAACTTTTTTATTCCTTAGATTCCATCGTATGCCTCGTAAAGAGCAGGAATGAAAAAAAAATAAAATAAAGAAAGTAAGAAGGCTTATCGACGCGACGAGTTTGTTCATAAAAAAACGACAGTCTGGCCGGAGACTATAGCGAAATTATTTCAAAGCTTTTTTACCTTATCTGCGACGAATCTGGTAATTTAGTCACTCGAAGCGCGCGAACAACCAAAGACATTATTTTAAAAAAAAAAAAAAAAATTATCGCTGAACGCAATTGTTATTTCACAAATAGCCGTGCGAATTTTATACGTTGACTCACTTAAATTTTCGGTGGAAAAAATGACAAAAAAAACGTATTTAATTTTCATTATAAATAAGACACTTCCTCTCCCCTGCATTTTCATCCAATGGCACACCTTTAGTGCTTTTTTGCTAAGATCAAACCATATCAAAAAGCATTAGTACAGGAAACCCAAGTATGTCAGGACAACCACAAAAGTTATGGGGTGGTAGATTTACAGGCGCTACAGACCCTCTTATGGATTTGTACAATGCCTCATTACCATATGATAAAAAGATGTATGCCGCCGACTTGGAAGGCACTCGGGTCTATACCATGGGTTTGGAGAAAATTGGATTGTTAACAGCAGATGAACTGAAAGAAATTCATCGTGGTTTGAAACTTATCAAAGAGGAATGGGCAGAGGGTAAATTTGTGGAAAAACCAGGCGATGAAGATATTCACACTGCAAACGAAAGGAGATTGGGTGAAATAATTGGTCGTCATATAGCTGGTAAAGTTCACACCGGCCGTTCGAGAAATGATCAGGTTGCTGTTGATATGAGATTGTACGTCAGGGATGAATTGCGTAGTGTTTCAAATATATTGAGCAAGCTGATTCAAACCATAGTGGCAAGAGCAGAAAAAGAGATTGACTATTTGATGCCCGGATATACGCATTTGCAACGGGCTCAGCCAATCAGATGGTCCCACTGGTTGAGTATGTATGCCACCTATTTCACAGAGGATTACAAACGTCTTCAACAGGTGATAGATAGAGTGAATGTTTGCCCACTAGGTGCTGGTGCAATTGCCGGTCATCCATATGGTATCGACCGTGAGTTCATTGCTAAAGAATTGGGATTTAATGGGGTGATTGGAAATTCGATGACTGCAGTTTCGGACAGGGATTTTGTGATGGAGACAATGTTCTGGATTTGCTTGTTTATGAACCACGTGTCTAGATTCAGCGAGGATCTTATTCTATATTGCACGAGTGAGTTCCACTTTGTCACTTTGGCAGATGCTTATTCCACTGGATCTTCGCTCATGCCACAGAAGAAGAACTCGGACTCCTTGGAGCTTTTGAGAGGAAAATCCGGAAGAGTCTTTGGTAATCTTGCCGGCTTCATGATGTCAATGAAGGGAATACCATCTACCTATGATAAAGACATGCAGGAGGATAAAGAGCCATTGTTTGATGCTCTGACAACAGTTGAGCACTCTATTCTTATTGCAACTGGCGTTATTTCTACGTTAACGGTTCACAAAGAAGAGATGGCTGCTGCTTTAAGTATGGATATGTTGGCTACAGATTTGGCTGACTATTTGGTGAAGAAAGGTGTTCCATTTAGAGAGACGCATTACATTTCCGGTGAGTGTGTTCGTGCTGCCGAGGAAGCCCATCTTTCAGGAATAGACAAGCTATCTCTTGAACAATTTCAGGCAATTGACAAAAGATTCGGTCCTGATGTGTTCGAAACCTTTAGTTTTGAAAAGAGTGTCGAGGAGAGAACTTCCACAGGTGGTACTGCCAAGAGTGCTGTCTTGAAACAGTTGGCAAGTCTTGAAAAGCAGATTGGTCAATAAGCATTTACAATTGTCGGCGTAGTACATATAGGTTTTAATAACAAATCAAACTACAACTTCACGGTATTTGTAAAGAATAAATTCAGAACTCTGTAAAGTTCAACATAGTATAGAAATAGCCAATATTGTTATAAAGCTTGTCTTCTGCCTTCATTTGAAACGACGACGGTTTGGTTGAGAAGTATATGTCTTTGGAGTACTCTTCATATTGAAAGATATTGGAGGGGAGCGTGCAAACTCTTGTATCACACTTTCATCTAGCTCCCAGTACCTGGGAGTTATCATTTCCGAAACCATCTGATCAAGGTCTATATGCTCAAGAACAAAATTGGTGTACTCTTTGTGTGTAAATTGTTTATATCTCTTGGTTTCCACCCCATTACAAACTGGTTTCATCGGTTCAGAAATACTATGGCACAAAGTAGTATCATATGACTCAAAATCGCCATCTGATGAAGGTTTTGGTGAAGAACGATCAGAGTAAACTAATCGTTTATCACCTATCCTCCATGCACTTTCTTCCTCTTTCATTAAGACAGTATGAAAGTCATTCAACAATCTTCCCATTTGACTGCTGTCTTTTTCTCTGTTTGCAAACTCATTTTCAGCTGTGTTATCGGTACCGTTTGGTTTAACGTGACACATTATTGCACTTCACCACTTTCTAAAAACTAATCCCTTTATCAACTATACAGATTTAGTATGACAGGATTTTTACAACATGGTCAATAGCATATTCTTCAGTAATTTACCCGTCTACCCCGTTCTTTTATACCAATATGACCAACCCCCACTACTTCATACAATATCACGTACAGATAACAACCACCCACGTTAGCTATTTTCCCCCACCAGGTATGACCTTAATTCGTGATCGTGTCAGGGATTCAACAACCATCTAACGGTCAGATCTTACTGACAATCTACTAACTATGCCACAGAAAAAAAGAAAAATCACCAGATGGCTTAGTCAAAGAAAAATTTTCCTACATCAGATCAATGATCAAAGATATTCTGTCTCACTAAAACTCCGAAGAAAATTCATGCATGTCTGTGTATACATCACGAAATTTTCCCGGAAAATAGCGTTCAGACGGTAATTGGGTAATTTCTCGTCAAAAGCATAAAGCATCCGATTGGTGCACAGCAAACGTTTTGTCATCATTAAAAGCAGCATATCCCGATCATGTCCAAACTCTACAATTATTACATCCTGCACTATTTCGATCCTTGTGGAGTCACGACCATTCATCTGAATGACCAATTATAACTCCTCAGAAACCAATAGCCAAGCAACGCAACAAAACATCCCGCCAAAAAGACAAGTGTGAAAGATTATGTTCATCCCACCACATTCTCTCAAATTGCAGGATGATTGATCGCATTATTTTAAGTTGCTTATTCTCTTACCATGGTTTGACGAACCTGGTCGTGTTTAAAAAATTTTCAATCAGGAAGCAGAAAATCTCTGCTATTTATACGCGCGAAAATTATTTTTTAAATTTCTACGTCCTTCTGACCTAAAGCTTTTTTTTTACCCCTTTTACGTTTTAATTGTCATTGCTATTTTTTCTTTTTACTCTGTAAATTTTCTGCCGAGCGCACTTACAGGGTTTGATCAACAGTAAAATCCTGTTCATGCTTTTAATTCGCAAAAAAAGCTCATTTTAAGCCATCGTACGCCAAGTTAGTTAATTGTTGAACGTTAATTACTAGTTATATGACATAATAAATTTTATAATGCAAGAAAATCAGTTTTATTTCACCGGCTGCATGATCGTCACGTAAATGTAAAAGTTAGTCCGGAGTACTTGGCCTCAAATATGTTAACAATATTGATTACTGCACGGCGGCTAAAGTGTGCGACTTACTTGTTATTGGTATTCTCAACCTTTTGTAGCGCCTGCTCATTCTTCTTCACACCCAATATTTTTGAAGAACCCTTGTTCCAAAGCTCCTTTAGAATAAAGCTTGCAACATTTTCATCCTTTAAGTATTGCGTATGAGAGCCAAGAGCGTTAACCATATCAATCTCAAAGTATCCCTGTGGCAAAGAATAATCAAGCCTTCCATTCTTATTTAATTGTTTCAGGTCATCCTTCGTTTTCTCAGGAATATCAAGTTCTTTTGGTGACTGAGCAGATGATGATTCAGCAGCTCTACATGCCCTTTCATATTGAGCATCCATCCCGGTCATCTTGAACACGTTCTTCACTATCGGATTATCTAAAATTCCTGCTGGCAGTGTGCTCAATGATTCTATCTTGGTGTTGATGTTGTTTTCATCAGCAAATGGAATGGATTTTGGCTTATATTTCGACATGGATGTGTGAACCAATGGTTCAATTCTGTAAGCAACAATGTCCATCGGGTAGAAGATGTTGTAAACGTTATTCACCTTGGGGGAGATTTCAGAGTCTAGTAACATCTCGTTGACGTCTTTCTGGTGCCTCTTTTCCCAGGATGCATTTCTTGGACAAATATTCTGTCTTTTCATCAACTTGAACACACCATTTGGAGAACCCATTCCAAAGTAATTCTCAACCGGGAATTTTAATTGCACTTCGGGATCGAATTTATCTCCAGTTGGAATTTTACCCGGCTGGAGGCATAAAAGATCCATCGCTATAACCGAACCAAGCGAATGTCCACAGATGGAAACTTTACCCTTGAAATTTGGATGTCTTTTCAAATACTTGTCGTATATGCTGTTCATTGATCTCACAACATTGCCTATTATCTGCCTCTTGAATCCAGGCTCGTAGTATAAAAGAATATCAAGAACAACGTCTGCAGCCATGGTTCGAATTGGATTTGTGCCGTTAATATTGAGATCCAAGAGCTTAGGAAAGCGAAGAGAGCCATCTTGTGCACGTTCTTTGTACACATGCTCCCAGGAAAAGTCAACATTGTATCTCCAAACAATTGGAAGAACTTGAACCTTGCAGTTTTTAACTTCCTCGGACTTGAGGTCTGTACCTTCTGGATATGCTTCCTTTGCATACTTCTCTGGGTATTTCTTAAACAAGCCCTTCATCTGTTGACGGAATACGCTGCAATCATGGGCAAAGTTCATATTAACATCCCACATGTGCATGTTCTGGCCAACACCATGAATGCAGAATAGTAAGTGGTCGACCTCTCGGTCACCAGAGTTTTCCACTTTACTCGGATTGTTGGTGAAGTCCCCTTCCATTTCCTTCTGATATTTCTCGTTGGAAAATTCCCAGTCCACCTTACTTTTGATGTTTTCCATTATTTCGGCAGCCGTACTCTTACTGCTGACCTCCTTTCCCGATGCTTCGTTGTTCTTGTTTTTTGGTTCACCGTGCTCATTTTCATTTGATGAATCCCTCTTCTTGTTTTCATCTTGCTTCTGCTTGTCGTTCTTCTCTTCATAACCTCTAACCAAGCAGTATCCACCCATTAAGCTCGCTTTCCTGGCCTTTGCAAATGCATCCACAACAAATTTCCGCAGGCCAATTGTGTCATCCAGTAAGACTGCAGTGTTCTCATCAACAAAAATTACATCTTTCTCTTTCGTTGTAGCATCTGCTGATTCTTCAAACGGCCATTTCTTGCCTGTTTTCTTTTCATATAAGGTAGCTTCTGCCTGCAAATGGCAGTCCGGTTCATACCGCGACGAAAATTCATCACCTGTTTGCTTTGAAGTAAGATCCTTCCTATCGTATGGCTTAACTTCATCATATGCTTTTTCCAGCTGTTCTGCTATTAACTCTGGAACTGGTGAATTGTCCAAAAACCAGGTTCCCCTTCTCACTTCATACTCTGGTCCAATCCAGTATGCAGGTTTGAGCAATTTTGCTTTAATATCGCAATCAAACAGCTCATCTTCGTTAACTGGAACAATCGAGTCTCGTATGTCTTTTGTTGTGTTGAATTTTTGGAAAGCAGCCTCGATTCTTTCTGAATCAAACTTCTCAAACGGAAGGAACTTTTTGGCTCTCTGTTTTTGCTCATAGTTTTTGTCCGCCGGTTTTACGCTTGGTATATCAGTGGCATAAAACCATCTAATGTTAAGTTTTGGCGCAGTCATGTTGCCTGCCGTACTATAAGCCCGAATTTCTGCCGAATACTTAATCGCACTCCGCACAAAATAGCTTTTCAAGAACATGTTTCAAAGCTCTTTATCATGTGTCCATTTGAAGTCTGTTTGATTGATTAAAATTGGCAGAATCCTACTTTTAAGGTATAGTCTCGCTGCTTCTAGTTAATGCTGCCTTGTTCTTTTTTTTTCATCCATTCATTTTATTATTACTATTATCTATTATTGTTAAATTAATTATGGCCTCGTTGTACACAGTTTTCGAATAGGCAGCCTAAAAGGACACTGTTCTAATAGTTTGAGTACTTTCGTTAATCTCCCTACCGGTTCAGCTTGATGGTGAATCATTCACTTGATTTGTATTATTTCTGTCATCTTTTCCGACATCTTTTGTTTTGATATAGAACTTGCAAACCTTCCCCTTCACAAACAAAAATTTCTGAACTCGTTGATTTCTGTTGGTTTTATTGTTTGATCTCTTTTTTTACTTTGTTAAACGCATCAATGGGATTTTACTTACCCCTTCCTTCGTTTCGTTCCAGTTCTTTCTCTCTTTTGCATTGCATAAATTGGCAACACATCCGTTCACCAATTTATGATTACCTAATATGACACCCCAATTTATTAGTAAATGTTAAGAGGCACCTTTCGTATCTGCATGCACTCATGTTTACTTCCTGAATATTACTTATCTGATTTTCGAGCAGAGGACGGAGTTGCCTCGTACAAATGCATAGAGGTATTATTGCTACATTTATTTATGATAAAGCTGCATTTCTGGAATGGAAAACTGGAGAAAACGACCTTTATCGTGGGTTAATAGGAGAAACGATAAAAGAGATTCTGATAGTGACGACAGCATGAGCGTATCGGAAATATCAGATAACAACGAAGATGAAAAGCCGATACGTTTTAGTAAAGGAAGTAGTTTTGTTTCTGGTGATGTGCTTCATGGTGAAACAGAGTCAACGTCGGATAAATTGAAAACTACTCAAGCTGACAAAAACTTAAACGATGCCTCCGTTGCACCAGAATACATGAAATATGGTATTGGAGCTAAAATGATGAAGCAAATGGGTTATGTAGAGGGCCAAGGATTGGGAAAAACTGGACAAGGTATAAAAGAGCCTATTATGACGAAGTTACGGCCTCAAGGTATTGGATTAGGTGCAATCAAAGAAAAGATAGAAGAAAGTGATGATGATTCCAGCATGAAACTAAACTTCCAGATTCAAGTGTTGCCAACATTGTTTGAGTTGATTACGGCCTTAGAAGATGAAAGTTTTCATGTTCCCCAGAGAATCAAAGAAATATCCGATAACAGTGATCAGGAGAACAGCAATTCAAACAGAGAGCTTCGACTGCTGTTGGAGGATGTTCTATGGAAGATCCGTGATATCAATAGAAGGGAAAAGTATTACAGACATCAGATTCAGGAGTATGATGAATATTTACAAAACACCGAGTCGAAAATCGGGTTTGCAGAGTTTGTGATTGGCACCGTAGAGAAAAGCAGAGCTGAAAATGATGAATTTGATAAAACTTCAATTCTGAAAATTTTACATGTTATTAACCAGGAGGCGGTCGATAGAAAAATCAAAATTGATTCACAGGTAACCGACGTTTTGATCAGTATGATGGCACCGACAGTGAAAGAGCTTTTTGCCAAATGTAATCTGAGATTATTTTCGCAGACTACAGACTTAATAAATCTTCTCTGTTCGTGGAAGAGATCGCTTTCCGAGATAAGTGATGCATCTGTGATAAACTCGTCCGAACCTGAGCAAGGTGATATCAGTGCGTTTGATAACATGATACTCCAATTCTGGATTCCCAAAGTTACGAATTTTTTCCACACCGAGTGGATATCCATTAGCCAACCTAACTTGGGTATATCCTTAATTGATGATTTTGCTTCGACGGGTTTGGTAAATTCTTCCGGGGCCAACTTTGTTCTTCGCAGCGTTATTGTTCCCATATTGATTGATGATATCAACAATCAATGGATTATAGATTCTGTTGACAATGCAGATGGTCCTGAGATATGGATAGTTGATTGGCTTGAGTTCCTTCCTGAAGATATGTTGGGAGAAATCATGAAGCACCTTTTCCGGAAATATTGTCAGTGGATCACCGATGATTGGAATTTAGAAAATGACCCGGTGTTGCCCTCTCAAAGGATACATCTAAATTTATGGCTGGATTATTACGATGGGAAAGGTTGTATTGAACAGCATATTCTGAAATCCATAATTGCTAAGCTAGTGAATGAGCTACGGGAATACCAGGGAGACTCCTTCCAAATTGAAGAGATCTCTAACTACATGAAATATGTTCATTTTATAGAGATGTTCCGTAAAAACGGTCTTTCTGAAGCAATGGTCAATCTTATTGTTCAGAATGAAATTATGATTCCATTCACTATTTCTTTCTTCAAATTAAAAGATGATGCCCAGAGATTTAGGTTCTTAAGTATTTGGGTTGGATCATTATTCTCAAAGGTCGAAGAACTCCAGTGCATTAAAGATTCTCTGGTAATCTGTTATGATTACTTGAATCTCAAATACAACACTGGAATCAGCAGGAAGTACCGGATCTTGGCTGAGCTTCCAAGTATTTCTCAACTTGAGTCCCAAATAGTTCATCCTATGAACAAGTTTTTACAAAATTTGGAGAATTGTGATACAAAGTCCGAAGGCAATCAGGCGGACATAGGACAGAAAAATCGTGTTACTGTGACAATGAAGATGTTAACTGAGGAATACTGTGAGAAGCATGGCATGTTCCTTATTCCCTTAAGAAACGAGGGTTTGAACGAGACGGGCAAGGTGATGTTCGAAGCAACAACAGACATGGTGAAGGGAGTTCACGTATATTTTGAAGATGATATACTGTGGGCAGAAGTTTCTGAGAAGCGTTTTGAGCCAATCGACTTAGAAGAGTTGAACGATTTGGTTGCGGCGTTGAAATAATTGTACTTGTAATGGATCTTTTCTACGCATTTATAGAAGCGAAACGGTAATCATAATTGTCCGAGTGATAGTCATGTACAAAGAGATATTACTTTCCAAGCGAAGCATACTAAGTATAAATATTGGAATATATATGTATGTATATACATTGTACTGTCCACATTTGGAAGCAGCAGGAGCCTATATACAGTTCAATGCACAAGAATGCACGGCCCATAGTGGTTTCTGAGTTAGGAGCACGATACTTCGAAATTGTAAAATCCATTAATAAGGTTCTCCCGTTCTCGTAAAAGGAAGCACAACTTACTTACCGGATTTGTTGCCAGTAGTTTTGCCAGTAGTGTTGGTAATAGTGTCGCCAGTGATAATGCTATCTGCATCTTTCTCCTCAGGGTCACTTTTCACTCTTTCGGCAACTCTAGCAGCCTCAGAGACTACAGCCTGGCGAGAGTTTTCAATATCCTCTTTAGTCTGAGCAGCCTTTGCCTCAATTGCAGCTTCTACAAACTTCTTATCGTTCTCCGCCTTGGCCCGCAAGATCTTACCCTGCTCCTCGGTTTGTGCTTTCAAGTAATCCTTGGCAGCTTGGAGACGGGCATCGGTCTCATTCAACTTGTCTTCTGCTGCCGCCTTTATTGCATCGGCATCTGTCTTCACACTATCTTTAATCTCCTCCTTCACAGCTTCCGTCTTCTCTTTTGTCTCGTCTACCTGATTATCCACCTTCTCTTTCACCTTTTCAGTCTTTTCTTTAACAGTCTCCTTGATAGTATCAGCAACTGCAGCTGCCTTATCCGAAATTGTTGAGTTCGAATCGTCAACACTGTCTCCCTTCACCTCATTTGGTTTTCCAGATTCCTCGGTGGCTGGAACCTCGCCGTAATCATCATCATCTCTCAATTCCTCGGCATAAACGTCAGGATATCTCCTGAAACAGTCCTGCATGTTTTTAAACTTGTCGATACACTCGATTCCTTTTGGCTCCTCTTTAGAGTACACAAAGCACGAAAATGCAGCCTTGAACTCTTCTCCACAAGGACCATCGGCCATACCTCCGAGACATGGGCAATCCCAGTTGATTTCCCCGGTATCCGGGTCGTATGCCTCCTTATGGTTTCCATCCTCATTTGTGGTATCTTTTCCACCTGCAGGCTTTACCGTTTTAGTTTCACCAGCTTCAGTGGAAGTGGTCTCGGAACTTTTACTCTCACCTGCTGCTTCTGCTGCTGCTGTTGCCTTTTCAGCCAGCCGTGCTTTTTCAATGGCTTTCGTCTCTCTTGCCTCTTTTTCGGCAATTCTCTTTTTTTCTGCCTCCTCATCTGCTCTTTTCTGCTCTAATTCCTGCTGCTTTTTTATCTCTCCCAATGCGACAACCTTTTTGTGCGTAGCAGCAGTGGATTCAAAAGCAGAATAGCCAATAACAGCAATAGTTCCCACGGCAGCAGCAATGATGCCTATCTGATTCGACTTTTGATGTGATGCCTGAGTTTTAACTCCCCTGGCAATGTTGAGCCTCGAGACTCTCGCCATTTGTCTTATTGACTGTCTAAATGCACGTGCAAACATATTTGCCGCTCTTCTTTAAATGCTTCCTCAGCTAACAGATCTATGAGTAAAATGTACAATCGATATTGACCTTGGTTTCCAATATCGACTTTTTATATGGAGGAGCTTCCTACGACAACCAATTTAAATATCGCAAGAAAGAGTGTGAATTCCAAAGATGCCACGCAAAAGGCTTTGATAATGTATATTGCTTGGATGAGAATCAATTGTCTGTACCTTAAGGTTCTTGCAAGGTCTAAAAAAATTGGCATCGCCTTTTGAGAATAATGAAAGAAAAATGCACTAGCTGGGTTCTTTGAACAGTTTCTTTTTCTTGCCGATTGGTGCAAAACGCCAACACATTTTTTTTTTTTTTTCCCCCCCCCCTTGAGATTTTCTATGGGCGACCGAGTGAAAAATTACTGCCGTGGACTGTGGGGAGGATATTTCTGTTCAGTGTAGTCTTCGAACTCATTTCATAGGAAAGAGAAAACATGAGCACAAAATACTATTGAATTTCAGCTTTTTCTCCTTTCCATTTCTGATTGCATGTATTCAAATCGAGAGCCGGTGTGATTTTGTGCTGATGTTCCTTTCGCAGGTGTCATTTTTTAGATTGCTTGCCAGTGCTAACCCACCCTTCAGCTTACTAATACTCCGGGTGAGAAAAAATACGATCCAAAAATAAAGCAGTTACACTTAACTGTTCGTATGATACGTTGCACCTGCTTTTATCCTTATATATATTTTGATAGTTCCAATTTCTCTACACTTAAATGTTCAATTACGTACCATTACGATACTTTCTGACCTGTCTGATCAATGCCAACATCGGCCATATTCAGATATTTCTTCACACACGTTTTTTTATTAAAAAATTAGTATTATACCGTTATAATTAGAGTAAGTGTGGCAGAATGCTATGCAAAATAAAAGGAAAGCTGGCACTTTCTACTTACATAATGACACAGCACGAATTCGTCTTCTTGGCTTGTTTATAGAAAGTCTTAGAGCTTGCGGTTAATGCCTCGGACTTGTCCACCAAGGAATCCAACTGTTCACCTCTCTGAAGCACACTCTCTATACTCTTCTGTAGGACGATCTTAGTGTCGTCCAATTCCTGTTGGACCTTCATAATAGCATCTGCTTTTGCGGGATTCTGATATTTCGTTATATACGTTTGAAGATTGTCCATCTTTGACTGATCATTTGCAGTCGTTAAATCCTGCCACTGGGATTGTGGATGTGTTGAAAGATACTCGTCCACAAGCTTATTGAGTAGTGTATATGCTGGCCTTATAGGATAGTCTTTATCGGTAATCAAAACCCCCGAAATACCCTCCGATCTAGTATAAACGTGACCCACATAGTTACCTTCCTCAACACTCTGTCTTTCTGATGGCTTCGTCCTTTCTGCTATAGTTTCTGCAAAAAATGTCATAAACTGACCGACACTAGTTCTTTGGAAGAAGGAGAAATCAGTCAAATTCTTCTCTTCCGAGAGTGTTAGGGTCTTTTTGGTGCCAGATTTTGGCCTGACAATTCCGACATAATAAAGACGCATTTTGAAATATGTTCCAATCTATAAATATGTTATTATACGATGGATTAGCGTGTAATATTGCTGTTAAGTATATGGAATGTTAAGGATGGACGAACTGACCTCTGATTTTGTTTGGAGCAAAGATGAGGCCACCTTCTCGAAAAAAAAAATAAGAATAAAAGAAGACCTTATCGTTGAGTTATGATTGAATTGGGTGCACGGATGTATAATCGATTTTCGTTTCAGGGAGGGTATGATCATAAAGATTACAATTAAGAGCCATATGATATCTCTAATTAAGGCACATTCGCCGTATTTTCTCACGTCGTCAAAACTGATGAGGTCATGAAAGGTCGTTCAATTAGAATGAAAAGAAAATTTGCCCTGACATAAAAGATTGCGAGATAATGCGCCCATTGGTCTGATATAAATTACTAGAAAAGGACATTTTCATGGAATTAGGGGACCATATTCCTTTATTCCAGAAGATAATTCCTTCCATTGGTAATCAATGTTCACAATAAAGATAGTAAAACGTACTGAAATATTTGTAGGGATAACTTGAAAAAAAAAAGTTGATGGAATTTGGTGATGAATTTGGTAATATTTTTCCATCCGAGCCAATATTGCCATCTAACGTCTCTGTAAACATACCAGGCCAGATCCTCAAAAGCATTCTTCTTAGGAATTCGGCCTTTACCAAGGTAAGAGCACATGACTTTTTCGCAATTGTAAAATGAATATGTTGTTTTTATTTGCTGTGCGTGTAGACTATCAAAAGGTACTTTTCCAGCGTTTAAAAATGAACCCGCAAACCAATCATAGCGTACTCTAACAATTTCCCCTGATCTCCCTTAAGCGCTGACCTTTCCAGATCGGATCAGCCTAAAAAATATTTTCGCAAAGGTTCGCTATCTCTGAATTTTTTATTGTTTGCAGTAATTATCACACAAGCGACGCGGTTTTTATTTTATGGACTTGCTCTTTGTTCCTTTGCATAAGTGCATGTTATTTGTTCTTTTGTTTATACAAATTTATTTGTGTCCATCCCCGCTTATTGTGTTATTATTTACCTTTTCTTTGAAAAAGTAAAAAATATATTAGTATCTTAGAATGCACACTGGTACTACCATTTTTTTTTGTTTGATTTAATTTTCTTCGTCCCTTTCGTCTTCCGGTAAGTTCAGGCCTTATCTTTTCTCTAATACTTTATAGCTAATCACTTCTTTCTGAAATCTATAGCATAATTACAGCGGGCACCTCATCATCTGGTCGACGATCCAACTATCCGGCGCCGAATTTTTTGTCACACTGATTCGCCTCTTTTTTCCGGCAAGCACCCAGCCTACTACTACGTACGAAATTTTTTCCCCATTTTTTATAATTTAGTGGTTTTCACAAATATCCACTATGTTTGTCATTTCAACCGGAAACACTACACAGGATTCAACAGAACAGAAGGAGCCGTCTATGGAAAAAGCATACTCGGTATCGCCCTCATTGGCCAATCGTAAAACATTGGATCCTTCCTCTATGCCAAGAAAGTATCCTCGAATAGCGCTTCGTTCCCTTGGCAATATTCAGCAAGAACAACAGGATGAATCAGCAGCTTTAGAGGTATCCAATGAGACTCATGAAGACACGCCGAAATCTGCGAGTGAAAAGCAGACCTTAAAGCAGACCATAAAACCAGACGATCCTTTATCAGCTTCTCGTTCAATCAATAATACTCCCTACAAGAGAAAGTCTATTATAGTAAATACTTCAATAGAATCGTCAGAGGAGAACATTTTGCCTTCACAGGCTGACGATGAGAATGAGAATGACACAGAGGATGAAACTTCCGAGATAAGTACAATCCACCTCAAAGATATACAAAGTTCCCCGCAAACTTACAATAGTACAGGGGATATCGATGGCACTTCGTCCAATTACAGCGGTAATGGCATTCACTCAAATCCAGGAAATGCTGACGTTTCAATGGATTCAGCCGTAATGTTGATGAACATGAATGATGAGACTATAGTTGACACTTCAAACATCCTTCAAAGTGCTTTTTCAGACTATCAGCAGGAAATTGACAAGCTTGAGTACGGTACCCAAAATCGTTCCTCAGTAAAGCCACCATCTGAATCAAATGGGTCTCAATCGCATGCATCATCCTTAACTTATGAGCAGGAGAAGACTTCACATCAAATGAGCGCAAGGCAGGCTCTTAGTGGGAAATTGCAGCATCAAGATGTGCCGAAGGCAACTGGTAAAGATCCGCGTTATGCTCCGAGACATGTGCTTATGATTCCTTCGTTATCTCCCGCACAGAAAGAAAGATTTCATGTATTACAGTATCCAGGATTTATAAGTATTCAGGAATCGAATATAGGTATGTTCTCGGAAAAGAGAGATGTCACTGGCATTAACATTTATCATGGTGCCCGTTACTGCGAATATGCAGATTGTTTTTTGGAACCTCCATCCAGTGTCCCCTTGACAGGTCTCAAGAGGACTTCTCTCACATTTAATTAGTTTATCAATTTAGTTTGTTGGGATTTGACGGCAGGCTCGCCACAGGTTCGTAAAATAGTTTGTGAACTGTTTTAAGTCGAACCATTGTTTACTATGCATCTTAAGAGTTATCTTTATATATTTAATGTTACACCTATCTTCTGGTCTAAATCTAAATGGTTATATATCCTTCCAAATGAGTTTTTCAAGTGCTCCTGAAGTTCCTCTGCCTTCCTTTAGCATACCTTTGATCTCGAGCTCAGCAAACTGCTCCAAAAACCAGCATAGTGTCAATTTGTTCCACTCTTCACATTCCGCATCTTTTCCTTCGGTTTTCCACTTTTTAATCATTTCTTCTAGCTTCCGAATTGTATTTCTATCCTCCTTATCTGCCATCTTAGATCCATTCACTACCTCTATCAGCAATTCGCATATTCTTTCCCTGTCTGTAATAGAGTTTGTAAACACCTGATAAAAATCGTATACGTTGATCACCACCCCAGCCTCCCTATATACTCTGTAAAGCTCAATCATAGATGGTTCAAACAATTTGTATAATTTCATTTCAGGATCGCTGTTATCTATTTTGTCTATATCTGTATGGGCCGAATTCAGAAGATACTCCCTTGAATTTAAAAGAGCATTGAATTCTACATCTCTAATTGATGGATTGAATGCATTTTTCAGAACATCCGTAACATTCATTCCTATACAGCATATCTCCTTGAACGGTTGGTGATCCATGTTAAGTTCATCTAAATGTTCAATAAGCTTTTCGTTAAGATACTTTGTAAATTTTTGAACATCCTTATGATCTTTGAGATGATGCAAATTCTCAAAAAACTCATCTGCATTATTTGTATTCACCTTTCCATGCCCTTCCTTAATCTCTTCATGTGTCATGGTATCATTGTCTTCCGTATTTTTTTTCCTAAACAAGAATTGGAACTGTTCATCGTCATGAACCATGTCTAAGAACTTGTTGAATATTTTCAATTCTATATTTTTCATATTTAAATATATTGGCTTTAAAAAATCGAAGTTTGACATGTTGTTGTATGGATTTTCATAATCATAGTTTTCAAATATAAGTTGAAAAAGCGCTAAGTTGTTCTTCCAAAGTTTAAGATCGTAAAAATAGGTCTGCATAAAGTTCAAGAAATCAATCAAATTCTTCAGGTTGAACCTCCAATTGATCAACCTGTTCAAGTTAAGTCTTAAGAATGATCCAACGCCGGAGTCATCATCTTCCAAAATGCTCTTGTAAAGAGAAATTTGTGTTTCGTCCACTATCTTTCTTGTAATTGAATTGTTTCGTTCCAAATCTCCATTCGATAAATTTCTTAATGAAGGGAGCCTCTTGAAGATATCAAAATACTCCTTTGTAAGCTTGATGGATGAAAAATCGTCCGTCCAAAGAATGCTCAATGGCTGACTAAAGTAATGGTTCATGTATATCAATTTCATCGTATCATAAAATTGCGAAATTCCCATACTTGATTTCATTTTCAAAAAGTGAAGAACTAGTCTCGGTTCAAAAATTAAGGAGTTATATGTGTCATTAATATTAAGGAGAAGATTCTCCATGATGTTTTCAATTGCCTCATTTGAATTATCAATATTGAAACTCTGTGAATTTAGTATGTTGAGAACTAATCTGGAAATCTTTTCTTGGAAAATTGACAAAGGAGTTGATATTCCTATAAGTGTACTGACATTTCTAGTTGAGGAACTAGAATACCACAAAATACTTAAAAGTCTGGTCATAGTGTCGGTAGGTAATGAGTCTGCATCTTCTATTAACACAATAAGGCATTTTCCTTCATCTGCAAGTCTTTGAACAAGCTCCTCAACATCTGGCAAATTCCTATAAGCTTTCGACCTAAAATTAAGATGATGGATTTTATTGAGAAATGCATTTCCCTCCCCATCAGAATTCAAAGCTGTATCATCTTCACTTTCGAATCCATCCTGCATATCCTGATAGTGTAATTGAACCACAATCCTATATGAAATCATCTTCATGCACTTCCGAATCGAGGTACATAAAGCGGTATTGATTCTTACCACAACATTTTTTTTGTCCTGTGACAAATACTCGTAAACTTGATCTAATAGTCTGGCATGGTTTGATATATTTGAACCCAAATTCAAAAATGCACATGGCACTTTCCAATTCTTCTCATCACCCATAGTGGAATCACCTAAAAAAGTCTTCGCAACATTACAATTGTTTGTTCTATGAATATTATCCTCCACAAACTGTTTAACCTGCTGTAACTTTTCCCTGTCACTGTTCATCAAAATGCCATTAATAATACTTAATTGTCTTGACCAGTTCTTTTGATAGAGCTCGTAACGTCTTTTCATATTGCAGATTGGTTCCTTCCCTTTTAAAAGGCGAATAAATGGAATGTCCGTCTCATTTGTAGGTATGCCTTCCTGATAATATAACGATGATTTGTCATACGGATAATATTTGTCTTCATTCTGTTCCTTCACTTTGTCTGCCTCCGATGCCCGAGGTTTCAACTCGTAAACAATCTTCTGTGACTCTTCAAAATCATCAAATGACCTCATCCTAATTTCACAACCTCTCTAAATATGTATGAAGCATAAAAGCAAAATTTAAGAATGAACTTGAAATGAAGATGATGTTGATCGTGTGTATATCAGTGGTGGTATTGGTCATCCATCATAAACTATGTTAACGATTCACTTTTTCCCCCCTCCCCTCGGACCAGAAAAGTGAATAAATAATTTATTCGTCTATTACAGATATCATAGAGACAACGAGTATCCGAAAACAAATGCATCAAAATCAGTCAGAAAATGTATTCTAGCTTAGTGTGATAATACTACTACAGAGTAAAACATCATGGCGATAAAATTTGGTTGAATTACATTACTACTTGCGTTAATACAATAAATAGCCCACGCTATTAACATATGTATCTGAAAGAATATACCGAAGTGTATATCCCCTCTATATTTTCAGTCTTCTAAATGTTCAACTTTTTTCTTTATTTTCAGCTTGTGCTTCCTTCTTTACCTCTTGCCGAAGCTTTGCCATAACACCACCGTCTGGAATAAACTGCCTCACAACCAAATATCGCCCATTAAAGTTAAAGCCTTCCAATTTTTTTAAAGCAAGTACACTGCTCTTGTGGTTTTTGTATATTATATATGCTTGTCCCCTGGTGTTGTTGTCTGTTCCAATTCTCACCTGGTGAACATTTCCAAATCGTCCGAAAAGATCGTATAAGTCGGAAGCTTTGACATTGTAGGGAAGATTTTTCACCTGGATTATCGGCAACTCAGCTTTTCTTCTAAATAAACTCATATCAGCAATATAATGATGTATGTATTAACCCTTAAATATCAACTTCGCCTAACGTATTGTATCTTTGATCTATTGACTGCAGAAAGGTATAAAATGATGTACAAAGGCTTAAAAGCTTGCTGTGAGTAAATCAAGCAGCTGAAATAAAAAAAAATTAAAACGACTGTATTTTAAATTTTTTAAAAGCGTAAGACTTCCCTGATAAGCAAATTACTTTATTAACTACATGTTAACACTATATTATAGGATGGTCCACATTTATTCACATAATTGATAATCAATACTCAGAAAGTCTCAGCTTCTGATTGATTTCATTTTGGCCCGTTCCCTTTTTAAAAAGTGGCTCTGGTGAGTGTTCTCTGGATTTGATTAAATCGGACTTGTAATCCAAAGAGAATGAATCAAAACCACCGAGAAGTTGTAATATGTCTGATTTTTGCGCTTTTTCAAGATTATTCAACTTTTTACGTAATAAGTCACCTGTTAGAATTCCGCTCTTTGCAAGTACAGCTAGCATTTTCTCCTCGCTGCTTTGCTGATTGTTCTGCTTCCGCTTCCAAAAAGCGCTTCTGCCTCTTTGGCTTTGATCTTCAGTTGCTTCAATATACACTCTTTCCATTTCATTGAACGAGGTATTCAATGTTTTCATAAATCTCTTTGTCTGTCTATGCTTAGAAGATGCGCATATCGTCATCCAGTTATCCTTGATAATATATCCAACGCCAAAACCATTGGATGACACGGGTCCAAAGCCAAACAATTTTAATGAAGGATTTCCACAGTTTGAAGTGGAGATAATTGTGTTGTTTAGCTTATCCCATCCGGCGTCTGCAAAAATGGCTGGCATTTCATCAAGTTTTAATGAATCATGAACTCCATCAGCGACATCGTCAGATTCTAATGTTCTTGCATCGGACTCAGAACGGACCTCCTCATTCTCAGATCCATCAGATGGCACACTGAAATACTTCTTCCAAATACAGAAAAGGGCGTAAAGATGCCTATCTTGTCCCAACCCCTTGGCACAGTAACTTGTCCTTGAGTGATGCTTTTCGCATGCTGCCTTTAAAAGCTCGAGTTTCTCTTTAGCCGATGTAGTATCGTCCACAAATTTTGTAACGAACATATTTGATTCCTCCGAAACTGTTCTAATTGCTTCTGTTCTTCCGTGATAAAACATTTTTGTCATTGCTGGCTCGTACGTTGATTCAATCTTGCCGTATAATGCATAGTATGCAAGCTGAAATCCCATTTGAACAAAAGCATCTGGAGACATGCCCATTCTCTTGATCCTATCCTTGGCAAATCTTTTAAATTCCAATGTTGCAAATTCATTCTGATGGATCAAGTCGCTCAACCTTGTTTCTCCAAACCGAAGAGCAAGCGACAAATCAGTGGTTAGCTCCCATTCAAGCTTCCTTGGTGTAAAGTTATATTTGTTTGTGTATTTTGATTTGTTCAGCTCCGGATTTGGCGAGTATGAGGACCAAAGTGAGGGAGAATTATTGTTGATTGTTTTTGCAAATCTTAAGATTGAGTCTGTGTAGATGTCAGAAGCAAATCGCAAAACGGTATGGCCGTCAACACCAGTATGCTCAAAGTTTATGCCGCATTTTGCATCCTTGGTAAGAATTATCTGCAACTTATCGTACCATCTGTTCGTACAAGTTCCAACCTGAACACCGTTTTCTAATTTTGATTCTCCACATAGAAAGTTTTTTGCCATTCTAGTCAAATCATCCCCTGTGGCAATGTTATCCAAGACAATTATGAAAAGAGCATCATCAATAATCTTAAGTATGTTGTTGTTGGTCTTATTTTGTTTCATCTTGAGGCGTAACTTGGCCCAAACACGACGATTCTCAGTAGTAAGAATACCAAAACTCGATTTGGCAAGGTCTGAAATTGATGTTTTATCAGAATCCTGCACGATGTGTTTAAAGTTTCTCCTGATGTCCTCTTCGTTCATTAAAAGTTCATCGTCATCTGTCAACACATCAAACCAATAAAACTGAGATCTGCTGAGCACGACAATATGCCTAGACTGCTCGTCAGTCTGTAGCAAGCAACCTGATTGTGTGGGAATTCTTGCAGAACCGAAAAGTTTAGGGTATTGATCCATATCCAAAGCCCTGTTTCCTTTCAACATGTCAGGTGACAATTCCTTTTTCCGTAACGCTCGAATAAATCTAAGTGCAGATGCCGTCAAGCTGGCAGCCCTTGAAATTTGAGTGGATTTCAAAGGTGTTGGATCATCCTCAATCATGACAAAAGGATTGATATTTAACACCACAGGATTATCATAATTGAGATATGAATCATACCAAAACTGCTCTACATAAGAAGCCTTTGTTTTCGAGTATTCGATCAACTTCTTCTGAAGAATTGGTCCTGAAGTTTGAAGAAAGTTGTTGCATGCTTCAATTGAATCTTTGTGTTCTGCCTCAGTCTGGAGAGGCTTGAGAACTTCAAGATACCTGTTAACAGTCTCTTCCAAATCAGGGATTGGCAACTTCTTGAGTTCTGATTGATGTGCGAATGTCGTCATTGTACATATAGTTATATGTTGAAGGTTAAGAAGGTTTGAAAGTGTTTAAGAAAGGTTATTTTTTCCTACCAGATATTAATTATGTATGGATTATGTTTGATTTAAATACTGGAGGGAAGCGCTGGGAAAGCGCATTAGAAGCCGGTAATAAGGAAAGGAATACAAATATAAGAAATAAAAAAAGTTTTTAATGGTCACACCAAATAAGTATTTGCGGCTAAAATGTATGGGTCTAGCGGTATTCCTTCTTTTGATGAATAGATCCCTATATTTCAAGATTTGGAAAGCAGTAATAGAAAAAAGCAAATATCCAGTAGATAGCAAGAAAGCCTGGAAGCCTACTCTTGACCTTGGAATCAAATAATATTTACTACAAGTATTAGTCTATGCTCACTTCATGAATATTTTTTTTGAGGATTTGTATTGTTTGATGATGGTCATCGGTAATATGACGGTTGATCGGAGACCTAAGAAAAGTCAAGATAGGCGATGAATAATGAGCGATGCAAAAAAATGCGGGGAAGCAAAATCAAAGTAAAAAAAAAGGAGAGTAACAGAAAAAAAATTGCTGGAATTAAAAGCGGAGTCCAGTAAGCGATATACAAGCAAAAAGAAATGCCGACAAATTATCGAAACTCCGTCAATTGCAAGCTCTGTCTTTCCTACCTTTTTTTTTACCGTTTTCTTTTTTAAGATTACAGAGATCATTCTGCGTAAAGTCGTTTAAATTTATAATACACTTAAATATTACAACATGTTTGGTGAAGTGTTCTAAAAGTTTATCCTGTGCGTTCTGCGTTGTTATTATAACTTACTCTCCTTCATTCCTCTATGTTTCGACTTCGTTGTCAATTGTGCTTATCTCTTTTCTATCTCACCTTACTCTATTCGTCCAATCTTTGAAGAACATCACTTGCTATAAAATCTGCAACTAGATCCTCTTGATTTGGTCGTTTTCCCGTGTTTGATGCAGAATCATCGTCATCCAGTTTCAGAGTTTGTGAGTCATCCTTCTCAACGAGTATTCCATCTTCTAAATTATATCCTTCAGGGTGAATGCCAACCCCCAATCCTTCAAAAGCAGGAATATCATCTGCGGCCTTGTTATAATCTTGTTCGATCGGCTCAAAGTTTTGTCTCTCTTTCCCTTCTTTAAGGCACAGTTGATTCATTCTCAGAAAATATTGTTCGGAAATGTCCATTGTTTGTTGATAGTGTAATCTGTTATTATTTTGGTTGTTGTCGTGATATGGAGAAATATGATTATTTCTTTGATAGTGACTGTCCAAATAGTCATTGTTTACATCCAATCTCCTGTCCTCATTTGTTTTGGCCAGTTCTTGCATTTGTGCCATGCTGCGGAAAGACTCCACACTCTTTTTTCTATAAGATTCCCGCACTCTTTCAAAGCCTCCCAATTCTATTGTATTGCCTCTCTTGCGTGCATGATTAGAGCTTTTAGATGAGCTTCCTCGCCTGTGGTATATGTGATTTTGATTTCTGTCACTGCAATTTTCAAATGACTTCCATTCCCTATTCAAATTTGGGCTCAAGCCTCGAAATGCTGCTGCTTGGTATTTTGTACTATCTGATTTCGAACTTCTGTGTCCAAAACTTTGAAGCCTGTGTCTGAAATTTGAACCCTTCTTAGAATTATCGTTCGGTGTGCATTCTAATTGTTTGCTTTGTTCCCTATATTGTTCCATCAATATGTTTATTTTATCTCCAGCGCAAAAGGAGTTTGACGAGTAGCTGCTCGTTGTATCCAATGTTAACTCGTCCTCGTTATCAACCGAAAAGCTGTTCTCGAATGTCAATGCTCTCCTTCTGAAGAATTCCTCTTCGAAATCCATGAAATGATCTTCTGCCTCCTCAGAATCTTTTAAGTTCATCTTGCAAGCTTATGTTCGTTGGCTATCTTTCAGTGGATGTTTTATCCTTTGTTGTTTTTGTTGTTCTCCAAAAGACAACTTGGAAAGCAATGTAATTGACACCCCTTCCGGATATTTAAGCAGATGAGCACTTTTTGAAATAGATTTTGGATGATGAGTACTTTACAGTTATAACATATACCTTATTAATTGCGTAGTCAATAGGACAAACAAACAAGATGATACAAGAAAGTCTGGAAAAAAACAGAGAAGATACGGACTTATAAAAAAGCGGCTCCCTATAAATAATTAATTAGAAGTAATGCGATATTAATAAACAATAAATGAAAAAGAGGTATTTTCTTTGAAATGAATATTTCACTATGGTAAACAATCTCCTGTTCTAGCATCGGATGCATATGAATGCCTCCTTTGTGGAGCATTTGCAGATCTCTGCCTTTACTTTTCTTGTTTTTTGTTTTCTTACTGCCGCGTGCCAACCTTTTTTTTTCTTATCCATTGTTATAAGCTATTGTTAACTTGTACTCGAAGGAGTACTGTAGAAAGCTCGCTATTCTATTTTTTTTTGTTCTTTTTTCTAAGCGTGGCTGTCGGGTACATGCAGTTGTATGAATTATTAATGGCTTAACCGATTTTGAATTATTTAACTTATATGTGTTCCCTCTTGTTTAAGGGGCCTATGCCAAGAGTTAAGTCCATATGAATTCATTATGGCTATTTCGACTTTCAGCCGTGTTTATTTTAACCATGTAAGGCGGCATTTTTTATCATTCATCCGGTCTACCAGCGTGTTTACCTGAATTCAGCTTGTTGGTTGTTTACTTTCTCGTAATTTTTCCACTCATACGGCTTAAAGCCAGCACCATTTTCCAACATTTCTCATTTCAGACATTCTGAAAGGGAATGAAACAATGTTTTTAATTTTATCTCTACTCCTTTAATCTCCTGACCTGCTAGATCCATTGTGAAAAGTGATGAACATTTCCAAAGGTTCATGTCGATCGACCTAAAAAATGCGACGGTAACACAGCATTCACAGTAGTCCTTTCTTGTTTATGCATATCAAATTACCCACTTGTTGCACACTTTCCCCTTTAGTTTTTGCCTATCTTCAAGGTTTGAATGCTCGTGTTTGCTGTTCGCGTATCTGAGATGGCATTTTCGCCATCGATTGCTTTCCTCATCCCTTTCCATAGATTGGAATCTCAGCGTCAAATTAAAGGGGTCACTGGGAAAAAGTAAATAAATTAAAAAAAAAAAAAAAAAAGCGCGAACACATTAATAGAATAATATTCAAACAAACACTCGCCCCGTTCGTTTTGTTTACAGTTTACAAGCTTTATGTGCATTGTTCCGACAGGTACAGAAAGAAGTTCCTTCTGACTGATTATTGAGAATTCCATCGTTTGTTCCTAAGGCACATTTACTGGTTGGCGCTTAGTAATGGCCAGACAAATTCACAAGGAAACTAGGGTGGTATCTGAGCCGGTCTCATTTCCCAATATTCCAAAATTACATAGTGTAAGCCGAAATACAAACACAAGAAGATGCGTTTCCTCAGATGAGTTTATATCGCAGTTTAGCAGAGGTAGTATTAGTGACGAAAATAGTTGCAATGAGATGTGGCATTCTACAACTTCTAGCAAGCGTAGAAGTCGAATACGACGATTTTTCACGAAGCTGAGTGCGAACGGAGAGGGGAAATCTTCCCGAACTAAAGAAAAAGAGAGAGTTGTTCTTTTCAGCTGTAAGAAAGCGAGAATTACAGCATACAATATTGATGGGTGTAACTCACATATTAAAAGCACGCAAGGCTCGTTGCTTGCCCAGGGAGAATTTCAGATATACGAATTGGGAGCCAATCGGACAACATACTTCATTTGTGGGCAAGTTGTCCATCCAGTAATGAAGTGCCTGAAAATCTTTAGAGCTGGACCAAAGACTTTTGTGCTGCCGTTATATAATCCGGAAAGATACTGGAAAATTGACTTAGAAACTGCTAACTCTAACGAATTGGCTATTCTTGAATGTGTTCTTAGATGTGTTTGTGAGTACAAGGATTTATCCGTTAGTGGCTTTGATGATGCTAGTGATGGTCCGAAAGATTATGACTCCAGTTTGGACTCCGATAATGCAACGGTCGTTTTAAATAAGCTTGATCTTGATAGTGATAAATCTTTGGGCAATAGTGAGGTTCAGAACTCTGCAGAGTCTGATTTGGTTGCTTCTGAAGGTGACTACCTGTCTACGATGAACGAGAATGAAAGTATTACAAGAGACACTTCTGCCTCTATAATTGTCTCATCATCACCTATTAATCCAAAAAAGCACGTTGTCTTTCAGCCAATTCCATTAAGGCCCAGCTCGGGGGCATCTATGGACTCCGTTCTCTCTAAATTCGAAAGAATTGATATATGCGCTCCAAATAGTCATACTTACCACGATGATCAAGTTTTCCATGACCTAAGAAAGGTTTCCCATGATGATTTAAGAACAGTGGATTCACCAGAGACATGTTCGTGGATGGATCCGCAAAATTGCAAGTCTGAGGGCAGAAATATCAATAAGCGGTATTCGTTGACCTTCAAGAGCATAAGGCCAAAATCTGTGTCGATAACGTTGCCGTTAACAATCGGGGAGTTGGAGAAGTCCAAAGGCTCTTCCAATTGTAGGAAGCTAGTAGGAGCGGACATAGTGAAAAATTCGCTCATTGTCGGCAAGTTGAAAGAGGAAAGCCAAAGAAATGAGCAAGATCATAAAGGAAAAATCAACAGCTGGAGCAGGTTCTTCGGCTGGTAGAGTAGGTGAATATATAAAATGTGTATCATATGCAGGTAGTTGTCTTGCTCTTATATAAAGGCATTTATAAAATTACTCAGAGTTTTGCTGTCCGGATTTACTTACTTATAGACTCACTTATCTACCGAGGGAAAAAAATAAATAAAAAGAAATAAAATATAAATACATGAAGTAAAACCACACCCCCGTACTTTATTTCCCTTTACCAAGTTACCCAAATCTTTTATTCAATCTTGATTGCCCAAAAATGTCTTACAGTAAACAAAACGTATCGTCTTTGAGTAGCACCCCAGCAATTTCTAGTGTTACGCCGATGACTGGTACAGTTCAAAGTCTGGTAACTGGTGATAGTTCGGCTCAGGAACAAAGAGATGCCGAAATCAGCCATGAAGCTGATGTCATTAGGGAGCTACAAGATGTAGAATTGTTACCGATACTATTAGACTTGGTTGAAAGCTTGAGAATGGGAAAGCTGGCACCCAAGGACTTTGATAATGCAGTAAGTTGATTATGCTCAAATATCCTTCGGGCAATATTTTGTGAGTATACTAACACAGAGACGAATTTTAAACAGGCCGGACGTATTAGGGTGCTGCTTGCAAGAGGAAAAGCTTTAGTAAATCAAATAAGTGGGCTTAGTGAATCTCCAGAGGCGGGGATCGAGAAGGTTGGCGAGCTAGAGGACCGAATGGAAAGAAAAAGAGCCATTTTGGAAGAATTTCATAAGGAAGTTAACAAGAATTTTGGAAACAGCAAACAAACTAAAGCGGATGAACATGCAACAGTTGATTATGAAGGCAAGATGGATGTAAATTGATTGTGAATGATGGGAACATACAATTTTATACTTTACTAAACGAATATTAATCGCACAATGCTATAACATTTTCATTGGTTTGCTTCGACTTTATTGTAGCGAAACTGAATCTTAGAAAAAGAAAGCTATTGCTAATTTGTAACGAAATGATAAATTTATGGACTTAGCTCTACTGGATATTTGTATATATGTAAACACCGTAGAGTGTGGCAATAGAGTTTGTGCGGGGTGGGCCCAGGTAGCGCCGGGGATAATTCTAATTGGCTTCTCCACGAAATATTTAAATGCCTACGTAATTCGAAACGAGGAAGGGAGAGGGTACTAAGAAAAAACTGGTAAAGGAAAATTTTGTGGATTGCATGAAAAAAAATTAACATGTATCCGGTAAAGCTAATGAAAAAAAGACAGTCAGAAGCATCCGAGAAAAAAAAAACTGAGCGAATAATAAATAATTTCTTAGTGAATTTCAATCCATATCATATTTCTTCACCAGTCATTGCTAGTGCAAGTTCATTCTTCCAGTGTTATAGAATTTGTGTTTGTAACCAGCCCAGAATCTGAAGCATTCATACGTTTTAGTCACATTTTTGTGGAGTATATTATTGAGAAATTGACAGTGAGACGTGTATAGTCATCCGAATCGCAACTAAACCCAACATTGTTAACTGTTCCCATCAAGTTAACAGAATAGAAAAATCAGGTTGGCCGCAGATCAGAAGAATCACACAATATTTGCATTGAAATAGAAAATATTTGCACGTTGCATATAAATAAAGTATAAAGAAATATGTCTGAAGCTTCATCTTCCACACAATCGTCTTCAGGCTTCAATCTAGGCCAGCTTAGTAAAGCGTTGTCTCCAATCAAATCCTTAGTTTCTCAGGGAGAGTTGAACAAGGAGAATGATGCTGATCATGGTGGATTCTGGTCGTCAAACCCGATTTTCCAGTTTGTCAATAATGTTGCTACCACTATTTCATCCCACAGGCAGTCTTTGGACTTGATTAATCCAGGCACGATGGAAAATTTGAACAAGGAGGTTGAGAAGGATGTCTTTTTGACCCAATACGAGTTCTCTGGTCTCAGGGCTGATCTCAGCAAGACTTTCGCCATGAAACCTTTGTTCCAGGTGAGTCACAGCTTTTCCACTGGTGGAAAATCACCAGCTTACGCCTTTGCCGGCATGTTTGCCAGCGATGATTCTTTTATTCAAGGTACAATCGACAACGAGCTTTCGCTTACCGGTAGACTGAACTACGCATGGAATAAAAGTAACATTTCCAAGGTCACACTTCAGTTGGCAGCAGGACAACCTCCAATGTGTCAAATTGAACAGGACTACCAGGCAAATGACTTCTCTTTGAATTTCAAGACGTTAAACCCAGACTTCTCTGGTGCCTCTTTCAACGGTGTCATGGTTGGTTCTATTTTGCAGTCCATCACTCCAAAGTTTGCCTTAGGTATGGAGACTGCTTATTCGGCAATGCAGCCTGGTATGCCTGGCGATGCTGGAATCTCATTGGTTGGTAGATACAATAACAAAAACTGGATTGCATCTGCTCAGTTGCAGGCTCAGGGTGCTTTGACTGCAGCCTTTTGGAAAAAAGTCTCAGATCATGTCGAAGCTGGTATTGAAACCACTCTTCAAGCCTCTTATCAGCCTGTTATGAGCTCTATGATGACACCAACCATGCAAGCTGTCCTTGATGCTGACACCACTATTGGTGCCAAGTATGAGTTCAGACAATCCATCTACAGAGGTCAATTAACCTCTAACGGTGTTGCTTCATTCATGCTCGAGCACAGAATTCTTCCAACTTTGGGTTTGACTTTCACTGCATCCATCGATCAGCTCAAAAACACCTCAAAGATGGGTCTGGGACTTCAAATCGAAACTGCCGGCTCTGAGGATGTTATGATGATGCAAAATGGCCTGGTTGATGCTGATGGAAATCCTGTTCCCGGTGCTCCACAAATGGCATAAATCCAAGAACCTTTCTTGGTTGTTAATTAACGAGATGCTCTGACATTTTCAGGTACATCTTTTTTTTTTCAATTTAAAGTGTGTCTTGAATGTTTGCTGCTTTCTTTTTTTGTTCTGACGGTGATAATCACGTATTAAATAGGGTGAAGGATTTTAGCACAAGGTGTTCCTTTTTATCTGCTTTTTCTCGGAGAGAATTGTCATATATTGGCATATACGGTATGTTTCATTCTTACGCTCGGATTTCCGTTTTCTAGATTTGTCTCTTCAATGTGACATCGTACCATTGTGAGTGCTGCCGATTGTCCTATATCATTCTTTCAATCTGTCAATATCCTGATATTTCTTTTCTGGATTTTTTTTCCCCTCTCAGTTTGCTTTGTACTCATCTTTTTGCTCTATTTTTTATATCCATGTACATATATGTATTCTTATACCGTTTCTGGATCATATAAATGCAAGATATTAGTTTTGGTAGACGGAAAGATAGCGCTGTGTGTTTAGGTGTATGGATGTTGTAATGTTTTTGCAATTTTAAAATCGCGCGCTCTTGGCATCCAAAAAATTAGGAAATAAGAGTAAAAAGGTCATGACGATAAATAAGATTATGCGCTATGAAGGGGTGAGCCAACGTGAAATATCCGTTATATTATAAAGAGAGTTTATTGTGATTTCAATTGTTCAGGAAGTGGGGTACTTTATTCTTTATTTTTCCCTAGAATTTGCCTTTTTCTGCAAACCAGAGTAAATGTCATCAGTACGACAAGAGGATATTAAAACTGCACAAACGTCAGAACAGCCTGATGAGGATATAAAAGCTAGTAGTGCACAAAAGAACAAGCAGGAATATTTAGCACGAAATGGAAAACTTGAAGTGCCAGTTCAGGAAAACGAGATGAAAGCAAAAGAAATGACGACTGAGGAATTGGAAACGTATTTGTATGAGCACATTAATCACATTGCTGGAAACAAAGAAACTGAACCTCACGAAGAGAATAAAAATGAAGTCGAGCCACAGTCTAAAATACTTTATGATTCATTAACAAGACAAGAAAAGTCTACGTTGAGATATATTGAAAGAAGTGACGTTCCAAATTATAATCAGCATGTCGTCAAATTAAGTAAGGAGGCGGGAGATCCAATAGATAAGATCCTTGAAATCACCATTCTCATTTTGCTGAGAAACCTGGGTATTGATAGCACAACACACAGTGCTCTTCATGACATGACTGAGCTTTCAATTTTATATATGGGCGTGCTATTTAAGGATCTTCACAAGTATACAGAGATTCAACGTCGTAGAAAAGCATCGAAAGCCGATTTGCTTTTGCTTTTGAAAGAGGGTTATTTTGGACTAAGAGGTATTGTTTCTGAATTCAATAGGTCGAAAAAGGTTGATCCTAAATACAAGAAGTACATTCACAGGCTTAATCATCAAGCGAAAGCTTGCTTTGAGTCAGCTACCAAGTCAGGGAATGATGAGCCGTCAAAAAGCAGTCCTGACTTTGTTTTCTTTCATAAGCAGCCTCGAATAGTACCGTCGGAAAGTAGGAAAAGTTATATTCCTAAATGGATGCCAGAACTTCCTCCAGGATATACATATAAATCTACACCTACGTATTCAGAGTACATGACGGATCCTAAGGAGTTGAGGAGCAAATTGATTGCAGAAGGACGATTAGGTGAGAAAGCTCTCCACAATATAAAAATTGCTGTTGATGGCTCAGAATCGGATAAATCTGTTCATTCATTAACATCTGAGGATGATTCTGGCAATGAGTCTGCGGAAAGTGAGAAGGAAGAAAGTTTCCAGCAGACGAGTGAAAAGTCAAATTTGAGCGCAGAACCTTCAAGTGCGTTGAAGAATGATCAGAGTACTTCAGATGCCTTTGAGCATCATCTGTTTGATACAAAATTTCAGAGATCGGATGAGAAATCGTCTAAGTTATCTGGTCAAATGTCCGGTGAAGAAACAAATCAAACCGGTAATATGATTCCAGAGGAAAAAAATTATACTGGTCTTATTTCCGAGTTGAAGAATCCGGAAAAAGAAAATCAGGAAGGTTCTGATATTCTGAAAAAGCAGGAGCCAAGTCCTGCCGGTCCTATTATTGCGAATGGAGTTGTTGAAAAAACGGGCGAGCAGAATGTGACCGCTAATAAATCAAAATTGACAAATAACGGTATTTCGAAAGATGGGGACAAAGACAAGAATTTCGATATAATGAAATATGCAGAGAAAAGACTAGGAATTCTTTCAAAGAGAAAAAAGGCTGCAAAGAAGAAATTGGATGAAAGACAAACTTCAGAGGAAGCTGTTTTAGGAAAGTATCTTGGATCGTATACACAATACGAACGGTTTCCTGATAATTACAGTGATGTTTTATCCAAGTATTATGAAGATACCTTCAATGACGTTGGTAGAAATCTCAGGCATCAAAGAAAAAGGCGGTTAAGGAGAATTGCGATGGAAAAAGAAAAGAAAAGAAAAATGGATATCGAGAGCCAAATCAAAGAAAAATCTAATAGCATTGAGGTCGGTGGCTTCAGTGAAAATATGGATACAAATATTGATGAAGATGTCGATTTTGAAATGGAGTTTTCTGATGCTGAAGCTATTGATAATGATATGCAAGAGCTAGAAAATAAACTGGAAGGGGCAAGTAACGAGGTTAATAAATATTCTGTTGACGATGGTTCAGAAAGGCAAAAAGAAGTAACCAAAAGCACTCATGATGTCGAAAATTACCTTGAAAGACAAACGACACATCAAACAGATAAGAAGCAGATTAATCCGAATGATGAAATAGACGCTCAACATGAAGTTTTGGCCAAGAGTGTATCAGAGCAAGGTACAACCGATCAAGATGAGCAGCCATCAGCACCCGAAGGGCACTCGTTTAAAAAGATTAAACTTTCTTTAAAGTTGAAGTCACCGAGTGAGAAATAAATCATTGTATGATAATAAGTATAATTTTGTAACATTACAGACAATAAAATTTGAAGGTAATCCTGAAAAAAAGCTTACTTAAGCTGAGTGTTGGAGGAAATTATTTGTAAAGCCGATGATTGATGCCATTTTTCTCCCCTTTTTCTTTCATAAACTTTTTTTTCCCGCCTCTCCTTTATTTATTTCATTGCTTCAAATCGCATTTTTCCCCTTCACCTAAATCTCTCCACAGATGCTTTTCCCCATACAATCATAGTCGCATCACTTCTGGAATCAGAGAAACCGAGTACATTTATAATTCTTTGGCCTGTTCTGAAAGCAGCTTTTTTTTTAATTTCATATATATATATATATTTACACTGTTCCAGACTTCTACATTGTCCTTGAGTTTAAGTTTTGCATTACTTGAAATCAGGAAACTTTTCAACTGTGGTAAAAGCTTGGTCTGTACATTCAAAAATAGTTTATTTTCATCGGACTTTATGTACATTCAGGATTATCCGTCAAAGCTTGGTCTGAAGGTATTATAAGCACTGATCAGCTTTACTTGTTTTGGTTTTACAAAGACGGTTCTGGTGAATCAGAGGAAAAGCATAGTCGCATATTTCATTTTCGCATCGGCCTTCGTTTCGTCATCAAGCATTTTTGTTTCATCCGCCTTTTTTTCACTGTTTTTCGTTCAAACCTTCATTGGTTGCCTTCTGATATTTTGATATTTTATTTTGATTCATCCCTCAGCATGCAAGATAGTACTTCTGTGTATCTTCCATCAAAGTTGCCGTATCCCCTAAAGGTTGGGAAGATAATGGCAAAAGAAGGTGAAGATATTGATAAGCGCACTAAAATTTTTACATATCGCTATTCTGACTATGAACCCGTTCCACTAAGTAAGCAAGATCAGGATGATGATAATGATGAAGGTAACAATAGGAAAAAGGTTAAAGTTGAGTATGTTGGAACTTATGAATGCCCGTTGGCAGGAACAATCAAGCAAATCAATGTGAAACCGGATGACATTATAGAAGACAGTTCAAAAAGCATTATTGAAATAGTAGAGCCTTGTACTCATCCAATTCAGTATGGTGGGTTATGTGCACTTTGTGGCAAAGCTGTGGATGAAGACGACTACACGGGCTTCAAAGATAAAGACAGAGCGCCTATTTCTATGGCCCATGGAACTACAAACTTGAAAGTTTCTGCCAAAGAGGCTGTTAACATTGAAAAAGGATCAACCGAACGCTTGATTAAGGATAAAAAACTATCGCTGGTTGTTGATCTAGATCAGACGGTTATACATGCAACTGTTGATCCAACTGTTGGTGAATGGATGAACGATCCAACCAATCCAAATTATGAGGCCCTTAAGGAGGTTAAATCATTTTCTTTGGAAGAGCCTGCCATAGTTCCGCCGGGATACAACGGGCCACCATTACCACCAAATATTCGATGGTATTATATAAAGCTCCGGCCTGGATTGCATGAATTTCTAGAAAAGGTATCGAAATTATACGAAATGCATATCTACACGATGGCAACAAGATCCTACGCGAAGGAAATCAGCAAGATTATTGATCCAGACGGTATATATTTTGGTGATCGGATTCTCTCCAGGGACGAAAGTGGTTCTTTAACACAAAAATCACTAAAGCGTCTTTTCCCTGTTGATACTTCCATGGTTGTTGTCATCGATGATCGTGGTGATGTTTGGAACTGGTCTCCCAATTTAATTAAAGTTGTGCCGTACGACTTTTTCGTTGGTATTGGAGATATTAATTCCAGTTTTTTACCTCGCCAGCAAGCTTTATTGGGGCCCTCAAAAAGGCGAAAGTCAGTGGATATTCTTGAAGAAAAGATGCATGGAGATGATTCAGATGATGGTGAAGAAGATGATGATAAAAAGCCCGACCCAAAAAAGCTTATGGCTGAGGCCAAGGCCTCTTCAACAACTGAATCTGCCATTGATGACGAAGATGATGTTGATACAAACAGCATGAGTGAAGGTGATATCAAGAATGGTTACACAAATAATTCCGTAGGATCAAATAATACCGGACATTCTACAAATTCCGCGAACGACAAATCATTTAATCCCGATTTCATTGATGCTGATATTATGGTAGAGGATGAAAGCACACAAAAGATAGAAAACCCGAACAAGAGTACAGAACAGAATACTCAAAAGAGTCTATCACTAAACACCGCAAAGGCAACTAAAATAACTTCTGAAGTTGATAGTAAAACGCACGGCTCGCAGGAGCACTCCAATCATGTAAACGTGTCTGTGAAAAATAGTAGTTCTTCTCCTGTGGAAAGAATGGTGGAATTAGGTGAAGGTGAAGATAATGGTGAACTCCTGGCAATGCAAGCGAATGAACGATCGACCGCATTGGAGCAGCAACAACAAGAAAGACCTTTAGCCAAACTGCAGCAGAATTTGGAGAAAATTCTCCAAGAAGAGGAGACAAAGGACTCATCCGAGAGTTCCAGTGTTCCTAGTGTCGCAACAACTGACGAAAGAGAATCGCATAATTTACTTTGTGATGACGATACAGAGTTGCAAACGTTGGGTAAAGCATTGACGAAGATTCATGATAAATTTTATTTGGAAAAGGAGAGGGATGTGGCTTCTGCTGAAGTTCCAGACGTCAAAGATATTATGAACACTATGAAGTCTGTAGTCTTTCAAGGATGTGTGTTTTTGTTAAGCGGAATTTTACCGTTGGGTACACCTTTGGATTCAGCCGATATTGTGATATGGGCAAGATCGTATGGTGCCCAATTTGTTTCCGAGTACAGTACTTCTGTTACCCACGTTATATGCAAGAATCCCACCACATTTAAGGTTAGGTTGGCAAAATCGGTTGACCCAAATGTAAAGATTGTGAATCCTGACTGGTTGTTTAAATGTATGTCAATGTGGAGACGTGTTCCAGAGGAAGATTATACTGTTCAAGTAACAAGTTTAATGGGTAAAGAGCAAGTTGATAACTTTCTGAAATATCACAATCATATTGATAATAATCCAGACGGAACATTTGACACCTCAAATCTGGACTGGGATGAGATTGATGAGGAGATGAGGGAGTTTATGGGTCCTGAATATGATGAGTTAGAAAGTGACAGTGATACAAAAGAAGAGCATGAAAATAGTGATGTTAATAATGAATCAAACGGTATTGTAGGATCGGAGGAGAAAAAAGATGCAAAGGCTACAGATGATGGAAGCAAAGATTCGCCATCTTTAAAAAGTGATCTTTCAGATATGTCTGAGGATGAATACGAAAAGCAGGTTCTCGGGGATCTCGCAGACTTAGAAGAAGAAGGGGAAGAAGGTTCAATAAACACAGATAGTTCAAATAATGCTTCTTCGGTCGAATCGTCTAGTCAGGCTTCTTCAGAGACTGGAGAAACGGCCGACGTTTACCAAAAAGTTAATGTTTGATGGTCTTGAAAAGAGGAAAGGCGAATCATGGATAATTGATCAATTATATATGTGTGTACAGTTAATTGTGCAAGAGTGTAAAATGAAAAAAATAAAAAATAAAAGGGGAATCAAATCAAATTTTTCTGATAGTTAGGTATTTGTGTATTTCACTATTCCATACCGTATACCTCAAATCAATCGAACTATACCCGAATAGGAATTGTATTTTTAAATTACCATTTTTTTCGGCTCTGGTGTCAGTCAATGTTGTATTCGGCGGGGTGTGATTGAAGTTCTCGGGAACAAAATTTGTTATTTACTCACTGCTAGCCTACCCTCCTTTTTATTTTTTATTTCATTTTTTTGGCGCGTATACGCGAGGGAAAATCGACAATCAGAATCTTAGTTATTCAATGTTCTGAATTGAAGCTAAGCGTATTATGTAGTGTCCGCATTTTTCTCTTTAGGATCGGTCCGTACGTATAAATAAATTGTGCTTTTCTTTTCTTTTCTCATATTTGTATATTAAGTACAGTATCACATTCTCTCCAGTAGTGTTATTCAATTCGGGACGTCAACATTCGGTTCCGTAATTTGTTGTTTTTCACTGTCGAGTTAATCCGTTGGTATTCGTTTCACGTTAGGCTTAAACTATAGCTCTTATCCTTTTTTTTTGTTCAATCTGCTGTCGATCTTCGTTTCCGAATTTTTTACGGCATAATACACGGATAGCACGGATAATGGAAACAGAACCACAAAAGACACCACAGTTTATTCAAATTGTGGCATCCATAGCATCAAGGGCATGGTATTCCTTAATAACATTATGCGGCAAGCTTCCAGGAGGAGAATATGTGATTAATTATGTTCGTGCCTCTCATAAGAATGATCCTTGGAGAACCTTCTTGGAAATACTTCTTGCTTTACTTGCAATTAGGTATTTTCTGGCATCTAGATACTCTCAAGATGAAAAGGACAAAGTTTCACTGACTGAGAAAGAGGTTGATGAATTAATTGATGATTGGGTTCCTGCTCCTATTGTTCCGAAGCTTAGAAAGGACGAAAGATGGCAGCTTGATTCAATTCCACTTATACATGGCCCGGCTTCGACTCGTGTCACAGTTGAGGATCCTCACACGGGTAAGAAGACTTCAGATGTTTTGAACTTCACTTCCAAGGACTTTCTTTGTATGGGAACGAATAGCAAAGTTAAGGAGGAATCTATCAAGGAGATGAGAGCCGCTGGTGTTGGTGCTTGTGGCCCTCCAAATTTCTATGGTACTCAGGATGTCCATGTTCGTGTTTGCGAAGATCTAGCAAAGTTTCTTGGCGCAGAAGAAGGTATCATTTATGGTCAGGATTACTGTACACCCACCTCTGTTCTTCCATGTTTCCTCAAGCGTGGTGATATTGTTGTTGTGGATGGTGGTGTTAGATTGGCACTACAAAAAGCTGCTTTGATTTCGCGTTGTGACGTTGAATGGTTTAATCACAACGATCTTGATCATTTAGAACAAATTCTCTCAAATCTGGAGGATGATTTGAAAGATGGTCCTCTAAATCGCCGTTTTATTGTTACGGAAGGTTTGTTCGAAAATTTTGGTGACTCTCCAGATTTAAAACGTTTAGTCGAGATAAAAAATCACTATAAGTTCCGTCTATTCCTTGATGAAACAAATTCTGTGGGTACTCTCGGTCCGAATGGAAGAGGCTTACCTGAGGTCTATGGTATTCCGAGAACAGAGATTGAAATTACCGTTGGTTCTATGGCTCAATCGCTGGGTTCAAGTGGTGGTTTCTGTGTTGGATGTCACGATATGATTTATCATCAAATTCTTTCCTCAAATGCCTACGTTTTCTCTGCCTCGTTACCACCTTACTGTGCGACGGCGGCTTCTACGTCAATTCATTTAATTGAGGATGCTGAAAATAAAGATGACCCTAGTAAGTCTAATCCTTTGATCAAGCCTTTGAAGGATAACAGCAAACTTCTTCATAGGCTTTTTAATGAGTCCAATTCCCTAAAGAATCTTATATTTGTTAGATCAACCGGATACTCTCCCGTCCTTCATATGAGGATTAATTCAAACCTTCGTAAATCTTTGGGACTTCCCGAAGGTTATGGCGGTCCAGGTTCATTTGTCAGTAAAGCCGTTAAGAGGGGGCACGAAAGCAAGTATTTTGATGTTCAGTATAACACTGAAAATTATGTCTTGCAACAGGTTATAAATAAGTGTTTGGACGATAAAGTTTTGATTACAAGATCAAAACGTGTCTTGCACCATGAACTCTTACCTGTTGTTCCCGAACTTATACTCCATTCTAATTCAAAGTTCACAGAGGAAGATATAAAGCATGCATACAATGTGATTGAAAAGGCAACTATTGATGTGCTCGGCAATCTTAATAAGGAAAGGTTCGATCAGTATACTAAAGAATTATAGAGTGTGAATTCTCGAGAATTTCTGCAACTATACCAATGCATATACATCATTTGACACTCTAATTGACCTAATTAATATTTCATGTGACAAACTTATCTTTCTGATAACTGTTTCATTTCTACATATACTTTTTTCTTACTTTCTTTCTCAAACATTTTAATGTCCTGTGAAGGTCCTTTTTGTATAACTTTTTCTTAATTCCTTTCCCGCTCTATCTATGATTTGTCCCGAGAGGATGGCTCCAGGATCTAATAACACAATAATTAATATCATATATCATATTAACACCTAATCAAAGTACAGTTTCATTATTCGTAACTAAAACCAAAGAAATGGTTCCTTGAAAAAAATAAATGAAAAAATAATGGTCAATATTAAATATTGGAACTCCCCCTGCAGGACTCGAACCTGCAACCTTTTGGTTCGTAGCCAAACGCGATGACCATTACGCTAAGAGGGAAGCTCTTGATATCGTTTATCAAAGAATTCATATGGCATTATATTTCAAAATGAATTATTTTTAATTATTCACATTGAATACCGGATGAGTGTTTGTCGGAGTTAAGAGAGACCTTTTTGTCAGAGTATATAAATCCCGTGTGACATTTTTATCTGCTTAATTGCTCACATATCTCTGTGCCGTAGCACTACCGAGCGCGCAGATGCCCAAGGTTATGAACGGGATTGGCCAT
>ERZ746981.10-NODE-10-length-234708-cov-23.638679_pt1 | contig 234708 bp, 196 predicted proteins | sample MGYA00374948_ERZ746981 | MGnify/ENA primary metagenome ERZ746981 (study PRJEB28757, sample SAMN06711160) | food metagenome | host: microorganism | place: China:Harbin | collected 2017-01-30 | study: EMG produced TPA metagenomics assembly of the Analysis of... | reverse complement strand
CGCCCAACACGCCAAAACGGCATACATCAACCCACAGACCCTAACTCAAAACTGAGGGCACGTTCGGGGCAGGGTCACCGTATACGAATATCAATAGTCGCATGGGCGTTTTGCGCGTCTGCAAGAGTGATGTGGGCAAAGCCAGGTGCATCGGGCGTCCAGGAAGGTTGCGCACCGGGCGGCACGTCCAGCGGAATGCCATTGATATACCAATGATAAGGCGGGTGGCCGCCTGAGCCTTCCAGCCCGACGGGAAGCATCGTGCCCTCGGAAGAGCGGCTTTCAATTTCGGAATGATTGCGCGGAAAGATGATCTGCGGTGCCTGTCGTTGTTGCAGGGTGCGCAGAGCAGGTGACAGGACTGCAACAGCACGATGAGGTTGGGCACTGGCTGGCGGAGCTGATGTATGCGGGGGTGAAGAAAGCAGAGAGAGGAGAACTGCCAGCACTGGCCCTGCCGTATCCCGTCCTGTCAGCCCGGGAGAGGCGGTGCCGTCCGGGCGTCCGGCCCAGACACCGACTGTTGCCTGCGGGGTGGAGGCCATCGCCCATCCGTCACGATTGCCATAGGATGTGCCTGTCTTGAAGGCAACTCCCTCCCATGATGCTATACCAGCCGGTGGAGCGGTGCCCCGCAGGATTGTACGAATGTCGGCATTTGCTCTGCTGGACAGCAGGACTGTCCCGGGTGCAGGCCCTGCCGATTTCAGACCTGTCGGTTCACGATGCAGGGGGGCGACGTGACCATCATGCTCGAGTGCCGCGTACAGCATTGTCAGGTCATGGAGTGAGATGCCAGCTCCCCCGAGAACGATTGCGAGGCTCGGTGCGCTTTGTGTGCCATCCAGGTTTTCTGGCAGTCGCAACCGCACACCGCAGGCGGAGAGGCGGTCCATGAACCGGGAGGGGCCAACCCGCTCCATTGCCTGAATGGCAGGCACATTGAGTGAAAGCTGCAGGGCTTCACTCACAGTGGTTTCACCCCGGAAAGCATGGTCAAAATCCCTGGGGGCATAGCCGCCAATGGCAAGTCGGCTATCGCGCACACGTGTGCGGGGTGTCATCCAGCCTTTTTCGAACGCCATGCCATAGACAAACGGCTTGAGTGTGGAACCGGGGGAGCGGGGCGCCAAAACAGCATCTATCGCATTGCCCGGAGCCTTATGCTCGGCCCCTCCGACCCATGCAACGATCTGCCGTTCATGGTCGACAATCAGTGCTGCAAATGTTCCACGCAGCGGGGCAGGGTGGCTGGCAAGCACCTGCCGTGCGTTGCGCTGGAGCCTTGCGTCAAGCGTTGTCACCACCACGCCGTTGCGCCCTGCGCTGAGAAAATGACCGGTAAGTTCAGGGGCGTCATGCGGTACGCCGCGTGTGTCTGGTGTTGGCCATGCAACAGGTCGTAATGAAGTGGCGCGTTGCAGTGTGCGTTGCGCAGCGTTCAGCAAGGCGTCAGGATGGCGGTCCGGGCGGAGTGCGGCGGGTCGCCGGGGTAAAGTTACAAGAAACGCGGCCTCGGTGGGTGTCAGATGGCTGGGCTCATGCCCGAAATAGAGCAGGGATGCCGCACGGATGCCTTCGATATTCGTGCCTTCAGGAGCCAGCGTGAGGTAAAGGTTCAATACACCCCGGCGCCCGAAATGCCATTCAAGCTGGAGGGCGCGCAGGATATCGCGCAGCTTGCCGCCCCATGTATGACGGTGCGGGGTAAGGAGGCGGCTTGTCTGCATGGCCAGCGTGGAACCGCCCGAGACAATATGACCACGCCGGGCCAGTTGCCAGATGGCGCGCGCAAGGGCCTGCGGATCAACCCCCGGATGGCTTTCAAAGCGGTGGTCTTCCGTCATCATCAGGAGTGTGATGTAGGTCGGGTCAACATCCCGGCTTTCCACCGGCAGACGCCAGAAGCCATCGCGGCTTACATGGCCGTCAAGCAGTGTATGGTCGCGGGCTTGAACAAGAAGGGCGGCTTGCTCGGCCCGATGCAGGTCTGGCGGATTAAAACGGTCGGCCACCAGCAGACCAGCCGGAATGAGGCTGGTGAGCAGCAGGCCGAGTGTACAGTTTCTGATGAGGCGGAGGGAAGCCCTCAATGTGCGGTGATCTCGACAGTCCCTGATGCCGTGCGAGCCATCAGGCTTGGAAGACGCCGTGCGCTGACCATCGCTTCTGGCAGAGTGAAGCGGCCCGGCGTAATGGCGCGGACGATGTAGGCGACATGGAAACTCCGCGTCGCAAGATCTGGAGACTGCGTCGTGAAGCGCACCGCAGCACTGAAGCGATCATCCAGCGCGGCAGCATGTTCAGTGTTGCTGAGTGTGCCCAGAAAAGCGTAAGGGGGCTGTGCGCGGTCGTTTTCAGTGTCGTCCATGTCATGCTCGTCAGATGCGGCATCCTCAGGAGACACAATGCTCTCGACTTCCCATCCGGCAGGAAGCAGGCTGGTGATGCCCACCAGATACTGACCGGGGTGGAGGGCCGTGCCTTTGAGACTGACGATAAACCGGTCATTCTGTTGCATGTGTGTCAGGTCAAATGGCTGGCCAGTCAGGGTAAAGCCCTGCATGGCCAGTGTCAGTCCGTTGGTGAGAGGTTTGACATTCCCGGCTGGCTCGCCTTGCACGGTCAGGGTGCTGAACAGCATCTTTCTGCCGGTATTTTCAACCTGAAGACCCTTTTCGAGTGCGGCGGAATCAAACGGATAGGCAAGCGGCAGGCGAAGCGGTGTGGCGTTGGAGCGCCCCTGCACACGCACACTTCGCCCGTCAGTATCCTTGTTCAGGGCGCTGGCAGCTTCGAGCAGTGCCGTTCTGGTTGCGGTTGTCAGCATATCAGGCGACAGAGTCAGCTTGCCAAACCGCCCAATGAGCAGGTGGGTGCGCCGGTCGTCATGCGCTTCGGCTGTCAGGGCAGCAAGCCCGGCCAGGTCGCGCACGTAAGTCCAGTATCTGTAATCCCACAAATCCGGCTTTCCGGTGCGGGGTGGCCCGAGTGCCGCGATGGCTGCGTCCAGCAGTGCTTCTGGTGATGTCGCGCTGTTGTCCTCCGGTGCATCGTCCATCGCGAGTGCGACAGCGAGATGCCCAAGGGCCAGAGGATAGGCCTGTGCGTTGGAGCCTGCCGTGCCAGCCCAGACATAGTTGACGCGGGTACCATCCTGCCGCGCGACGAGAGAGGCCGCGAGAGTGTGGACTGCATCAGGGTGGAGGCGACCAGAACGGGCCAGCACGTACGCCGCGTAAGCGCGTGTATTCAGCAGTTCTGCCTGCCTTTCACTGTCCTGTTCTTCATCATCGACGCTCTGAGGCTGGAGCTGCTCGCTTTCAATATGGTCGAGTAGCAGGCCGAGCCGGTCATCCGGCACGGTGTAGCCCGCGGCTTTTGCCCGGATCAGGAAATCGGCAAGATAGTCCAGATCGTCGGGAAGACTGAGGCCATCGGAGCGGTCCCACTGGCCAATCTCACCTGAGGGGTTCTGGCGATCAAAAAGCGTATTGATGGCTGACTGGATGGATTTGCCCGGAGTGTCTTTGTGGTCGTGAGTTTCGGAGAGGGCCGGGTTACCTTGTTGCAGCAGCGCACGGGCCTGAGCCGCCAGTGTATCAGAATCCCCCCAGACGCTGGATTGCAGGGATTCTTGCAACCCGACTGTATCAAGGCCGTCCGATGCGGAGATGTTGAGGGTTATCCGCGCGTCTGCCGGGTTGAAGCCCGCAAGTTCCGTGCGGTCCCATGTCTTATGGCTGCCGGGTGGGAGCGGGGCAGTCCGGCTGACGGTAAGCGGAACATGCGCCAGTCTGATGCCGATGGGCCAGCTTCGCGTCAGCAGCGCTTTTGATGAGCCGGATCGGCGCAATGTGAGATGGATATGCGCAATGGCGGTACGGTCTGGCAGGGTGGGGGTGGCGGCCAGCGCAACACGCAGGTCAGCGCGCCCACCGGGTTTGACAGGGGTGCTGAGTGTGCCGGAAGCGAGAACACGGAGCGGTCCATCCGTGGTGACCTGGACCTCGTAAGGTGCTGATGGCGCATCAACATTGATAATGGAGACCTGTGCCTGTGCCGTATCTCCCGGGGCGAGGAACCGTGGCAATCCCAAGTCGGGGAAAACCGGGTCTCGTGCCGTGATGTCTGCCTGCGCGTTGCCAACGGCATCTTTGCTCCAGGCTGAGGCCATCAGGTGAAGCTGGCCGTCAAAATCCGGCACATCGAACGAGAGAGTGCCGTGTCCGGTGCTGTCGAGTGCGACAGGGCCATCAAACAGCGCAACGCTTTTAGTTGTCCGCACGGGCGGGCCGTCCGCGCTGCTGTCATTTGACGCTGCATCTCCTCCAGACCGGATCCGGCCATTTTTCGCATCACTCAGCAGAAGAGACCCGTAGTTGTCCAGCATGTCCAGCCCAAGACGGGGGCGACCGTAAAGGGCATCAAACAGGTTGAGCGGCGTGAAATGCGTGAGGTTGAGAATACCCTGATCGACCGCGGACACCGCGACCTGCACATGCCCCGCCGGAAGACCCTGACTGGCCTGAACTGTCACGGGAACGGTGATGCGATGGCGCGGCGTGACGGTGTCGGGCACATCAAGCGTTACGTTCAGCCGATGGGTGTCCTGATTGACACCAATCCATGTGACACCAACCGCCCGCACAGGGTCATGCGGGCGCAGGCCGGAGGGGCTGTTGAGGGGGCGATAGAGAGTGACCAGCGCATAGGCGCCGGAATGCCAGTCCGGTGCGGCGGTTACCGGCACGTCCAGCCCTTCTTTCGGAACGTCCACGAAGCGTGTGTTCAGCACACGGTCTGTTGCAAGCGTTATCTGGGCCTGTCCGGAAAAACCGCCGCCAATGTGGATGACCGTGCTGCCGCCTGGCACGATATGGGTATCGCGCACGCTGAGCGGCAGATGGTCCGGTGTGCTGGCATTACTGCTTCCACCCCAGCCGACCTGAAAGCGGAGTGAACTGCCTGTTACGCCGCCACTTTCGCTCGGGACGGCACTCAGGCGATATTCGCCCCAGTCCAGCGTTGGGGTGATCCGCGCTGTACCTTTGGCATCTGTTGCAAGATCGCCCGAGCGCATGGGCACGTCCACAGTGTGGCTGCTGAAGGTCCAGCCATTGTCGGGCGTGTAGGACCAGTTATAGATCCGGTTGACGCGTGAGAGGGTCCAGTGAATTTTGCCGATGGCAACCGGACTGTTGTCAGGCGCAAAACTTGCAAGATCAATGGGGATAACAGCACTGCCCATGCTGGAGGAGGCATCTGTCGCGACACGGAGGCCGATCAGCGGTGCGGTGCGGCGGACGGGAATTGTAAAGTGTTCGCCCACGCGCCGCCCCATGGGGTCAAGAAAACCGGCACGTATATCAAGGGCGAGCGGCCGGGTAAGGCCCTGAGGAATATCCGGCGTGAAGGTCAGCTGCGTATGGCCTTCATGATCGGTTGGATCTGCGCTGATGTCGCCGCTGGCTGATGGTGTCTCCTCGTTCTCAAACCCGAAAGCCCAGCCTGTGTGGTCAGGGATCGGATCGGTCGAGGGAACAAGCCTGTAGGAACTGTCACTTTTAAGGCCCGCACCGGGCGCGCCGTAGAGAAAACGTGCCGAGGCATCAATCACAACGGCCTGTCCGGCGGTTGCGGAGGCTGGTGGCCTGAAACTGGCTTCGATACTGGGTGGTACGAAATCCTGAACGCTGAAACGGGCCGAACCGATGGCGGGCAGGGAAGGGTCGAGCAGAATATCGGCCCGCCACAGGCCCGTAGGTGCGCTGGCGCTCAGGGGCAGGGTGGTGGCGTAGCCGCCCTCTGCCGCACCTGTAAGCGGAATGCGCCGTTCTTCCATCATATCGGGACGGTAAAGAACAAGAACCGGGTGCGCGTCTGGAATAGCCTGTCCTGCCCGGTCACGCAGAAGAGTGAGGAGATGCACGCTCTCACCGGGACGATAGATCCCGCGGTCAGGCTGCACGAGTGCGCGACTGTTCCCCTGAAAGGGGCTGACGGCGCCTTCCAGATGCTGTTCTGAAAAATCGAACCATTGCCGGTCAAGATGCAGAAAGCCGAAATCCTCTCCCTTGCTGGCCAGCAGGACCGAGGAGCGGTCTGCCATGGTACCACGAAGCAGGGGAGCATCAAAATGTCCGAGGCCACGCGCATCCGTTGTGACTGTTGCCAGAGTGCCGCCATCACGGGCGCGCAGTGTCAGCGTGACATCAGGAATAGGCTGTCCGCTCATCAGGGAGCGGGCACTGACTGTCAGCCCGTCTTCACCCCGCAGCATGGTCAGCCCAAGATCGCTCAGATTAACCCAGTGGGCAGAAATAGCCTTGTTTTGCAGAAGATTGGCGTTGATGTTCCCACGTTTAAGCGCGGTTTCCACGGGGCTTTTTTCGGGCGGTGTCGCAGCGTCTTCAACCGTCACCAGATAGAGTCCGTTCTGTCCTGCGCCAATTGTCTCTGCCAGCGGGAAGCCAGTCGTCACAGATCGGTCTGGAGCATGATCGATCGCCATGGTGCCGTGCCAGATTTCACGCATGGTCGTGTCCAGCAGGTTCTGGAACGTATAAGGGTCAAAACTGGTCTGGTTCAGATCAGGAAGTGTGCTGTCGGTCTGAGCTGTGCCGGGAAATTGCTGATATGCAGCGACCCGAAAGACGTGGAGACGAACCGTGGAGACGTTAACAGTTTCGATAGCGAGGGCAGGCGTATGCCCGGTCGTGCGTCCGGGCAGGATAAAGCCGTCTCCTGTCAGCCCAACGTGCGCATCACGACGCCCAAAACGGGCGCTGAGCGTGAGGGGGGCGGCGAGATGCTGGCCATCGGCTGAAGTAAAATCCGGGTCGACCTTCATTGTGTAACCCTGCCCGAAGGCAAGCTTGCCAAGGCAGAATGTGTCATTCTCAATACGCGGTGTGAAGGCGCTTTCTGGTGAGAGATGGACCGAATGGGCCAGTGTTGATGTTTCTCGTACGTTCAGGTTCTGATTGAAATGCAGGCAGATTTCAGGGTGTTCGCCTGTTGCATCGAGAGAGGTGCGCTGGAACGCGAAAGGCGAGGACTCAGCGGAGGCCGCCCGACTGCATGGCGCGAGGTACAGAACCGGAAGGACAGCAAGGCTCAGGGAAGAAAGCAGAAGGCGTAGAGACAATATATTGAACCCTGAACAGTTTATGCTGGATTACGCGATGTAAACAGTCCCAGGATTGGCGGGGACCGGGTTTCACAAATTACGCGGCTATGAGAATTTGGTCCATAGCAGCATAAAAATGTTGTTCGGCCTCGGCTGGCGTGATGTTGGCGACAGGCTCAAGGATACGGCGGTTGTTGAACCAGTCTACCCCTTGGAGGGTGGCGTATTCGACGGCCTCAAACGATCGCCATGTGCCGGATCTATGCTCATGATCGCTTCTCAGACCTCCTCCCAGAGCCTGAATCAGAAAGAAGTTTGATTGATTTTCCGCAGAAATCTGCGGATATGGGCAATCATCAACCACGCATGGGATGACGAGATTGTTGCCTCGACATCCTTCGTGAGGCGGCGGCAGCGTCCGGGCCATGCAAAGCTGCGCTCCACGATCCAGCGTTTGGGCAGGACGACGAAGCCTTCGGTTCGATCGCTACGCCTGACGATCTCGATCGTCCATCGGCCGAGTTCAGCCAGCACACCACGCAACTTCTCGCCAGCATATCCCCCGTCACCGATCAGATGGCGGAGCCAGAGAAACAATGAGCGTATCCTGACCGCTACCAGCGGCGCGCCATCACGATCCTGAACGTCGGCAGGATGTACGACAGCCGCCACGACATGACCCGGCGTGTCGGTTGCGATATGCCGCCTGCGGCCCCTGATCTTCCTGCCCGCGTCATAACCGCGTGGGCCGCCATTTTCAGACTGGCTGTCGATAATGCCCACTGAAGGCGTGGCGTCCCGCACGTCCTGCTCACGCGACAGGATCACGAGCAATATGGTTCATGGCTTCCCATCTTCCCTGGCGGATCCAACGGTAAAAATGGCCCTGTACGGTCGTGAAGGCCGGAAAGTGCCGGGACAACTGCCGCCATTGGCAGCCGGTCGTGACGATATGGAGGATCGCCTTCACGACCCGACGCAAATCCGTACGTCGTGGTCTGCCCGGCCGTTTCTTCTCGGGCAGCAGCGACGCAATCAGCGCCCACTCCGCATCGCGCAGGTCGCTTGCATGCTTCAGATCGTACCTTTGATACTGCGCGCGGGTGATTTCAGTCCAGGCTATCCTGATCTTAACAGGTTCTCGCAAACCCATGAATCATAACCTGCTGAAATCACTCAACTCATTTTCGGTCAGACACTAAGACCCCCTGCGCCGAATATCCAGTCTTACCGGTATCGTTATTGCGCTGATTGTATGGCACATGGTCAAATGGAATTTCATCGAATGTATGGATTTTCATCCCATGTCTGCATACCCCTATCTGGCCCACTGGAAAGAAGAGATCAGCCGCAGTCCGAATGCGATATACATGACACTGGCTGATGCCCTGGCACTTTCCATCCGCAAGGGAGATCTGCGAGAAGGGGACAGGCTGCCGCCACAGCGAACAATCGCGGAGCATCTTGGCACCAATCTGACGACCGTGACCCGGGCGTTTACCGAGGCGCGGCGGCGTGGCCTGATTGACGCGACGGTCGGCCGGGGCACCTTTGTCCGTGTTGGTGCAGGGGAAAGCCACTGGCGTCATACCGGTCCCGCCGTGGTTGACCTGACCATGAACCTGCCGCCCATCCCGCAGGACCCGCCCCTTCAACGCGTTATCCAGAGCGATATTACGGCTATCCTGAAGCAGCAGGATCTGAACAGCCTGATGTCCTATCGGGTAACGGGCGGCACACAGGAAGAACGCCAGCTGGGCGCGAAATGGATCGCGCCCGTCATCGGGCAGCGGCGCACGGATGAAATTCTTGTCTCACCCGGCGCGCAGAGCGCGCTTGCGGCAATTGTCAGCACGCATACGCAGCCCGGCGATGTCATTGTCACCGACCGTATCGCCTATCCCGGCATCCGGACCATAGCGGCGCAGTTCGACCTTATTCTGGTCGGTGTAGATAGTGACATGGAAGGCATGATGCCGGACCAGCTTGATCGGGTCTGCGCCGAGCATCATCCCCGGATGCTCTACTGCATTCCGACCATCCACAATCCCACCACAGCCACGATGTCCCTGCAACGACGCAAGGACATCCTGAAGGTCGCCCAGCGCCATCATCTGCATATTGCCGAGGACGACCCCTACAGTCTTTTGATGGACAATCCGCTGCCAGCACTTGCAGCCCTTGACCATAGCCGTGTCAGCTACGTGGCCACCCTCGCCAAGACGCTCAGCCCTGGCCTGCGCACGGCTTATGTCGCCCTGCCCAATGCGGATATGACCCGGCGGGTTACGGCGGCCATCCGGGCCATAGCCCTGACCAATGCTGGCCTGCTTAGCGCGCTGACGGCGCGGTGGATGCAGACGCAGCAGGCCCATACGATCCTGCATGCCATCCGCACGGAACTGCGCCTGCGCCAGTCCATCGCCCGCAAGGTGCTTGGGGAGGGACACTGCATGAATCCGGACGGACCGCATGTCTGGCTGAAACTGCCTGACTGGTGGGGCAGTGCGGATTTTGTGGCCTATGCCCGCAGGCGGGGTCTGGCGCTGGTGCCCAGTACCGTTTTCACCATCAGTGGCGAGCCCCCGCAGCGGGCGCGGATCGCACTCGGCAGCGCACCGGACGCCGCGAGCCTTGAGGAATCCCTGCACGGGGTGCTGTCTGTCCTGCAGCACAAACGCTCCCCCGGTTTTGCCGATATTGTGTGACCGGATGGTAGAACCCGGAATTGACGAAATCTTCTGATTTCATGAGATGGAAGGCGGATATTCCGGAAAACAAAAAGGCACTTTATTCACGAATGCGTGATTGTAAAATCGTGTTAAAATAGATACTTACGGTCAAGCCTTACGATTGTATGGTTGATGTATATTTTTTGTATGCCTCTGTCTTGGCGTGACGGCTGTATCTGATTTTATTTGAGCCGTTTGTACGCTTGTCAGAAGACATACAATATTTTGGCTCTCCGCCATCCCGTGCCACGTTCGTCTCGGCAACGCGGTCAGTCCCGGCTTCCCGCCGGAGACCGCAGCATACGGGAGACATACCATGCCGAAAGTCGAACACGCTCCGCATAAAGATGGCGATTGCTTCGTCAATTATGAAAACAAGGTCTTCGAGGACGTCAAAGCCCAGCCCGGCGAAAAAGCCCTCATCACTTTTCATACCGTTGCCAATGAAGGTTCGGTCGGGTTTGTAAACCTTCTGCAGGCCACCCGCCTGATCCGCAAGGGTTTCGAGACGTCGGTGCTGCTGTACGGTCCGGGTGTGACCCTTGGTGTGCAGCGCGGTTTTCCCCGTCTGGGTGACGAGGCCTTTCCGGGGCACATGAACTGCAATAAGCAGATCGCGAAAATCCTTGAAGAAGGCGGCAAAGTCTATGCCTGCCGCTTCGCGCTTCAGGCCCTTTATGGCTACGGCGAGCAGAACCTTATCCCCGGCATCACGCCGATCAATCCGCAGGACGTGCTCGACATCATCCTGCTGGCCCGCCGCGAGAACGCCTTCATCCTCAATACCTGGACTCTCTGAAGGCCGAAGGGAGGACCGCAAGCCATGTCCCGTATCGTTCGCGCCGCAGCCATCCAGATCAGCCCCGTCCTTGGTGACGATGGTCTGGGGACCGCCCGGAAAGTCTGTCAGGCCATCCGCGATGCCGCCGAAAAAGGCGTTGCGCTTGCGGTCTTTCCTGAAACCTTCGTGCCCTATTATCCCTATTTCTCATTCATCCAGCCCGCTTTCCGCTTCGGCGGCGAGCATCTGGCGCTTTACGAGCGCGCTGTCGTCATCCCCGGTCCGGTGACCGACATGGTGGCTGAGGCCGCGCGCCAGACCGGCATGGTCGTAGTGTTGGGCGTGAACGAGCGCGATTTCGGCACGCTCTACAATACGCAGATCATCTTTGATGCGACAGGCGAGATCCTGCTCAAACGCCGCAAGATCACGCCCACCTATCATGAACGCATGGTCTGGGGGCAGGGGGATGGTTCGGGGCTGAAAGTGGTGGAAAGTGCGGCCGGGCGCATCGGCGCTCTGGCCTGCTGGGAGCATTACAACCCGCTCGCCCGCTACGCGCTGATGACCCAGCATGAGGAAATCCACTGCGCGCAGTTCCCCGGCTCGCTGGTAGGCCAGATCTTTGCCGACCAGATGGAAGTCACCATCCGGCACCATGCGCTGGAATCCGGCTGCTTTGTCGTGAACGCCACAGGCTGGCTCACGGAAGATCAGATCAGGGACACAGCGCGCGACCCTGCACTGGAAGGGCCGTTGCGAGGCGGATGCTTCACCGCCATCGTCTCGCCCGAAGGCAAGCTGCTGGGTACGCCGCTGACGGAAGGCGAGGGGATGGTGATCGCCGATCTCGATTTCGCCCTGATTACCAAGCGCAAGCGGATGATGGATTCCGTAGGGCATTACGCACGGCCCGAACTGCTCAGCCTGCTTCATGACCGGAAGCCTGCCTGCACTGTCCATTACGTTGGGGAAGCCGATCTGTTTCCTGCATCTACAGATGAGGTTGCGCCATGACCGTTCCAACACGCGGCACGCTTTCCGGCCGCAGGCTTGTCACTGACCTGCAATCCTTCGGACTTCAGATCGGCGAGCAGACCGGGGGTATCGCCCGCAAGGGTGGCGCCGGTCCTTCCGACCACAAGACAATCACCATCGCGGGTCAGACCGTCATGGTTCCGGTTTATACGTCCGGTGCGCGACGGTCTCCGTTTCAGGCCAGTCCGCCTGACCAGAGTGGGACAAGCACGCTGCTGCGTGATGGTCAGACACTGGGCACGATCCATTTTCCGGCTACCCCGCGCTTTTATGGCCTGAGCACGGCGGACGGTACTCCTTACTGGAAGATCGCCCTTCTGCATGGTCGTGATACGCTGGCGACCACGGTGCACCAGACCTGCATCCGCTATGCCGACCGGCGCACCTCCTGCCAGTTCTGCGCCATCGGCCAGTCGCTGGAGGCCGATCGCACCATTGCCTACAAGACACCCGCGCAGCTTGCCGAGGTTGCCAAAGCCGCCGTGGAACTGGACGGCGTGCGCGATATGGTGCTGACAACCGGGACACCCAACGTGGTTGATCGGGGCGCTGCCGTGCTGGCGGAATCAGCCCGTGCTATCCGGGCGGCAGTGAACCTGCCACTTCAGGTCCAGTGTGAGCCGCCGCGTGACCACGGCTGGTTCCAGCGCCTGCGCGAGGCGGGGGCCGACAGTCTGGGCATGCATCTCGAAGCCGCAACACAGGCTGTGCGCGAGAAGATCATGCCCGGCAAGGCCACGGTCAGCGTCGATCGCTACATGGACGCCTTTGCGTCCGCCGTGCCGATCTTCGGACGTGGGCAGGTCAATACTTACATTCTCGCGGGTCTTGGTGACAGCGCCGAAGACATTCTGGCTCTGGCCGAACGCCTGATTGCGCTCGGGGTCTATCCCTTCGTCGTGCCGTTCGTGCCCATTTCCGGCACACCGCTGGAAAATCACGCGCCGCCTTCAGCCGAGTTCATGAAATCCGTGCTGGCGCCGCTGGGCCGGATGCTGCGCGAGGCAAACATGAAATCCACCGACATCCGGGCCGGGTGTGGCCGATGCGGCGCCTGTTCCTCGCTTTCGGCGTACGAACAATGAGTGTGATGCTCGAAGGCGTGAAAGACCGGCCCTTCATCCCCACGGAATATGTCGTACGCCTCGCCCGCACACCGTGGGAACGTGCCGGTTATCATGCGCTGCGTCGCGAAGTGTTCTGCGCAGAACAGCACGTTTTTTCAGAGGATGACCAGGACGCAATTGATGCGGTTGCCATTCCCATCATCGCGGCCTGCTGTATCGCGGGAATGCCGGACCGGATCGTGGGTGCGGTACGTATCCATGAAGCCGAACCCGGTGTCTGGCGTGGTTCCCGTCTGGCGGTCCATGCCGATCACCGCAAGCTCGGAAGGATCGGGGCGGAACTCATCCGTATGGCGGTCAGCACGGCGCATGGACTTGGGGCCACCCGGTTCCTGGCACAGGTGCAGGAACAGAATGTGCTGTTTTTCCGCCGCCTGCACTGGAAGAGTCTCGGCGTCATCACGCTGCATGGCCTGCTGCATCACGACATGGAGGCCAATCTTTCGCGCTATCCGGCGCACGGTCAGGACCAGACATGGCTGCTGCGTCCGCAACCCCGACTGCGGCAGGTGGCGTGATGGCATATGAACTTGCCTCACTGCTGCGCACGTTGCGTCACGGTCGCGCCCTTGCGGGCAAACAGGATATTGCCGAAGCGGCTGCGATCCTGAAGCCTGCAAATCCTGATGCCATCCGCCTTGGCGATGACTGCGCTGCAATTCCGGACGGTAACGGCTATCTTCTGCTGGCCAGCGAGGGGTTTCAGGACAGCTTTGTCCGCTCAATGCCGTGGTTTGCCGGGTATTGCGGCGTAATGGTCAATGTCAGCGATATCGCGGCCATGGGTGGTCGTCCGGTGGCCGTGGTGGATGCGTTGTGGAGCGATACGTCCGAGACGGCCGCGTCCATACTGACCGGTCTGCATGATGGAGCACGCACCTATGACGTGCCTGTTGTTGGCGGACATACCAACATGCGCAGCACTCACAACTCGCTGTCGGTGGCGATCCTCGGCCGTGCCCGTCATCTGCTGACCAGCTTCGATGCCCGACCGGGCGAGGTTCTGATCGCCGCCATCGACCTGCGTGGCCGCTGGCACGATCCGCACCCGTTCTGGGATGCAAGCTCCGCCCTGTGCGGCACCGACGGAGCGGCACGTCTGCGGGGGGATCTCGAACTTCTTCCGTGCATAGCTGAAGATGGGCTAAGCCGTGCCGCCAAGGACATCAGTATGGCGGGGCTGCTGGGGACTGCCCTCATGCTGGCCGAATGTTCAGGCGTGGGCATGACGATCACGCTTGATGATATTCCACGCCCCGATGCCGCGCCTATGGAACGCTGGCTGTCCGCATTCCCCAGCTATGGCTATCTGCTCACGGCGCGTCCTGAAGATGCGGATGCGGTCATCGCCCGCTTTCATGGGCGGGGCATTGCAGCTTCTGCCATCGGCCAGTGCAATGAGACGCGGCGTGTGGATGTCACATGGACGGATGAGAAGGAAACCTTCTGGGATCTTGCCCGGACGCCGCTCATGGGATTTGCGCCATGAGTCTGTCCATCGGCATCCTGACCCATTCCACCAATCCGCGCGGCGGTGTGGTGCATGGTATGGCGCTGGCGGAAGCCCTGTGCGATGCTGGCCATGACGCGACGCTGATCGCCCCGGATGTGACCGGGACTGGTTTTTTTCGCGCGCCCCGCTGCGCCACATACTGTATTCCGGTTGTGCCGGAGACCGATCTGCCAACGCTGGTGGAACGCCGCATTGGTGAAATCAGGGACGCACTGCATGGGCAGCATTTTGACGTGCTGCACGCGCAGGACCCCATCAGCGCCAATGCGCTGGCCGATCTGGTGGAAAAGGGGCGGATACCGGGCTTTGCCCGCACGGTCCACCATCTCGATCATTTCTCCCACCCCGTCCTTGCCGCGCGGCAGGAGCGGGGCTTCATGGCGGCGGCCGAACTCTTTACCGTTAGTACCCTGTGGGAAGGCATCCTGCGTGACGAACATGGTCGCGAGGCCCCCGTCGTCGGCAACGGGGTCGATCCCATGCGCTTTTCGCCCGCACCAACCACGCACGATGCCTCGCTGCGGGCACGGTATCGTCTGCCGGCTGGTCGTCGCCTGATCCTGACCGTCGGCGGCATCGAGCGCCGCAAGAATACCCTGCAACTGCTCGACGCGTTTCTTGCCCTTCGGCGCGAACAGCCTGATGTGCATCTGGTCGTGGCGGGCGGGGCTTCATTGCTGGATCATTCTGCCTACCGCACGCTGTTCGCGGCACGTCTGCATGAAAGCGGTGCAGCGGATCACGTGACCATAACCGGACCGGTTGCGGATGACGACATGCCAGCCTTTTACCGGCAGGCTGCCGTGCTGGCTTATCCGTCCATAACAGAAGGGTTCGGCCTGTGCCCGCTGGAAGCGCTGGCCTGCGGCACGCCTGCCATTGTGCCGGAAGTCGCGCCCTTTACCGGGCACCTTTCGCGGGCAGATGCGCTGTGGTGCGATCTGACGTGTTCCGACACCCTGCTTCTGGCCTTGCGGGACGCGCTGAACGTCAAAAGCCGCGACCATTTCCGGGTCAGCGGCCCCGCAACGGCCCGCCGTTTCGACTGGCGCAGCGTGGCAGGTCGGCACCTCCCTGCGTACCGGCGTCTGGCAGCTCTATGGCATGCCGATGCCCCCTGATTCAGGAGCTTTGTCACCATGCCCGAAATGACCTTTCGTGTGCGCTGGCCCGATGGGACGGAGACCGACTGCTACTCCCCATCACTGGTCATAAGAGACCATTTCACGCCCGGTCAGAATTATCCGGTCCGGGAGTTCCTTGAAAAGGCGGACACGGCCCTGACGGAAGCCAGTGAGCGGGTTTGTGCCCGCTATGGCTTCCCGTGCAGCCGCGCCCTTGGCCAGTTGCACGCCATCCGGCAGGCCAGTGCGCCCTTTCTCAATCGACCCGACGCGCAGGTGCGTGTCCTGTCTTTCAGTTATTGAGACGAAAAGAACGACCATGACACAGAACGAAAAAAGCATTCCCGTCATTATCGTGGGTGGCGGACAGGCCGGGCTCTCCATGAGCTGGTATCTCTGTCATGAGAAGGTGGAGCACATTGTCTTTGAAGCAAAGACGGCCTGCCATTCGTGGGACGATGAACGCTGGGACAATTTCTGCCTGGTCACACCAAACTGGCAGTGCGAACTCCCCGGTCATCCCTACAAAGGGAGCGATCCTCACGGCTTCATGGTGAAGCAGGAAATCATCGACTACGTCAAAGGCTTTGTTGAGTCCTTCAATCCACCGCTTCGTGAACACACGGCAGTCACCTCCATCACGCGCCATGAAGGCGGGGGGTACCGCGTGGTGGCGGGCGGAGAGATATGGCATGCAAAGCATGTCGTCATCGCTTCAGGTGCCTATCAGGATGCGGTTATCCCCGGCTATGCTAGTGCGATCGACCCATCAATCTTTCAGGTCCACTCACAGGATTACCGCAATGCCGCCCAGCTTCCGGACGGCGCGGTTCTGGTCGTGGGCAGCGGTCAGTCCGGTGCGCAGATCGTCGAGGACCTGTTTCTTGAAAAACGCAAGGTCCACCTTTGCGTCGGCTCCGCCCCGCGTGTCTCGCGCTTCTATCGTGGCCGCGACGTGGTGGACTGGCTTGCGGACATGCACTTCTACGATCTGACGGTGGATAATCACCCCCTGCGTGACGGTGCACGCGACAAGACCAATCATTATGTCACCGGCCGAAATGGAGGCCACGATCTTGATCTGCGGTTCTTTGCCAGGGAGGGCGTGGGCCTGCATGGTACGCTTGAGACCATTCGTGACGAAATCGCGCATTTCGCGCCGGATCTTGCGGAAAACCTTGATGATGCGGACAAAACCAATGCCGACATCAAGAAGTCCATTGACGCCTACATTGCTCGGGAAGGGATCAGTGCTCCCGCCGAAGAGCCCTATGTACCCGTCTGGGAGCCCGATGGTAGCAACGCGCCGCTGGACCTGAAGGCCGCAGGCATCACCTCGATCGTCTGGTGTATCGGCTTCCGCCCGAACTATCGCTGGATCGACGTGCCGGTTTTCAACGGGGCCAACAAGCCGGTCTGGCATCGCGGCGTGACCGACGTGCCGGGATTCTACTTCCTCGGCCTGCCGTGGCTGCACACATGGGGATCGGGACGGTTCTCCGGTGTCTCGCGTGATGCGGCGTGGCTGGCCAGCCAGATCACCGGCAAAGACGTGCCCGTAGCCTGAACGGAGGTAAGCGCCATGCTTCCATGGACGACATATGAAGCGATGTATGACGCCGCCCTGAACCAGCCAGAGGCATTCTGGCTGGATGCCGCACGGCGCATCACATGGAAGCAGGCGCCTGGAATCGCATGCAGAACGCGGGCGGATGGCTGGCATGACTGGTTTCCCGATGCCACGCTCAACACCTGCTACAATGCCGTGGACCGGCATGTTGAAAATGGTCGCGGCGGACAGGCAGCATTGATCTGGCATTCCTGCGCCACCAGGGAACGGCAGGTGGTAACTTACCGGGAACTGCAGTGCAGGGTGACCGGGTTTGCCGGTGGTCTACGCTCGCTCGGCGTGGAAAAAGGCGACCGTGTCCTGATCGTCATGCCGACCATGATCGAAACAGCCATAGCCATGTTGGCCTGTGCGCGGATCGGGGCGGTGCATGTGGTGGTTTTTGCCGGTTATGCCGGGCCGGAACTGGCGCGCCGGATTGATGACGTAGCGCCGAAAGTCATCATCACCGCCAGTTGCAGCTTTCAGGGCCAGACAGCAATCCCGTCCGCGTCTGCCCTGAATGAGGCACTGGCCGAGGCTGCGCATCGGCCACAGGCCTGCGTGATCGTGCAGCGCAAAGCCTGTCCGGCCTCACTTCTGCCGGTGCGGGATCATGATTTCCACATGCTGGAACACTTCGCGCCAGCAGAGCCGGTCACGCTGCGTTCCGAAGATCCTCTCTATATTCTTCACACATCTGGTACGACGGGTCATGCGAAGGGCATTGTGCGCGACAATGGCGGTCATGCCGTAGCCCTCGCCCTGTCCATGGAACTGATCTATGGCTGCAAACCCGGTGATACCTTCTTCACCACATCGGATCTCGGCTGGGTCGTCGGCCATTCCTATGGCGTCTATGCGCCGCTGATCAGCGGTTGCATCAGCGTAATCGTGGAAGGGGGCGCTTCTGCTTCCGCTGTTCACGCTCTCTGTCATGAGCACGAGGTGAAATGTCTGTTCACGACGCCAACACAGATGCGACTCATGCGACAGGAAAGCCGCCATCTGTCAGGAGCGATCCTGCCTGCGCCGGCCCGCATCTTCGTCGCCGGCGAATATGCGGATCCAACCCTGCTGGACTGGGCGCGGTCCTATTTTCGCAAACCCGTGGTCAATCACTGGTGGCAGACCGAAACCGGGTGGAGCATCACTGCCCATTTCTTCGGCCTGCCCGAGCGTGAGTCGGTGGCGCTCCTGAATGATATCGGACGGCCTGCACCGGGATTCCGTCCGGCCATCGTGCCGTCCATACCGGGGGAACGGTGCGGCGAGATTGTTCTCTCCCTGCCGTTGCCTCCTGGCTGTCTGGCGGGTGTCTGGAAGGACAGGGTGATCCGTGCTCCTGCAGCGTATCTTGATGAAACACGCAGGTATTATCGTACCTTCGACGAAGGCATGATCGAGACTAATCGCGCAGTACATATGCTTGGGCGTTCCGATGACGTCATCAAGGTCGCAGGTCGGCGGATTTCGGGCGTACAGATCGAAAAGATCATCGCTTCTCATCCTGCCGTTCATGCCTGTGCTGTGGTCGCGACCCCAGACGAATTGAGGGGGCAGCGACCTGTCGCCTACGTGGTTCCTCATCCCGAGGCGGAATGTGCACCTTCTGCCGAGGAGATCGTAGCACGGGTCCACGAAGTTCTCGGGCGCTGGATTGGTCTGAAGGAAGTCCGCTTCGTCAGGCATCTGCCAACCACCGTATCTGGCAAGATTACACGCAAACGTCTGCTGGTATCCTGACGGTAGCATTGCTGCATGCCATTTGTGGAACGGCCCGTTCAGATGGCCGGGCCGCCAAAGACTTCAATCCGCTGCGCGTTCACCCAGCGATTGTCTTCGGACAGCAGGGAGGAGATCATCGGGCCGATGTCGTCAGAAAGGCCGGGACGTCCGAGTGCGGTTACTTCTGCAATATGGCGGGCAATGCCCGGATTGTCCCGCACCATACCTCCCGAGAAATCCGTCTGGATCGCACCCGGCGCCACTGTGTTGACGGCAATGCGCGAGACCCGGGTTCCTTGGCCATGTAATGCGTCATGACTTCTACCGCCCCCTTCATGGCTGCATAGACAACCCGGCCGGGACGGGATAGGCGAAACGCGCCAGACCGGATGAAATGTTCACGATCTGGCACCCTCCGCGCTCTGTGGCAGCGGGGTCTGCGTCAGGAAGAACCTACCTTTGGCGCGGACACGATAGGCGGCGTCGAAATCTGGACTTGTGTCGGTGCGCTGCTTCGCGTGGTTTTTCGGGCTTTTGTACGTGGCGGCGGAGTATCTGGCCCTTTACCGTCAGGTGGTACGACCTGACAAATCGATGATGCCAGTTGCATGATGGTGTGGGTGCCTGCCTCGAAATCCTGGGTATCCAACCGGGGTTTTCCCAGCACGGCGGCCATCTGTGCCTGCATGTCGGCATAGGCCTGTGTCATCGCCCATAGACAGAACAGGAAATGAACCGGGTCGACCGTCCCGATCAATCCCTGTTTATGCCACTGTTCGAACACGGCGATGCGTGTCTCCACATGCTTGCGCAGGGTATCCACCAGGAAATCGTGTACATAGGAACCACCCGCCAGTAGTTCATGCGCGAAAAGGCGCGAGCCTTCGGGCCGAAGGCGTGAGAATTCCATCTTGGCGCGAATGAAGCCCGACAGCCCTTCCTGTGGTGTCCAGTGGGTCGAAAGCCAGCAGTTTGCATCATTCAGCCAGTCTTCGAGCAACTGTTGCAGGGTTGCTCTGTACAGATCCTCTTTCGTGCGGAAATAATAATGAATATTGGCCTTGGGCAGGTTGCTGGCTTCGGCAATGTCGCTGACCCGGGTGCCAGACAGGCCGTGAGCCGCGAAAACCTTTTCCGCCGCGTCCAGAATCTGGCGGGTATTGTTCTGCCGGGGTACACTGGTGCGTTTGCCGCGTGTTGAACGGGTCGATGTGGGAAGAGACATGAGCAGGCCAGCATTACCGTAAAAAAGGGAACAGACGATGTGAACTCCAACTTCTCAAGCCGGGCATTTCACGTCAATCTATTCCATTCTCCGTGCGGTGTTTTTTATGAAGGCGAACAGGCGTCTGTCATCGGCGTGGGCAACATTGAACCGGAACCATTGCGAGGGCTGGCTACCCGGCCGGAACAGGTGGCCCGGTGCCAGCATGATGTCATGTTGGCACGCCCGCTCCGCCAGGGCGCGCACATCCATGTCATGTCCAAAGCGCGCCCATGCGAACATGCCACCCAATGGATGAAAATAAAGGCGCATGCCTGCCTGTTCCAGACGTGCACATACCTGTGTCTGCGCGCGTGTCAGGTTCTCCCGCAGGTTGGCGAGATGCGGGCGGTACAATCCGCTGCTGACAATGGTGTGTACGATTTCTTCATTCAGGGGGGCAGTGGTCAGGTTGCTGGCCATTTTCTGGCGCAGGATACGCTGGGCTGTGGGTGCCGCACAGGCCACGTAACCCACCCGCAGTCCCGGCCCGATGGTTTTGGAGAAACTGCCGATATGAATGACCTGCTCCAGCCCGCCCAGTTGTGACAGGGTCTGCTGTCCCTGCGGAGCAAGGTCCAGAAAAATGTCGTCTTCAATGATGGTGAGGTCATGCTGGCGTGCGATGCGCAGGATCTGGCGCATGTTCTGGGTTGTACTGCATGTGCCGGTCGGGTTGTGCAGGATGGAGGTGGTAATGAACAGGCGCGGACGGTGCTGACGCAGCATGCGCTCGAGTTCATGCGGGCAGGGACCATCGGGCAGGCGCGGAACGCTGGCAATCTGTAGCCCCAGCGCCTGCAGCGCCGGGTAGAGATTGCAGTATCCCGGATCTTCCACCAGTATCGTGTCACCGCGTGTGGACAGGCAGCGCACGGCCAGTTCCAGCGCCTGACTTGCGCCATGGGTCATGATGATGTTGCTGTCCTCGCACGCCACATCCCGACGGGCCAGCATCTGTCGTATGTTGTGGCGAAGTCCGGCATGGCCGTAAGGGTTGCCATATTCCAGCATGGCGGTCAGGCGTGCGGCCGGTATGGCGGCAAGGGCGCGCCGTGTGGCGGATGCAAACAGCATGTCTGGTGGTAACCAGCCGCATCCTGCCTTTATGACCGGAGCTTCGTCCTCATAGGCGTGCTGAAGCAGCCACATCGAATCTATGGAACGCTGGATAAGGGGGGCAGTGCGTGGGGGCGTGGTTACAAAATAACCGCGCGTGCCCCGGCTTTCCACCAGTCCTGCCGCCGCAAGCCGTAAGTAGGTATTGGCGATGGTCAGTGTGCTGACACCGCAGTCCCGTGCCATGCGGCGGATGGAAGGCAGGCGTTCGCCCCGTCGGATTACGCCAGTACGGATGCGCTGGGCAATGTCTTCGCCGATCTGCCCTACAAGCGGGATCGGACTGGCGCGGTCTGTCTGGACAGGAGGAAGATGGGCCATGGGCAGATACTTCAGGTCAGTACAGTTTCAGATAAAATAGGCTGGTTGTACATATACACACAACGAGGCCAGTATTACGATCCTGAAATGAACCGCCCCGGCATGGGACCGACGGCGTATGCCCGTATGGACAGGATTGCATCATGGCTCTGGATTCAGGACAGACTGCCCTTCTTCGCAACGAGCGCGAGGGAACTTACTGGCAGCCTTTTACAGCCAACCGCATGTTGCGTGCCAATATGGAACCGCGCACCATGGTCAGCGCACAGGGGGCCTATTACACCAGTAGTGAGGGTGTAAGGCTGTTCGATACCCTGTCCGGTCTGTGGTGTACGCCACTGGGCCATGCCCATCCCCGTATTGTGGAGGCGGTGCGCAGGCAGGCGGAAACGCTCGACTTTGCCCCATCTTTCCAGTTGACCCACCCCGGCGCCATTTCTCTGGCCGAGCGTATTGCCGATATGGCGCCTGAGGGCATGAATCACGTTTTCTTCGCCAATTCGGGATCGGAAGCGGTTGATACGGCGCTGAAGGTGGCGCTGGGCTACCATCGCATCAAGGGCGCGGGTAACCGATTCCGTATGATCGGGCGTGAGCGCGGTTATCATGGCGTAGGTTTTGGCGGCATGTCGGTTGGGGGCATCGTGTCTAACCGCAAGATGTTCGCAGCCGGCATGATGTCAGGTGTGGATCATCTGCGTCATACCTACGAACCCGAACACATGGCCTTTACCCGGGGGCAGCCCACATGGGGCAAACACCGGGCGGAAGACCTGGTCCGGCTGGTTACGCTGCATGACGCCTCGACCATTGCAGCCGTGATCGTGGAGCCCGTACAGGGTTCAACCGGCGTGATCGTGCCGCCTGTCGGCTATCTGCAGCGCCTGCGAGAGATCTGCACCGCCAACGGCATCCTGTTGATCTTTGATGAGGTCATTACCGGCTTTGGCCGCATGGGCGAGAATTTTGGTGCCCAGCGTTTTGGCGTCACACCCGATATCATTACCTTCGCCAAGGCCGTCACCAATGGCATCGTGCCGATGGGTGGCGTGATCGTGACTGATGAGATTTACAACACCTTCATGACCGGGCCGGAAAACGCCATCGAATTCTGTCACGGCTATACCTATTCCGGACATCCGATGGCAGCGGCGGTAGGGCATGTCGTGCTGGATGTGATGCGCGAGGAAGGGCTGGTGGCCCGGGTGCGGGAACTCGAGCCCGTTCTGGAAGAAGCCATTCACGGCCTGAAGGATATGGATGTCATTGCCGATATCCGTAATATCGGTCTGACGGCGGCCATCGACCTCAAACCCGCGGCGGACAAACCGGGAGCGCGGGGGGCGGCGTTGTTCGAGGCCGGGCTGCGCGGCGGCCTGCTGCTGCGCTGTACGGGGGATACGGTGTCCTTCGGGCCTCCGTTCATTTCCACGGCGCAGGAACTGCGTGACATGGTCAGTACGCTGCGCAGGCTGATTATCGAAGTGTGCTGCTGAGACAGAAACCGTAATCAAGGACAAGGAGACTACCATGCCGTTAATGCATTTTCATGTCATGAAGGGCGAACGTTCCCCCGCCGAACTGCGTGCGCTGCTTGATGCCGCGCATGATGCCATGCTCGAAGCCTTCAAGGTGCCTGCACGGGACCGCTACCAGCTCGTATCGGAACATGAACCGACCCATATGATTCTTGAGGATACGGGGCTGGACATTCCCCGTACGTCCAGGGTAGTGCTGCTGCAGGTTGTCTCGCGCCCACGTGGTAAGGAGCAGATCGCGGCTTTTTACAGGTTGCTGGCGGAAACCCTGCATGCCCGTGTTGGGCTGCTGCCATCCGACCTTATGGTATCGGTTGTTGAAAATCAGGATGAACACTGGAGTTTCGGCCTTGGACGCGCCCAGTTTCTGACGGGTGAGTTGCCGTTGCCGGGGGCGAAAGCCTGAATAACAGGCAGATTTTCCGGATTTCCTGCGCGAAAATCCGGAACTGTCCGGTCATGTGCGTGAAGGTGCGGACTGTTTGTACTAGTGCCTGTGCCTATCCGTGCAGGGTCAGGCGCAGGTTTTCGATCGCTTTGCCGAAAGCTGTCAGCAGGTCGGGATCGACTGCCACGTTTCCCCCTGACAGACGAATGAAGCCTTCGGTCATGGCGTTCTGAACCATGCCTTCGGAATGCACGATAAGGCCATCGGCATCTTCCATGCCGCCGCTTCCACCGCGGCCATTACGCGTGCGCAGCGTGTCGCCCCATGCGGCGGCGCGATAAGCTGCGACTTTTTGCGGATAGGAACGGCCATCCACAGTATAACCTGCCAACTTCTTGCCCTGTGCCGCCATGTAACCGATCTCGACGGCGGTACCGGGGTCCATGTCGGCGCTCCGGCGAAAGGGGTCGAGACAGAAGACACCCGCATCGCACCCATCCATCAGGTCACGGTCAAGGCGGGCGATCAGCAGGCTGGTCTGCGCACCCGGTGCCAGCGCATCTATGTCCGCCTGTCCATCAAACGGGCAGACGCCCTCAAGACCGGCATCTGCACATATCGCCTTCATCGCGCGGAACAGATCCTGCGCATCAGGGCGAAAAACCGTGTCACCCGCCAGATAGATACGATGTGAGCGCGTCATTTGCGTAGGCATGGTCATGTAAGTTCCTGTCCGTTCGTTCTAAAGAAAAAAGAGTACGAAATTGTCCTCTGCCCGTCCCGTATTATTGTTACGTGCCTGATCCCGTTATCGGGACGCCCCGTGTATGGGCCGGAGTTGCCTCCATGGAGTATGCATGAAGATTATTATTGATACTGATCCTGGACAGGACGATGCCCTTACCATTCTTCTCGCCCTTGCCAGTCCCGAGATTGATCTGCTGGGTATCACCACGGTAGCGGGCAATGTGCCCCTGACCCGGACGACGGAAAACGCGCTCAAGACCCTTGATCTTGCCGGACGGCCCGACATACCGGTCCACGCAGGGGCTGACCGTCCGTTGCTGCGTCCTGGCGTAACCGCGACCCATGTGCATGGCCGCACGGGTTTTGAAGGGGTAGACCTTCCGCTACCCAGTCGTCCGCCTACGCCAGGACATGCGGTGGATTTCATTATCCGGTCGGTCATGGAGAACCCGCCGGGCACCGTGACACTGTGTACCATCGGTCCCCTGACGAATATTGCCCTTGCACTGGGGCGTGAACCCCGCCTGCGTGAGCGGATCGGGCAGATCGTGATGATGGGCTGCGCCTTTTCTGAAGTGGGTAATATTACAGCTGCGGCTGAATTCAATGTCTATGTTGATCCCCACGCGGCGGAAATGGTGTTTGCGTCGGGCGTGCCGCTGGTGGTGTTTCCGCTGGATGTGACGCATCAGTTGCATACCAGCGCCGCCCGACTGGCCCGCATCGCGGCCATACCAAACCGGATCGGCCCGGTTGTTGCGGCATGGCTGCGATTTGAAAAGCGCTTCGAGGCGACGAAATACGGTACGGATGGCGGCCCCCTGCATGATCCCAACACGGTTATATGGCTGCTGAAACCGGACCTGTATCGCGGGCGGCAGGTTAACGTACAGATTGAAACGGGCAGTCCGCTGACAATGGGCATGAGTGTGGTGGACTGGTGGGGCATAAGCAGTGCGAACAGAAATGCGCTGTTCATGCGTGAGGTGGATGTGGACGGTGTCTACGACCTGCTGATCGAACGCCTTGCCCGGTTCTAGGGCATGATACGGGTGGCGGCATCCTGCCTGCCACCCGGTCGGAAGGTTAGCGGCGCGGCAGGGCAGGGCGTTCAATATAACGGCCCGCGCCGCGCGTGGCCCGGAGATCACCCTCATCCCATACAACGCGCCCCGCGCTGATGGTACGACGGGCGACGCCGGTTACGGTCATGCCCTCGTAAATATTGTAATCCACGTTCTGGTGGTGGGTGCGCGCAGAGATGGTGCGCGTACCCTGTGCATCCCATAGTACCAGATCGGCATCTGCTCCCTCGACAATACAGCCCTTGCGCGGCAGCATATTGAAGATACGTGCCGTGTTGGTGGATGTAATGGCGACGAATTCCTGTGGGCTGAGTCGTCCAGTGGTGACACCATGATGCCAGAGAATACTCATCCGGTCTTCAATGCCGGGGGTGCCGTTGGGAATGTGGGTAAAATTGGTGCGGCCGTTTTCCTTCTGCCCCGCGCAGAAACAGCAGTGATCGGTTGCCGTGGTCTGTAGCTGTCCCGATGTCAGACCCGCCCACAGCGCATGCTGATGGTGTCTGGGGCGAAAGGGCGGACTCATGACATAGCGCGCGGCGGTCAGCCAGTCAGGACTGGAGTAGACGCTTTCATCAAATACCAGATGTTGCGGCAGCACTTCGCCATATACGCGCTGGCCACGCATGCGGGCATCGGCAATGGCGTGCGCAGCCTCGGCAGTGGAGACATGGACGATATAGACTGGCGCATCCAGAAGTCCCGCCAGGGCAATGACACGCTGGGCGGCTTCCCCTTCCACCGTTGGGGGGCGGGAGGCGGGATGGGCATCGGGACCGGTACGGCCTTCAGCCAGCAGCCTGGCCTGCATGTAGGCTACAGCATCGCCATTTTCCGCATGGACGGTGCATAGCGCACCCAGTTCCCCCGCACGGCGGATGGAATGCAGCAGCACATCATCATCCACCATCAGGGCATTTTTATAGGCCATGAAGTGCTTGAAGGAGTTGACCCCGCATTCATTCACCAGCGTGGCCATGTCCTGATGGACCTGGTCATCCCAATGGGTGACCGCCACGTGGAATGAATAGTCGGCGGCCGCCTTTTCGGCCTTTATTCGCCATGCTTTCCATGCTTCCAGCAATGAACTGCCGGAATCGGGAATGACAAAGTCAATGATACTGGTCGTACCACCTGCCAGCCCGGCAGCCGTTCCGGTGTAGAAATCATCACTGGCGATTGATCCCATAAAGGGCATTTCCATGTGGGTGTGCGGATCAATGCCGCCCGGCATCACCAGCAGGCCATGGGCATCCACGATTTCACAACCGGTGGGCGTATCGATTTCCGGTGCGATGGTGGCGATACGCCCATTGTCGTCACACAGGATATCGGCCCTGAACGTTCGTTCGGCTGTGACAATCGTGCCGCCTTTTACATGAAGCATGATCGTCTTCCTTCTGATCTGGTATTGCGTGTTCGAAAGCGGGTTGTCATTCCATATCGGAACCGTATTGTTATTCTGACCTAATGGTCAAGATTATATCTTTGCCGCATACAGACCAAAAAGGAATTACCATGCTGGACAGCACGGATCGCATGGACAGCCATCTGGTGAACGAGGATCTCGCGCCCGTGCGGACCAGAAGCTGGGGATGGTTTGATTATGTCTCGCTATGGATGTCCAACGTGCACAGCGTGGGTGGCTATGTGACGGCAGGTAGCCTGTTTGCGGTCGGGTTGCCTGCAGGCGACGTGTTCATTGCCCTGGTGGCGGGCATCATGATCATACAGGTGGTCTGCAATCTGGTCGCGCGGCCCAGTTTTGAATCCGGCACGCCCTATCCGGTCATGGCGCGCATGGCCTTTGGCGTGCGGGGGGCGGTGGTGCCTGCACTGGTGCGTGGCGTAATCGCGGTGGGGTGGTACGGTATCCAGACATGGCTGGCCTCGAACGCGGTGTTGATCCTGCTGCTGCGGCAGTGGCCAGCACTCGCGCCATGGGCTGACCTGCGGCAGCATGGAATGCTGGGCCTGTCCACGTTGGGGTGGGCAGCATTCCTGCTGTTATGGGGGATGCAGGCTGCGGTTTTCTGGCGCGGGATGGAAACGATCCGCCGCTTCATCGACTGGGCCGGTCCCGTGATCTATGTGGTCATGATCGCGCTGGATGGTTGGCTCCTGTGGAAAGCGGGGGGGCACATATCGCTGGATGTATTTGACGTCGTGCCACAAAGTACTGGATGGCGAATACTGGGCATTGTCAACGCAATGGCGCTCATTGTGGCCTATTTTTCGCCTATTGCGCTGAATTTTGGCGATTTCGCCCGCTACGGCATCAGCCTGCGTGATATCCGCCGTGGCAATTTCTGGGGGCTGCCGGTTAATTTTATCTGCTTTTCCGTGTTGACGCTGGTTACGATCGTACTGACGCGTCCGGTCTTTGGCCGTATCATTCTCGACCCGGTGGAAACCGTGTCCCAGATCGACAGCCCGACCGCCGTGGCCATAGGCGTGCTGACCTTTGTCACCGCCACGGCGGGGATCAATATCGTGGCCAATTTCGTCTCGGCCGCATTCGATTTCTCCAATCTCGCGCCACACACCATCAACTGGCGCAGAGGCGGATTGATTGCAGCGGTCGGAGCGCTGGTCGTTACCCCGTGGAACCTGTATGCCCGGCCTGAACTGATTCATCTGACGCTGGACATTCTGGGCACCTTCATTGGCCCGCTGACGGGTGTGTTACTGGCGGATTACTACGGTGTGCGCAAAGGACGGATGGAAACCGCAGCCCTGTATACAGCCAGCCCGCAGGCCGCGTACTGGTATCGCAACGGTATCAATTTCACGGCAATGGCCAGCCTGCTGTTTTCTGTCCTGTGCGGACTGGGGCTGGTATTTGTTCCGGTTTTCGCGCTAGTACGCAACCTGTCATGGTTTGTCGGGTTTTCCTGCGCGATCGCAAGTTATCTTGCCCTGTTCCATATCAGGATTCGCGCAGCCGGTGAGAATCGGCAGACAAGGTGAAAGACCTGCGGGCGGACGGAATGATCTGTCCGCGCGCAGGTCATATGGGCTCAGGGCAGGGTGGCCAGTCGCGTGGTCAGGAGTTCAAAGAAAGCGTCGGCCTTCACGTCACGTATGAACAGGGCATTGGGCTTGCGGTCTGTCACCTTCCACCAGTCCACAACCGTCATGCCTACCGACAGGCTGCTTTCCGTCTCGATACTGACATTGACGTGGCGACCGCCAAAAATGTCGGGCTTCAGTAGCCACGCAATGGTGCAGGGATCATGCAGGGGTGCACCTTTCCAGCCATATTTAGCCAGGTCGAAACGTTCCGAAAATGAAAGCATATCCACGGCCGCATCGGAACAGCGATTGCCATTTGCCCGTAGCGCTGCCAGCCGCTCAGGCAGGGTCAGGCACTGATGTGTGACATCCAGTGGTAGCACTACAAGCGGGATACCGGCGCTGAACACGATATCGGCGGCATGCGGGTCGGCATAGATATTGAATTCAGCCGCAGGCGTGATATTGCCCAGTTCCGACCATGCCCCGCCCATCAGCACCACCTCGCATATGCGTTCTGCAATATCCGGTGCAAGGGTCAGGGCAAGGGCCAGATCCGTAAGCGGCCCCAGCATGACAAGCGTCAGTTCGCCCGGTTCCGCGTTGCGGACAGCCTCGATCAGGTACACGACCCCGTTGCGCGTCTGAAGGGGCATGGCGGGTGGAACAGACAGGTCAATCCCATCCAGACCCGTGGGGCCATGTACATGTTCAGCCGTGGTCTGGATGGTCTGTAAGGGACGTGGCGCGCCGCAGAAAACGGGGATATGGGAGAAACCAGCCATTTCCAGGATGCGGCGGGCATTTTCACCTGTCCGTGCCAGCGGCACATTTCCTGCGACGGCGATAACGGCCTGCACTTCTATTTCGGGTGAAGCCAGCGCCAGGAAAAGGGCGACCGCGTCGTCCTGACCCGGATCGGTATCAATGATGATTTTCCGTTTCAAAAGAATATCTCCCTCGTGATGGCGTCCAGACCGTTTCCTGCCGTGCAGGCGGGTCTGCAATGCGTAACCGGTTTTTAGAGACAGAAGCAGCGTCTGGTCTCATCTCACTCCATTGGACCATAGGGGACAGATTGGAAATCCGTTCTGCCGCACGTGGCGCTGCAATGGTTAAATCCCATGTAAGCAATTGGAAAAAACAGTTTTTTCCATGACAGCTCATTCATGACAAAATGTGCCATTTCTGCAACGATCTTAAAAACCTGATCATATGGTTAGAATCTTATTGCGTTCTAGAAAAGATATATATTATTGTTTTTATATCCTTAGATATTCAGAAATACTTCGTCTTTTGTGTAAAATGAAAATAATAACAACTATATATAACATTAAGGACGATAAAACCATATTTTATTTGCGTGCCGCCGCCGAGAGGTAAGAATAAATGAATCAGGTTTATTTACATTCGTTTGTCAGTGCAGTCGTGCTGACAGCGGTTTTCTCTGGTCATAATGCCCGTACCCAGACCGTGCAGCAGGCGGCGGTGCACAGACCCCCAAACCGTTCACCGACCCATGGCGTGTCCCACCACACGGCACCTGCGCATCAGATGGCTTCCAGCCAGCCGGAGACGCTGGCAGTGCATGTTTCGCGTCACGCTCGTGACGGAGGCGGCGGGATGATGAGGATTGAAACCGAACCCCATGCAGTGCAGAGCGTAGGCAAGCAGTATATCGACATGCGCAGCCCCACCTCCACCGGTCTGGACCTGATTCAGAACCTGCCCAGCGTAAGTATAGCCATGCCGGATACTTCGGGAATCAAGGGTGGTTCGATTTTCATCCGTGGCTTTACGGATGCTGATATGGGGCTGATGCTGGATGGTGCGCCAGCTTCGCTTGCGGCGTACCTGCAGCAGAATGTCGATTCAGAGAATATTGAAAGCGTTAATGTCACCCCCGGCAGTTCGCAGGTGGACATGCCAACTGCCAATGCCTCGGCCGGTGCGCTGGATGAACGCACAATCACACCCAGCGCCAAGCGTGGTGGGGCGATGGATTTTTCGTATGGCACCAATAATATGTCACGCGAATTCATTCGCCTGCAGTCAGGCTATATCGGGCATTCGGGTGTGCGCACCTATGCGTCCTTTTCCAACACACATTCACGGCAATGGATGGGAGGCGGCATAAACCAGCGCGAACATGTGGATTTCGGGCTGCAGAAGGATTTCAATAACGGATCATACATCAAACTGTTCACCTCGTGGAACAACTCGATGTTTACCATCGACAATTACGCGACGGCGGCCCAGTTCTATAATTACAAACATACCGGCGAAGGCTTCAACCGGACGGCCAGTTGGAACCCGACGGCTGCGAATGCCGGAGATTACTGGAAAAGCAACCTGGATTCCTGGAACCAGTTTTTTGTCAGTGCTCCAGTGCATGTGGTCATAAACCGCAGGCTTGATTTGGACGTAACATCTTACCTCAGCACCGGTTTTGGCTGGGATGGATCGTCAGCGGGAACCGTTGGTACGACAGGCGCGTGCGCGAATGGGTGCAAATATGGCAATGGCACACCTGCGGCCAGCGGGCAGCAACTCAGCACCTATTACGCGCAGGGTTGGTCACCTGATGTCGGTGTCGTGGCCAAGCTGAGTTACAAGCTTGACCGCCATAACCGTCTGACCTTTGGTTACTGGTATGAAAACAACGCCGTATCCGAATTCTCGCCAACCATGGCGACCATGGCATCCGGGCGGAACCCCAAAACCGATAATGCCGAGCAGATGCTGTACAACATGCAGGGACAGAAACTGGTCAGCACGGACCATGCCGGTTATGAACTGAATTCGTTCTTCATTCAGGACAGCGCGAAATACCTGCATGACCGGCTGACGGTCAATGCCGGGTTCAAGTACGTCATGTCCAATTACTGGGATCGCTCAAGTGGTCTGCTGGGCAGCGGCACAAGGCTGGGGGAAAATACGACCGCCCCCCTGCCACATCTGGCGGTTGCTTACCGCTTCAACCAGCATCACCAGATTTACATGAACGCGGAAGGCGATTTCCGCCAGCCCCTGCCATCGGCGCTGCCCGCAGGTATGGCGACACTGCCCAAGGACCAGTATTCCATTACCGAACAGCTTGGCTATCGCTTTAACAACAAGTGGCTGATTGCTGATGTTTCGGTATTCAATTCCAACATCACCAACCGCCTGCTGTCCGTCTACCTGCCTACAACGCAGTACGCGACAGTCAATGCCGGGAATGAAACGGTGCGTGGTATTGATGCGATGATCGCCGGTCGCCAGTTCCATCATTTCAGCCCTTATGCATCGGTTGAATACCTGTATGGCCGGATGGATTCCAATATCGCCTATGGCAATTCCTACCTGCCGACCAAGGGCAAGCAGGCGATCGCCACGCCGCGCGTGATGGCGAATTTCGGGCTGACCTATGCCAATGAAGGCTTTTTTGGCAATTTCAGCCTGCACTATACCGGCCCACAATCCGTTACCATGGTTGGTGATGAACGGATGCCGGGGTTCGTCACCGATACCCTGGCGCTCGGTTATCATTTTCATCCGATTTCCTTCATGAAAACGCCGACTTTCCGCCTGAACTTCACCAACCTGACCGGTTCCATCGTGCGTGTCGGCACGACGGGGGTGGCTTACAACATGCATGATGTCACCCTGCTTAATGGTCAGACCGCAGCAGGCGGTGGTGGGGCGAACTTCTATGTCATGCCACGTTTTTCCATGACCGGAACGATTTCGACCGATTTCTGAAAAAAACGTCCTTATGATAGCCGGGATGTCCGGCAAGATGCTTCCTGATCCAGTCCTGCCGCACGATGCCTATCGTGCGGCAGGTTTCGTCTGGGCCGAGCGAACCTGATACACCCGTCAGGGCAGGGCGCATCCATCTGGTGTCGTGTTGTTCGTGCAGGAAGGCTGCCATGGCACTCTGGCTGCCTATGTCAAATCCCGGATTACATCCGCAGCACGCTACCTTCACAAGCCAGCCTGATATCAGCATGAACGGAATGAGGGCTGCTTCAGTCTCCTGTTACATTCAGGGATGAAAGGCGGGATTTCACCTGCATACAAATAAATGCGTTCTTATATATCATTTCTTTGAAGATATGATCCGGGTCGATTTAGAATTGGTCAAAAACCTGACCATATAGTCAGAAAAAACATTGCAGTCTGTTATTGAATGACCTTAAGGTAAATCCAACACACAGTTGTTGGAGCGATCATGCCGCAGGGTCCCGATATCGCGCCTGGACGTCTTTCAGATGTTGAACTGGCGCATAATTTTTCCGATGCACATCCGCCACTTACGCACGCCCAGGCCGTGGTCGAAGCCGAGCGCTGTTTCTACTGCTACGATGCCCCGTGCATAGAAGCCTGTCCTACGGGTATTGATATTCCCCGCTTCATCCGCGCCATTGCCACGGACAACATGGCGGGCTCGGCCCGGACCATCCTTGAATCCAACATTCTGGGTGGCTCCTGCGCACGGGTATGCCCGACCGAGATACTGTGCGAGCAGAAATGCGTGCATAACACGCGTGAGGAAGGCCAGCCCATCCGCATTGGCATGCTCCAGCGTCATGCTACCGACTGGCAGATGGAGCATGGCGGCCAGCCCTTTGCCCGCGCACCGGAAACCGGCCATCGTATCGCCGTTGTTGGTGCGGGACCTGCCGGCCTTGCCTGCGCGCACCGGCTGGCCATGCATGGGCATGATGTGGTGATCCATGACCGTCATGCGCTGCCTGGCGGCCTGAATGAATATGGTGTCGCCGCTTACAAACTTGCGGATGAGTTTGCCCAGCGCGAGGTGGATTTCCTGCTCGCCATTGGTGGCATCTCCTTTGAGGGTGGCAGGACGCTGGGCCGTGACATGACGGTCGCCAGCCTGCGGCGTGCCTATGACGCGGTATTTCTTGCCGTGGGCCTTGCAGGGGTAAGGTCGCTCGGGATCGAGGGGGAAGACCTTGATGGCGTGATGGATGCGGTCAACTTCATTGAAGGGCTGCGTTCAAGCAGCAAGCAGACCGTACCGGTCGGTCGCCGCGTCGTGGTGATCGGTGGGGGCAATACGGCGGTGGATGCGGCCGTGCAGGCCCGCAGGCTTGGGGCGCAGGATGTGACCCTGGTTTATCGTCGTGGCGCGGAGAATATGTCGGCTACGACCGTGGAGCGTGAATGGGCGCAGACGAATGGCGTCACCGTCAGGCTATGGGCGTCTCCCGTCCGGCTCGTGGCGCATGATGGCGCACTGGCTGGCGTCGCATTCGCACGGGGTGGCCTCGGGCCGGATGGCCGGCCCGCCTACGATCCCGACGATACGTTCGTGGTGGAGGCGGACATGGTGCTCAAGGCCGTGGGGCAGACCTTCCTGCCCGACCCGCTGGAGGGGGACAGTATCGCCATTTCTGGCGGGCGCATCATGGTTGATGAGACAGGGCAGACCACCATGCAGGGTGTGTACGCAGGTGGCGACTGCACGCCGGGCGAGGACCTGACGGTTGCCGCCGTGCGCGACGGGCGCAACGCGGCGGAAGCAATTCATGCGGCCTGGATGGCGGCAGGCAAGTAAGGAAACGGGACATGGCTGATCTACGTACGAATTTTGCTGGTATCCGCTCGCCCAACCCGTTCTGGCTTGCGTCCGCGCCGCCGACGGACAAGGAGTACAATGTCCGTCGCGCGTTCGAAGCCGGATGGGGCGGGGTGGTATGGAAGACGCTGGGGGAAGACCCGCCAGTGGTCAATGTCAGTTCACGCTACGGGTCGCTGAACTACAACGGCACCCGCATGATCGGGCTGAACAATATCGAACTGATTTCCGACCGCCCGCTGGCCACGAACATTGCCGAAATCAAGTCGGTCAAGCGCGATTATCCCGACCGCGCCGTTGTGGTCAGCCTGATGGTGCCCTGCGTGGAAGAGAGCTGGAAGGCGATCCTGCCCATCGTGGAGGAAACCGGCGCGGACGGCATCGAACTCAACTTCGGCTGCCCCCATGGCATGTCCGAACGGAACATGGGGGCAGCCGTAGGGCAGGTGCCCGAATATGTGGAAATGGTCACGCGCTGGTGCAAGCAGAACACCCGCATGCCCGTTATCGTCAAACTGACCCCCAACATCACCAATATCCTCATGCCCGCGCGTGCAGCCATGGCCGGTGGTGCGGATGCGGTCTCGCTGATCAACACCATCCAGTCCGTCATTGGCGTTGATCTGGACCAGATGGCGCCCATGCCGGTCGTTGGGGGGCAGGGCACGCATGGCGGGTATTGCGGGCCTGCCGTCAAGCCCATAGCACTCCGTATGATCGGTGATATCGCACGTGACCCCGAACTGGGCGCCCTGCCCATTTCAGGTATTGGTGGGATCAGTTCATGGCGGGATGCTGCTGAATTCCTTGCCATGGGTGCCAGCACTCTGCAGGTCTGTACGGCGGCCATGCATTATGGCTTCCGTATCGTCGAGGACATGAAGGACGGCCTGTCCGCATGGATGGATCAGAAGGGTTACGCCACGATTGATGACGTGACCGGCCGCGCGATTGAACGCTTCGTGCCGTGGAACCGGCTGAACATGAAGTTCAAGACCATCGCGAAAATTGATCAGGACGCCTGCGTCAAATGTGGTCTGTGTCATATCGCGTGCGAGGATACTTCCCATCAGGCCATCGCCCGGACGCGGGTGGACGGGGAACGCCATTACGAAGTGATTGATGAGGAATGCGTGGGTTGCAACCTGTGTGCGCATGTCTGCCCCATTGATGATTGCATTACCATGCAGCCACAGCCGGTAGAGGGTGTGCTGACATGGCCCGAACACCCCAACAACCCGGCGCGCGTGGCCATAGATTCGTAACAGGTCCACAAGGATGCAGTCCGACGAGGAAGGGAGCTTTATGATACAGCATACAAACGCGACACATGGCAGCAATCTTGGCATCGATGCGCAGGCCCTGTGGTCTGACCTCATGCAGACCGCGCGGTTTGGCGGCACGCCCAAGGGTGGTATCCGCCGTCTGACGCTTACGGCGGAAGATAAACTGGTGCGCGACTGGTTCGTGCAGACCTGTGAGGAGTTGGGGTGCACGGTTACGCATGATTCCATGGGTAACCAGTTTGCCCGCCGGGCTGGTCAGGATAACAGCCTGCCGCCTATTACCATCGGCAGCCATCTCGATACGCAGCCCACTGGCGGTAAGTTTGACGGAATTCTGGGTGTGCTGGGCGGGCTTGCCGTACTGCGCGCGCTGCATCGCGCGGGGTATGTGACCCGGCACCCGATCGAACTGATCAACTGGACAAATGAGGAAGGCTCCCGCTTCACCCCGCCCATGATGTGTTCGGGCGTCTTTACCGGCGTGTTTACCGAACAGGAAGTGCTGGACAAGCGTGACCGGGCCGGGCTGCGTTTTGGTGATGAACTGGAGGCCATCGGCTACCGTGGTAGCGAACCATGCGGTCAGCATCCTGTCACAGCCTATTTTGAGCTGCATATCGAACAGGGACCGATTCTGGAAGCTGAAGGCAAGACCATCGGCATCGTAACAGGCGTACAGGGCGCGCGTTGGTATGAGGTGACAGTAAGGGGCAAGGATGCCCATGCCGGTTCCACCCCCATGCCCATGCGTCATGATGCACTGCTTGCCGCCGCGCGCATGATCGAGGCAGTCAGCACGGTTGCCGTTTCCCATGCGCCCAGTGCCGTCGGTACCGTGGGACTGATCGAAAACCGCCCCAATAGCAACAATGTGGTGCCGGGTGAGGTCTTTTTCACCATCGACATGCGCGACCCTGATGATGCAGTTGTGGCGCAGATGGAGGAGGAACTATACAGCCTGCTCCCCGAAATCGCGCAGCGCAGTGGCGTTACACTGGAAATCGTGCGGATATGGGATGCCCCGGCAGTCCATTTCGATCCTGCCTGCGTTGACATGGTTGAGACCGCGGCTGCAGACAGCGGGTACGGGGCCCGACGCATTGTCTCTGGTCCTGGTCACGATGCTGCTTATATGGCACGGATTACGCCCACAGCGATGATTTTTGTCCCCTGCGCCGACGGTCTGAGCCATAATGAAGCCGAAAGCATTACCGAACAGGATGCGGAGGCAGGTGCCGGTATCCTGCTTAAAACCGTTCTCAAAGCAGATGCGGTATTCAACGCCAGATAGTAACCTTCACGCCAGTTGTCTTAATAACGTGCGGGACCGATGACTGTCGGTCCCCGCGTCTGGCGTCAGTTATGTGCTTTTATGTCTGATGGGTTCAGTAATGGGATATGATGTTTGCAGGAAATCCGTGCTACTTCTGAAGTATAAGACGAATAACAGTCGCTGGTAGCCCCCGTATCTGATCCCGTTGCGCAAGGATGCAGAACAACGGCATTATGCATTGGGTAAACGATCCAGTGAATTGCGTTACGTGATCCGCTACGGAATTGTCGGGCGTCCCATGGCCCAAATGACCCTTCGGCATAGTCTGCACTCTTGTTGCTGACGGACGAATGCTGCTTTGAGGCGTTGGTCTGTAATCAGCGTAATATGTTGCGCATTGTCTTTGGGCACCGGGGGGGGGGGCACAACAGGCATCCTCGACTGGCAGACATTTCTTGCATTACAAATGGTAACCGCAGCAGCATCGATATATAACAGGCTACAGTCCAGATTATATTATCTGAATAATTTCTTTTAACCTGACAGCCAGTCATGGAATTACACTCCAGTTGACGGCTGCATATGCGGTTTGTTGCCGTACGGGATCGAGCGACGCTTGACGGTATCTGATGTGATGTTACGATAACATAACTTAATGGTCAGGAAATTCCAATTTCCGGTTCTGCTGGCTGAAAGTTCGCTCATGCACGTCCGTGGCTTCATTGGCATCATATTCCTGATGTGTATTGGTCTGGTGTTTTCCACAGACCGCAAGCAGATCAGCCTGCGCATTATCGGGGCCTGTCTGCTGTTGCAGGCCGGTATCGGGGTGCTTGTATTGCGTCTACCCGCCGGGCAGGCTGTTCTGCGGGCGATATCGGACATAGTCACACAGATCCTGTCCTATGGGGGGGAGGGGGCACGCTTCCTGTTTGGTGCGCTTGTCGGGCCGAAGATGCATGAGATATTTCCTGACGGATCCTATATTTTTGCGTTTCAAGTATTGCCTTCTCTTGTCTATGTCAGTGCGCTGATTGCCATTCTCTATCACTTCGGTATTATGCAGGGTGTCGCTCGACTGCTTGGTCGGGGGCTGCAGTGGCTGGCGGGTACCTCGCCCGTTGAATCTTTTGGCGCTATCATCACGATCTTTGTGGGTCAGAGTGAATTACCGGTTGCCTTGGGGCCTTATCTTACTTCCATGAGCGAGAGCGAACTGGCGAGTACAATGTGCAGTGGCACGGCATCGATTTCCGGGGCGACACTGATCGGTTATTTTGGGCTGGGTATACCAGCCAGTTACCTTGTGGCCGCGTCTTTCATGGCTATTCCCGGCGGCCTGATGTTTGCCAAGATTCTGGAACCCCGTGCATCTGGCGCGCCAGTCAGTTCGATCAATGCGGGACAGGCCGCCTATCATCGCGCGTTTTTTGAAGCGCTGATGGAAGGTGCGCAGAAAGGTGCCCAGACCGCAGTGGCTGTAGCTGCCATGCTGGTTGCCTGTATCGGACTGATTGCGCTGGTCAACGGCGTATTGCAGGGTATCGGGGGGCATATCGGTTTGTCCATGCTGTCGCTGGAATATCTGATGGGCTTAATTTTTGCGCCCATTGCCTGGATGCTAGGCGTTCCCGCGGGCGAATGCGATGCTGTTGGTTCCGTACTTGGTCTGAAAGTCGTACTGAATGAATTTGTAGCCTATTTTCATCTGGGGCCGGATATACAGGCAGGCCGCCTGTCAAAACGGGCAGCGGCCATTGCCTCTTTTGCCCTATGCGGATTTGCCAATCTGAGTTCGCTCGGTCTGCTCGTCGCGGCCTTTGGTAGTCAGTGTTCTGACCGGCGTGAGGAAATCGCCCGAAAAAGCGCGCGTGCTGTGTTGGGCGGCTTGCTATCCAATCTGATGAGTGCCGCTATAGCAGGTATTATTATGCCCTGATCGTATCTAGGGCCTGTTAGATCTTGAAGTTCTTCTCATATTGTAGGGATGGAACAGGCACTTTTACGGATGAGACGTGGGCGATCTGGGAACCTCTGATCGAGGCGGTTCGCCCGTGAGGCAAGACGCTGTCACATGATTTGCGGCGCACGATAGCAGCGATTTTCTGGCGTCAGGGGAATGGTGCGAAATGGCGGAGCATCCCCGCTGAACTGGGGCCGTGGTGGCGAGCGACCCAGCTTTTCATCCGCTGGGCGAAACCGGGCGTGTGGGAACGCCTGCTCGAACGGGTTCAGGACCAACAGGGCGTGGCGCTCGGAATGACTTTTCTGGATGGTACGAGCATCAGGGTCACCACAAAGCGGCGGGAGCTCAAAAAAAGGGGATTCTTTCGAAGATCGAGACCATCGTGAAGCACCTGGCCGCTCTCGCGGCGGCTATGGTACAAAAGTCTGCGTGATCGCTGATGGACATGGAAAAGCCTTCGGTTTTGCGCTGGCCCCTGGACAGGATCATGAACTACCCCTGGCACCAGCAGCCATGCTCGACAGCCTTCCCGCCATTCCCCTGTGGGTGGTGGCGGACAAGGGCTATGCGTCGAACGCCATGCGTGAACGGATATGGGACATGGGAGCACGGTCGGCCATTCCGGCGAAACGACGGGACGGGCTGCTCAATATCTATATTTACCATTTGATCAACTTCTTATGCCGTATTTCATAGTATATATGGAGTGATTGAAAGTTATTTATAATAAATAAATAATATATATTGTAAGTATTTCCTATTTTTATTATCCATCAGGGTTCATATTCAAACGAACATGAACCCTGATGGATTTTTTATGGCCCGATGCGAACGCCATATCGGAGCCAATAAAGTGTTCTGATTGTCTGTTTTGGCAATATTTTTTCTATTTCTGTTTTTTAGTTTTTCATAAATAATAATTTTAAATATTTGGCTCCCAGAGCAGCATGCAGGACACGCGCCTACATTTCTTCCACTGATTGCTACCTACATCAATCGAAAGATATGAAACGGGCAGTAAATATCGTGTTGTTCAAGAAGAAAGTGTATGGCCGTTCAACCATCATCGGCAAACAGAAGCCCGTTTGATAAATGGAAGGATGGCATCGACGCCGCCGGGTGGTCTCCAGCCCAATGGAATGCATGGGGTAGTGAAATCCGCCGGACGGTCGATGAATACAACCGGCATTTATCCAATACACCTGGCTATCACCCGCTGGACCGGCGGTGGATCAAGGCAATTATCTGGGTAGAGACAGGCGACAGCCCCGCATGGAACCGTCAACCCATGCAGATCGGTAATCCGGGTGATCCGGGACTGAATTTGCTGCTGGCTGGAAAGGAAGGTGGTGACCGTATTGTGCCACCTGCGTGGAAAGGGCGCCTGACTGTTGGTTCCGCCCGATCCAATCCCGTAGACAACATTCGTGCCGGGGTCGGATATCTGCTCATGAGGGTGGCAAACTTTGGGATGGATACGGTTGTCGATCTTAATGCCAAGGTCGAGAAAGTTACAGTCACGTCGTCGAACAACAGTCTGTGGAATATCGCAAGGAATACAGGAACAACAGTCAAAAACCTGCAAAGCCTTAATCCCGGTATTACACCAGCCCAGCTTAAGCCAGGAATGGAGTTGAAATATCAGAAAGCCTCTGATCAACGTGTGATTTTTGGATAGAAAAATATTTCGTCATCCACTATAGCTCAGCTATACAATGCCAATAAAGTTGTCGATTATACAAAGAGGATAGATTATGTGCGGAGATTCATCGGGCCGTAATAATTTAACTATATGCGTAAATATTATTCTTGGATTCTGTCTGGCTGCCTGCCTTCCAATAACAGCTACAGCAGATGATGCGTCTGCAACGCCAACGGAAAATGGGTTGTATGATGAGTGCAGTGAATTTTCCATGGCAGGGATACATGACTGCCTGCGGAAGAAACGCGATGAAAGTCAGAAAGTATTAGCACAGGCTGAAGTGCGTATGAACACAGTGATGTCCCGTTGGGATGTGGATGATCAGTTTATCGTTGCGGCAAAAAGTAATTTTATTAAGGATAAACAGGAATTTCTGAAGTATCGTGAGGTTCATTGTAATTTTATGAGATCGCTAGGTGGTCCTGTAATTGGTATCGGGTTGGATACAAGACTGTATACATGTGTCGCTGAACTGAATTACAGACGGGCCAAACTTCTTGAGGATGTATTCCCTGATTTGCCATCCAAATAGATTGTTTATCGTATAGAAAAAGAAAATTTCCATCATTTTTCTGACTCTAATATCACTAGAGGGTGTTATGTACTTTCGTACCTGATTGGTGCAATAATGAGGACTGATGCCTGCACGTAAACCGTGTCCCTCTGACGTATCAGATGAAGAATGGTCTCTGGTTGTCCTGTGTCTGGTCCGGATGCGCGGGTATGCGGAACAGCGGAGCCATGATCTGCGCGAACTGTTCAATGGATTGCGTTATGTGATCCGCTACGGAATTGTCTGGCGCGCCATGCCGAATGACCTGCCACCGTGGTCGGCAGTCTACCAGCAGTCCCGTCGCTGGATGGAGGCAGGCTGCTTCGAAGTGCTGGTGTCCGATCTGCCTGCCGTGCTGCGTATCGCCTCTGGTTGCAGGGCTGAGCCAACGACCGCCATCCTCGACAGTCGGACGTTACGTTCGACGCCGGAAAGCGGTCCCCGCGCCGGATACGATGGGGCCAAACGCAAAAAGGGATCAAGGCTGCACATGGATGGCCGTGGACACACTGGGGCACCTGCTGGCCCTGCATGTCACACCAGCCAGTCGTCGGGATGACCACGCCGAGGTGGGACGCCTTGCCGCCGCCATTCAGGATACGACGGACGAGCGCGTTGAACTGGCCTATGTCGATCAGGCCATACGCCGGCGAGAAACCTGCCGGGGCAGCACGGGCCCATGATATCGCCCTTGAGGTTATCAAATTGCCCACGGCTAAACGCGGCTTTGTCCTGCTGCCGCGTCGATGGGTCGTAGAACGATCTTTCGTATGGGCCACGCGATGCCGCAGACGCGTCAAGGAGTAAGAGCGTTAAGCTTCAAGGCCCGCAAGTCTCCATGCCATTGCGTTTTATGCTCAGAAACGCCGCTACAGTCGCTCAAGGTGCATAACACCCTTTAGCCAACTGCCTGCGTGTGAGACCCAAGAATATAATACGAACCGATCGGCATTGCTCTGCGATCAAGCCCTGCTGACGTTGGGGCAGGCATGTCATTGGGTCGGAATTTTTATCGTTGTTTTAATTGATAGGTATCATAATATGTGATGATCAAATAGTTAAAAAATTATGAATGATTGCGTATCGTGTTTAAAATCTGGTTCGATGGTATATAAATATTAAAAACGGTAGGGAGAACTAATCATGTCGATTGCGCAGATGCATAAACAGATGTCCGAAAGTGCCGGATTCATTGCAGCCCTTGATCAGAGTGGAGGCTCCACGCCGGGTGCGCTCCGGCATTATGGCATACCGGACAGCGCCTACAGCAACGACGCAGAGATGTTCACCCTTATGCATGAGATGCGTGTCAGGGTGATCACCGCACCGGCATTTACAGGGAAAAAGGTGATTGCGGCCATTCTGTTCGAGCAGACGATGAATGGACTGGTAAAAGATACGCCTGTTCCCACATTCCTGTGGCAGGACAGAGGCGTTGTTCCCTTCCTGAAGGTAGACAAAGGACTGCAGCCTGAAACCGGTGGCGTCCAGCTGATGAAACCCATCCCGAATCTTGATGCCCTGCTGGATGAAGCGGTAAGTAAAGGTGTTTACGGCACGAAGGCGCGCTCGGTCATTCGTCTGCCCGAACCGGAGGGGGTGACAGCGATTGTAAGGCAGCAGTTTGAACTTGCACACCGTATTGCTGATCGGGGGCTTGTGCCTATTCTGGAACCGGAAGTCCTGATCAAGAGTCCGGATAAGGCCGGGGCGGAAGCCCTGCTACATGATGGGCTGAAGCGTGAGCTTGAGGAACTTCCGGGCGATTATCAGGTCATGCTTAAGGTTACAATTCCTGAAAAATCCGATCTTTATCTTGATCTGGTCCAGCACCCGCGGGTGCAACGTGTCGTGGCACTTTCCGGCGGTTATCCGCGGGATGAAGCATGTCATCGGTTATCGACAAACCACGGTATGATTGCCAGTTTCTCCCGCGCATTGGTGGAGGATCTGCGCTATAGCATGACTGATGTCGCGTTCGATGCGGCACTTGAGAAGTCTATTGATCAAATCTACAAGGCTTCTACCCAGAAAAGCTAGCGTTACTTCTCTTTACGGTATAATTTTAATGTGATTCCAGTCCTCTATAGAGGACTGGAATGAGCAGACTGCTTATACCGGGATGAAAATTCTGTAGCCATAAACGCCCCGTGCGCGGCGTTTATGGCAGGTGAAAGCATTAGTGAGATCGTTTATGCGATCCGCAATGGCTTATAGTGGAAAGATCCGCCAGAAGATCGGATCGTACAAAACCCTTTATAACAGGTTTATCTTCTGGCGCGGGGCGTGATGTATTCGGGAAAGTCTTCACGACTCTAACGTTACATACCGACGTTCCGGATTACTTCATGATCGACAGCCCAAGTCTCAAGGTGCCCCATACGGTGGCCTGAATTCGAATTTTTGATGGATGCCTCATTATCTTATTTCGAATGGCAGGGCGGATGCGCGATTGACGTGGTGCCCGTTTCCGCGACGCTGCTGCGATGCACAAGATTTTCGCCTGCATTCTATCACTCAAAATCGAACAGACCATCTTAATAACCGCCATCTTGTGCGCAGTGCTACAGAGTCGGAAAACTTAAGGCCTATGCCGTATCGAAACGCGTCATGACTGATGTGCGCCGTAAAGAATTCTGACTCCAAGGGCTATGTGGGGACGCTAATTAACTCTATGCGCAGATTATCGCTCAACAAGCTAACCTGTAACGAAAACAATTTTCGCGAATGGCTCGGGCCATCTCGATAGTCGCAGGCGAGGCGGTCTGCCCGGAAAAATGGAGTGTAATGGAAAAAGACGCCAGTTCGGGAAGTCCCGCATCAGTCAGGATAATAAGATCTGACGGAACGGTCGAGACAAGCCAGGCACTGACTGCCATATCGGCCCGAACTGCTGTGAGCGTTGCTTCATTGCTTCCGGTCTCAAAACTACTGCGCCAGGGTAGACCGCTTTTTTCCAGCGCCTCAAAAACGACAGATCGGAAAACGCATACGCGCTCCACCATGGAAACCGGCAAAGGGCGTTGTCGGCAGGCGCGGCCTCCTTTCGCCCCGACCCATACCAACCTGTCTACGGCAAGCGTTTCGCCTGTCTCACTTCCCCTGCGCTCTTATATTACCGCAAGATCGAGTTCCCCGCTTTCGATTGCAGCTTTCAGATCGGACGAGGATGCGCAAACGAGGGAAAGCTCGACCTGCGGATGATTTTCCGCGAATGCCTTGAGGGCCGGGGCTACGCTCGTACCGATCAGATCGGCAGGGACACCCAGACGCAACCGGCCACGGATGGTCGTGCCGACAATCTCGCGCCAGATCTCATCATTCAGTGCCAGCATGCTGCGCGCCCTGCCGAGCAGGCGTTCACCTAAGGACGTCAGTAACAACCCGCCGCGCGACCGCTCGAACAGGGCACTTCCCAACTGGTCCTCCAGTCGCCTGACATGCTGACTGACCGCGCCCTGTGTCAGGTTCAGCGCGTTTGCGGCGGCTGTCATGCTGCTACGATCCGCCACCATAACAAAAGTGCGGATCAGGACCAGATCGAGCATATGCATCATGAACTGTAATGCCTTCGTAAACAAATCATCGTTTTTCTAATGGATATTCAAATCGTAACGTTAGGTCCATTAGAAAAAGGAAGGATGGGTAGGCATGTCATCATCTGTATTGCAAAGCCCGGAAGAGCCACGCCTCCCGCTTAATACTCCTGCAGATCCCGCAAGACATGCACCCCCGCCCATATCCCCCTGGACGGGACGCCCGGCTGCAGAACTTGCACTGGCGATGATCCTCTCCGGTACGATCGGCGTGTTCGTGGTCCAGAGCGGGCTCGATCCGGTTGATGTCGTATTCTGGCGCTGTGTCTTTGGCAGCGTGTTTATGGGAGGATGGTGCCTGATCCGGGGTATGTTCCACGAACTGACCTGGCGTGGCAGCCTGTTGGGCGTCCTGTGTGGCGTATTCATCGTAATCAGCTGGATCGGCCTATTTACCGCCTATCGGCTGATCTCGATTGCCACCGCCACCGTCGTCTATCACATCCAGCCATTTTTTGTAGTCCTTAGTGGTGCTGTATTCCTGCACGAACGCATCACACGTAATCAGTGCGTCTGGATGCTGGCAGCGTTTGCCGGTGTCGCAATGGCAAGTGGTGTTTCAGCATCCCATATCTCGTTCGGTTCTTCGTGGATTCTCGGGATGCTGGTAACGCTTGGCTCCGCAATGCTCTATGCTCTGACCACCTTAATCACGAAACATATGCATGGACAGCGGCCGCAGATCACGGTCTTCTGGCAGACCTTGACTGGTATCGTGATGCTTGCGCCCTTCGCCGGTCATGCGCACCTGCCTCCGGATGCTGCATGGGGATGGCTGATCGGGATTGGCGTTATCCATACCGGCCTCTGTTTTGTACTGATGTATGCCGCGTATCCACGTCTGACGATGCCAACAATCGGGTCGTTGACGTTCATCTATCCGCTGGTGGCGATCCTGTGCGACCGACTGGTTTATGGACACAGGCTGACTCCGTTACAACTTTGCGGCGCAGTGCTGATTGCAGTCTCAACTCTGGGGGCACGACTGGGCTGGCGGATTCCTTTGCGGCGTCAGGGAGGGAAAAAGGCGCCTCATGTCGTAAGATGTTCCGTCTGGCGGGATCGGTGAAGGTAAGCGGAAGGTTTTGCCTCGCAAAATTGAGTAAACTGCCCCCGTGGACGGATATGGCAACACGCCCCTGTAAAACCAGTGGTGGCATGATACGTGGCAGGGGCGAACCGATCCGACCTGCTTCAATTCCATCATGCACGATAAGGATGATTATGACACCGGTAAGACGGGCTGTTGGTGCCACCTTGCCATAGATATGGGTAGGCATTTGTTGAGGGTCAATCCATCGGACAATGCAGATGCCCTGATGATCCTGAATGCCAGCAGCATTTGTTCATCGATGACACCTATGACCGGCTCAAGCTCATGGACAAGGCGGCTTATCTCGCCTTTGTCCTTGATATTATCCGTCGCCATGGAGACCAATTTCATGCGCAGAAACGCTCAACCGTATTTTCAAAACAGGTTCTCAGCCCTCACCATAACGGAGATACTCTCCGTACCGGGCGTTGACTGAACGAAACATATCACAATTTTATCAATGAATATTTATCTGTTCTGGTAAATTTCCTTTCGGGAATGATGCCGCGGGCGGTCCGGTGTGCTCCCACAGGGACAGCTTGAGGGAACAGGCTTGCATTTCGTCAATCGATCCTGACGGCCGGTTGAGTGATTTTCTTTCGGTTACTTCGGAAAAGGGCCGAGATGTCCATCTGTATTGCAATAAATTTTACGTAAATATCAAAATTAATCGTAAGTATTATTCGAAAAAACTACCCTGACATAGAAATATAAAAAATTCCGACACGATTCCGTCACGTTTTTTATTTTATAAAATGTTATATTTTTCTCTGAACCTATGAAACCTCGCCCGTGTCCGATGGTTTGTCATGCGTCGGTCCAGTGAGAGGCCGCCTCATATCACCAAAAGGAATGGAACAATGGCAAATCAGGGCGGAAGCCATGAACAGCACGTCAAGGCTGGCGAGCAAAGCCACAAGAATGCTGGCACCTCGCAGGGCGAAAAGAATGAAGGAGGACACGGCTCTGGTACCCGTGGCGGCACGCATGAACAGCATGTCAAAGCTGGCGAGCAGAGCCACAAGAACACCGGCTCCTCGCAGGGTGGAAAAAGCGACGACGAACATGGCTCTGGTACCCGTGGTGGCACGCATGAGCAGCATGTCAAAGCAGGCCAGCAGAGCCATAAAAATACCTGACATCATACCGGATGCCAGTGGTATCGGTGCTACCGTTTCTATCCCTGAAAACTGAACAGGCCACCCAGTCTACCGCCTGTCACATGGTGGTCAGGCGGTAGGTGCGCTTTGAAAATGGAGAAAATCAATGGGCTTGTTTTCAAAACCGATAAAGACCCTTGATGATCTGTTTGTGCATACGTTGCAGGATATCTATTATGCCGAAAACCAGATCGTCAAAAACCTCCCGACCATGGCAGAAGAAGCCACGGACCCACAACTGAAGGCCGCGTTCCAGCATCACCTGACGGAAACGGAAGGGCAGGTGCGCAGGCTGGAGCAGGTATTCCAGATGCATGACCAGCCCGTCAAAGGCGTGACCTGTCAGGCCATGGATGGCATTCTGGCCGAGGCGAAGGAAATTATCAGCGACTGCGATGATCCCGAGGTACGTGACGCAGCCATGCTCTCGGCCGCACAGGCCGTCGAGCATTATGAAATAACCCGCTACGGAAGCCTTATCGCTTATGCCCGACAGCTTGGCCGACCCGACTGTGCCAGCCTTCTGCAGCAGACGCTTGAAGAAGAAAAGGCAGCCGACCAGAAACTGACGCGTATTGCCGGGGCGGGTGTGAACCAGCATGCTGCCTGAGGCTTTGGAATTCTTCCCGACAGGTGGGACGGCATCTCATCAGGGCAGGAAAGCCCCATGATCATGACCGGGTCATACGCGGAAGGAATAGAGGCGCTGGGGCCCCACCCCAGTCGCCTCATGTGATATGCTCCCGGAAAATCAATAAGAAACAGGGATTCGGATTGCACTGATTTGACCGGCGTGTAATTTGTTCAGCGATCAGGCTGCAAGATCAAGTCTGTTATGTTTGTACAAAAGTCACGTTTGGGTTAGGCCTCTGTTAGAGTCATTTTTGGAAATTCGCTGATGAGCGTTTCGGCGTAGCAGGAGGTTTCTCGTGGCGATGTGGATCATGGCCTTTTCCACGTTGATACGCTGCTCATAATCCTTCACTGGTTGGCGCCGACGGATTATCCAGCTGAATGTCCGGTCAACGACCCATCGACGCATCAGTCTGCGAAACCACCGACAGACGGTCTGCCACGGACCAAAATGGGCGGCAACATTTCCCAGCTATCCCCTGAACGGACAGGATAGCGCAGCGCGTTTATGATCTCGCGAAAATCAGTTGCCAACTTCCAGCCTTGCCGGTTCGCGGGGGGCAACAGGGGGAGCTATGTACTCCCATTCCTCATCGGTCAGATCAGAGGGATAGTGTTTTTCCTGCGCGTAATGCTGGCCATACGGCCCCGTTGTGCTGGCGCCCACATCCTGCGTTTGAATCACGCTCAAACCCTCTTGAAAACCTATCACGTCAATTTTCAAAATGGATTCTTGGGCCGAGGTTGCAAAGTGTACGTTCATCGGTAGCCCGTTACGAAAGAAGTTGCCCATGTCTATCCGCATTGGCGTCGCTGGTTGGTCGATTCCTTCTTCGATGGCGGAACAGTTCCCATCTGCCGGAACACACCTGCAACGCTACGGTAAGCGGTTTTCCTGTGTCGAAATCAATAGCAGCTTCTACCGGCCACATCGCCGCACGACATATGAGCGCTGGGCAGCAAGCGTGCCACCTTCTTTTCACTTCGCCCTTAAGCTTCCCAGAGCAATTACGCATGATCGTCGCCTCGTCGATTGTCAGATTCTCATTGAAAAATTCGCCAAGGAAACGAGCGGCCTGGGCGATAGACGAGGCCCTATCCTGGTGCAGCTTCCTCCGAGTTTTTCCTATCGCGGCGACATCGTGGAACATTTTCTTCAAGAGTTGAAAAGCCTGATTGCTGGGCCGATTGTTCTGGAGCCCAGGCATGCGAGTTGGTTCGTCCCGGAGGTCGACCATATGCTGGAGAGGCAGCAGGTCTCACGGGTCGCTGTGGATCCAGCCAAACCAATATCTGTGGCAGCATACCCCGGAGGATGGCGGGGTCTTGCGTATTTCCGCCTTCATGGCTCGCCACGCATTTATGAATCTATCTATGGTAAAGAGACCATTGCAGCGCAGGCAAAAACGGTTGCATCTCTTGCAGCACAGGGGGGCGAAGTCTGGACAATCTATGATAATACAACCTTCGGTGCCGCTACACAGAATGCACTCGATCTGGCTGAATACTTGGACCAAAGCAAAAGCTGAACAGTTCAACGTTCATCCGTCATCTTCATCAATCAGGCCATACACCCAAATAAAAAATGAACCTGCTGATATCATGGGGTTTCATAAACTGGAAGCGGGGGCGGGGACAGGATTTGTTCCCAAATTGCTACAATGGCAGAATGTGTTTTGGGCGGAGCAAAATAGATGGTTCCTGCAGTGCTGGCATTGCCCGGCGGGTTAGTCGCAGCATACGATCAGGAATGGCCTGTCGTATTGTTGGCAGCCTGAGCCGTGGAGGTAGGCCGCTGGCTCTTTTCTTCCGTCCTGCCATCATGAGGCATCGGTACCAGAGAAAGACATAAGGCCATCCATGGATAACAGGGCATGCCCGTGCAGACACCTTCCAGGTAATTGAGGACCGGGTTGCTCCTTGAGTTGCTGATACGCCTGTTCGCTGCGGCCAGTAGCGTAGCCTGAGGGATGTGTCGACAGGTCGATTGGAAAGGTAATATTTCTGCTCTCTGGTTCCGCGATGTCCGTTGACCCTGCGCTATACCGCAGTTTTCAGTATCTTATGGGTAGGAACAGATTGCTGCTCCGGTAATGGATGGGATGCGGGATGGTTTGCGTTTTCTGATTGGAAATACCATTTCCACATTAACTGGATAGACTTCCTGATTACGCGGAATCCCGTGTCCAGCGCGGGTTCTGCGCATTCTTGTGGTTACTGGAGGCGATCAGAGCTGCAATGTAATCCGTAATTATCACTCACTGCACTTTATGATCCAGGCCATACTTCTCTATCCGATCGTCAGTCATTGTTCATCGTCAGTTCCCGCCACAGCAGGTCACCCATGGATCACTGGTCGCATTTGTTGGGAATCCTTATCCCGAATGCCTTGCTCAAGTAGTGCGGAAGCTCAGGTGTTCTGGTGGAGCGCCTCATGATTGATAGTACGCATCACGAGGCTGATAGCATGGTGGTATTATTCTTGTACAGGTACGCCTGTAAAGGCAGCAGATAATGGCGGGGGTCAGTCCTCATGCTCGGCGGAAGACAGGCTATATGGAAAGGCCTCCGGGTTGAAAAGGGCAAGCAGGATGCCGCCGAAGGCGACTGCGATGGCCAGAGGGGTTAAGACCCCAAAGCCTGCATGGGTCAGTATCTGTCCGCCTGCGGCGGAACCCAGCAGGATGCCGGCATTGCTGGCGGAATTGATGGCAGCCCCCGCCACGTCGGGGCGTGTCGCGCGGGCACGGATTGCACCGGACATGACACAGGGAATAATGGCGGAATAGCCAGTACACCATAGTCCGACCGCACACACGGCCATCCAGCCGGACAGGATGTGCCCATACATCAGTCCCATGCCAACCAGCATGCAAAGACCACCGCCCAGCAGGCCCGCGGCCGGATGCCGGTCAATAATCTGTCCTGCCCCCCAAAGCCCAAGAATACTGACGGCACCCGTAAGCAACAGCGCAACGCTAAGCGCGCCTGTGGTCAGTCCATGGGCGAGCAGCAGGGGCGTGACATAGGTATAAAGCAGGTTATGCGCCACGAAGAATACGGCGTTGACAGCCACCACCACCAGAAAGATCCGCATGACCCTGCGGGAAGCAAGGCTGGGAATTCCGTCCCTGACCTGCACGGGGGACGAGACGGGGGGAAGGAAAAACGCGATGCACAATGTAAGCAGGACAGCAAGGCCCGTCATGATGAACATGGCAACCCGCCATCCTGCCAGATGCCCGACCGCCGCGGCCCCCGGCACGCCCAGGATCGCACCAAGAGAGGTGCCTCCAAAAACGAATGAAATGGCCCGTCCGGTCATGCGCTGTGGCACCAGTCGCGCCGCATAGGCCGAAACAATCGACATCAGCAGGGCATGCGCCAGTCCCCCGATCAGACGCCCTGTGCATAACAGGGCAAAGGTAGGGGCCATGGCGACGACAAGGTTGGACAGAACATAGCCTGACAGCGAGACGAGTACCAGCCTTTTGCGATCAATATGCGCGGTCATGATCGTCAGCGGTACGGCCCCCAATGTGACCATGAGGGCAAAGGCGCTGACGGCCAGTCCCGCCTGTCCTGCCGGGATACCGAAGGTCCGGGCCATATCGATCAGTATGCCAACGGGCGCTACTTCACTGGTCAGGGCTGTGAAGGTACACGCAAACAACGCCCAGAGACCAATAACGGCTCCAGCCGGCAGGTTTTTAAAAAGCATGACGACCCGTTTCGAATACTGTCATTCGGACTGATACCGATTCTTCGAAACCCTTCTGGCACTCTCTGTGTAAAAACGGAATAGGTGGTTTTGGAATAGGAGGAAATCAGTATTATTACATAATTTTTCAGCACCATGGCAGCAAACAGGTTTGATCGGGATGTGTGGGGCTGTTTGCCAGATGGAATGGGGAAAGAGATGACAGTCCCGCCGTTTTCGCAAGGCGGACGGAGGGGGGAAGGTGGGGCGTTGTAACGGTTTAAAAGCCTGTGTTGCCTCCGCTGTTCTTCATTGGATCTCCGGAAGTTCTCGATGAACGGCGGCATAGCTGCAAGTGGATAGGCGCTGTCGATTCTTCATTGCTTTCGGTTACGGCTGCGACAGGGTTCGGCGGGAGACATCCCATCGCCATTCAGGTTTCGCTCCCAGATAGGCGATCAACATTCTGTTCCGATGACGACAGAAACAGAACGTTGCAACACGTTTATAGGTGCGTTGGGGCCAGAAATTGCTCAGATACAATTATTGGGTTGAAAAGTTGGAAGATATAATTCGGGTGGCAAAAGGATCGTATATCCATGGTAGCATTATACATTAAGAAACAATCCTATCGGCGATCGTCAGGATCGATTGATGTGTATAAATTTATAAAATCCAGCAATCATTGATTGATGCGAAATCTGCATAATGAAATCAGTTATTTATGATGATATTATCGCATCTAACCGTCTCGGAATGACGAATGGATAGGCATATAGAAGCATAAAGGAAAATAAACCTATCTTATGCGCATTTGTCATAAAAAATTCATGGTGATGAAACGTATTGTTTCGGACGTGTTGCCTGCTTGCACTGTCATTTAAACTTCACGTGAACCGCAAAAGGTCGATCAGTAGATGGTTCCCTGCATTCGATATTGCAGGAGAATACTTGTGCCAACGAAGTTACGGCGTAATGGGCGTGTTGCTCTTGGCTTGTTCTGTTCCGCAATGGCCCTGTCCACGGCCCATGCCCAGACGGTACAGCCTTATGCAAAGGACAGAAAATCTGACCCGTCTGCCCGAAAGGCGCCGGCGGCAGTGCATGGTCATAAGGAAGAAGCCTCTTCTTCTGCCAATGTCGAGCAGATCATGGCCACGGCCCGTCGCACGCGATCGGAGCAGAGTATCAACCACACCCAGCTTCAGCGTATCCTGCCCGGTATAAACCCGGTCAAGGCCCTTGAGATCCTGCCCGGTGTGGTATTTGAAGATGCTGATCCGTGGGGAAATAACGAACAGAATTCATCACTGTATATCCACGGTTTCAACCAGAATCAGCTTGGCTTTACTCTGGATGGTGTCCCGCTGGGGGATCAGTCCTATGGTAACTTTAACGGCCTTTCCCCCCAGCGCGCGGCCATAAGCGAGAATATTGGTTCTGCTTCGGTTGCAACGGGGTCGGGTGCGCTGGGCACGGCATCGACCAGCAATCTTGGCGGATCGCTGCAGTTTACCACACAGGACCCGCTGCATAAGGCAGGCGGTCAACTGTCCCAGACATTTGGTAGCTGGTCCACGTTCCGCACGTTTGCGCGTGTCGATACCGGTGATTTTGGTAACGGGAATTCCGCCTATGTATCATGGGCGCGACAGGATGCGCGGGCATGGGATTTTGCGGGCCATCAGGGCGGCAATCAGGTCAATGCCAAGTTCGTTCATCAGGGATCAAAGGACAAGATCACTGCTTTCTTTGACTGGTCGGACAAGGTTGAACCCAACGAGGACGGTATTGTCGAACCACAGGGCGGCAACATGTATGTGCGCCCGTTCCTGTATCCCAGCCTGAACGAAGCGGTAAAATATTACAATTCAGCGCAATACCAGAATGCAGGGCTGAATTACCGCAATTACTATTCCGATGCGCAGCGCGAGGATTTTCTTGCCTATGTAAAGTGGTCACACGATTTCAGTTCCCACCTGCATTGGGATAATCAGATCTATTATCATCATGATATGGGCGAAGGTGTGGTTGCGGGCCCGATTTCCGCTGCCGGACTGCCGACCCTGTTTGGCGCTTACTTTCCTACGGATTCCTCCAGCCAGCTTTCGGATGTGTTCGGTGGTTCTGGCATGGCGACACGTACTACGGAATACTGGGATAACCGGGGCGGCATCATGTCGACCCTGCATTATGATGTAGGGCACCATCATATTGAACTGGGTGGATGGTACGAGCGTAACAACAATACACAGGCGCGGCGTTGGTACGCTTTTGACATCAATAATCCCACCACACCTTATGACCGGCAGTCCAACCCGCTGATCCATCAATATACCAACTATTTCTATACAAATACATGGACGACCCATCTGCAGGATAACTGGCAGATTACGAAGAATTTCTCCCTTAGCGCGGGGTTCAAGTCCGAACTGGTCTATACCAACGGCACGCTGCCCGTTGCGGCGCTGCCCGGTTCGCTTTCCCCGTCCAATGCGCGGACAATTCCCGGCGGCACGATTGCGGCGGTCAAACCATTTCTGCCTGCGTTCGGGGCCTTGTGGAACTTTACGCCGCATGAGCAGTGGTTCGCCAATATTCAGGAAAACATGCGTTCGTTCCAGGATACGGGTTATGGCAGTGCCAGCCCCTGGGGCATGACCAGTCAGGCCGCGTTTGAAGATTTCAAGAAAAACGGCAAGCCGGAAACTGCCTGGACCTATGAGACGGGTCTGCGTACCAGCAGGCGTGTTCACTTTGGCCCGCTTACCAATTTCAGCGGTCAGCTTGAATATTATCACGTCCATTTCTCCAACCGCCTGCTCGCTGTTTCTTCTTCTCCCTCCCTTGGCTATATTTCAGGTAGTGCCACCATCCTGACCAATGTGGGTTCGGTTTCAACGGACGGTATGGATCTTTCGTTCACGGCGCAGTTCGGTCCGCATTTTTCATTCTATAATGCGCTTTCCTATAACAAATCCGTCTATAACGATAATTACATGAGCGGGACGACAGTGGTGCATACGGCAGGCAAGAATGTTGTCGGCCTGCCGGACTGGACCGAAAAATTCGTAGCATCCACCAACTGGGGTGATTTCTATGCACAGTTTACTGGTGATGTGATCGGCAGGCGTTACGCGACATTTACCAATGACCTGTCTGTCAAATCCTATGCCCTGTTCAGCGTCAATGCGGGATACACCATCCGGGGCATTCCCCATGTGCAGGGGCTTAAGATACAGGGTAATATCACCAACCTGACAGGGGAGCGGGGCTGGTCTACCCTGAGCGCCACCAACGCGACCGCTCAGTACACGGCTTACCCGATCGCACCGCGCATGTTCTTCCTGACTGTCGGCGCGAGCTTCTAGGAACAGATGGATGCTGACACGTAGACAGGCCATGACAGGTACCCTGACGGGTCTGGGCATGTTGATGACGCGACAGGTTCTTGCGGCGCCCTCCCTGGCGCCGCAGCCTCTCCTTATGGCGCACAGGGGGGCTTCGGCCCTACGGCCTGAACATACGCTGGCTTCTTATGCCAAGGCCATAAGTGACGGGGCCGACTATATCGAGCCTGATCTGGTGCTAACAAAAGATGGCGTGCTGGTAGCACGCCATGAAAGTAACATTGCAGGCACGACCGATGTCGCACTGCGTCCCGAATTCGCATCCCGCCGCCGCACGCTTACAATCGACGGCACGACGGAGACGGGGTGGTTTACGACAGATTTCACGCTGGCGGAACTCAAGACCCTGCGCGCCAGGGAGCGTCTGCCCGGCGTGCGGGCGCATAATACCCGTTATGATGGGCATTTCGATGTTCCCACATTTGAGGAAGTCATAGATTTCGTAGCTGCCGAATCAGCAGCGCGGGGACGTGTAATCGGACTGATACCTGAAATCAAGAACTCGACACATTTTCATAAACTGGGCCATACGCCAGAAGAAACATTCCTCCATGTTCTGGCCGCGCACGAATATACACGGTACTGCCCGCTGGAGGTCCAGTCGTTCGAGACAGCAAACCTGCGCCAGCTTCACGGTCGGGTACAGGCCATCAACCCGCAGGCACGGCTTATGTTCCTGATGGGCGAACGCAACCAGCATATTCCCGATACACTGGGATCAGCAAACCCTGTTACCTTTGGCGATCTCATGACGATTGAGGGGCTGCGCAGCGTAAGGCAATACGCCGACGTGATCGGTCCATCCAATACAGATATCATACCGCGCGATGCTTCGGGGGCATGGCTTGAACCGACCAGCCTTATTGATGATGCCCATGGCGTCGGGCTGCTGGTGCATTCCTATACTTTCCGGCCCGAAAACTGCTTCCTCCCTGCGCAGTTACGTAATGGGGAAGGGGACAATGCGCGTAATCCCCAAGGGTCCATTGCCGAAATACGACGGTCCCTCGACCTCGGGCTGGATGGTTTCTTTACCGATGATCCTGCAATCGGTCGTATGGCATTGGGCAGCTAGAGACCGGTAGCCGCCGCCGGGACTTTTCCGGGGAAGGCGCCGGACCGGTCAGGAAGCATGGCGCATTGCCATCAGATGCCCATGCTTCTGGCCATGATGGGCCGCCCCGCTGTAGCGGAAACCCTGCTGCCGACAAATTCATTTTGTGGGGTCGTAACGGTCCCTATAAAGACAGGCTGATGAAGCGGGGGTCGCCCCATCCGTCAGGTAACGCTTCATCGCCCGGTCAATGCGGTATTCCGTGCCGCCGTAGAGTTTCACGAGAGAAGTCAGCAGTTGGACCATACAGAAATCGTCAAGGCGCTCGGCACTTTTCTGGCGATTATGAATCCCTTCCTCAGTCTGCCGGTATTCCTGGCGATGACATCAGGATTCACGGTTGCCCAGCAGCGCGTTCTGGCGGCGAAGGTTACATTATTTTCAGCCATCATGTGTCTGGTAATACTGTTTGCCGGGCAGAAAATTATCGGTTTCTTTGGCATTACCATTGACCAGTTCCGGATTGCTGGCGGCATTGTTCTGGCCCAGATTTCCTGGTCGATGCTCAACGGCAGCAATATCGCCTCCCATCAGGGCAGCCATCAGGAGCAGGCGCAGATCCAGAACCTGTCCGGACTGGCTTTCTATCCCCTGACTTTTCCCATGCTGATTGGTCCCGGCACGATCGCGACCATCATCATCTATACGGGCCATGGCGGGTCACTGAGCGCTACGCTGGAAGTGGGCGGCATCATTGCCGGAATTCTTCTGATATTATTTGGCGTGCTGTTCTTTTCATCGGAAATTGGCCGGGTCATGAGCGAGACGATGCGGACCATCACCACCCGTCTTATGGGCATGGTCCTTCTGGCCATTTCCGTGGGTATGGTTGTAGCGGGTCTTAAGGCGGTGTTTCCGGGGCTGTCATAGCCAGGCCCCGCGTTATCGAAATGCACGCAAAGAAATGGCGCATGTGATTGCATTCTGCCTGTTTATACGTCGGACGGGCAGGGTGCTTATGTCCGGTCCTTGCGTATTCCGGACAGGAAGACTTCCCATGCGCGTTCGAAAAACCCGTTGCGTATCTGCGGGTCGCGCATCTTGTTCTGGCCTAGCATGGTATTCTGTAATGGCCAGCCCAGCACCAGACTCATCAGAACCCTGGTCGTTTCCTCATGATCGGTGGATTCAATATAACCGCGGTCAGCCGCAGTTTTCAGAAGCCGGCCAAGCGTCGCCACAAAAGGGTCCACGATCGTCTCCCGCATTTCCTCCGCTACGGAGGGGATGCGATGTCCGTCCGCAATGATGATCCTGTAGGCTTCAAGGGTTTCGGGCCTGAGCATGAAATCAAGGAAGAACAGCGCTATTTCCCGTGTGGCCGCCAGTGGATCGGTGGACGAAGCCTCGACCGCGCTGGCTTCTTCCAGCAGGAGCTTTCCACGCGCGGCGACCACGGCCCTGAACAGGGCTTCCTTTGAGGGATAGCGGCGATAGAGACTGGCCTTGCTGCACCCCGCCACGCGGGCGATCCGTTCCAGCGAGGTGGCGGCATAACCCTGTTCAACAAAAAGCGCGGTCGCCACATCAAGGACATGCCGGTCAAGCTGCGCCGAACCTTCCGGGGTTGGGCGCCCACCTGTGCGGGGTGGTCTTGATGGGGTGTCAGCCATGCTTCATCCTTGAACTTATGGCCTGTCGGCCACGATATGGCATGAAACATAACATGAGATGTCCGTTTCACGCCAACACGCCCCGACGTATCCGACAGACGGGACACGCATGTCAGCAGCGTTTCTTCGTGTCCAGATCGCCGGAGGTTTTTCACAGGCGGAGACCGTAACCTGCATTCAGGAGATCGGGGACGTTGCAGGGAGGGCGGAGATGATCCGGAATTACCCTTCCTTGCCGGGGGGCCCCGGACTGAATGCCGGGCCGCCTGTTTTTGGAAAAAATCTGGTCCAGATGCGCGGGAATTGCTGACCCGGAAAGATAATTGATGACTTTATATGATCCAGTCGGCACGGCCTACGTTCGGGATTGTATCATGCAGGGTTCAGGATGGGAGAAGCACGATGAACGCAACGCAACGGGGTTATCTGGCGGGGGCGGCAGCCGTCGCCCTGATGTTGGGGGTGGGAGCGTGGAAAGTGACCATGCGCCCTGAACAGGCGACGCTGCAGGTGGCGCAGGGAACCGGGCCGCATCCTGTATTGCCCGCACCGAACAGGACGCTCATGCCAACGGTGAACGTAGCGACACCCAGCGTCTGGCATGATGGGGAACACCCGATTACCGCGCCCGGACTGTCTGTCAGTGCGTATGCCACGCATCTCGATCATCCCCGCTGGCTCTATACGCTTCCGAATGGGGATGTTCTGGTTGCCGAGAGCAATTCCCCCGGAACGGATAAGCAGACGCTCAAGAACCGGATCGCCCGTTTCATTATGGGGCAGGTGGGGGCGGGTGGAGAAAGCCCGAACCGCATCATCCTGCTGCGGGACACAAAAGGAAATGGCGTGGCGGATGTGCAGACTGTCCTGCTCGACCATCTCTATTCTCCCTTTGGCATGGCATTGGTGGGTGATGATCTTTATGTGGCGGATGCGAATGCGATCCTTCGCTTTCCATATCATGAGGGCGACACGCATATTACCGGGCCGGGCGTAAAGGTCACGGATCTGCCCGCGGGTTATAACCACCACTGGACCAAGAATATTCTGGCCAGTCCTGACAGCAGGTCCCTGTATGTCACCATCGGTTCCAACAGTAACATTGCCGATAATGGCATGGCGGTGGAGGAAGGGCGGGCCCGGATCGACCGGTTGGATATCGCGACGGGAGAACTGACACCTTTTGCTACGGGCATGCGCAACCCGAATGGTCTGGCATGGGAACCCCATACGGGCGCGCTGTGGGCGGTTGTCAATGAGCGTGACGAGATCGGCAGTGATCTGGTGCCTGATTACATAACCGCCGTACAGGAAGGGGCGTTCTATGGTTGGCCCTACAGTTATTATGGACAGCATGTCGATACGCGGGCGCAACCACAGCAGCCCGACATGGTGGCGCGGGCGATTGCGCCGGATTACGCGGTCGGGCCACATACCGCATCCCTCGGCATCGCATTTTCCGACAATGCAGCCCTTCTGCCCGATGACTGGCGGCACGGATTATTCGTCGCCCAGCACGGTTCATGGAACCGACGGCCCAAAAGTGGCTATAAGGTCGTTTATGTACCGTTTGTCGATGGCCATCCGGTGGGAACGCCCAAAGATGTGCTGACGGGATTTCTGACGCCTGACGAAGCGCATGTGCATGGCCGCCCGGTTGGCATGGCGCTGGATCATGACGGTGCCCTGCTGGTGGCGGATGATGTAGGCGGTGTTATCTGGCGCGTTACCGGAAACGGGCAGGGCGCGACGGCAGCGGGACACGAATAAACAGGGAGCGCCAGATGTGGCGCTCAACCTGATTTGCCGATCCGGGCGTGGCGGTAGCATTGACCGGGGCATCGGATGGGGAATGTTGCCCATTCCGGTCGGGCCGTGTCGCCTGTGGCACAAGAGGGCCTTCGCCGGGGCCTGATGCACTACTTCGTATTTTATATACTGCCCATACAGGGGAGAAGGCCTGTTCTCTCCTGTATGGAGCTGATCTCCTCACTACAATGACAAGCGGAGGAGAATTTTCCACCGCCAGAAGGTCGTGAGGCCCCCGAAGCATAAGGCAGCGCTTCTGTTCAGGATTCCCGCAAAAAAAGAAGGAAGCTGACGTGTCTCCTGATCCTTCTCCGGGAAGCACGATGTCAGTTAAGAATGCGAAACTGTTGCATTTCTGAGACACCCTGCAATGATCTGCAATAGAGGATATTGAGAATAATTATCAAAGTGTTTATTGCAACAGTCTGCAATTAAGAGGCTGTCGCAATAATGAGAAACAAGACCATACGCCAGAAACTCAGGCCTTTTTCCCTGCTTACCGCCAGCATGGCTCTTGCCTGCGCGGCATCGGGTGCGCAGGCGGCGTCGGACCCGGCATCTCCCGCCGCGCAGGATTCCAGCTCGACCACGACGGGTTCGTCCACCAGGACTGACACCAGTGTTCAGGATGCCTACACACATGATTCGGACCATAGCCATGATCTGACCCACGTCACGGCATCCCCGATGAATGTGCTGCATGAATCCATCGGTCTGAGCCGCATGCCGCAGGACGCCATGCACACGCCGCAGAACGTGAACGTTGTGCCGCAGATACTCATGCAGCAACAGAATGTTAAATCCCTTGATGAGGCCCTGAAAAACGTGCCGGGCATCACCGCTTCGGTGGGCGAGGGCGAAGGCGGCATGGCCGGGGACCAGTTCCTGATCCGTGGTTTCGCGGCGCAGAACGATATTTATGAAAATGGCCTGCGTGACTTTGGCGTCTACACGCGCGACAGCTTCTATTATGACCACGTTTCGGTCATCAAGGGACCGTCATCGGAAGTGTTTGGCAATGGCACGACCGGGGGCGCGATCAACATCGTGACCAAGACCCCCCATCTGGGCAACAGCTATCAGGCCAGTTTTTCAGGCGGCAGCGGGTCCTATTATCGCGGCACGCTGGATGTGAACTATCAGCTTAACAGCACGACCGCCTTCCGCCTGACCGGTATGGGGAATGAGAACAACGTGGTCGGGCGTGATTACATCTATTCCCACCGTTGGGGCATTGCACCGTCGCTTGCGTTCGGTCTGGGCAAGAAAGTGTCCTTCGTTCTGGAATATTTCCACCAGAACGATAACCGCATCCCTGATTACGGCGTGCCGGTCGTTTATTCATCTGCCAACGCCATTGGGCGCCCCGTTACCGAATACGGTGTCAAGCGCACCAACTGGTATGGCACCACCTATGATCAGGATGATTCCAGCACGGACATGATCACCGGTCGCCTGACGGCCAAGGTCAATCCGATCCTGACGTTATATAACGACATGCGTGGCGGTATCTTCCATCGCTACTTCTCCGCATCGCAGGAAGCATGTTCGAACTTCAGCAGCGGCGCCACCCTGACGAACAATACCATCAATGGCGTTGCACCGTCGTCCACCTGCCAGTCCGATTTCTTTTCCTCTAACCCTGCCGCGGCACAGGTGGCGCGTAATGGTGGGGTGGGTGGTCCGGAACCATACCGGCAGAGCGACTGGTCCATACAGGATGTGTTTTCCGGTGTCGCACACCTGAAAACCGGGCGTATCCGTCATGAAATCATCGGCGGTTTCGATATTGAATACGTGACCGACCATCGCCAGAACTACGCTTATGGTTCCAACCGTCCCGGCACCAGCCTGCTTGATCCCTCGCCTTACGTGCCGGGGCTGACGCTGGGGAACTGTAGCCAGTATCCGAACCGGCTGGTCAATATCGGCAACGGCGTAGGGCGCAAGTGCTACAAGGACAGTGACGCGCTGGATGTCGGCTTCTTCCTGTCGGATCAGGTCTGGCTGACGGATTACCTGTCGGTCAAGGCCGGTTTCCGCTGGGATAACTGGAACAGCCATTACAGCGCCACCGGTGGCAGCACGGCTACGCCCGATGTGCATTACGGCCAGAACGAGACGACCATCAACCCGTCCGTCAGCATCATGTACACCCCGCGCAGCAACCTCATGGTGTATTTCAACTGGTCGGAATCCACCACGCCGCTCAGCCTGTATGTCACCAACAGTTCGGAACCCCTGAACGCCAAGAGTGCGAGTGCTGCCCCAGAACGCAGCAGACTGTATGAAGTCGGCACGAAATACAGCGCCTTCCACGATCGCATCGGCTTTACCGCTGCCCTGTTCCGGCTGGAAAAAAACAATTCGGTCCAGACCGACCCCAGCACGGGCGATATCAGCGCGACCAGCGATCAGGAACGCAATCAGGGGCTTGAACTCAGCGCATCTGGCACGCTTCTGCCCAACTGGATGTTCTACGGCACCTATGCACTGTACGATCCTACCATTACCAAGGCCGGTTCCACGACTTCCAAGCAGGGCGGGCAGATCCAGTACGTGCCGCATAATCAGGCAACGGCCTGGACCAGCTATGAGATCGCGCCCCGCAAGCCATGGAACATGACTATCGGCGGCGGTATCACATGGCGGCAGGGCGTATGGCTGGATCAGGCCAATACCGCGCGCGTGCCTGCCACGGTGGAATTCGATGCGATGGTCTCGCACCATTTCGCCGATCACTGGAAGGTGGCGATGAATGCCTATAACCTTGATAACCGGCTGAATTACGGCAGCCTGTTTTCAAACCGGGTTACCCCTTCCATCGGGCGGTCATTTCTGTTCAACATCTCTGCACAGTACTGACCCGCATGTCGCGACAGCGACGTGCTAACCGAGGCAATCTTTCATGCTGCTGCATATCCCCGCCCTGCTTACCGCCGACGAACTGTCCCATTGCCGCGCCACGCTGAAAAATGCGCAATGGACCGATGGCCGCGAGACGGCGGGGATACAGTCAGCCAAAAGCAAGAACAACCTGCAACTGCCGCGGGATAGTGAAGCCTGCCGGGAACTGGGTGAAGTGGTCCTGCGGGCATTGGGGCGCAATGCCCTGTTCAACAGCGCGGTGCTGCCCTACCGGGTCAGCCCGCCGCTGTTCAACCGCTACGACAGCGGCATGAGCTTTGGCGCGCATGTGGATAATGCCATCCGGGGCATTCTGGCCGCCGGCATCCATACGCGTATCCGCACGGATGTGTCATCCACCCTGTTTCTGGCGGATCCGGATGAATATGATGGTGGTGAGCTAACCATCCATACAAACGGCAATGAACAGGCCATCAAGCTGCCAGCGGGCGATATGGTGCTGTACCCCACTACCGCCCTGCATAGCGTGACGCCGGTGACACGCGGCAGCCGGGTTGCCGCTTTTTTCTGGTCCCAGTCCATGATTGCGGAAGAAAGTCGCAGGCAGATTATGTTCGATCTGGACATGCAGGTCACATTGCTGCGGGAGCGGCTGGGTGATTCCGACCCAGCCGTCCTGTCGCTGACCAACATCTATCACAACATGATGCGGCAATGGTGTATCCTGTAAGACAGGCTGGAAATACAGGCATTTGGCCCATGTTCCGGATTGTCTTTTCGTGCGCCAAATCCATGAAAACACGGCATGCGCAGGGTGATCGGTAAAGACTGGCGCGCGCCCGTGCCGGTTGCGTCATCGTTTATGCCCTGCAAGACTGTGTTTCATGGATCGCTCAGGCATGCCTGCGGGTACATGTCGTGTCCGCCATTCAAGCAACAGGTTTTTACATGAAGTCACGTGAACTCGGTCGTACAGGCATTCTGGTAAGTGAAATCTGCCTTGGTACAATGACATTTGGCCAGCAGAATACGGAAGCGGAGGGACATGCCCAGCTTGATATGGCCCTTGCGCACGGTATCAATTTTATCGACACCGCCGAACTGTATTCCATTCCCCCGCGTGCCGAGACCCAGGGCGCTACGGAAGCGATTATCGGTAGCTGGCTAAAAGCGCGTGGCGGGCGGGACAGGCTGATCATTGCCAGCAAGGCGGTGGGGCGCGGTAATTCCCCATGGTTCCGGCCCAATGGTGAAGAAACCCGCCTGTCTCCCGGCCAGATCCGTTATGCGCTGGAAGGATCGCTGCGGCGGCTGGGCACGGATTACATAGACCTGTACCAGTTGCACTGGCCAGATCGCAAGATTGGACTGTTCGGGGAGGGTGGGAACACCTTTACGACCATTCCGGATGCGGATGAAATTCCCATTGCGGAAACGCTGGGCGTGCTGGGGGATCTGGTAAATGAAGGCAAGATTCGCCATGTCGGCCTGTCCAACGAAACGGCATGGGGGGTGTCGCAATATCTGGCCGAGGCAAAAAACGGTGCGCCACGGGTGGTTTCGATCCAGAACGCCTACAACCTGATCAATCGCACGTTTGAAATCGGTCTGGCCGAAATGGCACTGCGTGAAAGCGTGGGACTTCTGGCCTATTCGCCGCTGGCCCAAGGATACCTGACCGGGAAATATCTTAATGGCGCACGGCCTGCGGGTGCGCGTACCACCCTGTTCAACCGTGGCCAGCGCTACCAGAAACCGGGTGTGGATGAAGCCATTACCGCCTACCTGCAACTGGCGCGGGAGGAGGGCATGGACCCTGTCCAGATGGCCGTCGCCTTCGTAACATCACGCCCCTTTGTTACATCCAACATCATCGGGGCGACCAGCACGGAACAGCTTGAAACCATTCTGGGTTCGGTGAATGTAACCATTACGCCAGAACTGGAGGACAGGATCAACGCCATCCATCAGGTGCATTCCAACCCGGCACCCTGATCATGTCCTGACTGCCCTGTTCATATGCATGAACGGGGCAGGGGGAGAGGTTCTTATTTGTTGGAAAAGGGCTGTCCATCCCAAGTCACGACCTTTCCCGGCCCACAGACTGCCCCCTGCGTTCCCCCAAAGCCATAAAGGGTCGCCGGGATCTTGATGTTGTTGTAAGGCAGGCTGGTCTGGACGAAGCAGGGCTGTTTGGGGTGCCTGGGGTCCCATCCATCGACCGTAATGCTTGAGCCCGCACTCATGTAAAGCGATCCGGCAGGCACGCCAACCAGGGCACCCAGCACGATTTCCGGTTTGCCCGTATCGGCATTTTCAATATGACCGGTGAAGGATGTGCCACCGCGCAGGATCATCTGCTGACCGTTGAAATCAAAACTCGTGCCTTCAAAATCAAATTCCCAGCATGATTCCTCATCTATCCCGGCAAAGGCATTGTTATAAATGGTCCCACCGGAAAAGGTGGAACGTTCCCCCGCATTATGCGTGCCGGGCTGTGTATAAATGCCAATATTTCCATTGCCGATCATGACATTGAACATATCAACGCCCCAGACATTGTTGCCCAGAGAGAGCCCGTGATTGAACCCCTGAATTGAAACACTGAAGAGTGCCATGGCGGCATTGACGTTGTAGTTGTTATTGCCGGTATAATTCATTGTTATGCCGTCAATGGACTTGTTGCCCCGTAATGTAATGCCTTCCAGCCGGTTTGTCGTTGCCCAGTCATGATGGGGAAATCCGTCCTGCGACACATAAAGACAGGTGCCCGATGTCATGCGGCATTCCAGTATTGCGTTGCGTATCGTCACCAGTTCAGGATTGACCCGTAATGTTCTGGTCAGAACTTTTGTTGCGCCCTGCAGGTCAACAATACAGCTTCGTGTGCCTGCGTAACAGCCATTCAGCATGGCCTGCAGGGCCGTACCATCATCGGCCCGGGCCAATGCTGCTGGAATGACGGCCCCCAGCAGGGCAAGAAAAACTGGATACTTCATCTGCCCTTTACTCCCCGTTCCAGGTGATGCGTATATGGCTGGCATCGGATATTTCCGTCTGACGTCCATCTTCCATCTCAGCCTTATCCCGCTGAACGGGGCCAGCGCATGCTCTGCCGCCCTGTTATCCATGCCCGGACAACCGCGTTGCGGGCATAGGCTCTTTCGCTTTCCGCGAGGCCATGCATCCACAGCACCATATAAAACCCGATCAGTCCTGCCGCGCCAATCAGGCAACTGGTCAGATGACCGGTCTGGGGAAGGGCCAGCAGCATGGTTCCCAGCCCGATTGCAGCCGTTGGCACCAGATGTCGTACGACCTGCGCCAGCCATTGATACAGACGGATGCCCAAGGCTATGCGCACCACGCAGTCCATGATGCTACGGCTTGCCCATGCAAAGGCGGCGCCATTCACCCCGAACCAGTGCAGGAACACCAGCAGCAGGGGGATATAGATCATGACCTCCATGACCGACAGGATGGCATTCAGATCCGCGCGTCCGATCCCGTCCAGAAAACCGGCGGCAACGGCGTCGATACCAAAAAAGAATACACCGATGCTCAGGCATTTCATGATCAGGGTGCTGTGTCGTGCGAAATCCGACCCGACCCACAGGGATAAGATGTCATGGCTGAACAATGCACCCAGCAGGCAGAACGGGAATAGCAGCCCCACCACGGTCTGGATGCTGTTGCGATAGAGTGCTGTCGTGGCCGATGTGTCGTTACGCCATGATGCCGCCATTGCGGGATAAGCGGTGCTGGTGACTGCCATGGTAATCATGGACAGGCGCGCGACAACGTCAAACGCTGTCGTATAATACCCCGTGACCGCAGCGGACAGGACGGTCGCGATCATGAAACGGTCCATATAGGACAGGATCGGGAACATAAGGTTGGACAGGGTCATCCAGCCGCCAATCCGGAACAGAGGTCGTAGCAGGCTGAAAGCGGGCCGGGCCGTAAACAGGGTGGGCATGATGCGCAGGCATACCCAGCCATATCCCACCGTCATCGCCACCCGACACAGTGCCAGCATGAGCATGACACCCACCAGACTGTTCCACACCTGCACGATAAGCAGGGGGCCGAGATAGTACATGATGGAAATGGGAATATTGATCAGATTGGCGGTGCGGAACGCCTGATAGGCGGACATGACCCCCCACATGGCAGCATTTATCATGACCAGGGGAGCCGTGGCGCAGAGAATCCACATGGCAACCACCGTCTGGTGCCGCAGGTCCGCTGCGATTTTCAGCCCATGATAAACCCATAGATGAACCCCGAACGCCGCGATACCGCCCCCGACCAGCCCGAACAGGCCCAGCGCCAGCATGCCGGTCAGGACCAGCGTTGCGGATTCCTTTTCCCGGCCTTCCGCGATGCGCTCGGCTATGGCGCGTGTCAGGGCGCGCCCCAGTCCAAAATCGAATATGCCAAACGTGCCGATCAGGCTTAGCGCTATGGTCAGTACACCCCAACGGGCAAGCCCCAGTCGGGCGATCAGCGGGGGGGTAACCAGCAGGGCTACGGCAACCGGCCCGATGCGGCCCAGCATATTCCATCCCGCATTGAATAAAACGGTCTGCATACGGGTCAGGCGCGTCAGGTCCGGTGATGTCATGGAAGCAAGATCCTGCCCGTTTTTTCAACAGCATGCGTCGGCTGTCATGTTTTACTGCAAGAGGAAAGAAACAGGCGAATACATCCAGTAATTAAGGGGATGTAGCTGATCCATGGGAATCAGGGTGGGGTGGGCCTGTATGGTGTCTCAATGACCGGGAGGACAGGGAATGGCGAAACGGGAACGAGTGTTTCACAATCCTCCTGACTGTAAACGGGTGAATCATATCCATCCGGATGGGTCAGGCGCCAGCGATAGGCGCTCTCCACAATGTCATCAAGGGACGCGATACGGGGAACCCACCCGGATTCCCGGCGCAGCCGTTCCGATCCGGCGATCAGGACAGCCGGATCACCCGCGCGCCGTGCATCCCAGCGCCAGTCGATATGCTGGCCGGTGACACGTTCGACAGACCGGATGACATCGAGGTTGGAAAAACCGGTTGTATTGCCAACGTTGTAGGTGACGCTACAGGTCTCGATCTGTTCCAGCGCCGCCAGATGGGCGTTGGCAAGGTCGGTGACATGGATGTAATCGCGTACGCATGTACCGTCCACTGTAGGATAATCGGACCCAAAAATGGCAAGCTGACCCCTTCGACCCAGTGCCGTATCAATCGCCAGTGGAATCAGGTGGGTTTCGGGGCGATGATCTTCTCCCGCACGCCCTGCGGGATCTGATCCGGCGGCATTGAAATAGCGCAGGCAGGCGCTGCGCATGCCGTGGATACGGTCGGCCCAGTGCAGGACGCGTTCGATCAGGAATTTGCTCTCGCCATAAGGCGAACCCGGATTGATGGTGGCACTTTCCATGATTGGCTGCTGTTCCGGCGTGCCAAACAGGGCGGCGGTGGAAGAAAATACGAACCGCCTGATCCCGTGCTGCACGCATAGTTCGATAAGGTTCAGGCTGTTCAGGTAATTCTGCCGTAAATATGTAAAGGGGACACGCATGCTGTCGCCCACAAGCGAAAGGGCGGCAAAATGCAGCACGGCATCAAAGCTGTATTTTTCCAGAACGGAGGCCAGTAGGACCCGGTCCGAAAGATCGCCCACGATCAATGGTACATCATGCGGCACGGCAGCGCGATGTCCCGTGCTGAGATTGTCGAATACGACCACGCAATGACCGGCATCGCGCAGCGCGAGTACTACGTGGCTACCGACAAAGCCGGCACCTCCAGTCACCAGGTAATGCACCGTTTTTTTCCTGTCTGTTGAAAGGCGATAGGCACATGCCGCCATTATTTCGACTTGGCTGTTATTTGCGAACGGCGCAGGGTGGGTGGGGTTGCAGATTGCCGGGACGATTGGGGAATTTTAATCCGCGCTACACACTCGTCATTTTCAGTAAAAAGCAATTTTACGAAAGTATTTTTACTCCAGTGTAACAAAAATATTTTCCCTGCATGGAAAACCTTTCATCGCTCCGGCCTGTTTCATGCACGGCATCATGGCATACGTGATCCATAAAAGGAGCGGAAGATGGAGGGTCCACGACACCATTATGCGGCCTTGGATGGCGTGCGTGGTTTTGCGGCCCTGTCCGTCATGATCTACCATCTCGGGCACTGGCTGGGTGTGCCCGGCCTTGCTGTCAATAGTGGCCTTGCGGTCGATCTCTTTTTCTGTCTGAGCGGATATGTACTTTCGCTTTCATACGGACAGCGGATGACAGGTCCCAAGGCCCTTTCAACGGGACAGTTTTTCTATCGGCGGCTTGTCCGTCTCATGCCTGTGATTATCGTGGCAACAGTTATTGGCTCAATATATATCATGGCCCGTGGGCACCTGAACGGCGCGCTCATCCCGCATGGGGCGCTGTTTCTGGCGGTCATTCTGGCATTGACAAACCTGCCATACCTTGATGCCCCGCATGCCATTGGCGGTCCGCAGGTTTTTCCGCTGAACGGACCGCAATATTCCCTTTTCCTTGAACTGTTCATCAATCTGTTCTGGTGGCTGACGCGGCGCATGGATCAGCGTTACCTTGCGCCTGTCCTGATCGTTCTATGTATCCCGGCCCTTTATATGTACGGGCTTGGGGGGGATATACCCGGTACCTTCTGGATTGGCCTGCCACGGGTGGGGGCATCTTTTTTCATTGGGGTGGCCCTGTACCGTTTCGCGCCGGTGGTCCCCCCATTCCTGACGCGGCCTTATATGTTTGTACTGTGCATGGGAGGGATGGTTTTTCTGTTCTTCTGGCCAGCCGAAATCCCGCGTGGCATGGTCATGATATGGATCGTTTTATTTTCACCCCTGCTGGTCATATCCGGCGCGCGGGTGCGTCTATCACCCGGTCTTGCGCGGCTTTCCCTGTGGGGTGGGGAAATATCCTATCCGCTATATGCCCTGCATTATCCGGTATTCTGCTGGGTGAACGGACTGTTTCAGGCCATGACGCATAAACGCATGCCGGGGGTGGAGATGCCGCTGATCGGTATTCTGGCGGTGCTGGTGTCGTTTGCCGTGCTCAAGGGGATAGATGAACCGGTACGTGCTTTCCTGTCGCGCAGGCGCGGTCATGACGGCAAACCCATGGTGGGACCGTCCTATCCTGTAACAGGGGCTGCTGTCAGCACGCCCCTACGTACTGAACGATAACCGTTGAGACGGCCCAGAAACGTCAGGAAATAGTAGCGTGACAGCGGAAAATTTCCCTTGAGCAGATAGACAAGGCTTCCCCCGATGGAGCGGAGGAGGAAGGTGCCTACAGTCCGTATATCCAGATGGTTCCTGCGCATGACATACCCCATCCCGGCCCCGTAGCTGTAGGCACGGGCAATGTTTAGGGTAACCGGCTTATCTGGATGCATGATCTTCAGCATTGGGACATAGAGTCCTGTAAATCCCTTTTTCAGCAGCCGCAGGGCCAGATCCTGTCCTTCTGCTGATCCAAAAGGTGTTCCCGGTCCAACGCTTTCGTCAAATCCCCCTGCGGAAGTAAAAGCAGAACGGCGAATAAAGAAATTGAACTCGATCAGGCATGTCCAGACATTGTGGCTGTCGATGGTGGTTTCATACGGATGCCAGCGTCCGGCCCTGCCTGTCTGTCCTTCCAGCGTCACCACGGAACCGGTAATGAAATCAGGATTGCGGTCACCGTGGAAAAGGTCATCGACGGTTTTCAGCACATTGTCCATATAAACACAGTCATCATCGGGAAAGGTCAGAATATCCCCGATCGCCCTGCTGGCACCAAGGTTGCGGGCATGGTTGCACCGGCGCACCGGACTACGCAGGTGGGTGATGTTCAGTCTGTCCGTGAAATCGCCCAGAACGGGTAACAGGCGGTCATCACCGTTCTGGTCGACAATGATGACTTCGAATGTGGTTACGGACTGGCGCGTGAGCGATAGAAGAAGTGCGCGTAATTCCTCAACCCGGCCTAGTGTTGGTACAATCAGGGAAAAAAACATGGCAGTGACCTTTACGGGCTACAGGGTCAGGATGTTTTCGGGGCTGATGCGTCCGCGCACGGCATCGCGCAATGCCAGCCAGTTGCCTACGATCCGCCCCCGCCGGTCGATATAGGGTTCAGACCACAGGCTGCGCACGGCGTTCATGGCGATGTTGCGCCCGATACTGCGCAGGGCATGATCGAGTGGAAAGGTTCCCTTGCGTGACAGGTAGAGGGGATTGGCGACCTGGGAATAACCCAGCCGCCTGCCGGGGGTCCGTCCCAGTTTGCTGCCCAGATGGACGCCCTTGGCCCCGTTGACACGCACAATCCGGCCCAGTCGCCCCATCTGACGGGAAAAATCGATATCTTCGTACCATGCGTAAAGCGGCAGTCGCTCATCAAAGCGTAAGCCCGCCTGCCGGATGGTCGACAGGCGATAGGCCATGTTGCACCCATATCCATTCCATGCCGGCTGCAGCGCAGGCAGGGCTGCGGTATTGTTGATGTGCGGGTCAGCCAGCATGGCGCGCGCGGCCTCCACCGTCAGCCCCGGACCTTTCGCACCGTCCGCCAGCACGCGCCCCGTGGTGACCACAATATCGGGGGCGGTGGCGAAAGCCATGGCGCACTGGGCCAGATAGTCGCGGTCCGGCAGAAAATCATCGTCAAAAAACATGACGATATCGGTCTCTGTCACAAGATCCAGAATGACATTGCGCTGATGCGCCAGCCCGCGCGGTGCCTGCATGATAAGGGTCAGGTCAGGGGCGGCCTCCAATCCGGCCACATCCTGGGGCGTAGGAGCACAGATGATGATGTGCTGGGGCGGGTGGCTCTGGGCACGGAGTTCTGCGATGGTTTCACGCAGGACCGTCGGGCGTCCGCTGGTTGCGATCCCAATGGTAATCTTCAATTCCTGCGCTGTGCGGCTCTTATTGGCTGCAAATGTCGCGCGGATCGGCCCCTGTTGCCCCATCAGTTCGCGTGAAAACGCAACATGGCGCAGCGTATGGGCGTAGGAAGCGGGAAAAGTGCGGATGCGCGCGCGGATATGCTCAAGCATCGCGCGGCACTGTTCCACATCACTGGCCAACGCGGTAATTGCCCGTGCCAGTGCGGCAGGATCGTCAGGCGGGACATATAACACGCAGTGGTCATCAAAATAGTGGCGAAGGCTTTCCGTATCGGTGGCGATGGCAGGCACACCGTATCGGGCAGCGTCCTCAATCATGGCCATATCATCAGGATGCAGGTTTTCAGTCAGGGAGAGGACGAGGATATCCACATGCTCATGGAACGTGGAACCGGCATGGGGAGCGACAGTCCGCCCGGTTGCAGCCGTTCCCGTAATGCGCCGGATCGTACCAACCGCCGCGTTGCACGGCAGTTCGCGCGGCAGATGGGCCACCGCGTCCAGCAGGCTGATCCAGTCCCGCTGTGGGTCCGTTCCCAATGACAGGACCCGTAAGGGCTGTCCCACGATGGGACGGGTGGAGCACTCTGGTGGCGTTTCCTCGAAAGGTAGCGGAAATCCAACCCATTCCATGCGTTGACCGGGAAAAAGGGTGCGGGCGTATTTCATGTTTTCCGCCGACACGAACGTCAGCAGGTCCACACGCGACAGCAGAGAGCGCATGAACAGCCTGCGCCATAGGGGTTCATGGGGCCATCGGTCCATAAGCCAGACGCTCTGGGCAATCAGGGGGGGATGTACTGTCAGGGGCGTGAGACGATAGAGCAGCAATACGGCCAGTGCCTGTGCCTCCGTCAGGGTCCAGACGACATCGGCCGACAGAATGCCACCCCGATTACGCCATGCCTGCATGAAATCAAAACCGGTCAGGGAGCGTATGCCATAGCGGAACAGGCGGGAGAGAACGTTTTCCTCCCCATATTCGGATTGTTCGATAAAAACATCCGGGCCTGCCATATGGTTATGGGTCGGGGTATGGAACCCATCACCCGCGGGAAGGGCATCCTGCCGCCATGGGGCATGATGGTTACGGGCCCCGTATCCGTGATTGAGCTGAATAAAAATGCGCAAGGGCGTGGACATCTGCGCGGGCATGAACGCATCTCCGTAGCGGAAAATCAGAAAATACCGACTGTAACGATCTGGAAATTCCGGTCCGCCATGCGGGCGATCAGGTCCGCATGCGCTATGGCTGCCCGACGGGGGGAAGGAAAGGCGAAGCAGTAATTCCCCTCCAGCGCATAATGCACGCCGTAACGCATGTTGACGGTGCGTGCGAACCTGCCGCCGTAGGCAAACACCCTCATGCGCGATGCCTGTGGCAGGCGCATGGGATCGCTTATGAACAGCTGGCCGCTATTGCCGTCGGTAATACTGCACCACACGGACTGTGCCGCCTGTTCTTCCTGAGCGCGGGCAGGGGAGGGATGACCCACAAGGATGCTGCCGATGATGCAGGCCATCATCACGGTTACGGTCCATCGGCCGGGATGCAGGGGGATCATGGCGTCGTACCCCGTGCAATATCCAGCAGGGTCCGCGCAGCGCGATCCCATGTATGGCTGGCGGCCCGTGCCCGACCTGCTGCACGCATTTCCTGCGCGATTGCGGGGGCATCGAGTATTTCCGTCACACGGCGGGTAATGGCCTCCGGATCAAGGGGATCGGCATAAAGGGCGGCATCACCACATATTTCATGCAGCACGGGAATATCGGCGACAACAACCGGGCAGCCACAACTCATGGCTTCCAGCGGCGGCAGGCCGAAACCTTCATACAGGGATGGAAATACGAAACACGCGGCGGATTCATACAGCGCACGCAGTTCGGGATCGCTGACGCGCCCGACATAAATGGCCGGTTCCGGCAGGTTCCGTGCGCCGCTTGCGTTAAATACCGCCGAATTCACGCTGCCGCTGATAACCAGTTCAACACCGCGCAGCGCCAACACGCGCGCCAGCATACCCAGCCGGGCCAGATTTTTGTGCGGCGCCAGATTGCCTACCGCGAGCACGAAGCCGTTGGGGCGGAGATCATGACGGATAAGGATGGACGGATCGGCTGTGACCCGCGCGATATGGTCTGCACCTTCGCTCATGACCGCGATGCGGCGGGGGGCAATATGCAGATATCTGGATAATTCCGTGCGGGAGAATTCGGATACCGTAACCAGTCTGGCGCGGCTATGGCGCAGCAGGGTATGCAGAAACCGGTACCACAACCGGAATTTCCATGAATAGGAACCGGGCTGGCTGAAAATACCGGCATCATGAATAATCACGACCCGCGCGCCGCCCCATAGGGGGGCGGTATTGCCAAGGTTGAGCAGGATGCCGCCTCGCGCGGCCCATGGCAGTTCGAGCTGTTCCCATATCTGTCCATGCCACCGGCCTGTCGTGCGCCGGGGCAGGGCGGGTGCATCGTTTTCGGCAATCGCAGCGGTGGGGGTCAGCATGACCGGGGGCGGTTCCCCATCCTCATGGCTGACGCGGGCCAGCGCGCGGCTGATTTCAATGGCGAAGCGCTGCACGCCGCTTAGTGGCTGGGTCATGAAGCGTCCGTTGATATGGATGACTGGTCTCACCAAAGCGCTCCACCTCTGCCCGACGGTTCAGCCCGGCGGCAGCAATCCGTAATGATTGTAGATACGGAACGGATGTTTTTCCGCTTCGCCCAGACTGTTCGGCGGGGCCTGTGTCAGCACGGCCCCCAGCGTCCGGGCGTCATAGGTGCGTAATGCCCGCATCGCCTGCACCAGCGTGGATGCGGGGGTACGGCCCCATTTGACCACCATGACCACCCCATCCGTCTGCCGCGACAGGACGGCAGCATCGGGAAAGGCCAGCGCCGGTGGCGTATCGAGCAGGATCATGTCGTATTGCGAATTGACCTGTGACAGGATCTGCCCCAGTTCCTCGGGCCGTAGCATCGCCCCCCCGCCACGGTGCATCATGCCTTCCGGGGTCAGGATATCGACGCCGGGGAGTACGTCGCGTTCCAGCCCGACCAGAAGCGGGTCCACAGGCATATGGCTGTTATGCAGCACGCTGACGCCCCCCATCACCCGCATGGCGGAAGGGTTGCGTAGGTCACAGTCGATGACCAGCGCCCGCTGTCCGCATCGGGCCGTATTGGCCGCGAGTGACAGGGCGAAAGTGGTCTTGCCCTCATCCTGTTCGGCAGAGGTGACGAGTACCACCTTGGCGCGGAAACGGCTATGGCCGAAGGACAGGACGCTGCGGATGGATTCCACGGTTTCCAGATAGGCCGAACGTTCCCGGCTGACATACTGGCGGCGCAGCGGACCAGCGAAGGTGGGTACCAGCCCCAGCGCGAACAGTCCGGGAATGGCATCGAGTTCCGCCGTGCTGCGTACTCCCTTGTGCATTTTGTCGATAACAAGGGCGGAGCCCGCGCCAATCAGCAGGGAAAACAGCACTGCAATGGCCATATACTGCTTGCGCGGCGGCCCATATGGGCTGAGCGGGGTCTCCGCACGTGAAATCAGGTCCGCCTCGGCAACCTGCAGCTCCGCCTGGGTGGATGTCTGGGCAAAGCGGCCAAGATAGTCCTGATAGACGGTACGGGCGGCTGTGGCCTCGCTCTGTAACTGGCGCAGGGTCACATCCGCCTCGTTTTCGGCCGTGACCTGACCTTGCAGCCTGTCGACCGTGGCGGTCAGCGCCGCGACCTGCGCTTCGGAACTGGCCAGTTCCTTCGCGGCGGAACTGGCGATGCGGTTGACTTCGGCCGCGATGTGGCGGCGGACCTGTGCCGCGGCGGCGCGTGCGGCCTGAAGGTCGGGATTGCCGTCCATGAAAGTCTGGCTCAGGCTGGCGGCGCGGCTGCTGAGCTGGGCTTCCTGTGCCTGCAACTGCTGGATCAGGGGGGAGGAGACGGCATCGGGAATGCTGTCCACACTGCCATTGCGGATGGCATTACGGACCTCGGCATAGCGGGCGCGGCGTGATTCCAGATCGGCACGCGCGGTGATGAGCTGATGGTTCATCTGCGTCAACTGCTGGTCGGTTACCGTCGTGCCGCCATTATCGTTATTATTGGCGTTGGCACCCGGCGCACGTTCCAGTTCGGCGGCGATCAGGCCGTTTTTCTCCCGGAAGGCCTGAACGGCCTGCTCGGCCTTGCGCAGGCGCTCACGCAGGGGGACAATCTGTTCATCCAGCATGGCGTTGGCCTGCCATGTGGCGGCTATTTTCATATGCCGTTTGAAGTCTAGATAGACATCGGCATAGGCATTGGCGATCCGTGCGCTGGTCTGCGCGTTGCCCGTGCTGGCGGTAACGGTGATGATATAGGAACGGCCATCGTTCAGGATCGTAACCCAGCGGTCCAGCAGGATGCTGGTCGCCTGCACACGTTCATCATGCGTCATGGGCACCGGTGGCGGACGGGTTACGAAAAGACCCGTTACAAGATCCATGATGCGTTTGGTAATGGGCGTGGAATCCAGTGCCTCCCGCACTTCGGGGTCATTGAGCAGATCGAGCTTCTGCACCACGGCGCGCGCTATGGCCGGGCTGCGCAGGATGCTGACTTCGCTGTTGACCGCCACGGTATCGACCTCGGGCGAGGCTACGGTGGCCTGAAGGTCGCGGAATGGTGCCTGTCGCGTGCCGACAATCAGGATCGAGGCCGCGTTGTAATAAGGTTTGAGGGAAAAGATACCCACCCCTGCCGGAACGGCGACAGCCAGCGTCACGATGGCAATGGCAAGACGGTGCCGGTTCATGACGCTGAAGGCATGCAAGGGTGAAATCTGTTGTATCGCCTCCGGTTCCGGCGAGGAGCCGTTGTAGGATGACGGTATCTGGAGTGTATTCATCGCTTGCGTCCTCTCGGAAAGGGAGGGGCGGATACCGGCGCCGTGCCGTGGGCTGGCAGGTGCCGCTATTCCTTTATCTGGCACCTTTTTGCGCCAGAACAGCCGGGATGGTTTTCACCAGGATCACCACATCGTGCCAAAGGCTCCAGTTGCGGACGTACCAGTTATCAAGCTGGACACGGCGGGTATAGGACGTGTCGCTACGGCCACTGACCTGCCACAGACCGGTAATGCCGGGGCGTGTGGCGGTGTAATATGCCATGTCCTTGCCGTAATGGACTTCTTCGGCCCCTACGATCGGGCGTGGTCCCACCAGGCTCATCTCCAGGCGTAATACGTTCAGGATCTGCGGAAGTTCATCCAGACTGGTCTTTCGCAGCAGTCGTCCGACAGATGTAATCCGTGGATCGTCGGTCAGCTTGCGTGTCGCTTCCCATTCCGCTGCTGCCTGCGGGTCACGGCTCAGCAGATCGGCAAGGATGGCATCGGCATTGACCGCCATGGTACGGAATTTCAGGCACCGGAAGGAACGCCCGTTGCGCCCAATACGGGTATGTCCGAATATGGCCGGGCCACCATCCAGCCGGACCAGCATGTAAACCCCGATCAGAACCGGCAGGACGGCCAGCAGCACAAGGGAGGCTACGAACAGGTCCAGCGCCACCTTTCCCGCGCGATGCAGCGGGCTGTCCAGATTGTTGCGGAATGTCATCATCATGCCGTCATGACTGAAATAGGACCGGCAGCCGTAATCCAGCGGCAGTCCCCCCAGCGCGGGCATCAGGGAAAAGGGCAGGCGTGTGCGGGTAATATGTTCAACCACGGCCTGTCCGTTCTGATCATGCACATCCATGACCAGAAGCAGCCGCACGGCACCATGCCGGGCCAGCAGCATGCGATGCAGATGGCCGCCGGACATGCCCAGCAGGCGCGAGGACGATACGCACCCGACAGAACGCAGGCCGGGGAACCGTTCGCTGGAAAAAATTTCTATGGCGCGGGCGCAGGCTTCGGGTTCACCCGCCACAAGAACGGGAATGCGCCATAACCCCAGCCAGTGAAGCGGCCTTTTTACGACCTGTCGCAGTATGAGGTCCGCCACAGGAAAGACAATGAAAGGCAGCGCCGCCACGAATATCGGCATGATGGACCATAACAGGGCCATGGCAGTGCATGCCGCCATAAGGGCCGCACCGACAATTTGCGCCGATTCCTGCCAGAATGGCAGCCGGTCAGTGTAGTGGCGCTGATATGCGAAGTAACCAAGCATAATGAAAAACAGGGGGCAGAAAATGAAGAATCCATCATCGACGTAATAAATGTTCTTTGAAAAAAACATTTCCTGCGCGATCAGCGATACGGCAAAGGCGGCGCAATCCGCAGCAATCAGTGTGGTCGCGCATGCAAGATGGATATGCCGCAGCCGCGTGCCGGGCAGGGCAATATCCGGGATATCGCGCGACGGATCGCCATCGAGACTGAATGCCGTAGCACCGGACCCTATCGCCGCGGGGGAAACATGAGCATCCATGATGTACTCCGCATAAATACAGAACATGTAGAGCCAGAATATTTGATGCTTTTATTTTTGGTTTTTCTGGTTCAGCCATGTCAGGTGGAGTTGGGTCACGATTGCCCGTCTGGCCGTACCACGCCCTATACGTGGCAGCGGGGATCCAAGTTTCATGGAAACGTTAAAAAAGAATATTTCTCTAATGACACAAATGTGACGACCGTCACGGCCCGGAAACATGCGAATGATACCGAGGCTGGAAGTTTTTTGTCTTCATGGGAGACTGGATGCGTAGCATGTTATCTGTGTATAAATGAAATAGTGTACCGGCGGGGATCATTTGAAGGTTGGCCGCTTTTTTCGTCTGTCCTGTAATGAAAGATCAATAGGGTATCTGGTGCGCAAAATAATGGTCCTCCGGCTGAGCCTGACTGCTACCGCCCCTTTTCTGCTGGCCGATAGCGCATTTGCTCAGGTCATCGACAACTATTTCCCCGCCATCGGAGCAGAGGCAGGCGAACTGGCGCGTGAACCCGCGCAGGTGCAGGCGCGGGCGGCCTACGCCCCGCTGGGCAAGCGCTATGGCCCCCTGCGTATCGACGCGGATGGCAGCGAATCAGAAGGTTACGACAGCAACGTTGACTGCATCGTGGGTGGCCGCAGCAGCGCGGTCGTATCGACACAGGGGCACCTGGCGGCGGTATCGCGATGGGGACAGCACGATCAGGTCCATGGCAATATTAGCGTCAACGACATCCGCTATCCTTCCCGCACGATCCAGAACCGTACGAACTGGAATGCCGAACTGGGTGGGGTCCACAATTTCGCCCATGATTCGATCGGGCTGACCTATACGCATCTTTCCCTTGTCCAGATGCCAACGGATCTGGGTGCGCTGATCCTTGATCGCCCCGTACCGTATCATGTGGATGACGTAAGGCTGAGTTATACCGCGACCACGCGCGGGCGGCTGAGCTTTATCCCGCAGGGGGAAATCCAGCGATACAGTTTTGGTTATACGCCACCGACTGAGCAGACGCCCAATCAGAATTATCGTGACCGCGTACTGATTAGCGAAGGGGTTACCGCGCAATATGAAATGCGGCAGGACAGTCATATCCTGCTGGTGTTGCAGGGAACGGAAATCCGTTACCAGAACAAGCTGGAAAACGCACCTTCCCGCGATTCCAATGGTGCTTCCGTCATGGCCGGTTATGATTTCGGGCTGCGCGGTCCCATCCGTTTCCGCGCGCTGGTCGGGTACCAGACCCGGCGTTACAAGGGGAACGGATACGGCACGATCAATTCCCCCATGGCGGAAGGGCAACTGACATGGGCGCCTACACGCCTGACCATTGTCACCGCCAGCGTCCGGCACGGGATCGAGGACAGTGCGTTTGAAAACGTGGTCGGATATACTTTTACCGGCGCGCGTATCGGCGTAACACACACCTATCAGCGCAATATAGTTTTTTCTGCATATGCACAGATACAGAAAGCGAACTATCCGGCCGCTCCCGCTTTTCTACAGAACACAGTTCTTTATCAGGAACGTAATAACCAGACATTATACGGGGTGGGAGCCAGTGCCGAATGGCTTATCAACCGGCATATGCGCCTGACGGCCAATTATGATTTTACCAGCCAGAACACGGTAGGAACCGGACCTTTCCCGATTCATAACTTTCTGGTGGGATTTCATGTAGCACTTTAAAGCCATGCACCGTTGATGCCGGGTCTGCGTTACTGGACAGAGATTATGACAGGAGCATACGACGCATGCCGACGACCTGTTCCAGAACCCGCCGGGCAGCCAACTGGTTGCCTGCCTTTACGGGCGTGATCGGGGGGCTGCTTGCAGGCTGCTCTCCGGGTTGGGATCTCCATCATATGCCCCCTTATGATCCCGGGCAGTACCGTCTTGGCGTTGATGATGAAATTCGTGTCATGACGTATGAACAGGACCAGTTCACTTCAGATTTCCGGGTAGACAGCAGCGGCAAGGTTGCTTTCCCCGTCGCGGGCAGTCTTCAGGCGGAAGGGCTTACGACCGACGAATTCGCAGCGGAAGTGACCAAGGCCCTGCAATCGGCGCGGATGCTGCGGGACCCCAATATTTCCGTCGAGGTTACAGCCTACCGTCTTGTCGCCGTACTGGGTGAAGTGGCAAAGCCGGGACAATACCCGTACCAGCCGGGCATGACGTTACTGACGGCGGTTGCCGCTGGTGGTGGCTTTACCTATCGCGCGCTGGAAACAAGGGCCTATGTCGCCCGGCAGGAGAATGGCCATACGGTCGTGGGGTATCTCAAGCCCTATGATTATGTAAAGCCGGGCGACGTTATCAAGATTTACGAACGGCATTTCTAGAACGCGTCTATCGGATCAGGAAGAACGCTGCGATAACGGCGGCCCATATCACCAGTCCGGTCAGGACGCCGATCACAACGCCCCGTGCCGGGCGCAGGCGATCGGGGGGCGTGGGACGTGACTTTGCAACAGGGGAAACTGTGGACGGTTTGTGACGGGATTCCAGAGTCAAAGATGATCTCCTGCACAGGGTTCACCGATTCAGGTGTGCGTTCTGCCACTACTGAAATGCTGATGCCTGAAGATATGGATAACGTCCAGTCCCTTGACCTGTAAATGAAACATATGGGTTCACGCGCGGTGGGGACGGGTCGCCGCACAGCGAACCGGAGGGGTCGACCATGAATGTTGTCCATCCGCCACGTCCTGCGCATCAGGCGATGCGTGTCGCCATTGTTCATGAATGGCTGGAACATTATGCCGGGTCGGAGCGTGTGATCGAGCAGCTACTTATCATGTATCCGCAGGCTGAGATTTTTGCCATTGTTGACTTCATGCCACAGGCCGAACGCAGCATGCTGGGCGGGCGGCCCGTGCATACGACTTTCATCCAGAAACTGCCCTTTGCCCGACGCTGCTTCCGCTATTATCTGGGGCTTATGCCTGTTGCGATCGAACAGCTGGATCTGTCCGGCTTCGATCTTGTGATTTCCAGTAACCATGCGGTTGCGAAAGGTATCATCACCGGTCCCGATCAGGTCCATGTGTGTTACGTACATTCCCCCATGCGGTATGCCTGGGACATGCAGGCCGCCTATCTGCGGCAGGGCGGGATTGAACGGGGCCTGCGCGGGTTATATGCGCGCTGGCTGCTGCACCGCCTGCGTAACTGGGATGTACGTTCGGCCGCCGGTGTGGATGTGTTTGTAGCCAATTCCAGTTATATCGCCCGCAGGATCAGAAAGGTCTATCGCCGGAACGCAACGGTGGTCTTTCCGCCGGTGGATATTGACCGTTTTGAAATGTCTACAGCCCCCCGGCAGGACTACGTGGTGGTATCGCGTTTGGTGCCCTACAAGCGGATCGATCTGGTGGTGGAAGCATTTCGCCGCATGCCGGAACGGGTGCTGCATGTAGCGGGTGACGGACCGGAACGCGAACGGATTGCGGCACTGGCTGATAACGCGCCCAATATCATTCTCCATGGCCGTGTGAGTGATGTGGAAGTGCTGCGTATGATGCGTCAGGCACGGGCTTTCGTGTTTGCTGCGGAGGAGGATTTCGGCATCGCGATGGTGGAAGCGCAGGCCTGTGGCACGCCGCTGATTGTATTCGGTCGGGGCGGGGCCTGCGATATCGTGCGCGATATGGGCGATGCCGGGGGGGCAACCGGCGTGTTTTTTGGTGAACAGGGCGCGGATGCCATCATCACCGCGGTAGAGCGGTTTGAAAGCATACAGGACCGCATCACGCCACAGGCCTGTCACGCCAATGCACAGCGGTTTTCACAGAGTGCTTTTCGTCAGTCCATGTCCCGCGTTGTAGAACAGGCGCTGCATGAAATGCGCCCCGGCACAATAGAGGCCACATAGCACAATACAGGGGAAAATAACCCAATCACACGGGATGACGCATAATGACAGTTCCTATGTTTGGGATCGTTCTGTTCCCCATCTGCCTGCTGTTCTGGGCACGTCCTTTCCTGATGCTTCAGCTTCTGCTGCTTGTAGGGATATTTCCGGCGGCGGCCGCCCTCGTGCTCGGTGGTCTGGGGGTGCAGCCTACCATGGTGCCCGCACTGGCGTTCATGAGCTTTGTGCTGCTGCAATGGATACTGGGCGTGCATTATCCCGGCGACAGGACTGTCATGAGCCTGTGTTTTCCATTCATTCTGGTTGTGACATGGACGTTGCTGGCATCGCTGATCATGCCACGACTGTTCATGAATCAGGTCATGGTCTGGCCACAGAAAACCGATGCCGTGGGCGGGCGTGTATTGCTGGGGCCCAGTTTTGGCAATATTTCACAGGATATGTATCTGGTTATCAATGCCACATTCCTGGTATTGGCCGCCCGTTTCCTCACCCGCAGCGATATACGGATTGACCGGCTGTATCGGACTTTTCTTCTATCGGGATGGTGTGTGGTGGCTATCTGCATATGGCAGTTTGCCCACCGGGTTGCTGGCGTTCCGTTTGCCGATAAATTCTTTTATTCCAATCCGGGTTGGGCTGTCCTTGATACACAGATGGCGGGTCCGGTGCCGCGTATCAATGCCTCATTTTCGGAGCCGGCAGCCTGTGCCTCCTTTTTGAGCGAGATCCTGTTTTCGTGCGTATGGATTGTGCTGCAGGGGTATTCGATTGCATTCGCCAGATGGTTGATCCCCGCGTCGGCACTGGCTTTGGCCTGTACCACATCTACTACCGGATTTATTACCGTGGGAGCGGAAATATGTCTTTTACCTGTCGCTGCCATTGCAACGGGTGCGCATAAAGTACTGGGAAATATCACACGGTTCATGCTGCTGGGTGCTGCTATTTCCGGTTGCGCCATTCTGGTGGTGGTCACCGTCGCTCCGCAGGTCGTTCCTGCGGCCAAATTTGTGTATCAATCCACGACAGATAAGAAAGACAGTCAGTCCTATCAGGATCGGTCACAGGTTGATCATGATTCCATGTCGCTGGTTGGGGAAACTTATGGACTTGGGGTGGGGTGGGGCAGTAACCGCGCGTCCAGCCTGTTGCCGGGCCTGCTGTCAACCATCGGTCTCGTTGGCGTAATTGGCCTGCTGGTATTTGACTGGAAACTGCTGCGCGCGGCCATGCAGGCCCGTCAGTCCACGCCACCGGGGCCAGAACGACTGGTAATCGAGGGGGTAATCCCTGCCATAGTCGGGCGTCTGATCGCAGCCTGTCTTTCTGCCCCTACAGTAGGTTTTCTTGATTTCTACCTGCTTGTTGCCATGCTGATTGCAGCCATCGCGCGGGTCGGACTGTTGAGGGCGGCCGCAGCGCCTCAGCCACAACAGCTTATGCTATCGAATATGTATGCGACGGCATCAGAACACTATGCCATGACGGAACGGAATAACCGACAGATCTCCGCATAAAGAGGGATTTATTAATATTTATAATATATTTAATTTTTAAGTAATATATTGAAATAACGATATGTTTTTCGCATGGGGATACGGATATTATTAATAATGAATGATCTGGCATAAGTAAACAATAGAACCTGATATGTTATATGAAATCATACAGTAACAGAGGTTTGGTCCCGGAAACGGCTTCTGGTTCGCTCCGTTGCGGGCGTACCCGTGTGTAATCTGCCGGGGAGTGTCGGCGTCAAAGTCAATGAAAGCTGTATCGGTGGATATCGCAAGGGCAGAAGGGGCTGGGCGCTGCAGGAAAGTCGCGGTTTGGGACTGCTCAAGCGCGGCGGTCGCATTCATGCGATGATGGTTCCTGACGCCGGAAGCGCATTCGAAAGGAAATACATTCGGGCTCAATCCTTTATTCAGATTTAAGGCAGCCTTGCAGGCGACTGGACAGCTCCGAGTTTCGCCACGTAAGGATCAACCACGCCAACCATTTTAGCCAGGGCTTAAACCATATCTATGGCATCGAAAACTTCTGGAGCCAGGCTAGGTGATATCTGCGGTAGTACAATGGAATTCCTCGGCCGGATTTCTGTATCTTCCTTGCCGGATATGAATGATTCTTCCATCACTGCTCGCGTAGGGAATGCCTGCAAACCATCGCTCCATGGGCTAACATTCTCCCCTGGGCCTAACGGGCACGTGCCATCAAGATGACGCCAGAGACGATCACGACCAGCCCGATAATTCGCATGGGGTGTATCTGTTCGCCCAGAAAGACAATACCCGCAACAACGGTCAGGACAATCCCCAGCGCCACGCAGGGATAGGCCTGAGATACGTCGATCCGGGCCAGAACCAGTAGCCATACGACAGCACTAAGCCCGAAGGCGATAAGACCCGCAACCACTGAAGGGTTAAGTGCGATTGCCCAGATGATATGCCGCACGTCTTCCCGCCCACTAAGGGCATTTTGCACGCGGGGTGCGGACATGCCCGTTTTGAGCAGGATCTGCGCGGATGAGGAAAGTAATACACTCACCATAACAAGGACCACTGTCCCGAACTTCATGTTTCCGTTCCTTTGAATGTCCTGAATACACACAGGCGACCAAATCGTGCTACCGCATGATCCGGATCGGTCGAAGCACAACGGTCAACGACATAGGCTATTCCGTGCTGTGCCGCATAATGTGAGCGCTCGGACAGGTTCCTCAGGTGAGTGACGTCCTGCAACCTGTCATGCCATGTATGGTAATAGGCGGGCGCCCACATGACGGCTGAACCATCAGCCCGCAATATCCATTCCTGACGGTGTGAAAAGTAGTTGAATACAACTGCACCCTGAAACAGTTGTTCCTGCTCCATATCGGTTGTGAAGCCGGTCCGGGTTCCCCTTGATGTGCCGGGGGGAAGCAGAAAGATCGTCTGGGCAGGGGTCTGCGTCCGCGCCCACATGGCGAGGTCCTGCCATTCATCGCGTTGCTGGATGATCTGGCGTTCAGCGGCATAGGTGTGAACCGTATGTATTGTGATAAAAAAGACAACAGGCAGCAGTAATACTATCGTTGCGAAATAACGTCGTCGGAACGCGAGATCAGGTCTTGCCCTTCGCATCAGCAATAGCAGGATAATCAGGGGCAACATCCTGTCTGTCGTGCAACTGCACAGGATCAGGGCCGGTGCCCAGACATGGCGGTCTGTTTCATTTCGTGAGAATAGCCACCGGGTAGCAAGCCCTGCGATTGCCATGGCCGTCAGAAGGTGCACTGTAGTACCGGAACGCAGCAGATGCAGGTTCAGCAGCAACCGTGCGTGTGTGAGATAGGGCAGCACGACACCGATAATCCACACCGTAGCCGCACCCGATAACGCGACCGCAAGCAAGGCCCCACTTGCCGATAACGCCATTGCTCCCGCCGCGCCACAGCACAGGATGACAAGAAAAGACCATGTTTCCTGTGACGGTATTGTCCATATCAGGAAATGATAGGGAAAAAATTCTTCCAGAAAAGTAATGTAGTCAAACGGCGGAATTGAAATATTATAAGGATTTGCCAGAATGTTACGTAAGACAGGAATGGCCAGCAGCGTAAAGACGGCAAGCCCGATCGCCGCATGGCCAAAAAGGGGACGTATACGCCATTTCCCTTCGTGCCATTGAAACCATAGAATGAATGCGAGTGGCACAGCCGTCCATACGGCAATGAAGGCATTGATAAAAAATGTAATCCCATTCATGGCGAAGGCGGCAGCCATGCGCCGTCGCACCATCCACGCAAGGGAAAGTAGCGTTGTTCCGTTAGCCAGTTCCGATTGCGTGAAATAATCGATCAGCAGACCGCCGTCACCCGCTTTCGAATATCCCCGTAGTATGGATGAAAGCGACACCAGTATGACAAATACGAACTGCGCGCGGATATCCGCCACCCCGACCAGTCGCGCCCAGACCACCAATCCGCTGAATAATACGATCCGCGAGACAATCTGGCACAGGAACAGAACTGTATAGACATCCCGCTCCGGCACATGGCCAGCAAGCAACATCCAGAAACCGGACGCATAAAAACGCAGGCTCTGGATAAACATGTCATTTGCGAATTGAGGTTCATCGTACAGCCGGGCCAGAACGGGCAGGTGATAGAGATTGTTTTCCTGCCCCCCCGCATAGCCCGATACGCCAATGGAAAATAAGGCGCCGAATACAACCAGTGCCGCATGCACGCACCAGTCTGGAATACGATGCACAAATGTCTGCGCCATTGCTGGCTGCGCGATGGATGATGCCATATCAGATGGCCGTCAGAACAATAAGGGCGGAAATTCCTACGGCAATCAGGCTGGTACGATCCCGCAAGGCCCATATGACCGGGTCGTCATTCATCTGTCGCCGATGCGCTACCATCAGGGATCGTGCAAGCAGAAACAGCAGGATCGGGGGCAGGAGCCATAGAATGTAAGGGCGCGTATATATTTCCCGCACAGCGGAAGAGGAAATATAAAGCGAAAAAACAGTTACAGCATTGGTTCCGCATGCCGCAGCCACTGCGGCCAGAATGAAAAGATCATCCTTGCGATAGGCCCGACTGCTGGATTCCGGCAGGTTGCCGTCCAGTCGGACGAGCAGTTCGGTATACCGCTTGATGAGGGCAAGGGAGGTAAACACGAATAATGAAAACGCCAGTAGCCATTCTGACAGTACTATTTCCGTCGCGGCTGCCCCGCCCAGGAGTCTTGCAGTATATAAAAGCGCCAGCCCCACCACATCCCCCAGCATCTTGCGCTTGAGCCAGAAAGAGTATCCGGTCGTCAGGGCGACGTAGCCCGCAAGGGTGAGCGAAAACATCCATGGCAGGAACAGGCAGGCGATCAGGGCAAACAGCGCCAGAAGCGGAATAGCCATGAGTGCGGCATGGACTGACAGTGCGCCACTGGCTAACGGCCGTTTTTTCTTGGAAGGATGCTGTCTGTCATCTCCCAGATCAGCCAGATCATTCAGCAGGTAGATCGCTGATGCCGCGGCACAGAAGGCTGCAAAGGCGATGGAAGTCTGCACAAACGTATGGATACTGAAATCATGTGCTGCCAGCGCAGGCATGAAGACCAGTACGTTTTTGGCATATTGATGAACCCGAAGGGCTTTGCGCCATATTTTTATTGTTTGTCGAGGTTTTTCTATTATGTCCACATCGCTGAATGTATTGAGCGTCCGGGAGGATCGGGCATCCAGCCCGATTGCATGACAGCGGTTGGCGTGTCGCCAGATGGCCAGATCGTCGCGATGGTTTCCGACATAATCGAAGCCCTTGTCGCCAAAAACTTCAAGCAGGACCTTAGCCTTGTTGGAGGCCGCCAGGTTGTGGCGCGTATTGCTGGCAAACAGTCCGTCGAACAGGCCCAGATGCGCGGAAATGGCATGGGCGAAACGCTCGTTGGAGGCCGTGGCAAGATATACTGGCCGCCCCTGCGCCCGTGCTTCGTCAATCAGGGCCAGTACGGACTGGTGGTAAGGCAGCGTGGCGGCATCGACCTGCGTGCGCGATGCCAGAACGTCTTTCAGGTAAGCGCGTCCCCGGAAAAGTGATAGCGCCAGAAAGGGAAGTCCGGCCGGGCTACGGCCCAGATAGCTGAAAAAGGACTCTATCAGAAGATCCGTTGCAATCAGCGTGCCATCCAGATCAACCACGAGCGGGTATGAGGGCTCTTTACCCGACAATGCTGTCAGTGTCATTTTAGCCTCAATACGGGTTACGTTTTAGGAGAAACGTAGAAAGATTGGGGGAGGGCGCGTGTTTTTCTACGCGCTCGCCAGTCACGTCGTAATAAAACACCTGCCGTTGAACGGGAAAACCACAGGGCGGTTGCTAGTGGGTGTTACATATTTTTAGGCAGAAATAAGGCGGTCCATCATGTGCGATCAGACCAGCCCAGTTCATGACGGAGCATGAAGACCAGAACAAGAACTCCCAACACCCCGATAAACAGGTAAGATTGCAGAAAATTCAGTGCTGTATCGGCCAGAAAATTGACGGGTGCCCATGAATTGGCAATCAGGACAAAGGTGGTGCCCAGCAATGTCCATAACAGTTTTTGCCGGACTGGCTCATAACGGTTTCCCAGCACGGCCAGAAACGTCAGAGAGAAGAGCGGAAGTATGATTCCGTAATGATGTTCCCATGCAACCGGCGATGCGGCTGTAAAACACACGGCAGAGACCATAAGGGATGTTGTTGCAGCCAGATGGCTTGCCGCCATGCGGGCGATCCACAGTGCGCCGATAATAAAGGCAAGCGTGAAAAACAGCGTTATCCAGCGGATAAATTCGTTATAGGGAGCAAAGTGCCCGCCATCCCATAACAGATTGGGACCATTACCAATCATTCGGTTAAGTAAACCGTTAAACGACTGGTTGGCATAAAAACTTTCGCCATGCTGTCCAATGTAACCCAGGACCCGCAAATAGCTGACCGGCCAGTTCCAGCCGTAAAGCAGACCCGAAAAAACGTAGCCTGCGATACAGCACGCTCCCACCCCGGCAACGAAAGCCCGGTCTCGCCTTACGGCACCCCATAACAGGAACAGGGCCATCTGTGGTTTTACAAGTGCGGATAACCCGATCAGCGCGCCTGCCCATCCTGATTGACCGCGTACAAAGAAATAGCAGGCAAAAACGAATAAAACATCGAGGAAAATCTGGATCTGGCCCAGATAGACAGCCCGCATGAGTGGGTAGAAACATACAGTAGCCGTTACAGCGGTAACGCATATCCATAAACGGAAACCGCGCTGATCAGACTGATCGGACAACCCTAGTAATCGTACCAGTTGAAGATCCAGAAGCATCATTCCGCCTGCCATGAACAGCCATGCCAGAGTGGCCATGACATTCAGAAAACGAACAGCGGCAAAACCGGAAAATGGTAGCCACTGGACCGTCAGCAGGGAAGTAAGGGGATACTGAAACTTTGTCCCGAGGCCGAAAAAGAAGTGTTCATAGGCATCTGCGTCCGGATTGAGCCGGAGCCAGTCCCGAACCGAAAGCATGGGGGACCATGAGTCCGTTCCGTCCAGTCGCTCCATGGCGTGTAGTGTCACAAGGTTGTTTACGAAGTAGGGGCTTTCCATAGGAATGTTGCCCCCGTCACGGGTCATGTACCAATGTATTACTGTAATGGAAGTCCCGATTATCAACATCGAGAGGAAGATGAACAGGCTGGCAACGCGCAGTTTCCGGACCATCGCTGTTGCGGGACGCATGCCCGGCGTGGCAGTCAGACGTCCCGGTGCAACCGGGTTAACAAAATAGGGCATGTTTCACGCTCCTGCCTGCCAATAGTATTCGACAGGCTGAACCCGCCGGATCATCGCAAGTTTCCCTTATGAATACTGTATGATTCATTATTCGTGTTATCGCGTCGCCACTGGCTGACAGATCACCACATGACATCAGATATCGATGCAACGCCGCACGGAACCGTGCATCTTTTCCTGTGACACTGCGTTACACGGCAGTAATAAAAATTGAGTGCCAAATGCAGCGACTTACCCTCTTTGCGAAAGGCAATGTCGATATCCATGACTCGCTGCATTCATGCCGGATTGGCGGTGTATTGCGCTGGAATGGAATCAGCGATGTCATCCGTAAAAACTATTCCGGCCTGACCGCACGCGTCCGGCATGAAACCTGGACACGTTCAGATGCCCTGTTGGCTGCAACCGGTGTGGTTCCCGCATCCGTGGCGGAACGGGACCTGCCTCTGGGCAGTTATCCGGCGGCAAGTCAGTTCAGCGATGCACTGTTCACTATCCCGTCCGATGCGGTCATTCTGTCAATCCAGGCCGATGTGACATGCAGTATATTACGACACCGTACCGAAGATTACTATCTTTATGCACCCGATATTACCGACTGGCGGGAGGAAGACAGGGCCTGGCTACGGCGGGAGTTCGAGCCGCTTGGCCTGCTGACGCCGGAACAGTCCATGGCCAATCTGGCCGCCATTGTGTCCCGCCTGCAGGCCGTGCGCGATGTGCCGGTAATGATCTATAACCTGTCTTTTATTATGCCGGGCGATGGTGTTCACTGCTATCTGGGGCTGGATGAAACATATCCTACACGAATTCGTCGTTTTAATTTGGCGCTCGTGGAACTTTCACAGGAAATTGGCATCTCTATTATTGACGTGGACGCCATCGTCGCGCGCCATGGTTCCGACAGACTGAAACAGGATACCGTTCACCTCACGCCGGAAGGGTATGAGGAAGTAACGAAAGAAACCGTCCGCGTAATGGATGACATTGGCGTATTCGACAATGTGGGGAACAGGAACTCATGAAAGCAAGTGTCATTATCCGGTCACGCAACGAAGCTGATCGCCTTCGCCTGACCCTGACATCACTGGTTGCACAGAGTACGCCCGCGCAGGTGGTGGTTGTCAATGACGGTTCTACGGATCACACCGCCGATGTCATTGCGGCGGCAGAGCGGGATCTCGATCTTGTCGCCGTGCATCATACGCGTGCGACAGGTCGGTCGGCTGCTGCCAATGCGGGTGCGGCGCAAGCTACGGGTGATATCCTGATTTTTCTGGATGGTGACACCCTTGCGGGTTCCGACCTTGTGGCCGAACACCTGATATCCCATTCCGGCCCTGCGGAAGTGGTGGCGCGGGGCGAAAATTACCATCTGCGCTGCACCCGCGCGTTTCGGGACCCGGAAACCGGCACGCCCCAGCCGGGGGAAGAAAGTCGTGTGGGCCGCATGACGGCGGGTGAACTGGCGCGTGCCGTGGTGACACGCCAGCAGATCCTGACGGATTTCGCGGCAGTGGACCGGCGTGCGCAACCCGGTGTCTATCCCGGTTATGGCCCACGCAGGCTATACGAACTGGAAATGGATGCGCTGCGGCAGGACGGCGCGTGTGACGTTCTGTGGGCCGCTGCGGCGGGTGCAAACCAGTCGGTGCCGCGTCAGGCATTTGTGGAATCTGGCGGCTTCCATCCTGATATTTCAATCAACGAACATCGGGAACTTGCCCTGCGCCTGTGTCAGGCGGGACTGAAAATGGTGGCCTGCGTCGCGCGCAGTTACCACATGATCCATCGCAGCGGCTGGCGCGACCCGCTGGATGACAGGGACTGGGAAGCCGTTTTCTATCAGGCGCACCCGCGCACGGATGTCGCCCTGCTGCCGATCCTGTGGCAGAGCCTGAGCGATACGCACAGCGTACATGAGCGCGCGCGTATCTTTTCCCTTCCGCAACTATCAGCAATTGCAGCGCGTTACCCCACGCTCGAGACCCCCGACGCCGTGCGTGACGCGCATATGGCGGCGATGAATATCCCGTCATCCCCCACCCTGGATGGAGAACTGCCGCGATGACGCAGATCCATATTGCAACCTTCGTCACTGAAAACGAACAGCCGACCATCTCCCGCACGATGTCCCTGCTGCGCAAGGGGCTGGAAGCGGAGGGGGCGAGCGTGTCGCATATGGTGGCGACGGATTATGACGGCCTGCTGGCGATGCCTGCCGGTAGTCTGCGTGTCATGTCGCTGGCCCATGAACTGACGAATACGCATGTACCATGGGTGCAGGTGGCCCATACGCTGGACCAGCGTTGCGCGCTGCTGTGTGAACGCGGTGATCCGGTCATGATTACAACCGTATTCCGCCATGTTGATATACCTGACGAAGATGATGGCGGATACAGCCATGCGCTACGCATCCGCATACGTCGACTTAACTTTCTGGCGGCAGAACTGTCACGACGGCACGGGGTATTCGTGGCAGATCTGGATCGCATGCTGGCTGATACCGGGGGCACGACCCTGAATACGGATTACAGGTTGCGTAGCGACACCGCCGCCATGATCGCGGCACAGGGGCTGGCGCTGGTTGTGGTCAATAACGCACTTGATGCCTTCATGCCATTCGAAGCGCAGGAACGCGCGAAGGCGACCCTCATGGCCGAATGCCCGGTGCAGCGCAACGCCGCCAGTGTCATGCCGCAGGAAGTCATCGCCATGGGGCGTGGGCGGCGCAGGCAGGTTGTCACCACCATTACCGATACGGTGGAAGAAAACCACATGGCCACGCTGATCCGGCGTGTGCTGACCGGGCAGGTCCCGCCGGGGCAGGCTTTTGAAAAGCTGGTCAGCGCAGTGCGGAAACGGGGCCTGCGGGACAGTGTTGACGCGATCTCATCGGGCATGTTCCGCCTGCTGCGCCCGAGTGCCTCATGACGCCGGTTGAGATGTTGCGCACCATGATGCTGATCCGCGCGTTTGAGGATGCGCTGGCACGGCGCAGGGATCATGGTTTCCAGCTCCTGTCCACGGGAGAGGAAGCGGTGGCAGTTGGTCTGGCCACGGCACTGCGCGATGGCGACCAGCTTCTGACCGGCGGGCGCTCCATTGGTCCTGCGCTGGCGCGGGGGGTGGCCCCTGAACGGCTGATGGCGGAGCTGCTGGGGCGGACGGCCGGAATGAACCGGGGGCGCGCGGGGCGTGGGCATCTGTCAGACCCGGCGGCAGGATTTTTCGGTGCGCACGCTGTGGTGGGCGGGAATATCAGCATCGCAGCCGGGGTCGCGCTGGCGCGGCAGATGGACCATGACAGCGGCATCGTCGCCGTTCTGTTCGGGGATGGAGCATGCGGGGAAGGAGCGTTGCATGAAACCCTGAACATGGCGGCATTATGGAAACTGCCATTGGTGTTCATATGCAACAATAACCAGCTTTCGGTTTCCACCGCGCGATCGGATGCGCTGGCGGTTGGGCAACTGTCTGATCTGGGGGCTACATTCGGTATGTGGGCACGTACGGTGGACGGGCTGGATGTCTGTGCCGTGGCCGATGCCGCCACACAGGCGGTACAGCATGCCCGTTCCGGTCAGGGGCCTGCCTTTCTGGAATGTGTCTCCATCCGGATGCGGTCGCATTCGACAACGGCCAGGGAAACGCGCAGTCGCGCCGAACTGGCGGAACTGCAAACACGTTGCCCCATCCGCCGTTATGCCGCAGTTCTGATGGAGCGTGGCGATCTGGACGCGCAGCAGCACGAAAGGCTGTCGCTGGAGGCTACGATACGCGCGGATGGTGCGCTTGGTATTGCCGATGCTTCACCCTATCCGGACGTGGAAGAGGTCATGCTGCATGTTGGATAAACCAGAGGTCGCTACCCAGCGCCTGTTCTTTCGTGAGGCCGTGACCCGTGCGGTGCGCGAGGAAATGACGCTTGACCGTCACGTCATGGTCATGGGACAGGACGTGGGGGCGTTTGGCGGCTCTTACCGCGAATTTGACGGACTGTACAAACTGTTCGGGCCCGCGCGCGTGCGTGATACCCCGGTTGCGGAAGGGGCCAGCATAGGGATCGCGGCGGGCGTGGCGGCGGCAGGCTATCGGCCGATAATCAGCATCACCTACATGGACTTCCTGATGCTGGGCTTCGATGCGCTGATAAATTATGCCGCCAAGCTGCGGTACAAAACAGCGGGTCGCCTGAATGCGCCGATGGTCGTCAAGACCACGGCAGGCGCGCAGGGGCAGGGGGTTGCACATTCCCAATGTATTGAGTCGTGGCTGATGAGCGTGCCGGGGCTGAAAATTGTCGCCCCCTCCACGCCCGCTGACGCATACGGACTGATGAAGTCGGCGCTGCGCGAGGATGGACCCGTGGTCTATATCGACCACAAGCGGCTTTTTCCCACACCGGGCGAAGTCTCGCTGGCGGAAGAATTCGTTCCCTTTGGCAAGGCCTGTATCCGGCGTGACGGGACGGACGTGACGTTGGTGACCCATGGCTACATGACCCGTGTGGTCATGCAGGCGGCGCAATCCCTTGAAGGCGAGGGGATATCCTGTGAAGTGATTGACCTGCGCACCCTGTCGCCGCTGGATATCGCCACCGTTGCAGGTTCGGTCAGCCGAACGGGGCGACTTGTGACCGTGGAAGAAGGCCAGAGTACCTGCGGCGTCGGAACGGAAGTCGCCTGCCAGACATTCGAGCGGATCGGTCCCCGCCCATGGAAACGCCTGGGGGCGCTTCGTGCCCCGGTTTCCTCAAATCCCGTTCTGGAAGCGGCCTGCATTCCCGATGCGGCCCGGGTGATGGCCATGGCGCGCGCCGTTCTGGACCTGTGAACATAATTGCATTTGAGTGGAGAAAGACATGATCTATCAGTTGTCGGTTCCTGCTGCCGTGCCCGGCGTTGAGGAAATCCGCATTCTGGAATGGCACGGCGAGCCGGGCACGATATTCGAAACGGGCGACCTGATCGTCGAACTGGAAACGCATAAGGCGGTTGTGGAGGTCCGGGCAGGCCAGCCCGGCATCCTGCGTGAGATCGATGCCCGGCCCGGAGACTGGCTGGGCGTGGGCCTGCGTCTGGCGGTATTCAGCGACACGGCGGATGAGGCCCTGCCCGAAAGCAAGGCCCCCGCCACCGATATCCTGGTCGACTTTTCGGTAATCTGACCGGCTTCAGCCGGCGGCCCGGGCTGGCGTCCGGGTCGTCTGCCGTAAGCCGCGCATATCCGACAGGACATGCACGATTTCCTGACGCAGTTCCATCTGCATGCGGCCGCTCTGGTGAATGCCATCAGGCAGGTGCAGCCCCCCGCCCAGTTCCGCCGCCAGCGCATCAACGTCAATGACGGCAAGGTTACGGGTTTCGCTGATATCGTGCAGCATCAGGTTCTGTTCCTTGGCCGCAATATTCGACAGCGTAGCACTCATGGGCGCGTCAAAGGCGGAATAGTTCGATATGTCCTCATAACCGGATGTGGACATCCGGTTGAGGATGAGGACACGTCCCCCCGTTGTCCGTGCCAGTGTGTCGATCAGCGTTTCATAATCACGGCGGATAACGTCCAGCGATCGTTTTACAGGCTCGAACGCGCTGGTAAGCCATGCGCGGATTGCCGGGCCCGCACCGGCAAGATGGTGGCGCATGATATGGACATGGTACCCAAGCTGCCGGTGGCGCAGGATTGATTGCGGCTCCACATTCAGTGACATCAGCACCGCATTGGCCGGAGCCAGCTTACGGGTGCCGGTGTCGGAAAAAATATCCAGCCGGTCCTTCAGCGGTGTATTGCGCAGGACAGACAGCAATGTGCCTGCGAATATCCAGTCTTCCGGTGTGGGGTGAATATTGGGGCGGGAGAAAAACTGGCGCAGGTCCTCGGCAATCGCGTCGGACTGCGCCGGCGTGCGCTCAATCTGTTCGATCAGGATTGGCGCGCAGGGGGCCAGTGGATGGTCAGGCACGAATACGCATTGGGTGGGCGCGCGCGTGGCCTCGAACATATCCAGAAAGCTGCATTTTTCGCCCAGTATGACCCCGGTGGCGTCACACACGCCCATGCTCAGCAGGGTTATGGGCGGTTCATTGCCTTCACACCACCAGCCCCGGCTGCGGCTGTACCAACCGGACAGGAGGCCGGAATGAATATCGGCCAGCCGTGTCATCCGCCGTCCCGCAACCCCCATCAGGCGCAGCCTGCCGGGATCGCCCGTGTCTGTCGGGCCGTCTGGCATGATCTGTGCCACTACGGTATCCGGGTCCCACGCATCAATGGCGCGGGTGCTGAGATACCCGCCACGCGCCATATCGGATCGGATGGCCAGCCGACCGCTTACGCGCGGGGCAAAAACGATCTGGATGTCCTGTTCTTCCGTAAAGGTGGGTGCGGATTTCAGGCGGGCGCCGGTAGGTTCCAGACTGATGTTGCAATACCCGATCGGCTGGCCGGCACGACAGGGCTGGCCATCTTCCACCAGCCAGCGCACACCGGAACGCACGATAGTGTAGCTGTCGGCTTTCAGGGGGCCGAACCGCAGGGCAATGGTGTTCATGCCACGCACCCCCCGCTCCACATGGCTTCATGGTGAATGATGCCTGCCACGGTGCAGCGTATGGGGCGGCCTATCGGTCCGTTCAGTGTCTCGGTCGCATCGGTGCTGAACAGGGCGACCTGTTCGCCCAGTGCATAATGTTTGCCCGGTACCGCGTCGAACCGCCGCAGGAATACGGCCTCACGCAGCACCAGCCGGTAATAGGAAACAGGTGGACATTCCTGCGCGAAGGCGCTGCTCAGATCCACGCTCAGGTCCAGCAGCTTGGCGCCCATGGGGAGTCTGTCACCAATAGCGGCATAGATACATTCAATTGTCGCACCTGACATCTGTGGCACGATTTCGGAAAGGCGGAATTCGTACAGCATCGTATTTCACCTTTATTGATGAAAGGGATTTGTGAATACTGGCAACGCAAGCTGTGAACGAATGTTGCAGGCAGTAACACTATTTGTCATCATTTTGCCATAGAATAGACAGGTGTTTCTTTTTTCGCATTTTCTGTCGTTTCGACAGTGATGTGATCAGTGTGCAGCGAACATCCATCGCCTGCCACCAGATCTATCTTGACGCCGCCTTCCTCCGCCGTCTGGATGACGCGCCAGTCGGGCGGGATGGATATACCGACCGGTCCGGTACAGGATCTCGGCAGGCACTGGCTAATGACGCGGGCATCGACCCGACCAAAAAAATACTGCCGCCAGTCGTTTTCCTGCCCGCCGCATGACAGGTCCCAGCTCATGAAATCAAAGGGGCGCCAGCCGCTATCATCCATCCGGACTTCGGCCCAGTAATGCATTGTGGGTGAGCGGGGATAAAGGAAGTTGCCACTGACCAGCCGCGCCGGAATCCCTCGCGCGCGACATAGCGCGACAAGAAAGGACGACGCCAGATGACAGTCGCAGCAACCATTGTCCAGTACCCAGTCCAGCGGCGTGTCAGCAGGAATCTGGTCATAATGTACCGGGCCGGACAGGAAAGTATCGAGAATGAAATTCCAGAAGGCAAGAACGGCCAGGCGTGGGGACTGATTACCCGCCAGCCGCCGGGACAGGGATGAGATCCGGTCCGTAATCCGGATCAGCCCCTCACCGGATTTCAGGTATAATGCAGGATCGGTTACGCTATCATCTGATGCGGCTTCGGCAGGGACGAAACTGATCCGTGCGCCCAGCCACGCATGATCGGTGTCGCCTGCGCGAATATGTCGCTCCATCCGGCCGTCTGTTACGATACAGGTTCCGCCGTCATGCGTGGTAAAGGGCTGAATATCCAGATCATGACAGCGTTCAGCCAGCGGCAGGGGCATGCGCAGCCGCAACGTTCGGCCCGGTGTCACGGCGCGTAAGGAAAAACGGCGCTTCATGCTTACCGTTATCCTGCCAGGCGGGTGCGTGGGTAACTCCTGCACCAGTCGTCGACTGGTCGTGACGTAATGTCTGGACCAGAAATCATCGTGTCCAAGCCGCCCGGCATTTTTCAGGTGGAATACAACCTCAACCGGGTCGAACAGGCGCTGGCCACCCCGGGTGATGCGCACGCCCACCCCCTGTTGTATCCACCTGTCTAGCGCCTGACGGGCGGCCAGCCGGATGGTGGCCGACGGTTCGGAGAAGGCCCAGCCCAGAAGCATGATGGCTTCCAGTATCCGGTCTTCGTCAATCGTACGGTAACGGTCTTCAAATTGCGGGCCAGTCGGCATTTTCATGCTCCGTCATATGTGCTTTCTTGTTTTTCATGGCCAATTTATTTGTGGTAATAATTCAATTTTATGAATTATTATTTTCAGTAGTTTCGTTAAATTCGATAAAATTGCTTTGGGAATTGATATAGTATTTATATAATTTTCTTAAATGCAATTAAAATAATTTATTTATTCTATTATTTTACAGAAATATAATTTATTTAGAAATGATATTGCAGTAATCACGATCCCGATAACCGCATCTTTTTTCATCATATACCATTGAAAGTGGGCATACTGTCTGTCGATAGGGCCCTTAAGGATGCAGTCCATGCCGACGGAATAGGGGAGGCGGTGCGTATCGCATCAGGGCAACGTATAAAACAGGAGCGGGATGCGTGTTCAGGATGAAAAATGGCTTTCAGTCGTAACGCGACCGCATGGGCGAAATTACTATATCGGGCCAGTGCCTGTTATGTTCGTTGGTGGAGACCACGCGAATACGCACAAGCTCCGGCAGTTGATCCTGTGCCCATGATGGATGCCATTGGCCCATGCCAAAATAACTGATCTCCAGATCTGACACCGCCGTCATCAAGATGGCGTGCTGTGGCGGTGGGGTCGGGGTCAATGCGATGGCATGCCGGTGGGGCAGCCATGTCAGGACCAGTTGATTACCCTCCAGCGACAGGCGGAGGTCGGACAGCCGGTTCAGCGGCGATGCGGCGATGCCGGTGGGAATACGGCTGCGCAGCGCAATGCCGTGAGGTGTGCCTGTAAGCGTGCGCGGATCATCCTGACTGCCCGGTTCCGCCTCTTCAATAAGACGACGCATCAGATGATCGATTTCAGACAGGTTACCCGTGCTGGAAACCACCGCCTGCTGGCGCTGGAACAGGGTCAGGCCAAATCGGGTGCCCTGCGTAAGGCTGGCCAGAAGGATGCCGAATATTACCAGCGCCACCAGTAATTCCAGCAGGGTAAATCCGCCTTCATGCCTCCGGTCGCCAGTCGGGCGTGCGCTCATGGTGTCGGTCCGGCGGTTGGGCCAATCCGCGCGGTGCGCAGGGTGATCGCGCGACGGTTTACGGTATCATCGTTGTGCGTATCTGTTGCTGCATCGGACCATGATTCCGTCATTTCCACGGTGTAGAGCGTCATCCGGCCGCTGGTCTGTGATGGTGTGATCCGTAACTGCCAGTAAAAGCCACTGCCGTCTTCGCCGTGTTCGGAAAGCGGCCTTACGGCAAGGCCATGGCCGACGACCGCCAGATGGGACTGCGCACGGGACAGGGCCTCCATCGATCGTTCGGTTATTCGTGCGGCGCGCCATCCGCTAATCCCGCTTTCCCACAGCACCCCAAGCGCAAGGACGCCGATGATGAATGCCACCATCACCTCAAGCAGGGTGAAGCCGGATTCAGGGTGTCGGGCGTTCATGAGGTGATCTGTCGCATGGCGACATGGCCGGTCAGGCGGTCAACGGTAATCGCAATCCTGCCGGCAGGGGAGGCGAGAACGATTGTTCCGGCAGAAGTACTGCCATCAGGGAAGAAGACGATCCGGGCCGGAACCTGCAGGGTCATGCCCACGGGTAACGTCCGTTGTGTGTGGCCACTCAGTCCATAGTTCCCTCCGGGCGTGGTGAGGAATACCACAGCCTGCTGCGTGGCGGTTGCGATTGCCCGTCCTTCGCGCAGTTCCGCCGCCAGCGTTTCCGCCGCGACGCGCAGTTCCAGTGCTGGAGCGTGCATTGGTCCCCGCGCGAGCAGGAGCGACGCCGCCAGCCCCGCCACCACAAGGACGATGATCATTTCCAGCAGCGTGAAACCGCCGGTTCGTATCGCCTTACTGCTGTGCAAGGTCGTTCAGTCCCAGCATGGCCAGCAGAAGGGACGAGACGATCCCCGCGATCATCGCGCCCATGACGATGGTGATGAGCGGGACCAGAACCGCGACCATGCGTTGCAGGCGCACGCGCACCTGCTCCTCATGAATTGCGGCGGCCCGCAGGGCCAGGGGGCCAAGCTGGGCCGTATCTTCCCCCAGGCGCAGGAGATGGACCGCGCGTGGAGGAAAGATGCCGCTATCGGCCAGTGTGCGTGACAGCGGGCCGCCGCTGCGTGCGGTGTCGGTGGCGCGGTCCACTGCCTGCCGCGCCGCGCGATTGCCGATCACGTCATGCACGATGGCCAGCGCAGACAGAAGCGGCACCCCGTTCATCAGCAACGTGCCCAGCGTGCGGGTGAAATGGGCGGCCATGATCTCGCGCGCCAGCGTCCCGATCAGGGGCACCCGCAGCCACAGCCGGTCCGCCCAAAGGCGGGGTCCCGGCCGCTGTAGAACAAACCGCACCACCAGTCCCGCCATCACCACGCCAGTCAGCAGAAACGGACCGTCATGTTCCAGCCAGTCACCCATGGCGATCAGCAGGCGTGTGGATGGGGGCAGTGCGGCATTGTTTTCCGCAAACAGGGGAACGAACTGGGGCAATACCTGCGTCAGCAGAAGAATGACGGAACCGATCGCCGCCAGCATCAGCATGGCGGGATAGATCATGGCCGACTGAATGGTCGTGACCAGTGTGCGCTCGCGTTCCATCATGCCAGCCAGATGTTCCAGTGTGGAGGGCAGGCTGCCGCCCGCTTCCGCCGCCCGCACCAGTCCCGCATAAAGCGGGGGGAAACTGCCCGGATGGTGCAGCAGGGCGGCATGGAAACTGCGTCCGTCGCGTAAGGCCGCCCGCACGCTGTCCACGACGGCCCTGACCCGGCGGTTTGGCGCGGTCTCGACCAGAAAGCGCATGGCCCGGTCCAGATCCTGCCCTGCCGCCAGCATGACGGAGAGTTCGCGCGTAAGATACGCGACCTCCGTGCGTCGCAGTTCACGGCGGCGGAAGGGCAGGCCGCGTGTCAGCGTGGAAAAGATGGATCGCCACCGGTCATGTCTCGCACCGGATTGCGCCCGCACCGGCAGGTTGCCCTGATGGCGTATCCACGCAATGGCTTCGCTTTCACTCCCGGCATTGACGGTGCCATGTATGGTCTGCCCTGTCGGGGTTATGGCCGTGAAGTAAAAGACCGAAGGGGGGGGGCTGTCCGCCATTACATGCCGTCCGATGCGATGCTGCGGGTGACTTCCTCGATCGTTGTCCGGCCTGCCAGTGCGGCTTCAAGCCCGGCATCGAACATTGTGACCATTCCGGCAGCCGTGGCCGCGCGCTCAATGGTGGCATGATCGGCATGGGCGAAGATCAGCCGGGCAATGGTTTCGTCCGGCACGAGGAATTCGGCAATGGCCAGTCGCCCGGCATAGCCTGTTGCGTGGCAATGGGCACATCCGACCGGATGATGCAGCATGATGGGTCTTACGGCTGTTCGTTCTTCCAGCCGGAAACGGGCAATCAGTTCCGGGGGGGCAGGATGGCCCACCCGGCAGTGCAGGCACAGCCGACGTACCAGACGCTGCGCCATCACGCCACGCAGCACGGCTGTCAGCAGGTAGTCTTCCACCCCCATGTCACGCAGGCGTACAATGGCCGCGGCAGCCGAATTGGTATGCAGCGTTGACAGGACAAGATGCCCGGTCAGTGCCGCCTGCACCGCAATCTGGGTGGTTTCCAGATCGCGGATTTCGCCCACCATCACAATATCGGGGTCCTGCCGCAGGATGGCGCGCAGCAGGGTGGCGAAATTCAGACCGATCTGCGGCTTGACCTGCACCTGACTGATCCCGGCCAACTGGAATTCAATGGGGTCCTCAACCGTCACCACGTTGCGATCAACGGTATTGAGCGTCAGCAGGGCGGAATAAAGCGTGGTGGTCTTGCCCGATCCTGTCGGCCCGGTCACAAGTACGATCCCATTGGGAAGCTGGAGGGTTTTCGTCAGCAGTCCGATTACGCCGGGGGCCAGCCCCAGCGCACCGTAGTCGAATGTCACGGCGGAGCGGTCCAGAACGCGCAGCACCACCGTTTCCCCATGCAGGGAAGGAATGGTGGAAACACGGAAATCCACTTCCTGCCCCCGCACCGGCAGGCGGATGCGGCCGTCCTGTGGCAGCCGTCGTTCGGCAATATCCAGTCGCGCCATGATCTTGATGCGGGAGATGACTGCCGCCGTCAGTTGCACCGCCGGGCTTTCCGCTTCCTGCAGGATGCCATCATGACGGTAGCGGATGCGCAGCCGGTCCTCGAAGGGTTCGATATGAATATCGGATGCACGGTTTTCCACCGCCCGGAAAATGATCTGGTTGACAAGGCGGATAACCGGCGCTTCAGACGCCATATCGCGCAGGCGCTCCGCGTCATCTTCCAGCGGGGCGTCATGCTCGACCTTTTCCGTCTCTCCGGTGCCGGGATAAAGGCGTTCGAACGCGGCTTCGATCTCAACCGGGACGGCGACCACCATGCTGACCGCAAGGCCCGTGGCCGCTGTAATGGCGGTATGGATAAAAGGGTCCAGCGGATCGGCAAGAGCGAGTGTGATGGTGGTATCCGTGCAGGTCAGCGGCAGGGCGTGGCTGTCGCGCAGAAACCGCATGGGCAACCGATCCGCCAGAACGGGCATCACCGGAAACTGCTCGGGCGTTACGAGGGGAAGATCAAGCAATGTCGCATAGGTTTCCGCCAGCGCGCGTTCTGATACGAGCCCAAGGCGGAGCAGCGCGATATCCACCCGCCCCCCCATGTCTTCCGCAGCGCGGCGCCCGCGTTCGAGCGTGCGCGCATCACACCGTCCCGTTTCCACAAGGAGATGCAGCAGGCGTTCCTCGGCGGAGGGAGGGGGGGCGGCGCTTTCGGTCATGCCGCCGGAATCCCGTGGCATCATGACGTTTCCCACGGGCCGGGGCCGAACAGGAACAGAACCCATAATGCCAGCGCCAGCCCCGGCCCGAACGGGATGCGTGCGGGCCACGCATCATCCGGCATATGTGTAACGGGCCGCGTCATTTGCATGATGCCTATGGCCAGCAGGGTCACGATGCTTCCCCCGGCGATGACCAGCGGCAACTGTTCGTATCCGACCCATGCGCCGGCGGCGGCAAGCAGCTTCGCATCTCCCTGACCCAGACCTTCCCGCCCCCGGATGTAACGATAGGCCCCTGCGATCAGCCGGAAAGCGGCATAACCGATACCGGCCCCTATGGCATGGTTCCCAAGTGCCGCCGGGTTGATAAGCTCGCATTCGACAAGGCCCGCCAGCACCAGCGGCAGTGTCAATGCATCAGGCAGGCGCAGGGTAAGCAGGTCGATCCAGCCCAGCGTCAGCAGCGTCCAGCCCAGAACGCACCCGCCCCATAGCCGCGCCATGTCAGGCGCCCCGGAGAGTGCGCCTGTGGCGACAAGGGCAATGGCCGCCACCGTGATGGCGGCCAGTTCCACCGCAGGATGGAAAAAGCCGATTGGCGCGCGACAGGTGCGGCACCGGCCGCGCTGGCAGGCGTAACTGAACAGGGGAAGGAGTTCATGGGCTGAAAGTCCGCTCCCGCAGCTATCGCAGGCTGAACGTGCGTAAATGACGGGGCGGCCATGGGGCAGGCGCGTTATCAGGACCCCGGCAAATGATCCCATGAAGGGGGCCGCCAGCAAGGGCAGCAGTGTCATCTCATCCATCACGTCCGCCGTCCTAGGGATTGCAGATCTGGTGTGTGGTCTCATCGTTCCGGCCCGTGGGACCTGCGGAACACAGGTCGTAATCATGTCCGGCCCGTTCCGATGGGTTGTGATAGAGATAGGGGTGGTTCCACGGGTCAAGCGGCGCGCGGCCATCTTTTACATAGGGACCATTCCAGTTTTCCGTATCCGCCGGTCTGGTCACCAGCGCCTGTAATCCGTCCTCAGTCGAGGGATAGGAGCCGACATCAAGTTTATACAGGTCCAGCACCTGTCCGATCCGCTCGATGGACTGGCGGGCAATGGATGTCCGCGCACCGCCAAGCTGGCGTAGTGCCGCAGGCGCGACCAGTCCGATCAGAAGGCCAAGGATGGCGATGACCACCAGCAGTTCGATCAGGGTGAACCCGGCATCACGCAAAGGGTGCGGGGACGGTGCCGATACACGTTTTCGACAGGATGCGGAAATAAAATATCGACTTTTACTTATCTGGTGAAGAATATGTCGCAACGGATGGCGACCTGCATTGTAGGGGGTATCATGGGCATTCCCTATCTGGGCTGCATGGCGCTGGTCGCAGCACTGTATCATCTGCCGCCGCGTGTCCTGCCCGCCATTCAGGCTGTAGAAGGGGGATATCCCGGTCTTGAACATCCCAATGGAAATGGCAGTCGTGACCTCGGCGTAATGCAGGTCAATACCGTGTGGCTGGAACCGCTTGCCCGTTATACCCGGATGCCTGTGGCTACCGTCTACCGCCGCCTGCGGGACGAAGCCTGCTATAATATCGCCGCTGCCGGGGCGATCATGCGGACGCATCTGGACAGGACGCATGGAATACTGCTTGAGGCGATCGGCGACTATCATTCCCATACTCCAACCCTGAACCGGACATACCAGTTACAGGTTCAGCAATCCGCAGCCCGGCTGTTCTCAACCCTTGGTCCCGCACCGTAACGGATGGGGCCAATCTTTTCCTGTGCCTTGCCTGTGTTTTGTAATATTTCAGGATAATTAGGGGTGGAACTGGAACTCATTCATTCCCTGCGAGTTCCCGCATCATGAACGCGCGTGACATTTTAGGCTGGTGGATGCGGCAGATACGCGATCTTCTGCCCATCCACTTCCACCGCGCGGAACGTTTATCAGGTGCCTGTCAGGTCAGGTATTATTCTGACCAGGTTATAATTCGGAAAAATAACGAAGAAGAGATTTACCGGACTTTCATTTCACACGGCAGCCCGGCAGAGCCGGATGGAGATAATGCCTTCATGGGGGCTGTATCGGGTCTTCATGATGCCATGAAGGGCATGGTTGCCGCCCATGGCGTGAACGAGGCCATTCTATATCCGGGCGAGGGGGCATTATTGGAGCGGGACGTGGCGTTTCCTTTGGTGGCCGAAAAAGCGTTGGATCGCATCCTGTCCTATGAAATGGATCGACTGACCCCTTTTGCCGCGGCTGACGTGGTGTTCGGCTGGGCGGTGCGGCGGCGGGATACGTCCGGGGGGCGTATTCATATACGTCTTTCGGTTGTGCCGCTGGCGGCCTTGCGTGGTCTGCCCGCCATCCTGCGCGCGGCAGGCGTCATTCCTGTAGCACTGGAGGTCTCCCGTCCTGACAGTACGGTTCTACGCCTGCTGCTGACCCGCGATCAGGTGGCGGGGGGACGTGTGCGAACGGGCATGCTGTCAGCTTGCATGGTCCTGGCGGTAATTGCGTTGATACTTCCTTTCGTCCGGCAACAGCACGATAACGCAGGGCTGGAGCGCCAGATGGCGACGCTGGAGCCGGATGCGCGTGCCGCCGAACAGATACGCCAGAAATTTCTGGGTGGTGCCGCAGGGCAGGTTATGGTCCACTCGGAACGCCAGCGGCTGGGTGATCCCCTTGCCATACTGGCGGCACTGACCAACGCCCTGCCCGATGGAACCTATCTGACCGATATGACGCTGCAGCAGGGTCAACTGCTGGTCAGCGGTCGTTCGCCCGTCAGCACGCGCGTCATTCAGGCGATGAGTGCGAACCCGGTTTTCGCCGCACCTGCATTCGCCGCCCCGGTAACGCGCACGGAAGGCAGCGAAAGCAGCCAGTTTTCCATCCGGGCCGGAATACCCGTGCGATGATGGCCTCCGGCTCATCGGAGCAGACGGGACAGACCGCTCTGCCGGAAGGACGCAAGGGGCAGGCTCTGGCGGTCGGCATCGGACTGGTCGTGCTGCTTGTGCTGTGGAATATGGTCGCCATGCCGTTATGGGGCTGGTACCACAGCCGGGCGGAGGCGCTGGATACAAGGCGCGCGGTTGTTGCGCGCATGGCGGCGCTGGCCGCGGCGTTGCCCGTCCTGCGCAGGCAGGAAGCCAGCGTACCCGCAGGGCCCTCATTCCTGCTGGAAGGTGGGAACGATACCGTTGCAGCGGCGGCATTGCAGGAAAGGGTGCAGCAGATGGCGACGGAACAGGGCATGGCCCTGTCCAGCGTGGAGACCCTTGCCGCTGTTTCCGTGGGCCGGTACCGGCGTATCGGGGTCAGCATCGCAACGCTCACGTCATTTCCCGCTGTAATTCATTTTCTGGACGCCGTGGAACGCGCATCGCCCGTTCTGCTGGTTGATGGCCTGCAACTGCATGCCACGGGTGAGAATGTGGGCGGCGCGCCCTCCCTTCAGGCAGCAATGACGGTTCTGGCATTCCGCCGGGGTGATCCGCAGGATGGCGCGCGTCCGCAGGTGGCGCCTTGATCCCGCCTGTTTCCATACTGCGGCGCAGGATGCCGGTGGGCATCACGCCGATGATCCTGTGCGGGGTGGCCTTGGCGGGTGTTATCGGGACGGAGATTTATGGGGGTAGAGACAGGCATACTGTCCCCCCGCGCCTTGCCGCATTGTCTGTCCCGATACGAAGGGAAAATGGACGGGGGGAGCAGGCCGGTTGGGCCGGCGCCATCCTCGCGCGGCCACTTTTCAACCCTTCCCGTCGCCCTGTTGCGTCCGTTACAGCCGGACCACAGAGCCTGCGACTGGCGGGGATCATCATCAGTCCGACAGGCCGCAAGGCAATCTTTGCCGTAAGCGGCGTGCCGGAAAAAGCGGGTGCGGACAAAACGTCCCTCCGCGGCATGCCTGTAGGTGAAGGTGAACAGGCCGGGCCATGGCATGTGCGCCATATCGGCGCGCAGACAGTTGAAGTGGACGGGGCAGGGGGTGTCCAGACCCTGCGGCCTGCACGTGCCTCTGGTCACGGGCCGACACATCCGGCGGGGAAGGAAGACGATGTTCCGCCTTCCTCTGCCGAGGATGAGATCCTCATACCCGCATCCCGCTTTCCCGCCCCACCTTCCCGTCCGGACCAGCCCCATCCATGAAGCATGCCCGCATTCTGAAAACAGGACATTCCCGATCGATGGGCAATGGCGTTCATTATGTCGTATTTCTATGCTGCCTGCTGGTCGGCTGTGATTACAGCGACCATCCCAAAATCCAGCCTTTGTCCGAACCGCTCCTTCTGGGGGATGGCAGCGCCCCGCGCGTCAATGGCAAGGTCGGTTCCACGGACCAGATCGCACCCGCGCAGGTCAGCTATGGCCGCGACATGGCACCGCGCCTGACCCCCAATGTGCGCAGCGGGCAGGCTGGCACCATAATGCTGGATTTCGCTGAAACGGATATCCGCGATGTCGTCGCCCAGATTCTGGGCGGTGTGCTGCATGTCAATTACACGATTGATCCGGCTGTTACCGGGGCGGTCACGTTGCATACGGCAACCCCCCTTCTGCCTGCGGAAGTGCTGCCAACCCTGCAGATGCTGCTGGGGGAAGTGGGGGCAAGCCTGGGGAAGACCGGCGGCCTGTATCGCGTGCTGCCCGTGGGCGGGAAGGCGGGCAGTGGCGGCGGGGCGGGTGGAAGTATCAGCATGGCTGAAGATGCCGGACTGGCGGGCAGCAGCATGGTTGCCCTGCATTACGCCGGGGCGGAGGATCTGGCCAAGGCGCTCCAGCCTTTTGTGCAGGCGGGCAGCCGGGTTACACCGATGGCGGGCACCAATGCGCTGCTGGTTAGCGGTGATCCCGTTACGCGCGATACGATCGTCAGTCTGGTGCATGCGTTCGATATCGATCTTCTGGCCGGGCAGTCATATGCTCTTCTGCCTGTGCCTTCAGGCAGTGCGAAAGACGCCGCTACGGCATTGCAGGAAGCATTGCATGGGCGTGGGGGCGCCCTGACGCAGGAAGTGCGGGTCATCCCGATGACGCGTGTTGATGCGGTGCTGGTGGTGGCGGCGTCCAGCCATTACATCGACGATGCGCGGCGTCTGTTCGACCTGCTCGAACGGACACGCCGGACGACGATGCGGAACTGGCATGTCTATTACCTGCAGAATACCAACGCGAATGATGCAGCCTACGTCCTTCAGCAGGCTTTCACGCCGGACGACGTTACGGCCCAGCCCACCCAGCCGCCCCAGCCCAATATTCCCGGCGCGGGCAGTCAGCAGATGGGGCAGGGCACGGGGGGGCTGACCGGTGGCGGTGGGCTGGGGACCGGACAGGCCATGACGGGCGGTGGCCTCATGGGTGGTGCTGGCGGGGCCGCCTCCCTTCTGGGCCAGCCTGCGCAGGCGGCGGGGACCGGGACGGGGCAGGCGGCCAACCAGAATCCGTTGCTGGGGGGACTGGATAATAGTGGCGGCGGCAACGGCGGGCGGCAGCGCGGTATGCGGATCATTCCCAGCCCGCAGCATAACGCCCTGCTGATCTATGGTACCGATCAGGAAAACGATACGGTGGAGGACATGCTGCGCAGGATCGACATCCTGCCCATGCAGGTCCGTATTGATGCCGTGATCGCCGAGGTGCAACTGAATGATGCCCTGCGTTACGGCACGCAGTTCTTCTTCAAATCAGGTGGGATCAACGGCGTACTGAGCGCCAACAGCCAGACCATCACCACCGGCAGGCTGGCTACCGCCGCGTTCAGCCATACCCTGCCGGGATTTATCATAGGGGGGGCAACGGGTGGCGGTGCGCCCTTCGCCATTGATGCGTTGCAGAACGTGACCAAGGTGCATGTCCTGTCATCGCCACAGATCATGGTTCTTGATAACCAGCCTGCGCGGTTGCAGGTCGGGCAACTGGTGCCGATCCAGACCGGATCGCAGTCCAGCACGATTGGCACATCCATATACAATCAGTTTACCTACCAGCCGACCGGCGTCATCATGCAGGTTACGCCACGGGTCAATAATGGCGGGCTGGTCACGCTTGATATCTCGCAGGAAGTCAGTTCCGTCAACGATACGTCATCCAGCACCGTCAATCCTACATTCAACGATCGTTCCGTCACCTCCCGCGTGGTCATACAGGATGGGCAGACAGTCGGTCTGGCGGGGCTGATTACCGATACGTCGTCACGTAACAATAGCGGTGTGCCGTGGTTCAAGGATATCCCGGTGCTGGGGTTTCTCGCCGGGAACCAGAGCAATAATCACCAGCGTACGGAACTGCTGGTGCTGATCACCCCGCATGTCCTTCATGACCAGCGTGATGCGCAGGCCCTGACCGAGGATATGCGCGAAAGCCTGACCAGTGCCGCCGCCGTGCCAGACGAACTGGCGCGGATGCATTCCAGTGGCAGCGCCGACCCGCAGGCGCGCATAAGGCGCGGCGTGGGCCTTGGGCCATGAAGGCGCGACGGCTGGCAGGCAAAGATAACGGTTTTGCCCTGCTGGTGGTGCTGTGGACGATGGTGATGCTGTCCTTCCTTGCCTTCGCCATTATTGCCACGGGCAGGCGGCAGGTGCGCATGGCGGCGCTGGAACGCCTGCACGCGCAGTTGCAGGCACAGGCGGATGGTGGCGTATGGGAAGCCGCATTCCATCTTCTGGACCCCGCGCGTGGGCACTGGAGCGCGGATGGCGTGATTCATCAGGTCCGGCATGATCGTATCGTTATCCAATATCGCATTGTCAGCGAGGGCGGAAAGGTCAATCCCAATCTGGCATCCCCAGATCTGCTGGCCGCATTGCTGCGGGTTATCGGCGCACAGGATCGTATCGCGCAGACGGTCGCTGCGAATATTCGCGCATGGCGCTTTCCGTTGCAGCAGGGGGCCACGCCCCCGGCGGGGAGTGCGGCTGTCTACGTAGCAGCCGGGCTGACCTATGGACCACCGGGCGCTCCCTTCCAGACGCCCGAGGAAACCGGTCTGGTTCTGGGTATGACACCCGGCCTGACGCGGCAGTTACTCCCCTATCTCAGCCTGTACTGGGATGCCGACCCGATCCTGTCCTTGGCATCGCCCGTTGTCCGGCAGGCTCTGGTCATGACAGGTCGCAATCCGGCACCCGACGATGAAGCGCGTGCGCAGACCATTGTGGGAATAGACGTAACCGTCACTGACACGTCTGGTGCGCGTGCCCTGCGGCATGCGGTCATCACGACGCAACCGGGGGGGAATGCCGCCTTTCCCGTGCGGATCGTGCAATGGGATATGCCGCAGAATTACTGATCCCCGCATTTTATATCGATATAATTTCGAAAATTATTTTAACAATAAAGCAACTTGCCGGACAGTCGCCTCGTTCGAGGAGCGTGCGTCACCGGATGTATAGGTTATTGTAAGGAAGGGAACTTCTTCCTGAAAAACCGCATCGGGCGCAATAAAAGCCCATATTTTATAGAGGTCTAATGAAACCACAGAAATATGGCGTGATTGGAACAGTACCGTCGAGTCCATGACCTGCTCTTCGGCGGATGGTCCGAAGGCAGGGTGTACCTGATGCCGGAGGACATAACATGCAAAATACAAATAAAAAAGAAAATACAGAGCAGGAACATCCGTTCCATTACAGTATGTTTTTCCAGCGGGCGCGATGGCTCCTGCTGGGGGCGGGCATGCTGGCAGCCAGCATGTCGGGCGAGCCGACAGCGGCCGGGGCGCAGACCGTTGGCGTGTCAGGCTATGCCCTGCCCACGATACATACCCAGCAGGCCTATGATCCCTTTGATACATATACGTCCCGCTGGACGCGCGCGGATGCCCGCCAGATCAGGGCGCGATCCAGCCTTACCAATCCCACGGGGGGCAATTCCCTGCCAGCCCGCCTGACCATGCCCGATATTCCCGCCAATTTCCCGCAGACCAACCCCGATGTATGGGTATGGGATACATGGACACTGATTGACGCGCAGGCCAATCAGTTCAGTTATAACGGCTGGGAAGTCATCTTCTCGCTTACGGCCGATCCCAATGCCGGCTATACTTTTGATGACCGGCATGTCCATGCAAGAATTGGCTTTTTTTACCGGCGGGCGGGTATTCCCGCATCCCGTCGCCCGCGTAACGGGGGCTGGATATATGGCGGGCATCTGTTCCCCGATGGTGCCAGCGCGAAGGTATTCGGATCGACGACCCTTACGCAGAACGCGGAATGGTCGGGGTCTACCCGGCTGGTTAAAGTGGGCGATAACCGGGTAAGCGTGTTCTATACCGCGCTGGGGTTCAACCGTACGGATGCAGGTGCTAATATTGCGCCACCGATTGCGATTATTTCAAAAACAGATGGTCGAATTCATGCGGATCTTACGCATGTATGGTTTACCGGGTTCAACAATCATGAAGGACTGCTGCAGCCTGATGGCGTCTATTACCAGACCGGCCAGCAGAACGAGTTCTATTCCTTCCGCGACCCGTTTACGTTTGAAGACCCGGCCCATCCCGGCTACACCTTCATGGTGTTTGAAGGCAATACGGCGGGTGAGCGCGGGGCGGCGGACTGCACGGCGGCGGATCTGGGTTATCGTTCGGGTGATCCCTATGCAGAAAATCTCAATGATGTTCTCAATTCCGGCGCCACTTACCAGAAAGCCAACATAGGTCTGGCCGTAGCCCTGAACCGATCATTGACCAAATGGCGTTTCCTGCCGCCGATCATTTCGGCAAACTGCGTCAATGACCAGACGGAACGGCCCCAGATCTATATTAAGGACAATAAATATTACCTGTTCACCATAAGCCATCGGACAACCTTTGCCGCCGGAATGGATGGTCCCGATGGGGTCTATGGATTTGTGGGGAACGGAATTCGCAGCGATTTCAAGCCTATGAACTGGGGCAGCGGCCTTGTTCTTGGCAATCCGACCGACCTGAACCAGGCGGCAGGTTCCGATTTTGATCCAAATCCCCTGCAGAATCCGCGCGCATTCCAGTCGTATTCGCATTACGTGATGCCCGGCGGACTGGTGGAATCGTTTATCGATACGGTTGAAAACCGTCGCGGTGGTGCGCTGGCGCCAACAGTCCAGATCAATATCAGTGGCCAGAATACGGCAATCAACCTGGGCTATGGACAGAATGGTCTGGGCGGATATGGTGATATTCCTGCAAACAGATATAATATTGATATCGTGGCTTTCCTGCAGGATCTGACATCGGGCAACGGTTCAACGCCTACCAACCCACTCGTCGCCCTTGCATCGCTGGGGCAGTGATGATCTTCTAAGGGTAACGGATACGGTTCTTGATGAAGAAAAAGGTGATATTGATGACGCTTTTCTGCGCTGCGATGACAGGTTCCGATATGGCAGCGCAGAAGGCCGATGCCGCACCCCCTGCGGTGCAACCGGGCGAAACATCGCAGTGGCGGCCAATGTTGCATTACGCGCCCCGCCAGTACTGGATGAACGACCCCAACGGCCCCGTTTTCTACAAGGGGGTGTATCACCTTTTCTACCAATATAACCCCATGGCGGCTGAATGGGGGAATATGTCCTGGGGGCATGCCACCAGTACGGACCTGCTGCACTGGCAGGAACACAAGGTCGCCATGATATCCAATGCGGAGCGGGATGTTTTTTCCGGCTCCGTCGTGGTTGACCGGGATAATACGTCCGGACTGGGCACAGTGGAAAACCCGGCTATGGTGGCGCTTTACACCAGCGTGTTCAAGGCGGGGACCGGCCATGAACCCGGTGTTCAGGCGCAGTCACTGGCTTACAGCCGTGACGGCGGCTACACATGGCAGGCATATAAAAAGGACCCGGTCCTGACGCTTGCTCCGGCTTCCAAGAATTTCCGTGATCCTTCGGTAACGTGGTATGCGCCGGGAAAATACTGGGTCATGACAGCCGTCGTAGCGGACGCGCCGGTTATCAAGCTTTACAAATCGGATAACCTGATCGACTGGACCTTCCTCAGTGATTTCGGGCCTGCCGGTTTCGTGCGTCCGGGCATGCTGTGGGAAATGCCGTCCCTGTTTGCGCTGCCACTGGATGGCGATACGGCACGGCAGAAATGGGTCATGATGATTGGCGTGAACCCGTCGAGCATCGCAGGGGGATCGGGGACTGCCTATTTCGTCGGGTCCTTTGACGGGACAACCTTTCAGGCGGAAAACCTGCCACCGGCGGGGTCCGACCTTTCGGCCTATAACTGGGGGGATCATGGCGCGGACCGCTATGCTGTCATGCTGTTTTCAGGCCGCCCGACCGGCGTTCCGCTTACGATTGGCTGGATGAATAACTGGGACTACGCGACAGCGGTTCCAACTGCCCCATGGAAAGGTCAGATGACCCTGCCCATGACGGCCAGCCTCAAAACGGTCAGTGGTCGCCCTCAACTGTGCTTCGCACCGGATGCGCATTACACTGCACTGGTGGCAAAGCATCCTTCGCATTCCTTCAGCGCCCTGAAACTGGACGCAGAACAGCGGGTTCTGCCTGATGCCGCCCGTGGCGATGTGCTGGATATCCAACTGGAAATTCAGGCTAAAGGTGCAAAAAAGGCCGGGGTCGTGGTGCGTGCTTCGGCGGACGGTACAACGGGTACGCAGATCGTTTATGATTTTGAGCACCATACCCTGTCGCTTGACAGGTCCAGATCTGGAAAAACGGATTTCTCTCCCCATTTCAGTCCGGTGCATATCGTTAACATGCCTGCGGATCAGGCCATGTCAGCGCATATCATCGTGGACCGCAGTTCTGTGGAGGTGCTGGCTCTGGACGGATCAGTCGTTATGACGGACCTTATTTTTCCACCGACTGGCGCGGATCATGTGATTGCATTCGCAGAAGGCGGGCGCGCCGAATTCAAGCAGTTGCGCATCACTCCCCTCAGTGACGGTATAGCGTCGGAATAACCGGGAATATCGTCTGTCTCTTTCTGTCCATGTTATCCATGGAATGATGATTATGCACCGACCGTTCAACATAAAAGGGAAAGCCGGTGAGCGATAACCTGCCTATCATTGAACAGCGGCGCATCGAAGCGGGCATTCTCAGGCACGTCTATAACACGCTGGTCCAGAGCCATGGGGAAGCCGTCGCCATCGAAACCATCCGTACCGCTGTAGCCCGCTCGGCCATTGAGCAGGGCGAGGCGATGCGTGCGCGGTTCGATCATATGCCCGACCTGTTGGACCTTGCGGAAATCCTGAAGTTCTGGACGGCGGAAGATGCGCTTGAGATCGAGGTTGTGGAGGCATCACCCTCCCGGCTGGATTTCAACGTCAGGCGGTGTCGTTATGCCGAACTCTATCGCGCGATGGGGCTGGGCACGATTGGTGGCCTGCTGTCGTGCAATCGTGATGGTACATTCTGTGAGGGATTCAATCCCGATATCGTGTTCGAGCGGGGACAGACCATTATGGAAGGCGCAACCCATTGCGATTTCCACTATACCCTGCCGCAGACTGAGACGGTGGACCCGGCCTGAATGGCCACCCGGCGCAGGGTTCTAATATGGTAGTATAGAAGATGGGAAGGCTTCAGATGGACCGTAGCTGGCCTGTTCCGTAATTTGTCGGGCAGCTTCATAAGCTGCGGACATTCATAACGTTCTGGTTGAGACATGACCGTTATGATATCGTATCCTTTCGATTGGGTTCAGTTCAGATGTAAGTCGGATTGGTGAGTGATGGGTGTTCTTGAAAAAATCAGCGGGTATCGCAAGGAACTGACGGCTATCCGTCAGGATTTTCATGAACATCCTGAACTCGGCATGGAAGAGTTCAGGACATCCGACATCGTTGCCGCCCTGCTGGAAAAATGGGGTATCAGCGTTCACCGGGGCATCGGGGGGACAGGGATCGTCGGTGTGTTGAAAAACGGGACGTCCGGTAAGTCCGTGGGCCTGCGCGCGGACATGGATGCCCTGCCGATGGATGAACTGGCCAGCGTTCCCTATAAAAGCCGCAATACCGGGCGCATGCATGCCTGCGGGCATGATGGTCATACCACCATGCTGCTGGGGGCGGCGCGTTATCTGTCGGAAACGCGCCGGTTTGACGGGACGGTCAATTTCATTTTCCAGCCCGCGGAAGAAGGCAGTACTGGCGCGGTCGCCATGATCCGCGACGGGCTTTTTGAGGAATTTCCCTGTGACTATATTTTCGGCATGCATAACTGGCCGGGACTTGCCGTAGGCAACTGTGCGATCAACAGCGGGCCGGTCATGGCAGGCGGTGGATTTTTCGAGATTACCGTAAAAGGTGTGGGGTCCCATGCGGCCCGGCCAGATCGCTCCATCGATCCGATGCTGACGGCCTGCCATATCGTTACGGCGCTACAATCCGTTGTTTCGCGCAATATCCCCACGGGAAAGGAAGCCGTGGTCAGCGTAACCAGAATTGAAGGTGGCCATGCCTATAACATCATACCGGAAGCCGTGACCATCGCCGGTACGTTCCGTTGCCTTGATACCGCCGTGCTGCATGAAATGCGCGCACGTATGAAAACCATCGTCACAGGTGTTGCTGCCGCTTTCGGCGCTACGGCGGAAATCCGGTATCCGGTCGAATTCCTGCCGACCGTGAATAACCCGACCTGCGCGGACATGATGGCGAATGCGGCGGCTGACATATGTGGCGATGGTCATGTTGACCGACATATGAAACCGGTCATGGCATCGGAAGATTTCAGCTACATGCTGGATCGGGTGCCGGGGGCCTATATGTGTCTGGGTAACGGTAATTCGGAAATGCTTCATCACCCGGAGTACAATTTTAATGATGAGGCGTTGGTATATGGGGCATCCATTCTGGCAAAAGTCAGTGAGGATGCGTTGTCGCTATAAGTTGATAAGAATATTATCAATTATAAATATTAATGATGCAATTCATTTAATTTATAATTAATAAAATCAAAAACATTTTATTTTGTTTAATGCATTTCTTAAATAATGACGATAACTTATTAAGTTTTGTGAAATATATATCGTGTGTGCAAATAATACATCCACATTAAGCGATGGTATGCTTCAGGAATTTATTTTTCACAATAAGTCATTTATGAGCGTTCACCATTGAATGGGTATCTGTTGATGCGATTTCTGCACAGGGAATGACCATGCAGACATTTTTCGCTCATAGGGTGTCCACGATCCAGTGAACGTTGAACGTTGTGTTGGCAAGAAATGCCCTGTAATCCGACCGTTCAGAAAAAGAAACAAACTCGATCGGATCGTAATGCTGACCGAGGATGAGCGTGAGATAGCGCTGACCCCGGTTGACCACTCATGCTCCCCTGCGTTCTCTGTCTCTGTGATTTGCCAGAATGGCTCTCAGGGCGTGAAATCAATACAGCATGGGGCAGGAAAAAGGGACAGAAGGCAGGAAGCCGTCTGCCGTTTTATGCAGAGGGCCGTACTCCCTCCTGAATGAGGGGAGAAAATACGCGCGCTCCCTCGTGGCCGGAATCCATTCTGTATGAATTCATTGGTGTCCTGCCCAAGACCTGTGTCGGTCTCGGCCATGCCGGAGGTTTCCATCCCGGACTGTCTCACTATTGCGACAGTTTGGGTATCCTTAAACAAACCTGTGTGAATACGCATGACTCTGCCATGGCGTTTTTCTGTTCATTCATGCTGAACAGATGCCATGGCCGCCAGAAGCAGATGCACTGCGCGGTTATGAAAAATTATAGAAAGAAACGCAGCATGCGGGAAAATAATAAGAGGTTATTGTCCGTCATAACCCTGATCTTGCTCGCCCTGATGGGCCTGTTCCTGTTTCTTGGTGGCGCCTGGCTGCTCTTTCTGGGTGGCTCCTGGTTTTATGTTCTTGCAGGCGGCGTCATGCTCGGCGCTGCATTCATCAGTTTGCGCAAACCTGCGCTGGCTACCGGCCTTTATGCCGCGCTGTTGCTGGTCGCAACCGTATGGGCCCTGTTTGAAGTGGGCTTCCATATATGGGGACTGGAAGTCCGGCTGTTTACGCTGATGGGCGTTGGCCTGTGGCTGCTGCTGCCTGCCGTATGGCGGAGTACTGATGACTGGTTTGACGACAAGCGCCCCATTCTCGCAGCCCTTGCCATTTCCTGTGTCGCACTGGTTATCAGCGGCTTCATCCCATATTCCATAAACGGTACCGTTCCTGCCGACCGGATGGCGGCACAGGGGCAGCCTGATACGGCAGGTACGGGAATACCGGATGGTGACTGGACCGCTTATGGCCGCACGGTCGGTGGTGATCGCTATTCCCCCCTTGCGCAGATTACACCCGCCAATATCGGCAAACTCCGGCGCGCATGGCTGACGCGTACGGGGGATGTGCGACAGGGCGGCGAAGGAACGGCCGCAGGCCCCGATCAGGGGCATGAGTTCAATCTGGAGGTTACGCCCATCAAGGTTGGCGATACGCTTTATATGTGCACGCCCCATAGCTGGGTCGTGGCGATGGATGCGGCGACTGGCAAGATCAAATGGAAATTCGACCCACATCCCGATATGGCGGATTTGGCGAAGAATGTTTATGTCGCCTGCCGTGGCGTATCCTATTATCGCATTCCTGATGAAATACAGACTTCCTGCCGCACCCGCATCTACTCCCCGGTGGCGGATGTCCGTATTGTCGCGCTGGATGCCCAGACCGGCAGGCCATGCGATGATTTCGGGGATCACGGATTCATCTCCCTGCGCGAATATCTCGGCCATGTTCCCCATGGTTTCCATTTCGTGACATCACCGCCACTGGTTGCCAAAAACCGGCTGATTACCGGGGGCTGGATATTCGATAATCAGGCTAATTTCGAACCGTCCGGCGCAGTGCGTGGGTTTGACGCCACTACGGGTGAAATCGCATGGGCATGGGATGCCGGTCACCAGCCCGAGACATGGAAACCCGGCCCCAATGATGAACTGACGCGCGATACGCCCAATGCGTGGGGCGTCTATACAGCCGACCCTGATCTTGGGCTGGTCTATATTCCCACCGGCAATGCGCCGCCGGATAACTGGGGCGGCACGCGGCGTCCGTTTGACGATGCCACGTCATCTGCCACGATTGCCCTTGATATCGTCACGGGGGAACGGCGGTGGACATACCAGACCGTGCATCATGACCTGTGGGATATGGATATCCCCTCCGGCCCGTCCATGGTTGACCTGCCGGGGCCTGACGGCACGGTCATTCCCGCACTGGTACAAAGCACGAAGCGTGGTGAATTCTTCGTCCTTGACCGCCGGACGGGCGAAACCGTGCCCGGCTACCCTGTAGAGGAACGCCGTGTGCCGACAGCGGGGGCCGCGCCGGATGATCACGTCTCCCCCACGCAGCCTTTCCCTGTCGCCATGCCCACCCTTACACCGCCCGACCTGAAGGAACGGGATATGTGGGGGGCAACGCTGCTGGATCAGATGATCTGTCGCATCCAGTACCGCCAGTCCGCCTATGAGGGCCAGTTCACGCCCCCGCATGTGGGCCAGACGACCATCGTTTATCCCGCCTTCTATGGCATAGTGGACTGGCAGGGCATTACAATTGATCCTCAGCGCAAGATCATGCTGGCCAATGCCAGCTATCTGCCATTCCGTATTCGGCTTGAGCGACGGCAGAAGCTGGAGGAACCCGGCACCCTGCCGAAATGGAACGGGCAGGGGGAAGAACCGGCGGCCAAGGGCGATGCCCTGTCGGTTTCGCCTGATTACGGCACGCCCTATGTTGCCTTTACCGATGCCTGGCTCAACCCGCTTCAGATCCCCTGCAAGGGGCCGATCTGGGGCACGCTGACTGCGATTGACCTGATAACGCACCGGATTGTCTGGCAGCATCCCGTCGGCACCACGCGCGACACGGGACCGTTCAGAACCCATAACAACCTGCCATTGCCAACTGGCATGTACAATATCGGCGGCAATATCGTAACAAAGGGCGGCGTCGTGTTCATGGCCGCGACGGCGGATGATTATCTGCGCGCCTTTGATCTGGCAACTGGCAAGGTTCTGTGGCGTGACCGGCTGCCCGCAGGTGGGCAGGCCACGCCCATGACTTACGAAATCGGCGGCAGGCAGTATGTCCTGATCGCCGCAGGCGGCCATGGCGGACTGGATACCAGAAGTGGCGACTACATAATCGCCTATACGCTTGATGGTGCCCGGAACGGCGGCACGGCGCAATAAGAACAATAAACCGGAGGTATCCGGCTTCGGCTGGATACCCCCGCCTTTTCATGGAAGTATCCCATGCGTCTGTCACAACGGTCGGTATGGCTTTGCGCCATGCCCTGTCTTACCCTTGCGTTGGTCATTACCTGCGGCACGATGGGGGCACGTGCCGCGGATATTACGCTGGGTATCATCGGTCCCCACGAATACGATCTGCCCGTCGATTTCAAACCCTTCAACGTGCTGGTGCAGTATGGTGATGGCAATGCGGCGGGAAATACCTACAACAGCCTTGGCCAGCGCAATCCCGGTGGGGGCAGCCATACATGGTCAGGGCTGACAAAATATGTGCATTTCCGCAGTTTTGACGCCATTCCGCATGTGGGATTTGCCTTCGAACTGATTCAGTCCGAAAGTTATACGCTGGCAAATGGTACGGATTTTGGTGGTCTCGGTCCGACAATCGTGGGGCCAGCCGCATGGTTCAAACCCAACCGGCACAGTACCTTCGGCTTCCAGACCTTCATGCAGACTCCGCTGGGCACGCGTACGGCGACATCGACCAACTACTGGTCCAATATATCAAGCTTCATTTTTGATTATGAATGGAAGCATTTCAGCTTTGATGGCGATGCCGGAACGGTGGTCGGCTCTACCCTGCATGTAAAGGGGGCACACAGCTATTCTCCCGGCGTGGTATTTTACAGCAACCTGCGTTTTAGCTGGAAGGCCACCCGGCTGATTGAACCCTTTTTTGCGCTGGACTGGCAGAATGTAAAAGGCACGTATGACCGGACGGCATCCCGATATCTGGATGATTCAAGCAGCCGGGAAATAGCCCTTGGTCTGGGTATGATGTTCAATATTTCACAGCATCTGTCGTTTACGACCCGCTACACGCATTCCGTTGACGGGCGCAACATACCTGAAAGCAACGCCTATTACGTGAAATTTGTCTATCTTTGGTAACAGGGGGCAAGGCAGTGAGGGGCATTGGCGGGAAGGGGAAGCAGACCCTGTCTGTAGAACATATTATGGGGCAGGTGGCCTGGCAGCTAAAAAACACTCCGGGCGTATCCCCCGCAGGGAAAACGGGCCGCCCTATATTGTCATTTGCCCCGGCAGCTTCCCTCCGGGCTATCGGGGGATGATGCCGGGTATGGCCTGCGGTTGATCCCCGCGGTTCTTTATGGACTGTTATGCTGCATTCATAAGGGCCAGTCCTTCAGCGACCGATACGAATTCGCCGCCCATATCGACCCGTTCCCGGCCAAAGCGCCGGATGAACAGGTCGCGTACGGCAGGCACGAAAGACGTGCCACCCGTCAGGAACACGCGATCAATGGCCGTGGCGGGCAGGCTGGCGCGCTCCAGCGCGGTTTCGACCGCATTGTCAAAACGGATCAGGTCGGGCGCGACCCAGCTTTCAAATTCGGCGCGGGTGATGTCTCGGCTGATATGGATATCGCGGTGGTCATATGTCAGCGTGGTGCGGTCAGCCATGGACAGTTCCCGTTTCGCCGCCCCTACGGCGCGGTACAGCGCCTGTCCCTGCTGGTCTTCGATCAGGTTCATCAGGGCATGCAGCTTTTCAGGTTCTGCGGCAGTTCGGGCGACATCGGCAATGTTGCGCAGGGTCTGGGGGGTGCGCATCAGTGCAAGCCGGTGCCAGTGCCCGAGGCTTGCATACCATTCCGCCGGAACAGGCAGCGGCTGTCCGCCCATAACGCGATATGTGGTTGACCGGCCCAGTTCGGGTGCGATTACCCGGTCTATGATGCGATAGTCAAACTGGTCGCCCGCAATGCCTACGCCAGCATAGCCCAATGGTATGGCGCGGTGGGGGGCATCGGGGTCAAAGCGCAGGATGGAGAAATCGCTGGTGCCGCCGCCGAAATCCGCCACCAGAACCGTTGCGGGTTCTGTCAGCCTCTGGGCAAAGCGCCACCCGGCGGCTTCGGGTTCCAGTGCGATGTTGACATGCTGGAAACCCGCAGCACGGAAACTGTCGCGCAGGCGCTGTTCGCCAAAATCATTATCCGCTATTTCCCCGGCGAACTGCACGGGGCGTCCCACCGTTGCGGTAACGTGGGCCGGATCAACCTGTATCGTGCGCATGAGACAGGTCAGGAAGCGGGCAATCATCATCTCCAGCGTCATGATCCGGCCAAGCAAGCGTGTCTGACGGAATGAAGCCTGCGCCAGATAGGATTTCATGGACATGATAAGCCGGCTTTCCGCCGGATCTTCCAGATAGGCGTCAATAGCCGCCGGACCGATCGCTTCATGCAGGGCTGGCTGGCCGGGCCGCGCTTCCTCCTGCCACAGGCACAACAGGGTGCGGCAGGTTTCATCGGGCGGATGGTGGGGGAAGGTGAAGCGCGTGGGCTGCGGTTGCCCGGCGGCGTCAAGCAGGACAACAACCGTGTTGGTCGTGCCAAAATCTATGCCAAGCCGCACGTTTCGGGAAGATGTTATGGAAGACATGGCGCCTGAATAAGCATCCCTCCGGCATGTGTCCATCCATCGGCGGAAAAAATTGCATGTTCCGTTATAACGTCATGATACTACGCTATTTTAATGTCCTGTCCTATCGACGGCGCGGAGCAAATATCCTCCGTAACCCGTGAACGGCTACGGTCTGTCCCTGCGCAGTCCCGCAACACAGACGGCAACGATCACCCCGGCAACCGAAAATGTCATGCACCACTCCACCATTCCGATGATGGTGCCGTCCCGCAAGGTGATCACCAGCGCCATGAGGGACGTAATCAGGCGGACTGCCCACATGCCAGTCCGATATGGCGCAGAGGAAAGGGGTAACCCGTAACGCACCGGTTGCAGGCCCGCATGACAGGACAGGCACACAACCCACAATAGCAGGGATGCAAGAATGGTCATGCGGTGCGCGCCTGTAAACAGCGGGCCGCATGAAGGGCGACAAGCCCGGCCACCAGCCCCATGCCATCCACGCCCATATGGATAGCTGCGTCATGTATCAGGGCCTGCGGTGCGCTGACCATATCCAGTAGCGGCAATCCACACCCCATGATTGCCGCAGCAGCAAGCTGTTCCTGCCAGCCGGACATTGGATTGCCGAACAACGAGCGGGACAGCGCATGCAATGCGCCCAGCCCCCAGACGGCAAAGAATATGTCAATTTCCATCCCGTCCCGATCGGGCAGCGTGGAGGGCAGCAGCCGATTGCTCCATAAAAAGGCCAGTATGGCCGTCAGCAGGCTGGTCATGCTGGCCACTGTCAGTCCTTCCGCCACGCGAAAGATGGCCAGATGGCCGGATTTGCGCCGCCGCTTCATTAAAAACAGCACCAGTCCGCTTGCGATGACAGCGGTGCCGAACAGGCCGGAGATAAAATAAAGCCATCGCAAGCCGGGGCCTGCAAAACGTGCATAATGCAATCCGTGCATCAACTGCATGGTCGTGGCGATCTGACCCGTATTGAGCGTAACCCCAAGCAGATGCCCGTCAGGTAGGCTGAAATCCACATGATCGCGGGTCAGGTAGGGAGCGGCGGCATCACTGGCAAAAATGCTCATCCGGTCAGGTCCGAACAGGATGAAACCACACGGTCGCCCCCCAAGATCCTGCTGCGCGATGGACAGAAGGGGGGACAGGGGCGGCACAGCTTGCAGGGGCGGCTTAGGCAGAGCGGACGGAGAAGATATCCTCCCCTTTTTCGTCTCATGCAGCAGGCTATGGGCGGGCATGATTGTATCGGCATGAACAAGGATGCCGGTATAGGCAATCATGACCATGAAGGGCAGGGCCAGTACGCCCGCCAGAAGATGAACGTCCAGCCACGACCGGATGCGTGATGTGGACAGGCGCAGCAGAACCACATCAGGCACCAGTGCGTGCAGATGGATGATGATGCCCGCCCCGACCACGACCAGCAGGCCCATCGCCAGCATATTGACCACACGGATGCCTGTCTCGTGCCCCCCGCGCAACGTATAATGGAAGTTATAGAAGAACTTCCCGCCCGTTGTCCTGCGCGTCGGAATCACCACGCCGGTAGCGGGGTCGAGAACGTCCCCCACGAATTCATGACCGTTGTAATGGAGGATTTCCAGAACGGGAGACCGGACGGAGGGCAGGACAAGAAAGGCGGCAATACCTCGTGCCTGTTGGCTGCGTAATAGGGTCGTGGCATCCGACAGGGCCGTATCGGTGGGATGAGTGGAAAAATGCCCTTCGGTTTCAGGCTGCATCCACCGGGTGATTTCAGTATCGAAAACCGCCAGTGTGCCGGTTGCAAAAACGCATAGCAGGCACAGTCCCGATACCAGACCGACCCAACCATGCAGCCAGCCCATCCGTGTCCGCAGGGTTTCGCGCATCAGGATACGACAAGACGGGAAAGGGCGGCAACGCCACCTGCCGTAATCACCACCATTGCACCCCGATAGCGGGTGTATAGCCCAAACCATGTCAGGATCAGGACCGGCAGACATGCGAGGGCGATCATGTGACCTGCCGCCGCAGCATCGGCCGGGGTGGGGCGTGCCCGCTGGACAAGATCCATCAGCAGCATATGGGCGACCAGATATGAAAAAAGACAGCCCCCAGCCGCATTGACAAGCCTGTTGAGCATAAGCCGGGATTTCGGGGAGACCGTAACGCGGGGCATGGAACTCTTCTGTTACCAAAGGACATATTAATGCGAATTATTCGCATGTCCTGTCTATGCCACAAAGCGACGAGGTTTGCGAAGGGTGTCATTTTGGGGAGCGGGTTTCATCGCGTGAGATAGAAGATGAAGGCGTATGCTATGTGAGTGGTAGCCCTGAACATATGAGAGCCGTTGCTGTCATGGAGCCGGCCGCCTTCTGTTCGTCAGATAGGGCAGGGACAGTTCTCTTTTTAGTGGGGAAAGCTGATGCCCGGTGAACTTTCAGAAGCATCGTATCAATCATCCGGCGCTTCAAATGACCGGTCCGTTCAGTCAGGGCAGCGAAACATGTTACTCGCAGGCGAATTCTCAACCCGCGCCTTGATATATCTTTTGCTGTTACGGAATGTATATTTTTTACACATAGGGAAGCCCTAGGATAAATCCGAAATTTGGATTAACTGTATCGTCATGTGCTAGAAAAAGTTGCCGCAGGATAGAAAAAGCTAAGAGAGTCATATGAATGTTGCAAACCGAGATATGAAAATACAGTAAAGATTGTATTAGGGATTTAAAGATGATATCAAAAAAAACTCGGATGATGCTATATTTATTATTATCTGCGGTAGCGTCCTGTGTATGCTTCATATTTGGTCAGCATCTTTATATTGATTCTGATGAGGCTAATTATGCACTCGCTGTGCAGGACATGGCGCGAGGGAACTTTTTTTTAAAAAATTGGGTATTCTCTCCCGATAATTTTTGGACAATTGATGTCGCGGGCATGTATGCCCTCAGCAGTATATTCGGTAACAAACCGTTTATACCGCACCTTATGGCGGCCCTGTGGTGGGGAGGTATAACTTTTCTTAGTTTAATATTATGCAACATATCGAAAAAAGATTACTCATGGCAGAGATGTCTGCCCGTTATATTATTTCTGGCGTTAATGCCGCTTTATGATCATGGTCCCGAAAGTTTCATTTCTTACATACCTTATCATGTAGGTACCGTTTTTTTTGGCCTATGTATTTTTGTATCCATACAGTCAGTGATTAATGGAAAAAATGTTCCATTTGCATTGATGATGATATTTTTATTTACAACATTAATATCGGCATCAGACTTCTTTGGTGTTGTTGTCGCCATTGTCCCGGCAATCATGGCGTTAATTATGAATGCCAGATCATATGAAGAAAAAAGTTTTGTTCCAAAAATATCAGCATCAATTATATGTGGACTTGTTGCGTCAAAAATAATTCATATCATAATTGTTAAAAATGGCGGATTTTATTCGCGGGAAATCCATGCGCGCTTTCTGCCATTTGATGAATTACCCCAACGCGCCATTTACACCATACAGTCTGTTCTGGATTTTTTTGGTGTCGATTTCCTAGGGAAACGGGTTGGGAATTCCTTGATCTGTATGCTTCGTGCGATACCCTTCGTAGGGATGGTTTACGGAATTTTCCTGTTATCGAAAAGATTCACCATAAAAGAAATTAATAATTACGATTATTTATCTCGAGTATTCATTTTTGGTTTTTGTATAGATTTTTCTGCTGCGTTCTTTTCTGATTTCTACCTGACGAAGGAAGATATAATAAGATACTTTCTTCCATCTTTTATATATTTTGTATTGTTCTTTTCACGTAATTTTTCCATAAAACCAATAGCGTTTTATGTTCCCATATTTGTAACTGTTATAATCTATCCTTTTTCGTATTATAACCTGTCAGATCATAAATCTGATCCTTTCCATATCGACCATCAGATTAATACAAAGTACATTATTCAGGCTTTGAATGAAAATAATGTCCACCATGGATATGCCGGTTATTGGGAAGGTTCTCTGGTGACATATGAGAGTGGGGAAAAGGTTATCTCCCGGGCGATATATGATGAACATGATCCTGACCACCAGAAAGCATGCAATCTATATCCGCATCAATGGTTATCCAGGCTGGACTGGTACGCCAGAGACAATGTGGAGCAGGAAAAATATTTGTTTTTCATAACGCACGACTTTGTTTCAAAGAATAATGATGGCCTGCTCCGGCGCGATGTTTTCAATACATTTGGAAGTCCGGTAAAATCCATACATATCGGTGGAAACACTGATATCGACATATATGAAAAACGGACAGTCGAGACATGCCCTAACCTGTTTATCACCTACCGGTTCGATAAGGATGCTCCCCCACAGGCAATCAGTAAGCGGTAATCCGGAACATTATGAATTCCCACCATTCATTTCCAGCGTCATTCAGGGTGCGAACAGAAACCATCGCGGGCTGGACCGGGGCTTGATCCAACCTGCTGCGACCGTAATAGGGTGATGACAGGCATAAGTAAGGATTGTCCATATCGCGGTATGACAGCATATCATTCCTTAATGTGCTCCCCGTTTTTAATGAGGCATGGGCACGATAAGCTCATTGGGATGGGCGGGAGGAGCCCGGTGCTTTTCGCGTTTCAGGCCCCCGATGTGCCTCAAAATGCATATGGACGTATTCCTGATCGCTTGTCGTCGTAAGGGGCATCGGGAAAGGTTGCTGAGCATGATGGCAGTCAAGAGCAGGTCATCCGCCTGTCTGCGGGCGAAAGAGAAACCGGAAGTTTCCCTTGTCCGCGCGGGATTACGCAGACCCTGCTCCATAGTCGTCGCAAGGAGGGCCGCTTCGCGCCTTCGTTCTATTCTCGTGATGCCGGGATATTGCTGAATATTGTGCGTGCGAGATTTTCCATGGCAATATATTGCCCATAGGGATGCACTGCCGTAATCAGAGGACTCAATTCCGCCTATGGTTTCGTTCGTGGAAGTGCTGGTCTCGCCTGCAGATATGCAGGTTGATTTCAGGGATCTGGCGACTTCAACGGTGTACGGGGCAGAATGCAGGTATATGCGCACCATGTCGGGAGGTCAGCATTACACGCCCTGTAACATCAACTGATGTCGCAAGACAGGCCGGTGTGTCGCAATCAGCCGTGTCGCGCGCCTTTTCGCCGGGGGCGAGCATTGCACCCGCCACGCGGCGCAAGGTTCTGGAGGCTGCGGCGGCGCTGAATTACCGGCCCAACCGTATCCCCGCCATCATGCTGTCGGGGCGTTCGCGCATGGTGGGGGTTGTGGTTGGGGGGCTGTCCAATCCATTCTACGCATCCGCTCTGGAACGTCTGGCCATATCGTTGCGTGCCGAAGGGTTGCAGATCCTGCTGGTGCATGTGGATGATGCACTGACACTGGATAGTGCGCTGGATCACCTGCTGAGCTATCGCGTCGATGCGGTCGTTACAGCCTTGGCCGTAGGCACGCGCAGTGCAGCGCGCGCGCTGTCGGATATGAAAATTCCCGTAATCTGCTTCAATTCCCGCCTGACCGGACCATGGATATCGACCGTCGTGTCCAACAACCGCGCAGCGGGGAATATGGCCGCGCGCGTGCTGCTGGAATGCGGCGTGAAACGTCCGGCATGGCTGGCCGGTCCCGTGCGCAACACAGCATCGCGTGCGCGCGGACAGGGATTTATCGAGGGGTTACGGACGGATTCCAGCGTATCGGGCGATCTGATCGAACTGCACGGGGATGACAGCTACGAAAGTGGCTACGACGCGATCTGCAAAATGCTTGCGGGTGGTGCGCGACCGGATGGCCTGTTCAGCAGCAATGATCTCATGGCCTGTGGGGCAATGGACGCGCTGCGGCAACGTGGTGGCCTGCGTTGCCCGGAAGATGTCGTCATGATGGGATATGACAATATCCCCCAGGCTGGCTGGCACGCCTACGATCTGACAAGTTTCGACCAGCAGGCGGAAAGGCTGGTTGCCGTGGCGACGGAACTGCTCGAAACCGCGCTGCAACCCGAAAGCGGGCCGGTATCACGTACCTGCGTGATCGAGGCAAAGCTGGTCGCCCGACGTAGCACCACGCCCCAGTTCATTTAAACGTTACCGCTTTTGCGATTGTTTGGCGGCGGCATACCTGTGCATAGCTATGCAACAACCTATGCAGCCGCCTGACATCGGGGAGTGAGATTATGGCAGACAGGAATTTCCGCAGCATTCTTACCGGCTCGTTCTCGACGCCCTGCGGTGACAATCCCACGGTGGCAATGATCGAGGCCGCATACCGGCATGCCGGTATCGACGCCCGCTACATCAACTGCGACGTGAAGGCCGAAAACCTGGCCGCCGCCGTGGCGGGGGCAGTGGCGATGGAATGGGTCGGTTTCAACTGTTCCCTGCCGCACAAGGTGGCGGTGATCGAGCACCTGGATGAACTGGCGCAATCCGCGCGCATCATTGGCGCAGTGAACTGTGTCTCCATCCGCGATGGTCGATTGATCGGCAACAACACTGATGGCAAGGGCTTCCTTGCCTCGCTGCAAAGCGTGACGGACCCGGCGGGAAAGCGCGTGCTTGTGCTGGGGGCAGGCGGGGCCGCACGTGCCATTGCAGTCGAACTGGGGCTGGCCGGGGCAAAGCATCTGACCGTGACGAACCGTGATCCTGACAAGGCACGGACGATCGCAGCCCTTGTCGCTGACAATACGCCGTGCAGGGCGGAGGTCATGGCATGGGATGGGGAAATCTCAGTGCCCGAGGGCACCGATATTGTCATCAATGCAACATCAATCGGTCTGGGCGATGCGCAGGCCCTGCCACCGATCAGGCTGGAAACGCTGCGGCGCGGCATGGTCGTGGCGGATGTCATTCCCAATCCGCCCATGACACACCTGCTGCGCAAGGCGCGCGCACAGGGCTGTACGGTGCTGGACGGGCTGGGAATGCTTGTCAATCAGGGTGTCATCGGGGTGGAGCTATGGCTGGGGCGCAAGCTGGATTCCGGCGTGATGCAGCGCACCTTGCAGGAAATATTCGGCGTATCGGACTGAAGGGAAGCGTCACCTGACCACGGGGGCAGAACCGGGGCGAAAAGAAAGGAAGGGCCGCATGACAACCGTTTCCAGCGCCAGCACTGAACATCCGTCGCCCCGGCACAGGCTGCGCCAGCGCGCGCTTGATGTCCTGCCGCACTTCGCCCATCTGGGCGACAGCAGGCCGCAGGCCCGGCGTTATGTCGGCATTGCCGCGGCTGTGGCGGCAGTGGGTGGCCTGCTGTTCGGCTATGATACGGGCATCATCGCATCGGCGCTGATTTACGTCAGCCAGAGCTTTTCGCTTTCCACCGCCGGGCAGGAATGGGTTGCGGCGGCCCTTAATCTGGGGGCGGTTGCCGGTGCGGTGCTCAGCGGCCCGGTTTCAGATCGCTATGGCCGTCGCCCGGCAATCATGCTGGCTTCGGCGGTGTTCATCCTTGCCTCCTTCGGGTGTGGTCTGGCGCCGGATACGACGATCCTCATCATCGCGCGGCTGTTCCTTGGCGTGGCGATAGGGGCCACCACGCAGATCGTGCCGGTCTATGTTGCCGAACTGGCCCCGGCGGAACGACGTGGCGGTCTTGTATCCCTGTTCCAGATGGTGTTTTCGCTCGGCCTGTTACTGGCCTTTTTCGTGGGTTACGAAATGGCGGGGCCACCCGACTGCTGGCGGCCCATGTTCATGCTGGGGGCGGTGCCCGCGATATTGCTGGCGCTGGGCATGCTGTTTCTGCCGGAAAGTCCGCGCTGGCTGCTGCATCATGAACAGGAACGGCGCGCTATTGCGATTTTATACCGTCTGCGCGGGCATCATGATCCCGTCCGGATGGAACTGGACGCCGTCCTGTCCATTGAGGAGGACGGGCGTGATGAGGACGCAGGCTGGGGCGCACTGCGACAGGCATGGCTACGGCCCGCACTGATCGCCGCATTGGGTATTGCGGCACTTTCCCAGCTTTCGGGGCCGAATGTGATTGTCTATTACGCGCCAATCATCCTGTCACAGACGGGGCTGGGTCATTCCACGGCGCTGCTGACATCGGTTCTGGTGGGTGTGACGTCCACTATCACAACAGGCATGGGCATTGCGCTGATCGACCGTGTGGGACGCCGCCGGATGCTCCTGCTGATGCTGCCGTTTGCAGCCCTTTCCTTGTTCGTGCTGGGGGCGGTCTTTCTCAGTCCGGCACCTATTGCGGGCATGCGCATGGTGATGATGGTTGCGTCGCTGCTGGGCTATATTTTCTTCAATTTCGGGTCGTTATCAGTGGCGGTGTGGCTGATTGCGGCGGAGGTGTTTCCCCTGCATGTCCGCAGCAAGGCCATGGGGCTGGCCAGCGCCACCGTCTGGCTTTCTGACACCCTTGTCTCTCTCGTCACGCTGTCGCTGGTCAATGGGCTGGGTACGACTGGCACGTTCTGGCTGTTTGGCCTTATCAACGTCATCTCGTTCGTTTTTGTCTGGGCTTTCGTGCCCGAAACGGCAGGAACGACGCTGGAAGGCATCGAGACGCGGCTGCGGTCGGGAACCTTTCTCGCACGCGACTGACGGGGAGCAGGGAAACGGATGTGCGGGCTGTGAAGGGCCAGCCACGTGCATCGCGGTTTTGCCGGGAGTAGGGAAGGGCCTGTCTTGATGGCTGTGTTATTATCACCCCTTAATCACAAAATACCGGCATAATGGATCAGATCATGCCCTATGCCCGCTGACTTCCTGCCCGAGGGTGCGTGGCATGCGGATGCAGCCAAGGGCCGCCACCAGCGCGATAATGGCTGCCGCAAAGAAGGTTGCATGCAGTTCAGCCAGACCCACGCCGTGGCTGTGGTCGATGGTCTGGAAAAGGGAGAGACCGAACGCAGCCCCCGCGACGCCTGCGGCCGACGCAGCCTGTTGCAGGATGGACAGCAGTCCGGATGCCGCACGCCGCTCCTCGGTGGAAATATCGGCAAATGCTACGGTGGAAAGGCTGGTCAACTGCATGGATCGCGTGGCGCCCGCGAAAACCAGCATCAATACCAGCAGGCCCCTGTTCGTATCCGGCGCTGCGAAACCGCATGCAACAAGCGAAAGGGCAACCATCAATCCGTTGAACAGCAATATGTTCCGAAAACCGAACCGCCGTATAATCGTGCTGGTAAAGGGTTTCAGGCCCAGATTGCTACAGAAATAGACCAGAACCCATCCCCCTGCCGCAGCCGGACGTAACCCGAAACCAAGCTGGAACAGCAGCGGCAGCAGGAATGGCATGGCGGAGAACAGGGTGCGAAACAGCACACCTGGATACAGCACGACATAGCGCAGGCTGGGGCGGTTTAGCGGAGCAAGTGAGAGGATGGGCGTGGGGTGCCGCCTGAGGTGCCGTATGGCGGCCCATCCGGTTGCAATGCCGCCAATAATCAGGCCAAGGGCGATTTCGCGGGTACAGCCACTTTCCGCCGAACGCTGGAAACCTGCAAGCAGGGTGGTCAGCCCGATGGCGCACAGGGAAAAGCCCACGAAATCCATGGGGGGCGGTTCGGTTTTTTCTTCCTGCGGGACGAAGCGCAGGATGGCGATGGCCCCTGCCAGCCCGATGGGCAGATTGAGCCAGAAATTCCAACGCCAGTCCAGTGTCTGGGTAATGAAGCCGCCCAGAACCGGGCCAATGATGGGGGCCATGAGGCCGGGCCAGACGGTTACTGCCTGTGCGCGCATCCATTCGGATTTCGGGGTATGACGCAACACCACGGACATGCCGACGGGCATCATCATGGCCCCGGCCAGTCCCTGCGCGATACGGGCCAGCACGAACATTGTCAGGTCAGGCGCGATCCCACACCAGACGGATGCAAGGGTAAAGGCAATGACGGAGACGAGCAGCAGCGTGCGCTCACCAATTTTTTGCGACAGCCAGCCGGACAGGGGCGACAGGGCGGCTGATGCCAGCATGTAGGCCGTGATCCCCATGGACAGGTCAATGGTTGTTACGCCAAAGCTGTGCGCCATCTGCGGCAGGGATGTATTGATGATCGCGCCATCAAGGTTCTGCATGAATGACGTCGCCGCCATTATCAGGGCGATCATGGGGGAATAATTCTGGCGTGCGGCGGGCGTGCCTGTCTGTCGGGTCATGTGGATCGGGCCGGGTTGGGATCTGGACAATACGCGCGGCATTCTTCGCGGGCAGCAGGGACCGCCCGGTCGGGTTGAGATACCGCCATATCCAGTCCAGATACGCCAGATTCTGCCGCCCGACCAGTTCACGATCCTGTAGCGGCCTTCTGTCTGTGGCTGCTACAGCGCGTTTACTCCGACTGGATTATGAACAGGGGGGCATGATACCCAATGGTATCCCCCTCCTGCGCCAGAACAGTATGAATCACCCCGCCTGCGGGTGCTATGACAGGCAGCCGGACAGGCCCGACTTCAACAAAGGCAAGGATGTCGCCTGTTGCGACTGTACTGCCGGGCCTGATCGCGCCCATGCGGAAAACGCCCATTTCGGGACTGGGCACGGTGTTCTGTCGGACGGACGGGGCCATGGTCTGCGCGACCGGGGCCGCTACGGCGGGTGATAGCGTAAGGGTCAGGACTGCATCATTTTCGGCAAGGGTCAGGTGAAAGACCCCGTGGCGTCGCATTGCGGGCGCCAGCCTGTCCAGCATTTCCAGAAGGGTCATGATGCGGCCGCGCCCATTATGGTTTCCAGATAATGTACATTGATCTCGCCTGCCGCGAATGCGGGTTCGTCCATCAGGCGGCGATGCAGTGGGGCCGTTGTCGCAATGCCCGTAATCTGCATTTCATCCAGCGCGGCCTTCATGCGATTGATGGCATCCACGCGATCAGTGCCGTGAACGATCAGTTTCGCCACAAGCGAATCATAGTGGGGTGGTACGGCATAGCCATCATATAAATGCGTATCGACCCGTACGCCGGGGCCACCGGGCGCGCGCCATTTGGTAACAAGACCGGGGCTGGGGCGTAATGTCACCGCATCTTCGGCGTTGATGCGACATTCCAGCGCGTGCCCGGTGGTATGAATGTCGTGCTGGCGAATGGACAGGGGATGGCCCATGGCGATACGAAGCTGTTCGCGTACAATATCGATACCCGTGGTCATCTCCGTTACCGGATGTTCGACCTGCAGGCGGGTATTCATTTCAATAAATGCAAAATCGCTGCCTTCGTACAGGAATTCGAAGGTGCCCGCTCCTGTATATCCCATCCGGATGCAGGCACGCGCGCATAATGCGCCCAGGGCCGCGATCCGTTCCGGGGCGATGCCGCAGGCGGGCGCTTCTTCCACCAGTTTCTGATGGCGACGCTGGACCGAACAGTCGCGCGCGCCCAGCCATACGGCATGGCCGTGGGTATCGGCCAGAACCTGAATTTCGATATGGCGTGGTTTCTGCAAAAAGCGTTCGGCGTAGACGACAGGATTGCCAAAGGCGCGTCCCGCTTCCTCGCGCGCCGTGGCAATGGCCGTGTCCAGTTCCGTCTCATGGTGGACAATCCGCATGCCGCGTCCACCGCCCCCGCCACTTGCCTTGACAATAAGCGGGTAGCCGATCGCCGCGCATATTGTCCGTGCCATGGCGGGGTCGGCAGGCAGCGCGCCGTCCGAATCAGGCAGGCAGGGCACGCCAGCAAGCCGCATCTGCTGTTTGGCGCTGATCTTGTCGCCCATAAGCCGCATGACGGCGGCGGACGGACCAACGAGAACCAGCCCCGCCTGTTCCACGGCCTGTGCAAAATCCGGATTTTCGGACAGGAAACCATAACCGGGATGGATGGCGTCCGCTTCCGTCAGGCTGGCGGCACGCATGATGCGCGGGATGTCCAGATAGCTGCGTGCGGCAGCGGCGGGGCCGATGCATATGCTGTGGTCCACAAGGCGCAGATGGGCCAGACTGCTATCGGCCTCCGAATAAACGCCAATGGTTTCCAGCCCAAGAATGTTGCAGGCACGGACAATGCGCAGGGCAATTTCGCCCCGGTTGGCGATGAGAACCCGGCGGATCTTACGCATTTAGCCGCTCCACGCGGAAGAGCGGCGTCTCCGGCTCGACAGGCTGGCCGTTCGTCACCAGTATTTCCACGATGCGGCATGGATATTCCGCTTCCATGCGCGACAGGGTTTTCATGACTTCCAGAATATACAGCGTCTGCCCTTCCGATACGGTATCCCCCACCTGCACGAAAGGCGGCGCATCGGGTGCCGCTGCGGCGTAAAACTGGCCGTGCATGGGGGCTACGATAATCGTCTGGGCGGGGGTGGCGGGCACTGATGGCACGGAAAGGGCGGGTGGCGCGTCTGTATCCGCCGTGGGGGCGGTGGGTTGTGTCGCCGTGCGCACAAGATGGATGCGTTCGTCACCCTGCCTGTAATCCAGTTCCGCAATGCCAAGTTGCGCCATGCGGGCCATCAGGGTCTCAAGATGGGTAAGGTCGATATTCATGTCCGCTCGATCCGCTTTCAGCGCAGGGGTTTTACGATAACGCCCGCATCTTCCAGTCCGGTCCGCACGGCGCGGGCGACCGCCACGGCCTGCGGGTTGTCGCCATGGACGCATATCGTATCGATCCGCGTGGGCAGGAACCTGCCCGATACTGTCTCGATCCCGCCAGCGCGCACCATGCGCACCATCCGCTCCGCCACGAAACCCGCATCATGCAGGACCGCGCCGGGCTGCGTGCGTGAGACCAGATGGCCATGTTCGTCATAGGCGCGATCGGCAAACACTTCCGAGAAGACCGAAGCACCCTGTTCATGGCCAAGGCGTTCAAGATGGCTCAGCGCAATGGCGATGATCGGCAGGCCGGGTGCCGCGCGGCGGACCGCATTCAGGACGGCCTGGGCTACGGCGGGGTCTTTTTCCGTCAGGTTGCCAAGTGCGCCATGCGCCTTCACATGCGTGATCTCATGCCCCGCATAACGGGCCAGAGCGATTGCAGCACCGATCTGGTAGGCGACGATATGTTCGATTTCCGCAGGTGACAGCGGCAGCGCCCGCCGCCCGAAACCCCACAGGTCGGGAAAGCCCGGATGCGCGCCTACGCCTACCCCTTTTTCCTGCGCGATGTGGAATGTGTGGGCCATGACCTGCGGGTCGCCCGCGTGAAAACCGCAGGCAACATTGGCCGAAGTCACGATGTCCAGCATGGCGGCATCATCGCCGATTGTGTAATGGCCAAAACTTTCACCCAGATCGGCGTTCAGATCGACGGTGCTGACAGGCATGGTGTCGTGCTCCATAAGGGCAGGGGTCAGGATGTTACGGAAATGGCGGGGGCAAGATCAGGGCGCAGGGTGTCAATCCCGCATGCCAGTACGTGCAGGTGACGGGCATCAAGGCGGATGGCCTCGACCGCTTCGTGTCGCGTGATCTGGATGAAGCGGACGGACTGGCCGATGGCTGTCTGCGCCAGTACCCGCAGGTCGGGTTCGATAACGGTTGCGATCTTTGGGTAACCGCCGCAGGTATTGGCGTCCGCCATCTGCACGATGGGCTGTCCCGCTGGGGGAACCTGCACCGTGCCGGGCAGGATGCCGTGGGAAAACAGGTTGACCGGGCTGTCCAGTGCCAGGGTTTCTGTCCCTTCCATCCGGTAGCCCATGCGGTTGGCGTTGGGCGTCAGTTTCCATGGCTGTCCCCAGAAATGATCCTGTGAATTGGCGGTGAAAAGGGCGTATTCGGCGGCAGGCAGCGCGCGTACGACAACATCGCCGCCGTCAGGAAGCGGGGTAGGGCATGTCAGTCCGTAACCCGTAGCAGGGAAGGGTAGCGGCGGGAGCGGGAGTGTTTGCAGCCGGTCCCCCCTGCGCAGCGCACGGGCGGCCAGACCGCCAAAGCCCCCCTTGAGGTCCGTTGAGCGAGACCCCAGAACCTGAGGAACATCTATCCCGCCCCGCAGGGTGACGTAGCAGCGCGCGCCTGCCGTGGGGGCGGGAATGGTCAGGATCTGACCGGGACGCGCCTGCATGGCCCAGTCCGGTGGAAGGGGCGTGCCATCCAGCGTGGCGGCGGTGCGTGCGCCGGTCAGGGCAAAGCTGGTGGCATGGTCAAAGCGTATGCGGAAGGGAAAAAAGACAACTTCGATGCCAGCGGCGTCCGGATCATTTCCCAGCAGGATATTGCCATACGCCAGCGCCAGACGGTCCATTGCTCCCCCACGGGAGACACCAAGCGATATGGCGTCCGGTCGCCCGAAATCCTGTATGGTGTTCAGTGTCGAACTGGTCAGGATTTCGATCATCATGCCCTCACGAAGCGGATGGTATCGCCCAGCCTGAACAGGCAGGGTTCGGCACGGAAGGGATCAAACAGCGAAAGGGACGTATGCCCAAGGATATGCCAGCCGGAAGGCGCGGTGCAGGGCATGATGCCCGCATGCCCACCCCCGATAATGACCGAACCCTGTTCCACCTTCAGCCGGGGGGAGGCACGGCGCGGCATGGCCAGGCGGGGATCAAGACCGGTCAGGTAGACAAATCCCGGCATCGCACCGATCGCGGCAACGCTGTAGGTGGCCTGAACGTGGGCTGCGACCGTCTCTGCTTCCGTCAGGCCGGCAAATTGCGCCACCGCCGCCAGATCTTCCCCTGCCGTGCCGCCATATGTGACGGGAACCGTGATTTCCCGCGACGGGACGGGATCATCCGTTGCCTGTGCCCATGTTTCGCGCAGCAGGTCTTCCACCGCGACGGGATCGGTAACGGTGACATCGAACGTGACCAGCAGGTTGTTGACGCCGGGGACGGCATGGGTGACGCAGGGATGTTTTGCGATATGGCGGGCCGCTGCCCATATTCGGCGCTGGGTCTGGTCGCTGAAGGCCCCGTCGGCAGCATCCAGCAGCAATCCGCCCGCTCCCGCCATGCTGATACGTGTCATGGCGGGGTCTCCTGCTGTATCAGGTGCATGGTCCCCCGCTTTTCGGTGCGTGATGCCAGGGACGGAATGGTAACGGAAAGAAACGTTATCACCACGCGATTCAGCATGAGCTGACAGTCATTGGCAACGGGTTTCTTTTTTATCCGTAACGTTTTCATGCTGGCAGCCTAATTGTTCAACAATCCCTTGACCAGAAAAAAATGTTTCGTATAGGGTTCGTTATGGGATGAATATGATCTGACCCGTTCGGTATCTGGCGGAATGTCACCGTAACTGATTATTTTTAGTAAATATTCCCTATATGACAATAATATAGGCGTTATGTTCTATATCTTTCTTTAATTCTGGCCCCGCCATGGCCATCGATTCTGCGGATGAAACAGGGATAAAAATGCCGGACTATCTCGTTATCAAAAAGCATTGTTGAACAATCTGATAATGAATTCCCGTATCGACACTGGATTGCGCCATCCGGCGCGTGGCATGCGATTTATGTATCAGGATGACTGCCTGATTATGGGTCCGGTCAATAAAAATGGATCATGACGAAGAAAATGTATGATGTACCCTTGTTCAGATGCCGGCATACTTTCAGCCTCCCGACTTTCGCAACGGGTATGGGCCCCGCAGCCTGCCCGACAGTATCCATTCGTGATTGGCCCACAGGAATATTACGGCTGAAAGGGTCACGGGCCGGAAAATGATGGTACGTCCTTCCCATCAGTCCCTGCCTGCCAGTGTCGCCCAGCGTCTGCGTGAGGATATTCTGGATGGTGATCTGGTCAGCGGACAGCCTCTGGTCGAAGCACAGATGGTGGAACGGTTCGGCGTATCCCGAAACACGGTGCGCGAAGCCATGCACTCACTCGCGCAGTCCGGGTTGGTGACCGTTATCAGCCACAAGGGCAGTTTTGTCCGGCAACTGACTGCTTCCGACATTCGGGAGATTTACGAAATCCGCCGTATTGTGGAAACGGGTTGCTGCATCCGGGTCGAAACCGGTCGGTGGACCCAGCTTGCCCCCGTATTTACCGCAGCCTTTACGCAGGCGCGTTCCGCCATGCGCGATGGTGAGTGGCGGATGGCCGGAACAGCCAGCCTGCTTTTTCACCGCCTTCTGGTCGGGGCGTGCGGCAGCGATCAACTGACCGCCTTTTTTGACAATATATGCGCCCAGATGCGGCTGGCATTTCAGATGGTGCAGCCGCAGGACGCCATACAGCGGCCCTGGCTGGAAAAGGATGTCGCCATTTTTGAAACCCTCAGGGAAGGAAAGACAGGACAGGCCATCACCCTGATCGAGGATTACCTGAAGTATTCGGAAGACCTTCTCTTCACCCTCATTCCCGGAATAGACGAATGAAAAACTATCCTGCCGCCTACCAGATTCCTCCCGACTTCAAATACGCGGTCGATAGGGAGTTCTATAATACCGTCTCGAAATCGGCGCTGTCCCGCCCGCCCGTCCTGTCGGAAGTTGTTCCAATCCGTACCGGCTACGCATGGGAAGTAAAACAGGGGCAGGTTTTCCGTATTGTCGCCCCGGAGGGGCCGCAGGTTGGCGACCTTAACATCTGGTACCGTCACGACCCGCGTGAACGGCTGTGGGCATCGCGCACCCGCCAGCTTGAAGGGGCGCATGTCTCCACCTTCAACCGCCTGTGGTCAACGCTGCCGTTCATGCGTCCGCTCGTGACCATTACAGGAGATTCGCTGAACGATTATGGCGTGGACGCGTATGGTGGCCGTATTCACGACCTGCTGGGCACGCGGTGCGATCCCTACATCAACAAGCTGCTGAGCGGGGAGGAGTTCGACCATCACTGCCATTCCAACCTGACCCGCGCCGTCCTGCCTTATGGCCTGACGGAATTTGACGTGCATGACGTGCTGAATGTGTTTCAGGTAACGGGTCTTAATCACGAAGACCGTTATTTCATGGAAGCGTCCCCCGCACGGCCGGGTGACTATCTGGAATTCTTTGCGGAGGTGGATCTTCTCTGCGCCATTTCCACCTGTCCCGGCGGCGATCTGTCGCTGCCCATGTGGGGGGATGAGGCTGGCAGCACGCTGTCCGTATGCCGGCCGCTCAAGGTGGAAATCTACGATACCGATCCCGCCTGCCTGAAGGGATGGACGCCGCCGGTCCGTTCGGATTATCGCGGGCAGCATGGTCTGCGTGAAGACCGCTCCGGCGTTAACCGATAACCATGGCGGATAAACTCGCCCCCCGGCATCTGACGATGATCGCCTTTGGCGGCCTGATCGGGATGGGGCTGCTGGTCGGGTGTGGCAGCGCCATACACAGGGCCGGTCCCGCCATCGTGCTGAGCATCCTGTATGCGGGCATGCTGACATACTGCGCCATGCGGACCCTGTCGGATTATATGGCGCTTGACCCGGACCGGGGTTCGTTCCTTGCCTATCTGGGCACATCGCGCCGTTCGGGGGAGGAGTTTGTCTGTGGCTGGCTTTACTGTGCGTACTGGACCTGCGTCATCGCGGCGGAAGGACTGGGTGGGGGAATGCTATTGCATCAGTATCTTCCGCTGCCCGTGCTGCCGACGGCACTGGCGCTGATTGCGGCGGCATGTGCGCTGAACCTGCAGTCGGTCAGGCTTTTCGGGCAGGTCGAGTTCTATCTGACTATGGTCAAGCTGGTTGCCATCATGGCGTTCTGTGCGGTCTGCCTGGGGGCGGTTACGGTGGACCTGTATCACCATGGCCGTCAGATCCTGCATGATCTGAATGGAATTGATCTGGCCCCGTTCGGGATCGGCGCGGCGTTCTATACCGTGCCAACCATCATGTTCACCATGGCCGGGGCTGAAATCATCACCATAGCCCATCGGGAAACGGAAACATCCAGCCAGACCCTTTCCGGTCTGGCCCGTCTCGTCACGGTGCGGATGGTCGCCTTTTATCTCGTTCCCGTGCTGCTTATCCTGCTGATCCTGCCGTTATCATCTGTCCGGCCCGGATTTTCGCCCTTTGCCGATACGCTGGCTTTCCTGCATGTGCCGCATGGCAAAGCCGTATTCGATGGTGTCATTCTTGTTACGTTACTGTCCTGTATCAATTCCAGCACCTATATCGCGTCCCGCGTCATGAATGAACTGCGGACACATGACCGGCATGGAACGGGCATGACGCCCGTATCGTTCGCATCATGCATCATGGGGGTGTCGGCGGCGGGTGGCATGCTCTGCGTGGGGGCGACACTGTTCAGTGCGGCTGCCTTTTCATTGCTGCTGGATGTCAGTGGCTACATCACCATTGTCGTTTACGGTGTCATCAGCCTGTCCTTCATCCGCTTTGCAACGGGCAGGGCATTATCGCCAATGACAAGGATGCGGGCCTTTATGGCACTGCTGCTCAGTGCCGGTGTGATGTCTGCCGTTATTGGCGGTGATGAGCGACGCAGCGGCCTGGAATGCTTTTTTGTCCTTGTCCTGCTTTTATCTGTCTGTCGTGTCGGAATGGGTCGTCTTGGCCGTTAGGGCTGGATATCCCGCGTGCGTGTTTTCGCCGCCGGTTCGAGTATCCATACGACTTCCGTTGCCGGGCAGGTCCCTTTCAGTCCGCCCGGTACGTCATGCCGCCTGACGCAGGTGAGATGGAATAGCCCACCATAATACTGTCGGACTTCTGCTTCGTTTACGCTGAAGGGTGGTCCGGGCCTGAATGACTGATCGTATTCAAGGCAGATGAGCAGTTCCGGGGCAGCATCCGTGATTGCGATCACATGTGGAGCATAGGCAGTGCGTACGGGTTCAGGCAGGGCGATCAGGGATGCGCGATCATACACGGCATCGACAGGGCCAAGTGCCGTGCGGGTAAGATCAAAAATATTGCCAACGAAAATGCGGATATTCTGGGCTTCCAGACAGCGCAGGCCACCGAATTGCGAAATACGTGGCGTCAGTTCCAGTTCCGCAAATAACTGGTCCACCGCAATCTGGCTCAGTTCGATCCCGACGACCTTGTATCCCTGTTCAAGCAGCCAGTGGATATCAAGGCTTTTTCCGCACAAGGGAACAAACACGCAGGCCCCCGGCGGCAGGCCAAGCGCGGGGAAATGACGCAGAAGCAGTGGGTTGGGCTGTAGTTCATGAAAGCCGGTTTCATTGCGCTGCCATTTTCCGTGCCAGAATGCTTCATCCACTGTTGCGTTCATTGCTCATGGTTCTTCCCGCTGTATCGGGGCAGGTTGTATCAGGTGTCGCGCAGGCATCGCAATACAGGCTGCCGGTTCGCCCGAAGTCGGGCGAACGGGTGGTTACAGTATCACGATCTTACGCAATACGTTTTCCGAAATGTTCACCAGATGGGTTCGTACATATTCAACCGCCAGAAGCGGGCTTTTCATCTCGATCATCTGGATGATGCCCCAGTGTTCGCACGAACCCGAGTGGTCTACACCTTCGTATTCATTTACGATTTTTCTGGCCCGCGCGATGTGGGACATGGCGACCGCGTGCATGTCAGCCAGCGCGGTGTTTCCGCATTCCTGCACAAGCGTGACATGGAAATCATCATTCAGGCGGTAGTATCCCGTTATGTCCTGGTGCTTTATGCACTCGTCCATCCGCTCCTGCAGACGCGACAGTTTCTGGACTGCCGTTTTGGAACCGTCCTGCGCCAGCAGTTCGGCGGCGAACTGTTCAATGCTGCGCAGTACCTGAAAACGATCCTCCAGATCGGTGCCGCGAACCGGTGTGACCGTCGCCCCCGAAAAGGGAGTGATCATGACCAGTCCCTCGCGTTCGAGTTCCTTCAGCGCATCGCGCAGGGGGGTGCGTGATACGTTATATTCGCGGCACAGTTCCTGCTCCGGCAGGCGCTTGCCCGGTTCCCATACCCCATTGATGATTTCCGCGCGAAGCTGACGCAGCAGCCCTTTCATAAGGACTTCCCGGTTGGCTGTGCCTTCGCGACTCTTTTTTTCGTCTACGGATATATTCATGGCGTCATGTCCATAGCCTGTTTCCCGGCAGGCGGACAGGGCATGGCGCGGGGTCAGAGGTCAAGTTCAAGAATGCTGGCATCGGCTGGCTCCGAACAGCATATCATCATCACGTCCCGGTCGGTTCCCGGCTGGTGCAGGGCATCGCGATGATTGACGCGCCCCTTCAGCACCCGTATTTCACACGCCCCGCAAACGCCCTGTTCGCAGGAATAGGCAACATCCAGATTATTGCGCAGGCAGGCGGCCAGTATCGTCTCGCCGGGCAGGACATGCAGGTCGTGCCCGCTTCTGGCCAGACGCACCGTATATCCATTGTCCTGAACGGACGGGACCGCCCCCAGCGGGGCGAAACGTTCGATCAGTAACTGCTGGCTGTTGTCGAGTGCCTGTTCAGCTTCGTGTATCATGCGCTCCGGGCCGCAGGCATAAAACAGGTGGGAGCCGGGATGGGCGCGGATGATATCGGATATGCGCGGCTGGTCCATGCCGTGCGTGGTCTCAAACAGGGTTACATCGTCCTGCCCGGCCAGTTCATCGTAAAAGGCCATGCGTCCGCGCTCCGGTCCCCAGTAATACAGGTGCGGCTTCAGCCCCGCGCGCCTGCGTGCCCGCCAGATCGATAGCATGGGTGTGATGCCGATTCCGCCCGCCAGCAGGATTTCGCGCATGCCGGGCGGTGGGGAGACAGGGAAAATACAGCGCGGGGCGGAGATCGTGTAGGTCTCGCCCACAATGCTTTCCCGGTGCCACCTGTCGGACCCGCCCCGCCCGTCGGGCATGCGCCGGACGGCGATCTGGTAGGTATCGGGGGCTTCACCCTCGTTCACCAGTGAGTACTGCCGGGTTGTCGTGGCATCGACATGCAGGTCGATATGCGATCCACCCGGCGCGGGGGGTAATGCCGTGCCATCGGGTGCGCGGAACATATATACGTTCACGTCCGGGGCTGCGTAATGAATACTGACAAGCCTGACCGTAAGCACGGCATCGTCCCCCTAAATTGTTCCGTAGGTAATGCCGAGCGAGCGCAGCCAGGTGCGGTATTTCTGCCCCATAAGGTCCGTCCGGTGGTGCAGTTCGTAGCGCAGATGGGTGGGAATGCGTTCTGGGCGCTGGGTTTCGACAATGACCCGGTCCTGATTGAATACGACATCCGCGCGCTCGCGCACGGCCTCCGCTGTGGGGGCGGGCTGGAGATCGGTGGCGGAACAGATGCGCACGATGCATTCCGTCGCGCTGAGCGGCTGGACGGTAAACAGGGTCGCGAAATATTCGCTGTTATTGTCGACCGGCGTGCCATTTTCATCGGCCTTCAGGACGCGTTTTGAAAAACGCGCCAGCAGGGGCCGGAGGCATTTATAGGTATAGAAACCGACAACCGGTATGCCGCGCGCATCGCCCCATGGCTGGAATACGCGCACTTCGGATGAAACCACGCCTTCGTCCCCGATTTCAACGGTATAGGGCGCGATCTCGTCCGGGTTTTCCATAACGCCATTCAGCCCCGCATGCACAAAGGGGAAATGCGTGGCATCGACAAAGTTTTCCACGGCGCGATAACCGTTGGCGTTGTAAGGGTAGGGGCCGCAAAGCACCTTCTGGAAGCGCTCATCATCCCATTCGGGGAAGGGGGCGATTTCCCCCGGATTATCGCCCAGACAGGTCCATACAAATCCGTACCGTTCCGCCACATGATGGGAAAAGGCACGGGCCTTGCGCATGGGCGTTTCACGCGGGGCGGCGGGGATCAGCGTGCATTCGCCACGGCTGTTGTAGCGCCAGCCGTGATAGGGGCAGACAACCTGATTGTCGCGGATACACCCCTTGGACAGTCGCGCCCCGCGATGGATGCACAGATCCTCCCACACATGGATTTCGCCTGCATCATCACGCCAGGCGATCAGGTCACGATCCAGCAGGCGGACAGGTGCGATTTTGCCTTTTTCAAAATCGGATGAATAGCCAACCGGAAACCAGTCGTTCAGCAGCACCTCGTCTTCGCAGACGGTGGGCAATGTTTCAGGGAACGCAGGCATCATTGACTCCTGACAGGAGGGGAAGGATGCACTTATGGTATACAATAATAATGGATTCGCAATGTATTTTTCATGGGGGATCATGCCGGGAGTATGCAGGCATAAGCATCATGACGCGCGAGCCGGGATATGGTGGTGAGAGGTTTTATAAAAAAAACAATAAACAACATTGGTATAGCCTGTTTTTCACATGGTGAGGCAGGGGTGTCATGCGTGGACTTCCCGTCATCGTAACGGATAAGAAATATTTCTCTTGAATGGGTCCGTTTTTGTGCATATCCATTGATTGTATACGAACATGCGGGTCAACGACCCGTCTGTGCCAGATCTGAAACGAGGAGTACCGGGCATGTCATCTGATTGTCGCGTGGCCATTGTCGGTGGGGGGATTGGTGGTCTCGCCCTTGCCGCGGCGCTGGAGCAGCGGGGCGTGGACTACCGCCTGTTTGAACGTTCGGCGCAACTGGGGGAAATTGGCGCGGGCGTGCAGATGACGCCCAACGCGGTCAAGGTCATCCGGGCGCTGGGGCTTCTGGATGGGATGAAGAATGTCGGCTTCCTGCCGGAATCGCTGACCGGCCGGAACTGGAAATCAGGCAAGACCCTGTTCCGCATGCCGCTGCGTGGGGAGTGTGAGCGGCTTTACGGCGCCAGCTTCTTCCACGTCCATCGCGCTGACCTGCATGAACTGCTGCTGTCGGGCGTGCGGCGTGATCGCATCACGCTGGGCAAGGCATGTGCGCGTGTTACCTCGGAATCTGACGGGGGTGTCGTTCACTTTGCCGATGGTGACAGTTTCCGCGCGGATCTGGTCGTTGGTGCGGATGGTATCCATTCCGCCGTGCGTAAAAGCCTGTTCGGTGCGCAGCAGGCGCGGTTTACCGGGCATATGTGCTGGCGTGCCGTGGTTCCGTTTGACGCGATGCCGGATTTTGTAACGCCGGACTCCTCCTTCTGGATGGGGCCGAACGGGCATGTGGTCACGTATTACGTAAAGGGTGGCCGGGCGGTTAATATCGTCGCCGTTCTGGAAAGTCGTGACTGGGTGGAGGAATCATGGAACCTGCCCAGCACGCGTGAGGAACTTCTGACCGCATTCAGGGGATGGCACCCCAATATCCAGAAACTGTTCCAGCGCGTGGACACCACGTTCAAATGGGGACTGTTCGACCGTGACCCGATGGAAAACTGGTCCGCAGGCCCTGTAACGCTTCTGGGCGATGCGGCGCATCCCATGCTGCCCTTTCTGTCGCAGGGGGCGGCGATGGCGATTGAAGATGGCTACGAACTGGCCCGTGCGCTGGACCAGAATGCCGATATTGCCTCTGCGCTGCGGATATATGAGGAATCGCGCAGGCCCCGTACCAGACGTGTGCAGCTTGAATCGCGTGAACGTGGGCGCACCTATCACCTTGCTTCGCCGCTGGAACAGTTCATGCGCGATTTCAGCTACAGGGTCCGCAATTTCATCAATCCCCACAAGGGCGGCATCAAGGCCAACTGGGTCTATGAATATGATGCCACTGCGACGCCCGCGGCCCTTGCCGCCTGATGGAACGGGACCGTAATGTTTCCATCGGATCCGGAACCGTAATAATTTTTTCTTGACATGGCGTCCAAACTGCCGAAACCTGCATATATCGTGTATACGCTATTAATGTGGACCGCACGGTGAATGGTGGTCCGAAATCTGGCAGGACAAGGAGTTTGAACGTGGCGAACGGAGTACGTGTAGGCATAGCAGGGGCCGGTCTGGGGGGCGTTGCCGCTGCGGGCCTGCTTCAGCGCGCGGGATTTGATGTCATCCTGTTCGATCAGGCTCCCGGTTTTGCCCGTCTGGGCGCGGGCATCCAGTTTGGTCCCAATGTTCTCAAGATTCTCAGCCATCTTGACGGACTGGACAAGAAGCTGGAGGAAATTTCCTGCCTGCCGGATTACTGGGTCAGCCGCCAGTGGGACACGGGCGAGATCATGGCCAAGATCCCCCTGAACGCTGAACGTTCCCGCTATGGGGCGCCTTACATCACCATCCATCGTGGCGACCTGCATCAGCTCATGCTGGACTGCGTGCAGCCCGAACGCGTGCGCTGGGGCCACAAGCTGGTCGACTTTCAGGATAATGGCCGCGACGTCACGCTGAATTTTGAAAATGGCGCGCGCGAGACGGTCGATATCCTTGTCGGGGCCGATGGCATAAACTCGCGTGTACGCGAAAAAATCTTCGGCAGGGAAGAAGCGGTCTATACCGGCTGGCTTGCCCACCGGGCCATCATTCCCGGTTCCGTGGCGCGTGGCCTCGGGGCGGATGTGAATGCGAAATGGTGGTCGGATGACCGGCATATCGTGTGCTACTATCTTGATCGTAACGAGGACGAATTCTACCTGGTCACAGGTGAGCCGGGTGAGTGGACAAGTGCCTCGGGCCAGCTACCGAGCACGCGCGCCGAATTCAAGGCGGCGTTCAAGGGTTTCCACCCGCTGGTTCAGGGGTATATCGACGCAACGGATGTCGTGAACAAATGGCCGCTCAAGACGCGCCAGCCGCTGCCGCAGTGGTATGAGGGGCGTGTCGTTCTGCTGGGCGATTCCTGCCATCCGATGAAGCCGCATATGGCGCAGGGTGCTGCAATGGCGGTGGAAGACGCGGCGGTGCTGACCCGGTGCATGAGCCTTCTGGGTACGCAGGATCTGGACGGCACGTTCCGGGCCTATTGTGATGCGCGCAGGGAGCGTGCGACGAAGGTCCAGACGATTTCCAACGCCAATACATGGTTGCGCCAGCCCGAAGATCCTTACTGGTGCTATGGCGACAATGTCTACGATCTGAAAATCGGTGCCTGATTGAACCAAAGGGGGACTGCATGGCGGTCAGCTTCTTTCTGACAGTCAACGGCCACCGCCACGAAGTGACGGCGGCGGCCGATACGCCACTGCTTACGGTGCTGCGTAACGATCTGGGGCTGAATGGTCCCAAATATGGTTGCGGGCTGGGGGAGTGTGGCGCCTGTACGGTCCTGCTGGATGGCAGGGCCGCAAGAAGCTGCGTCATGCGTGTCGATACGGCATCGCGTTACGCCATCACAACACTTGAAGGACTGGCGCAGGACGGGCCTGATCCCGTCCAGCAGGCCTTCATTACCGCGCAGGCCGCCCAGTGTGGCTATTGCCTCAATGGTATGGTCATGACGCTACGCGCCTTTCTCAACACCACGCCCAATCCGGATGAACGCGCACTGAAGGAAGCGTTGCGTTACAATTTGTGCCGCTGCGGCACGCATGTCGAAATCATGCGGGCCGCCCGGATCGCCGCCGGGCTGGAAGGCGAGGGGACTGCATGACCCGCGCAACGGCACAGGATACGGGTTCCCTGCGCGTCTATCGCGCGGCCCTGCCCCCAAAAGGTCTGGCGGCGCGTGGCGAGTTTATTGCCCGCGATGAAACGCTGGTGCAGGTGGATGCCGACAACACGGTCCGGGCATTCTGTGGTCATGTTGATCTGGGGACCGGTATTGCGACCTCGCTTGCCCAGATCATTGCGGAGGAACTCGACGCCCGGCCAGCGCAGGTCCGTATGGTGCTGGGCCATACCGATGAGACCCCTGATCAGGGGGCGACCATCGCCAGTGAGACCATTCAGGTCACATCCATCCCCCTGCGCCGGGCCGCGGCACAGGCGCGACTTGTGCTATTGCAGCGCGCGGCGCAACTGACCCAGCGCCCGGTGGAGGATCTTTCGATCCGTGATGGCGTGGTGATGTGCGAGCCGTCGCTTGCCCGTGGGCCGCTCACGCTGGGGGACCTTGTGGCGGGCGTGGATATCCGCGCATTGCTGGATGAAACGGTTACGGTCAAGAAACCGTCCGAATATCGCATTGTCGGCTCTGAAATGCCGCGCGTGGATATCCCCGACAAGGTCACCGGCCGCGCGGTTTATGTACACGATGTGCGCGTGGACGGCATGCTGCATGCGCGCGTGATACGCCCACCCTATAACGGCTACGACCATGGCCCGTATGTGGCCCGTTCGCTGCTGTCGGTGGACCGGGCCTCGGTGGCGGACGTGCCGGGACTGGTGGATGTTGTCGTTATCGGGGATTTCGTGGGTGTTGTTGCCGAGCGGGAGGAACAGGCGATCGAGGCCGCCCGGCGGCTGAAAGTCGAATGGGCGCCGCTTTCGCTGCCCGACCTGTCCGACCCGGCGGAAGCCATCGGGCACAATCCCTTCACCCCCCGCGTGGTGCTGGACCGGGGGGCGGTGGACGACAGGCTTGAAAACCTCGCCCACCGTCTGGACCGGGAATATTACTGGCCGTACCAGCTGCATGGTTCGATCGGGCCGTCATGCTCGGTCGCGGACTGGCAGGACGGCCAGCTGACAGTCTGGTCGGGCACGCAGAACCCCCACATGCTGCGCGCCGATCTTGCGCTGCTCATGGGCATGTCCATTGCCGATATCCGCGTCATCCGTCACGAAGCCGCAGGCTGCTACGGTCGAAACTGCGCCGATGACGTGGGTGGTGACGCAGCCCTGCTTGCCCGCGCGGTGGGGCAGCCCGTGCGCGTGCAGCTATCGCGCGAACAGGAACATGTGTGGGAACCCAAGGGGGCGGCCCAGCTTCTCCGGGTGCGTGGTGGCCTTGATACGCAGGGCAGTCCGGTCGCGTATGATCTGGATACCAGCTACCCGTCCAATGTCTCGCCGCTTCTGGCGCTGGTCCTGACGGGCGTGGTCCCGGCGGAAATCCCCGCCGTGGCGCAGATGGGGGACCGGACATCCATCCCGCCATATGACTATCCGAACGCGCGTGTAACCGTAAAGGATATGCCACCCATCGCGCGGGCATCGTGGTTCCGTGGCGTATCGGCCATGCCCAACAGCTTCGCCCATGACAGCTATATAGATGAACTGGCGGCGCAGGCCGGTGTCGATCCGGTTGAATACCGCCTGCGTCACCTGCCTGATACACGGGCGGCGGAACTGCTGAAGGCAACAGCGGACAGGGCGGGATGGACGCCGCGCACCAGCCCGGTTTCTCCCGACCTGTCGGCGCGCGTCCTGCGCGGGCGTGGCGCGGCCTATGCCCAGTACGTGCATGGCACATTCCCCGGCATGCCCGCCGCATGGTCAGCATGGATCGCGGATGTGGAAGTGGACCGCCAGACCGGCGTGGTCAGCGTCACCCGGGCCGTGGTGGGGCAGGATGCGGGACTTATGGTCAATCCCGCCGGTGTGCGCCACCAGCTTCATGGCAATGTGATCCAGTCCACCAGCCGCACCCTGACCGAGGAAGTGCGTTTTGACGCACAGGGCGTGGAAAGTCGGGAATGGGGCGGTTACCCGCTGATAACCTTCCCCGAACTGCCGGATATCGAACCGGTGCTGATGAAGCGTGATGACCAGCCGCCCATGGGGGCAGGTGAATCCAGCTCCGTGCCCAGTGCGGCGGCAATCGCCAACGCGCTGTATGATGCAACCGGCGTCCGCTTTCGTGATGTGCCCTTCACCCCGGAAAAGGTGAAGGCCCGGCTGGATGAAGCACTGGGACCATTCGATCCCGCGCCCGTGGCCCCATACGTTCCATTGGCTGTTAGCGGGGCTGCGCCCCAGCCCGCCATGGCGCGCAACACATGGCGCAACCGGCTGCGCGTGGGCGGCTTCGCCCTTGCATTCGCAACCGTGGGCGGTGCGCTTGCCACGCTATCGCCATGGCGGGCGGCCATCGCGCCGGTTGAGCCACCCGATCCCGGCCTGTTTTCCGCGTCCGCCATCGCCCGTGGTGCGCAGGTTGCGGCGGCTGGCGACTGCGCTGTGTGCCATACCGCGCCGGGCGGGGTGACCAATGCAGGCGGTTTCGCGCTCGATACCCCGTTTGGTGTCATTTATACCACCAACCTGACCCCGGACCCGGAAACGGGCATCGGGCGATGGTCGTATGAAGCCTTCGCCCGCGCAATGCGCCACGGCATAAGTCGTGACGGGCACCATCTCTACCCTGCCTTTCCCTATACCGCCTTCGCAAAGACCAGCGAGAGTGACATGCAGGCGCTGTATGCCTATCTCATGGCACAGAAGCCGGTCCGCAACGCGCCGCCCGAAACCCGGCTGAAGTTCCCGTATAACCTGCGCTTTACGCTGGCGGGGTGGAACGCCATGTTCCACGATCCGGCCCCGTTCACCCCGGACCCGGCCCGTTCCGTGCAATGGAACAGGGGCGCCTATCTGGTCGAAGGGCTGGGGCACTGTTCGGCCTGCCATACTCCACGCAATGCCATGGGGGCGGAAAGCTGGCGGAAAAGCTACCTTGCAGGCGGTGAGGCGGAAGGGTGGAGCGCGCCCCCCCTGTCGGCCCTGTCATCTTCCCCCCTGCCGTGGAGCGAGGATGACCTGTACGCCTATCTGCGCACGGGCTACAGCCGCAATCATGGCCCCGCCGGTGGGCCGATGGCTCCCGTCGTACATGCGATGTCCGCCCTGCCGGACGAGGATGTGCGGGCCATGGCCCATTATGTGGCGTCGTTTGACACCCGCACGGCGGCGGAGCCTGTCAGCCAGCGGCGTGAGGATGTGATACAGGGCGCGCGCGAACGCCAGACGCTGGCGCGTGGTGAAGGCAGCCGCATATATCAGGGGGCCTGTGCCGCCTGTCATGAAGGCGAAGCGGCCCATCTGTTTGGCGCGCGCCCGCAACTGGCGCTGAACAGCAATATCTGGGCTGACAGTCCCGACAACCTGATCCGCATCCTGATGGATGGCGTATCCGCCCCGGTCCATCAGGCTGAAACCGTCATGCCCGCCTATCGCAACCTGCTGTCTGACCGGCAGATGGCGGAACTGATCACCTATCTGCGGGATACGATTGCGGCGGGCAGGCCGGCATGGGAAGGGCTGGAAGCAAAGATCGCCCATATCCGCGCCGAAACCGCCGGGGCGCGCTAATGGCGGGCTGGTTTCCTGCATGGCGTCGCGCGGCGCATCACGATCGGGTCGGACCGGACGAACATCCCGGCGCGTTCCAGACCGTCCTGCTTGGCGGGCAGCATGTGCTGGCCATGACCGGATCAACCGTTATCGGGCCGCTGCTTATGGGGTTTGACCCGAATGTGGCCGTTCTGTTTTCCGGTATTGGCACGCTGCTGTTCTTCGTGGTTACGGCGGGCCGCGTGCCTTCCTACCTTGGGTCCAGTTTTTCGTTCATCGCGCTGGTCGTGGCACTGACCGGTTATTCCGGCCACGGCCCCAACCCCGATGTGGCACTGGCCTGTGGTGGCATCTTTGCAGCCGGGGCCACCTATGCCGCCATTGGCGTGCTGGTTGGCCTGACGGGTACGGGCTGGGTCGAACGGCTTATGCCACCTTCCGTGACCGGGGCGATCGGGGCGGCGATCGGGCTTAACCTTGCCCCCGTTGCGGTGCGTGGGGTCGGCCATGGCGGGGCAGGGACGGCATGCGGCATGTTTGCGCTGCTCTGTGTCGTTCTGATGGCAGGGTATGGCACGGTCTTCGTGCGGCGTATCTCGATCCTGCTGTCCCTTGTCTGCGCCACCTTCGTCTATGCCGTCGTGGCGAACGGACTGCATCTGGCTACCCCGCTAGATTTTTCCGTGTTGCGAGATGCGCCGTTCCTTGGTCTGCCCCACGTCATCGCGCCACGCTTTTCCGCGCATGCGGCTACATTGCTGGCCCCGGTGGCGCTGGTGCTGGTTGCGGAAAACCTTGGTCACCTGAAGGCGATCGGAGCGATTACCGGCCACTTGCTGGACACCATGACGGGCCGTGCCTTTGTGGGAGACGGGCTGGCGACCATGCTGGCTGCCTCCTTCGGTGGAACGGGGGTCACCACCTATGTTGAAAATATCGGGGTGATGACGCTGTCACGGGTCTATTCCACCCTGACATTCGCCGTGGCGGGGTGTTTTGCGATCCTGCTTGGTTTTTCGCCATTTTTCGGCGCGCTGCTGCGTATGATACCGGATGCGGTGCTGAGTGGTCTTGCCTTGGGGCTGCTGGGTCTGATCGCCGCGACCATGGTGCGTATCTGGATCGAAAACCGGGTCGATTTTACCGATCCCGCCACACTTTTTCCCGTTGGCGTCTGTCTGGTCGCCGGGGCGGGGGACCTGACCGTTACCGTGGGCGGCGTGACCCTTGGCGGCATTGCCACGGCAACCATTGCGGCGGTTGGTCTTAACCAGATTCTTTCATTCAGAACAGGAGCGAGGGAGGACCCCCATGCCCGTAAGTGACTTTGAACTCATCCAGTCCTGGCGACAGGTTCTTGAACTCTCCGGCCTGCAGGCGGGGCAGTCCGTCGCGCTGCTGACCGCGCAGGGCACGAATGAACAGACCCTGCGCTGCGCCATCATCGCCGTGCAGGAAAAGGGGGCCATCGCCAACCGGCTTGACCTGCAGCCGGTCAATGGCGGCACGTCGCTGTCGCGTGATCCGCTGGCCTTCGTGGGGACCACGCCGCTTACGAACAACCGCGCGGCGGTCGAAATGCTCAAGGCCAGCGATCTGGTGCTTGACCTCATGACGCTGCTGTTTTCGGCTGAACAGCATGAAATCCTTGCCGCAGGCGGTCGTATCCTTCTGGCGGTCGAGCCGCCCGAAGTGCTGGTCCGCATGACGCCAACGGCGCAGGACCGTGAACAGGTTCTGGCCGCATCGAAAAAGCTTCAGGCCGCAAAACAGATGCGCGTCACGTCGCAGGCCGGGACGGACGCCACCTTCGCGCTGGGTGATTACCCGATGCTGGAAGAATACGGCTTCGTGGACAGGCCAGGCCGGTGGGACCACTGGCCCAGCGGTTTTCTGGCTACATGGTCCAATGAAGGATCGGCGGAAGGGCGGATCGTGCTCGCGCCCGGTGACATCCTGCTGCCGCAGAAAAGCTACCTGACCGCACCGATCACCTGTCACCTTGAAAAGGGGTTTGTCCGCGCGATCGAAGGCGGGTTCGAGGCCGATCACCTGCGCGATTACATGGACAGCTTCAACGATCCCGAAGTCTACGCCGTGTCCCATATCGGCTGGGGCCTGCAGAAACGCGCACATTGGGCCGTCATGGGTTTTTATGACCGGGAGGCCAGCATTGGCATGGACCCGCGTGCCTGCGCGGGCAATTTCCTGTGGTCTACCGGGCCGAATAATGAAGCCGGCGGCACGCGCGACACCGCCTGCCATATCGACATTCCCATGCGTGGCTGCACGGTCATGCTGGATGGCGTGCCGGTCGTGAAGGACGGAAAACTTGTGGAGGACGCGCAATGACCCCTGACACCAGCCGCGACGAGGACCGTTATCGCAAGCAGGGTTTCGGAAACGAAATGGGCATGGTGGGCCGCATCGGCCTGCTGATCATCGATTTCGTCAACGGTTTTGCCGACCCGGAAGCCTTCGGCGGTGGCAACATACCTCAGGCGATCGATCGCACCCGCATCCTTCTGGCCCATGCGCGGCGTCTGGGGTGGAAGGTGGCCCATACCCGCATCGTGTTTGCTGATGACGGGTCGGATGCGAATATCTTCTCGCTCAAGGTGCCGACCATGCTGGGGCTGACGGAAACCAGTCCGGCCTCCGCCATTGTGCCGGAACTGGCGCCGGTGCCGGGGGAATATGTGGTCCGCAAGACTTCACCTTCGGCCTTTGCCGGGACACCACTTGCCGCGTGGCTGGTGTCGCACGGGATACAGACGCTGGTGGTGGCTGGGTGTGTCACGTCGGGCTGTGTGCGCGCCAGCGTGCTGGATGCCATGCAGAACGGCTTCCGGCCCATCATCATTTCGGATTGCGTGGGGGATCGTGCGATTGGCCCGCATGAGGCCAACCTGTTCGACATGGCGCAGAAATGCGGGGACGTGATCGACCTCGACACGCTTCTGTCCCGCCTGCCCAACGCATAGCATTCAAAAGGGAGTTTTCATGACTGATACACGCCTGCTTTACGGTGCCAACGTCCACGCCAACGGCATCCGCCAGCACTATCTGCGTTATGGTGGTAAGGGCACGCCGCTGGTTCTGGTTCCCGGCATCACCAGCCCCGCCATTACATGGGGTTTCGTGGCTGAAAGCCTTGCGGAAAAATACGATGTCCATGTGCTGGACGTGCGCGGTCGTGGCCTTTCGGCGACCGGTCCGGACCTTGATTATGATCTGGACAGCTATGCCGCCGATGTCCGGGGACTGATTGACGCGCTTGGCCTGTCCGATGTGACCCTTCTGGGGCATTCGATGGGCGCGCGCATCGCCATTCGTGCCGCGCGGCATAATGATACGTCTCTTGCACGGCTTGTGCTGGTTGATCCGCCGGTCAGCGGGCCGGGCCGCCGTGCCTATCCCGCCAGACTGGAATGGTATACGGACTCGATCCGCCTGTCCCGGCTGGGTATGAGTGCGCAGGACATGCGCCGTTTCTGCCCGACATGGACGGATGAACAGGTTGAACTGCGCGCGGAATGGCTTCACACCTGTGATGAACTGGCCACGCGCATCACGTTCGAGAAATTCCATACCGAGGACATCCATCAGGATATTCCCCACCTGAAGGTGCCGACGCGCCTTGTTGTCGCAACCCGTGGTGGCGTCATTCAGGCCGAGGACGAGGCGGAAATCAAAACCCTTAATCCCGCCATGGAAATCGTTCACGTAGCGGATGCGGGTCACATGATCCCGTGGGATAACCTTCCGGGCTTTATCGAAGCCGTTATCTGATGCAGGCGATGCCGGGACATGCGACTGCATGTTCCGGCGCGGTCGCAGGAAGCTGTCATTCCGATGAAAGCGGAAAATGACAGGCCGCTTCATGGCCCGGTCGGACCGGTCGCAGGCGGGGTTCTTCACTCCGGCAGCGATCGCGCGCATGGGGGCAGCGGGTATGAAAGCGGCAGCCATCGGGGCGCGAGATCGGGCTTGGCACATCCCCACGCAGGGGAATAGCCCTGTCCCCGCCCACAACGGGGCGCGGGATCGCGGCGGTCAGGGCGGCGGTATAGGGATGGGCCGGATGATGCAGGACACTGTCGGTTTCCCCCAGTTCCACAACCGCGCCCAGATACATGACCGCCACGCGATCTGAAATCTGACGCACTACAGCCAGGTCATGCGCCACGAACACATAGGTCAGCCCCAGTTGCGCCTGCAGGTCGGCAAACAGGTTGACGATCTGCGCCTGCACCGACACATCCAGCGCCGAAACCGGTTCATCCGCCACGATCAGCCGTGGCGAAAGGGCAAGTGCGCGGGCGATATTGATGCGCTGGCGCTGGCCCCCCGAAAATTCATGGGCATACCGGTCCAGTGCCGCAGGTGGCAGCCCGACAAGATTCATGAGTTCATGCAGTCTGTCCGCTATGACCGTGGCGGAGCGCCTGCGTCCATCGGCGTCCCGATGCACGCGCAGGGGTTCGGCCAGCAGATCGCCAATACGGCGGCGCGGGTTGAGCGATGCGTTGGAATCCTGAAATACCATCTGCATGCGTGGGCGTAGCGGGCGCAGGCTGCGTTCGCCCATCGTGGTTATATCGCGCCCTTCAAACAGGATCTGGCCCGATGACACGTCCGTAAGACGTAGCATGCAGCGCCCCAGCGTGGATTTTCCACATCCTGATTCCCCCACCAGACCCAGCATTTCCCCCGGCATGACCGACAGGGAAACGCCATCAACCGCCTTCAGGCTCTCACCATGCGCCAGCCGGTAGGTCTTGTGCAGGTCGCGTACCGCCAGCAGGGGGGTAACGGGCAGCGTCATGGACCTCTCCCCATCATTTCTCCGGTGGTCAGGGTGGATGGCATCCGTGGTGGCAGGGGATGACCTTCGGCGGGCAGAACGCAGGCGGCCTCCTGCCCCGGCGAAACGGCAAACAGCGGCGGCGGCGCGATCCGGCAGCTTTCATGCACATGGTTACAGCGCGGGCCAAAGGCGCAGCCCGGCGGACGGTCCTGTGGGGCAGGCGGCACACCGGCAATGGCGGGCAGGCGGTGCGGGCGGGGGCCATACAGGGGCGGGATGGAAGCCAGAAGGGCCGCTGTATAGGGGTGGCCGGGGGCACTGAATACGTCGGCAGTCGGCCCGGTTTCCGCAATGCGACCGGAATAGAGGACAAGCGTGGTGTCGCAGGTCTGGGCCACCACGCCCATGTCGTGCGTAATCAGCAATACGGACGATCCATGCGTGGCGCGCAGTGAGCGGATCAGGTCAAGGATCTGGGCCTGCACGGTCACATCCAGCGCGGTGGTCGGCTCATCGGCGATCAGCAGCGTGGGATTGCATGACAGCGCCATGGCGATCATCGCGCGCTGACGCAGGCCGCCCGAAAGCTGGTGGGGATAACGCTGGGCCGTCCGCTCCGGGTCGGGCACGCCCATGTCACCCAGCAGGCGGATGGTGCGCGCCCGTGCCTGTCGGCGGGAAACCCGTTCATGCGCACGGATCTGTTCATCAATCTGCCAGCCGATGGTGTAGACCGGTGTAAAGGCTGTCATCGGGTCCTGAAAGATCATGGCAATGTCGCGCCCACGTAACTGGCGGAGGTGTTTTTGCGGCATGCCCACCAGTTCACGTCCCCGGAAGCATGCCGACCCGCTGACCTGCACGCTGGGCATGTCGATCAGACCCATAAGCGCCATGACGGTAACCGATTTGCCCGACCCTGATTCCCCTACCAGCCCCAGTATTTCCGCTTCATGCAGGGTAAAGCTGACATGTTCCACAATCGGGATCATGCGTCCGCGTGCGGGAAAGCTTACGCACAGGTCGCGGACCACCAGCAGCGGATGGGCGTTACCGGTCATTGCGCACCCTTGGGTCCAGGAACAGGTAGAGCATGTCCACCATCATATTGGCCAGCACCACGAAAATGGCGGAATACATGACGGTGGCCATAATGACCGGCAGGTCCAGCGTGGTCAGGGCGCGATAGGTCAGCCTGCCTACGCCTGGCAGGCCGAACACCACTTCCGTCAGCAGCGCGCCGCCACCCGCAAGCTGTGCGAAATCCAGCCCGAACAGGGAAACGAAGGTAATCATTGCGGTACGCAGTCCATGGCGCAGGAATATACGCGCAGGTGACAGGCCCTTGGCGCGGGCGGTGCGCATGAAATCCTCGCCTTCCAGCGCGACCAGATCGGAACGCAGCACGCGGCTGTAAATCCCGATGAACATGACCGCCAGTACGATCCACGGAATGACCAGCCCACGGAACCATTCCCACGGGTTTTGCGAAAAAGGCGTATAGCCAAGCCCCGGCACCCACGAAAACAGCCATATGTCATGATAGCGGGCCTGCGTTATCAGGTTGGCGACCTGTCCCAGCCAGAATACGGGTATGGAAATGCCGATCATCCCCAGCATCATAAGCCCGCGGTCCACCGCGGTATTTTTCATGGCGGCGGCCAGTGTGCCCATCACGATCGAAACCGTAACCCAGATGAAAGCCGCCCCGCAGACCAGACAGGCCGTGACCGGAGCCGCCTGCATGATTTCGGGCACCACCAGTTCACCCCGATCAGTGTAGGAAGCCAGATCGCGCGTAACGAACAGCTTTTTCATCATGGTCACGTATTGTACTGGCAGCGGGCGGTCAAAGCCGTATTCCGTGCGGACTTTTTCCATGATCTGGGGCGATGCGTTGCGCCCGGCGATGCGCGCGGTGGGATCGACCCCCGGCGTTGCAAAAAAGACCATGAATACCAGAACCGATACGCCAAACAGCACAAAAGCCGTCTGTCCCGCGCGGCGCAGCAGGGCCATGGTCATCAGGCGCGCCCCGTCATGCCGACCGCCGCGCGGCGTCGCGCACGTCCAGCGCATCACGCAGTCCGTCGCCAAGAATATTGAGCGCCAGCACCACGCCTGCAATGGCCACACCGGGCGCAACGCAAACCATGGGGCGGGTATAGATCAGTCCTTCCCCATCCTGAATGAGGGTGCCCCATGATGCGGCGGGCGCCTGCACCCCCAGCGACAGAAAGGACAGCGCGCTTTCCGCCAGCAGGGCCAGCGCCATGAGCAGCGGCCCCATCATGACCAGCGTGGTGGTCAGGTTGGGCAGGATGTCGCGTAGCATGATACGCCATCCCGGCACGCCCAGACAGCGCGCCGCCATCACGAATTCGGCCTGTCGCAGGGCCAGGACCCGCCCGCGTATGGGGCGCGCGGCATAGGGCACGTAAACCAGTGCGATGATGACGATGGGAACAAGCAGGTTGTCCGCCCCGATTTCAAACGGGCCGAGACGTATCTGCTGACTGACCATGACGATGGATAGCGATATGGCGAACAGATAGACCGGCACGGCCCACATGATGTCCAGCACGCGCGATATGACCATGTCGACAACGCCGCCACAGAAACCGGCGGCAATACCCGCGGTCCCCGCCAGCAGCAGACACAGCAGCGCCGCCGAGGCCGAAATCAGCAGCGAATTGCGCCCCCCGTACAGCAGTCGCGCCGCAAGGTCGCGCCCCTGACTGTCCGCCCCAAGCAGGTAGGTCGTCCGCCATGTCGGGCCGATGGGGCTGAGGCCGAGGTGAAGCGGATTGTCATTGGGCTGCATGATATCAACCGGCTGGCCGTCAAACGAAATGCTGCCCGCAACGTTGGAAGTGAACGGGTCTGTCCGGGCCACGACATGGGCGTAAAGCGGGGCCAGAAGGCAGCCCAGCGTAATGAGCGCCAGCACCGCCAGCGCCATCATGGCCGACCGGTTGCGCGCCAGTATCCGTATGGCCTGCTTCCATGGGCCGGGAGACGTGGGACGGGAAGGGGAGGTCATGATCTGCTGGTACCCGGACACGTGGAAACACGGCGGAACCCGCCACGCGGGTATGCCATGGCTGGATTATATCACTGTTGGATCAAGGATAAGAGACGCCGCGACCATTTTTAACGCAGTCGCCCGATGCAACCGTCAGGGGAATGTTAACACTGTTTCCGGCAAGGTACAGGGCCCCGTCTGCCGGAATGCCCTGCAGGCCCGTAACGGTGCTTCAGGCGACAGGTGCCGCGATCATGCCTGTTGCGTGCTCAGGGTATGGTTCTGAAACAGTTATGTGACAATCCGCCATTGTTTTGTCGTGGTGTGGCATGAGACTACCTTAACATGATGAGTAGGACGATGAAGCACATGAAATCGTTGACAACAGCCCTGATGGTTCTGGCTCTCGCGGCGTCCCCCGTGACCGTCCTGTCATGCGCGCATGCGCAGGGACATGGTGGCGGTGGTGGACCGGGCGGCGGTGGCCATGGTGGTGGCGGACCCGGTGGCGGTGGACCTGGCGGCGGCGGGTTTGGCCATGGTGGCGGTCCGGGCGGCGGTGGTCCCGGTGGCGGTGGATGGCATGGCGGGGGCGGCGACGGATACCGTGGCGGCTGGGGCGGTCGCGGCGGCGGATACTGGGGCGGCGGCTGGGGTGGTGCCTATCCTTACCCCTATTATGGTTACGGCTATCCCGGCTACGGCTACTACGGATATGGCTATCCCGGATATTACGGGTATCCGTATGGCGGATATGTTGGCGGATGGGGCTGGGGCGGCTGGTAAACCCCTGATTTTCAGGGGCGGGAGACGGATGGCCGTCTCCCGCTACCGGCTGCTTTCGACCATCGTCACGACAGCATGCGGCAGGGGGCTATCTGCGCCCTGTCACCGCAGGCAGTTCATGCCGCAGGTCATCGTGCGTTTCCTGTATATGATCGCGCACCAGTTTCAGCAGCGTCTTGTGCTCGCCTGTCAGCCATGCTTCCAGAATTTCCTCATGCTGGCAGTTCGCCCGTTCCGGGCGGCCCTGCGGACCGAGATGGAAGCGGACATACCGGTCGGCAATGACGTTCAGCCGTTCAATCATAGTATAGGTCAGGTTGCCGGCACCCGGGCGGATCAGCGCCATGTGGAAGGCGCGGTTGCATTCCCCCCAGTCCGCATTGTCCGAAACGCCGCAATCGCGCAGCGCCTCGAACGCCCTGCGTGCCGTGGCATGGTCGGCTGGCCCGGCTTCGCGGCTGCCCGCTACGGTCGCGGTGGGTTCAAGCTGACGACGCAGGTGGAAGACCTCGTCCGCCTCCTCGGCACTCAGCGTATTGACCATGAAGCCGCGATTGGCCTGTGAGCGGACAAGCCCGTCCTGCTCCAGTCGGGCAAGCGCCTCCCGCAGGGGGATCTTGCTGATTCCCAGTTCTGTCGCGATCGTATCCTGACGGATCGGTTCGCCTTCTTCCAGCACCCCTTGCAGGATACGGTCCCGGATCAGGTAATAGAGCTGATCCGCAATGGTCCGTATGTTGAGGGATGGTCTGTTATGTAAGCTGCCCATGGTGATGGGGCCTTTATAACAAGAGACAGAACGGGGCAATCACTATCACACGACCTGAAAACCGGCATGGAAGACATCTTCCCTGTCGATCCAGATTGTATTGAACCCGGTTGAAATGGCTGACCCGGTAATCAGCGGAATGATGGCGGGCTGGTCGCCTGCCATGGTCTCACGTTCGATGCGGCCCGTAAACCGGCTGTGGATGTAACTTTCGTGGACGAAGGGCTGGTCGGGCCTGACAATACCCTTGTGCCACAGATGCGCCAGCCGCGCCGATGTGCCGGTGCCGCAGGGGCTGCGGTCGATCGCCTTGTCGCCATAGAATACGGCGTTACGACCCTGTACCGCAGGATTTTCACCCGGTTCCGCCCACAGGACGTGGCTTACCCCCGCTATGCGCGGGTCCAGCGGATGGACGGGCGTATATGCCTTGCGCACAAGATCGCGGATGATGGGGCTGAGTTCAAGGATACGGCGCGCGCCCAGATCATCAAGGCTGCGGTAATTCCCCTGCGGTTCGACAATGGCGTAGAAATTGCCACCATAGGCAACATCGACCGTAAGCGGGCCAAAACCCGGCACGTCGATGGAAATGCCGGTCTTTGCCACCCATGCCGGAACATTGCGGATGGTGACGGAGGTCACGCGGCTGCCTTCGGTGGTATAGGCGATTTCGATTATGCCAGCCGGGACTTCCAGCCGCAGCCGCCCGTCTTCACGGGGCTGGAGCAGGCCGTTTTCCAGCGCGAATGTCACCATGCCGATCGTGCCATGACCGCACATGGGCAGGCAGCCACTGGTTTCGATGAACAGGATGCCACCATCCGTATCGGGCTGGGTGGGGGGATACAGGAACCCGCCGGACATCATGTCATGCCCGCGTGGTTCAAAACACAGCCCCGTGCGTATCCAGTCAAAACGGGTCAGGAAATCCTGACGCCGTTCGCTCATGCTGGCGCCACGCAGCAGGGGCGCGCCACCGGCGACAAGGCGTACGGGATTGCCCGCCGTATGACCATCGATACAGAAAAACGTATGACGCATCGTTATTCCCCTGCTGCACGGACCCGGATGGCGTGATCAGTAGGATTCAGTTCCCTATGCCACTGCGTGCCTGCGACTGACGCAAGGGGCGGGCACGCAGCAGCCGTGTCGGTACGATCGCTGTTTTCAGCGGGCGCAGGGGCGGGTTGCGGCGGCTTTTTCCACCATGGCCGTTACCTCCGCGCGGCGCGCGCCTTCCAGCGGCAGGCGGGGCATGCGGACGCGTTCATTGCCACGGCCCATGATCTGTTCGGACAGCTTGATCGACTGCACCAGATCATGTTCCGCATCCAGATGCAGCAGCGGCATGAACCAGCGATAGATTTCGCGCGCGCGCTCGATATTGCCATTCTGCAGGGATTCGACCAGTTCGACCGATTCCTGCGGGAAGGCGCTGGTCAGGCCCGAAATCCAGCCTGCCGCACCCAGCAGAAGCCCTTCAAACGCAACATCGTCCAGACCGGCCATCATGATGAAGCGGTCACCGAATTCATTGACCACATCCGTATAACGGCGCGTGTCGGCGGAGCTTTCCTTCAGTGCGACAACGCTTTCCACATCCGTCAGCTCACGCAGCACATCCATGCTGATGTTCACGCGATAGGCGGTGGGGTTGTTGTACAGCATGATCGGCAGGTCGGACGCGGCGGCTACGGCCTTCAGATGCGTGACCAGTTCACGTTCCTTGGGCACATATACCATGGCGGGCAGCACCATCAGGGCATCCGCCCCGATGCGGGCGGCATCGGCTGCAAATTTTACGGCGCGTGGCGTGGTCAGCTCGGACACGCCAACAATGACCGGCACGCGGCCTTTCGCCGTTTCGCATGCGGCTTCGAGTACCTTCAGCTTCTCATCGGGTTCTAGCGAGTTGTTCTCGCCACAGGTTCCCATGATCGTCAGGCCGTGAACGCCGTCCTCGATCAGGTTGTCCAGCACCTTCTGTGTCGCGGCGAAGTCGATCGACAGATCCTCGGCGAACTGTGTGGTCGCCGCAGGAAAAACACCCGTCCACTGCATGGGAAACTCTCCTATTGATTCCGCTATCGTTTCGTCTATCGTATACTAAATGATTTGAAAAGGACGAAAACGGCCCATGATCCCGAAATCCGGTCACGCTCCGTCCGCCGTGGTGGTCGGGGGTGGTGTTGTCGGCCTGGCCTGCGCCCTGCGCCTGCGCGACCGTGGATTTACGGTGCGTGTCCTTAATGACGGTACGCCTCGTGATGCGGCTTCGTGGGGCAATGCGGGACATATCGCCACGGAACAGGTCATGCCGCTGGCCACCCCCCATATGCTGCTGTCCGCGCCCCGGCGCATGTTCGCGCTGACCGGCGGGGCGCTGGATATCGGATGGCGCTATCCGGGAACATGGCTGCCGTGGTGCGCGCGCTATCTGCGCGCCAGCATGCCCGCAACGGTACGGCGGGGGCAGGCGGCGCTAAGGGCCGTGCTGGCGCGTTCCCTGCCGGCATGGCGGCGGATGGTGGCCGATATTCATGCAGACGACCTGCTGCTTGAACATGGCCACCTCATGCTGTGGCGCGGCCCGGCGGACCCTGCGCCTGCCATGCGTAGTGTCCTGCGTGCGGATATGGGCAGCGCCACGGCCCGCCCGATGGATGCTGCGGAACTGGATGCGCTGGTCCCGCTGCTGGGTCATGCGCCACGCGGCGGGCTGGTTTTTTCGGGCACCGCGCAGGTCAGTTCGCCCGGCATGGTGCTGGAAACCCTGCGTCAGCGCCTGTCCGCCGATGAAGGATGCGAACTGCTGGATTGCCGCGTGGTCGAAGTCGTATCGACCTCATCTGGCCCCGTGACCCGTCTGGCGGACGGGACATGTCGTGCATCTGATGTGGTGGTGATGGCCGCAGGCGTGGGCACGCGCGGTCTGGTGCGTGGATGGACGCTGCCCCTGATCGCAGAGCGCGGGTATTCCATTGAATGGGATCACGGCGGGGCGGCCACGGTACCGCCGATGGTTTTTGCCGATCACTCCTTCATCGTTTCGCGTTTTGGCGACCGTATGCGGGCGTCCACATTCGTCGAATTCACGCGGGCCGATGCGCCGCCAGACCCACGGAAATGGCGGTATCTGGAAGAACGGGTGCGCGGGGCCGGCCTGCCGGTCCATTCCGCGTTTTCACGCTGGGTCGGCTGCAGGCCCACACTACCCGATTACCTGCCCGCCATCGGCCCCATACCGGGCATGCCGGGGGTGATTGCCGCATGCGGGCACCAGCATCTGGGGCTGACGCTGGCGCCCCTTACGGGGGAACTGGTGGCGGGCGTGGCGGTGGGCGCGCCGGTTGCCGACTTGCTTGCCCCGTTCCGGCCCGATCGCTTCCATCCGTGGATGCGGGCGGCAACCACCAGAAACATAAACGGAGAAAACAGACCATGACATTGACAGGCACATTGCTGATTGGTGCGCGCGACGTTACGGCGGGGACGCATTTTCTGGCGGTCAACCCCGCAACGGGCGAACAGATGGAACCGGCTTTCGCCTGCGCAACACAGGCGGACGTGGATGCCGCCTGCCGTCTGGCGCAACAGGCATTTGATCCGTATCGCGCCCTGTCCTTTGCCGACCGTGCCGCCTTTCTGGAAAAAATCGCCCTCTGCCTGATCGAGGATACGGATGCGATCGTCGCGCGCGCCGGACTGGAAACGGCGCTGCCCGAAGGGCGGCTGAAAGGGGAAATGGGGCGCACCGTCGGACAACTGCGCCTGTTTGCGACGCTGGTACGGCAGGGTGAATGGTCGGAGCCACGTATCGACCCCGCCATGCCGCAGCGTACGCCCATGCCGCGCGCCGACCTGCGCCAGCGCCATATTGGCGTGGGGCCGGTTGCCGTATTCGGGGCCAGCAACTTCCCGCTCGCCTTCTCGGTTGCAGGGGGGGATACCGTGTCCGCGCTGGCGGCGGGATGTCCGGTCGTATGCCGTGCCCATCCCGCCCATCCGGGCACGGGGGAACTGGTGGGGCGGGCCATCCGCCGCGCTGTTGCGGCCTGTGGCCTGCCCGAAGGCGTGTTTTCGCTGCTTGGCGGGTCAGGGCACGAAGTGGGTGGATGGCTGGTGCAGCATCCGGCCATCATGGCAGTCGGGTTCACCGGGTCATATGCAGGGGGCATGGCCATTTCCGCACTGGCGGCGAAGCGGGCCGTGCCCATCCCGGTTTTTGCAGAAATGGGGAGCATCAACCCCGTTTATCTGTGCCCGCAGGCGTTTGCTGCCCGGACGGATACGCTGGCGTCCGATTTTGTGAATTCCCTGACCATGGGGGTGGGGCAGTTCTGCACCAATCCCGGCATCGTCATTGCACCGGCAGGGGACGTGTTTGAGGAATTCGTGCGCCTTGCCGCGACCGCCATCGCCATGCGGGATGCCGGCACCATGCTGACCGGCGGTATCTGCACCGCCTATGGGCAGGGCGTTTCGACCCTGAGTGCGTGCGACGGTGTGACGCTGGTGGGGCAGGGGCAGGAAGTAGCCCGGCCCAACTGCGCCCGTGCGGCCCTGTTCCGCACCACGGCGGCGGATTTCATGCGCGATCCGGCCATGCGGCATGAAATCTTCGGTCCGGTCTCGCTTCTTGTTTCCTATTCCAGCGAAGCAGAACTGCATGCCCTGACGGAAAGCCTGGAAGGCCAGCTTACCATCACGTTGCAGATGGATGATGATGACATGGCCCACGCCCGCGCGCTGCTGCCTATATTCGAGCGCAAGGCGGGCCGTATTCTGGTCAATGCGTGGCCAACGGGGGTGGAGGTCTGTCATGCCATGGTTCATGGCGGCCCGTTCCCCGCTACAACGGATGCACGGACCACATCGGTCGGCACCGGCGCGATCAGCCGCTTCCTGCGCCCCGTCTGTTATCAGGACCTGCCTGATGCGCTGCTGCCGCCCGAACTGGCTTACGACAATCCACTGGGTCTGAGCCGTCTGGTTGATGGAACCATGCAGACCCGCTGATCCCCGCTAACCCACCGGCATGGCGCGGATGACAGGACGCGCCATGCGACGACCCTTATTCATCAAGGAGGCACGTCATGGCCCAGTCGCCACCGGCATTCAATCGTTCGCTTTCCCTCCTTGACCTCACGATGCTGGGGTTCGGGGCGGTTTTCGGTTCCGGCTGGCTGTTCGCGGCCTCGCACGTGGCGGCCATCGCGGGGCCTGCCAGCATCCTGTCATGGTTCGCGGGCGGGTTTGCGGTCCTGCTTCTGGGGCTGGTTTATTGTGAACTGGCCGCCGCCCTGCCCGAAGCGGGGGGCATGATCCGCTATCCCGCCTATGCCCACGGGCCGCTGCTGGGGGCGCTGCTGGGGTTCATTACCGTCATTGCCTATTCCAGTCTTATTTCCATCGAAATCATTGCCGCACGCCAGTATGCGGGATCGTGGATTCCGGGGCTTACGGCCAATAGCGCGGGGGATGCGACCCTGCTGGGCTGGGGTGTGCAGTTCGTGGTGCTCGTGGGGATGCTGCGGCTTAATATTTCCGGCGTCAAAACCTTTGCCCTCTTCAACAATATCATTACGGTTTTCAAATTCATCGTGCCGGTAATGGTGACGGTCATGCTGCTTGTGCACATGCATCCGGGCAATTTCACTGCATGGGGGTTCGCGCCATTCGGTCGGCAGAGCGTGGAAGCCGCCGTGTCGGTTGGCGGCATCATTTTCGCCTATCTGGGCCTTACCCCCATCATCGCGGTAGCGAGCGAGGTCCGTAACCCCCAGCGCACCATTCCCATCGCCCTGACCCTGTCGATCTTTCTGGCCACGCTGGTCTACGTGCTGCTGCAGGTGGCCTTTATCGGCTGTGTTCCCGCCGACATGCTGACGGCAAAGGGATGGGCAGGCATTGATCGCGTGCTGCCGCTACCCTTTCACGACATAGCCATCGCGCTGGGGCTGGGGTGGCTGGCCACCGCCGTTGTGATCGACGCGGTTGTCTCGCCCAGCGGGACGGGAAACATCTACATGGGTTCGACGGCGCGCATCATCTATGCCTGGTCGCGTTCGGGAACGTTCCTGCCGTGGTTTGGAAAGCTCGATACCCGTCATGGCGTGCCCCGTCGCGCCACTTTCCTGACATTCGGGCTGTGCATTTTCTGGATGCTGCCCTTTCCATCGTGGGAGGCGCTGATCGGGGTGGTCTCCTCCGCCCTTATCATGAGCTACGCCTTCGCCCCGGTGGCGGCCGCCGCGCTGCGTCGCTCGGCCCCGGATCTGACACGTCCCTTCCGCGTATCGTATATGCGCGTGCTAGGCCCGGTTTCATTCATGATTGCGAGCCTGATCGTATTCTGGTCCGGATGGCATACGCTTTCATGGCTGCTGGCCGTGCAGCTTGCGTTCGGGGTCATCTTTCTGGCCGTGCAGGGCGCGCGTGATATGGACGCCATGCGTGAAAACCTGCGTAGCAGCGCATGGGTGCTGGCCTATTTCGCGGGCATGCTGGTGCTGTCGGCCTGCGGATCGCTGGGGGGATACAGCCTGCTGGCGCACCCATTTGACGATGTGGTGGTGGCTGTTTTCTCCGGCCTGATTTTCATATGGGGCGAACGCGCCGCGTATCGGGACATGCAGCTTCCTGCATCCAGCCTGCCGCCGGTGGGAACGGTGATGGACCCGGATGTGGTTATCGCAAACGAGCCTGTCATTTCCACCTAGCCGGGGTGGAAAAGGGCAATATGGTTCATTCCTTGTAATGGGGCCGGGAATGACGGCATCCCGCGTATGGCACGGCGCGCAGGTGATCCGTCCTTATGTGCGTGTGTAATGAGCTATGGACATCACACCGCGTCAGACAGCGGTTCACCATGGAATGGCAGTCCGGGTCATTCCATATTGGAATGACCGCAGTTGCGATTATCGCTTGCACCTGACGCAGGCTGACTGAAAATGACAGTAACGGATGCAGAACGGGTTTTGCCCCGATGCGTCGGGACAGGTTCCGCCGCAAGGCTGTTCACCGAGTGAGAGAAGACGCGTATGAAAAATGATCCGCGTAGCCATGGCCTGTGGGAAAAGTCAGCCCCACCGGCTCCGCCCACTACCCCCCTGCGGGGGCATGTTGATGTTGATGTCGCCATTGTAGGTGCTGGTTATACCGGCCTGTCGGCGGCGCTGCATCTGGCTGAACAGGGGCGTGATGTCGCCGTGCTGGAAGCCGAGGAAATCGGTTTTGGCGGATCGGGCCGCAATGTCGGCCTGGTCAATGCGGGACTTTGGGTCATGCCCAACTACCTGCTGACCACGCTGGGCCACGAGATGGGTCATCGCGTGCTGGACCTGCTGGGCAATGGTCCCAGCCTGGTGTTCGACCTGATCGCCAGACATAATATCGAGTGCGAAGCCGAGCAGACGGGCACCCTGCACTGTGCGGTTGGCAAAAGCGGGCTGGAAGCCCTGCGTGAACGCGAATGCCAGTGGCAGGCCGTAGGCGCGCCGGTTCACCTGCTGGAACGCGAGGAAGCCATCGCCCATATCGGCAGCACGGCATTCAGCGGCGCGCTGGTGGATGATCGTGCGGGTACGGTCCAGCCGCTTGCCTATGCACGCGGACTTGCCGCCGCCGCCATCAGGGCGGGTGCCGCCGTTCATACCGGTACCGCCGTCAACGCGGCGCAGCGGGCAGGGGAATGGTGGCATCTGGGCACGGCAGGTGGTGGTTCGGTCCGGGCACGCTGGGTTATCGTGGCCACCAATGCCTACACCACCACCATGTGGCCGGAACTGCGTTCGGAAATCGTCAATCTGCCCTATTTCAATTTCGCGACCCGACCGCTTTCGCCTGATCTGCTCAAAACCATCCTGCCATACAGGCAGGGGGCCTGGGATACGCAGAAAATCCTGACATCCTTCCGTCTGGATCAGGCAGGGCGCATGATTGTCGGCAGCATCGGCGCGCTGGACAAGGTGGGGGAGCCGGTCCATCACGCATGGGCACGCCGGGCGCTGGGGCGGATCTATCCGCAACTGAAGGATGCGGTTTTCGAGACCGAATGGTATGGCAATATCGGCATGACCACCGATGCGCTGCCCCGTTTTCATAAGCTTGCGCCCAACGTGCTGTCCATCAGCGGGTATAACGGGCGCGGGATTTCACCGGGCACGGTGTTTGGCAGGACACTGGCGCAACTGATCTGTGGCCAGATCGGGATTGCGGACATGCCGCTGCCCCTGACCCGGCCCCATGCCGTTTCCGCCACCGCCGCGCGGGAGGCATTCTACAGCTTTGGTTCAATTGCCAGCCACGCCGCTGGCGCCCGGTTCTAGAGCGTATATATCCCCTTAATAACTCGTAGATCATCCCTGGAGACAAAAGACATATGAGCATCGCATCGGACGTACACAGCCTTCTGGAAAAGATGGGCGTATCGCGCGATAAATATACCGGCGGCACGCTGAGCGTCCGCACGCCCGTTACGGGTGCGGTTCTGGCTGATGTCCCGACCGTTACCCCCGAACAGGTTGAAGCCGCCATCGCGCAGGCCGCGACCGCGTTCGGACAGTGGCGGCAGGTTCCCGCCCCGCGCCGTGGCGAACTGGTCCGCCTGCTGGGCAATGTGCTGCGGGAAAACAAGGAAGAACTGGGCCGCCTCGTGTCTTACGAAGCGGGCAAGGTCATTTCCGAAGGGCTGGGCGAAGTCCAGGAAATGATCGACATCTGCGATTTCGCCGTTGGTCTGTCCCGCCAGCTTTATGGCCTGACGATCCAGTCCGAACGCCCTGAACACCGTCTGGTCGAACAGTGGCACCCCGCTGGCGTGGTCGGCATCATTTCGGCCTTCAATTTCCCGGTGGCCGTGTGGTCGTGGAACGCGGCGCTGGCGCTGGTGTGCGGTGACCCGATCATCTGGAAACCGTCGGAAAAGACCCCGCTGACCGCCCTTGCCACGCAGGCCCTGTTTGAACAGGCGGCCGCCCGCTTTGGTGAAGTGCCTGCTGGCCTGTCCACGCTGCTGATCGGTGATGCGCGGACGGGTGAACTGCTGGTGGAAGACCGTCGCGTGCCGATCATCTCCGCTACCGGTTCCACCCGCATGGGCCGTATCGTGGGTGAGCGCGTGGCGAAGCGTTTCGGCCGTTCGATCCTTGAGCTGGGTGGCAATAATGCTTCCATCGTTACGCCATCAGCCGATCTGGACCTGACACTGCGTGCGGTGGCCTTTGGTGCGATGGGAACGGCGGGGCAGCGTTGCACGTCCCTGCGCCGCCTGATCGTGCATGAAAGCGTCTATGACTCGCTGGTTGGTCGCCTGAAGCAGGTTTATGCGAACATCTCTGTCGGTTGCCCGATCGAAGGGAATGCGCTGGTCGGCCCGCTGATCGACAAGGCATCGTTCGAGGCGATGCAGGCCAGCCTGCAGGCTGCGAAGGCGGCGGGCGGCATCGTACACGGTGGGGAGCGGGTGGACGTTCATGGCCCCGAGGCTTTCTACGCCCGTCCCGCCCTGGTGGAAATGTCCGCCCAGACCGGTCCCGTGCTGGAAGAAACCTTTGCTCCGATCCTGTATGTACTGAAATACAGTGAGCTGGAGGATGCGATTGCCCTGCAGAATGACGTGGCGCAGGGCCTGTCTTCCTCCATCTTCAGCACCGACCTGCGGGATGTGGAACTGTTCCTGTCGGCGGCAGGGTCGGATTGCGGTATCGCCAATGTCAATATCGGGCCGTCCGGCGCTGAAATCGGTGGCGCTTTCGGTGGCGAGAAGGAAACCGGCGGTGGCCGCGAAGCCGGTTCGGACGCATGGCGTGGCTACATGCGCCGTCAGACCAACACCATCAATTATGGCCGTACCCTGCCGCTGGCGCAGGGCGTCAAGTTCGACGTGGGCTGATTGATATCATCCAGCAGGTTCATGGTCCCTGAAGGGGCCATGAACCTGCCGAACTGATAAAGAAGTTTTTGGTGAAGCTCTTTTTAAAAAGCTTCAGGTGACGCCGGAACAGCTCCGGCGTTCCCCCATCATACGATCCGGTTTGTCATTTCGGTGCCCTTTTCCAGTGCCGTGATGTTCTTCATCAGGATATCGACAACATTGCGTTCATAGAACTGCGTCTCGCCCGCGGTATGTCCTGTCATGACCAGATTGGGCAGCGACCATAGGGGGGAGGAGGACGGCAATGGTTCCTCGGCATAGGTGTCCAGTGCTGCACCCGCAATCCGGTCTGTGGTCAGCGCCTCGATCAGGGCTGCTTCTTCTACAACACGCCCACGGGCGACGTTGATCAGGCAGGCATCGGGGTTCATCGCGGCAAATGCCCTGCGGTCGATCAGGTGTTCCGTCTGCGCGGTAAGCGGGCAGGTCAGGATAACGTAATCCGCTTCATGCAGCGCATCGTGCAGATCGGCCATGTTCACCTGCGTCACACCGGGTACATCCAGCGGACGTGCGCTGTGTCGTGCACCGCTGACCTGCATGCCCAGTGCCAGACACAGGCGCGCAATGCGATCCCCGATCGTACCCATGCCAACGATCAGCGCCTTTTTTTCCGAAAGTTCCTGCAGGCGGGGGCGTTCATCCGTGCCGGTCGTGCTCCAGCGCGCGATTTTCTGGTTATCGCGTGCTTCATACAGGCGGCGTGCCAGATTGAGCATCAGGGCAAGCGCATGCTCGGCTACGGCATTGGCGTTCACGCCGCGCGCATTGCACAGCCGGATGCCGCGTTCCTTCAGGCGGTCAAGGTCGAACTGCTCCACCCCGGAACTGATCGACTGGATCAGCCGCAGGCGGGGGGCGATATCCAGCAGTTCGTTACGCCACAGCATGGAAACGACCAGTACTTCGGCCTGCGGGATGATCGCCTTCAGGCCATCGAAAGTATCAACCTGTGTGCAGGGGGGGGCGGATGGCCGTTTTTCCAGTTCCGCGCGGATGTCGTAATATACATGGGCCGCGTATATGCGCTGTAATTCATGGTGCGACATGCCGGGAACCTGTCCTTGAAATGGAATATGTTAAGATAGCGGAAAATGGGCCTGTTCAACCGTGGTACGCAGGCGCAGGCCCAGGTGGGGTGGTTATCCGGCCCCATGCATGCGTGCGACCCGGCAGGCGGCCAGATCCCATGCGGAGCAGCCCACGGATTTGAATACGATGGGGCGGCCGGATTCCCTTGTCCGGCCATCCGCTGCCACCGCAATGGAGCGAACCCGGTTCCAGTCCACATTCGCGCGATACAGGTCCCCCGCTTCGGACGGGGCACCGATCAGGTCATCGACATACAGGTCGCTGTCATTGATGGTCCGTGCGCCAATCTCCGCCATATCGGTACGATAGGCACCCACGCCGATGACAAGGCAGGACGGATTGGCAGGTTCATCGTAAATGACGGACACGCTGCTGGTAACCGTGATGACGACATCGAAGGGGGCTTCATCCGTGCCTTCGGGACGCAGGGTCAGCATCGGCGTCGCATGCTCCGCGCAGAACGCGGCCGCACGGTCATGTGACCGCCCGCGGATGGCCACGGTAATGCCCGGATACAGCGCAGATAGCGCCTGAACATGGGCCACGGCCTGCGTGCCGGTGCCGATAATCAGCACGCGCCCGATCTTGTGGTGGGCCAGCAGCCGGATGCCCAGCATGCTCATGGCCGATGTGCGGCGCATGGTCACGGTCGGGCCATCGAGTGAAAACAGGAAGCGCCCGCTACGCGCTTCCGCGCAGACGACCTGCCCCTGAATTGTAGGCAGATGCAGCGCCGGATTGTGACCGAAGATGGTCAGCAGTTTTGTCACCATAAGGTCACTGCCGACCGACGGCATGGTCAGCAGGACACCCGCGCCATCCGTGGCCGGTACGGTCATGCGTTCGGGGCATACGATCTGCCCGGACACCGTTTCCCCAACCGCGGTAGCAAGCGCGTCAACCAGCGGAGAAAAGGGCAGGAAATCACAGGTTTCCTGTGCTGAATACTGTTTCATCTGATCTGGCGGTCCGATTGGAATGTTAGGGAATGCAGGGGCTGAAAACCGTATCCCTGTCTGCGGAAATCCATGTGGTTTGCGGATCGTAACATATAAGCCGCACCTGAAAAGCCGTAACAGGCGGTTAGGGCTGGCGTCAGGCGCGCAGGGATGTTTCGCCCGGTAGGGGGCGCGTATCAGTCACGAATTTTGACCTCCAGCAGCTTGCGGTAGCGGTTCAGGCTGCCTTCAAGGTGACGGCGCATGAGTTTCTGCGCCTGTTCGGCGTTTCCGCGCGAAATGGCTTCCAGTATGGCCTGATGTTCTTTTTTGGTATTGTCCAGATAGGCGGGGAGCGAACGCGATATCTTGGCGTATTTCAGGAACAGGTCGCGCGAAATATCGGAAACCAGATGCCCCAGGAACGCCGGAAAACGCGGATTGCCCGCAGCCCGCGCAATGGCCAGATGGAAATCCAGGTCGGCCCTTACTTCCATTTCCGGGTCGCGCGTATCCACGGCCACGAACTGCGCATGCATCTGGTACAGATGCGCAAGGCTCTGTGCGGTCTTGCGCTGGGCTGCAAGGAATGCCGCCTGTGTTTCCACCCCGATGCGCAGTTCCAGTATTTCCAGCGCCGCCCGCACATCGTCAATCGGCGTGGCGAGGAAATGGGGTACCCACCTGTCTTCCGTCGTAACGAACGTGCCCGCACCCTGTCGCGTCACGATACGTCCGCCCAGCTTCAGGGATGCAATGGCTTCCCTTATGACTGTGCGACTGACATCGAATTCCGTGCACAGCACGGCGGTTGATGGCAGTTTTTCGCCCGGCATGTAGGTTTTGGCCTGAATACGGCGCAGAAGTTCATCGGCAACGTTTTCAGACAGATTTCCACTGGCATTAATGGCGCGGTACTCCCTTCATCGGTTTCATTTTACACCGGGGCGCGTAACCTGATCCGACTGGTGCATGGTTCGTATTATCCGGTTCCGTGGCTTTAGGCGGTCGTGCCGTCCGGGTCAAAGCGGACCATGGTTCCGCCCCCACTGGCCTGATCGGTGGGCAGGACTTCCATGCGCGTGACATCGACATGCAGCGGCATGTCAATGACGGTGCGGACAAGGCCCGCTACATCTTCGGGCTGGACGGGACGGTAGCCCTCATACAGTGCTGTGCGCGCCCTGTCCGGTCCCAGCGTATCCCGATACAGCGCCGTCTCGACCCGACCGGGTACGATTTCCGTCACCCGCACGCCCGTTCCCAGCAGGTCGCAGCGCAGGGCGTCGCAGAACAGGCGGATACCCGCCTTGGACGCCCCATAGACACATGACCCCGGATAGGGGGAGTGTCCCGCAATGGACCCCACAAACAGCACATGCCCCCGCCGCCGCGCGATCATGGGCGGCAGAAGCTGGTGTGTCAGGCGTAGCGGGGCCTTCAGATTGATGTCGATCATCGCGTCGATCTGGCTGATATCCGTATTCGCAAAGGGGCCGCTGGTTGACAGGATACCGGCATTGTTGATCACGATATCAATTTCATGGCTGGCGACGGCGGCGCAGATGGCATCCGTATCGCATATATCGGCCTGAACCGTTATCGCCCCGTATTCGCGCGCCAGCGCCGCCAGGGCGTCCGGATTGCGCCCGGTTGCGATGACGTTCAGTCCCGCCGTGCGCAGCGCGGCGACGATGGCCCGGCCGATGCCGCTGGTCGCACCCGTTACCAGTGCGGTGCGCAGCGGGTGTGATACGGTGTCACGCATAGATGTAGCCCCCGCTTACGATAACTGTCTCGCCCGTGGCGTATGTGTTGCGCGGTCCGCCCATCATGACGATCCATTCGGCCATTTCCTCGGGTTCGGCGGCGCGGTCCAGCGGACTGGCCCTGGCCAGTTCGGGCAGGAAGCCCAGTTCCTTCGCCCGGTCGGTGGCGAAACCGGCCGGGGCGACGCCATTGACCAGTATGCCCCACTGCGCACATTCCTGACCGAAGGATCGGGTCAGACTGACGACCGCCGCCTTTGTCGCCGCGTAATGCGCGTTCTGCGGGTGGGCCTTGAAGGCATCGACGGAGGATATGTTCACGATCCTGCCCGTAACGGCGCCGGGCTGTGCGAATTCGCGCATGTGCCGCACGGCGGCGACCATCATGTGATAGGTGCCCTTGATGTTGATCGCGTTTTCAAGGTCCCATTCCTCATCCGTGATGTCGAGGATGGGGCGGCGCGGGTAGATCGCGGCGCTGTTGACCAGCGTATCAATGCGGCCCATTTCGCCAGCCAGCGTGGCGAAGGCGGCGTGGGCGCTGCTCTGGCGCGCAATATCGCCGGTCGCGACATGCACCGATACACCGGGGGCGGACAGTTCGGCGCGCGCGGCTTCCAGCCGTTCGGCGTTGATGTCCACCAGGCCGATACGGGTTGCGCCATCACGGATCATGAGGCGTGCTGTAGCCAGACCAAGGCCCGAAGCCCCGCCGACGATAATGGCTGTAAGATTTTTCATGACGGATCGTCCCGCTTAATGAACAGAGGGTGAAGTGAAGGCAAAGGTTTCGGCATGTTCGTGCGATGCGGGCCTGCGGCCGCTGCTGACCCCCCATGCGTAGATGCCCCACAGAAACAGCAGGAAGGCCACCAGAAGGGGGATGTTGCGCAGCGTTTCCATGGACAGGTCACGATCAAGCCATGAAAAGCCGATCATGCCGATGTAATAGGCAAATATCCAAAGGGAGCGCCCGTGGTCGCCCGCCATCGTCCGCCGCCCCGCCTGCGTGGCCAGCACATACACGATGCCAATTACGATCTGGGCGGAAAGCAGCCAGGCCACGGTGGTCCATCCCGCCCACAGGATGATGAAGGATGACAGCACGAAGGTCAGTGGACCAAGCACGGCAAGGTAGCGCAGGCGGAACGGGCGCCGCAGTTCGGGAATGGTCTGGCGGAAGGACGCCAGGATGACCGGCGCGAAGGCGTAGCTCATGACAATGGTGGTGGATACGATGCCGACAAGGCTGCTCCACGAAGGAAAGGGCAGCGTCCAGAATACGCACAGCCCGAATGAAAGGCGCAGCGCCACCTTCTGGCAGGTCGTATCGCGCTTCAGCCCCGTTTCAAGCAGCCATGCCTGCATGACCCGGCATGTGGAACTGAGATAGACATTCGCCGTCCCCATGGGGGAAAGGCACGCATCGAACAGTACCAGACGCGCCAGCCATATTGCCCCGGCCAGTATCGTAATGTCGTGAAAGGGCAGGGGGAACTGCTCGCGGACCCCATGCCAGCCATCCTGCAGCAATGTATGCGGCAGGTTCCCCATGAAGATGGCCTGAAGGGCGATATAGACCAGCGTGACGAAACCCACCGACAGGCACAGTGCCGCGGGCACGTTTTTCTGCGGATTACGCACTTCTCCCGCCGCCGACACGATGGATGTCAGCCCCAGAAAGGAAAACATGATGCCACCGGTGGAAAGGGCTGCCATGATGCCGTCCGCCATATGTCCGTTTGCAAGCGGCACATGAAACGGTGCGAGCGAAAAACTGCGTGACAGCACGATTATGACAAGTGCGGGCACCAGAAACTTCAGAACTGTAACAATATTGTTAACCCATGCGAAGGACTTCGCATTGGATGTATTGAGCCAGTAAATCGCGCACAGCACCAAAAACTGTACAAGCCACCCCACTGCGGACGGCCCCCCGCCCGGCGCCCCCAGAAAGGGGAACCATGTGCAGGCATACTGTCGCGCCGCGACCAGTTCGATCGAAACGATGCTGGAAAACGCGATGATGGTGACAGTCCCCACCATAAAGCCCAGAAAGCTGCCATGCGACAGGTAGGGATAGCGCGCGACCCCGCCGGTAAGTGGAAGGGCGGCGGCCAGTTCGCTGTAGATCAGCCCCAGCAGCAGGGCGATGATACCGCCGCACAGCCATCCGATCATCGCCCCCGGCCCGGCCATGGTGGCGACGGGAGAAGCCGCGAACAGCCAGCCGGAACCGAATGTTGCCCCGCAACCGATCAGGATCAGGTCGAACAGGGAAAGCGTGCGCCCCGATATGTGTGTCGCGTTGCTGTCTGGTGAACTCAACTGCGTAACCTCACTGCTGCCTGCGTGGCGGGCGGTGGCGCCGGTCGGGTGGAATGATCCATACCCGGAACATTACGATATGACATTGACATTTGTATTACAAGTTCCCTAAACTTGTCATGTCACTTTATGGTGCACGGGTGCGCAGTCACCGTGGCTTTCAAAAAAAGGATTGGCGTGGAATGGGCGGAGCCAGAACCTGTCAGGTCGGTGTCGATATCGGCGGTACCTTTACCGATATCGCCCTTGAGGTGGACGGGCGGTTGGAATCAACCAAGGTCCTGACGGATTACGAAGCACCGGAACGCGCCATCCTGAAGGGATTGCGCGAGGTCTGTGCCACGGCGGGTATTGGCCTGTCGGATATCGGCGTTGTCATTCATGGTACCACGCTGGCCACCAATGCGCTGATCGAACGGCGTGGCGCGCGCACGGCGTTCATCACGACCGAAGGCTTCCGCGATGTGCTGGAAATGCGGACCGAAAACCGCTTTGAACAGTATGACCTCAATATCGTCCTGCCGCCGCCGCTGATCGAACGCGCGGACAGGTTCGTGGTGCGTGAACGTCTTGACGCAGGCGGTAACGTGCTGCTGCCGCTGGACGAGGCGCAGCTTGCAGGCGTGGTCGATGCCATCGCGGCGGGCGGGTATGAAAGTGTCGCCATCGGTTTCCTGCATGCCTACGCAAACGGGGCGCATGAACGCCGGGTGCGTGAAGCGCTGCTGGAGCGCATGCCCGCGCTGTCGGTTTCCATTTCATCCGAAGTCTCGCCCCAGTTCCGGGAATTCGAGCGGTTCAACACCGTCTGCGCCAATGCGTATGTCAAACCGGCCATCAAATCCTATCTGGATCGTCTGGTGGCGTCGCTGAAGGTGCTGGGGATCGGGTGCCCGGTTTACATGATCCACTCGGGCGGGGGCATCATCTCGGTCGATCACGCGGCGGAATTCCCGGTGCGTCTGGTCGAATCCGGTCCGGCCGGTGGCGTCATCTTTGCGGAATATGTGGCCCGGCGGCATGGGCGCGACCGGGTGGTTTCCTTCGATATGGGGGGGACGACGGCGAAAATCTGTCTTGTGGAGGATTTCGCCCCCCGCACAGCCAAGACGTTCGAGGTTGCGCGGACCTGGCGCTTCCGCAAGGGCAGCGGCATGCCGATTTCCATTCCCGTGGTGGAAATGGTGGAAATCGGGGCCGGGGGCGGGTCCATCGCCAGCGTCGACAACATGCGCCAGATCCGGGTGGGGCCGCGCAGCGCCGCATCCGAACCCGGTCCCGCCTGCTATGGGCGCGGCGGGGTGGAGCCGACCGTAACCGATGCCAACCTGCTGCTGGGCAAGCTGGACCCGGACAATTTCGCCGGCGGGTCGCTGACCCTGTCACGCGAAGGGGCGATCAGCGCCGTGGATGCAAGGATCGCCAGCCTGCTCGCACTGGACACGCAGGCCAGCGCCTATGGCATCTGCGAGGTCGTGGACGAAAACATGTCCAACGCCGCCCGCGTGCATGCCGTGGAAAATGGCAAGGACATTTCCGGCTTCACCATGATTACCTTTGGCGGCGGCGGCCCGCTGCATGCGGCGCGGCTGTGCGAAAAGCTGGGCATTTCCTCTTTCATCGTGCCGCCCGGCGCGGGGGTGGGATCGGCCATCGGCTTTCTGCGCGCGCCGTTCGGTTACGAATCCGTGCGCAGCGCCGTGGTGGCGCTTGCGGATTACGACACGCAGCGCGTTGCCGCCCTGCTGGACGCCATGCGCACGGAAGCTACGGGTTTCCTCAACGCCATTGATCCCGCCATCGTGCCGGTCATTGAATGCACCGCGTTCATGCGGTATGAAGGGCAGGGGTGGGATATTCCCGTCCGCCTTCCGCTGGAAACATTCAGCACCGGCCGCACGCAGGAGATACTGGCGGCGTTCGGGAGCGAATACCGTCGCTACTTCGGCCAGACGATTGATGGCGCGCGCAGCGAGATCATAAGCTGGGCGCTGCGTGTCAGCTCACCCCCCGTCCGTGTCGATGTCGCCCGGGCGGTCAGCCACACGCAGCCCGTGCAGCCAAAAGCGCATCGCCCCCTGTTCGATGCCGCCAGCCGGGGTTTTGTCGATGCGGGCATCATCGACCGCCGCACCCTTTCGGTCGGGGATGTGGTGCGAGGCCCCGCCATCATTGTCGAACCTGAAACCACGACCATCCTGACAACCTGTTTCACGGCAACGGTGCAGAGCGACGGCTGTCTGCTCGCCACCCGCCATTGAGGAGCGATACATGAGCGACGCTCTCGCAGATATCCACATGCAGGTCATGTGGAACCGCCTGATCTCGGTTGTGGAGGAACAGGCGCAGACCCTCATCCGCACGGCGTTTTCCACCAGTGTCCGTGAAGCGGGCGACCTGTCCGCCGGTGCGTTCGATCTGGAAGGCCGCATGCTGGTGCAGGCCGTGACCGGCACGCCGGGGCATGTCAACGCCATGGCGGAATCGGTCGGGCATTTCATTACCGATATCGGGCGCGAAAACATCCGCGAAGGGGATGTCTACATCACCAATGACCCGTGGAAGGGCACCGGCCACCTGCATGATATCACCATCGTCACCCCGTCCTTCCATGGCGGGCGTCTGGTGGGGTATTTCGCATCTACCGCCCATGTGGTGGACGTAGGTGGCCGTGGCTTTGGCCCCGATGCGAACGAGGTGTATGAAGAAGGGCTCTTCATCCCCATCATGAAGCTGTTCGATGCGGGCCGGGTCAACGATACCCTGGTGCTGATGATCCGCAACAACGTGCGCGAGGCGGACAAGGTGGTGGGCGATATTTTCGCCCTGACCGCCTGTAACGCGGCAGGCCACCAGCGGCTGGTGGACATGATGCGGGAATTCGCGCTGGATGATCTGGAGCGTCTGGGTGGCTTCATTCTCAGTCATAGCGAGCGCGCGACGCGTGAAAGTCTGGCCAGCCTGCCGCACGGCACATGGACCAACAGCCTGCTGCTGGATGGATATGACGAACCGGTGGCGCTGCACGCGGCCCTGACCATCGGGCCGGAGGGTGTGCATGTCGATTTTGCCGGGACATCCGGCCCAAGCCGCTTTGGCATCAATGTGCCTCTGGTTTACGCCAAGGCTTATGCCTGTTACGGCATAAAATGTATCGTGGCCCCGGAAATCCCCAATAATTCTGCCTCCCTCGCGCCATTTTCCGTCTCGGCGCCGGATCACTGCATCCTCAATGCGCAGCGGCCCGCCCCGGTATCGGTGCGGCATGTGCTGGGGCATTTCGTGCCTGATCTGGTGCTGGGGGCGCTGCATAAGGCCCTGCCTGACCGTGTTCCGGCGGAAGGGGCGGGTTCGCTTTGGAACCTGCATATGAGCCTGCGCCCGCTGCCCGGCATGGAAGGAACGGGCAGGGGGGCGGAGATCCTCATGTTCAACAGTGGCGGCACGGGTGCGCGGCCCACGCTGGACGGGCTGAGCGCTACGGCGTTTCCCAGCGGCGTTCACACCATGCCGGTCGAGGCGACCGAAAGTGTCGGCCCGGTCATCGTCTGGCGCAAGGAACTGCGCGAAGGCTCCGGCGGCGCGGGTGAGTTCCGTGGCGGCCTTGGCCAGTCCATGGAAATCGAGGCGGCGGAAGGCTACTCCCTGCGGTTTTCGGCCATGTTCGACCGTATCAGCCACCCGGCGCGCGGTCTGGCCGGCGGGCAGGACGGCGCACCGGGGGCTGTCACACTCGATGATGGCACTGTCATGCGCGGCAAGGGTCAGCAGCAGGTGCCACCGGGGCGCAGGCTCCGGCTCGATCTGCCCGGCGGCGGTGGTTATGGTGACCCCGCGAACCGTGCCCCCGCCGCGGTCGAACGTGACCGTCACAACGGTTATCTGGGGGCGACCCCTTCGGGCAATGTTTAACGATGGGGGCATAGGGCACGACCATGCGTTTTGAAAATCGACGGGCATCGTCGATCCAGCTTTCGGCCTCCATGGTGGTTTCCATGGCCGCGCGTGCGCTGCGGGCGCAGGGGCGGCAGATTGTTGACCTCTCGCTGGGGGAACCGGATTTCAATACCCCGGATAATGTGATCGAAGCCGCAATCCGCGCAATGCGCGACGGGGTCACGCATTATACCGGCCCCAGCGGTCTGCCGCAGTTGCGTGAGGCCATCGTGGCCAAACTGGCGCGCGAAAACGGGCTGGATTATACGCCCGAACAGATCTCCATCGGCGTGGGCGCCAAGCAGATCCTGTTCAACCTGTTCATGGGAGTGCTGGAAAGCGGGGATGAGGTCATCATTCCGGCACCCTTCTGGGTATCCTATCGGGACATGGTGGAATTTAACGGCGGCAGGGCGGTCGTGCTGCCCTGCGGGCTGGAAAGCGGGTTCAGGCTGACACCCTCGCAACTGGCGGCGGCGATCACGCCCGCCACGCGCTGGGTCATGCTCAATACCCCGTCCAACCCGTCCGGGGCGGTCTATGGTCGCGCGGAACTGCAGGCGCTGGGGCAGGTGCTGGCGGCACATCCCCAAATCGGCATCATATCGGATGAGATATATGAGCATATCCTGTTCGGGGATACGCCGTTTGTCTCCTTCGCTGCCGCCTGCCCGGAACTGAAGGACCGGACCATCCTGATCAATGGCGTATCCAAGGCTTACGCCATGACCGGCTGGCGGCTGGGCTATGCCGCCGCCCCGCCGGGTTTTGCCCGCATGCTCAACAAGATGGAATCACAGGTTTCGACCTGTCCATCCTCCATCTCGCAGGTGGCGGCGGCTGAAGCGATGAATGGTCCGCAGGACTTCCTGCACATGGCAGGGGCCGCCTATGCGCGCCGTCTTGCCATCGTGATGGAAGGACTGGCGGGGATCGAGGGGCTGCAGGTCTGCAAGCCTGCGGGGGCTTTCTATGTCTTTCCCGAATGTTCGGCCTTCATCGGGCGCAGGACGCCCGATGGCCGCCGGATCGAAAACGATGTCATGCTGGCGGAATACCTGCTGCATGAAGGTGGGGTTGCGACCGTGCCGGGTGCCGCGTTCGGGCTTGAACCCTATATCCGCCTGTCCTTCGCCACGTCGGAAGAACAGTTGCGGATCGCCATGGCAGCCATGACGCGAACCCTTGGTTTGCTGGAACAGGAATAAGCGCAATCATGTCCAAATATAATCGTGTCCTCATTACCGGGGCCGCAGGCGCCCTTGGGCGGCAGCTTCGCGTATCGGGCCTGAAACTGGCCCCCCAGATCCGGCTGACGGACCGTTTTCCCTCTGCCGATCTGGCGGCGCATGAGGAAGACCGCGTGGCTGAACTGGCCGATTTTGGCGCGGTGCTGGATGCCGTACGCGGCTGTGACGCGATCGTGCATCTGGGTGGGCAGGCGATTGAGGGGACATGGGATTCCGTGCTCAATTCCTCCATCGTCGGGACCTATAACGTGTATGAGGCCGCCCGGCAGTGCGGCGTAAAGCGTATCGTCTATGCCAGTTCGATCCATGCGGTCGGGTATTACGAACGCACCCAGACAATCGACGCCAGCGCACCGACACGGCCCGACAGCCTGTATGGGGTATCAAAGGCATATGCCGAAAACCTGTCGCGCTATTATTTCGATAAATTCGGGATCGAGACGGTATGCCTGCGTATCGGGTCGTGCTTTCCCGAACCGACCGACCGGCGGCACCTGATTACGTGGCTGTCGTACCGGGATTTTCGCCATCTGGTGGAAGTCTGCCTTGACGCGCCGCGTGTGGGGCACATGATTTCCTTTGCCACATCGGCAAACAGCCAGTCGTTCTGGGATAACCGGCTGGCGTCCGTTCTGGGTTACGCCCCGCAGGACAATGCTGATACGTACCGCGACGCCGTTTTTGCCCGCACGGAACAGGGCGATCCCGATGATCCGGCAGTCCGCTTTCAGGGCGGCAGTTTCTGCGCGGCCGGTCATTTTGAAGATCCGGCATAGGGGGCATGGCCATGTCCGATCTCCGGTCTTCCTATGATGTCGTTATTGTCGGCGGCGGCGTAGTCGGAAGTGCTACGGCCTATTTTCTGGCCAGTAATCCCGATTTTACCGGCTCCGTCCTTGTTGTGGAAAAGGACTGGACGTATGCGCGCGCGGCAACGTCCCTGTCATCCAGTTCGATCCGCCATCAGTTTTCCAATCCGCTGAATGTGCGCATGTCCATGTTCGGGACGGAATTCATCCGCCAGTTTCCTGAACTGACCGCCGTTGACGGTAAGGGCGATGATCTGGCGCTGCATGAAAATGGCTACCTGTTTCTGGCGAATGACCAGCGCGGCAGCGATATCCTGTCGCGTAACCGCGCCACACAGGCTGCATGTGGCGCGCAGGGCGTGCTGCTGACGCCGCGGGAAGTGGCAGCACGTTTCCCATGGCTCAATACCGATGACCTGACCCTTGCCAGCCTTGGTCTGGCGGGCGAGGGATGGTTCGACAATACCGGCTTCCTGTACGGCCTGCGTGCAAAGGCCCGTGCGCTGGGTGTCACCTATATTGAAGACGAAGTGACAGGCGTGACGGGGCAGGGCGGCAGGATTGCGTCCGTCACCCTGAAAAGTGGCGCGCAGGTGGGCTGTGGCACGCTGGTCAACGCCGCCGGCACGCGCGGCAGGCGCATTGCGGAAATGGCGGGGCTGTACCTGCCGGTCGAACCCCGCCGCCGCAGCCTGTTTGTGGTGGACTGTCGTACCCCGCTACCGGGCAGGGTTCCCCTTACGATTGATCCCACGGGTGTCTTTTTCCGCCCGGAGGGACGCTATTACCTGATGGGTACCGTGCCGGACCCTGATCCGGCAGTGGACCCGGATGATTTTGCCGTGGCGCACGATGAGTTCGAGGAGCAGATCTGGCCCGTTCTGGCTGAACGCATTCCCGCGTTCGAGGCTCTGAAAGTCGTGAACTCATGGGCCGGGCATTACGATTACTGCACGCTGGACCATAACGTTATTGTCGGTCCGCATCCGGAAGTTTCCAATTTCCTGTTTGCCAACGGCTTCAGCGGTCATGGGCTGCAACAGTCCCCGGCGATAGGCCGCGGCCTGTCCGAATGGATCACCTATGGCGGGTTCCGTTCCCTTGACCTGTCTCCGCTGGGTTATGCGCGTGTGGTAAGCAATACGCCGTTCCTTGAGGAAGCCATTATCTGAATACCGTGCGGGGCAGTCGTGACCGGCTGCCCCCCGGATATGCTGGCAAACCGTTATGTACCGGCAATCTGTTCCAGCAGCCATTTATGGAACATGCCCAGTGGCGCCGACATCGCGCGCGACAGGGGGCGGACGAAATAATACGCATCTTCCGTCGGGATGGCATTGGCGACCAGTTCGATCAGCGTGCCATTTTCAAGTTCGTCCTCAATAAGAAAACGCGGAATAAGCGCGCATCCCGCCCCGGCGGAGGCAGCGCTGACGATAAAGCTGAACTGGTCGAATAACGGGCCATGCAGGGTCGTTGCATCGACTTCCTGTGCGATGAACCAGCGTTCCCACGCATCGGGACGCGATACAAGGTGAAGCAGCGGCGCATTAAGCAGATCCTGCGCTTTTCTGAAATTGAGCTGCGCCAGCAATCTGGGGCTGCATACTGGCACGACCTGTTCGCGCATCAGGAAGGACAGGTCCGCCCCCGGCCACTCCGATGGCCCGAAATGGATGGCCGCATCCAGCGTGTCGCCCGCGAATTCAAAGGGTGACAGGCGCGTATACAGATTGACCGTGATACTGGGATGCCGCGTCATGAAATGACCCAGCCGGGGCGTAAGCCACTGGGTGCCGAAGGTGGGCAGCACCCCCAGATTGATGGTGCCCCCGGTCGGATTGGCGCGGAAGGCGAGTGTCGCGGTGGAAATATGCCGCAGCGCATCGCGGATTTCGCGCGCATAGACTTCCCCCGCCTGCGTCAGTCTTACCATCTGCCGGTCACGGATGAACAGTTCCGCGCCCAGATGGTCCTCCAGTGCGCGGATATGCCGGCTGACCGCGCTCTGGGTCAGGTTGAGTTCATCCGCCGCGGCGGTGAAGCTCTCATGCCGTGCGGCGGCCTCAAAGGAATAAAGCAGGGATGTGGAAGGAAGAAAACGCCGCGCAATGGCCATGGAGTCAGTTTCCGCTGGGCTGAAGGATGATCCCTGCAAGCACCCTGTCCGGTGGCAGGGGCTTACCGGATGCCGGGACCGCCGACAGGGAACATCATCGACCCCTTCCCGAAGGGCAACCATTTTATGGATCTGTCGCACGCCACCTGACGGCCTGACATGCTTGAAATTATGGTGCCGTTACTTCACCTGTCAGGGCAGGAACCGGATATGGACTTCCATATTACAGCGCAGCAGGGTGCTGTTTCAGGCACTTGAAGCAACTTTCTGGAAGGTGAAAAAACTTTCCTTTTTGCGTCATCGCGTGGGGGCAGAAACTTCTTAACCATCCTGTGCGTTACCACACGATGGCCCCCAGCGCGCAGGGTCGCCATCTGCCATATGGATTGTTTTTGTACGAATATGACGTTCGTATACTTATAAACTTAGCTGATATAATAGGCGATGTTTCGTTATTACGGAAAGATAACAACATGTGTCGCTTTTACAACATGATGCCCTGCATGCGTACGGACCCATAAACATTTCGGTTGGCGACCAAACAAAAACTGTTAAACAGTTTTTTAGATAAGGCGACACGTGGGGACGACCATGAAGAAAATGGGCATGAGACGGGCATTACTGCGGTCCGGTGTTGGGTTTGCAGCCGCCCTGACGGTGGGTCTGGTGTTCGATTTACCCACCGCCCATGCCCAGGTTTCGGTATTCAAAAGCATGGAAAAAAGTGATTCCGACATGGCCCGCTGGCTGTCTGGAATTACGCTGACCGGCCAGATCGAAGGGGGCATCATGGCGAACCCCGCGCGTCCCCAGCCGGGTTACAACTTTGGTGACTTCTTTGCCGATCACGCCAATCAGGTGCAGCTCAACCAGGCGGAATTCACGCTTCAGAAAGCCATCGACCCGTCAAAGGGCGGCTACCAGATCGGCTTCACGCTGGAAGGCATGTATGGCTCGGACGCGCGGTACTATCAGCTTCTGGGCGTCAGCGCGCATGAATGGAACGCCCGCTACCAGTTGATCCCCGCGCAGGCCCATGCCGATGTCCACCTGCCATGGGCAACCAAGGGCGGACTGGACATGCATGCCGGTATCCTTCAGGCCCCGATGGGGGTGGAAACACTCGATCCCACAACGCGCCCGTTCTATACCATTGCCTATACATCGGAATATTCCGTGCCGTTCCAGCATATCGGCGCCATGTTCAACTGGCATGTAACCGATATGGTGGATGTGACGTTCGGTATCGATACCGGCAACCAGACATCCTTTGGCCGGTCCGACAATAACAACGCGCCGGCGGGCTATTTCGGCTTCAACCTGAACGGGCTTGCGCATGGCAAGCTCAACATCATCGAACTGAGCCGCGTCGGGCCGGAAAACTCCCGTTATTCATCCGCAGGCGGGCGCTATGAAGCCGATCATGCCGAACGGTTCTGGAATGACATCAATGCGACCTACGCTGTCAATGACCGCCTGACCCTGACGGGGGAGTTCAACTATATCCACGATGAAGGGCTGAACGGCATCCGCAGCAATGGCGATTTCAAGGCCGCCGATGCCGAAAGCTTCGTCAGCTTCCTGAGCTACAGGATCAACAAGGTGCTGACTTTCAATTACCGTGGTGAAATCTACCGCGACAACAACAACCTGATGGTGTCCACCTTCATCGGCAACAACGCCTATATGGACGGGATTTCCGGTCGTTCCAGCCCCGGCGATGCGCTGATGCCCGGTCCCACCGGCCATGGCACGACCTATGGCGAAATGACACTGGGCGTGACCTACAAGCCGGATCTGGGCCACCATGTGCGTGTGTTCATGCTGCGGCCTGAAATCCGCTTTGACCGCTCGCTCAACGACACCACGCCCTTTAATGGCGGGCGTAATAACGGCATGTTCACCTTCGGTGGCGATGCGGTAATCGGTTTCTGAGTTCCGAAGACCGGGAAGGTCATATGCGCCTTCGGTTCACCTGCTGCCGCACGACCGCCTTTTGAGTGGGTGCGCTGCTGAAATTCATATATTTGCGTGTGGTCGTGTGGGGGATGTGTTCCCGCAGGGGGGCATATTCCGGGCGCAATGTTTTGTGCCGGGCGATCCGTCCGGTCTTCATGTGTGTATGCGTCGTGATTCCCCCATGTCTCTGCGGCACGTGCTGTTGCCACCGAATTTGAATTCGCCGCTTAAAAGCCGTTTTCAGGATACCGCGCGCAAGCCGCAACCGATGCGCGTCGTATAATGAGCGAAACCTTACTTGCCGGATAAAGGCCCGCACGCTGACTGAAGCATGCGCGTATGAACCGCATACTGATTTGCAGGACTGCGTGTTCCGGTTTGGTTTTTTTTGTATAAATCTGCGGATTATCTCTACCGTGGTTATGAAACCCGGTGCGGATGTACCAGCAAATCTTTTCCATCATTCGATTATGGGCCGGGCGCCGCCTGTCCGGATCGCTGCCGTGAATCCAGTTGGCCCGGACAGGGAATGATGTCCGCTGGCCGGGATGTCTGTGCGATTTTGGAAAACCAGCTATTGCATATACTTGCGATTTCGTAATGATACGAATCAGGTTCAAAACCATCTGGTTCCATCCGACAGGAAGCACCGGATGGCTGCGTGGGTGCTTTTCATCATACGGCTGGAGCGCGCCGGGGCGCTTCCGCGATTATGGAGGACGAATTGGCCTTATATGTAGCCGTCCCGCCATCATGCCGATCTCTTTCTGCCGGTTCTCGCCCGAACGGACACGGGGCAGGGTGGGGGGAGGATACGGCCACTGCCCATTTTCCTGCATCGGGGATGATACGGATGCCACCTGTTGGGTACAACGGATGGCAGCGGCCATGATGGCGGGACGGCCTGTGCGCATCGTCGTCATCGGGGCAGGTATCGTGGGGCGTGTCTGCGCGCTGCGCCTGCGTCAGACCGGGGCGGATGTCACGTTGCTGGATTCAGGGGAACATACGCCCGCATCATGGGGTAACGCGGGTCATATCGCAGCAGAATACGTCACGCCCTTTGCGGACGCGCGCATCCTGCCCGGCGTGCCGCGCACGCTGTTCCCGCGTGGTCCGATCGTGCTGGACTGGCGTCATCCCGTCATGCTGGGAACATGGTTCGCCCGTTACCTGTATGCGTGCCGACCCAGCCAGTTCCGTGCCGCATCGGTCGTTCTGCGCGATCTTATGGCCCGCGCCCTACCGGAATGGCAGGATCTGGCAGCGGAACTGGGGCGGCCTGACCTGCTGGATACCACCGGCACATACAAGCTGTGGGAACGACCCGGTCCGGGCATGGCGGCCTGCCTGCGCGGCGATTACGGCAGCGTGGTGACACAGGCCGTGCCGGATGCCGAACGTGCCCGCTTTGCCAGCCAGCTAAGCGTGCCGGTTGCCGGTGCAGTGCATTTTCAGGGCACGGCACAGATGCGCGACCTGCGACAGGTGCTGGACACGGTGATGGAAGGCTTCGTACGCGCAGGCGGACAGGTCATGCGTGGCCGCGCCCGGTCCATCGCCCATCAGGGCGGCCGTCCCACGGTCTGGACCGATGACGGCCCGCTGGAAGCCGATCAGGTGCTGGTGGCCTGTGGCATCGGTTCCGCCGCCGTACTGCGCAGGCAGAAACTGCGTGTCCCGCTCATGGCGGAACGCGGCTATCATCTGGAATGGGATCATGGCGGACGGTGGACCCTGCCCAATATCGTATTTGAAAATCGCAATGTTGTCGTAACCCGCTTTGGCGCAAGGCTGCGCGTCACATCCATTGCCGAATTCACCCGCGCGGATGCGCCGCTTCAGCCGCGCCGCTGGGAATGGCTGGAACGCCATGTGTCCGAACTGGGGCTGCCCGTGGCATCGCCCTTCATCCGCTGGGCGGGATCGCGGCCATCGCTGCCCGATTACATGCCCGCGCTGGGGCCGGTGCCCGATGCGCCGGGTGTTTTCGCGGCCTACGGACACCAGCATCTGGGCCTGACGCTTGCGGCTGTAACGGCGCGCATCCTGACAGCGCAGATGGTTACACCGGCGCAGGCGGGTGAGGTGTCCCTCGCCGCCCTGCGTCCCGGTCGTTTTGGCGGTTGAGCGCAACTGTCTGTATTCCATTCCCCGCAACGGAGAACACGGCTTGACCCCTGACCCCCATTGCCCGGCTGTCCAACCTGATGACCGCGTGCGACTGGATGCCATGCCGCTGCGCCGGTTCCATTTCCTCACCCTGTTTGCGACATCGGGGGGACAGTTCTGTGATGGCTATGTGCTGGGAACGATCGGCGCGGCCCTGCCGGGCGTGGAACATGCCATGCGCTGTAGCGATGTGTGGATCGGCGCGATCGGCAGCGCGTCGCTTGCCGGGCTGTTCCTTGGCTGCCTTCTGGTCGGTCCGCTGACCGACAGGCTGGGGCGGCGCAGGCTGCTGCGGGTCAACATGCCGCTGTTCCTGATCCTGTCCATCGTGCAGGCGCTGACGACATCGCCGCTGCAACTGGTTCTGGCCCGGATATGTCTGGGGGCCTGTCTGGCGGCGGATTATGTGGCGGGGGCGGCGTATCTGTCGGAATTCGCGCCCCGGCGATTGCGGGGCCGTTTCCTTGCCTTCATGATCATCGGGTGGTCGGCGGGGTACAGCATGGCCAATATCTTTGGCATGTTCTTCACGCTGCATGGGGCGAATGGCTGGCGGCTATGCCTGTTCAGCAGCGCCATTCCTGCTTTCGTGGTCATGATCCTGCGACTGTTCCTGCCGGAATCCCCGCGCTGGCTCATGGCGTGCAATCGCCCGGACGAGGCGCAGGCCGTGCTGGATGGCTGTTTCCCCAAGGATCGCGTTTTTGTAGTGCAGGCGGTCACAAAACCGGACGAAAACTGGCGCGCCGTGTTTTCTCCGCCCTGGCGTGTAAGGCTGGGTGTGGGCATCGGGTTCTTTGTGGCTCAGGTCGTGCCCTATTTCTGTATCGGGACATTCCTGCCCGCCCTGTTCACAGCGCTGGGTGTGCGGGATATCTATACCGGCGGTATCGTCTTCAACCTGTTCCTGCTGATCGGGTCTTCCAGCGCATTGTGGCTGGTTGACCGCCTGACGCGGCGTACTTTCCTGATCGGCAGTTTCACCATTGCCGCGGCACTGCTGACGGGGGTGGCCTTTGCATCGTACCTGCCGGTGCTGATGACGCTGGTGCTGTTCGGGCTGTTCGCGCTTACCCTTTCCGCGGCGACCTCGCTGGAAATGGTGTATCTGCCGGAACTGTTTCCGGTGAACCTGCGTGGGGTAGGCGTAGGCATTGCCACGGCGTGCAGCCGTTTTGGCTCGGTGATCGGGACCTTCGTTCTGCCTGTGCTCATGCGGGTGATCGGCACGCCCCTTACGCTGGGTATATGCGTGCTGTTTCTGGTTGCGGGTGCGGGGCTCTGTGCATTATGGGCACCTGAAACGCAGCATGAAGTTCTGTAGGTAGGCTTGCCTGACAGGGTCAGGGCACATCAGGTCCCTAACGCGGGCGGCAGAATGCAGGCGGAAGTGATGCGCCCCGTCATTTTTCTGTGGGTGTGCAGATGACTGGGGGGCGACCCAAGGGGTAGCGACCAGTCAGCTACATCCCATTTCCCGATTTTTTTCTTGATGTTTATTGCGCAGAAAAACCGTTGCTGCTGCGGGATTTCTTACCCTCAGCGGCAGGTTTCTGCCTTGCCATAAACACTGAGCAAACCCGGTCCGGGCCGATCTTTTTCTACTTTGGCCCGGTGTCGAGATGCCGGATCAGTCCTTCATGAATGCACGATGGCCCCTTCGGTTTCAGACCGGTGGATCGATATGTGGTCATGGGACTCCGAGGCAGCATATTCATTTATCCGGCCCCGTGGTGCGCCCCTGCGCGGGCGGATCGCTTGCGGGGAAGCTTTCATCCAGCGCTTCATCACGACCTTCGTCCTCGTGCTGTTCTTCGGGCGTTGGGGGCTTTTCCCGGTCGGGTTTCGTTGCGTCGGGCATGGTCTGGATTCCTTGCTGAACATATTCACCATCCGGCTTCATGACGCTGCCGGTCTGGTAATGAAGTGGCGGCGGGGGAGGTGCTGGTGTATCAAAGGGAAACGGCTCATTCGGAATACCGGGCGGATATTCCCACGGAAAGGGCGGGCTGGGCGGTGGTAAGGGCGGCTGGCCCGATACCTGGGTGAAGGGTGTCAACATTGCGGTTCTCACTCGGGTTGTGCATGGAAAACAGGAAACTGTAGCCTGTCTGCCCACCGATCGAGCCTGCCTGTGTCATGGGCCTTGCGGTGGTCGCCGTTGGCGGAAGCGGTCTATGCCGACCTGACGTTCCGCTCCGTCTATCCGCCCTTGCCCAGCGGCACCGGGGCGGGTTTTACCCGGTCGGGCCGACCGTATGTCCGGGTCATGGCTTTCCCGTCTTGCCAAAGAAAACACACTGGCCCTTAAAGCCTTCAGGGGGCGAAAGGTTGCATCTGCCTGCATGGGACGGTGAACCGGGTTGTGGGGTGCGGGAGCGGTGTCAGATTCTCCGTCATGTCGCCCCTGTTACGGGGCCAACCCGGCGCGTTCTGCCACGTTGATATTCCGGGCCGGTACCGGGTGCTGGCCACGTGGCGGGTATGGTGCGCATGTCCAATGTAGAGCGTTTCGAGTTTATCCTGCTCCTCATCGTGCTGATCGTTGGGCTGGATCTGGCGGCGCGCAAGCTGCGCCTGCCGCCCGCCACGGCACTCGTTCTGGGTGGGATTGCCATCGCCCTTATGCCGGGGCTGCCTGTCATCGGGATTGATCCTGATCTGGTGCTGATCGTGTTCCTGCCGCCGCTGCTGCTGGGCGGGGCCTATTTTTCGGTATGGCATGCGTTCCGGGCCAATCTGGCGGGTATTCTGCAACTGGCGATAGGCGGGGTTGCGTTCACGACCTTCGTGGTGGGGGTGACCACGCGCTGGCTTATTCCGTCCATGCCGTGGGCAGGCTGTTTCGCGCTGGGGGCGATCGTGGCCCCGCCGGATGCGGTGGCGGCCAAGGCCGTGCTGCGGCGCGTGTCCCTGCCTGAACGCATTACCACATTGCTGGAAGGTGAAAGCCTGCTGGATGATGCCTCAAGTCTTGTCCTGTACCGTTTCGCCACCATTGCGGCGCTGACGGGGGCGTTCAGCCTTGTAAATGCCGGGGTCACATTTGGGCTGCTGGCGGCGGGCGGGCTGGTTCTGGGCTGCGTGCTGGGGTGGGTATGGATCAGGCTGCTGCACAGGGTGCGTGACCGTATCCTCAGCATCACCATGACCCTGCTGCTGCCGTGGGTGGCTTATATCGGGGGGGAGCGGATCGGGGTTTCGGGTGTCATCACTACGGTGGTGGCGGGGCTGGTTCTGGGCTGGCGGCAGCACGACGTGTTCAGCGCGGATGAGCGCCTGCGCTGGGCGGCCGTGTGGGAAGTGTTGGTGTTCCTGCTGGAATCGCTTGTGTTCGTGCTGATCGGCACATCGCTGCATGCGATCGCGTTGCGGCATATGGGCACCGGCTGGGTCGTGCAGGACGTGTTCGGCCCGGTGGCGGGTATTGTTGCCGCGGTCCTGATCTCCCGCTTTCTGTGGATGTTTGTGACCGAAGGGCTGCGTGTTGTCTGGCTGCCGCGTGAAATGCGACCCGACTGGCACGTGTTTTCCAGCTTTGTCGTCATCATGGGGTGGTGTGGCATGCGCGGCGTGGTCAGTCTTGCCATTGCGCTCGCCCTGCCAGAAGAAATGCCCAACCGCGACATCATGGAGATCGCAACCTTCGTGGTCATTCTTGTAACCGTGCTGGGGCAGGGCACGACCATCGGCTGGGTTATCCGCATGATGGGGGAAGAACGGGCACAGCAGCCCAAAGGGCTGTGGCATTACCTGTCCGTGTCGCAGGCGCGCGCGCTGGTCGCCCGATCACAGGAAAGCGCGATACGTGAACTGGCCTATGGCGCGGATGGGGAACTGATCCACGGACATCTGCTGGAACAGTACAGCTATCGCGCGGAACTGGCCGAGCGTTTCAGCCATGAACCCGAGGCATTGCAGGGCCATCAGAACACGCAGCATCGGGTGGTGCTGGCCATCATCACGGCGGGACGGAAGGAACTGCTACGCCTGCACCGTACCGGTGCGATCCATGATGCGGTCCTGCATCAGCTTGAACATGAACTGGACCTGCAGCAGATGATGGCGGAAGGCGGTCTGATCTGACCCTATGCCATTTCCCGTGCCAGCAATGTCTCAAGCCAGTCCGCAAAAAGCTGGAGCCTGCGCGAAAGATGCTTGCGATGCGGGTAAAGCAGCGCCATGGGCATTGGTTCCGCCTGCCATTCCGGCATGACCGTCACCAGTTCGCCCGCCGCGATATGGTGGCGGATGTCATAGGGCGGCACCTGCACAAGCCCCAGCCCGGCAAGGGCGCAGGCTACCAGGGCTTCGGCATTGTTTACGGTCACGCGGCCCGGCAGGGTCAGGCTGCGGGCCGTGCCGTTTTCCATCCATTCCCATGCTTCCACCCGTCCGGTGGTGGGGGAGGCATAGCGCACGGTTTCATGCCCGTCCGTCAGGTCCGCCGGTGTCCGGGGTATGCCATGCCGGGCGAGATAGGCGGGACTGGCCACGTTGACCAGCGCCAGTTCGCCCATCCTGCGGGCAATCAGGCCGGAATCGGATAACGGTCCGATACGCAGCACGCAGTCCACCCCATCGCCGATCAGGTTGATGGCCCGGTCGGTTACGCCCAGTTCAATATCGATTTCAGGATAACGCTGCAGGAAGGACGGCAGGTTGGGGGCAACCAGCAGGCGCCCGATCCGGCCCGGCATGTCCACGCGCAGCAGGCCCCGGACGCCTGCGCCATCACGGCGGAACAGGCCCTCCGCTTCCTCCACATCGGCTATCAGCCGCACGCAGTGGTCGTAAAAGGCGCTGCCGTCCGGCGTGGGGGCGACGGAACGGGTGGTGCGGGCCAGCAGGCGTGTACCCAGCCGGGTCTCCAGCTCCTGTATGGCGGTGGAGACGGAGGAGCGGGGCATTTTCAGGGTCTCGGCCGCATGGGTGAAACTGGATGTTTCCACCACGCGGGTAAAGATACGGAACAGGTCGATACGATCCACGATAACCCCGGGGCAGGCTTATGGTTTGTTCGTAATTTCTGACATGTGTTGTCAGGAATGCACGCTTTATACCGTTAATCTAACTGATAACCTGCCCACCTGAAAAGCGTAACGGAGGAAAGACGGACATGACGGATCATGGCATCAAGGGCAAGACGGTCCTTATTGCGGGCGGGGCGAAAAATCTGGGCGGTCTGATCGCGCGTGACCTGGCCGCGCACGGGGCGGGGGCCATCGCCATTCACTATAACAGCGAGGCGACGCGACCCGAAGCCGAAAGGACGCTCGCGGACCTGAAGGCCGCAGGCGTGCATGCCGTGGCCCTGCAGGCAGATCTTACGCACGATGGCGCGGTCGCCCGCCTGTTTGCCGATACGGTTGCGGCAATCGGGCAGCCGGACATTGCAATCAATACCGTGGGCAAGGTGCTGAAAAAGCCGATTGTCGAAACGTCCGAAGCTGAATTCGACGCAATGTTCGCTATCAACACCCGTGTCGCCTATTTTTTCATCAAGGAAGCGGGCGTACACCTGAAGGATAACGGCAAGCTGCTGAGCATCGTCACATCGCTTCTGGGTGCCTATACGCCATTCTATTCTACCTATGCCGGGTCCAAGGCTGCGGTTGAACATTTCACGCGCGCTGCATCGAAGGAATACGGGGCACGCGGCATATCGGTCAACGCCATCGGCCCCGGCCCGATGGACACGCCCTTCTTCTACGGTCAGGAAGCGTCCGATGCGGTGGCCTACCACAAATCCGCTGCCGCCCTGTCCGCCTTCAGCAAAACGGGGCTGACTGAGATCGAGGATATCGTCCCTTATGTGCGCTTCATCGTGTCGGAGGGATGGTGGATGACCGGCCAGACCATTCTGGTCAATGGCGGCTATACCACCAAATAGGGTATTTTCATCCCACGCGCCGTGCATGCAGGCGGGACTGCCGGAGCGGTGGCGGGCAGTGGCAATATATTACGATGTTGCATTGACCGTCCGCGCGCGGGCAGGGTAGGCTGGATGCCTCCTGTCCGTTCGTAGGGGTGGTCATGCATCTGATCCTGCCTTCCCCCGGTCAATTAATGGATGCGCGCATGCGCCCCGGACATCTCCTTCTGGATGCGGGACGCGCACTGGCGCAGACCTGCCGCCTTGGGGAAAGCGCGTTCATGCGCGCCAGCGGTCTTGCATCGGAAGCGGCCTATAAACGCGCAACCGGCGCGACAGGGCGCATCATGCAGCATGCCCATATCGGCTTTCGTGATGTAGGCCGCACGGTCGAAGGCATGCGCAGCGTACGCGACACATGCGCCGCGCGGGGCGTTACGGTGGATCGTTTCGGCATTACGCTTGACTGGTCGATGGGATATCCGCTGGAAATGCGTGCCCGGGCCGGACGGGGCACGGGTATCGTGATGAATGACACCAGTGACTTCGCCCGCATCGTCAATGCCTGTTCCGCCGCTACGCATTTCGGGGATTTCATGCTCGGCCTGCCCGGTGCGCTGGACAATACGCGGGCGGCCATTGCGGCTGGCGTGACCTCAATCGGTAATCTGGGCCAGTATTTTACCTTTCGTCTGCCCCATTGGGATGATGATGTCGCCACCACGGAAGCAACGGTGACGGCGCTGGGTCTGATCGCGGCGCAGGATGCCGAAATTCTGGTGCATTCCAATCTGGATGACGGCTTTGCCGGGCTGTTTGTGGATATGGGCTGTAGTCTCGGCATGGCGATCATAGAAAAATATATTATCGAGGATCTGACCGGCGCGCCCCTGTCACACTGTTATGGCCATCATTTTTCAGATCCGATGTCGCGCATGGCCTTTCATGCGGCGTTACGGCAGGTCAACGATACACCCGGCACGATGATTTTCGGCAATACGGTGGCGTATCGCGCGGCGGATGCCGCCAATTACGCCAGCCTTGCCAATTACCTGCTGGCTGATATCGCGGCGTTGCGGCGCTGGCCCACGGGCCATGCCATCAATCCCGTGCCGGTAACGGAAAACAGCCGCATCCCTGACGTGGACGAAATTATCGACGCCCAGTGCTTTGCCACGCGCCTTGTGCAGCATGCAGGTTTTTATCAGGATCTATTCGACTGGCCACGGGTGGAGGCCATGGCCACCCGGCTGGTGGATGCGGGAAAACGCTTCGCGCAGGATGTGCTGGCGGGCATGGCGGCGGCAGGGGTGGATATTCGTGATCCCGCGCAGCTCATGCTGGCCATACGCCGGACGGGGCCGCGCACGCTGGAAGCGTTATACGGCCCCGGTGCGATCGCGCCGGATACCGGCAGCCGGATGCCGGTTGTGGTCGCCCAGTGGGCACGCGAACTGGATGAGATGGCGGAAGAATGGCTGACGACCCAGGGGGCGCTTATTGCCCGCATCCGCGCGGCGGGCGACACGGTTCCGTGTGTATGCGTTGGCACGTCTGATGTGCATGAGCATGGCAAGTATCTGGTCGAGCGCGCGCTATCGGGACTGGGCGTGCGGATTGTCGATGGCGGGGTATCTGTTGATCCCGAAAATCTGGTGGCGCGCGCGGTGGCGGGCAGGGCGGATATTATCGCCGTCAGCACCTATAATGGCGTCGCCCTGCGCTACTGCCGCGAAGTGCAGGCAGCAATGGACGCATGCGGCCTGAAGGCCGGATTGCTGATGGGCGGACGACTGAACGAAATTCCCTCCGATTCCAATTCCGGCCTGCCGGTGGACGTAACTGGCGAGATCACCGCTACGGGGGCTGTAGCCTGCGTGGGGCTTGATGACATGACTGCCGCCATCATGGATGTGCTGCCAGTATCCGCCTGACAGGCCCGCAAGGGCACGGCGGCATCGCCCTGACAGGTGTCTGAATACAGCTTCAGCCCCGACATTATAAAATGTGCGGGGCCGGGATGGTCGTTTGCATGATCTGTCATGCTGACAGGCAGCAGGGAAAGTCGATGGGTGCGGGACCTGCCCGCACCCCGCCATCCGTCAGGACTGACCGAGGATTTCTGCCGTGGCGCGTTCCAGAATGGTGGCGATGCGGCGGGCTTCTTCCGGCCCGCAGCCACGTTTGCTGCGCAGGGCATTCCTGATTCCATGCCGCGCCTGATTCAGCACTTCGTTATCGGGTCCGTCCGTGCCGTCGGGACCGGCGAAGGCTTCGCGCACCTCCGCCATGCGTCCGCCAATACGGGCCAGTGTTTCCAGAATGGTCGCCGCCTGTTCGCGCCGGGTGTCCAGATAGGCACGGCCTGTATCGGTCAGGGTATACAGCTTACGGTTGCCGTCCTTGCTGGATGCCGTGTGGCCGATTTCATCCAGATAGGTCAGCGCGGGATAGATCATGCCCGGGCTGGGTGTGTAGAAGCCGCCGGAATGTTCTTCCAGTTGGCGGATCAGTTCATAGCCATGCGCCGGGCGCTCGCCCAGCAGACTGAGCAGGACAAGCTGCAGTTCATCGGAACTGAGCTTGCGTCCGGCGGGGAAGTCGCCCCGGCCCAAACCGCGACCGAAGCCGCGCCCCATCCGGTGGCCAAAACTATGGCGTCGTCCGCCACGTCCCTTGCCGGATTCATGAGAATGGGAGGAATGGTGTGTGTTATGCTCTTTAATCATGTTTTACGATATATGATATCTTACGATAGGGTTCAAGCGGATTGCCCATTAAAATATCGTAAGATATGATTTTCGTAACTTAAGCCTTGGCGAACGCTGTTCAGCTAACAGGATCTGCGCCCAGATGCTGCTTACCCTTGCGGCTGGCAAGCTGCATCTGGCGCTCACGTTCCGCGTAACGCCTGCGCTGGGCTTCGGTCCGTTCCGCATGGCAGTGCGGGCAACTGATGCCAGCTTCATATTCGGGGGCTTTGCGGTCGGCCTCGCTCAACGGCGTGCGACAGGCATGGCATATGTCGAACGAACCGGGTTTCAGCCCGTGGCCCACGCTTACGCGCTGGTCGAACACAAAGCATTCCCCGTCCCACAGGCTTTCAGGCTCCGGCACGGTTTCCAGATATTTCAGGATGCCTCCCTGCAGGTGGAATACATCTTCTATCCCCTCCGCACGGACGAAGGCGGTGGCTTTTTCGCACCGGATGCCGCCGGTGCAGAACATGGCGATCCTGGGTGCCCGGCCTTCATTTTTCAGTTCCTGCTGGCGTTCGCGGAACCATTGCGGGAATTCACGGAAGCTGCGGGTGCCCGGATCAATCGCGCCACGAAAGGTTCCGATCGCCACTTCATAATCGTTGCGCGTATCGATCACGATGGTGTCGGGATCGGAAATCAGCGCGTTCCAGTCCTCTGGCGCAACGTAGTGGCCAACATCACGCCTTGGGTCCAGTCCCTCGACACCCATGGTTACGATCTCACGCTTGATGCGGACCTTCATGCGGTGGAAGGGCAGGGCAGGCGCACGGGAAAACTTGACTTCCAGATCCGCGCAACCGGGCAGGGCGCGTATGACCGCCAGAATATCCGCAATCGCGCTGTCGGTTCCCGCAATCGTGCCGTTTATCCCTTCATGCGCCAGCAGCAGGATACCCCGTATGCCCAGCTTCCGGCATGCTTCAAGCAACTGCGCACGCAGCGTCGTGCAGTCCGCAAACGATGTGAAGTGATAAAGGGCCGCGACACGGATGGGCAGCGCGCCCTCATGCTCGGTCGGGACAACGGGGGAAGTCATATCCATTACACTGCAACCATGGGCTGAAAATTGCCACGTGCAATGGCACGGCACGATGCCGCACCCTGCACGCGGGCAGGAAAGCCCGGCGTCCGGGCATAAGGCAGGGTCAGTCATAACGGAGTTTGCGCCCGATTGCACCATGGCTGACATCAGGCGGATGGATGGTACTGCACGTCCCGGCGGAACATGCTTATATCGCGCCAGTTTTCCAGCCAGACCTTACGGGACGCCATTGTCATGACTGTAACCCTCTATCACAACCCTGCCTGCGGAACCTCGCGCAATGTGCTGGCCATGCTGCGTGCGGCGGGGATCGAGCCGGTCGTGGTCAATTACCTTAAAAATCCGCCAGCCCGTGCTGAACTGGACGTGCTGGCCAGCCGGCTGGTCGTGCCGGTGCGTGAACTGCTGCGGCAGCGGGGCACGCCCTATGCGGAACTGGGGCTGGATAATCCTGCCCTGACGGATGGGCAGATACTTGACGCCATCGCCGCCCATCCGGTTCTGCTCAATCGTCCGGTGGTAATGACCGAACAGGCCGCGCGTCCGTGCAGGCCCAGGGAAGTTCTGTACGAACTCCTGCCCCAAACGCGCCCCGCCGATCCCGCGCCCTGAATTACGCTGCTTTCCGTACCCGGCAGCGTATGAGGTGGATCAGGACAAAGAATATCGATGTGCCCAGACTGGCGATGGCGATCATGCGCTGGTGTGGGTCGAAGGCCATCGCCGCGAAAATGAGAATGACCGCACCAAGCGTTGCGATATTGATGGCCGGGAAGAACGGCAGTTGGAAAGCAGCCCGCTGCCCGGCGGTGCGGGCCTGCCTGCGCGTGACCAGATAGGCTGTCACGATCAGCGAATAGACCAGCAGGATCACCCCGCCGCTACAGCTAAGCAGGAACGCAAACACCGTGCCAGGTGCGAGGATGGATGAAAACGCCACGATCCCGCCTGCGATGGAATTGGCGATGATGGCGTTGACGGGTGTGTGCTGGCGGCCATAGCGCTGTAGCAGGGCCGGGGCATCGTTATGCCGCGCCAGTTCAGCCAGCACGCGCGATGTGATGTACAGGCTGGAGTTCATGCACGATACAACCGCCGTCAGCACCACGATCTGCATGAACAGGGCAGCGCCCGGAATCCCCATGATCTCAAGGGCCGCGATGAAGGGCGAATGACCCGGCACCACATCGCTCCAGGGCACGATCATCAGGATCATGGCGATGGACAGGCTGTTGAACAGCGTAAGCCGCAGGCCGATGGTCCGGGTCACGCGCGCGGCGTTCCGTGCCGGATCGGCTGATTCACCTGCGGCAACCGTCGCGATTTCAGATCCGATCATGGTGAACAGGACAGAGGGGATGATGGAAACCATCGCCACCATACCGTGCGGGAATAGGCCACCATGCCCCAGCACGTTGCGCGTGACCGGCACGCCGGGGCCGAACAGATGCGCGACATACAGGCCGCCTGCCGCCACAAACAGCACGATACTGATCACCTTGACCAGTGACAGCCAGAACTCGCATTCCCCGAATATATGCACGGCCGCAAGGTTGATGAGCTTCAGCGCCACGATCAGCGCAGTGGCCAGCACCCACACCGGCAGGTTGATCCAGTCATGCAGCAGGATGGCCCCGGCAATGGCTTCGCTGCCCAGTGCCACCAGCCAGAAGAACCAGTAAAGCCAGCCTGCGGTAAAGGCCGCGCCATTCCCATGCGCCAGACGGATATATTCGATAAACGATCCCTTGCCCGGATTGGCCGTGACCATTTCGCCCAGCATGCGCATGATCAGCATGACCAGCATGCCCACGGCGACGAAGGCCAGCAGGACCGCAGGCCCTGCGGCGGCAATCGCCGCGCTGCTGCCGACAAACAGTCCCGCCCCGATCCCGCCACCCAGCGCGATCATGATGATGTGGCGGTTCCGCAGCCGTGACACCGGTCGGGCGGGATGCTGGGGGGCTGTCGTATCGCTCATGCCGGATGCTCATTCCACAAAAGACAGGGACGCGAAGTGAAAGGCGCTGGCCCCGGTTCCGACATCATCGGGTGGGGACGCCGACTGTCCGTATCAGCCCGCAGGCCGGATCGGGCAGATGAGGATGCAGGACGCATTTCAGGGATGAAAACCGGCGTCGTATGCCGGAAGCCAGACAGGATCATGCCGGTTTCGGGCTGGTCACGCGCGGGCAGACGGGCCTGTGCGGTGCTTTTTGTTTCGGTTTCATGCCGAACATAGGACAGGAAGCAGGGCAGTCTGTAAAGGGGCAGGTGCGCCACATTATAACAAATTGAAGTTTTTATAATATCGTGAATGAAGGCTGCACCGGGTTGACGGGTGGACGGCAATTCGCTGCGGCAGGGGATCAGACGGCGCCGTTTTCCACCACGGGGCGGGTCGCATATACCGGGGGCAGTTCCACAAGGTTGACCGGCGCGCCCTGTTCATGCAGGCGACGGGTCATGTCACGGATGCTGTCATGGTGGGTAAACAGCAGGACCTGCGTGGTGCGGGCGAAATCCACCAGTGCGCTTAGCGTGCTGCGGCTGCGGGCATCGTCAAACTGCACCAGCAGGTCATCGGCAATGAAGGGCAGAGGCTCGGCAGACCGGCAGTAGGTCTCCACACTGGCCAGCCGGAACGCAAGGAAAAGCTGGTCGCGCGTGCCCGCGCTCATCTTCTTTACCGGTACGATGCTGCCGTCATGGCGCAGGCCCTGCACCACCGGTTCGTTTGTCGTATCCAGTTCGGTGCGGATGCCCTCGAACGCGCCCCGTGTCGCAAGGGACATGAACTGGCCCGCGCGTGTGACCAGCGGGTCCTGCTCCTGTGCCCGGACACGGTCGATCGCATTGGCGATCAGGGTGCGGGCAAGGGTCAGTTCGGCATATTCTTCCACAATCCGGTGCAGGCGGCTGATTGCGGCTTCGCGCCGGGCGGCGGCCTGCGGGGCTTCGGTATTGTGCTCAAACGCACCCAGAGCCGTTATTTCATGCTGTTCGGCGCGGACGGCATCGTCACGTAACTGCTCCTGTTCCTTCAGTTGGTCCTCGATCCGGGCGGTTTCCGCCAGCAGTTCGGACAAGGTCCGTCCGTCAATCGCCTGTTTCAGATCGGCGGGGGACTGGCCATCGGTCATGCGGGACAGGGTATGCAGGGCGTGCTCAAGCTTCTGGTGTACCTGATCGCGGCGGGTCAGACGCTCCGCCAGAAGCTGAAGGCCCTCGGGAGCTTCGGTATGCGTGCGGGCCTGAAGGGCCTGAATATCCGCCATGGCTGCGGACAGGGTCGTCTCGCTCTCGGTAACAGCCTGCGCGGCCCGTTTCATTTCCGCGTGCAGGGCCTCGCGCTGGACACGGGCTTTTTCTGCGGCTTTCCAGTGGTCGCTCAGGGCCAGAGCCGCATCCACGCTATCGGATGGCAGGGCAAGCGGAATACGCGGGCGCAGATCGTCCATCACCTGCGTCAGTTCGGTCAGTGCCTGCCGTGCGTGCGCACGCGCGTCGTCCAGTTCGGCCAGTTGTTCTATATAGGCCGGGGCCGCCGCCCATTCCCCGGCAAGATCACGTGCCGTGACGGGCGCGGCATCGGCGGGCAGGCCGATCACCTGCATGGCCGTCGCCCATTTTTCCTGCCACGCCTGCCGCTCCATACGCAGGCTTTCCGCCTGCTGGGCCTGCTGCGCCAGAACGGGCCGCAGTTCATCGCATTCGCGTTTCAGCCTGTTGTATTCATCATGTTCGGCTACATGCAGGCGCATGGCGGCGGTGACAGATTCGACGCAGGCTGCAAGGCTGGTGCCGGGATCAATGCCGAAGCGGTTCGCCAGCCGTTCCAGATGATCCTGCTGGGTATCGGGCTTTATGCGTTCATGCGCCAGTATCTCCTGTTCGCGGGTGATTTGTTCGGCCCCGGTCAGGATGTCAGTGCGCTGGCGTATGAATGTAGCCAGTGCTTCCGGCGTGACGGCATGGGTGTGCAGGGCCGGGAAGGGTGCGATGAAACCCTGCCAGTGCGCGGCGATCCGTTCATCGGCATCTTTATGGCTGCGATCATAAAGGGCCACCCGGTCGGTGCAGTCCGCAATGCGGCGGCGCAGGTTCTCGATTTCCGCAATGCGGCTGGCTTCGGCCAACAACTGGGCGGACAGGGCATCAACCCTGCTTATGGCGTGATCCAGCGCGGTGGCGTTGACCTGCCGGACAGCATCGGCGGCCACGTGTTGTGGGTCCAGATAGGCAGCGCGCACCATATGCCACACGGCGTCGCGCTGGGTCCGGGCGGTAGCAAGCATTTCGGGTGTTGCGGGACTGCCAGTCTGTTCAAGCTGTGTGAGTTGCGGCTGAAGCGTGGTCAGGTTTTCGCGCTCGCCCGCCAGTTTGCTGGCCAGCCTGTCGCGTTCGGTGCGCAACATGTGCTGGTGTTCAGCGGCCATGCGTACGCCATCCGCGTCGGGGCAGGGCAGGTGACGCAGCAGGTCGATACTGCTGAACCCCATGGCGCCCAGCCGCGCATCAAGATCGGCCTGCTGTTTTTCAAGCGCCTGTGCGCGAAGGTCCAGCCGCTTCATTTCCGCAGGCAGGGCGGTGAAGGGGGCCGCATCTTCCGGCAGGGGCAGATCGCGCCCGGCCGCGTGCAGGGTGGACAGGCGTTCCTGCCTGCGGGCGATTTCCAGTTCCGTCTGACCGATTTTCTGCTGCACGCTGTCGTGCTGGCCCTGCCACTGTGCCTGTGCATCGGCTAGCTGGCGGATGGTGTCCAGCACCGCACGCGGTGGCATGCATTGCCGCAGGTCGGCGTCCGGGCCGGCGTTCAGACGCCGGCGCAGGCTGGAAAGGCTTTCGTCAATACTGCGTCGCCTGCTGTCATGTTCGGCTTCAGGCCCGCGATGGGTGCTGACGACCTGCCCAAGTGAAATGGCGCGCATTACGGGGCCGTGCAGGGCAGCGAGTATGGCGTCCACCTGTGGCACGGCGGTTTTGTGTCTGAGTTCCGTCGCGTGTTCCACTGCCCTGGCGTGGCGGGTGCGGGTGGCGTTGTATGTTTCCAGCGCGGCTGCGATGCCGGCCCCCATGCCCGCAGGCAGGGGGGCCAGATCAGCCTGCCCCGCCAGTTCGGTCTCCAGCAGGGTAATATCGTGCAGTTGCGGCACTGCCTTAACCAGCCGTTCGTAATGGGTGTGCTGGCGGCGCAGTTCGGTCTGTCTGGTGCTTATGTCCGCTTTTTTCTGACGGGCTTCTTCAAGGCTGCGGCAATGCCGTTCATACGCATCATGTCCCAGCGAAGCATCGCGAAGGGTTTTCTGTGCAGCGCCAAAGGCATCAAGGGCCTGATAGAATTCCCGGTCGGCTGACCGCCGGGCGGCGAACAGCCGTGTCCGGCGTGCGTCTATTTCATCCAGACGCACCATAAGGGCGCGCAGGCCCCCGCCCGCTTCCACAATCAGGCGGCCAATATCCCCATTGGCCCTGAGCAGGTCCATCCCGCCCGTGCGGAGTGTCTCATCATTCAGGCCGAACAGCGCGGCGAAGCGTTCGCGCGTCATACCCCCCAGTACGGCTGCCAGCCGGTCGTCGCCTACGGTCTCTCCGTCGAAGGTGGACAGGGTGCGCGTGCGGCCCTTGCGGCGGCGCAGGTCCAGTTCCTGCCCGTCCGACAGCATAAGCCGGGCATCCAGCCTGATCTGGTCATTGCCGAAAACCGCGCCATAGGGGGAACCATGCCCGATCCCGAACAGGAAGTCCGATATGGCGGACAGGCATGTGCTCTTTCCTGCCTCGTTGGGGCCGTGGATGACATGCAGGCCGCAGCCGTCGCCAAAATTCAGGTCCAGTTCGCCAATGGCCCCGTATTTGAAAATCGTGAACCGCTTAATGCGCATCGTCGCCGCCTTCCGGGTTTTCAACCACGGCCAGTGCAAGGTCCAGCGCACGGGCGGGAATGTCCTTCAGGATGCTGTCGCGCATTTCCTCCGTCCGGCTATGGGCAGGCATGCGGTCAAGCACCCCGGTCAGAAGCTGTTCCAGTTCCGTACGCAGCGCATCGGGTGTTGCCGCCGCCCGTATGTCAGCCGCGATCCGGCCGCCGGTGGACGGATCAAGCAGGGCGGGCCGTTCAGGCAGGTGTGTATGCACCTTCAGCCGTTCGAGCCATATTTCATCCGACAGGCTGGCAAGGACCGTCTCGACTTCCAGTTGCAGGTCATGCGGCGCGCGGATCAGGCCGGGGTGCAGCGGCGTCGTGCCGGTCAGTTCCAGACGCAGCGCCAGTGGCCGCCCCTGCGCCTGTTCCACAAGGGCGCTGACGACATCACGGATCAGGGCGGTCATGTCCGCATGCGTGGCGGTGGTGGACAGGTCCACTGTGGCGCTGGCCCAGCGCACGGCGTCCAGTACCTGATGGGCAACGCCCGCCACTTCTCCATCACGGACGGCAACGAGTGATGCACCCTTTGGCCCCGCCTCGCGTGCGTGGCGTCCCTGCAGGTTGCCTGCATAGACTACATACGGGTTTTCATGCAGGATTTCACGGTTATGGACGTGGCCCAGCGCCCAGTAATCGTAGCCGTGGTTGACCAACTGCTCCACCGTGCAGGGCGCGTAGGTTTCATGGCCTTCACGCCCTTCGCAGGCGGTGTGCAGGATGCCGATATTGAACAGGCCGGGAACCGGGGGCGGGTAGTGACGGGCTATGTTGTCCTCGACCTTGCGGCTGCCAAAGCTGCGGCCATGCACGGCAACGCCCAGATCATTCATGGTTCGCGTTTCCGCGCGGGTGGAGGAAAACAGGTACACATTATCGGTCACATGCAGGTGCCGGGCGAAACGGTTTTCCGCATCGTGATTGCCAAGGATCATGAAAACGCGGATGCCCGCCGCCTTCAGCCGGGCCATTCCGTTGACGAAAAACAGGCCGCACTGCGTATCACGCAGGTCGCCATCGAACACGTCGCCCGCCAGCACCACGAAGCGGCAGTCGGTTTCAATGGCAAGGCTGATCATGTCGTCAAAGGCGCGGCGCGAGGCATCGGCCACAAGGCGCGCGTAATCGCCTGATTTTTCCGTAAGCCCCAGCAGCGGGCTGTCCAGATGCAGGTCGGCGGCATGAAGGAAGCGGAATTCATTCATGCCGCCATCGTAATCCATTGAAAGCGGAAGTAAATGCACCCTGCCCACAGGCGCACGGGCAGGGCGTCATGTGACCCGGCCGGTCTGGTCAGGCATCCGGGTCGGTTATGTCGGTGCAGATGTATTTCATCTCCATATATTCATCCATGCCGTAGCGCGAACCCTCGCGCCCCATGCCGGACTGCTTGATGCCGCCAAATGGCGCGACTTCGTTGGAAATCAGGCCCGTATTGTGGCCCACCATCCCGTATTCCAGTGCTTCGGCCACGCGATGGACGCGGGCATGGTCGCGGGTGAAGAAATAGGCGGCAAGTCCGTATTCGGTATCATTGGCCATGGCGATCGCCTCGGCTTCCGTGCGGAAACGGAACAGCGGGGCCACGGGACCGAATGTTTCTTCATGGGCGATCCGCATGGCCGGTGTCGTGTCCCGCAGCACGGTGGGGCGATAGAACAGGTCGCCCGCGCTATCACGCGCGCCGCCACACAGCACGGTCGCCCCGTGTTCCACCGCATCGCGCACATGGGCTTCCACCTTGTCGCGCGCCTGTGCGCTGATCAGCGGGCCGATAACGGATTCCGGGTCGCTGCCGGGACCTACGCGCAGTTCGCTTACGGCTTTGGCAAAGCGGGTGGCGAAGGCGTCGTAAATGCCGTCCTGCACCAGAAAACGGTTGGCGCAGACGCAGGTCTGGCCTGCATTGCGGTATTTGGCGGCAATGGCGCTTTTGACGGCCTGATCGATATGCGCGTCATCAAACACGATGAACGGCGCGTTCCCGCCCAGTTCCAGCGACAGACGCTTGAGCGTGGGCGCGGACTGCGCCATCAGGATACGCCCGACCTGGGTCGAGCCGGTAAAGGACAGCTTGCGGATATCGGAACTGGCGCACAGCGCCTTGCCCAGCCTGATCCCGTCACCGGGCAGCACCTGCAGCAGCCCCGACGGCACGCCCGCCTGCACCGCCAGTTCCGCCAGCGCCAGCGCGGTCAGCGGTGTCTGTTCGGATGGCTTGACGATCATGGCGCAGCCCGCCGCCAGCGCGGGACCGGCCTTGCGGGTAATCATGGCGGCAGGGAAATTCCACGGGGTGATCGCCGCGCATACGCCCACGGGCTGGCGGATCACGCTCAGCCGCGTTGCCGGGTTGGTGGGGGGAATGACATCGCCATAGGCGCGCATGGCTTCGCCCGCGAACCAAAGCAGGAAACTGGCGGCATAGCGGATTTCGCCCGCCGCTTCGGCGCGGGGCTTGCCCTGTTCGGTCACGATCAGGGTGGCAAGGTCATCCAGATTGTCCATCACCAGATCATGCCAGCGCGTCAGCACGCCGTGGCGCTGTGCGCCGGTGCGGTTGCGCCACTGGGCCTGTGCCTTCACGGCGGCGGCAATGGCGCGTTCGGCGTCGTCCGGCCCGCATTCGGCCACTTCCGCCACCAGCGCGCCCGTGGCGGGATTATGGACGGGGCGGCGTGCGCCATCCGCCGCCGGGCGCCATGCGCCGTCAATCAGCGCATCCTTGCGGAACAGGGATGTATTAGCGAGATACACGGTCATATTCTCTTGGTCTCCCGGCCCGATGGGCTGGTTTGCAGGGACGGACATGGGATCATTCAGCCCCGGCCTGCGCCAGGACCTGTTCGATGATGGCCATGCCTTCATCAATGATTGCATCAGGGGCGGTCAAGGGCACAAGAATGCGAACGGTGGCCCCTTCCGTTCCACAGGACAGTACGATCAGCCCTTTTTCACAGGCGCGCGCACAGATATCCGCCGCAGCCCCGGCGCGGACATCCGTGCCGCCATGGGACTGAAGGATGTCAAAGGCGATCATGGCGCCCAGCCCGCGCGCCCGGCTGATGGGCAGCAGGGCGGTATTGGCGTGCATGCGGTCGATATGGGTGCGCAGCTTCGTGCCGATGACACGGGCGCGGTCGATCAGCTTTTCGTCCTCGATGATGTCAAGTACGGCCAGCCCGGCGGCACAGGCCAGCGGCGCGCCGCCATAGGTACCCCCAAGGCCACCGGGGCCAACTTCATCCATAAGCCCGGCACGCCCGATCACGCCCGATAGGGGCAGCCCGCCGCCCATGGATTTGGCAACCGATACAAGGTCCGGCTGCACGCCGGAATGTTCGATGGCGAACATGCGGCCCGTGCGGGCGAAACCGGTCTGCACCTCGTCCGCCACCAGCTTGATGCCATGTTCGTCACAGATGCGGCGCAGCGCCTGAAGCAGTTCGACCGGGGCGACACGGAAACCGCCTTCGCCCTGCACGGGTTCGATGATGATGGCGGCGATGCTGCTCGGCGGCAGGTCGGCGGCGAACAGGAAGTCCAGCATGCGCAGGGTGTCCGCCACGCTGACCGCGCCATCGGGGAAGGGCAGATGATAGACTTCCCCCGGCAGGGTGCCAAACGGGGCCTTGTATGGCCTGACCTTGCCCGTCATGGCCGAAGCCAGCAGCGTGCGGCCATGAAACCCGCCGGTAAATGCGATGATGCCGTTGCGACCCGTGGCCGCGCGCGCGATCTTGACCGCGTTTTCGGTGGCTTCGCCGCCGGTGGTGAAGAATATGGTCTTGGCCGGTCCATCGAACGGAGCCAGCGCGTTCAGCTTTTCCGCCAGCGCGATATATGGCTCATAAGCTGAAACCTGAAAGGCGGAGTGGGTGAAGCGGTCAAGCTGGGCCCGCACGGCCTCGACCACGCGCGGGTGACGGTGGCCGACATTCAGTACGGCGATACCGCCCGCGAAATCCACGTAGCGGCGGCCCTCCACATCCCATAATTCGGCATTTTCCGCCCGGTCGGCAAAAACGGGCGTGGCAGTGGCGACCCCACGCGGCACGGCGCGTTCACGGCGGGCGAGGAGGGCCTGGTTCGTTGCGGTCATGGCCTGCTTCATTATCCTGTCGGGTTGGCGGTATGGCCGGGTTTTCAGCCTGTCATCCCGGCGTAACGGGTTCACGGCATGATGGGGAGGCGCTTTTTCGGTGGGGCATGGTGATCTTTCGTCACCAACGTTTCGGAACCGGTATGGAACTGCGCCCCAAGCCATGTGCGCAGCAGCGCGAAGGCACGCGCCTGCCACGCCTGATCCGTGCTGCGCAGGACATAGCTGCCCAGTGTCACGTCGCGCAGCGGCACATCCGTTGTCGTAACCCGGACAAGCCGCCCGGCCTTCAGGTCGTCTTCCAGCAGATAGGTATTGGCAAGGGCGATGCCTTCCCCCGCGCGCGCGGCGGCCAGTGCCAGATGCGCCTGCCACAACCGGCTGTGGCCGCTGACCTGCGCCACATTGACCGACTGCGCTGCAAACCACACGCGCCATTCCGTATCATTGTCCTCGATCAGCAGGGGGGCATGCAGCAGATCGGCGGCGGTGCGTGGGGGATGGGCCAGACGGCGCAGGCATTCGGGGCTGGCGACCGGGAACACCAGTGGCCGCGCCAGTTCAAGGGCCTGTATGCGCGGTGGATCGCGCAGCGGGTGTTGGTCATTGATGTAGCGGATATCGGCATGCAGGACCGTGTCGATCCGTTCGGAATCGAACCGGCAGTCTGAATCGACAGGCCGCAGCAGCACGTCCACACCGGGATGGAGCTGTCGGAACGCAGGCAGGCGCGGCAGCAGCCAGTGATAGGCAATGCCGTGGGAACAGGTCAGCGTAAGCTGGGGCATCTGTCCGCGCATGTCAGCCGTCGCACGGGCCAGACCATCCAGCAGCGGGGCGATGCGGGCATAGTATTCATGCCCCTGTGGGCTGAGGCCGCCTTCGGTCCGGTTGCGCAGTCCGACGCCCAGTGCGGTTTCCAGATCGCGCAGGTGACGGCTGACCACGGCATGATCCACCCCCAGCGCCACGGCGGCACGGCGGATGCCCCCGGTCCGTGCATAGGCCACGAACGCATTGAGGGCAGCAAGCGGGGGGATATGGTATCGCCATTTCATGCAGGCCCGATGCTAGCATGAACGCAGCCGATCAAGAACAGGACAGGGCGCGCAAGACAGGAAATGGCGGCTTTTACCGCGCGGGGCGAACCGGGACGATGGTGTAACGTTCCCACAGGGGCCGCAGGTGCAACTTCTACGTGAAAGTGATCCCATGTCCCGTATCGCGATCGTCTATTTCAGTGGCTATGGGCATACGGCCAGACTGGCCGATGCCGTGGCGCTTGGCGTGGCGGAAATACCCGGCACCGAAGCCGTATCCCTGCGCATAGACCCCGATGGCAACCTGCCCGAAGGCGGGCTGGACCAGTTGGCGGCGGCCGATGCCATCATTTACGGCAGCCCGACCTACATGGGCGGCCCCGCATGGCAGTTCAAGAAATTTGCGGAATCCACCGCGCGCATCTGGCTGGCCGAAGGGTGGAAGGACAAGATCGCGGCGGGCTTCACCAATTCCGCCACGGTCAATGGCGACAAGGCCATTACCCTTATCTATTTCTGGACCCTGTCGCAGCAGCATGGCCAGATATGGGTAGGTACGGGCCTGCTGCCCGCCAACACCAAGGCCAACGGACCGGGGGACGTGAACTGGTCAGGCGGGTCGGTAGGGATCATGGCCATCTCCCCCTCCGATGCCTCGACCGAGGAAGCGCCGCGTACTGGCGATCTGGAAACGGGGCGGCTGGCGGGCCAGCGTGTCGCCCTCATCACATCACGCCTGCGGCCTGCCGGATAACCCTCTCAGCCATGCCGGGGGCGGTCTGGTGATGGGGTCGCTTGTCCGATATGAAAAGGGGATATTCATATCAGGACAGGTGTGGCGTGTTTCTGCGGCAGTTGACATATCTCATGGCGCTCGACCGTTATCGGCATTTTTCCCGCGCGGCGGAAAGCTGTGGTGTTTCGCAGCCCGCCCTGTCAGCGGCGCTGCGGCAACTGGAAACGGAACTGGGCATCACCATCATCCGCCGCACCCGTCGTTTCAATGGCCTGACGGATGAAGGCAGGCGCGTTCTGGACTGGGCGCGACAGACGCTTGCGGCCCTTGACGGATTGCGGCAGGAAGCCGCCTTCGCGCAGGAAGTAGCGGGCGGCAATCTGGCCATCGGACTGATGCCGCCTGCCATACAGGGCATCCCGCTGCTGCTGGAAAGTTTCCGTACCGCAGTGCCCGGACTGCACCTGCAGGTGCGTATGGGTTCCAGTACGGACACCATTCATGGCCTGCGCGAGCAGCAGCTTGATCTGGGGCTGGTCTATCTTGACCAGATTCCGCCGGATGGACCTTTTGAAACATTGCCTCTTTACACCGAACAGCACGTTCTGGTTGCGGTGGAACCGCTGATCCTGCCAGCGGGACGGCGGGACTGGAATACGCTGGCCGACCTGCCGCTATGCCTGCTGGGGCCGGAAATGCGTTCGCGCCAGATCGTGGACGCGGCCTTCCGATGTGCGGGGGTCACGCCCGATGTCGTACTGGAAACGAATTCGCTTGAAGTGCTGTACGGCGAACTGCTGGCCGGGCGCCTGGCCAGCATCCTGCCGGTTGCGGCCCTGCCGACCCATACCGGCCATGCCCGATTGCAGGTGCGCCCGCTTGGTCCATGCACCGCGCCGGAGGTCGGGCTGGTCCGTCTCGCACCATCCCTGCCCACCGCCCTGACCGCGCGTGTATGGAATGTGGCCAGCAACATGAACATGCGCGACATTTTTACGATCGGGTAGGATCGATACGCCGCAACGCCCATCAGGCTCCGCAGGGCGCAATCCGGCAGTCCCGGCATCCCGTATTCAAGGGATCGCCATAGCGAAAGCAGCGGAACCGGATGAAGGGGGATTGATGATCTGAATGGGCCAGCGCCGAGGACGTGTGATTCGTATCGCAGAAATGTGCCGGGTCCCGTCGGGAGCCGGTCTGCGGATAAGGGTTCAGGTCTGTCTGGCGGAATGTTGGCTGCCGTGGCCTTGGTCTGGCCGGTATCGGACATGGCGCGCTGGCAATGGAAAAAGTCAGTACGTGCCCGATAGGGCCGCTACCGTTTCAGCCAGTGGGGATGTCCTGTCCATGCCGTGAGGCTGACGGACGGACCCTGATAAGGGCAGGAAACCGGATCGTGCCGGTCAGATATGCCAGTTATCGGTCGCAGGTAGGAATGGGGGGGTAGTAGATATAAAAACGGCAGGAACCGAAGTTCCTGCCGAAATTATCAGCCAATCTTCAGATTGACTGCAGAAGACTTGCCGTTACGGCCTCTTTCGAGATCATACGTCACGGCCTGTCCTTCGGACAGGGTCTGCTGGCCAGCCTGCTCAACGGCAGAGATGTGAACGAAAGCATCGGCGCTCCCGTCTTCCGGCTGGATAAATCCAAAGCCCTTCTGGGCGTTGAACCATTTAACTGTTCCTGCGGCCATATCTGGCCTCCTTAAGTAACCGGCACCCCACACGAACATGCGCGGGATCAAGACTTTTCGTTTTATCGGGGATGCCAGACGGCCGCGTAGCGAGCTGCTTTGAAATCTTGTCCGTAGCTGAAAAGTCCAGCCGTGCGATCCTTGTTATAGGGATTGGACGCAGATAGCACGTAAAATATTCAGGAATTGCCAAATTATTTCCGTTACGGCATCGCAAAATCTGCCACATTGGCGGGAAACGGGGGCCTGTGGCACGGTAAGAAATTATGGTGCGCGTGCTGTGTTCCACCCGACAGAAGCTTGATGCGGGCCGATCAGTCGGGGGCGGACTGGATTTCGCCCGCCCCCACAGGCCGGGCAGGATTACAGGTTGGCGATCAGCTTCAGTCCCACCAGCGCGGCATTGGGTATGCGGTTCGTCTCGCCGGGGCGGATCATGTATTCGAATTCCGGCTGCACCAGTATGCCGGGGGCCGCGTCGATCGCGTAATAGGCTTCTATTATATGGGAATCCGTCTGTGGCGCGCGTACGGCGGTTCCCAGCGAATATCCGGCTTCATAACGCAGGATCTGCCCTGCTTCCTTGCGGCCGCTGACATGGTACCACGAATACATGATGCCCAGCCGGTCCGTCAGGCGGGAAGGGATCAGTCCGGCGAAGGACAGGCCGCCATAGGCTTCATCCGAAATCGAGGTCACATGCGGTGTATTATGGATGTAGCCTGCCATCAGGTAGCCGCCAGCCATCTGGTTACGCCCGCCACGGCGGTAGATCATCTGGTCCCCTTCAAACCAGAACATGTCCATCGGGGCCGAACGCTGGTGTCCTGCTGCCTGTGTCAGGGCAGCAGGCAGGCCGACCCCGATCTGGTCGGGGTAACGGGTGGTGTCGTGCGCGTAGCCCAGCACGTAATGGCCGGGCATGCGGTTGCGGGTCAGATACGGCTGCCACGTGAATTCGACCGGCAGCATGAGTCCGGTTGCATTCTCGCTACCCCATGCCCAGCCACTGGGATTGTCAGACAGCGCGCTGACCGAATACGCGCCAAGCTGGATGGCGGTATCGCGCGTGGGCCGCAGGCGGATGCGGCTGCCCCATGTCGCCTTGGGGTAGACGCTGAATCCGGGGTCCAGCTTCAGCGCCACGGGGGCCGAGCATGTCACCATGAACGAACACAGCAGCGGGGATGTGGCGAATACATGCGTCAGCGCCATGCGCCCGAACGATACGTCCAGATGGTTGTTCAGCAGCTTCTTTTCGGCATAGAAATCCACCAGATGCGCCACCACGTTGCCCGACAGGCCATAGACTTCCTGCAGGTTGACGTAATATTCGCCCACCCGGTCATGGCTGACCGCATGGCCCGCGCGCTCCATCACCAGTGTATGGACGGACCAGCCCTTTATGCCCGCCATTTTTTCAAGGTCGAAGTTCACCTGCAATGTCAGTTCATGCACGTAGCTCATGCCACGTTCGACACCGCCATTGATCACGCCCATGGCTTCGCCCTTATAGGTAAAGGCAAAGCTGACGCCGTGGTTGAGCAGGGTTTTGCGCAGCGGGGCAAGCTGGGGCACCAGGTGCCCGCTACCGGCGGTGGGAACGTAGTACGGGTCCTCAAGATCCTGATCGTGCTGGGCATCGAGCCATGCGGGCAGCATGGCGGACGGTCCTTCGTGGCGCAGCAGGGCGTCGAGTTCGATCTTGTGGAACGATTTGTTATCACCGGGGCTGCTGACGGGCGCCACGCTCATGGTGGCAAGACCGGCGGATGGATAGTTGGGCACCCCGCTGGGCGGAATCGGGGTATTGGGCGGCCTGCGGATGGCCTGCGGCGTGGGGCCGAGGCTCTGGGCATCAAGCCGGGCGCTGATCTGGGCTTCCTGTGTCATGCCGTTCGATGGCATGGCCGAAACCGCGCTGCTTGAGACAAGCGAGGGCACAATAGCATTGGATACCTGCGCATGGGCTGTCGCTGCGGGCAGGGCGGTGGCCACCGTGCCCATGGCAAGCAGCCATCGGCATGCGTAGGGAAACGGATGGCGTGCGCGCCCCGTGTGGGCGCACCGTATCTGTCTTTTCATATCTGTCGATTTTCTCGTGGCCCGGTCATGACCGACCGGAGCATGAAGACGCGGCTGCAGGGCCGGAAAGCGGACGACCGTTCAGCCCGGAAGCTGACGGACGGCGGCGGCAGGGACAGCGACAGGCGCCACGGCGCGATACGGGAAAAGGATCATGATTTAACCACCATTGTTTTTATTTTATGGTTATTGTCATTTAATTTAAAATTATTGAAACGTCAAATAATTCATAATTATATTAATTTTGCACTGCACAAATAATAACTTTATTTCAGTAATGCCGGGCTTTGCGTTGCCACGGCTTCATGGTATCGCCCATGCGTGCCATGGGGCATGCCCGTGATGGGGAGTATGATGTGACGACGCTGGTCGGGTTGGTTGCTGGGTTGGTGATGGGTGCGCTGGGAACCTATGGCGTCATGCGCCGGTACCACGCGGCGGGGCGGCTGCCCTATTATGCTGCCCGCTTGCAGGCCGATCCTGCATCCGGCACGGAAACGGACACGCTGGCGGTAGATGACCTGCCCGTGGCCCTGCTGGTTCTCGCACGCAGCGGGCGGCTGCTTCATGCCGGGGCGACCGCACAGGCCGAGTTTGCGGAAGGGCTGGGCACCATGATCCGCCATCCCGTGCTGCAACGCGCCATAAGTGAACTTCAGCCCGGCAGTATCAGCCGGGTGCGGATCGAGACGGACGTACCCGTACGCCGCATTGTGGAAGCTTTCATCAAGGCGGGTCAGTGGCAGGGACAGCCCGCCTGTAGCGTCGCGCTGCTGGACGCCACCGCGCGGGAAGCGCTGGATCGCGCGCGCAGCGATTTCGTCGCCCATGCCAGCCATGAACTGCGCACCCCGCTGGCGGCCCTGCTCGGCTTTATCGAAACCCTGCAGGGGCCCGCGGCGAATGATACCGCGGCACGACAGAAGTTCCTTCCCATCATGGCGCGGCAGGCCGCGCGCATGCAGCGCCTGATTGACAGGCTGCTGTATCTTTCGCGCGTGCAGATGCTCGAACACCAGCGCCCGCAGGGACAGATTTCCGTGCCGGAACTGTTTGCCCGCCTTAATGATGAACTGCAGGGCCGGCCGGCGGCGGACCGGGCCGATATCGTCATCCAGCCCGCGCCGGATGGCACGGTGCGCGGGGATGCGGACCAGATCGTGCAGGTGCTGCTCAACCTGTGTGAAAATGCCTGTCGCTATGGCCGCCCGCTTCCGCCCGCCGTGGCGCGCATCGAAATCGGCGCGCGCTGGCACGAAGGGGGCGGGCTTGACCTGTATGTGCGCGATAACGGGCCGGGGATCGAACCCCAGCACCTGCCCCGCCTGACCGAACGCTTCTACCGCGTGCCACCCTCGGGCACGCGCAACGGCAACGATCAGGGCACGGGGCTGGGTCTGGCCATCGTTCGCCATATCGTGGACCGTCACGGCGGCAGGCTGGACATCTCCAGCACGCCGGGGCAGGGCACATGCTGCACGGTCTGGCTGCCGTAACCGTATTCCGCCGATGGTGTTCATTACGTTTTTGGCTTGACCATCCACGCCCATCCATGATGTTCTTGGTGGGCGAGTAGAAGCGGTCTGGACCTGATCCTGGGCATTGCTCCACACAAATCTGTTTCTGATTGGTGGACCGCTGACATGCACGACATTCCCTGAAAAACAGACTTCTGTTTCCAGCCCCTGAACCCGTCCGTGTTCAGGCTGCCGTGTCCTGTCCGCCATGCCATTCGGAAAATCTTCTACCGGAGAACAAGCATGTCTCGCCCCGATATATCTACGCCATCCGCCTACGGGCTGGAAGAACTCAACCGTGAAGCCACGATCGGTGGGCAGGGAACCTGCGTCGATCGCGCCATTCCCCAGATCGACATGTCGGGTTACGAAAACCGCAAGGCCGAGATTACCGATGCGCTGTGGGATGCGGCGACGCAGGTTGGCTTCTTTCAGGTACTGAACCACGGCATTGCCGAAGCGGATGTGGATGCAGCCTTCAGCGCCGCATGGAATTTTTTCGACCTGCCGATGGCGCAGAAGGAACACTACCTGCGCAAGGTCGGCTCCAATGCCGGGTGGGAATACCGTGCGCAGATCCGCCCGTCCACCGGCACGCCGGATAACAAGGAATCCTACCAGATCACCATGTCGGGCATGGACAATATCTGGCCGGATGAAGCCATCCTGCCGGGATTTCAGGAACGCATGTGCCGGTTCGAGCGCCAGAACTGGGAACTGGGCATGAAAATCCTGTCCTGTTTCGCGGTCAGACTGGGGTTCGATGCGGATTTCTTTACCCATAACCATGATCCCGCTTCCGCGCATTACCAGAGTACGCTGCGGCTGATCCATTACATGAGCATGGAAAACGCCACGGACGCGGATTTCGAATTCTGGCGTGCGGGCGCGCATTCCGATTTCGACTGCCTGACCCTGCTGCACCAGCGACCGGGGCAGGGCGGCCTGCAGGTCTGTCCCGGCAAGGATGCGGACAATCCGGCATGGACCGACGTGCCCCCCGTGCGCGGCGCGGTGACATGCAATATCGGCGACATGCTGATGCGCTGGAGTGACGACCGCCTCAAATCCACCCTGCACCGCGTGCGCATGCCACGGCGGGACGAATATCTCGGCCCGCGCCTGTCGCTGCCGTTCTTCTGTCAGGCAAACCGGGATGCGATCATTCAGGGGCCGGAAAAGAAATACGAACCCATTACCGCACAGGCCTATCTGGATGAGCGGATCAGGGCCAATTACACGCCGCGTGCGTGAAAGCAGGATACTGCCTCTGGCGTAATGGATCAGGACCCAGCCAATAATGAACCAGACCAATATCGTCATCCGCAACGCATCGGGCATTCTGACGGGACAGCGTGGCGCGCTGGCCCGCCGTACGGGCGATGTGCATATACGCGACGGACTTATCGCCGCAATCGGTGCGATTGCACCCCAGCCAGATGAAATCACGGTGGACGCCCGTGGCGGTGTGATTACGCCGGGGCTGGTCTGCACGCATCACCATCTGTTCCAGACCATGCTCAAGGGGATTCCCTCGGCCATTGATGCCCCGCTGGAAACATGGCTCCGGCTTGTACCGTCAACTTACTGGAGCCGTATCGACGAAACCGCGCTGGCTACGGCGGCAACAGTCGGCATGGCGGAACTGCTGCTGTCGGGCTGTACCACGGTGGCGGACCACCACTACCTGTTTGCCGATACCTACCGTTATGACCCAGCCCACGTCCTGTTTGATACTGCCACCCGGATGGGCCTGCGTTTCGTGCTGGCGCGTGGCGGCACCACCCAGAGCCGCAAGCTCGATACGGATGACATCATCCCCAGCCCGAACGAGGATCTGGACACGATGCTGCGGCGTGTATCGGATCTTGCCGCCCGGTATAACGATCCAGCACCCGATGCCATGCGGCGTGTCGCGCTGGCCCCTAACACCCCCACATGGGGCATGACGCCGGATGAACTGCGGGTATCGTCGCAGGCGGCGCGAGACATGGGGATCGGCATGCATTCCCACCTGTCGGAAACCACCAATTACGTCACCTTCTGCCGGGAACGATACGGCATGAGCCCCGTGCAGTTCGTGGCCGAACATGGCTGGACCGGCCCCGATGTGTGGTATGCGCATCTGGTCCATATGGACGAGGCGGAAATCGCCCTGCTGGCCCGGACCGGCACCGGCATGGCGCACTGTCCGCAAAGCAACTGCCGTCTGGGTTCGGGCATCGCCCCGGCCCCTGCGATGATGCGGGCCGGTGGGCGCGTATCGCTGGCGGTCGATGGTGCTGCTTCCAACGAGGCCTGTGACATGGGTGCTGAAATGCACGCGGCGTGGATGGTCCATCGTGCAGTCCATGGCCCTGCGGCCGTGACGTGCGAGGACGTGATCCACTGGGCCACGGCAGGCGGGGCGCAGGTGCTGGGGCTGGATGGAACCGGTACCGTGCGCGAAGGCATGGCGGCCGATCTGGTGGTGCATGGGCTGGACCGGCCCCGCCATGCGGGGCTGCATGATCCGCTGATTGCCCCGGTGGCATCAGGGGCTGCAGATGTGCGTCATGTCTTTACCGCCGGGCGGCATGTGGTGGTGGATGGCCACGTTCCCGGTCTGGACATGCCTGCCCTCATGGCGCGGGCCGCCGATGTCGTGCGCGGGCTGGATGTGATGGGCTGAATTACGGGCGTTCAGGTGCCAAAATAGCTCTGGCGCAGTTCGCGCCGCACGAAGTCCAGAAAAAAGCGCGTGCGTGAGGGCAGATGCGCGCGGGATGGATAGACCGCATACAGGGTCACGTCCTCCCACGCGTAATTGCTCAGGCATTCGATCAGCCGTCCGCATTTCAGGTCATCGGCAATATCCCACAACACCTTCAGCGCGATGCCCCGGCCATTGACCGCCCAGTCATGCACCACCTCGCTGCTGGATGTGGCAAGGCGGGGGGTCACATGGATTTCCTTGCGGGCCTTGGCGTCGGAATATACCCATTCACTGAATATGCGCTGGCGGCGGATCAGGCAGATGCAGTCATGCTTGAGCAGGTCATGCGGCGTGGCGGGCAGGCCCTTGCGCGCGATGTAATCGGGTGATGCGCAGACCACGCGGCGGCTGTTGATGAGGCTGGTGGTCATGACCTCCTGATCCGATGGCATGCCGGGGCGGATGGCGATGTCCAGCCCGTCATCAATCACATCCAGCCCCGCATCCGACAGGGTCAGGTGAACGGTCACATCCGGGTACTGCCCCACGAAGGCGGCCACGATGCCCGCCAGCATCTTGCGCCCGATTTCCGATGGCACGCCCACGCGCAGAAGTCCGTGCGGGATGCCGGCGCGCGCCGTCAGTTCGGCCTCCACCTCCTCGATTTCGCCGATGATGCGTACGGCATGTTCATGCAGGCGGTGCCCTTCCGCCGTCAGCGCGAAATGGCGCGATGTGCGTGTGACCAGACGGGTGCCCAGACGGAATTCCATCGCGCTGAGGCGTCGGCTCATCGCGGCGGGTGACATGCCCATGGCGCGCGCGCATCCCGCGATGCTTCCGGCGGCGGCAAGGATGCAGAAAAACTTCAGGTCACTGATCTCATCGGGCATAAGGCGTTCCATGATTGCGTCTGACGCACGGTTGGCGTGCAGCCACGTGCTCTACACGAAGATGTGCAGATCCGTATCCTGCGCTTCCTTCAACTATTATCGCAATATCGGGTTCTTATGTCGGATAGAGTACAGTCCACAGGTAACGTTTCCCTCCATACGGCGCTGTCGGGCAGGGAACTTCTGGACTGCCCTGTTCTGAACAAGGGGAATGCGTTCGACGGGCGCGAACGTGACCTGTTCGGGCTGCATGGCCTTCTGCCCGCGCGTGTCGCGACACTGGCGGAACAGGTCGATCTGGCCCGTGCGCGACTTGCCGCCCTGCCGGACAACTTTTCGCGACATGTTGCGCTGCGCGAAATCCAGGATCGCAATGAAACGCTTTTCTACGCCATTGTAGATCAGGCGCTGGAAGCATGGCTGCCCGTCATCTACACGCCCGCCATCGGTCAGGCCTGTATCCGCTTCAGCCATATCTGGACCCGCCCGCGCGGCCTGTTCCTCAGTTTCGAGGACCGGGGCCGGATCGCGGAAATCCTGTCCGCGCCGCAATGGGACAATGTGCGCGTGATCGTTGCAAGCGACGGCGGCAGCATCCTTGGCATTGGCGATCAGGGCGCCAACGGTATGGGCATTCCCATTGGCAAGCTGTCGCTTTACACCGCATGTGGCGGGCTGGACCCGGCCTGCGCGCTGCCCATCCTGCTTGATGTCGGCACCGATAACACGACCCTGCTGGAAGACCCGGAATATATCGGCTGGCGGCACAGACGTGTGCGCGGGGCTGATTACGATGCGTTCATAGCTGAATTCGTTGCCGCTGTTCACGCGCGCTGGCCCAATGTCGCCCTGCATTGGGAAGACCTGTCGGGCGCCGACGCGCTGCGCATCCTGCGCCGTTACCGTGACCGGATGTGTACCTATAACGACGATATTCAGGGCACTGCCGCCGTAACTGCGGGCGCATTGCTGGCGGCAATCCGGGCCGGGGGCGCGCCGCTGGCGCAGCAGCGGATTGTCGTTTTCGGCGCAGGCGGCGCAGGCTGTGGCATTGCCGACCTGCTGGTGCAGATGATGGTGGCCGAAGGCATGGCGGCGGATGAAGCGAACCGTCGCTTCTTCATGGTCGATATCAACGGCCTTGTGCGCGAAGGCATGGCAGACGTGACCGAAGGCCAGCAGCCTTTTGCCCAGCCTGCTGACATTGCATCGGGCTGGACGGTCGCCGATCCCGCCCATATCACCCTGGCGGAGGTGATGGAGAATGTCCGTCCCACCATGCTGATCGGTACTTCGGGGCAGGGTGGCGCCTTTACCCGCGATATCGTGGCTCCGATGGCGCAGCAATCCGCACGGCCCGTCATTTTCGCGCTTTCCAACCCCACGGCCAATATCGAAGCCATGCCCGGCGACCTGCTGGAATGGACCGAAGGCCGCGCCATTATCGGCACGGGCGGTCCGTTCGCGCCGGTCAGCTATGACGGGCGCAGCCGTCCGGTGGACCAGATCAACAATTCATACGTGTTTCCCGGCGTGGGGCTGGCGGTGGTGGCAGGTGGCATCACGCGCATGACCGATGGCATGTTGCTGGCGGCGGCCCATGCGCTGGCAGGCCTGTCGCCTGCTGCGGACAGCGATGATCCGACCACGATCCCGCTGCTGCCCCCGGTTTCCGAACTGCGTACCGTCGCCATGGCCGTGGCACGCGCCGTCATCCGGCAGGGGCGGGCCGAAGGCGTCGCCCCGCCCGCATCGGACGACGCAACGGAAGCCGCATTGAAAGCAGCCGTATGGACCGCGCAGTACCGCCCCTATGAAAAGGCGGTGGGCGAAGTATCCCGCTAACCGGGCGGCGACTGGCCTGAAGGGCGGGATATTCCCGCCCGGCAGGAACGGTAACATGCCCGCCCACGCAAGACGGGCAGGAATATATGCATATTTCGCGCTTCGGCGGTGCGGCGATGGCGCGCGTGTACTGGCCCCTTAACCTGCGCGCCTTGCACTGGCTGTTCTGCCCTGCACCGCAGGCAGTGGCTTTTGCGCTGCGCAATACGATTGCATCGCTTGTCGCGCTGGCCATCGCATTGTGGATGGAACTGGACAGCCCGCAATGGTCGGTTGCGACCGTATGGTCCGTGGCCCAGCTTGGCCGTGGGGAAAGCATGTCCAAGGCGCGGTGGCGCATTGTCGGTACGCTGGTGGGGGCTGTGGCCGCCGTGGTGTTCATCGCGGCCTTTCCGCAACAGGCATGGCTGTTTTTCCCGGCGGTGGCGATCTGGATCGGGCTGTGCAGTTTTCTGGCCACGTTCAGCCTGAATTTCCGCTCCTACGCATTCGTGCTGTCGGGTTATACGTGTTCCATCATCGCGGTGGCGGCGGCATCCCAGCCCGATAACGTGTTTTTCATCGGGATTTCGCGCGCGACCTATATTGTGCTGGGCGTGGTGTGCGAGGCGGTGATGGGCATGCTGTTCACGCTCAACCTCGCCACCCGTGCCCGCGGCATCATGGTTGCGCGGGTGGAAGACGTGCTGCACCGCCTCGGCGGGCTGCTGCGTGAAATCGTGCTGCATGAGCGCGACACGCTGCTCCATGCCGGTGAGTTTTCGGACATGCTGGTTTCGGTCCATCAGGGGCTTGAATTTCCCGCCATTGAAATGGGCCGTCACCTGCATGCGGGCGACCATGCGCGCGCGGTGCTGGCGGAAGTATCAATTCTGGTCACCCGCCTTGTCGGCCTGTCAGGCGGGGCGGAACGCGCGGTACTGGCGGGGGATGATGCCTTTGCCGATACGCGCGGGCAACTCCTGCATCTGTGCGACCGGCTTTCAACCTGTCGGCTGAAGGGTGGAATTCTGGACGAACTGCGTGAACAGGTATCCCACCTGCATGCCCTGTTCGACCGGCGTGCGACGGGTGGCACGCAGGAAATGGCCCGCATCACCCATGGGGTTCTGGGGGCCAGTATGGCGGATCTGGGGATTGCGCTTGACCACTGTCACGCCATTTTCAGCCCGCCGGCCCATGACCGTTTCCGCTTCCGTCTGGCGGGGCATCGGGACGTGCGGCTGGCTTTCTACAATGGCCTGCGCGGGGCTGCGGCCATCATGCTGGCGGCACTGGTATACGAACTGACCGCATGGCCCGGCGGCATGGGATTCATTGCCATTACCACGCTGGTCTGCGGCCTGTTCGCCACGCGTGAAAATCCGGTGGTCGGTACGACCCGTTTTCTGTCAGGTGCTGTGTGGTCCGCCGTGGCGGCGGGCTGCCTTGATCTGGGGATACTGCCGTACCTGAGTGACTATGAGGAATTTGCCTTTGTGCTGGGCATTTTCCTGTTTGTAGGCGGACTGGCGAAGTGCAACCGGGGCACTGCGGGGGCTGCCGCCGCCTACGGGCTGCTCATGCCCAACCTGCTCATGCCCGGTAACCAGAGCCGGGTGGATGAGGTCGCCTTCCTCAACAGTGCGCTGCATACGGTACTGGCGGTCGGGCTGAGCGTTCTGGTGTTCCGGCTGGTCCTGCCATTTCGTGCCCGCGACGAGCGGTTGCGTTTCGGTGCGCATATCCGTGGGGAACTGCGGCGACTGTGCCTTGTGCCGCTTTCTCCCACGCCGCAATGGTGGATCGGCACCAGCCTGGACCGGATCGGGCGCATGGTGCGGCATGCGGCGCAGGAACATGACAGGACGGCAGGGGGTGGCATACGCCTTATGCTGATGTTTTCCGCCGTGGGGCTGAATATCCTGCTGCTGCGCCAGCTCAAGCGGCAGCAGCGCGACGGCGCATCGGATGTGATAACCGTGCTGCTGCGCGCCCTTGTCCGTTACCGGCCCGTAAGCCCGCGCGGTATTGCCGTGGTGCGGGCGGCGCGCATGTGCATCGCCCGGATGGAACGTGCCGACCCCGGTAACGGCAGGCTGCTGGAAGTGCTGGCCTGTCTGGACGGGATTGGCCGGACCGCCACGGCGTGCATCGCCGCGATCGAAGCCGGGGTGGAGTAAATCGCGCCTGACCGTGTCATGAATGGCGCAACAGGGCGGGAGGGAAGGGGCCGTATTCCACGGTGCAGTCCCTCCCGCCCGGATCACGATACCGGGCAGCGGGAATTATCCGTTGATCGGGCGGGTCGATACCTTCATTTTGCGGATTGGTGAAATCCGGTTCTTTATGAATAGTCAGGCCGTTCCGGTCTGGTCCGCAAAACACAGAAGGCGCGCCGCATGAGAAAACGCTACGATCTCGATCTGTTGCGCAGCCTTCAGGTCCTGATTGAGGAAGAAGGCGTCTCCCACGCGGCACGCAGGCTGAAGATGAGTGAGGCCGCCATGAGCCGCAGCCTCGCCAAACTACGCGTGATTTTTGGCGATCCGATCCTTGTGGCATCGGGACGGCGGATGGTGGCCACAACCTTCGCGCTGGGCATACGTGACCGGGTGCGTGCCTTGGTCGACGGGGCGGACTCGCTGCTTGAAGAACAGGAAACGCCCGACCTTGCCGGTCTGTCGCCCCACTTCACGCTGCGGGCCAATGATCTGATCGTGGGTGCGTTCGCCGCGGCTGTTCTTGCCGCCCTTAGGCAGGACTGCCCGGGCTGCACCCTGACTTTCGCGCCCGAGACCGATGATGAACCCAGCGATGACCTGCGCGAAGGCCGCGTTGACCTCTATCTGGGCGCATCGGATGACATGCGGCCCGAAATCCGGCGACAGAGCCTGTTTCCCACCAGTTTCCGCGCTCTGGTGCGTGCGGACCATCCCATCCTGTCCGAAGGGATCACACCGCAATCCATTGCACGCTACGAACATATAAGCGTATCGCGGCGGGGGCGGCTGCACGGACCGATTGATGCGGTACTGCGCGAGCGGTTCGGCCTGCGGCGGCGTGTGGTGATGGTGGTGCCCACTTATTACGCCATGGTCGAAACCCTGCGCATGACGGATATGATCCTGCCCCTGCCGGGTATCGCCATCGATTACCTGCCTATCCGGTCCATGCATCTGGCGGAGTTCGAATTTCCCTTCGACCTGCCCGTCGTACACTCGTTTCAGGCATGGCATCCGCGCCGGGACAGCGACCCGGTCCACCGCTGGCTACGCGGGACGGTCTATCGTGTCGTGCGCCAGCGCGGGGAAGGACTGCCCGAAGGCTTTACCCCCGCCGCCGCCAGTGCGGCAGGGGAAGGGGCCGTGGTCTGGCCTTACTGACCGTAGCGCACGATTCCCAGATCCTCATGCGGGATTTCGGGCATGCGACCGGACATGATGTCGGCCAGCACGCGGCCCGAACCGCAGGCCATGGTCCAGCCCAGCGTGCCGTGACCGGTATTGAGGAACAGGTTGTCATAGCGCGTGCGGCCAATGATGGGCGTGCCGTCCGGTGTCATGGGACGCAGGCCGGTCCAGAATTTCGCACCGCCAATGTTGCCGCCGCCGGGGAACAGGTCCGTTACGGAATGTTCCAGCGTTTCGCGCCGGGGTGCGCGCAGGCTGGTGCTGAAGCCCGCCAGTTCCGCCGTGCCCCCCACGCGGATACGGTCGCCAAGGCGGGTGATGCCGATCTTGAAGGTTTCGTCCATGATGGTGGAAACCGGGGCCTGCCTCTCGTTCACGATGTCGGCGGTGATGGAATAGCCCTTGACCGGATAGATCGGCAGGTCCAGCCCCAGACGGCGCACCAGCGCGGGTGAATAGCTGCCCAGCGACACGACATAGGAATCAGCCACCATCCGGCCCCGGCTGGTCTCGATACCGGTGATGCGGCCGCCTTCCTCCGTCATGGTGCGGATGGCGGTATCATAATGGAAGGTGACGCCAGCTTCGGCCGCCATGGCGGCCAGACGCTGGGTGAACAGGAAGGCGTCGCCCGTTTCATCGCCGGGCAGGCGCAGGCCGCCAATGAATTTATGCGCGGTGGAAGCCAGACCCGGCTCGACCCGGACGCAGCCTTCGCGCGTCAGGATCTCGTAAGGGACGTTGTACTGTTCCAGCACGCGGATATCGCCCGCGATGGCATCCATCTGCTTCTGGGTGCGGAAAAGCTGAAGCGTGCCCAACTGCCGGTCATCATACGCAATGCCCGTGCTGGCGCGCAGGTCGCGCATCATGTCGCGGCTGTATTCCGCAATACGGACCATGCGGCCCTTGTTGCGGTCATAGGCCGGGGTGGTGCAGTTTTCCAGCATCTGGACCAGCCATTTCCACAGATGCGGATCAGGCATCGGCCAGAAAACGAAAGGCCGGTATTTCATCATCAGCCACTTCATGGCCTTGAACGGCACGCCCGGCCCAGCCCATGGGGAGGAATATCCCGGCGAGACCTGCCCCGCATTGGCGAAGCTGGTTTCAAGTCCGGCTTCGGGCTGGCGGTCGACTACCGTGACCTCATGGCCGGCCTGCGCAAGATACCAAGCCGATGTCACACCGACGACACCGCTACCCAGAACGATGATTTTCATTACTCAGATGCCTTTTCTGGCGTGGGAAAACACATCACGCGGCCTGTGTCAGGTAAGCGCGATGGAAACGGGAACCGAGTGCTGTCAGCACTTCGTAGCCGATGGTGCCGGCGGAATGCGCCACATCATCCACGCTGCGGCGGGGGCCGATCATGTCCACATGGGTTGCGGCATCAAGCATGGTTTCGGGCACGTCGCTTACGTCTACCGTGGTGGAATCCATGGAAATGCGGCCAAGGATGGGCAGCCGGTAATCGTCCAGCCAGGCGCAGCCACCGCCATCCGCGCCGTGGCGCAGGAAACCGTCGGCATAGCCAATGCCCAGTGTTGCAATCCGCTGTGGCCCGCTGGCCCGCCATGTCAGGCCATAGCCCACGGCGTCCCCCGCCGCGATGGTGCGGACCTGCACGATACGGGCGCACAGGCGCACGGTCGGGTGCAGCGGGTTGGGCATGTCCGCATTGGGGGCCAGTCCATACAGCGCGGCACCGGGACGCACGAGGTCAAAATGATAATCCGGCCCAAGGAAAATCCCCGATGAGGCCGAAAGGGCAAGATCGGCATCCGGCAGCCGGGCCGCCATGGCGCGCAGCCTGTCGCGCTGCATCGCATTGGCCGGGTTGGCGGGCGTATCGGCACAGGCGAGGTGACTCATGACCAGCCGCGTATCAATACCATCCAGCAGTGCGGGATTGCCCGATACAAGTGCCACGTCCGCTTCCGACAGGCCAAAGCGCGACATGCCGGTATCCACCTGAATGGCGGCGGGCAGGGCCGTTCCAACTGCAACTGCGTGAGCGCGCCAGCCTGCCATCTGTTCCAGACTGTTCAGCACGGGCAGCAGGTTATGGGCGGTGAACTCTCCCTCCGTCCCCGGCATGGGGCCGTGCAGGACGAATATCCGGCAGGTGGGGGAGACATGGGCGCGCAGCCGGATGCCTTCTTCCAGATGCGCGACAAAAAAAACCTTCGCCCCGGCCTGTTCCAGTACGGGGGCTACCCGGTCCGCGCCAAGTCCGTATGCATCGGCCTTGACCACGGCGGCGCAGGTGGCGGTTCCCGTACGGGCATTGAGCAGGCTGAAATTTGCTGCGATCGCGCCCAGACTGATTTCCAGTATCGCACCCGCGCCGGGTGCGGACCAGCCAGCCGTGGGCGTGGGGGAAGGCAGGTCAGGCATGCGGAAGATACTCCGGTAACGGTGTGGGGCAGGTTTGATCGTATGCATGTGACAACAGAATGTCCTGTCGTTTGACGCAATTTCATGCCATTGTAAGAAACGTCACGCAATTATATGCGAAAATAAGTGGAAAATTCACCATGCCATTCGATCGCCTGACCGAGGCCATCCTGCGTAACCTGCGTCATGACGGAAGGATGAGTAACGCGGATCTGGCGCAGCGGGTGGGGCTGTCGCCATCGGCGTGTCTGCGGCGTGTGCGCATGCTGGAAAAAGAAGGGGTCATCCGCGGCTATCGCGCGCTGGTTGATGAACGCTCGGTCCATGGCATGACCACGGTGATCGTGCAGATCACGCTTGAACGGCAGACGGAGGAATGCCTGCGTCGCTTCGAGGCCCGCGTACGTGAATGCCCCGATGTGCGTGAATGTTACCTGATGACCGGCGATGCGGACTATCTGGTGCGCGTGGAAGCCCGCGACGCCGCCGATTACGAACGCATCCACAAGGAAGAACTGTCGCGCATGCCGGGCGTGGCCCGGATACAGAGCAATTTCGCCATTCGCACCGTAGTCCAGCGTTAGACGCGCCGCCAGATCCCGGACCGCGCGGAACTGGCGACCAGCAGGACCGGAGGGAAACTGCCCCCGGTCCGGCATTGCCCGTGACCAGTTTACGGTGTGGGTGGTGTCGGCAGGGTTGTCTGGCGCGGGATGAATGGCCGGATCAGGAACTGGTAACCCCCGGCCCCCAAGACGCCGCCACATACAGGCCCCGCGATTGGCACCCACCAGAAACTGCCCGGCGCGGGCAGGGCCGAACTGCCCCAGCCCATAAGGTAGCAGAACAGGCGCGGGCCGAAATCGCGCTCGGGATTGATTGCCCACGCTTCCAGATAGCCCGAACACGCGCCGATGCTGGCGACAAGCAGCCCGATGATCAGTGCGCTGGAATTGGCCTGCGGGGCGACGGTATTGTATTCGCATGTAATCGCGAAGATGCCGAACAGAAGCAGGCCGGTCAGGATCGTTTCATCCATGAAGGCATGCAGCGGGGTGATGAAATCACCCGCATGGGTAAAGAATACCCCTGCCGCCCCGCCATCGGCGCGCGCCACGCCCTGGATCTGGTTATAATGGTCGATGACCGGCTGGTACAATGCATAGACAAGTGCCGCCCCGATAAAACCGCCCAGCACCTGCGCCGCGCAATAGGCAGGCACCTTGCGCCACGGAAAGTCCCGGTAAAGGGCAAGGGCGATGGACACGGCGGGATTGGCATGCGTGCCCGATACGCTGCCGGTTATGTAAATGGCGATGGTGACGCCCAGTCCCCACACGATACAGACGCCCCAGTAGGAGAATTTGTACGGGCTGGGGTCATATAGCGTATACATGGCGGCCACGCTGTCGCCGACCATCACGATGATGATGACGGCAATGCATTCGGATATCAGTTCGCCAAGAAATTGTCGGTTCTTCAGCATTTCAACCCACTCTGATTATTTTTATCGTTTGATGGGAACAGCCATCCGGCCTGTGCCGGTGTTGAGCCAGTGTATGTTCTTAAACGAACATGGGCGCTCAGGGAATAGAAAGAATGGTCCCGGACGGCCTCTATTCTACGTTTTTACCGGTTTTCTGCTAATAAAAACGATCTGACAAAATAGAGAGGTCAGGCAACCCGCCTCGGGTCAGCACGTTGTCCGGGTGTGATGGTTAGTGTTTCTGTGCGTTTTCGCACATGCACAAAAATCATCCGGTCCTGTAATTTCTGTTCTGTGGCGAATTTATGGCGTGTTTCTGTAATATTAATGTAAAATTTATTTCCTGTGACAGTCCTGACCAATGTGCGGTTCCCCTATTGAAATGCCCATAATGTTCGTTTACGAACATAGGCATCAGGAGGAACATCTACATGGCGTCCATGGACGAAACATTCCGCTCCCCCCCGGCGCAGGGTGGCCCGGTCGACCTGCTGGTCGTGGGCGGGGGGATCAATGGCACCGGCATCGCGCGTGACGCCGCGGGCCGTGGCGCATCCGTGGTTCTGGTGGAACAGGATGATCTGGCCAGCCATACCTCGTCCGCCAGCACCAAGCTGATTCATGGCGGCCTGCGTTATCTGGAATATTACGAATTCCGCCTTGTGCGCGAAGCGTTGATCGAACGTGAAAAGCTGCTGCGCATCGCACCGCATATCATCTGGCCGATGCGTTTCGTCCTGCCCTACACGCCGCAGGCCCGTCCGGCATGGATGCTGCGCCTGGGCCTGTTCCTTTACGATCACCTTGCCCCCAACATGACGCTGCCCAGATGCAAGTCACTTGATTTCCGCACCAATTCGGCGGGCAGGCCGCTTAACGGCACGCTTGCGCGCGGTTTTGCCTATTCTGATGGATGGGTGCAGGACAGTCGTCTTGTTGTCCTCAACGCCATGGACGCGCAGGCGCGTGGCGCTGACATCCGCACACGTACCCGGCTGGTGAAGGCCCGTCGCGTGGACGGCGTGTGGGAAGCCGAAATCGAGGACACGCGTGATGGCAGCCGCACGACCCTGCGGGCCAGGGCGCTGGTCAATGCCGGTGGACCGTGGGTCAGCGAAGTGCTGCGTGAGCGCGCGCAGGTCAGTTCGACCAAGCAGGTGCGTCTGGTCAAGGGCAGCCATATCGTGGTGCCGCGCCTGTTTGACGGGCCGCAGGCCTACATATTGCAGAACCCGGACAAGCGGATCGTTTTCGCCATTCCGTACGAGCAGGAATTCACCCTTATCGGCACGACCGACGTGCCGTGGACGCAGGCCCCGGGCCATGTGGAAATCTCGCCCGAGGAAATCACCTATCTGTGCGAAAGCGTCAGCCGGTATTTCACCAGATCCGTCTCGCCGGATGATGTGGTATGGAGCTACGCTGGCGTGCGCCCGCTTTATGATGATGCGGCAAAGAACGCTTCGGCAGTGACGCGCGATTACGTGCTGGATGTGGATACGCAGGGCGATCAGGCGCCGATGCTGTCCATTTTTGGCGGCAAGATCACCACGTACCGTCGTCTGGCGGAACATGCGATCGAAAAGCTCCAGCCCTTCCTGCCGGTGCTGTCCGCGCCCGGCTGGACGGCGGACCGTGTGCTGCCCGGCGGCGATCTGGGGGAAGGCGGGTTCGACGCCGCCGTTGCCCGCCTGTCGGCGCGCGCACCGTTCCTTGATGCGAAGTCATGCTGGCGGCTGGTCCGCAATTACGGTTCCCGCGCCCATGACATCGTGGGCGATGCGCGCAGCCTGGCGGATATGGGCGAACAGTTCGGCGCGGGGCTGAGCGCGCGTGAGGTGGAATACCTGATTGCCAGTGAATGGGCGCAGACGACGCAGGACATCCTGTGGCGACGGTCCCGGCTGGGGCTGCATGTAACGGACGAGGACGCAGCCCGGCTTGACGCCTATCTGCGCGCCCGCCAGCCAAGGGCGGCGACAGCGGCTTCGTAAAACACGGGTCGCGTGTGTAAAAGACGCCTGCGGCCAGAACCCAGCATCCGCCCGCAGAGGCAGGAGACGATAATGAACAAGAAGAACAGAATTCTCGCCATCGATCAGGGAACGACCTCGACCCGCAGCATCGTGTTCGATCGTGACATCACCGCCCTGTCTGTCGCCCGCAGCGAATTCGCGCAGCATTACCCCAATCAGGGCTGGGTCGAACACGACCCGGAGGAAATCTGGTCCAATGTCCTGTCCACCGCGCGTGAGGCCATGGAAAAGGCGGGTGGCCCCGGTACGATTGCGGGTATCGGGATTACCAACCAGCGCGAAACCATTGTCATGTGGGATCGCAAGACGGGCAGGCCGGTCCATCGCGCCATCGTGTGGCAGGACCGCCGGACGGCGGCGGTATGCGCGCGCATGCGTGAACAGGGGCATGAAGACCTTGTGCGCGAACGCACGGGGCTGCTGCTGGACCCCTATTTTTCCGCAACCAAGATCGCGTGGATACTTGATAACGTGGAAGGCGCCCGCGCCCGCGCGGAGAAGGGCGAACTGGCCTGCGGCACGATCGACAGCTTCCTGCTGTGGCGGCTGACGGGTGGCCGTGTCCATGCGACCGACACAACCAACGCGTCGCGCACGCTGCTGTTCAACATCCATGCCTGCCAGTGGGATGACGAGATGCTGGCGCTGTTCAACGTGCCCCGCGCCATCCTGCCCGACGTGCGCACCAACAGCGAGATATTTGGCGAGACCGATCCCGACCTGTTTGGCGAACCGCTGAAGGTGGCGGGCATGGCGGGCGACCAGAACGCGGCCATGGTGGGACAGGCCTGCTTCAAGCCCGGCACGGCGAAGGCGACCTACGGCACGGGCTGCTTCGCGCTGCTCAATACCGGATCGAAGCCCGTCCGTTCGGAAAACCGCATGCTCACCACGATTGCATACCGTATCGGGGATGAGACGACCTATGCCCTTGAAGGGTCGATTTTCGTGGCGGGCGCGGCCATACGCTGGCTGCGCGACGGGCTGAACCTGATTACCCATGCCTCCCAGACCGATGACATGGCCACCCGCGTTCCCCATAGCCACGGCGTGTATATGGTGCCGGGTTTTGTGGGACTTGGCGCGCCCCACTGGGACCCCGATGCCCGTGGCCTTATCTGCGGGCTGACGCTGGATGCGACGGCGGCGCATATTGCCCGCGCCGCGCTGGAATCGGTTGCCTACCAGACGCTGGATCTGATGGACGCGATGCGGGAAGATGGGGGCGGCACACTGAACGCACTGCGTGTTGATGGCGGAATGTCAGTCAATGACTGGTTCTGTCAGTTTCTTGCCGATATGCTGCTGACGCCGGTAGAACGCCCCCGGCAGGTTGAGACCACGGCGCTGGGCGCTGCCTTTCTGGCAGGGCTTGCAACAGGGGTATGGAGCAGCATACCCGAGCTGGAAGGGACATGGACCCGTGGGCATCTGTTCCGCCCGGCGATGGACAAGGCCCAGCGCGACACTATGGTAGCAGGGTGGCATGCGGCGGTGCGGCGTACGCTCAGTTCCACCGTAGCGGCGTAACCTTCGTATTCAGAAGACAGGAAAAGAGTGCTTCATGACTTCCTCACGGTATAATCCCTATCAGGTTACGGATCGCAATCTCGCTCTGGAACTGGTGCGCGTAACGGAAGCCGCGGCTGTTGCGGCGTCGGCATGGACGGGGCGCGGCCTCAAGAACGAAGCGGATGGCGCGGCGGTGGAAGCCATGCGGCGCGCCTTCGATACGGTCGCGATCGACGGCATGGTGGTGATTGGTGAGGGGGAAATGGACGAAGCCCCGATGCTGTTCATCGGGGAAAAGGTGGGCGCGGGCGGTCCCGGCATGGATATTGCCGTTGACCCGCTGGAAGGCACGAACCTGTGCGCCAAGAACCTGCCCAATGCACTGACTGTCGTGGCCCTGGCCGAAAGCGGCAACTTCCTGCATGCGCCTGACATCTACATGGAAAAGATCGTGGTTGGTCCCGCACTGCCCGAAGGAGTGGTCGATCTGGACAACAGCATCGAGGCGAACCTGAAGGCACTGGCGCAGGCCAAGAAATGCGATGTGTCCGACCTGATGCTGTGTACCCTCGACCGTGAGCGTCATGCGGAACTGATCGCCCGCACGCGCGAAGCCGGCGCCCGTGTGACGCTGCTGAGCGACGGGGACGTGGCCGCCGCCATCGCAGCCTGCCTTGATGACAGCGGGATCGACATCTATGCCGGTTCCGGTGGCGCGCCGGAAGGCGTGCTGGCCGCTGCCGCCGTGCGCTGCGTGCAGGGGCAGATGCAGGGTCGCCTTCTGTTCGAGGATGACGGGCAGGTTGAACGCGCGCGCAAAATGAACCCCGGCGCCGATCCGTCCCGCAAGCTGGCGCTGGAAGACATGGCGCGGGGTGATGTGCTGTTTTCTGCCACGGGCGTAACCGGGGGCGCGCTGCTGCGTGGCATCCGCCGTTCGGGTGGTCGTACGGTCACGCATTCGCTGGTCATGCGGTCCAAGTCCGGTACGCTGCGGTTTGTCGAAGGCCATCACGACTACCATACCAAAACGTGGTAACAATCATTTCATCCGTTGCATAACAATAATAAAAGGCAATAGGGAAACGACATGACCGACAAAGCAAGCCCGGCTTCCGCCCGCCTTGGTCTCCGGCCCGGTGTCGTGACCGGCGCGGATTATCGCCGCCTGGTTGAAACCTGCCGGGACGAGGGCTATGCCCTGCCTGCCGTCAACGTGGTTGGAACCGACAGCATCAACGCGGTGCTGGAAGCCGCCGCGCGCAACCGGGCGGATGTGATCATCCAGCTTTCCAACGGTGGTGCGCGTTTCTACGCGGGCGAGGGCATGAAGGACGCGCAGCAGGCCCGCGTGCTGGGGGCCGTGGCTGCGGCGCGTCATGTCCATACCGTTGCGGCGGCTTACGGCGTGTGTGTGATCCTGCATACCGATCATGCGGACCGTAAGCTGCTGCCATGGATTTCCGGCCTGATCGACGCCAGCGCCACAGCGGTGGAGGAGACGGGCAGCCCGCTGTTTTCCTCCCACATGATCGACCTGTCGGCTGAACCGCTGGACGATAATATTGCGGAATGCGCCAGCTTCCTGCGCCGCATGGCCCCGCTGGGTATCGGCCTTGAAATCGAACTGGGCGTCACCGGCGGGGAGGAGGACGGGGTCGGGCACGACCTCGACGATGGCGCGGATAACGCCCATCTCTATACCCAGCCCGAGGATGTCCTTAAGGCTTATGAGGCGCTTTCCCCGCTGGGTTTCGTGACCATTGCCGCGTCCTTTGGCAATGTGCATGGCGTCTATGCGCCCGGTAATGTCAAATTACGCCCCGAAATCCTGCGCAACTCGCAGGAAGCGGTGGCGCGGGCGACCGGTGCGGGCGAAAAACCGCTGGCGCTGGTGTTCCATGGCGGTTCGGGATCGGAGCAGGCGAAGATTACCGAAGCCGTATCTTACGGTGTGTTCAAGATGAACATTGATACCGATATCCAGTTTGCATTCGCCAGCAGCATTGGCCGCTATGTTCAGGACCATGCGGAGGCATTCAGCCACCAGATCGCCCCATCAACGGGCAAGCCGACCAAGAAGCTGTATGACCCGCGCAAATGGCTGCGTGTTGGGGAAACGGGTATCGTTGCACGGCTGGAGCAGGCTTTTGCGGATCTGGGTGCCACGGGACGCAGCGTGGCGCGTGCCGTATAGGATGCGCATGGCAGGAGTGGAGTAACACGCGTCGTGTCAGCAGAAGAACGCCACCGGGAAATTACGGCACTGGTGCGTACACAGGGTTACGTATCGAACGAGGAACTGGCCCAGCGGCTTGATGTCGCGGTCCAGACCATCCGGCGCGATGTCAACATGCTGGCCCGGCGCGGGCTGGTGGCCAGGCATCACGGCGGGGCCGGTCTTGCGTCCTCGGTCGAGAATATTGCCTATTCCGAACGTCAGGTCCTCAATCGCCGTGCGAAAGAAGCCATCGGGCATCTGGCCGCGCGGCATATTCCTGATAACTCATCGCTGTTCGTCAGTATCGGCACGACAACGGAAGCCTTTGCCAAGGCATTGCGGCGGCATAAGGCGCTGCGGGTCATTACCAACAACCTGCATGTAGCCAGTCCGTTATCCGCCCAGACCGATTTTCAGGTGATCGTGACGGGGGGGCTGGTGCGTTTTTACGATGGCGGCATTACCGGCTCCACTGCCAGCACCTTTATCGAACAGTACCGCACCGATTTTGCCGTGATCGGCATAAGCGGCATTGAGGAGGATGGCACGCTGCTGGATTTCGATGCAGACGAAATCAGCGTAACGCAGGCCATGATGCGCAATGCCAGACGTGTCTATCTTCTGGCCGACCAGACCAAATTCGGGCGCAGGCCCATGGGGCGGCTGGGGCATCTTTCGCACGTCCATGGTTTCTTTACGGACCGTCAGCCGTCGGAAAACATTACCGCCATGCTGAGGGAACACGGCGTAGAACTGCATGTAGCGTAAAGCGCGGATGGGCAGGCGATAGAGCAATCAGGTAGAAAATAGGAAAAGTTTCTGGGTGTCACCTTTTTGAAAAAAGCTTCACCAGAAACTTCCTTATGATCTCAAACAGGCTGATATGAAGGGCATCCGTAATGGAATACCCTTCATTCCATATCGTATTATATCCGAAATTATCGGGAAACCTGCTCAATCCAGTCAGTCAGGTTATAGTAATTGGAAATACGCGATACTTTATTGTCTGTTACGGTAAAAAACGCGCCCGCTGGCAGCACGTAGGTCTGGCCCGCAGCCTGCGGCAGGCCGTCATCCGTGCTGAGATATTCGCCATGCACCATGAATTCAGCCGCTGCCCGACTGCCATCCGGGTTCACCATGATGACGATATCCTTGATGGTTTCCTTGTAATGCGCATCCATCTTTTTCAGGAAGGTGCGGAATTTCTCCACACCAGTCTCCCGACCACCCTGATTGATGTCGTGTTCAACCTGATCACTCAGCAGGGCGAGGAACGCATCATGGTCACCGTCATTGAAAGCCTGATAGTAGGACGCGATCAGTGCGCGTGTAGCTTCAGCGGACATGGGATTCTCCAGTATCGGGAATATGTATCAGACAAAGGGAAGGGCGGTTGCGGTCGCTACGGATCGCGGCCAGTCACGGCAGTTCCTTACCGCCCCGTTGGTACGGACTTCTTCCAGTGCATCGGGCGACAGCGTGGCAAACGCCCAGTCGTCCATGTCGGGCCTGCCTTCCGTAATGATGCCATCGGCGGGGAAACCACGGTCCATGGGGCCATAAATGCCGGCAATACCCCGGTTTTCGTCCAGCGTGGCAAGCCATGGCGCCATGCCTACGGTCGGTGATACGGCGGTAAAGCACTGGTTTTCCAGCGCACGGGCGCGGGCGGAAATCCTTACGCGATTGAACCCGTGCATCGTGTCGGTGCAGGTGGGAACCAGAAGCAGCCAGACGCCCGCTTCGATCTGGCTGCGGGCCAGGGCGGGGAATTCGGAATCATAGCATATGCTGGTGCCGATCCGGCCCCATGGCGTTTCGAAAAAACCGGGCGAACGGCCACTTTTTACATCCCAGCTTTCCGTTTCAAAGCGCGTCATGACATGCTTGTCCTGAAACGCATGGCGTCCGTCCGGGGCAATCAGGGGCGCGCGGTTATGAATGCGCCCCGATGCGTCAGCACACGGCAGGGTGCCGGGCATGAGCCAGACATTGTGCCTGCGCGCGGCCTGACACATGATATGCAGGATTTCGGCGCTGTGGTCGCATACGGCGTGCAGTTCCGTTGTGGCGTCGGCCTGCGTGGTTGCAAACGCGGCGGCGACTTCCATGCAACTGTATTCGGGCAGTAAAAGCAGGTCGGCCTGTGCCGCACCCGCGGCGGTAACACGGTCCAGATGGGCCGCATAATCATCAAGGCTGCGGCACTGTTCCACCTGCCATGAATGCGTGCCCAGACGCAGGGGAGATGTCATGCGGGTATTCCAGTCAACAAAGTATCGGGGATGGCGGTATCGCGTAGCGGCCTGATCCAGAAATCCAGTTGGTGCGGGCTTTCTTCCGTGGCCCCCACGTCGCGCCAGTCCAGCGAACATGAAACGGCGGGCAGGGGGGTGAAGCCCCGATCAGCCCAGAACTTATGCAGTGGACGGAACGATGCCGGGCGGGCAGGGTGATCTTCCGGCCTGCGGACCGCGCAGAAAACGGCAAACTCCGCCTTCATGCGGCGGGCCTGCCGTTCCCGTTCGGCAAAGAAGCGCTTGCCCAGCCCATGTCCCCGCCACTGTGGCAGCACCACGGATTCCCCAAAATAGAAAAACCGTTCCAGATCCAGTCCCCGTTGTGCAAACGGGGCGCGGATTTCGGCCACTTCATCCTTCAGCGGCAGGCAGGTCGATGCCCCCACAATCTGTGATTCATGGCGTGCGACGATAATGGCGGTGCCCGAACTGCCCACATAGGGGGCCAGATAGGCTTCCTCATACACCGGGTCATCCCCGGCGTAGAGGTAAGGCCATTCACGGAACACCGCGATACGCAGGCGGGCGAGAGCGGGAATGATCCCGGCTATCGCCGCCCCGGTTATGGTTTCAACACTCAGCGACATCGGACCCTGTGGTGCGTTTTTGCTCAGTAGATCGGGAACCGCGCACACAGCGCCTTGACGCGCGCATGGACGGCCTGTTCCGTGGCGGGGCAGCCTTCGCCGC